>Ga0316209_1000004_pt1 | contig 633443 bp, 576 predicted proteins | sample 6monopyrite_MG_FD_204945 | JGI IMG/M metagenome (GOLD analysis project Ga0316209, IMG submission 204945) | Microbial mat bacterial communities from mineral coupon in-situ incubated in ocean water Damariscotta River, Maine, United States -... | ecosystem: Environmental > Aquatic > Marine >... | reverse complement strand
CCTCACTTTCTAAGGGACTGCAAAGATAAATCATCAAACACCAAACAAACAATGAAATCGCAAAGTAATTAATAGTTTATTTCAACCATCTTGTATCCCCTTTAAAATCAACCTATTGGAATAGTGACATGGCGTTCTGCATGGTAACTTGATCTGACTAACGGTGATGATTCGACATAAGTGATGCCTCTTTTGAGCCCTTCCTCTTTAAACATTGCAAATTTATCTGGATGAACAAACTCTGCCACCTCAATATGCATTTTTGTAGGCTGAAGGTATTGACCCAACGTTAGAATGTTTAAACCAACTGATGCATAATCATCCATGGCTTGAAAAACTTGTTCATCTGTTTCGCCCAAACCCAACATAATCCCTGATTTAGACCTTCTCTTTTCGTCATGAATACGCTTTAATTGCTCCATACTGCGTTCGTATTTAGCTTGAGGACGAACTCTTCTATAAAGCTCCTTTACAGTTTCTACATTATGAGAGATAACTTCTTGCCCTCCTTCAATCATCCTGTAAAGGGCATCCCATTTTGACTTCACATCTGGAATTAAAGTTTCAATAGTTATCTCGGGGCTCATTTGTTTGGTTTGAACAACCGTCTGATACCAAACTTCAGCTCCCTTATCCTTTAGTTCATCTCTATTTACCGAAGTTATTACCGCATGCTTCACTTTCATATTATGAATAGCTTCTGCTACGCGCTTTGGTTCATCGATATCATATTCAGGAGGACGTCCAGTTGCCACGGCACAAAACGTGCAGCTCCGCGTACATACGTTACCCAAAATCATAAAAGTAGCTGTGCCTGCTCCCCAGCACTCTCCCATATTAGGACAATTGCCACTTTCGCAAATAGTATGAAGCTTGTGCTTATCTACTAATTTTCTAACTTCTGCATATTCTTTACCCACAGGTAATTTTACGCGTAACCAGTCTGGCTTTTTCTTTCTAGATTCTTTAGTGATAATTGTATCCATTCCTTTTTATTTTCGAAGGCACAAAAATAACAAGAAGCAAGCTATAAGCTACTTTCTTGAGCCATAAAAAAGTGTGATGAAAACAGTAGGCCAAACTGCATAATTATCCGATTCGGACATCATATTTATTTTTCGTGTATATGCATCTAGCAAAAATCCAGCTTCAAAGCCAGATACGCTAGACTTTAACGTTCCAAACTCAAAACTTAAGGATGTTTTAATGTTGGCTCCAAGAACAATATTCGATTCAAAAAGACCTTGGAAAATAAATCCTTTGCCTGTTATATCTCCTCTATCAGGATGCTTTAGCGGGTCATATGGCACACGAGTTGATTGTTGGTACTCAACATAATAGGGTGATTCTAATCCGATAGACGGCCCCACTGCCAAATTTAGGTTTATTTGAACACCCTGTTGAGGTGCTTTTTTGAGCAAAACATATTCTCTTCCATACTGACCTCGGATTGCAAACAACTGATTTGTTTTACCTATTATATAAGAATTTCCCGTACCAGTAACTATTTTTCGTTCAGCTGGGTGCTTTACATTAATTAGCTCTAGCCCATAAGAAGTAAAACTACCAGAAGTGTTTCTTATACTTCTTTTAAATACGAAACCAGCAATTAGACCGCTGGATGTGTTTTTGCTAATACCCCACGTATTCTCCAGTGTATAATCATCATCGTAATTTTGAGCCAAGCCCAAATGGGTGGCAACTACTAGGATTGATACTATATAGATTATTCGTGCCAAATTTAAATAGGTATGCAGTCTGTTAAAACGTAAAAATACATAAAAGGGTTAGGACTATAATTGCATTTAATTATTATACCAGTTTTCTCGTTCTTCCGTTTCCCAAATGGAACGTTCTTCTTTATCATATTTAAGTTTATGCGAGTACTCCTTATCAGGCTCGGGGGTGTTGGCGTTTTTCTTAAACAATTTAGCCCAAAGCAGTTTTACATTAACTGTTTTTTGTTTTTCTTCAATGGAGTTTGTGCCCGCATATTTAAAGCCAGTACTTTGATGTAGTTTTCCCCTTGCCTTGGCATGTTGCTTTGCTAACCCCATATGAGATGGGCTGCCGAACTCCCAAAAAGAAAGCGCCCAATCAGTTCCTCGTTTCGTACCAGGAGCAGCTTCGGTTCTTCTTTTTTGATTTCGATTTAATTGATTGGGTAAATTATTATTCACTTTTAACCTCTTTTGCTTATACACCAGGCCACTGATATTGGGGTTTCCCACATTAATAAAAGATAGTGTATTCTTCCTTCCTAATTCAGTTCCAGGGGAAGATTTCATCTCTTTTTCTTTTACTCGAGCAGTTAGTGTATTAATATTCGTTTTATTTTTTACGGCACTAGGCAGCATTAATCCTGCACTAGTTCCAATTCTTATCCCTGCAATCTTTGTACTAATACCGTACTCCGTTCCAGGAGACTTTGGTGGTTTTTTACTAACCACTCTCACATTTCCAATAAAGTCTTGCGTAGGGTAACCTTTTGATGTTTTGTTTTTAGATTTTATTTCTCCTTGATATGAGCCTATATTTGGGTTGTTCATTCCTCGAGCAAAGCCATTACCCTCAAACGTAGTTGCAACTGCTGTTCCTTCACCCCGACCTATCTTTATTAATGGATTCCCTCCATTATTCCATTTCCGGGAAATACTCCCCCCTCCTTTTAATGGTTTCTTGTATTTCGTATTACCAGAATACCTTCCAACACCAGCATCGCCAATTTGCTTAATCGCTGATCTTCCTGAATAGCCAGTTGCTGCAATCGTACCAGCCCCGCGATCTTTTTTATATAATGGGGTACCATTATTATTCCATTTGCGAGAAATGCTCCCTCCTCCTTTTAATGGTTTCTGGTATTTCATATTCCCAGAATACCTTCCCACACCAGCATCGCCAATTTGCTTAATTGCCGATCGCCCTGTATAACCAGTTGCTACAATCGTACCAGCCCCGCGATCTTTTTTATATAATGGGTTACCATTATTATTCCACCTTTTACTTATACTTCCACCGCCTCCCCTACTCAATGATTTCCCTCCATTATTCCAACTCCTACTTCCGCTGCTTCCTGCTGAATTAGTTAAAGAATTTCCATTATTGTTCCATCTTGCATTAATACTTCCACCTCCTTTGGTAAGTGATTTTCCACCATTATTCCACGTTTTTGATCCTCTGCTTCCAGCCGTGGCAGATAATGCATTTCCGTTGTTGTTCCACCTTTTACTTATGCTTCCACCCCCTTGTAATCTTTTAATCGACTTTCTATTACCTGAAAACGAACCCACAGCCAGATCAGCGGTTCTCTTCGTTAATGATCGGCCACTATTATTAAAAGATTTGCCCGAAACACTTTTTGCTTTATTGAAGTTGCGATTTTTATTAGATGGTGCCCTGCTACCACTTTGAAAATTCATGGATCCAATTGAGCCATAATTTGGAGTACGTGATCTAAAATTTTTAGTCCTTAACGACCTTCCTGCTATATCTTTAGTGGTGGAATTCTCTCCACTAAATCTCCTATCTTTTCCTCTGTAAGGGTGAGCTTTTCGACTACTAAAAACTCTTGCCCCTGATATGCTCGGTGCCTTTGGCTTTCTCCTACCTGGTTTAGATTCAGCATTCATTGTAGCCGATCTAATTTTTTTAGGGCGGTAGCCAGCAAATACAGCTGCCTCTCCACTGCCTTTTTTACTATTGCCATATGAACGAGGTTTTTTTTGCGGAACCACAGACTTAGCTTTTGAAGATCTAAAATTCTTCATACTTCTTTGGTTTTTTGTAAGTTTTCCGCCTCCCTTATTTTCCCCAATTGAAGAAACCGACCTAGTTGAACTAGCTGCAAAATTGGGGCTCTTAAACCGCTGACCACTTTTAGTTTTATCCGTGCGAATTTTAGGATTAGCCATTGCTCTATTCCCTTTTGAAGGCCTCTCGCTTTTGTAATTTTTCGTTCTTAATTTTTTACCTGCAATATCTTTTGTTGAAGCCACTTCACCTTTACGTTGTTCGTGGTTTCGATACACATTTTTTTTGCGCTTAACCACATGAGGTGCGGTTGCTGTAACAACCCTCGTTTTTGATCTTGGTTTTCTAACTTCTGAGGGTCTTGAAGCAGAGCGTACATTCTTTATTTTTTTCTTATTGCTATAGGCTCTGTCTTTTTCAGTACGCCTTTTTCTTACCCCATACGTATTTGGCTGTGGATGAACCGGCCGGGGATTACTTGAAACAGACCTTTGCCTGATGCGCTTTCTTCCAGAGATATCACCTGATCTAGCAACTTCACCTTTTTTAGTAGCTGTTTTAATTTTTTTAGGCGGTGGCCCTGCTCTTTGTTTTTCTGTTCTTATTCTTCTATTTGCATAGGGATCTGGCTGAGGACGTGCATAAGTTTGACGAGGTGTAGTTTTAGTTTTCTTAACCTTCCTACCTGTTATTGTACCTCTATGGCCTTTGTCTCCTCCTTTTTTGAAAGACTTTTGAGATTTTTTTACTTGTTTTTTATTCGAGTAAGTTTTTTTCCCTTTGTCTTGCTTACGGGCTTTTTTAGTTTTCTTTACTTTTTTCTTTTTCTTAGGAGAAGTTGCTTCTTTTTTATCTGGCCTTTCTTGATTTCTAGAATCAATTTGGGCAAAACTATATTGGCCTAAACTGATTACCACAGAAAGGAAAAACCCAACTAAAAGATTTTTAACCAAAAAATTTAAGTTCATATAAATTAGACTTGTTAGTCTCAACCTGCCAAATTACTAAAAATCCAGCAAAGCACTCAGTTTTTCTTTTAAACGTGATTTCGCCAAAAAATTATCCTCTAAACTTTTTATAAAAGGTACAGGCGTATCTAGACTTCCCACTCTTACTACTGGAGCATCTAAATTCTCAAAGCAATTTTCACTTATCCACGCAGCAATTTCTGCTCCAATACCTCCAGTAACGGTGTCTTCATGTAACACCAAAACGCGCCCTGTCTTTAAAACAGTTTTTTTAACAGCTTGTTTATCCCAAGGCATTATAGTTCTTAAATCAAGAATCTCAATACTGGCATCTTTCATCTCTTGTACCAACTCAACTGCCCAATGCACTCCCATTCCGTAGGTTATAATAGAAACATCTTCGCCTTCATTAATCAATTTAGCCTCTCCAATTTTAGTGGTATAGTAGTCGTCAGGAATGATTTCAGAAATAGACTCATACATTCCCTTATGCTCGAAAAACATAACGGGGTTTGGGTCTTCAATGGCCGCAGCCAACAAGCCCTTGGCATCACGTGGGTTCGATGGGTAAACAATCTTTAATCCAGGTGTTTGAAAAAACCAAGCTTCAGTGCTTTGAGATTGGTAAGGGCCATCCTCGTTTCCAGCGCCTGTTGGCATTCGAACAACCACATCAGAGTTTTGTCCCCACCGGTAATGGCTTTTGGCAAGGTTGTTAACAATCTGGTTAAAACCAGCACTAACGTAATCTGCATACTGTATTTCGATCACCGACTTTTTTCCTTTAATAGATAATCCTAAACCCATACCCAAAATGGCCGATTCGCAAATTGGGGTATTACGGATTCTATCAGAACCAAACTGCTCCAATAAGCCTTCAGACACCTTAAAAACACCTCCATATTCGGCAATGTCTTGCCCCATAAATATAAGGTTATCATATTTTTTCAAGGATAAACGTAGCCCGTCAGAAATGGCATCTACAAAACGTTTTTCACTTTTTGCAACAGAGGTTGGCTCAATCACATTTTGCTTCGTGTGTGCGTACACATCCTTAAGCTCTTGTTCTGTGTTTGCAACTATGGCTAGTTCGGCATTAGCGGCATCCAACCCTTGGTTTATTTCTTTATTAATCTCCGACTTATATTGCGCAATTACTTCGGAAGTTAACACAGATTTCGTCATCAAATAATTTTCATAATTATTGATTGGGTCTTTTGTTGACCAAAAATCCTGCAAATCTTTAGACATGTGATTAGTGCTAACACTTTCCTCATGCTCACGCATTCTAAAAGTCATTGCCTCAACAATTACGGGTCTTGGGCTTCGCCTTAACTGTTTAGATAAACGCTCAATGGTGGAATATACAGTGAGCACATTATTCCCATCAAGTTGGTGTGTTTCAACTCCATAACCTGGCCCTTTATCAACAAAATTTTTAAACTTAAACTGTTGACTGCTTGGTGTAGAAATACTATTTCCATTATTTTCAATGATAAAAATAACAGGCAAGTTCCAAACTGCTGCCACATTTAATGCTTCGTGAAAATCTCCTTCGCTCGCACCTCCATCACCTGTAAAAACAAGTGTAACAGCCTTTTCTTTCTCAATTAAATCAGATAATGCTATTCCATCTGCCACTGCTAATTGCGCTCCTAAGTGGGCGATCATTCCAACAATATTATATTCGTTGGTTCCGAAATGGAATAACTTATCACGGCCCTTCGTAAAACCACTCTTTTTGCCCTGAAATTGTGCAAACAATCTGTTAAAAGGAATTTTTCTAGAAGTAAAAACTCCCAAGTTTCTAAATGCCGACAATATATATTCCTCTTTTTTTAGTGCCATCGTGGCACCTACAGAAATCGCTTCTTGCCCAATTCCAGAAAGCCATTTGGGCATTTCTCCTTTATTAAATAGATCGAGCATCTTTTCTTCAACCAAACGAGCAGTTAGAAGTTCCTTATAAATTGACAGAAGTTTTTTATTGGTGTATTTACCTCTGTTAAATTTCATTTTGGACATTTTAGAAATTTGAGATGAGAAATATGAACTGTAAAATTAAAGCTATGCTACCAGCAAAGGTGAATTGGAAGAAGCTTAATGACAAATGATTCACAAACTAAGTTGAAAGTTAGAACTAAAATTCTTGACGTATTGAAGTATGTTTGCAACTATGATTGAATACGAACATTCGGTTTTAAGCAATGGGCTTACAGTTGTTGTACATCCAGATCCAACTTCTTCGGTTGCTGTGGTAAATGTGGCTTACAAAGTTGGTTCACGCGATGAGACTTCAGACAAAACTGGATTTGCACACCTGTTTGAGCATTTAATGTTTAGTGGCTCCATTAACATCCCATCATACGATGAGCCTTTGCAACAAGCAGGAGGTGAAAATAATGCCTTTACAACTCCTGATTATACCAATTACTACCTCACCGTTCCTGCAGAAAATATTGAAACTGGGTTATGGTTAGAATCCGACAGAATGCTCGGGCTAGCCTTTAACGAAAAAGGATTAGAAGTGCAACGTAAAGTTGTAATTGAAGAGTTTAAACAACGCTACCTAAACCAGCCTTATGGTGATGTTTGGCATAGGTTACGAGCACTGACCTATGATGAGCATAGCTATAAATGGCCTACCATTGGCAAAAATATTAAGCAAATTGAAGATGCCAAAATGGATGATGTTCGCGCATTTTTTGATACCTATTATGTGCCAAATAATGCCATATTAGTTTTAGCTGGCAACATTACCACGGAGAGAGGTTTTGAGTTAGCAAAAAAATGGTTTGGCGATATTCCTAAAGGAAAAGATATAAAAAGAAATAGCATTGTTGAGCCAAAACAAGATGGTAAAAGGTTTTTAAATGTAGAATCCAACGTGCCAGTAAATGCTTTTTACAAAACCTATCATATGCCTGGCAGGGACGTAATTGATTATTATACTGCTGATTTGCTAAGTGATATTTTAGGAAGAGGAAAATCATCTATTCTTTATGAAGCGTTAGTTGAAAAAAAACCAGTGTTTACCGAGCTTGCCGCTTATGTGCTCGGTTCTGCCGATCCAGGCTTGTTGGTTATTTCTGGCAAGCTATCGACCGATACAAAATTTGAAAATGCCGAAATAGAAATTGACAAATTAATAACTCAATTTTTAAAAGCGGGAGTTGATGCATTGGCCTTAGAAAAAGCCAAAAATCAGGCATTGGCTACTCATGCCTTTGGCGATATTGATGTCTTAGATCGTGCTATGAATTTAGCTTATGGGTATATCTTAAACGATTTAGATAGAACCAATAAGGAACTCAAAATAATGGAAAATGTAACTGAGAATGACATTAATAAAATGGCAAATTCAATTTTAATAGAATCCAACGCAAGTACCCTGTACTATAATGCTAAATCAACTTAATATGAAAATACGCACAGGATTTGGATACGATGTTCACAAGCTTGAATCTGGCAAAGATTTTTGGTTGGGTGGCATTAAAATAGAACATACCAAGGGAGCAATAGGGCATTCGGATGCCGATGTACTTATACACGCCATTTGTGATGCCTTATTGGGCGCAGCAAATTTAAGAGATATAGGATTTCATTTCTCGGACCAGGATGCTGCCTTTAAAGGAATCGATTCTAAAATTTTACTTAAGGATGTAATCGAATTGATAAAGCAAAAAGGATATTCCATAGGTAATATAGATTCTACCATTGCGCTGCAAGCTCCTAAAATAAATCCTCATATTCCCGAAATGTGTAACACTTTGGCCGAAGTAATGGCTATTGATTTAGATGACATCTCGATTAAAGCAACTACTTCCGAAAAACTCGGTTTTGTTGGTACAGAAGATGGAGTAGCAGCATATGCAAATGTGTTAATTACAAAAGGCTAGAAGACAGAAGATTGGAGTCGGAAGAAGAAAAAAGACAACTTAATTTAATTATTACAGAGGATGGGTCCCATTCATTGCAGGTGCCTTCGTTAGATGAAACCTATCATTCGAGCCATGGAGCTATTCAAGAATCACAACACGTTTTTATCAAAAATGGATTACAATATTGGATTGAAAAAAATAAACAGAAGAAACTAAGCATTTTTGAAGTTGGCTTTGGCACCGGATTGAATGCGTTGCTCACAACATTAGCAGCAAGCGAGTTAGGAATAAAAGTTAATTACCAAAGCATCGAACTCTATCCACTAGCCAATGAAATTTTTTCAAAATTAAATTATTCCAAACTTCTAGGTTGCGACCAACAGGATTTCGAGCGATTACACACAAGTAAATGGGAAGTGCCACTTTCAATTACGAACCATTTAACGCTGCATAAAACCGAAGCTTCTTTCCAAAATTTTGATCCTGCTTGCACTTACGATCTTATTTATTTCGATGCATTTGCACCAAGCAAACAACCCGAAATGTGGTCGTATCAGATGATTGAAAAATGCTTTAATATGTTAAATGCCAATGGTGTATTTGTTACCTATTCGGCCAAGGGACAATTGAAAAGAGATTTGAAACAAGCGGGCTTTAGCGTTGAGTCATTGCCTGGGCCTCCTGGTAAATTTGAAATGGTGAGAGCAGTAAAAGTAATGTCAGATGTTTGATATGAAATGTTTGATGTAGTAAAAAAAGAACAGATGAATGAATTTTTAAATGGAGTAATAGATTACGCCAAGCATATTGATATGCTCGAATTTGCTGGGCTCGTTTTCGGCCTGCTAGCCGTTTGGTGGCTCATAAAGCAAAATATCTATACGTGGCCAGCAGGCATTATTTATGTATTTATTTCATTTGTTATCTTTTGGAAAATTAGATTATATGGTGATTTTTTTCTTCATATTTTTTTCCTGGTGTTAAATATTTATGGGTGGTATTATTGGGTGCATAATAAAAAAAATGGCAAAGAAGAATTACCTGTTTCCACCAACTCATTAAAAACTAACTTAATCTTGCTTGCTGCTTCTGGTGTTGGCATTGCCTGTTTCGGTTATTTTTTAGAACATCTACCAGAAATTTTTACTGATTTAGAGCCTGCTGCTCTTCCCTATTGGGATGCCACTACTTCTATATTGAGTGTTACCGGTATGTGGCTAACCACTCGTAAAAAAATGGAGAATTGGTATTATTGGCTAGCAGTTAATATTTTAGCTACTGTTATTTACATATACAAAGGCATCTATTTTTATTCATTTTTATACTTTGTCTATATTTTTCTATCCTTTTCAGGCTATTTAGAATGGAAGCGTTCTATGAAAAAACAACATGTTTAAAATAGTAATTACTGGTCCAGAATCAACAGGTAAATCAACTTTAAGCATAGCGTTGGCTAACCATTTTAAAGTGGTTCAGGTGGAAGAGTACGCAAGAACTTATCTTCAAAACCTTACGAAAAACTACATCCAACAAGACCTTACTGAAATGGCCAAAGGGCAAATAGCTTTAGAAGATAAAGCCCTAGAAATTGACTCAAAATTTATTGTTTGCGATACTAGTTTGGAAGTTATTAAAATCTGGTCAGAATTTAAGTATGGAGAATGTGCTTCATTCATAACATCGTCTTTACAAAAGAGAAAACCTGATCTTTACTTATTAATGACACCGGACTTACCTTGGGAGGAAGACCCCCTAAGAGAAAACCCAGGAAACAGGCAAGAGTTATTTGGCTTGTATAAAAATGAGTTGATTAATTCAAAAGTTCCTTTCTATGAAATAACGGGTAATGGGGAAACAAGATTGGCCATGGCAATTGAGGTAATCGAAAATATATTGACGTGACAAACAGATTCCTGCCTTCGCAGGAATGGTGGTAAAATTATTCTTTCTAACTTTGTGTCATTAGGGGGTGCCTATAATTACGGGCTGAGAATATACCCAATGAACCTGATGCCGATAATGCGGCCGTAGGAAGTTTGGATAGACGAAAAATTAGAGACCCCTATCTCTAGTTATGTTTAACCTAAGTAGTACAAACACAAATGAAAAATTTAATGATAGCAGCAGTATTGCTGCTAAGTGCAAATGCGTTTGCACAAAACAAAATTACAGGCAAAGTTTTAGATGCTGAATCAAATAGCCCGTTGCCAGGAGCAACTATTCAATTATTGAACTCCACCAAAAGCACTCTCAGTGATTCCAATGGAGAATTTATTTTTTCAGATTTACAAAAAATCAACTACACAATTAAAATTAGTTATGTTGGTTACGAAACAATTGAAAAACGAATAAGTTCTTCTTCAAAGCAACTCGTTTTTAAGCTCAAAGTATCTTCATTTATCACCGATGAAGTGATAATATCTGGGATAAGGGCTTCTGAAAAAACACCAATGACTTTTCAGACCATTGAAAAGAAGGACATTGAAAAGCAAAATACGGGCAAAGATTTTCCATATATGCTAGAAAGCACTGCATCGGTTGTTACAACCTCTGATGCTGGAGCGGGCGTAGGATATACGGGTATTCGCATTAGAGGAAGCGATGCAACCAGAGTAAACGTTACTTTAAACGGTATTCCTTATAATGATTCTGAATCTCAAGGAGTTTACTGGGTGGATCTACCCGACATCGCCTCTTCCGTAGAATCAGTACAAGTGCAACGAGGAGTTGGTACTTCTACCAACGGGGCAGGTGCCTTTGGTGCTTCTATTAACATTCAAACATCGGCATTACAGGCCAAGCCATATGCCAGTATTGATAATAGCTTTGGTAGTTTTAATACCCGTAAACACACACTTGTTGCAGGAACAGGATTATTAGATAATAAGTTTTCCATAGACGGGCGAATCTCGCAAATAGCATCTGATGGCTATATCGATAGAGCGGAATCTGAGCTTACCTCTTTCTATTTATCGGGCGGGTATTATGGTAAAAACTCCATGCTCAAACTAAATATTTTCTCTGGAAAAGAAGTTACGTACCAATCGTGGTATGGCACACCTGAATCTAGGGTAAATGATGATGAACAAGGAATGTTAGACTATATCGGAAGAAATGGATTGGATGCAGAAGATGCTGAAAATCTTCTAACTTCTGGTAGAACCTATAATTTCTATACGTATGATAATCAGGTGGATGATTATACCCAAACCCATTACCAGCTTCTTTATGCTTGGGATATAAATTCAACTATCATCTTGAATACTGCATTGCATTACACCAAAGGCAAAGGGTATTATGAACAATACCAAAAAAGCGAAGATTTAGATGACTATGGTTTTGCCAGACCAATTATTGGAGCAGATACCATTTTCTCTACGGATTTGATCAGAAGAAGATGGTTAGATAATGATTTTTATGGAGCCACATTTTCACTTACCTATGAACCTAACACTATGCTAAATGCGGTTTTAGGTGGCGCCTGGAACCAATATGATGGAGATCATTTTGGAGAAATTATTTGGGCTCAATATGCAGGTAGCACTTCCATTAGAGATAGGTACTATGAGAATAATGGCTTAAAGACAGACTTTACAATCTACGCCAAATTAAATTGGGAGTTGATTGACAAACTTTCTGTTTTTGCCGATGTGCAGTATCGAAAAGTAGGCTATACGTTAAATGGTATTGATAGTGATAGACAGTTAATAAATCAAGACCATACATTTAATTTTATCAATCCTAAAGTTGGCGTTAATTATCAATTATCAAAATCTTCGAGCTTATATGCATCATTTAGTGTTGGTAATAAAGAGCCGAATCGTAGCGATTTTATTGATAGTCCAACCAATAAAACACCTAAACACGAATCATTAAACAACTTGGAAATTGGCTATAAAAAGAGGAATGAAAACCTTTGGTTACAGAGTAATTTCTATTTGATGGATTATAAGAACCAATTGGTTTTAACAGGCGAATTAAACGATGTAGGCTCATCCTTAAGAACCAATGTTGATAAGAGTTACCGAATGGGCTTAGAGATAGAAACGGGCATAAAAATTAATGCGATGATTGATGTAACTGCCAATGCAACAATTAGTAAAAATATTATTCAACGTTTTAATGAAACAGTTTATGATTATGGAACCAATTGGGATGAATTTAATATTATAACCAATAATTTCAGTAATACACAAATCGCATTTTCCCCCAATCTAACGGCAGGAGCCTCTGTCATTTTTCATCCCATAGATGGCTTAGAAATAGCATGGATTCACAAATATGTTGGAAAACAATATTTAGATAATACTACGGACGAAAGCCGTAAGATTGATGGGTATTACATCAGCGATGCGAGAGCTAGTTATGGGTTATCAGCGTTGGGTATGCAACGAATCACTATCAACTTGGCTGTTTACAACTTGTTCAACAAAATGTACGAATCGAATGGATATACCTGGGGTTATCAAGGAGGTGGAAATGATATTCGAGAAAATTTCTATTACCCACAAGCGGGCACTCATTTTATGGCAGGCTTAAGAATAGATTTGTAGATTAAAAAAATATTGAAGGACTAGATTTATAGCAGGAAAAAACTAGTCCTTCAATATCTCAATTATTTAGTTTCTGTAGTTCCCAACGCATCAAAAGTTCCAACAATTTTAACCGATTTCTGAGTAGTTAACTCAATCAGGTTTACTTCAAATGAACCTTTAACACGCACATCCGTAAGGCTAGTTATAATCACTTGGTTAGTTTTTGTTGGATCAGGAACACTGTAATTTGCTTGATCCACGACATAAGTTGGTAAAAATATTAATTCTGTATTCCCAAAATTATACGTGCCTTCTTTTACGCCATCTGCTAAAAAATTTGCAAGTCCTAATCCTATTGCTTCACTTTGGTCTGTTACTTTAGATAAGGCGATTGGAAGCAAGGAACCTTGATCTGTACCACTCGATGTAATCGTGTGAACAAAAGCCGCAGTTCCATCAAACTGCTTTTCAACATCGCCAGTAATAGTAGAAGTAAATGTGCCAATTGATTTAACATCATCTAGTGCATCTTTACAAGAAAGTAAAAAGAATGGTAGGGCCAACAGTAGTAGTATTGTTTTTTTCATATTTTTTTGTTTAGTCGTTTACTTAAATACATTTAGAAACATAAAAGTAACTTGTGCGCACGAGAGGATTCGAACCTCCACGCCCGTGAGAGCACCAGCCCCTCAAGCTGGCGTGTCTACCAATTTCACCACGTGCGCATTAAATCTAGACGCTAGATTAAAGGCTCAAAAATAGAACAAGTTTAGTTTATTAATGAAGAGACCCCGGAATAAATCCGGGGAAGTAATTATTAATCTTACACAACCTTGTTATTATCCAGCTGTTCAGTTCTTATAAACTCTAATTTATCTCCACGTAACTTGATCTCCACATAATCCCCTCGTATAATTTTATCTGCAATAATTTGTTTCGATAGTTCATTTAGCACTTCTCGTTGCAGCACGCGTTTCAACGGGCGTGCACCGAATTGAGGATCGAAACCAAGTGCTCCTAAATAATCTAATGCCTCCTCGCTAATCGAAACTTTGATTCCACTTTGCTCAATTCTTTTAACGATTAGGTCAAACTGGATGTCAACTATTTTACGAATATCAGTTCGAGTAAGTGGCCTAAACATGATAGTTTCATCTACCCGATTTAAAAATTCTGGTCGCACAGATTTTTTTAGGAGATCAAACACTTCTGCTCTTGTGGTTTCAATCACATGCTCAACATCTTTTGATTCCAAATTTTCAAAACGTTCTTGGATCAAATGAGCACCAATATTGGTGGTCATAATTATAATGGTGTTTTTAAAATTAGCCACACGACCCTTATTATCGGTTAATCTACCTTCATCCAACACCTGAAGCAATACATTAAAAGCATCGGGGTGTGCTTTTTCAATCTCATCGAGTAGTACTACTGAGTAGGGCTTTCTCCTTACTGCTTCCGTAAGCTGTCCACCTTCATCATAGCCTACATATCCTGGAGGTGCTCCGATAAGGCGGCTCACCGCATGGCGTTCCTGGTACTCACTCATATCAATACGTACCATATTATGCTCGTCATTAAATAAGTATTCTGCCAAAGCCTTTGATAGCTCCGTTTTACCTACCCCAGTGGTACCTAAGAAAATAAAGGATCCTATTGGTCTGTTTGGGTCTTGCAAGCCTGCCCTGCTTCTTCGCACTGCATCTGAAAGTGCAGCAATAGCTTCTTCCTGACCAGCCACACGGTTACCTAATTCCTCTTCTAAATGTAATAGTTTTTCTCTATCTGATTGCAACATTTTGGTTACAGGAATCCCTGTCCATTTTGCTACTATTTCAGCAATATCCACACTATCCACTTCTTCTTTTAGCAAAGCATTATCGTCATCTTTAAGATCACTAACTTTTACTTTCAGCTCTTCCAGCTTATTTTCAGCTTCCAATATAGTACCATATCGTAACTCTGCGACCTTTGCCAAATCACCTGCTCTTTCGGCTTGTTCTGCCTCCAGTTTAAGGGCATCTATATTTTCTTTTGCAGTTTGAATGCCTTGTATAACTTCTTTCTCATTCTCCCACTTCGCTTTAATTACATTGCGCTCATCGGTAAGTTCAGCAAGCACTTTATTGAGCGTTTTTTCTTTCGCCTTATCTTTTTCTCTTCGAATGGCTTCACGTTCAATTTCGAGTTGCATAATCTTACGTTGCAATTCATCCAATTCTTCAGGAACAGAATCAATTTCGATTCTCAATTTTGACGCAGCTTCATCCATTAAGTCGATGGCTTTATCCGGTAAAAATCGGTCAGAAATATAGCGGCTGGATAATTCAACCGCTGCAATTACGGCATCATCTTTAATCCGAACACCATGGTGGAGCTCGTATTTATCTTTAATTCCTCGCAATATTGAAATAGCATCTTCCATTTGTGGCTCATCCACAATTATCATTTGGAACCTACGCTCGAGGGCTTTATCTTTTTCAATATGCTTTTGATATTCCTTTAAGGTAGTTGCGCCAATGGCATGCAGCTCACCACGTGCTAAAGCAGGTTTTAGTAGGTTGGCAGCATCCATAGCTCCTTCTCCTCCACCCGCTCCAATCAACGTATGTATTTCATCAATGAATAAAACAATTTCTCCGTTAGAGTCTGTTACTTCTTTAATAACGGCTTTTAGGCGTTCTTCAAATTCGCCTTTGTATTTAGCTCCTGCCACCAAAAGACCCATATCCAACGAAATCAAAATCTTTGATTTAAGGTTTTCAGGCACGTCTCCATCAACAATTCGTTGCGCCATGCCTTCGATAATGGCGGTTTTTCCCACACCAGGCTCACCAACCAATATGGGGTTGTTTTTGGTTCTTCGGGATAGTATTTGAAGTACTCTGCGAATCTCCTCATCTCTACCGATTACGGGGTCTATTTTTCCTGCTTTGGCTAACTGATTTAAATTAACAGAATAACGCTCCAACGACCGATATTTCCCTTCCGCATGTTGATCGGTCACTTTATCGCCTCCTCTTAGCTCTTTAATAGCAGCGATTAATGATTTTTTGTCATAACCAACATCTTTTAATAGGTTAGCTACTTTATCTTTTCCTGAAAAAAGCCCGAGTAAAATATGCTCTACTGCTATATACTCATCGCCAAATTCTTTGAGCATACCTTCTGCTTTTTGCAAAGCTTGAGATGAATCGTTGCCTAAATAAGGTTGCTGACCCGAAACTTTTGGATAAGAAATAACAATTTCTTCTAGTTTAGCCTCTAGCTGGTTTGCATTAACATTTAGCTTCTTATTTATAAATGATATCACATTATCATCTGTAGCTAATAATGCTTTTAGAATATGGCCTGACTCTATAGATTGCTGCCCATAGCTGCTGGCTATTGAGGTTGCTTGCTGAAGCACCTCTTGCGACTTGATGGTATATTTATCTAAATTCATAATTCTGTATTTTGATATTCAGCTATCAAAAACTTAGCCTTTAGCTATTTTCGGTAATTTTGACATATTTCTAGCATGCATTGCCTTTTATCAAGACATAATGACTGCATATTAACCACAAAGTTTACGGAGAAAGGATTATTATTTAGATTCTAGCACGTTTAGATAAAGCCCAGGACTTCTTTTATCAGCAATCTCCCAGTTTGCCTCACTTGCTCTTTTAGAATATAAAATTCCTTTAAATAGGCTCATAGACAATAAAAAATTTCCTTTGTAATCACCCCATGCTCTCAACCATTCTAATGAAACAATAATATCTTGGTCGTAATACAAATCATAGTCTTCCAAATTTACCTTTACCCAACCCGATTCTATAGATACGGGTATTAGAATGTTTTGCTTTAGTAATTCTTTCCCAGGCATATCATCAGCAATATTTCTGATGTGGAGCCTTAATAAAATGCTATCAAAGGAATTATAAGATACATAAAAATTTAAGTCCTCTATAAAAATTGTTTTACTCACTTTTATTTTCGTGCCACTTTCAAAGCCCTTACCTACCCCAGACCAACCTATACCAATGAGATCAGAATCATTTTTTGATCCCAATTGTTTTTCAACTAACCTTTTGGGTTTTATAATAACATCATCCAAAACAGTTGTTGATTTTTTGAGCTCAATCGTAAAATTCTCATCTATCATTTCATTTATAGAAAACTCTTTTGATACGTACCCAATCATAGAGAATCTGATAATTAAATTTTCCGATTGGTTGGAGACATCAAGCAAGAAATTCCCTTGAAGATTGGTTATAGTACCACTAGAAGTGCCAACAACACCAATATTTACATATACCAATGGTTCACCTGATTTAGCATCTACAACATTTCCTTCTACAATTTGCGACAATGCGATATTAGAATATAATATAAATACTATTACAAGAAGTTTTGTTAATCCATTTTTCATCTTTCTATCTTTGCATAATGCCACAAGATAAGCAAGACATACGAAAATTAACAGTTGAAGAACTAAAAGTATTTTTTACTAAAAAAGGAGATAAAGCCTTTCGAGCAAAACAAGTATATGAGTGGTTGTGGCAAAAATCAGCAACTGGTTTCGAGCAAATGACGAACTTGTCAAAAGCCACTCGAGAAATGCTCGAAGATAATTTCGCAATTAATAATGTGGTGGTTGAAGAGGAACAAAAAAGTAATGACCGCACCATTAAGTCATCCCTCCAGTTGTTTGATGATAATATGGTGGAAGGTGTACTGATTCCTACCACTAAGCGAATGACTGCATGTATTTCTTCTCAAGTGGGATGCTCATTGAGTTGTGCTTTTTGTGCAACCGGAAAGCTCGATCGCAAACGAAATCTAGATGCATCAGAAATCTACGACCAGGTAGTCCTAATCAAGAATCAGGCAGAAAAGGAATATGAACAGCCACTAACCAATATTGTGTATATGGGAATGGGTGAGCCCTTGCTTAATTATGCCAATGTATTAAAATCAGTTGAGCATATTACTTCACCCGAAGGTCTCGGTATGTCACCCAGGCGAATTACTATTTCTACAGCCGGCATTGCCAAAATGATTCGCAAATTGGGCGATGATGAAGTTAAATTTAATTTAGCTGTTTCATTGCATGCCGCTAATGATATTAAGCGCAATGAAATTATGCCCATTAATGAGTCTAACTCATTAACCGAACTCAGAGATGCGTTGAAATATTATTTCTCAAAAACAAAAAACCAAGTAACCTATGAATATATCTTATTCTATAATTTTAACGATTCACTAGAGGATGCTGAAGAACTCTATCAATTCACAAAGCATATCCCTTGCATGGTAAATATCATTGAGTATAACCCTGTTTCAGATACTCCTTTTGCTAAAGCCGAAGAAAAAACCCTCGATAAATTTGCCGCTTATTTAGATAAAAGAGGAGTTACTGTGAAAGTAAGAAGAAGCAGAGGCAAGGATATTGATGCAGCTTGTGGACAATTGGCTGGGAAAAAGTAAATACGTAACAAATTGGAAATATGAGATACCGGACAAATGAATTCTTTAAGAAAAGGTTAAGAATTAATTTTCCGGTATGACAATTCGATTATGAAAATAGCAATAATAGCACACGATGGTAAAAAGGCTGAAATGGTACAGTTTTTATTGGATCATAAAGAACTATTGGCTAAAGTAGATTTAGTATCAACGGGCACTACAGGTAGCCATGTGCAAAGAGCAGGTTTAGATGTAACACCATTACTTTCTGGGCCACTAGGTGGTGATGCCCAAATTGCAGCCATGGTGGCTGAAGGCAAAATAGATATGGTCATATTCTTTAGAGATCCCCTTGGAAAGCACCCTCACGAACCAGATGTGCAGATGCTTTTAAGGCTATGCGATGTACATAATGTGCCGCTTGCAACCAACCCCGCTACCGGAAGCATCTTACTTAAAACCTGAGTTCTTTTTCTTTGTTAAGAGCTTGAGATTTACTATACCAGAAAAATAATACACCCAAAATAATAGCTTAATTTTTCATCTATCTATTTTTGGGGGTTGATGGATAAATTAGTATGCTTTCGCAAAAACCACTCTGCCTTTTGAAGGTTTTCCTGTTACCATACACCCACCTTCTTCATTATTTCCTTCAAGAGGGATCAATCGAATCGTAGCCTTTGTTTCATTCTTAATTTGCTCCTCCGTTTCTGCTGTCCCATCCCAATGGGCATAAATAAAACCACCTTTGGTTTCTAATACTTCCTTAAATTCATCATAGCTGTTTACACTTGTAGTTTTATCTTTCCTAAATTGGGATGCCTTATCGAACATATCACTTTGAATCGTTTTCAGCAATTCGGCTAATTTATCTGAGAGCCCATCCATGGCATAAGTAGCCTTTTCTTTGGTATCTCTACGTGCAACTTCCACTTGACTACTTTCCAAATCTCGAGGGCCAATGGCTATTCTTAAAGGAATTCCCTTTTGTTCATATTCAGCAAATTTCCATCCTGGCTTATGTGTATCACGCTTATCAAATTTTACAGTTATATCGTTTGCTCTTAACTCTTTAACTACTTTATCAGCCACCACACTAATGCTATCAAGCTCTTCTTGGCTTCTGAATATTGGAATAATTACAACTTGAGTTGGAGCCAATTTAGGAGGCAATACCAATCCTTCATCATCAGAGTGGGCCATTATTAATGCGCCCATTAATCTGGTACTTACACCCCAAGAGGTGCCCCACACATAATCCAATTTACCTGTTTTATCCGCAAATTTCACATCAAATGCTTTGGCGAAATTTTGGCCTAAAAAGTGTGAGGTTCCAGCTTGTAGAGCTTTGCCATCTTGCATTAACGCTTCAATGCAATACGTTTCTAAAGCACCAGCAAATCGTTCGCTCTCTGTTTTTACACCTTTTAATACAGGGAGTGCCATATAATTTTCTACAAAATCTGCATACACATGCATCATCTGAACTGCTTCTTCTTCTGCTTCAACTTTGGTTGCATGGGCTGTATGCCCTTCTTGCCATAAAAATTCAGCTGTCCGTAAAAATAAACGAGTACGCATTTCCCAACGAACCACGTTGGCCCACTGATTTAACAAGATGGGTAAATCACGGTAAGACTGAATCCATTTTTTATAGCTATCCCAAATTAAAGTTTCAGAAGTTGGGCGCACGATCAGTTCTTCTTCTAATTTAGCATCAGGATCTACAATAACGCCATCACCATCGGGATTATTTTTTAATCGATAATGCGTAACAACCGCACATTCTTTTGCAAACCCCTCTACATGGCTTGCTTCCTTGCTAAAATATGATTTAGGAATAAAAATGGGGAAATAGGCATTATAATGACCCGTTTCTTTAAATTTTTTATCTAACACAGCTTGCATATTTTCCCAAATTGCATAACCATGTGGCTTAATAACCATGCAACCTCTTACAGCCGAGTTTTCAGCCAAATCAGCCTTCTTTACTAATTCATTATACCATGCTGAATAGTCAACACTTCTTTTAGTTATTCCTTTTCCCATTATTGGTATGAAAATTGCTTAATTCTAGTTATATCGAAAATAATTAGACACAAATATATGTCTTGTAATTGTGTCTCGTTATCTTTAATGTAAGTAATTGAATTTGAAACTAAATATTACTACTATGAAATCCAGCTTTCTAACTTTATTAATTGTGTTTACTCTCGTGAGTTTTATAAACCCATTGTATGCTCAAGAAAATGACGATATGTATTTTTCGAGAAAAGATAGAGAGAAGTTATATGCTTCAACATCTTTTACTAGTCAATCAAGTACACATAGTAATGATTCTGAATACGCAGATAATCATAATTTTAATAGCCCAACTTTGCAAAGCACCACTGCCGGAAGCCCAACTATACAAACCAGTGGGAATGTAGAAGACGATAATAACCAATATTTTATAAAAGACTATAGCATAAAAAATAAAACGGATAATGAGGTAAAAACGTATGCTGGAATAAATTCCAATAATGGGTTCCAATCCAGTTTTAATGTTATGCGTTCTTTCGGCTCATTTTATAATTCTCCTTATAACAGGAGGTATGGAGGTTATTATAATCCTTTTAACGATCCTTTTAGTCCGTATTACGATCCATTCTATAGATATAGCAACTCTTCATATTATGCTTCTTACGGCTATAACCCTTGGGGATATAATAATTATAATTATTACAATGGTTTTAATAATTATAATAACGGATATTATAATTCTTCACACTATTACGCAACTACGAGCTATTCTAACAATGTACGCAACGAAGTAAGGTATAGAAATGGAAGAAAAGTAATTAGCAAATCAAGGAATTCGAGATCAGCAACCAGAGGAAATTCAGAAATTCAAAATACAGGTAGAGCCATAAAAAATTCGGGAAGTAAGGTTTCTACTAACGGAAGGAGTAGTAATTCTAATTCTAGAAGTACTTACCGTAGATATTCAAATGGAAATAGAAATAGTGGTAGTAGCTCGAACACAAAAAGTAATAGCTCATTCACTGGATCTAGAAATTCTTCCAATGGATCAAGTATGAATAGAAATTCGAGCTCTCCATCACGTTCAAGATCAAGTTATTCAAGTGGTAGTAGATCAAGTGGTTCTAGTTCTAGACCCTCTTCGTCTGGCTCCTCTGGAAGTAGCCGTAAAGGAAGAGGCAACTAAATCAAGCTTATTTTAACGTTTTAATTTATAAATACAGCATTTCTAAAATAGAATGATAAGAATCGTATTTCTAATTCTGATAGCAATTCCCAACCTTTTTGCACAATCCTATTATAAAGATGCTGTTAGATTTAGTAATACAAAGCCATTAGGAAGTGCTCGAATACAAGCACTCGGTGGAGCTTCTGTTGCCTTGGGAGCGGATCCATCTACCATAACTTCTAACCCTGCGGGATTAGGACTTTACAACAGTTGGGAGTTTACAATTACTCCTTCTATAAATCTAAATAAAACAAATTCAACAGTAAATAATACGAATGTTGATGCATCAACCAATAAGTTTTCTATAGACCAGATATCTATGGTATTATCCAACCCCGAGCGAACTGAAACAGATATTTGGCTAGGAGGTTCTTGGGGTTTTAGCGTACAAAAGGTGAACGACTTTAATAAGACTGTTACCTATCAGGGCGTAAACCCAAACAATAGCTTGATAGATTATTTTATCGAAAATTCTAATGGCTACCCTACAAGTGATATTCCAGCACTAGAAGATGCTTTTGATCTAACATCCCTTGCCTATTATAATTATTTAATTGGCCCTTGGGATATAATTGATGGCTCATACCCTGATGATGAATATTTTTCCGATGCTACTTCCTTTTATAGGCCCAGCGTTACCCAAAGCGAAACCATTAAAACAAAGGGATCGCAATACGAAGTAGCCTTGGGCTATGGGGGTAATTTTGCAGATGTGTTTTACTTTGGGTTCAACCTGGCACTCTCTACTGTAAATTACGAATCAGTAAAAGGCTTTTCTGAATTTAATTATGATTATTCTGCAACCGATTCCATCTCATATCTTCCTTTGCAAAGTTTTAATGCAACCGAAAAACTAACCATAAATGGCACTGGAGCACATATTGCACTTGGTATAATTATTAGGCCTATTCCAGCATTTAGGATAGGTGCAAGTGTTACCACTGCAACGGTTTATAACTTAAACGATTCCTATGAAACTACATTAGGGGCTGAATGGAATAATTTTTACTATGAAGATATCATTGGAGGCGATACCTTACTAAACTCAACTTATGCTGAATCGGCTATCGTAGAATCTTTATATTCATTAAGATCTCCAACTAAATATGCATTAGGAATGGCTGTATTTTTAGGAAAGTTAGGCTTTATTACTTTAGATGCAGAGTTTCTAAATTATGGAAAAACCTTTCTTGAATCTCAGGATTTTTCAATGGAAAGTGAAAATATATATATTGCAAACAACTTTTCGAAAGAAGTTAATATTAAATCAGGAATAGAAATTAGGCTTTCACCATTGAGGCTTAGAGCAGGTTACGCACTAAATAAAATTCCTGTAAATGCAGAAGAATATCTTCAATTTAGCAACCACTCATTCTCGGGAGGAGCTGGCTTCCTTTTTGATCATATTTATACTGATTTTGCTTTAGTCTATAACAAAAGCAAAGCACAATACTCACCTTATTTGTTATCAGATTACTCGGAGCCAATAGTTAATATAAATTCCAATACTATTCGAGGAGTATTTACGTTAGGGTTTAAGTTCTAGGATATCTTATTAAGTTCTTCAACTATTCTAGCAACAAGGTCGGCAATAGAAATATTGTCGGCCTTAACTTTTATAGTGGCTTTAGAATATACAGGAATTCGTGCTGTATGTAAGGCTCGAATTTTGGCATCTACTCCATCTTTCAACAGCGGCCGGATCGTATCAGTTTCTAGCCTTCCTATTAAAACCTGGGGACTCACATCAATAAAAACGGTTGTACCTGAAAGGTTCATTAACTCAAGGCCATTATAATAACAAGGAGTTCCTCCACCTGTAGCAATTACTAAATCTTTCTCATATTCTGATACTTTACTCAACACTTGAGCTTCTATTTGCCTAAAATAGGCTTCGCCTTTAAGTTCGAAAATAGCCTTTATGGTTGCTCCTTCTGAACGCTCAAGCTCAGCATCAAAATCTAAAAATGAAAAATTTAATTGGCTTGCCAGTTTTTTTCCAAGGGTAGATTTACCGCTTCCTGGCATTCCAATAAGGAAGATTTTAGACATTATTCTAAAAGTAATCTAACTTCTGCGGATGTAGGCACATCATTGAAATGCCATTTTCCTAGAACTGTACCTTCTCTTAATAGCATAAGACCAGGGTTGGATCGGATCATGGCCTTTAGCACAGTGGCATCACCATAATAATAAGGTGCTGCTAATTGATATTGGTGACGAAATTGCTCAAAATCTGGAGCAGAGGAAGATGTGATTGCAATGGTTTCAATTTCTTCGGAGAGCTCGTTTACCAATCCAATAATTTCTACCATTTCTTCTTTTGAACTCTCACTTACATTATAAGATATAAAAAACAACTTGGTACCTTCTAATGATTGTTTAGTAAAGTCACCTGTTTCTTCATTCCAAACATTATAATCTGTTATTCTTGGTATGGTTTTATCTTCATTTGTAATACGATGAGAAGCATAAGCATAGCCATCTTTTTCTGATAAATAATCTGCAGATACAACTTTTTTTCCATCTTTTTCAAAAACATATTCAAAAATAGGTTGCTCCTCAGGTATCATATTGGCCTGAATGTTTTCGCCAATTGCATAGGGCCTAAAATCGATAAGTGGCAAATGAAGTATGGCATAAACCCCAATGTAAATTGATATAATAGTGGTCGCCACCAAAACATAACTCCCCACTTTTTCTGATAAATAAGAAGTAAAATTCGAGCTTCTCCAAAACAGATATCCTATTAGAACAACAAGCATCATATTCTTTGTAAATGATTGCCAAGGAGTTAATGGAATAGCATCGCCAAAACAACCGCAATCAGTTACTTTATTAAAGTAGGCGGAGTAGAAAGTTAGAAATGTGAAAAAACCAATCATTAAAGCAAGTGCCCGAGTGGTTATTTTCATTCTAAAATAGAACAGCAATGCCACTCCTAAAATAACTTCTAACACAATTAAAAACATCCCAATCGGCATGGCTATTGGAACAAACCACTCAAAAAAATGAGCAAAATCAGAAGCAAATATTTCAAAGTACTCTCGCAATTTTATTTGAGTTCCCATTGGATCTACCAATTTTACTCCACCCGAAAAAATAAACAGGGCACCAACTAAAAATGCTACAATTTTGTCAAGAATTTTCATTTTAATTTTAGTGTAATTAAACTAAGTGAAATTTCAACAAAGACTCTTCATCCCGAATAAAACAGAATTCTGAATGATGTTTATTTTCACTATTTCTTTATAAATGTTTTTCATTAAGTTTTATGAGAGCAAAAACTGCATAATTAATCATATCTCTATAATTGCCATCATACCCTTCGGATACGATAGTTGCCCCTTTATTATCCTCTATTTGTTTAACCCTTAATAATTTCATTAAAATAATATCTGTAATCGAACTTACCCTCATATCTCTCCAGGCTTCATCATAATCATGGTTTTTATCCAAGAGCAAATTAAGTGTTTCCATTGCCTCTGCATTGTACAACTTCATAAGCTCCTCAACGGGCAGTTCCATTCTGTCATCATCTTTCAAACGTAATTGAATCAAGGCTATAATTCCATAATTGATAATTGCTACAAACTCACCATGTATTCCATCTCCAACTTTGCTTACTCCCTTTTCTTGAATCGATCTAATCCGATTCGCTTTGATAAAGATTTGATCTGTAATGGAAGGCAAGCGCAGGATACGCCAAGCTGTACCATAATCAACTGCCTTCTTGCTGAACAACTCTCTGCACTCAGCCAATATAGTTGTATACTCCTTTTCTGTTGTTAACTCCAATGCGTTCTGATTGATTATTTTTGAGCCAATAAATTAAATTCTCTTACAAAAATGATAAAAGATAGTCTAATTTCAAGAAATTTCTCCTTGAACATCAAAGGAAAATTATTTGATATGAATTCTCCCAAAATTATGGGCATCTTAAATGCCACACCAGACTCTTTCTACAAAGAGAGTAGAACGAGTAACATTTCTTCGGTGTTGGCAAAGGCAGAGATGATGCTATCAGAAGGGGCTCATTTCCTAGATATTGGAGGTTTTTCGACTCGCCCAAGTGCTAAAGAAATTACCGAAGATGCAGAATTAAAAAGAGTGATTCCTTTGATTGAAGCGCTAACGAATCGGTTTCCTGAAGCAATAATTTCAATTGATACATTTAGATCCAAGGTAGCGAAAAATGCTATTGAAACAGGAGCATCCATCATTAATGATGTATCCGGGGGGCAGGCCGATGAAAAAATGTTTGGCACCGTAGCCAGTCTAAAAGCTCCTTATATACTTATGCACATGCGCGGTACTCCAACCAACATGATGCAAGATTTAACCTATGAAAACATTACGAAAGAAGTGATTTCCTTTTTTGTAGAACAAACCGAAAAACTAAAAAAGTTAGGTCATAATGATATCATTATAGACCCCGGTTTTGGGTTTTCGAAAAATTTAGGTCAAAATTACGAACTTTTAAAACACCTAAACCATTTACATGTGGTAGGGTATCCTGTATTGATAGGTGTATCACGTAAGAGTATGATTTACAAATTACTTAAAACCACGCCAGAAATGGCTCTTAACGGCACAAATATTCTTAACTTCGCTTCATTAGAAAATGGGGCCAGAATTTTGCGAGTACATGATGTAAAAGAAGCTCAAGAAACCATCGAACTATTTAGGGCATTACAAAATTGATATTTTTATTTAAAATCGGATTTCTTAATATTGGCTGGTTAGATATCATCGATATTTTACTAGTTAGTTTTTTGATGTATCAACTTTATAAGTTGATGAAGGGAAGCGTTGCTATTAAAATTTTCTTAGGCGTTTTATCTCTGTACCTTTTTTACTTAGTTATAAAAGCAGCTCAAATGGAGCTTTTAGCTTCTATTTTAGGACAGTTTATGGGTGTTGGAGTATTAGCGACTATCATCCTTTTTCAGCAAGAAATTAGAAAATTTTTATTAGTAATTGGCAAATCAACTTCTTTTAAAAGTAGTGATAGTTTTTTTAGATCTTTCGCCATTTGGAAAAAACAGGATTTGGAAGGATTTAATGTATCGCCCATCATAGAAGCTGTAAAAGCAATGAGTGGCACCAATACTGGCGCTTTAATTGTTTTTACAAAAGACTCTGAACTTAAATTTTATGTGGACTCTGGTGATTTAATTGATGCAGAAATTTCTAATAGGTTATTGCTATCCATTTTTAACAAATACAGCCCCTTGCACGATGGCGCTGTTATCGTGTACAAAAATAGAATTCGGGCTGCCAGGTGTATTTTACCTGTATCTGAAAATGATAACTTGCCAGCACAATTTGGCTTGAGGCACCGCGCAGCGGTAGGAATGTCTGAAATAACAGATACACTCATCTTAATCGTTTCTGAAGAAACAGGCGAAATGTCGATTGCAGAACACGGAGTTGTTAGTAAAAACCTATCAGGAATGGAAATTCGTCAACGAATTAATACGTTTTTAACTTCCGCACCAGCGGAGTTTAAAGAAGCTGATACTGAAAAATCTATGGAGGCCAATGATGCTGAAGCCATTATTGCGTTTACTGAACAAGCCGAAAAAACGGCTTAATTAATCGATATCTTTTATTAAAGCCCTGTAATTATTTCTTGTTCGCTGTTCCATTAATACACTTTCTTTAGTTGGTGTATGTTCTGCCATTGCATAAGGGTTATAATTTTTTATGGTAATTAATTTTAATCCAATGTTATAATACATTGTAAACTTATCAGCCAATAATTCCAAAAGCATATCAACTTTACGCTGATCGAAAGTAAAACACACAGAAATTGATATGGCTGAATTTTGCATCATGTTTATCGGTAAGTTTAGTTCGTGTAAAGTTTTAAAAATGGTTGCAAGGTGTTCTTCATCAATAAACGTGTAATCAACGACCTTAAAACTAAACAAGCATTGGTTTCTTTTAAAAATAATACTTGGCCCTAATTCCTCCGTGCCATAATCAAAAATTATTGTTGATGGTGCGTCTGGGTTGTCAAAAGATCTTACTTCTAACGGAATATGCCTGTTGGCAAGTGGTTTAATCGTTTTAGGATGAATTACAGAGGCGCCATAATAGGTCATTTCAGAAGCTTCGGTATATGGTAATTTGTAAAACTGAACGGCATCCTTTACTTCTTTAGGATCCGCATTTAATATGCCAGGTACGTCTTTCCAAATGGTTACTTTCTCAGCCTTTAAGCAAGCGGCAAAAATTGCAGCTGTGTAATCAGACCCCTCTTTGCCGAGCGTGATAATACCTTCATTGCAAGCAGCAATATATCCTTGTGTTATTACAAGTTGTTGTTTCAAAATTGGGGTTAGCTCTTTCTTGATTTTCGCTTCGGTTGTATCCCAATCGACTTCCCCTTCAGAGAATAATTTTTCGGTTTTAATAACGTCAGGTGCAAAAAGCCAAAAAGTATCTAACTCTATTAAATTTAAGTAGTTAGAAACTATTATTGAAGAGAAAATTTCGCCATAAGAAACCACTTGAGCATGTAATAGCACATCTTCGGTATTTTTATAATTTAAGTGGGCGAGCTCTCCAAACCTTCGCTCAATTTCGACAAATACGGGATGAGAGGAATGGAACAGGTCTTTCATTAAATCAAAATGAAAAGTTTTAATAGTGTTCCAGCGTTTATCAAAAGAAGAGTCTTTATTATTTGATAACAACTCCTCTAAAGCTCGTGTAGTTTTGCCCATCGCAGAAACTACTACCACTAAAGGTTTTTTGCCATAATCTTTAATGATGTTACCCACATTTTTAACAGCATCTGCATCTTTAATAGATGCCCCTCCAAACTTAAATACCTGCATAATGCGAAGATAAAGTATTTAGAGAAACAAAAGTATTTAGAACGACTTGAGAATTTCATGTGCTCAATTTTATGATACAGAAATATTAAAATTCATATGCCATTAAAATGCCGCAATCGTTTGCGACATCTGTTTAAAAGCCTCACTTTTGTAAAACTTTAACCAAGTAAATTTTAGTAATGGAAGACTCAAGAATTGCAATGCCAATTGGCACTGCACTTGACCGATTTATCAAAAGTCGCCAAGAAGCCTTTGCATTTGCAACAGGTGAACTTTCTCAACTTTTAAGAGATATTGCCCTTTCGGGGAAAGTTGTAAATAGAGAGATTAACCGAGCTGGTTTAATAAACCTTGCGGGCGTTACTGGAACGCAAAACACAGGGGGCGAACAGCAAAAACAACTTGATGTTTTAGCCAACATCCGATTTTCGAGAGCATTAAAAAAAGGCGGTGAAGTTTGCGCCATCGTTTCAGAAGAAGAGGAAGAAATTATTGAAGTAAATAATAGCTCAAGCTATATTATTACAATCGATCCTTTGGATGGTTCTTCAAACATAGATGTAAATGTTTCTGTTGGAACCATTTTTTCTATTTACCGAAGAATATCTGAAGTGGGCACACCCGTTACACAAGAAGATGTTTTACAACCAGGAAAAAATCAGGTGGCAGCTGGCTATATTTTGTATGGCTCATCAACAATGCTAGTTTTTACTACTGGCATGGGTGTAAATGGGTTTACTTACGACCCCTCTTTGGGTGAGTACTTTCTGTCTCACACCCATATGCAAATTCCTGCAAATGGAAAAATTTACTCTATAAACGAAGGCTCGTATCATAGTTTTACAGATGGCGTTAAAAAATACATTGAAGACTGTCGAAATAATGGGTTCTCTGGAAGGTATATTGGCTCTTTAGTTGCAGATTTTCATAGGAACCTTCTAAAAGGAGGTATCTACATTTACCCCTCTACTGCTAGCAACCCGGATGGTAAGCTTCGCTTAATGTATGAGTGTAATACATTGGCCTTTATTGCGGAGCAAGCGGGTGGAAAAGCAACGGATGGCACGAATCGGATAATGGATATTATTCCATCAGAAATTCATCAGCGAGTACCGCTTTTTATTGGCTCCAAAGAAATGGTTGATAAGGCAAAAGAGCTGATTGGTTAGTTTTGCTGTGAATAAGTAATTAATGGTGCTGGTAAGCTAATAAATAGCCAAACAAAGATTATCGGTATTATAAATTTACTTTCAACAACTCCCATTACAGTAATAGCTACTGGAATCAAATTACTTAATAAAACTACTCTTGCAACCCTTCTCCAAAATTTGCTGTTATAATAATTCCTTACAGGAATGGCTTTCTCTTTGATGATATTGCTAAACACCTCAATCATTTCTACATAATTATCGAGATTTTCGCCTTGCTTCATGGGCATATAAATTTTAATTTTATTGTTGGAATAAGTGCCGATATGTATCCCCATCACAAATGCACTTGCCAAATTAGTTTGAAGCTATTCAATATTTTTCCAGTCAATTTTGGTTTTATCAACTTGTATATAGCTATCGTAGAAAGAAATTGAAGAACAAATTTCACCTGAACCAGATAAAAGGATCTATGAAAAAAGCCTTAATTAAAAATTTAAATGATATTAAAACTCATTTGGAGTCAAATTAAAAAAGCTTAGAATTATGGAGGCGTAAAGTAGCCAGCAGCAATTATTACCGATCTGGTTTTATCTTCAAATTATAACTTTTTTTTCATCTTACTAGATGATCAAATCAAAAATGCGCCTACTTAGAAGATCAATTATTTTGTCATTTTATCTTCCAAAGGCACATAGTTAATTGTGTTAAAAGTAACCTAACATTTACATCTGTAATGTTTGGTAGTGTGCATCCAATGCATTGCCAAACTTTTCCGCTAACTCAAGCTCTCCGTACCTATTAAGGGTTTGTGCGAGCTCTCTTAAAATTACTAAGTTGGATTGCAGCTCATAACCTACATTATTATTATTGTCTATGTAATAGCCCAGTTTTTCATCGGCTCTATTTCCTAAGGTTGTAGCTAATTCAATGGCTTTTTCTTTTTCGCCTAATAAGAACAAATACTCAATAGTAGTGGCTGAAGTGTAATCGAAAGGTATTGCTGAGTCAGGCATTAATTCTAGTCCTTTCAAAATAACTTCGCGGGCTTTATCTTCTTTGCCTTCACGTAAAAGCGCTACGGTAAGCGTATTGAAATTAACACGATGGTTAAGCACAAATTTTCTGTAATCTTCATTATAATACACATCAGCATTATTCAACTCACGGTAGTGGAAGTTGTTCATCATGTTATCATACATGATATCTGTATCTACTATCATATTCGGATTGTTAATATCTGTAAGAGGCAATAATCGAAATGCATTACCTTCTTGGACTAAATATTTATCCACATTAAACTTGATGCCCTGTTTAGAGGTATTATTAAAATAAATTGGGCGTTCCCAATTATTGGTTGAAATAATATCCCAAATCATTAAATCTTTCTTTTCAAGATAGCTCCCTTTCATTTTCATGTGAATTCTATCAACTACTAAGTCTTCTTTTCCTTTTGGTAGAATACCAGCCTTAAGTACCGCTGCAGTATCTACATTTACGTAAACTTCCTGACTAGGAATCATACTATTAACGCCAAATTGCGTTTGAAACTGCAATCTTTTATCTCCACTTTTAAGTAAAGAGATGTATTGTTTTAAATCGATAGCACCCTTATAGCCCGAATTTGGATCGAAAACAACCATATCGTTTGGCCCACCTTGGCGGTAGTTTTTATGGGTTAGCGTAAAAGGAAATGCTTCAGATTCATAAGCATCTCTCGTCATTTGATCTATGTACCAATCGGTGTTAAAATAGCTTAAAACCACCACCCTTACATCGGTTCTAAAGCCTTCAACTTCTTGCACATACCAAAGGGGGAAGGTGTCGTTATCACCACCGGTAAATAGTATCGCGTTTGGGGCGCAAGATGCCAAGAAGTTTTTAGCAGAATCAACTGAAAAATACCTGTTTGATCTATCGTGGTCATCCCAGTTTTGAGTAGCCATAAGTACGGGCACGCTTAATGAAATCGCTCCTGCTATAATTGCTGCATTTTTTTTATCGAGCATTTTGCCTATTAAGGAGGCTACTCCTAAAACGCCAAACCCTATAAAAAATGAGAACGCATAGAACGATCCTACATAGATGTAATCTCTTTCTCTAGGCTCGCTAGCTGGTGAGTTAAGGTAGAGTATCAATGCCAAGCCAGTTAAAAAGAATAATGTTAGCAATATAAAGAACTGACGAGGAGCTTTTTTGTAGGTATAAAACAGCCCAATAATGCCGAGTAATAGAGGTAACATTAAATAATTATTTCTACCTCTGTTAGAAGAAATGCTTTCGGGAACGTCTTTAAAAGCATCGACAGCACTTAGCCAAGTAGCATCTTGAATGTCACTGGCCCTACCAGAAAAATTCCACATAAAATAACGCCAATACATATGCCCCATTTGATGGCTAAGCATAAAGGTGATGTTATCAACAAAAGAAGGTTTCTCGCCCGGGCGTAGTCCTAATTTTTCTTCATAAGATTTAGCATGTGAAGTGGACCATACTCTTGGTAAAATAGTAGTTTCTTTAGGGTCGTAAACTTGCTCAATTTTATAATCCGCTACTTCATATTTTTCTTCGCCTTTTATATATACTGGGGCGCCTTTTTTCTGATCTACTAATTCGGCACTATAATACCTGCCAAACATCAGTGGTCTAGTGCCATACTGTTCTCTTTTAAGATAAGAAACCACACTCATAATGTCTTCAGGATTGTTTTCATCAATCGGGGGGTTGTACGAAGAACGTATCACTACCATGGTATAAGATGAATATCCTATCAGTACAAATGCCAAACTCACAAGTGCCACATTAAGAATCTCTTTTTTGTTTTTATCTGAGTAATAAATGCCATAAACTAAGCCGCCTACCACACCAAGTATTACTATTATAATGCCAGAGCCAAAAGGTAAACCAATAGAATTTACTAAAAACACTTCTAAAGAACCGGCAAACGAGGGCAAACCAGGAATAATAATATTATTAATAAGGACGATGATTGCACCACTTATGCCTAGTGTATAAATAAGCCCTTTTTGAGTAACTGTATCATATTTTTTAAAGTAGTAAATAAGCCCTAAAACAGGAATTGTTACCAGGTTTAATAAGTGAACACCAATGGATAATCCAAATACGTAGGCGATTAAAATAATCCATCGGTTAGCTCTGCTTTGGTCATCGATATGTTCCCATTTTAGCATAGCCCAAACCACAAATGCGGTTAAAAAAGACGACATGGCATATACTTCGCCTTCAACGGCTGAAAACCAATAGGTATCTGAAAAAGTATAAGCTAATGCTCCAATAACACCAGCACCCATTAGCTTAATAAGCTGAGTTGTATCAATTTCAGCCTCTTTAACTTTAAGTATTTTTTGACCAATGAGTGTAATGCTCCAAAACATAAATAATATACCAAATGCTGCTGACATAGCACTAAGCATATTAATCCAGAAAGCAACCATCTGTGTATCTCCCAGGGCTAAGAAAGACGCCATTCTTCCCATTAATAAGAACAAAGGAGCTCCTGGAGGATGAGGAACCATAAGTTTGTAAGAAACCGCAATAAACTCTCCTACATCCCAAAAACTGGCCGTTGGTTCAACGGTTAATGAATAGGTAGCGGCAGCTATTATAAAAACAATCCAACCTGTGATGTTATTTATTTTAGTATAGTTCATTAAATTACTTTTTATGGGTTTTGCTTACTTTAAAATAAGCACGAGGGCGAAATTATTAAAATCAGATGGAATCCCATTGATAATTATACGATTTAACAAAATTTAACGCAATTTACAGATTTTCCAAAAGATGGTTTTGGTTTATTTTAAGATCTAATTAACAAGAAAGTAAAATTCATGTGCAAATTTAGAATGTCCAAATTTTATTTATAAACGATGGAATAATAGACGAGCCAAATTAAGAAAATGGGGACATAGGTAGTAAATACAATGGCATAGGCGTAATCAAGTTTTTTCTTGGCTGTATAATGGACTCCCAATACTAGTACTAACCAGTTGAGAGGCTCAAATACGTTAATTGACTGTAAGGGATACACCCAATTTTCGGGTATAGTGTTTATATCAAATAAGCTCATTAATGAAAGTGGGTAAAAGGCTTTAATGTCAAAAATCGTGATGTCGTTTGGTGTAGCAATAAGCCAAATAATTTTAGTGAATTCAGCAACCAAAAAAACAAATTCGCCAATTATCGAAATCTTCCACATTTGGCTAAAGCTAATTTTATAGCCAAACATAAAGGCGGAGGTCCATAAAATAAATGCAATGATTGTTAGCTTAAATGCATACCCAAAAGGGATCGACATATATTTTAACCCGTTCAATATTTTAAATATGCCAAATCTGCCTTGCTCTTGTAAAATTTGAAATGCGATTGTTTCATTTTCTACCAATTGTATTCTAGTCCATAATATAAGGGCAGCCAATACAGACAAGACGCCAAACAATACAATTGTTTTGGTATTCAGTAATTTTTTTAGAAGTTCTTCCATTGATTTATTATCGAACTGCAATTTACCAAATAGTGAATGGGTTCTTTGTCATAGGATATAAAATCTTATAACAACCTTAAAAAATCTGTTAAGAATGAATATTTTTGAACCATGCGATACATAGTAATTTTTACCTTCCTAGCGATTTCATTTCATGTCCACTCCAAAGCAGCTAACCCTGCCGATAGCACTAAATTATTATTGGCTGAACTAAGGGTGCAAATTGATGCAACGGCAGCAATAAACGCCATGTATAATTTCGATTTCGAGGAGTCTGCTCGATTGTATAGAGAGTTACGATTTCGATATCCCGATCACCCACTTTCTTATTTTTTATCTGGGCTAAACACATGGTGGAGAATTATGCCAGATGAATCCAATGAACAATATGATAAGCGCTTTTTATTTTACATGGACACAACTATAGCAATAGCAGAGCCTATGTTGGAAAATGAAGATACACGTATTGAAGGAGCTTTTTTTTTAGCAGCAGCTCATGGTTTTAAAGGGAGGCTGTACTCAAATAGAGAATATTGGACGAAAGCAGCTTCGGCAGGTAAAAGTGCGCTTAATTATATAGAAATTAGTAAAGAGCAATCATACTTAAGTCCTGAGCTTCTTTTTGGCGAAGCACTTTATAATTTTTATTCTGTTTGGATTCCAGAGAACTATGGCTTTTTGAAACCTATCATGATGTTTTTTCCAAAAGGAGACCAAGAGTTGGGGCTAGAGCAACTCAAAGAGGTTTCTAGTTTTGCATTCTATACTAGAATTGAAGGGCAATTATTTTTGATGAGAATACTATCGAGCGAGTATAATAATTATTCAGAAGCATTACGAATAGCGGAATATTTACATAATAGTTACCCTAACAACCCAATTTTTCATCGTTACTATGTGCGATACCTTTATTCGGTACACCGCTATGCACTTGTAGAACCAGAAGCCAAACTATTGCTTAGTAGAATAGATTCGGGCATGGTGGGTTATGAAGCTACTTCTGGCCGTTATGCAGCTTTTTTTCTAGGCCAGATGTATGAAGGAGAACAGGGCCTAGATACGGCAAAGTATTACTATTCTAGGGCAGTTCAATTTGGAAAAGAAAACGAAGCATATGAAACGGGGTATTTTCTGTACTCATTATTGGGACTAGGACGCATTGCTGATGAACAAGGGGATAAAGCTGCTTCAAAAGCCTATTTAAAGCGTATTAAAAAATATGCTAATAGGAAAAATCCTGCGCATAAAGCGGCTAGAAAATACCTTAAAAAGAAAGGCAAATAACTAGATTTAACTTAATTGTAGCATTACGCTTAGAGTTTCGTATTTTTGCACACGTTAACTTTTATATTTAAAATAATTTTTTATGAAGCTTGAAGAAGCCATAAAACAGGACTCTTTTTCTGAAGGGCAACGACTAAGCCTTAATTTAATTTATACATTTAATTGGGTTAAAAATCGCCAAAAGGAGTATTTTTCGCAATTTGATATAACTGGCCAGCAATATAATGTACTAAGAATTTTAAGAGGGCATTACCCAAGTACGTATTCAACTTCGGATATTAGAGACAGGATGATGGATAAGATGTCAGATGCTTCTAGAATAGTTGATCGATTACTTAAAAAAGAATTGGTTGAAAGAACTATAAATAAGATAGACAAGCGATTGGTAGATATAAAAATATCTGCCATTGGGCTTAAATTATTAAAAGAAATTGACAGTACAGTCGAAGTTCATTCACAAGCCCCATTCGAAAATTTAACACACGAAGAACAGGAAAAATTAGATCAATTATTGGATAAAATAAGAACCTAAACTGTTCTTTTTGTTCTTTTTTTGGCGTTACGTTTTCCTTGAGTAATTTGATTTTTTAAGTCGATATCACTCATTGTAACTTTTGCTTTTTGCAATCTTTTTTTCTTTCCAAGCCACTCGAAATTGATCTCGTTTAGTGCCGTTACATAATGCTTTTTAGCTAATCCCCTACATCGAACTTGTGCTACCCATTCACCCAGTTTTTTGTTTCTGCCTAATTGAGGAACGTCAAAATGCCCATTTTGCTTAAAATATCGCTTTAGTTTTGCTAGGTTACTTGAAAACCGTTCGTCTTCCATATTCCAAATAAATCCAATTCTATCCAACTGTTTTATTCGGTGCATCGAAAGTCGATTCTCATTGTACATTCTTCTAACTTCATTTACCCACCTCGAAAGTTTATGTACATCCGTAGTTTTATCGTATTTAACCTGACTTACGTGCAACGTACCATGTTCTTTTTTAAAACCTAATAGTTGCTCTAACCTTTTGTCGAAAGAGTAATGCAAGGTGTTCCACCTAAAATTTAATTGGTCTAATAAATATTCTCTTTCTTTCGACATTAAATTTTTACTGTGGAAACGTCTTTGGTTTTTGCACCAATGGTATAATTTCGTATTATTATCCGAGGCAACAGGGTACTCTCTTCCAGTTTTTTTCTGAAAGGTAAGCAGGTCGTTATAATGAGTTAACCAAACTATTTCTTGATATGATTTGTTTGTAGCAGAAGTCATAGTTTCCTCTTAAGAAAAGGGCGTTAAAAATAGTAAATAAAATGATTTTTACAAGCTAAACCTTATATTTGTTATCTATAAGTCTTAGTAGATACTCCGTTGGTTGTTGGCATTCTTTCTTTTTGCAATAGAAGATTTAATTATTTTTATGGGTCTAAATTTTATACTTTTGATTTATGGAGCAAGCCCCCAAAGGATATAATACGCTAGAAAAGAGCGATATCTTTAATAATGAGTTTATGGTGCATATTAATGCCCTATATAATTTTGCCTATAAATTAACTTTAGATGAAGATGAGGCAAAAGACTTATTGCAAGATACTTGCATGAAAGCATTTCGGTTTATTAATTCTTTTAAAAAAGGAACTAATGCAAAAGCATGGTTGTTTAGAATATTAAAAAATAGCTTTATTAATGATTATCGCAAAAAAAGCAAGAATCCTGGCATGGTCGATTATCAGGAGGTTGAGACATATTATAATTCTGAAGATGGAGAAGGGCAATTTCAAGCAACACCTGATTTAAGATCTGAAACTGTAAAAGGGATGTTGGGAGATGAAATTACCAATGCCTTAAATTCGATGGATGTTGACTTTAGAACAGTAATTATTTTATGTGATTTAGAAGGGTTTAAATATGATGAGATGTCCAAAATTTTGGATATTCCGATAGGGACTGTGAGATCTAGACTACATAGGGCTAGAAATGTATTAAAAGAAAAATTAGCTACCTATGCGGCAAGCATGGGCTATAAATAAAAAGGAATGGGTGTATTTGTAAGGTGGATACAGAAGGCTATGATGAGCAAGAAAGCTCGTTGTCCGGATGAAGAACATTGTTTAGAATTAGTAAGGTTAATGCTTGATGATGAAGCTACTGAAGCGGACTCATTATATGTGACTAAACATATCGATGGCTGTTATAGATGTTATGATAACTACGACCTTGAAAATGCTATTCGTAAGGCGGTTAAAGAAAAAGCAGGTGATTTAAAAGTTTCGGATGAATTGGTTTCTGAGATTAATAGTAAGATTGCTTTGTAAACTTTCCTACTACTAGGTAAATCAAGATTAATTATTCTTTAATGGCAAAAAAACCGGGTAACCTGAGTTTGAATTCAGATAATGCTGCCATTCAATAAAAACAACAAAACCGTCATTCAGAGGCTCTTGAATGGCTTTTGGGAAGTAATAGCCGTGGATTCTTTTCATTGGAGACTCCACGGCCTATGTTATGAGCTAATTTAAATTGAGAATAGGCCTATGAGTAACGTATGGGCGGTTTATGTTGTTTTTATTACATCGAACTCAGGTTGGTAAGTTATTTATTACTTTTGTTTTTTTTAACTAAGTAATGAATTCTACTTTTCAGGAAAATGAACAAAGGTAAAGCCCTTATTTTTTCAGCCCCTTCAGGTTCGGGCAAAACCACACTCGTTAAACATCTTCTTAACAAGTACCCGGATTTATGTTTTTCAATATCTGCTTGCACTCGTGATCGCAGGGGACGTAATGAAGCAAATGGAAAAGATTATTATTTTATGACTCCTGAAGAATTTAAGGAGAAAATTGATAATAATGAATTTATCGAATGGGAGGAAGTTTACCCTGGAAACTTTTATGGCACTTTAAAATCAGAAATTGATAGAATTTGGGATGAAGGAAAACATGTTGTTTTTGATGTTGATGTAAAAGGAGGGTTGAGTTTAAAACAATATTTTAAAGAAAAGGCGTTGGCAGTTTTTGTTAAAGTAGCTGATTTAGATGTTTTAAAAGAAAGACTTAGTGATAGAGGTACAGAAACAGAGGGGAGTTTATCACAGCGATTATTTAAAGCTCGTTTTGAAATGAGTTTCGAAGAAAAATTTGATGTTACTTTAGTTAATGGTAAGTTAATAGACTCTTTGTCAGAAGCGGAAGGGTTGTATACATCTTTTATAAATTCATAACATTGAAAATAGGCTTATTTTTTGGTTCGTTTAACCCAATTCATATGGGGCATTTGGCCATAGCAAATGTAATGGCCGAAACAGCTGATATAGAGCAAGTGTGGTTTGTGGTTTCTCCACAAAACCCATTTAAAAAGGCCAAATCTTTAGCGCATGAATTTGATAGATTGGATATGGTAGAGGCTGCGATCTACGATAACCCAAGATTAAAAGCTACGGATATTGAATTTAGCATGCCAAAACCGAGTTATACCGTAGATACCCTTGCCTACTTATCGGATAAATATCCAAGCCACTCTTTTTCATTAATAATAGGCGAAGACAATTTAAAAAGTTTTCCTAAATGGAAAAACCACGAAATTATTTTAGCTCAATATGGGCTCTATGTTTACCCTAGACCCAATACAGGAGTTTCTCAATTAAAAGACCACCCATCTGTAAAATGGGTTAAAGCACCGCTTTTCGATATTTCTGCTACTTTCATCCGTAACTTAATGCAACTAAATAAGTCTATTAGGTATCTAGTGCCTGATACAGTAATTGAAGTAATAAAAAGCAAAAAATTGTACCTATACTAATTATGTATCGTTTAGGATATATTAAAGCTTTAATATGAATAAATGTTTTTTAATTGCCATAGTAGTTTATGCGCTATGCGTAGCCAATGTGTACAGCCAAGGAATAAAAGGGATTGTAAAAAATGTAAATAATGAACCCATTGAATTTGCCACTATTTACGCGAAAGAAATAGGCACTGGTTCATCTACGAACATTGAAGGAGTTTTTCAAATGCCGCTTACTCCAGGCACCTATAACTTAGTTTTTCAACATTTGGGTTTTAAGGCAAAAGAACTTAAGGTGTTAGTAGCAGGAGATTATTTGAATATTGACGTAGTTATGGAACCCGAAATAATTGTTTTAAGTACGGTGGTTATTACGGGTAATAATGAAGATCCTGCTTACACCATTATGCGGAAAGCAATATCAAAGGCCAAATACCATAAACAACAACTTAACTCATTTGAAACCGAAGTTTACATTAAAGGATCAGGAAGACTTATAGATTCTCCTTTTTTTCTTAGAAAAACGATGGCAAAAGAAGGAATAGATTCCACTACATCCTATGCATCCGAGTCTGTTTCATTAATTAAATATACGAGGCCTAACACCTATAAAGAAGAGGTTATATCTATAAGAAGCAATGGGGACGATTTTGGAACAAATCCCAATAGCTTTATACTTGGGAGTCTTTACGATCCATTATATGTAAATGCAATATCTCCGCTTTCCCCAAAGGCATTTGGTTATTATAAGTTCGAATATTTAGGCACAAAGCTAGAGCGAGGACATGAAATTAGTAAGATTAAAGTAACACCCCGTTCAAAAGGAGATGAAGTTTTTTGGGGTGAAATAAGTATAGTTGAAGATGTATGGAGCATTCAAAGCACAAACCTGTTTATGCAAAATATGGGGATTGAGTTTAATGTAAAACAAATATACGAACCCATCGAATCGGCTGTATGGATGCCAATTTCACATAAATTTGATATTACGGGATCTGTTTTTGGATTCGAATTTGAAGCTCAGTACTTATCTACAATGGGGAAATACACCATTGAACTTAATAAAGATTTAGCTCAAAAGTTTGAAATAGTAGATGAAAGTATTGAAAAGGAACTGGCCAAGGCATTAAAGGATAAGCCTACTAAAGAAATTGAGACGACTTTAGCAGAAGGCGGTGAACTAACACGAAAACAGTTCCGGAAATTGATTAATAATTACGAAAAGGAAGAAAGAAAAGAAGAAAAGGAGCCCTCGGTAAAAAGAAATTACACGATCAAAATTGACTCTACAGCTAATACGTTAGATTCTGCCTATTGGGCGCAAACTCGCCCTGTACCTCTTACAGATTATGAAATAAAAGGATATTATGTAATGGATAGCACCTCCCTAGCTGAGAAAAATGAAGCCGAAGGAGATACGCTGGTGAAAAATAAGAGAAGTAGTTTTCAATTTATGGATGCCCTTACGTCCTATACTTTTAAATGGGGTAAAAATGACAGATTAACTTATTACTCTCCAGCGATATTGTTTTATTATAATACGGTAGAAGGATTTAATACGTCCCTAAAATTTAAGTACGTTCACACATTTGAAAATAAGGCAAAATTATTTCTTTGGCCACAGATTAAATATGGATTTGAAAGTGAGCGCTTGTATGGAAAGCTGCACTCCACGTTTCGATATGGTCCCATTTATAAACGAAGTAGTGTATCATTAAATGGGGGCATTTACAGTAATCAACTCAATAATGAAAACCCAATTTCACCATTGGTAAATACGCTTACGGCAATTTTTTGGAAAGGAAATTACTTAAAGCTGTACGAATCGAGGTATGTAACTGCCTCGAACAAGGGATATTTTTCTGACAGGCTATCTTATAATGTAGGGGCAACATTCGAAAATAGAATTCCTCTTTCTAATGCGAGTGATTATACGTGGTCTAAAAAATCAAAAGAATACACATCTAATACTCCTGAAAATATTGAAGTAGCTTCTACTGATTTTGTTGAGAATGATGCCTTTCTTTTTGATTTAAAATTGGAATACAAGCCTTGGTTGAAGTACAGTATCAGAAATGGCAAAAAAAGTGTGATCAACTCTTCATCTCCAAGCTTTGATGTTAAATTTAAAGCGGGTTTGCCTTTTGGGAATTTAGAGGCTGATTTTCAGCAGCTTGAAATAGGTTATAAACAAAGCTTTAGGCCAGGAATAAGAGGCCAATTTTTTATAGATGCAAGGGCTGGTTCATTTTTAGGAAGCAACCCAACCACTTTTATAGATTACCAACATTTTGCAGGAAACGAAACGCCATTTTTAATGGAAAATCCTGTGGGTAGTTATCGATTATTACCATACTATTTAAACAGTACAGCTGATAAATATGCATCTGCCCAAGTACTTTATCAATTTAGAAAATTCTTATTTACCCAGCTGCCCGTTTTACGCATGACGGGGGTAAAAGAATTGGCCTATGTAAGCTATTTGGTAACGCCCTCATTGGGCAATTATGTTGAAGTTGGGTATGGCTTAGATAATCTGTTCCGTATTCTTAGATTGGAAGCATCAGCTTCGTTTATAGATGGCAACTATAATGGCTATGGAATTAAAATAGGCGTATCAACAAGTATTACCAGTGGGGATGGGTCTATAAGTATTGGGTTTTAAGGAATAAACATTATAAATAGCCTTCCTTAATCGCTTTTGTTACCAATAGAATTGTTTTTTTTACATCAAATTTTTGAAACAAATGATGGCGATAGGTTTTAACCGTGTTTTCTCCAATAGTTAAATTAAAAGCAATTTCCTTTGTTGATGACCCTTCTGCTAGTAAAGTTAGTACCTCAACTTCTCGGTCTGTCAATTTTATTTTGAGTTTACTTTGAGTGTTCTTGCTTATAAGAGATTTGGTTACATTTTGGGCATAATAGGTTTTACCTTCCATTAAAAGATTTATGGCACTCACAACTTCCTTTTTGTTGGTTTCTTTTAATAAATATCCATCAGCACCAGCCTCTAATGCACTTTGTACGTGTAGTGGTTTATGGCTAACCGATAAAACGAGCACTTTAATTTGAGGGTACTCCTTTTGAAACTAAGCCCTCAAATCTAAAAGTTGCATTTACTACTTGAATTTAAGCAATTTCAAACTCTTTCACCTTGTCTAAAAGCGACTTAAGTCCTTGCGCAACAACAATATGATCTTCTGCAATTACAATTCTTATCATAAAAATTAAATAGGCTTAAAAATAAAACTGACAGCTTGCCGCATTTATTCCGGCACCCCCTTTTCAACACAACTATTTTCCTTTTTATATTTTCTTTTTCACCCTTTTGATTATTTCTTATCCTACTAAAGTAGGAGGCAAATTTCACCCTTTTGTAGGATTGTACAATCTAAAACTAATCCTCAATTTTGAATAGAACTATAAGCAAATGTATATAATAAAGTAATAAAGTATTCAAATACTAAACGATTTAATTTAAAATTAACAAATAAATTATGAAAAGTAAACTTAAACAATTCTTTGTAGTAACTCTAATGTTTTTTACAATTAGCTATTGTACACAGCAAGGATTAGAGCCTGGTCCTTCGTACTTGAAAGATCCACAGTATGAAACTGACAAAAGCATGTTAAACAAAAATGTTGCTAAGTCATTGGCAAGTATCATTAAACAGAAAGAGGTGAGAAAATTCGTTAAGAGTAATGTTGTCAACCAATTTGATGGTGATTACAATTTCTTATTCACCTTAGAAAAAGACAAGAGCATTTCAATAGAAAATGAGGCCGGAAGAGTCAGTATAAATACTTTTGGAGAGCTACTTTCAAAAAATTTTACAACTTCATCTATCGTTGGAAGAAGTTCTAGTTCTGATTTTGAATCATTAGTATCTTCATTAAACCCCCTTATGGAAATTAAAATACCAGAGCTTAATGGAATAAGCCCAGAAGATTGGGATACTGAAAATACAACTCCAATTGTCGCTGCACTGGCTTCCAATATGAGAGATGCTGAATACATTATTGGATATGACTCTGAAGGAAACGAGTATGAAATTGATTTAAACAAGGAACCAGACCAGCTCGTAATTATTATTGGAGAAAATGAAAGAGTTATTGGAATTAAAAATGAAGATGTTGTATCAGGGAAAGTAAATGCGATTTGCGAACCTCTTTTTGTTGAGCAAGGTGTCAGCTATGTGTTAAAAGAAACATATTATAATGAGTGCCAAGAGCCATTTCCTAGGCCTGGAGATGTAATAAACGATCCTGCAGGAGACCCTCCTGCTCCTGTTTGCGACAGAGACTCAAAAAACACAATGGATAAAATTAACCGAATTAAATTTAGAAATATGACCATTTATCGTGATGCAGAGAAGTGGGCAAATGGAAAATTTGAACTACGTGTTATTATAGTTATAGGAAATATTGCCAATTCACAATTGGCTACCGTAGAGAAGTTTTATACAGAAGATAGGAACGACCTAAAGAACTGCTCTTGGCTTGGTACATCATGCGACACGGTATGGAGAACACTTAATACAAACATAATTACTTGGAATGAAGCTTCTTATGGAAATCTTATGACATACACTTGGCTTGAAGAAGATTCAGGAACATCTACAACATATTCAATAAATTCTTCTACTTCATATACTGACCCAAGTGGCACAACCTCAAGTGTAACAGGTTCTGTTTCTGTTACTATTACGGATGAAGACTACAAAATTGGAGGAGCGTGGGTGGAGTATTGCAACAATACCGATGGAAATGGATTTGATTATGATACAGGAAGAATGTATTTTAGTATAAACCAATAAACTCAAGCGGATTGATAGTAGATATCAATCCGCTTATCTTTAGTTTATGAACAGACTTTCAGTAATTATTGTTTTTTTGCTAACATCAACCTACGTGAACGGTCAGTTTAGTGTAGGCCCCACGATAGGTGTTTTTAGAAGTATAGAAGCGGGCATAGAGAAATTTGATAGTATACAGGTTGTAGTAGATACACAAAAAGACGCAACCATTTTTTTGGGTATTAAGGCAGAATATAAAGTGAATTCCTTGATTAGCATTCAGTCTGAATTGAATTTTATGAACACGTCCTTAGGTGCTATTGTTTATAATGCTGACGAAGTTTGTGCCTTTTGTCCTGAACTGAAGACAATGACTGTTGGATTAATGAAAATTGATATGCCAATTTTAGCTACTCTTAAAATACCTGGTCCGTTATCAAAAGTTAAGCTTAAAGCAGGGTTTGGCACAAGCTTCAATATTAATAAAACTAACACGTATTATGATCTCAGAAATAGACCAGGTGTGTCGAAAATTATGAATGGGATTAATGAGAGTATTAAACGTGTCACTTACAATGTAAATATTGGTTTTGAAGTTAATGTTTGGAGGATGGATGTTTCATACAGGTATCAGTCTCAACTGTCTAAATCATTAACAAATGATGTTGAATATTATGGTAAAAGTAAGCCATTTATAACAGCTTCAAAATATCATATATTTTCAATTTCTTATCCCTTTTATTTTGGGGAAAGAGAAGAATAAGTTGGCAGAGCCAATGCAGCCCATTCAATTCATTTTTTAAACGATGTGTTGTATTTTAGCAGCCGAGGCGATGGCAAGGTGTATGCTTATGATACCGAAAATGGCGAATTATTATGGCAATTGGATTCACCTGAATTCGAAAGTTTTCAGGGTTATGGTGGGTTACGTGCTATTCCCGGTAAAAATGGTGAAAAAGGTAAAATAATTGCCTCTACTTATACCTCTGCTTTTTGTTATGAGGCAGAAAGATGAGTTTTATCCTAATAATTAATTTAATAATATGAAAACCAAGATTGTAGCTGCCTTTATTTTTCTTAGTCTTTTTAGTACTTCATCATAGAGCATTTAATGGTAACTATTATCATAATTTCTTTCAAACCACTCGAAGATAATGTTTTATCAAAATAAACTGAAATACATCAATAAAGCAGCCTCTATAGGCTGCTTTATATTACTTTTATTTAGCGCATGCTGTAAAGTAATAGAACAACCACCTGTAACCGAAGTAAGAACAGAGGATGGAGTACTTACTTCTAAAGAATTTATTTGGAAAAAGGATGTATCAGAAAAAGGTCTCATTTGGGGAACTGTTAGCCCTGCTATCTATGAAAATACGGTAGTGGTAGCAGGTGCTACAAACCAGGAAAGAGATATGCTGGTGGCATTGAATTTAGATTCGGGAGAAGAAGTGTGGAGATGGACTGATTACTTTACCATCGAACATATATCTGCCATGAGCAATAGTGAGTATGAGTTTAACCAAAAAGACAATATTTGGCTTTTACAAAATTCGTATAACTTTTACGCCATTGATTTAAAAACAGGTACTACCCTATGGAAAGACAAGCGAAATGTAGGAATAGGCGGAATTGAAGGCATGCAAATTATAGGCAATAAATATTATACTAGCTTTGCCTTTTATAAAAATGATAGTTTAACATGGCCAACCTTGGTGGAGGGCGATATATATTCAACTAATTATTCTAAAATACTCGAAGCTCCCATTGACAGCATTCAATTCTTTGGGTTTTTTTATGGTAATATGGATGAGCCTTTTATGTATGAAGAAAATGGGCAGCTTTATGCTTTTTTGCAGTTTTCTGAAAACGTGGATGTATATACCAGTAAAATTTTTAATTATGTAGCTTCTTATAACCTGACCAACCAAAGTTATGATTTTGAGAAAACAAGATTGGGAGATACTGCAACACTAGGCTTAGGTCATCGAGCTGTGATGTATAATGATTTAATGTTGGTAAATGCAGATCAAGAGCTTTATGGCATTAATAAATATACAGGGGAAGTTGTATGGCATTTAGACCAATTTGATAAAAATGGCGATGGCGTTTTTACCTATGCCATTTATAAAGATAAATTAATAGCTGTAAATAAAATAGGTGTTACCAGCCGGGTAATGGCATTAAATCCATTAACTGGGCAAATAATTTGGGAAGACATTGGCAGGGGCAATGCGGCAGAATCAATTCATTTTTTAAACGATGTACTGTACTTTAGCAGCCGGGGCGATGGCCACGTATATGCGTATGATACTGAAAATGGTGAATTATTATGGCAATTGGATTCACCTGAATATGAAAGTTTTCAGGGTTATGGTGGGTTACGAGCTATTCCCGGTAAAAATGGTGAAAAAGGAAAAATAATTGCCTCTACTTATACCTCTGCTTTTTGTTATGAGGCAGAAAGATGAGTTTTATCCTAATAATTAATTTAATAATATGAAAACCAAGATTGTAGCTGCCTTTATTTTTCTTAGTCTTTTTAGTACCCCATTATTTAGCCAAACCTACTTTGGGGTTGGGTATGCAGGAGGGCGTTTATCAGTATCAGGGTTAGATGCAGCCCAAGGGCTATCTTTTTATTTGATAAAAGAAATAAAACTGGGAGATAGTAGATTCCGTATTGACCCAGCTATGAACACTGCACTACTTTTTAGTGAAATTAATGAGAATCCTATTACTGCTTTTTATTCTACGATGACAAGCCTTACACCTGTCATTGCTTATGAACTAATACAATCAAAACGAGTTACCGTTGCCCCTTTTATTGGCCCTTATGCAAATTGGGTAGTTGGTAGTAGAGCTGGTTCTATTCTATTTGAACCAAGTTATATAAATGAGGTGCGTTTTGGTTTCGAGGTTGGCTTGGCTGCCAATATTTTAATTAAAGATAACTTTTCAATAAAAATTATCCCTTTCGATTTTCAAGTAACAAGGTTTGAAGGGGATGCGTATGATCCTGATGGTTTTAGCTATTTTTTAAAGTTTACAAGTTCTATTTTAATCAGTCTTTAGCTTAAATCCTGCTACTCGTCCTCGGAACGCGACTTTAAGTCGCACCCCGAGGACGAGTAGTGTAAATTAGCAATAGCGTATTAAAGTTGCGCACTTCGAAATATGATATGTGGCTAAGATTTCTCCGTTTTACTACGAAATGACGCTATGAATTTGGATGGGAATAAAACAATTAGCTTACTTGCAATAAAGCTAGCTCGGTCATTCCGTAACATCGAAAGGAGTCTTTTAGCCGTGCAGTAGTTTTTACTCTTGCTACATGGCTAATATTATTCCGTCACACTGCAATGACGACCTGAAAAAAGATAGTGATAAAACTGTAATTTTAGTTCTTAACCAACTTTGAAAGTCATTCCGTAGGAATCTTAGCCGTATAGTAGTTTTATTGCTACTAAAAAATTTACAACAAGAACCTTTTTATTCCATTAGTGTTTCAGTTTACCTTTTAAACCCAAGTGCGCTACCACCACAATAGGAAGTAGAATTATCAAAGGTGTAAGTGATATAATAAATACCTGTTGATTGGCAATTGAAAACAATGGCTTGTAGTTGTTGCCCGTTTACCACACTCGTTGCCAGTTGTTTTCTAGTAGCATCATATAAAGTAACAACCAATCCTTTATTTCCTCCTTCAGGAGAACAAAGATTAACCATATACATCGTGCCTTTAGCAAAAGGATAAGAATATTCCACTTTATCTAATCGGCCACCTCGCCCATTAATTTCATAGCTCTTTAAAAAATGAAAGCCACTTGCTAATTTGGGGATACATACCTTAACACTTTCGGTTGGTACACATTGGGCATTGGCCTCTTTTTGTACCAGTACAAGTGCAACTATAATTAGTATATATTTTAAAATTTTCATGCTCGATTAAAATATTAGGATGTTAATTTATTTCGAATATCCGTTATCACACTGTCAATTTCTATTACATTTTCAGGTGTAATATGAACTGTACTTGAGCTATTGTCAATAATCATAAGAATACCGTCAACAATTTCGGTTGTTGGTTCGGCATACGTATAGGTTATTTCTATAGAGCCATAAGCTGCTTTAAGTTTTTTCATATCCTCATAAAGCTCACTAATGCTTGCATCAGTTTCTGCATAAAAACTCATCAGCAACATAATGTTTTCTAATATTATTTTTTGCTCACCAATTCTTTCGGTTAAAGAAGCAACTTCTGGATTAGCAATTGACATCCGGCAATTAATATGAACTGCCTCCATCCATCCGCCCACTAAAAATAGGATACTTAAATTAGCACGCTTATTTTCCTGCAAATATCTATTAATTGCATTAAAATTTTGAGTGGTTATTAACATTAAAGAATCTAAGTTATCATTATTGGTGGCTAGTCGGCCAACTAATCTTAGATTAAAAAACTGTCCAATATTTAAATCATCTGCCAACTCTTTAACAGATTTCATGTAGCCTATCCCTTCTTGATTCTTACCAAATATATTGGTGTAAATAAGGTCGGTTCCGTAAATGCCAAGATTAATAGCTCTTTTAAATGTAGTGTTATATTTAGAAACATCATCTGGGTTGCTCAATATGCTTCTGTCATAGGCCGAGCCAGATTCTTTCATCAACATAGATATTTCTAATGGTGCAGGTACCTGCATAAGGATATCGTTAATGGTCTCTTCTGAAATTGCTGGTGTATCTATGCCTTCATCGAGTTCATCTAAAAAAGCTTCAGCTTCATCTTTTTTATCAGAGCCACAAGAACCTAAGGACAGCACTGCTGTTATAAGCAAAAATGGAAGATAGTTTTTCATTTGTGTTAGTTTATTTCCAATTTTCAAATTTACTTACTTTTTTTAATCTGTACCTTGCCAAGCGAATTAATTAATTTGGCTAGCCATTCAAAATATAATGCAATATACAACCCAAATGACATAAACCATATAATCGATATATTAAACCAATAGGTATCAAATACCAAACCAAAAAATGGTTTGGTTGGTGCATAAAAATGGGTGCGGTAATCTAATTTGTTTTTTGTGTGATAGGTTTCGTTAAATATAGGGTCTATGCGTTGAATCAAATTTTCGTTATGGTAAATCGTTCTATCTTCAACATTTACTCTCCTTACTAAATCTGCCAATGATTGGTTAAAATATTTTGACTTATACTCAGAAATATCATAGTCTTCTTTGGCGTTTAAAAAGTTGATTAACTTTTCTTTATCTTGTGTAACTTTATTATAAATTTTAAAATTAGAGTCTTCAAGCACTTTTACATATTTTTCAGCCTCTGGTACGGTGGCATCAGAATAATTAGATAAAGTTGTTAAACTATCAAGCATACTGGTGCTATAGCCTGGTACTTCATGTTGGTCTGCAAAAATGTTGTGAACAATAAGTAGTTTTTCTTCTTTGATTTTCTCCGTTTCAGCATATTGTACATCTTTTAGCAAGGCGTTTAAATGTGGAACTACATAGGCGGTAACATAATTTGCTTGCGAAGCTTTCGTATCTAAATTGAAGTAGGAATCTTGAAAATAATTACTCTTATAGAGATCCACTGCCATGGCCTCAAATGCCCAGCGCGAAGCCATTATATCTGCTACCAACGGAACCTTTTCTTTTGAACTTAATGTGTCGTTTAGTTTATCAAATTCAAACATTAAGCCCGATAAAATCATCTGAGGAATAAGTATGATAGGGATGAGAATATATACGGTAACAGCGGAGTTAAATGCAGATGAAACATTTAAGCCTACCATATTGGCAAAAAAGGAAATACTAAATAGAATGATCCACATGCTAATTGTCATACCATGGATTTCTAAAATTAGATTTCCTACTACTACAAATGAAAATGTTTGTACGGCCGACATTACTAGCAGTATTAACATTTTAGACATTAAGTAGCTATTCCTATTTAAGTTTAAGAATGACTCTCTTCTTAATATTTTACGATCCTTTATAATCTCTTCGGCACTTACGGATAACCCCATAAATAGCGCTACAATTATGCTCATTAGGATGAACACTGGTAGGTTATCATTAAATAAATAGCTGTACCCATCCGAAGCAGGGGTATTTGTATATTTAATAATAAATGCTAGAATAAAAGCAAGTAAAGGGGCTTCCACTAAATTTATTGCTAGATATTGAACATTGCCAATTTTTGATTTAACATCTCTTAGGGTAAAAATAATAGCCTGTTTTAATCTGTTTGGGATGTGAAGCAGGTTAGGTGGAGGAGTTTTAACTTCAGTAACTAGCGGGATTTCAAAACGTTCTTCAAAGTGCTCGTTCCATTGCTCGGGTGTTACTTTTCTTTTATTAGTTAGTTGCCCATATTCATCCACAACTTGTGCTTCTATAATGTTAAATATTTGCTCTGGATTTACATTACCGCAATTGGTGCATTGTCCTTTAATTCTATCCACTTGGTGGGTCACTTCTTTAAAATAAGTGACACCTTCAACTGGGTTACCATAATAAACAGGAAACCCTCCCGTATCCATAATGTACATTTTATCAAACATCTTATAGATGTCTGAGGATGGTTGGTGAATAACAACGAAGATTAGTTTGCCTTTTATGGAAAGCTCTTTTAAAAGGTCAATTACATTTTCTGAATCTCGCGATGATAGACCCGAAGTAGGTTCATCTACAAATAATAAGGCAGGTTCACGAATAAGTTCTAATGCAATATTTAGTCTTTTTCGTTGTCCTCCACTAATTGTTTTTTCAAGCACATTTCCAACGCGTAAATCTTTGCGCTGTTCCAACCCTAAACTTGCAAGAATGTTAATTACCCGCTCATGCAGGTCTTCAGCACTCAGGTCATCAAAACATAATTTCGCATTGTAATAAAGGTTCTCGTAAACGGTTAATTCTTCTATTAATAAATCATCTTGCGATACATAACCAATTACACCTTGAATATCATCTTTTTCCTTGGCAGTATCTATCCCATTAATTTTGATGCTTCCTCTCGTTGGTGTTTCTAGGCCGGCAAGTACATTAAGTAAGGTAGTTTTACCTGCGCCTGAAGCTCCCATAATTCCGATTAACCTTCCTGGCCCTTCATGAATATTTATATCGTGGAGACCCGTTGCTCCATTAGGAAATTTAAACTCAACATGGTCAGCAATAAATGATAATTCAGTTGCTTTAAAGTCTGGATTAAAATTGGTGATAATATCGCTGTAGTAAAGTGCATCACCCGAAGGCATTTTTACCGTGCTACCATGGGAGAAGATGTATGCTCCATGCGCATTCATAATAAACCCATTAAGGTTTAATTCATCTCCACCAATGTACTTAACAAAGTACATGTCAACTGTATTTATTTTAAGAAAAATAAGCCTGCCATCTACATTTGACTGTAAAAATCTGTTATTGGGATCTTCTTCTTTGGGAATTATTTTAGTTGCCTGAATTACAGTTGGAGTATCAAAGTCTTCTGCAATACCCTCAGTTCCATAAAATACAAATTGTCTTATAATTTCATATTCATCTTTTTCGAAGTTGAAAACTTCGGCAACCGTATCAAGTATCCCTAGTTCAGTTTCAGTAACTTCTTCATCGGCTTTTACAAGCTCCATGATTTTTATAAGAACTACAATTTTTTGTCGTTGCGTAAGTGTTTTATTAATTTTTCTACATAACCCAAGAATCCTAACAGAATCCTTCATGGAGGTGCGTTGTTTCTCCTTTTTTTCTCCTCCGTAATCAACCAATTTGTCATATAGTTCTAAATATTCTTTAATAGAATCTTGATCTAACTCTTGGTTAAAAAACCTAATTACATAATCTCTCTCTTCTTCTTTAACACCACCATCTTGTTTCGAAAAAATGGCAAATAATTGGGTTAACGCTTTTAATATCTCTTCACTCACTTTTTATAATGTTTACTCTCTAGCAATCAAATTAATACACGAATCTACGAATAATGATCAATTTGTATTTAGTTTAAAACTATCAATTAGTAATTAATTTTAAGTTGAGTGTAAAATACAAATTCTCACAAATCTTATGTATTATATTTGACAAAAAACAAATTATGTTTAACGCAGCTATTCAGGAAAATAATTATCAAATAAGCCTAGACAAGGATCAGGTATTAATTGATGGGAATGAATTCGAATTTGACTTGGCTAAATTGAGCGAGGGCAGATATCATATAATTTCAACTAATAAATCCTATTCGGTCGAACTGGTATCACTAGATAAGGAGAAGAAAGTTGTTGAGGTAAAAGTTAACAACTCTGTTTATCAAGTTTCGCTTAAAGATAAAATGGATGAGTTGCTAGAAAAACTTGGAATGGATAATTTGGCAGAAGCTAAAACAGAAGATTTGAAAGCACCCATGCCAGGTTTAATTTTAGAAATAGCGGTTGAAAAAGGACAAGAGGTTACTAAAGGAGATAAGCTATTGATTTTGGAAGCCATGAAAATGGAAAATGTGATAAAAGCTGCTGGTGATGGAATTGTAGATAGTGTTAAGGTAGAAGTTGGTAATAGTGTAAATAATGGCCAAGTTCTTATCACATTTGAGTAGCAAAATATTACACCCTGAACTATATTTGAGAAAATTTAAAATTCTACACTTAAATTAGCCATCGAAAGCCATTTAAAAGCCTATGAAATATAAAAGAATATTGTTAAAACTTAGTGGTGAAGCGCTAATGGGCGAAAATCAATATGGGATAGATGCCAACAGAATAGAACAGTATGCGAAGGATATTAAGCAGGTGCATGACGAAGGTGTTGAAATAGCCATTGTAATTGGTGGGGGAAATATTTACCGAGGTGTAGATGCTGAACGTACAGGAATTGATAGGGTGCAAGGAGATTATATGGGGATGCTGGCTACGGTAATTAACGCTATGGCATTACAGAGTATTCTTGAAAAAAACGGGATGTACACAAGGCTATTAAGTGGCATTAAAATGGAGCAGGTTTGCGAGCCATTTATTAAGCGTAAGGCAGTTCGGCATTTAGACAAAGGAAGAATTGTGATTTTTGGAGCAGGTATTGGCAATCCTTATTTTACAACTGATTCTACTGCTAGCTTGCGGGCGATAGAAATGCAAGCAGAGGTGGTTCTAAAAGGAACAAGGGTAGATGGTGTTTATACAGCCGATCCAGAAAAAGATCCTACGGCAACAAAATATACTACATTAAGTTTTCAAGAAGCGTATGAGAAAGGGCTAAATATCATGGATATGACAGCTTTTACATTGTGCCAAGAAAATAATTTACCCATAATTGTATTTGATATGAACAAACCGGGAAACCTTTACTCGATATTAAAGGGAGATGAAGCCGGTACATTAATAAAGTAATTAGTGATGGAAGAAATTCAGATGTATCTTGATGAAGCAAATGAGAACATGAATAAAGCGATTAGTCATGTTTCTGCGGAGCTAACAAAAATTAGAGCAGGAAAAGCGATGCCAAATATGCTCGATGGTATTAAGGTAGAGTATTATGGGGCGTCAACGCCATTAAACCAGGTTTCAAGTGTAACCACACCAGATGCACGTACTTTAATGATAAAGCCTTTTGAAAAAAGCATTATTCAAGATATTGAAAGAGCAATTATTAATAGCGATCTAGGGTTGAACCCTCAGAATGATGGCGAACAAGTAATAATTAATGTGCCTGCTTTAACCGAAGAGCGAAGAAGAGAGCTCGTAAAGCATACTAAAAATGAAGGTGAAAAAGGTAGAATTAGTTTAAGAAATGCACGTCACGAATCGATCCAAGGTATAAAAGCACTAAAACAAGAGGGCGTTTCTGAAGATGATATAAAATGGGGAGAAGAAGAAGTTCAATTAATTCTTAATAAGAATTCAAAGAAAATTGATGATCTGTTAGATCATAAGGAAAAAGAAATAATGACCGTTTAATAATATATATGGATTTTAAAGATATTGCAGCAGTTTCTGGTAAGGGAGGATTATTTAAAATATTAAAACCCACAAAATCTGGAGTTATACTAGAATCGTTGGATGATAAAAAAGCACGACTCGTTGCTACCGTACATAACAAGATTTCGGTATTGGAAGAAATTTCTGTTTATACACACACATCGGAAGGAACTACTCCGCTAAAAGAGGTTTTTTATACCATAAATAAAGAGTTTGGAACGGATACGGGGTTAGATAAAAACTCGGATTCGGATGAATTAAAAAGCTTCTTTGGCCATATTTTGCCTGATTATGATGAAGGTAGAGTATATGTATCTGACATTAAAAAAATGGTAACTTGGTATAATGTGTTGGTGAAAGAAGCTCCTGAATTACTAAAAACACCAGCCGAGAAAAAAGATGAAACAGCTAAAAAAAGCTGAGAATCTCATAAAAGTTGTTGAGATGACTAACAAAGAAGTTGGTCTATCGCTTTCGCCTTCTTCCATCCCTAATTATGATGAATTAATTAAAGAGCTTGCCAAGGCTGTTCAATATCTTATTGATAAAGATTTTGAAAAGTTAATGCATATTCTTTACCGGATAGACGTTAGCGAGACTAAAGTAAAAATTGCTTTTGGCTTAGAACAAGATGTTGCCCAGCAGATAGCATTGCTTATAATCGAAAGAGAAGAGCAAAAAGTGATTACGAGGGCTAAGTATAGGAATAAAAGGGAGATGTAGGTATGAAAATGGAATACCCTTACACTTTTAATGGAAGCGTAAATCTAACTCTGTCTGCACTAGTTTGATAATATCCATTTTCTACGGTAATGGTGCCAAAAAATGGTTGGTGGTTTTTAAAATCTATAATCGCATGCCAAACATCTTCTAGAGGCTTCTCGATTTCTACAAATACTGATAGTTCCATATGCATTATGGCTTTTAATTTTTACTTCTTAAGCACAGCAAACAAATCCAAACTTTTGGCAGGCTCATTACTTAAAAGGTAGTCGGAATGGTGAATGGTTGCTACTAAGGAATCATCGCTAGATTGAAGCTTATTTCGGTTTCTTCTGTTGAGAATTTCGTAAGGTATTTTTAAAATTGCTGCTGGCAAATGATGCTGCAAATTGAAAACATCATATTTCATAATTTTATGAACCGAAGCTTTGTTTTGAAGGTAATATTCCATCACTTTCTCATTGCCCCCAATGCCTTTCATCTCCACACTACTAAAAACTGTAGCACATAATTGAGTTAACTCCGTTGCCGTGTATTCACGAATATGCCAAGGGTTTCGGCTCAACGTCATTTTAATATTAGGTGTAGAAATATAGGCTTTCCCCCCTGGCTTTAACACACGGTGAATTTCTTTAAGATAGGTAGCGTCTTCTTTAATATGTTCTATTACCTGAAAACTAACGACAGAATCAAAACAATTGTCCTCAAAAGGTAAAGGAGGAATATTAGTTTGAATAAATTTACTCTCAGGGTGTTTTATAGATAGTTTGCTAACAACTTCCTTTATTTTATCAACTGCTGTATAAGTGGTTAATTTAGGTGCCAGTAGTTCCACCCCTCTTCCTTCGCCACAACCTATCTCCAATAAGTTGCCACTAACCAAATCTTGAGCAACATAATACGCCTTCAGCAGTCGCTGATGAATGGGATTATCAGAAGTAAGTTCGTCAGATGCTATTTCGGTTGTATAAACGGTCATTTTATTTTTATTTGGCAGGCTGCAAAAGAGGCATAATTGTTGCAAAATAACTATTTTTATTTTTGAGGGTGTACACAAATAATCAAAAATCATTCATTGATAATTATTCGATCATACAGATGAACAAATATTATTCTTTACCAATCGTGTTAGTACTACCCTTCTTATCATTTTTTATAAACTTGTCAGCACAAGTCGTTCCTTCATCTGGCGACTTAAGTTATTTATTAAACCCAACTGCTGATATACATTTCAATCACAAAGTAATTAACACGTCCAATAAAAAATGGGTTGTTTTAAATATTAATACTGCTAACGAACTAGTTTTTGATTCCTTAGTATTTGCCTATGCCTTTACTAAAAATCTTGATAACCCAATAGATGATTTCAAAGTTGTTAGCCTTAAAAACTATGAGCTCTATAAAACTCAAAACAATAAAATGTATGCCTTTGAGCCTGGTAATAGCAGTAACAAATTTTTAATTTTAAGAACACTAAATCTAACTACAAGCAACACCTATACATACATTATTAATTTAGAAAAAAACGCAAATTTTTTTCTCACAAAAACGGAGATTACCATACCCATACTGCAAGGCTACGTTTCCAAAGGATCATCTATTAAAATTGCAAAACTTGTTGGTGTGAATTCTACTTATGACGTTCGTTTTTATGCTACTAAATTTCCTGTAGCTCTGCCTCCTATGGCAAATATTAAATCGAACAGTATATTTAATGGTGGTGATTCAACCATTACTACCAAAGGTGAAAATAAATTACCAACTCATAAGCAGGGTGTTTATGCCATTGCCGAGCAAGGCTCAGAAGATGTCAATTCTTTTTTTAGAATTAATAATAGCAGCTACCCACAGTTATCAACTGTTAATGAGATAATTGAAGCAAGCATTTATCTATTTACTAAAAAAGAAAAGGAGAAGCTAGATTCCTCAGAAAATCCTAAAAAGGATTATGACGCTTTTTGGTTAGAAAACACAAACTCGCCTGAAAGAGCTGGCAAAATGATCTCGGCTTATTTTTCGAGAGTAAAAGAATCTAACACATTATTTTCTTCCTATAAAGAGGGTTGGAAAACGGACATGGGGATGATTTATATTATCTTTGGCCCTCCTAACAAAGTGTTTAGATCAAATGGAAGCCTTGAGTGGATATATAAAAAAACCTACGAAATGCCCAGTTTGATTTTTACGTTTAACCTCATCGATAAAAAATGGGATACAGAACATTTTGAATTGGAACGAAATATGAAATACCAAAACACGTGGTTTAGAGCGATAGATTTATGGAGAAAAGGGAGAAAAAGCCTGTAAACAATGATATGATTTTTGGGATTAGACCAATCTCAGAAGCGATTAAGTCAGGAAAAACATTTGATAAACTTTTTATTCAAAAAAACCTTGAAGGGGATTTGCTACTAGACCTCTTGCAAGAAATTAAGGACGAACGGGTAATCTATACAAAAGTACCTGTAGAAAAGCTCAACCGACTTACCCGTAAAAACCATCAAGGCGTAGTTGGGTTTATTTCTCCTATCGAATTTGCCTCTATCGAAAATATTATCGACCGGTGTTTTGCCACGGGCAAAAATCCACTAATTGTAGTGCTCGATAGAATTACCGATGTACGAAATTTTGGAGCCATTGTGCGTACTGCTGAATGTGCGGGAGCGGATGCTGTGCTGATTCCAGCGCATGGTGCAGCTCAAATATCTAGTGATGCAATGAAAACCTCCGCAGGAGGCTTAAACCATGTGGCCATTTGCAGGGCATTTAACCTGCCCCAAACATTGGAAACTATCCAACAAAGTGGAATTAACTTAGTTGCTTGTACTGAAAAAGCAGATAAAACTGTTTATGAAGCTGAATTAAAAGATCCTTTGGCAATTATTATGGGATCGGAAGAAGATGGAATTTCGAAGGAGATTATGCAAATGGCTAATCAAAAAGCTAAAATTCCTATTAATGGTAGAATTCAATCGCTAAATGTATCTACATCTGCCGGTATAATCATTTACGAAGCTTTGAGGCAGCGATTAAGTTAAGTTCCCATAGCAAAATTTTCGAAATTTTCTGGTGTAATTATAGTAGTTATAGCCTCAGGGTAAGCATTGGTAAATGCTTTGGTTATTTTTCCTTTCTTATGAGTGCTCCATTTAAACTCATAAGCATAAAGGTTCCCGTCTTGTTCTTCGATATAATCAACTTCTTGTTGCGCCATTGTTCTCCAAAAATATCGATTCACCCAATTTTCGTGATAGGCATTATATTTCATACGCTCCGAAACCATAAAATTTTCCCACAAAGCTCCCATGTCTTGCCTCAATTCCACTTGTTGGAAATTAGCAATCAAGGCATTTCTTATTCCATTATCATAGAAATATATTTTTCTAGATCTTTTAAGTTCAGTGCGTAAATTTTTTCTATAAGTTCCTAAACGGAATACAATATAGGCTTGCTCCAATAATTGAATGTAAGATTCAACAGTTTCTTTATCCAAACCAACCAAGTTGCTTAGCTCATTATACGAAACCTGATTGCCCAATTGATATGCCAAAGCTTGTAGTAGCTTTATTAGCTTATCACTTTTTTTTATTTGATTCCATGATAGTAAATCTTTGTATAAGTAGCTATCAGACAATTGGCTTAACGTCTCCTTTTCACTTCCTTGTGACTTTACTACTTCGGGATAATACCCATATACTAGTCTATGGTTTAGCAGCCTTTTTTCGGTTAATATACCATGGTGATTTGCCATTTCTTCGAATGAAATAGGAAATAACTTATACTCCCACTTTCGTCCTGTTAAAGGCTCGTTTATTTTATTCGCTAATTCAAATGCCGAAGAACCTGTAACAAGTAGTTGTACATCTTTTATCTGATCAGTAATAAGTTTTAGTTTAATGCCTATGTCCTTTATCCGCTGAGCCTCATCTATTATTACAATTTTTGCTGAACCAAATCCCTTTTTTAACTTTGTTGAAGAAGGGTTATCAAATAAAGCTTGTACATCTTGCTCATCCGCATATAACCAAAGTACATTCGTTTTGTTTTTAGTAATATTTTCTAAAAGAGTTGTTTTGCCTACTTGCCTTGGGCCCATAATTATAATGGCTTTGCCATTATAAAAGTGTTTTTCAACTTTTTTATCTATTATTCTGGTTATCATATTGCAATATTAATGCATATTTCTCGATTGTAATCGAAATATTCGTACTTATTTCTCGATTTTAATCGCAATTTTAGCACTTATTTCTCGGTTACCATTATAATCCTGTATAAAAATGGTTCCATAAAAAAGAATTTCTTGAAACCAACTATCCCCAGAGCAGAGCCACAGAGGTATTTCGCTGGTTTCATTTTGACCTGATGGTCAAAAACCGAAATTCCTTTATTTGAGATCCTGAAACAAGTTCAGGATGACATTTTTGGAGACTCCGAGGCTCTGACTCGGATAATTCATTAGATTAAAGATGAAATGATAATACTTGTAATCTGCTTTAACAGTAGATTATATTTACTGTTATCCGAATTACCCCGATAGGTATCGAAATAAGTCAATTAAGATTGTGCTTGTATGATTAAATAAGAGCAATTTTCTATTAACATAGAAAGAAGCAAACAAGCCAAGTCCTGATAGAGAAGTTTCCTTTTACTCGGAGGATAGTAAATTAGAACTAAATAGATATCTCCACTTTGTTACGAAATGACCCTATTTTTCTACCCCCACGACACGTTAAATCAATTATCACAGGCAATTTGATGACTCATGCCTATAACTTTAGATCCTAACGCGAATAGCTCTTCTTTTATAAGGGCCTCTTGACTCCATGGCAAAAAGTGATCTTCTCCTGCCAGTGCTATTAACTTCAAACAATTAGAATCAATTGATTTTTCTGCAAATGCCAAATTTTCAAAGGGTACCAGGCTATCTTCATCTCCATGGATGTAAATAACAGGAATACAAAGTTTTTTGTAATCAGGCAGCATTTTCTTCAACTCATCTACATGACTGTATTTTTCATCCGTGGCCACTTTTAAACTACTAGGTGTAAGCCACCTAAAAGGTGCGGTTTTCCCCATCCAAGCAATGCCTACTTTTTTCTCATTTTCAGGATCAATTGCTGGAGCTAACAACATTATGCCTTGAACTAGTTTAGGATAAAGTACTGCAGCCTTAACTGCTACAGGCCCACCATAAGAGTGCCCAACCAGAAATGTAGCTGTATTTTTATACTCTTCTAAAACGGAAGCCAGTGATTTTGCTTGAACAACGAGTGAAGTTTCCGAGTTTCCAAAATCAGAATATCCATAGCCCAACCGATCTACTGAAATCATATCAAACTTAGCAGCCATCGTATGATCTTTCATAAACTGAAAATAATTATCAGAAGAGCCTGGTGCTCCATGAATAAATATAATCGTAGGTTTTTGATAATTGGCATCTGAAACTTCTATATACCTAAAGTTCTTACCATCAAAATCAACATCTTTTATAACAGGGACTACTGCTGAATTCTCAAATTCGCTAATAACGCCTTTAGGACTTGTTCTAAACTGCAAGCAAGAAGTTAACAGCATTGAAAATGCTAAGAATAAAGAAATGCGGTTGATCATATTACTAACAGTTCAACTAAAAGATGTCGTACAGCGATGCCTAACTATTGTATAAATATAACCTTTTACTAGCTATTATTTATTAGCACGTATTAGCGTATATTTTAAAGCTAAAGGGTCAAGCAATTCTAATAGTTGCTTAATAAAATGAGGATCATTAACTGAAAGTAGGTTCTCTCTACGCTCATGAGGCACTCCCCCTGGATATAGGCTTTCGTAAATTTCATTTAACATCTTAACCTCATCCTCTCGCTTCCTTTTCTCAGCTTTCATCATTTTATTCTCAACACGACTCAACGATTTAGCCCCTCTTATTTGCTCGCTTTCGACCAAAGCCGCTAATGTTTTATCAACTTTTGAGGCTTTAGCTTTAAGCTCTTTATAAAGGATAGCTAACTGCGCTTTTGTGTTTTCTATATCCAACTCTCCATTGGTATGAGCTTTAATATGTTTATTTATAAATAAATCTTTTCTTAAGAATAAATCCGTGTAACTAACATCCAACTTTTTAATCTTACGGTAAGGGGCCGTGCCAATATACATTACAAATGAACGCGGCATTAGTACTGGAAATGCCAGTTTGTAATGATCAAAAACCGTTTTTAGTTGGAACCAATAGGCTAGCTCAGACGGCCCTCCTACATAAGCGATATTAGGCAATATTGTTTCTTGAAAAACAGGCCTTAAAATCACATTTGGGCTAAATCTTTCAGGGTTTGTTTCTACTAATTCCTGCATCTCTTCTTTCGAAAACTTGAGATCGGTATCTAAAACAGAATACCCCTCTTCTTCTTTAATTATTCTTGCTCTAAGGTCATCCTCCAAATAAAACAAGTTAAGCTCTCTTGGCTGTAATTGTTGTTTATACCCTGCCTCTTCTAAAGCACTGCTTTGTTCATCCACCAAAACATGTGAGCGCTCGTTAAAAAGCTCATCTTTAATTATAGGTAAAAATTCTTTTTTTAATCGCGCATCATCAGCATCTATACTTACCAAACCTTCTGAGCCAAAAAGAGCATTTACATAATCCCTTACTACATCAGATAATCTATCGTGCTTCTTTAATGCTTTTTTAAAAACATAGGTTCTTCCGGGTAATTGATTTAATACCTCTTCGAGCCCATCAGTTGTAAATCTGCCAGTGGCACCACGCTGATCCGTATCCCATTGATATTTCTGATTATCAATAAATAAATGGTTTATTTCTTCGTAATCATGGTCTTCTGTGCCCATCCAATAAATAGGCACAAACTTGTAGTCGGGATACTCTTTGTTAAGTTTTTTTGCAATATTAATAGTAGCCACCAATTTATAGATGTAAAAAAGTGGTCCAGTAAAAATATTAAGTTGGTGCCCAGTAGTTACTGTAAAAGTTTTGCTATCTAATAAGGCCTCAATGTTTTCATTTACTTTAGATGGAGCCTCTATGGAGCTGTATTGTTCTTTTAGAACTTCTACCAAAGTGCTTCGATTTCCACTGTTAAAGTTTTTGAGAGTAACGGCTTTTTTTAAGCCCTTCAAAGTTGGAGGAGAAGTGTAAAAAGAACTTATTTGAGGATTACCTTCTATATAATCTATGATTAGTTTCGAAAACAATCCAGTTTCTCTAAAATCCAGTTTTATACAATCCATACAATTTATTAATGACCAAATAGCCGTTTATAATTATCAATAAGAATTTAACTAGCAGGCTCTCCAGTTAAATCAAATTCGGTGGCATCAGTAATTTTGATTTGTGCAAAATCGCCCACCCTTAAATAATGGCTTTCTGCATTTATCAATACTTCATTATCAACTTCGGGCGAATCAAATTCTGTTCTCCCCACAAACTGCCCGCTTTCCATTCTATCAATTAACACCTTAAATACCTTACCAATTTTTTGTTGGTTTAGTTCCAATGAAATTTGTTCTTGCAATTCCATAACGGCATTTACTCTTTCTTGTTTCACTTCTTCAGGCACATCATTCTCAAAGTTATAGGCGTGTGTATCTTCCTCATGAGAGTATGCGAAAACACCTAATCGTTCAAATCTTGATTCCTCTACAAATTTTAACATTTCTTCAAAGTCATCTTCAGTTTCGCCAGGGTAGCCAACAATAAGGGTGGTTCTTAAAGCAATGCCTGGAACTTTTGTTCTAATGTCTTTAATGAGTATTTCCGTTTTTTCTCTTGTGATTCCTCTTCGCATGGCCTTAAGCATAGCTGTAGAACCATGCTGTAATGGTATATCAAGGTAGTTGCAAATATTGCTTTTGTCGGCCATCACTTCAAGAACATCCTGCGGAAAATTAGCAGGAAATGCATAATGAAGTCGAATCCATTCAATTCCTTCCACCTCTGACAGCTGGCTCATTAACTCAGCCAATTTACGTTCACCGTAAATATCCAATCCGTAATAAGTAGAGTCTTGCGCAATAAGTAATAATTCTTTAACTCCATTTTTAGCAAGGTGTTCTGCTTGCTTTACTAAGTCTTCAATTTTGATTGAAACATGCTTTCCTCTCATTAAAGGAATGGCACAAAATGAACAAGGACGATCGCACCCTTCTGATATTTTTAAATGTGCATAATGTGGAGACGAAACATTTATTCGCTCTCCTAAAAGTTCGTGCTTGTAATCAGCATTAAATCTTTTTAACAAGCCTGGTAATTCCATTGTTCCAAAAAATGCATCTACCGCAGGAATCTCCTTTTCTAGATCATCTTTATAGCGATGAGACAAACAACCTGTTACATATAATTTATCAATTGCACCTTCTTCTTTTGCATCTGCATACCTCAGAATCGTATCGATAGATTCTTGCTTGGCATCACCAATAAAACCACAGGTGTTTACTACAATAATATTGGCATCATCCGTTTGGGCTTCGTGGGTAGCCTCAATTTGATTTCCTTTTAGTTGTGTTAATAAAACTTCGGAATCAACCAAATTTTTAGAACAGCCTAAGGTTACAACGTTAACTTTATCTTTTTTTCTCGCTTTCGTTTTCAAAACAATAAGTTTATGGGAGTTTCAACTGGCAAAAATATCACTCTAATGGCAGCTTACCATAACCAATAGAATAAACAAATACCTTAAGGCAATGTTTATTTGCTAAAGCATAGATATAGCAGTTATTTTGCACGATTACTTATGCAAGCAAAATCAACACTTTTCACTTTATTAACTATTAGCTTCCTTTTAGGCTGCAACGACCAACCCACTTGCATCCCGGAACAGACTGATTTAGTGAAAATTTCGTTTTCTGATATAGTTGGAAAAACCAAAACAATAGCCTTAGTTTCGTTGACAGTAGATGATAGTAATGAGAGTTTTCCAGTTATTACTGACAGCACTGCCTCTCTATTTTCAATTCCTCTTAATCCTCTTGACAGTTCCCTTGTTATTAGGTTTGAGCAAGAATCAGAAACAAACTATTTGGCCTTAAGTTATACCACCAAGCTAGTAATATTAAACCCTGATTGCATACTTGAAACTAAGTTTGAAAATTTACAAATTGATTCTACTAATTTTATAGATGCGATTATTATTGAACCATTGCTAAGCCCAGACACAAATAATAATGTTTCAATTACGCATTAGTCTTACATTCATCCTATTGATACTATCTTTAGCTGTTAAGGCACAGGAGGAATCAGGCTATGCAGTAAAATACGACTCCACAATCCATAATAAGTGGGCACCTAGTGGTGTTAGATTCGGCATCGATATTGCAGGGCCCATCTATAATTTATTTGAACCCAAAATATCAAATTTTGAGGCTACTGCCGATATTGATTTTAGTAAATTTTTTGTGGTTGTTGAAATGGGGCAAGGTGCTTATAATTCTACCGAAACAATAACTAATTATACAAACTCCGGATATTTTTTTAGGTTTGGAGCAGATGTTAATATGACATCAAAAGATGCTAACCTCAATGCACTTTACTTTGGGCTTAGGTATGCCACTTCTTCTTTTTCTGAAAAATTACTAGCCACCATTCCAGATAGTGGATGGGGAGAAACATTTGTTAGTGAAGAACAGGATAAAAGCAGGGCAAATTGGGTAGAAATGAATATCGGTATGCGCATACGTATCTCAAATTCATTTTTTGCAGGTTATGTCATTCGGTTTAAGCTACTTAAACATAATACCTATAGCGAAAATAAATTCGAGCCCTATTTTATTCCGGGCTATGGCGTAGCTAGCAATAAAACTAATTGGGGGCTTAGTTACTTTATTCAATATAGAATTAAGTGGAAAAAGAAGCCAATTACTTGGCGAGAAGACTAGGCCTAATATCCTTTATACCAAGTCTATTTGTTAAAAAATGAATCTACAAATTCAGCTTTGTTAAATACTTGTAGGTCATCGATACCCTCACCCACACCAATGTACTTAACCGGTATTTTAAACGTATCAGAGATGCCTATAACCACTCCCCCTTTTGCGGTACCGTCCAATTTAGTAATAGTAAGTGAAGTAACTTCTGTGGCTTTTGTAAACTCCTGTGCTTGATTCATCGCATTCTGACCCGTGCTACCATCAAGCACAAGCATAACTTCATGGGGAGCATCCTCCACAAACTTTTGAATGACTCGCTTAATTTTTGTTAGCTCATTCATCAAGTTTACTTTTGTGTGTAACCTCCCTGCTGTATCAATTATTACTATATCGGCTTGTTGTTCTACCCCTTGTTTAACCGCATCGTAGGCCACCGAAGCTGGATCCGTGTTCATTCCATGTGAAACAACAGGCACCCCAACCCTTTCCCCCCAAAGTTTTAGCTGATCAACAGCGGCTGCTCTAAATGTATCAGCCGCACCTAAAACTACTTTTTTACCTTGCTTGGTAAATTGGGACGCTAATTTACCAATGGTGGTAGTTTTACCCACCCCATTAACGCCAACTACCAATAAAATATAAGGCTTTTTGCCTTCAGGTACAGAAAACTCCACCGGGTCATCTGCGTTGTTTTCGGAAAGAAGATCTGCGATTTCTCCTTTTAGAATGGAATTAAGCTCATCAACTCCTAAGTATTTATCTTTTGCAACTCGAGTCTCTATTCGTTCGATTATTTTAATGGTGGTTTCTACACCCACATCAGAAGTAATTAATATTTCTTCTAAATCGTCAAGTATATCAATATCCACTGTTGATTTACCTGCAACAGCTTTTCCTAATTTATTAAAAAAACTTGATTTAGATTTCTCGAGCCCTTTATCTAACGACTCTTTTTTTTCTTTAGAAAACAGACCACCGAATAAAGCCATAGTATTAATATTTTATTGTGCAAACAAAAAAAGTCCTCAATGAGGACTTTTAAAAGATTTTATATGTATTCCTGCTTAGTTAGCAAGAAACTCCTTCACCTTATCAATAGGTACAATTTCTTCTTTAAAAGTATAAGCTCCAGTTTTAGGCGATTTTACAGCCTTAATAACTTTTGAAAAGCCTTTACCATCTTTCTTTTGCAAACTTGCTACTACCTTCTTAGCCATAATTACTTAATTTCTTTGTGAACAGTTTGTTTTTTTAGAACTGAATTATACTTCTTCAATTCTAAACGCTCTGTAGTATTCTTTCTGTTTTTAGTAGTGATGTAACGAGAAGTACCTGGCATTCCACTTGCCTTATGCTCGGTGCATTCTAAAATTACTTGAACTCTATTTCCTTTCTTAGCCATTTTGCTATTATTTTAATTTGGCGTTAACCAACTACACTAATGTATTTCCGTTTTTTCTCGCATCTTTCAAAACAGCAGTAATACCTTTTTTATTAATGGTTCTTAGCGCTGATGTAGACACTTTTAGTGTTACCCACTTATCCTCTTCAGGAATATAAAACCTCTTTTTTTGAAGGTTTGGATAAAACTTTCTTCTTGTTTTATTCTTCGCATGAGAAACATTGTTTCCCACCTGAGGCTTTTTTCCTGTTATTTCACAAACTCGTGACATGATATTGCTATTTATGCTTATTCTAAAATTCGGAGTGCAAATATCGGGATTAATGTTTTAAACACAAACCTTGTTCAGTTATTTTCTTAAAAAATATGGGCAATGCTTACAAGAATTACCACAACAAATTCCTCTTTTTAAGAGATATGCCCTAGTAAACACTAGCAATCCGTTTTCTTGAATATAATAATCCTCGTTAATCTTTAACTTTTCTTTTGTTTTTTGCACATAATAAGCTTTTGTGTTAGTTATTTTTGCCACGTATAAAATTAATAAAAATGACTGAGGAACTAACAAGAAGCCAAGAAGCTATTCAAATGGAAGATAAGTATGGCGCACATAACTATCACCCATTACCAGTTGTATTATCTAAAGGAAAAGGGGTTTATGTGTGGGATGTTGAAGGGAAAAAATATTTTGATTTTCTTTCGGCTTATTCAGCAGTTAATCAAGGCCATTGCCATCCAAAAATAGTAGATGCTTTAAAACAACAAGCAGAAACCCTTACGTTAACTTCAAGAGCATTTTATAATGATACGCTAGGCGAGTACGAGAAATACATGAGTGAGTATTTTGGCTTTGATAAAGTATTGCCTATGAATACAGGTGCCGAAGCGGTTGAAACTGCGATAAAATTGAGCAGAAAGTGGGCTTATGAGAAAAAAGGTATTGCCGAAAATGAAGCAAAAATAATAGTTTGTGAAAACAATTTTCACGGAAGAACAACCACAATAATATCTTTCTCGAACGACCCTGATGCACGTGAAAACTTTGGACCTTACACCAAAGGCTTTACTAGAATACCATATAATGATATTGATGCATTGAAAGAAGCGCTTAAAGAAGACAATGTAGCTGCTTTTTTAGTAGAACCTATTCAAGGAGAAGCTGGGGTTTACGTGCCTGGAGAAGGGTATTTATCAGAAGCTTACGAAGCTTGTAAGCAAGCAAACGTGTTGTTTGTGGCCGATGAAGTACAAACAGGAATTGCTCGTACGGGCAATTTATTAGCCTGCGATTATGAAAACATTAAACCTGATGTATTAATTCTTGGTAAAGCACTTTCAGGAGGCGCTTACCCCGTATCTGCTGTGTTAGCTGATAATCACATAATGGAAGTGATTCGTCCTGGACAACACGGCTCTACATTTGGAGGAAACCCCTTGGCTGCTAAGGTTGCCATTGCTGCACTCGAAGTGGTTAAAGAAGAAAACCTTGCTAAAAATGCCATGAAGCTTGGCAAATTATTTAGAGAACGAATGAATAAACTAATTGCAAAAAGTGAATTAGTAGCAAAAGTGCGAGGAAAAGGATTGCTTAATGCAATTATTATTAACGATTCGCCCAACAGCACTACCGCTTGGAATATTTGTTTGCAACTAAAAGAAAATGGACTATTAGCTAAACCCACACATGGTAATATAATTCGGTTCGCACCCCCTTTGGTAATGAATGAAAAACAACTAAACGAGTGCTGCGATATAATTGATAAAACCATTTTAGAATTCAAACAGTAAAACAAATCAATTACTGTAATTACAGGCATAAAAAAAGAGCGGCTTTACCGCTCTTTTTTATACCTTGGTATTTTATCGGCTCAGATTAATGAACATATCTCATTCTTAATGTATTCGGAGAGATATCAAATTCGTACACTAATTCTGTATCTGTAATACTAACTATTCTCCAAGTCTCGTTTCTGGTATCATCATCAACATAAGTGATATTTAATGTAAGGTTATCTTGATTGCCGTTTAAAAACCAAGTGCCTGTGCCTTCTACTTTTAACAATGTGTCAGTGAGCGACCCATCACTATTAAAATTTATTACATTATTGCCATAGGCAATTTCGTATCCTGCATTAAGAAAGTCGCTACCCGCATCTACACTATTAAATGTCCAACTCCCGCTGGTTAATTTAATAGAAAGGTCTTCCACTATTACATCTTCGGGCACACAAGAATTAAACAATAGCAATGTAACTACGGTGCCCGCTGTAAATATTTTATAAATATTTTTCATGTTTTTCAAATTTAATTTTAAATATCGCAAATAATTGCCAATGATGCTAAACCAAGCTAATACTTTCCATCTCATCTATTGATAAGACACCTTGTTAACGTAAAAAACTTTTCGGTTCAGTTTTACTCCAGAATCTTTCAAATTCTTAATCCGCTGTACTCCGTAGGCAATAAACACGTTGCCATACCATTTTTCTAGCCCACCTATTTTATTGGTAGAGTAGCTGTTCATTTTATCGTCTTCAAAACTGAGTTTTAAGTCGTCAAACTTTTTTCCTTCTACCACTTCTGCTCCCTCAATAATTTTACTTCTAATTTTATTGTCATATAAATAAAGCAAAACAATTCCTTTGTCTGTAAACGAGGCATGCACAAACTGATCTAAGGAGTATGACAACACATCGTCAATTTCGAAACTATTATCCCACAACATTTTACCTTTAGAGTTAAACGCTGCCACAACTGCGTGGGTATATCGGTAACCTGCAAAATTGGTGGGAACGTAGTCATTATTACTTGCATAGCCATAACCACCATATTGGGCCAGCCCCATACTTCCATAAGCGGACGTGGAAGAATATTTTGGATAAAAGGCCTCGCCTAGCAATATGTAAGTGTCTCCTTGTTTATAGATTTCGTGGACTAACAGCCTATAATTAAATTTAACTTTTTTCCCTTTCACCTTTTTACGATCTATACGTTCCGAAACTCTCTTTTGCCTCTTGGCTCTCATGTAATTGAAGAAATTTTCAAAATTCGCATAATTAAAATACTCCAGGTGTTGCTGATTATTATCATCCAGTACTCCTAAGAAAAGGCCTCTTGAATAATCAGATCGTTTGGCTCCGTAAGTACCAACAACCAAATTAGAAATGTCTTCAACTTCTGGAATCCGTCCAAATGTTAAGCCTTTATCAAAATCTGGGTTGAAAGTATATGTATTTAGATATTCGCCCTCAATATTGTAATTTTTAATAGTTAATGTGTTACGCTTATCAAAGGTTTTATCGCTTACAAGAACCGTTATAGAACTATCATCAACCTTTAATTGAACGAGTTCAGTTCTCGACCCAAAAATGCCTGGCAAAACTTTGGTTTTTTTCTCTTGAAAATCATAATGAATAACCACGGGTTCACTACTATAATAGCCACCAAGTAATGCTGCGCCATCCGTAACTTCAAACTCGGTAAGGTTTAAGGGCACCAAATTTTTGATCGTGTATCTTAATGTGTCCCCCGAATCCGACATCATTTGCATTAACTTAAGGTCTTTGGAGATTCCACTCAATTGCTGAAAAAGGAAAAAATAGCTATCCATCGAAAAATCATATCCTTTAAAAGTCACATTTTTCTCAATAAAAAGTCGCTTCTCCCAAGTAACATTTAGTGTAGTATCTAGCAAAACGAATTCCCATAGCTGACCTCCTTTTTGATCATACTCATTTAAGGTTCGGTAAAGAACAACTCCTTTATCTCCACCGGTAATAACTTGAAACTCATGATTATAATTATCCAATTCAACTTCAAACCTGTTGGGCTGAACTAACTGGGCAAAGCCCATAACTGGAACGAGCAATGCTAAAAATAAAATTTTAAACATCAATATTTATAGTTTTTCAAATGCCTTTGCTGAGTTTACGAAATTCAACAATTTAAGTTGATAGCACAAGCCATATATAAAATTCAATTACTTTTAAATTAATGAAGAATAAGGAAATAATAAAATTGCTTAATACAACTGTAACTTTCATGGATCTCCATGGAGAAAATGATTTTAAATCCAAGAGCTATACCAACGCCATCTATAACTTAGAGCGTACAAAACAAAAACTCGAAAGTCTTACACTTACCGAGCTGGAAAACATTGAAGGAGTAGGTAAAGGCATCGCTAAAACAATAGATGAAATTAACAAAACAGGCAATTGCTCTAAGCTTGAAGAATTAAAAAATAATACTCCAATAGGTCTAAAAAAGCTTTTAAAGCTTAGGGGAATAGGTGCAAAAAAATTAAAAACACTTTGGAGTGAGGCAGGAATTGATGGAGCCGAATCATTGGAAAAGGCCATCGAAAATGGCTTACTGAAATCATTAAAAGGGTTTGGTGATAAAACGATAAGTAACATTAGTGAAATCTTGGTTTTTGCCAAAGAAGTGGAGGGCTATATTTATTTTGCAGATGCAGAAAAAATTGCGAATCAAATAAAACTTCAAGTTGAATCTGGATTAGATGGAATAAAAATAGAGTTTGCTGGCAAGCTAAGAAGAAAGTGGGATGTAATAAATCAGTTGGAATTTGTAGTTGGGCACGAGAAGCTTATGATGATTGATCAGGCCTTGTCTAAACTTGAAAACTTAGCTAAAGACCGCTCTAAATCGGGGCTTTTTACTTGGAGGGGCTATACAATTGGAGAAGAACCCATTGAAGTTATTTTCCATTTAACATCCCTAGAAAAATTCTACAATACATTATTATTAAAAACAGGATCTCAATCTCACTTAACCCATAAGTTTACTAAAAGTTCTTTAAAAAAAACAGCAGAATCAAAACCCTTTATGAGTGAAGAAGCTATTTACAAAGAACTTGAAATTGCTTTTTGTGAGCCAGAAATAAGAGAGGGAAATTGGGAACTCGAGTTAGCTAACAAAGCCGAATTGCCAACATTGGTAGCGTATAACGATCTTACAGGTGTTTTGCACAACCACTCTAACTACAGCGATGGAGAAAACACCTTAGACGAGATGGTTGATACATGTAAGCAAATGGGATTTACCTATTTAGGTATAAGTGACCATAGTAAAGCAGCCAGCTTTTATGCCAACGGTATGTTCGAAGAAACTGTAAAGAAACAACAATTAGAAATAGACCAATTAAATAAAGTACATGCCCCTTTTAAAATATTCAAAGGGATTGAAGCAGATATTTTAGCAGATGGTTCGCTAGATTATGACAGTGAAACATTAGCAACATTCGATTTTGTAGTGGCCTCGATCCATGGTGGATTAAACATGGACATTACTAAAGCCACCAACCGTTTACTTACCGCCATTGCAAACCCACACACCACCATCCTTGGCCATATGACAGGCCGATTATTGCTTCTGCGCAAAGGATACCCCATAGACCATAAAACGATTATTGATGCTTGCGCTAAATACAAGGTAATTATCGAAATAAATGCACATCCAAAACGCCTTGATATAGATTGGCGATGGATAAACTACGCTTTGGAACAAGGAGTTATTCTCAGCATTAACCCAGATGCCCATGTAATTGATGGATTTAAAGACATGTATTATGGAGTTTGCGTTGGTCGTAAAGGTGGGCTTACAAAAGAAAAAACATTTAATGCGTGGAAAATGGAAGAGGTGGAAACTTATTTTAAGGAAAGAAAGTTGAGCGTAACTTAGAAATTAGAAGGAACAAGCTAGAGGTTTAAAATTTTTCATTCTCGTTTGTTTCAAGTTCTTTTGCACCACGAAAAATAATAATTCAATTATGGCAAACCCAGTATTACAAACTATTGGAAATACTCCTCTAGTAAAACTTCAAAAAGTTAACCCTTACCCTCATATTGATATTTATGTGAAACTGGAGTTTTTCAACCCAAGTGGTAGCATTAAAGATAGAATTGTAAATCATATTATTGATGATGCCATTGCTACTGGCCAATTAAAAAAAGGGGGTGTAATTATTGAAAACACATCTGGTAATACAGGTGCTGCTGTGGCTATGAATGCAGCAATTAGAGGGTATAATGCGATTTTAACAATGCCTGATAAGGTAAGTATTGAAAAACAAAATGCGCTAAAAGCATTTGGGGCTCAAGTAGTAGTTTGCCCAACATCGGCAGCACCAGACTCACCAGATCATTATGTTAATAAGGCAAGAAGTTTAGCAGCTGAAACTCCTAATAGTTTTATGCTAAACCAATATGATAATAAGAAAAACCCTGAAGCGCATTATAAAACCACAGGCCCCGAAATTTGGGAACAAACCAAGGGAAAAATAACTCACTTTGTTGCATCAGGCAGCACTGGAGGTACAATTAGTGGAATTGGTCAATATTTAAAAGACCAAAACCCGAAAGTGAAAAATGTAATGCCAGACCCATTTGGCTCCATTTACTATGAGTTCTTTAAAACAGGTAAAGAACCTGAACCGGAAGAAAACACATACCAAGTTGAAGGTGTTGGCGAAGACCATATTGCACATGCAATGGATTTTTCGGTGGTAGACGAAATGTACCAGTTTACAGACCAAGATGCGTTTGGAATGGCACGTAGATTGGCCAATGAAGAAGGCATTTTTGGAGGTGGCACAGGCGGTGCTAACGTTTGGGGTGCATTACAACTAGCGGCAACTCTTAAAGAACCAGCTGTTATTGTAACCGTGATTCCCGATAGTGGTGCTAAGTATATGAGCAAGTTTTATAATGATCAGTGGATGCTAGATCAGGGACACACCTTATAAAAAGTGAAATACGAAAAAAAAATTTAAAAAGAACAGTCATTGCGAACAAAGTGAAGCAATCCGTATAAAAGAAAAGATTGCTTGACTTCGTTCGCAATGACAATAAAAATAAGATTTAGAAACTATGAAATTTTCTACTAAAGCAATACATGTAGGGCAAGCTCCTGACGAAGAAACGGGCGCAGTAATTCCCCCCATTTATATGACGAGTACCTATGCACAGGAGGCTCCGAATGTACACAAAGGATATGATTATACCAGAGCAGGAAATCCAAATTTTACAAATTTAGAAGCTACTCTGGCTTCACTAGAACAGGGTAAAGTTGCTACGGTTTTCTCATCTGGTATTGGTGCAACCACTGCATTGGTTTCAAGCTTATCTAAAGATGACAAGGTTGTGATAGCGAACGACCTCTACGGAGGCACCTATCGTTTATTTAGCATGATCTTTAGTCAGTTTGGTATTGATTTTTCCACGGTAGATACGCAAGATTTAGCAGCTGTTGAAGAAAAATTAAAAACCAACCCTAAACTTATCTTTTTAGAGTCTCCAACAAATCCATTGCTTAGAATTTCTGATATTGAAGCCATTACCCTCATGGCTAAAAAGTATAATGTACTCTCGGTAGTTGATAATACATTTGCCACTCCTTACTTTCAAAATCCCTTAACATTGGGAGCCGATTTTGTGATGCATAGCACTACTAAATATATTGGTGGCCATTCTGATGTAGTAGGAGGTGTGGTTATAACCAACCATGAGGAGTGGAAAGAAAAGCTTGATTTTGCTCGTATGGCCATCGGCCTAAATCCTAGTCCATTTGATAATTGGTTAACTACCAAGGGTCTTAAAACGTTGGCCTTAAGAATGGAACGCCACGCAAGTAATGCCATGCAGATAGCAGAGTTTTTCGATAAACACCCTAAAGTTAAAAAAGTCTATTATCCTGGCTTACCTAGCCACCCCAACCACGAAATTGCTAAAAGGCAAATGAGTGGCTATAGTGGAATTATTTCGGTTGAGTTTGACCTTTCTTTTGAGCAATCAATGAAGCTTGTTTCTTCATTTAAATTATTTACTTTGGCCGAAAGTCTTGGGGGGGTTGAATCTTTAGTAGATCACCCAGCAAGTATGACCCACGCTTCTATACCTAAAGAAGAACGTGAGAAAAATGGGCTGTCAGATGGACTGATACGCTTCTCTGTAGGAATTGAAGACGTGGAAGATTTATTAGCAGATTTGGATGGGGTATTGAAGCAATATTGAAATTAGTCTGCGTTTCACTAAAAACAATAAAATATAGTTTTAGTGAGCCTCTAAAGCTAGCGGGCTATGACTTGTTAATGCTTCCTCAGTTATTTAGGGTCTGCTAAAAAAGTCACAAGTGCAATATATTCAATATTGACCAATAAAAGTTGTATGTTAATACTACGAGATGCAGTCAATGAAGAAGATGTTGTACTTGTGGCTCGCTTATTTTTAAGGCATTTGATTTTTAAAGAAAATCAGATGCAAGTGTTTTTATAAGATATAGCAAATTCCTTTGCACTTAGAGACTAACTTTTTGAAGTAAATAATTGAGCAATAATAAATTAGGCGTTTTTAAGCAGACCCTAATTAGGCAGATAACCAATTAAAACAAGTTATATACGACTACCGCACTCAATGTATTATTACTTTCAATATGTACATCATCGGACTTGATAATATACTGATTCATATAACCAAGAACGAGGGCTGATTTTGAATTAAACTTATAACCTAATCCCAAAAATGCCCTGTTTTGATTCAAAATTGGCACTTCTACATTACTACCAAAATTTACAAACATTTCATTAGAGGCAGAAACAAACAATGTTTGGGGCGCCAAAGTACTATTTGTAATTGGTAATTCAAGCTCAAACCTATACCTCAACCTTCCTAACTTTAGTATCTGATTTGGCAAATGAATAGACTGTTGTACCACTCTAAACCTATGATTAATTATTAATCGATTTACATTGTTTTTTAATACAAATTGACCAAAAATCCTGTTTTCTGTTGTTTTTTGATCAATGGGTTGCTTACCATAAGGAAAAGTAATCACCCAATCACCCCCTAACGTGAATGCTAAGTTTGGCGCAATTTTATACGTAAGCCCAACTCTAGTAAGCGATTGCTGCCAATTTATTAAAAATTCGTTTCTCCTAAACGAGTATAATGTATGTACGCTAAACTTCTCGGATATTTTATGGTTTCCAACATACGTCCACCATGAATTAAATTGATGATCAACTTGGCGTTGAGCATATGCCGCACCGCCAATAAACAGAAAAAAGAGAATAAGTAATTTCTTCATAGTGTTTTTATATTTTGATTAGCCCAAACTAGTCTTCAAGTATGGTTGAGACTGTGTTTAACCGAATACCAATATTAGTTAAAAATCAATTTAAGTTAATCCTTTCCTATCCTCGCAATATCTGGGAATGCCAAATACCCAATCATTTTCATTTTAAACAAAAATTGCCACTACTAGGTTATTATGTATATTGCGCAATCTCTGCTATCTAATTTATTATCTCCTGTTGCATTAATAGCTACATGAAAATAGCTCGACAAAATACAGAATGCTTCTACTAATAAACCCTTGTCCTTTTGGCAATGGGGTAATGATTCAAAAATATATCTCTTTATTCTTGGCAAATAAATATATCTGGAAAACCACAATAAAGGTTATAAAGTAAAATTCATCTTGATTGCTTATTGTCTAATTTCTTACCAAAATAGATAATTTGAATGTACAAGAAGCATCAAGTTTGTCATAATTCTAGTAAAAAATTTCAGCGAAACGTTAAGACAAGCGGAGATTGAGGATAGCTTTTTAGCTAAAACTTGTAACCCAAGGTAGCCCCATATACAGGCCCATCAAATAATTTGTTGTGATCCCAGCTTACAGATGGCAAAATAATCCAGTTTGGATTGTGCATTTGGAATTTATATTCTAGCCCAACTTTAGACATCGCCAAATTACCGTGCCTTTCAAACTCGACACCATAGCCCACGGTTAAAATCAAGCCTTTATAAATCTTAAAAAATGCACTAGGCAAAATTAGGATTACTCCTTCTCTTTCTACCTCAGAAATCACATTTCCCCCTTCATTTTTTTCAACAATATGAGAGCCGAATTCGTATTCAGCAACAATACCTACTCCGATGTTGGGTGCAATTTCTCTAATATATTCAATTCCAATTGTGGGAATTTGAAAACCTGATTGAGCGATAAAAGTATTTCCAACAAAAAGTCCCACAAAATTTTGCGAATGCTCATTTTTATGTTCTTGAGCAGCTGAATGGTATGCTCCTAAAACAATGAGTATAATAAATATATACGATTTCATTCCAGACACGTTAACTTTCGTAGACAAAAATAAGTATTAGAATCAATTGATAAAGTGATCAATACCAACTCACTAAGTGATATATGTCACTTAGTGAGTTGGTAAAACATCATGATGACAGACGACAAACTGAACCGAATATAACCTCCCAAACTTGATCCATAAACCACGTTATCGATCCGTTCAAATTACTACTAACCTGAGCTGTTCCTAATGAATAGAGTTCCATTTCTATTTTTATAATCTCAAGCACTATTGCAAACCCAATCGTTTTGATTACAACAAAACCTGCCATCGTGAGAATGGTTGTGAGTATTGTTTATTCTTTGGTGCTTAATTGCAGTTTCTTACGCTTGCCATTTCGCAGAATAACAGAGAATTTCCAGGCCTCATGCAAGATTTACTAGATGATTAAGATTTCCTGCCATTGACAGATTAAAAAGGGGATGCCGGAACAGGTCCGGCAAAGTATTAAATAGCAACTTTCCCCGTTCCGATAATTATCGGAATTGCGGGGTCTCATTTTCCTTGATATTATTTACTGTCATTTCCCTACGCTGATTTTATTTTAAAATTCCCCTCTCTGAATGGCTTATAATTACCTTATAACCTGAGTTCGACTTAAGAAATAGCACTCAGAAAATAAAATGATTGGTGACATTTTGGAAATAAAAAGTACAGATATAATGGATTATTACACCCGCTAGCTATCTGGTTATTTTCGTAAGGTTGCCTGTCAGAAATTTTCCAAACAGGCTTTAGCGAAATTTTAACTTAAAGCTGACGGCATTTCTTAAGTCGAACCCAGGTTTATCCCAGTAACTAAAACGAATATCCACTGGTAACTCCATACACTATTCCATCAAATAACTTTGTATGATCCCAGCTAACATTAGGAAGAATATACCATTTAGGGTTGTGCATTCTTAGTTTGTACTCAACCCCTAATTTTAAAAGAGCCAAATTTTCATTTTTTTCAAACTCAACACCATATCCCACCGTTAATATTATGCCTTTATAGACTCTAATAAATACACTTGGCAACACTAAAAATGCCCTTTCCCTTTCAACTTCTGCAATTATATCACCATCTTCATTTTTTTGAATAACATGGCTGCCAAGTTCTAATTCCGCCACCATCCCAAAACCAAAACGAGGATGAAACTCCCTGATATACTCTATGCCAATTGTTGGCAATTGAAAATGTGATTCTGTAATCATTGTATTACCTACAAAAACTCCAATAAAATTTTGGTGATGGTTTTCAATAGAAGACTCTGAATGATCCTGGGCATACAAATAATTGGTGCTTAAAACAACCAAAATAAGGAACGAGAATTGTTTCATTTCAAATTACATTAATAAATATTCAAACCACAAAATTAAAGTCCTTTGCAAAAACCAAATATGACAATCGATAGTCTGTGTTGTGACATTCATCACTTTATCCTTTCATATAGCATTTCGATAATACCATCTTTTAACCCTACATCGGGTACTAATATTTCAGTGGCACACGACCAACCCATCACTTTTAAATAAATTTCCGAAGCAAAGGGAATAACATCTGCCCTATCTTCGCGCATCGAAAATAGATCGATTCGCTCGGCAATAGAATGGGCATTTATTTTATCAATTGTGCTCGTTAACCCCTCCAATGATAAAGGTTGAGATTTTTTTAAGCCCGCAATTTTAGCAATGGTTTTAATATTACCCCTGTGCCAACAGCAATAATCTGCTCCTTTCGTTTATTTTCCACCAGCCATTCCTTCATCCTATCCCACTCATTGGCATCGTTTCGATTCCGCATATTTCTAACTGACCCCAGCCTGAAAGAGTTTCTAGCAAAAGAAATATTGTCTTGTACCAAGCTAATTTCAGTGCTACCTCCACCTACATCCATATGAATATAACTGGTTAATTCGTTCTCTTTCTGAACTGCTTTCTGAAGCAATTCTGCTTCTAACTCCCCCGAAATCACATCAACATGTAATCCACTTTTTTCGTACGATCGTTTTAAGATTCGCGTGCCGTTATTAGCATCTCTAAGTGCTGCGGTAGCACAACCATACACATCATCCACTTCGTACAAATCAAGCATTGTTCTAAATGCGAGCATTAATTGTATAAACTTGGTTTCGTTACGAAATGTTATTTCACCCATTCTAAAGGCATCATCTCCCAACCTAAGTGGAAAACGGATATTTTCTAGAATTTTATAAGATAGCCCCTCTTCTTGATGGGGCAATATCCGAGTTATTTGTAAGCGAATGGCGTTTGAGCCAATATCGATAGCAGCAAGTTTCATAAACAGGACTTTATTCTAACCAAAATACGATTCCTTATAAATATACGAATCAAGTTTACTCCAATAAAATGCACGTCATCTCCTACCTAATGTCTAAATCAGGGAGTTCATAATTACTTAAAACACTTTCTTCAGACATTAATTCTTCTATTTTGGAAGATTTTCTAGGAGCCATACCAGACAATAGTTCACAACCATCTTTAGTAACTAAATAATCATCTTCTATTCTTACTGGAATATCCCACCATTTTTCTTCTACAGGGCTCCCTTCAGTAATGTATATTCCCGGCTCAATCGTAATTACCATATTTTCTTTAAGCACATCGTACATTCCTTTGTCGTGTACATCTAGCCCAATATGATGGCAACATCCATGAGGATAATATCTATTTCTCCCCGTTTCAGGATTAATAACATCTAATTTACTTGTGCTTTTATAGATCCCTAAACTTACCAAACCTTGATTTACACTATTTTTGGTTATTTGAGAAAGTGTAGCAATGGAAACGCCTGCTTTACAAGAATCTGCTGCTGCTTGTTGTGCATCATATACTAAATCGTAAATCAATTTTTGTTCTTTTGTAAATTTCCCATTTACAGGAATGGTACGCGTAACATCGGCCGTATAACCATGATATTCTGCCCCTAAATCCATTAATATAAGTTCACCATCTTCAATGGCAGGCTTATAATTATCAATATAATGAAGCACACACCCATTATGTCCGGCACCAACAATACTAGGATAGCCCTCAAATTCTGCTTGGTATTTTTTAAAAACAAATTCGTGAAGACCCTGTATTTCTGTTTCTGACATCCCAGGTTTTATGGCCTTCATTACCTCCACTTGGCCAACTGTTGAAATATTTACAGCCTTTCGAAGTAGGATTAATTCCTCTTTGGTTTTTATACCTCTTAATTCCTGCATATAAAGGTCCAAAAGCGCTACATCCAAGTTATTTATTTGCGGCTCTAAGGATAAGTTTTTTTGATCATAACCTACTTTTGTCTTAAATTGACTGATCAGATCGAATAAATCCCCTGCCTCTTTTGTATCACGCACATCGTTTTCAAAATCATAAAAAAGCACTTTGTTGAATCCAGAAAAATCAAGGTTGAATTCTTTGAAACTTGGGGTCTCCAAACTCACAACAACCCCCAACTGATCTCTTGCTCCTTCTTTTCCCAACCTCTCGCCTTCGTACAATTCAGCAAGCGCATTATGCGCTCTAACAAAAATTATTTCATTGAATTCTTCTTTCTTTACAGACTGGTTGTCTTTAAAAATAAGTAGAACCGCGTGGGGTTCACGGTGACCCGTTAAGTAAAAAAAATTAGGATCTTGATGGTAAACGTAACTCACATCGTTAGATCTGTTTCGTACAGCATTAGCAAAAAAAACTGCTACTGAATTGGATGGCATCTTTTCTCTGAGTGCCTCTCTTCTTTCTTTATGAAAATCAGCTTTTAGAAAATCGTCTGGTTTTTTTAATGATTGGGCATTGATTAAAAAAGGAAAAACAATAACCGCTAAGTAAAGAGAGTATTTCATTTTTGAAAGGTACAAATTATAAAATTACTATTCAATCAATTGAGCTCACTCACGTTTCTATTACTTGCCAAAAAGCCTACTAAAGAGACTACGGAAAGCCTTATCGTTTGCCTCTTTGGGGCTAAGATTTGCCAATGAATTTACTAATTTCTTAATCGCATAGGGTGATTGGCGACCTACTTTCTTAGCTATCAAAACTCCATGTCTGTAAAAAAGAATGGTAGGTACCCCCATAATTTTTAATGATTTAGCCAAAGATTCATTATCATCAACCGATAGGTAACTAAAATCGGCTTTGTCTCCTAAGTCTTCTGCAGTTTTCTCAAAAATTGGCACCAATGCTTTACAATTACTACACCAGCTGGCGGTAACCATTACAGCAACGGGTTTATCTGCTGCCTTTGTCAATTCTTCAAAATTTTTACGAGTAACTCGGTTCATAATATAAATTTTATTCCTAACGAATTGCGTATTAAATTAATTCAACCAATTGGAATTTTATTAAACTTCTTATGGTTTCAACTCATATCTAATTAAATTACACAGTTGACTTAATCAATCAAAACTTAAGCTAAGTTTATTTAAACCAAAAACTTAAATCTATATGAAAGCCAGAGAGTATTTTATTTTATTTGCCATTATTATAATAGCTTCTATAACATTTTTTGCTCAGCAATTTCCAGAAGTGTGGTGGTCTATGATTATCATTGGACCCATTCTCTTTCTCGGCTTTTCAGATATTCTTCAAAAGAAACACACCATCAATAATAACTTTCCAGTTCTCGGTCATTTTAGGTATTTATTAGAATCTATAAGGCCAGAAATAATGCAGTATTTTGTTGAAACTGATACCGAAGGCCGGCCAATTAATCGAATTTTTAGATCGCTTATTTATCAACGCGCAAAAAAAGTAAATGATACTGCTCCTTTTGGTACACAAATGGATGTTTATAGAAGTGGCTATGAATGGATGAACCATTCGATGTATGCAAAACATGCTGACTTAAGTTTAGAACATCCACGAACTATTGTTGGTGGCCCAGATTGCAAAAAACCTTATTCTGCAAGTTTATTAAACATATCCGCTATGAGCTTTGGCTCACTTAGTAAAAATGCGATTATGGCTTTAAATAAAGGAGCAAAAATAGGGAACATGTACCATAACACGGGCGAAGGAGCCATTAGTCCGTATCATCAAAGGGAGGGGGGCGATTTAACATGGCAAATAGGTACAGGTTATTTTGGTTGCCGCACTGATGATGGGAATTTTGACCCTGAAAAATTTGCCGAAAAAGCAATAATGGATCAGGTTAAAATGATTGAAATTAAAATTTCACAAGGTGCAAAACCTGGCCATGGCGGCATACTTCCAGCAGCCAAAAACACACCAGAAATTGCGGCAATTAGAGGAGTTAAAGCTCATATTGATGTGCATTCTCCTCCTGCACATTCGGCTTTTGATAGCCCAACAGGGTTAATGAACTTTATTAAAGAACTTAGAGATTTATCTGGAGGAAAACCTATTGGATTTAAACTTTGTATAGGTCGTACTTCTGAGTTTACTCAACTCTGCGATGCCATGTTAGAAACGGGCATTAAGCCTGATTTTATTACCGTTGATGGGGGCGAAGGAGGTACAGGTGCTGCACCCATAGAATTCTCAAATTCTTTAGGCATGCCTTTACGTGATGGGCTTGTTTTTGCACACGATACATTAGTAGGTTACGACTTAAAAAAGGACATTAAAATAATTGCCTCTGGTAAAATTCTTACTGGGTTTCATATGGTAAGGGCTTTTGCACTTGGTGCTGATTTATGTAACTCTGCTAGAGCAATGATGATGTCTATTGGCTGTATTCAAGCCTTGCAATGCAATAATAATAGCTGCCCTGTGGGTATAGCTACTCAAAACAAATCCTTAACGAAGGGTTTAAATGTAGCAGAAAAAGCCCAACGTGTGGCTAATTTCCATGATGGTACAGTTGTTAGCCTTTTAGAATTAGTAGCAGCATCTGGCTTATCTCACCCCGATGAAATAAAACGTGCGCATATCAATAGAAGAATAAATATGAATACGGTTAAGCATTACGAAGATTTATATCCTTTGGTAAAAGCAGGAAGTTTATTAAAAATCGGTGCACTAGCGTAACTCATTCACCACCCATATAATTATAAACTTTAGGGTTTATAAAATGTAGTAATTTAGGCAGTCTAAATATACGTATTATGAATCCTATTTCTAAAACTCTTACAAAAGGTGCATTTATTTTAACAGCCCTTCTATTTACAATTAATCTTCATGCTCAGCAGCTAGATATGAAGTTGCTCGAAGGCATTAAACCACGTAACATTGGCCCTGGTGGCATGAGTGGGCGTGTAACTGCATTAGATGTGGTTCACAATAATCCTCAAATAATATATGCGGGAACAGCTTCAGGAGGCTTATGGAAATCAGAAAGTGGCGGAATTGCCTGGGCTCCTGTTTTTGATAGCGTTGCTGTTCTTTCAATCGGAGCAGTTGCTATATGTCAGCAAAACACAGACATTGTTTGGGCTGGTACCGGGGAAGGAAACCCTAGAAACAGCGTAACTGGTGGTTACGGAATTTATAAGAGCATTGATGGTGGTAAGCATTGGCAATCAATGGGGTTGGAAAAAACCAGAAATATACACCGTATTATAGTAGATAAAAACAATCCTGACATAGTATATGTTGGAGCCATTGGCTCTTCTTGGGGTAAGCATCCAGAACGAGGTGTTTTTAAAACCACTGATGGAGGTAAAACGTGGAAACATATTTTAAAAGTGAATAGTGCTACAGGCACAGGCGATTTGGTGGTTGATCCTCAGAACCCCAATAAACTAATTGCCGCTATGTGGGAGCACCAACGTAAACCTTGGACATTTACTTCTGGTGGTGCAGGCTCAGGACTTTATATTACACATGATGGAGGAGATAATTGGAAAAAATTAACCGATAAAGAAGGTTTACCAAAAGGAGAACTAGGAAGAATTGGTGTTGCCATTGCGCCTTCTAATCCAAATAAAATTTATGCCTTGGTAGAAGCAAAGAAAAATGCCCTTTACCGTTCTGATGATGGAGGAGATAATTGGAAAAAAATTAACGATAATTCAAGTGGAAGGGGTTCTGGCGGAATAGGAAATCGACCTTTCTATTATGCTGATCTATTTGTAGATCCTGTAAATGAGAATAGAGTTTATTCGGTATTTACATACGTAAATTACAGCATTGATGGAGGCAAAAGCTTTAACCAATTAATGCCTGCATACGGCACACCAAAGGGAATTCACCCAGATCATCACGCCTTTTATGTGCACCCAACAGATCCTAATTTTATGATTGATGGGAATGATGGTGGATTAAACATTACCAGAGACAAGGGGGAACATTGGCGCTTTGCAGAAAACATCCCTGTTGCGCAGTACTATCATATAAATGTGGATAACGACTTTCCATATAATGTGTATGGAGGAATGCAAGATAACGGTAGTTGGGTAGGCCCTGGTTATGTGCTCAAATCTGGTGGTATAAGAAACTCTTATTGGCAAGAAGTTATGTTTGGAGATGGTTTTGATGCCATGCCTGATTTAGATGATAACCGTTTTGGATTTGCTATGAGCCAGCAAGGGTATGTAGGTAGATATGATCGTGTTACTGGTTTAACAAAAATGATTCGCCCTACCCATCCTGACCCCGACCTAAGAGTTCGTTTTAATTGGAATTCTGCCATTGCACAAGACCCATTCGATCACTCAACTATCTATTTCGGTTCTCAGTTTGTTCACAAAAGTACAGACAAGGGTGATTCTTGGGAAATTATTTCTCCAGACCTTACTACAAACGACCCTGAAAAACAAAAACAATATTTAAGTGGCGGTATTACAATGGATGCCACTGGCGCAGAAAACTTCACCACCATTTTAGCTATTGAGCCTAGTTCACTAGAAAAAGGGCTTATTTGGGCGAGTACAGATGATGGTAATGTGCAAATTACCAAAGATGGTGGAAAAAGCTGGACAAACCTTAGCACACGTTTAGTTGGGTTACCCAAAAATGCTTGGATTCCTCAAATTAATGCATCAAAGTTTAATGCAGCAGAAGCTTTTGTAGTAGTTAATAATTACCGTCAGTTTGATTTTAAACCGTACTTATTTCATACGACAGATTACGGCCAAACTTGGAAGCAAATGCTAAACCAAGATGACACATTTGGCTACACTTTATCTCTTGTACAAGATATTGAAGAACCTAATCTTCTGTTTTTAGGAACAGAACATGGGCTCTACATTAGCATTAATAAAGGTAGCTCTTGGACAAAATGGACTAATCATTACCCCTCTGTTTCTACCATGGATTTAGCCATTCAGCCTAGAGAACATGATTTAGTAATTGGCACATTTGGTAGGGCAGCTTGGGTAATGGACGACATTCGACCTTTAAGAGAAATGGCTAAAAAAGGCAGCAGCATTTTAAATCAAACTATCAAAGTGTATCCTACTCCTGATGCGTACATCACAGCTAATCAGCAAGCTACCGGAACTCGGTTTGCAGGTGATGCCATGTACGTTGGAGAAAACAGGAGAAGAGGTGCCATGGTTACTTATACTGTAACAAAGCCAGAAGAAAAGAAAGCAGCTGAATCCACTACCTCTAAATCTAAGAAAAAGAAGGGGAAGAAAAACGACCCTGCTCCTGTTGAAACCAAAAAAGATACGACTAAAGTAGCGTTCGACACGGTAGCATTTACGGTATATAATAAGGATAATGAACTTATAAGAACCATTAAATCGAAATACGACAAAAACGGCATGTTTAGAATGTATTGGGGAATGAATGAAAAAGGGATTAATAACCCATCAAGAAAAGCTCCAAGTAAAAAACAAGGTGAACGCGGTGGTGTAAGAGTACTGCCAGGAACTTATAAAATTGTGATGAGCTTTGGAGATCAAAAAGATTCGACAAGCATCAATGTTAAGTTTGACCCTAGATTAGATGTTTCGTACGAAACACTGAAAGCAAACTATAATGCAAGCAAGTCTATTGAGAAAGAAATTGAAGTGGCAAGTAAGGCGATGGCTCAATTAAGAGATAGCAAAAAAGTAATTGACGACATCCTTAAACAAATTAAAGAAAAAGGTAAGCCGTATGACTCTCTTAGAACCGTAAGTAAAACCACAAAAGATAGCATCAATGTATTGATGGATGAACTTGTGGGACCCAAAAATGAAAAACAAGGAATTACAGCCGAGCCTACAAGGTCTATAATGGAGTATTATTATACCAACTTTATGTACCTAGGTTCCTTTAGTAAACCTGGGCCTACGCAAGCAAGAACCATGGCACAGGCAAAAAATAAGATGCTCCCTTGGTTAGCTAAAACAAACGAATTTTTTGCAAAAAACTGGGTAGATTATCAAAATTTTGTGAATGCGTCAGAACTAAGTCCTTTTGATGAAATTAAATCATTTGATCTTGAGTAAATTCCCTCCGAATAATTGCCGTCATTCCTACGCAGGCAGGAATCTGTTCGTTCAAAGAGGGATTCCCGCCTATGCGGGAATGAAAGCAAGGTTCGCAGGAATGACGGTGCTAGTGTTTTTAATATCAGGGCTTTTGCCTCTTCTGGGGCAAGGATTTTTAACAGTTTATGAAAAATCTAACCACTTAGAGACAAGTACTTATGAAGAGGGAATAGCTTTTTATAGGCAACTCGCTCGCAAGTATAAACAAGTTGGAATTATAGAAAAGGGAATGACGGACTCAGGTTACCCCTTGCATATGGTGTTAATTTCTAAATCGGGTGAATTTGATATTTCTAAGCTAAAGTCTAAAGGAAAAGCAATTCTACTTATTAATAATGCCATCCATCCTGGAGAGCCCGATGGTGTAGAAGCATCCCAATTGCTCGCTCGCAATCTGATAGAAAATAAAACGCTTAATAAGCTTCTGGATAATACAGTGGTTGCCATTATTCCATTTTACAATATTGGCGGAGCACTTAATCGCAACTCCACCTCTCGTGTTAATCAAAATGGCCCAAAGGAATATGGTTTTAGGGGAAATGCGAATAATTTCGACTTAAACAGGGATTTTATTAAAGTAGATACCCGTAACGCAGCAAGCTTTATCCAACTTTATCAAGCACTTGACCCAGATGTATTTATTGATACCCACGTAAGTAATGGAGCTGATTACCAATACGTTTCAACTACTATACCTACGCAGTTAGATAAACTTGGCGGACCTTTGAGTGCTCTGTTGAAAGACGATTTATTGCCTTTTCATTATAAATATATGAAAGAAGCTGGCACTGAAATGACCCCTTATGTAAATATTTGGGGGATGAAAACTCCTGACCAAGGATATAATAAGTTTATTGATCAACCAAGGTATAGCTCTGGCTATTCTACCCTCTTCCATACGTTGGGTTTTATGAGTGAAACGCATATGCTAAAATCATTTGAACAGCGTGTTGAAGCTACTTATAATTACATAATGGGCTTGCTAACTTATACAAATAAAAATGCTGCTGACATAATTAAACGAAGAAACGAGACTAAAAAGGCTATCAAAACACAATCGAAGTTTACGGTTACGTGGGATTTAGACAATACAAAAGTCGATACTATATTGTTCAAAGGCTATGAAGCAGAACGCCCAATAAGTAAAATCACAGGACAGGTTAGGTTACACTATAACCGAGACAAGCCTTATGAAAAAAGAATTCCGTATTATAATCATTATAAAGCTGGTATAACTATAACTAAACCAGATTATTACGTAGTTCCTAAAAGCCAGCGGAAAATAATTGAATTGCTGGAATTAAACGGGGTGGAACTCCATGCAGTTAAGGAACCCCAAAAAATGGATGTTGAGGTTTATTATATTACCAATTACGAAACCCGAACGATGGCGTATGAAGGTCATTATCCACATTATAACGTGGCTATTGTATCAAAAAACGAAACTGTAATATTAGAAACTGGAGATTACCTTGTGCCTGTGAACCAATGGCGTAATCGTTTCATTATTGAAACACTGGAGCCACAAGCTACAGATTCTTATTTTAATTGGAATTTCTTTGATACGATTATTCAACGTAAAGAAGGGTTTTCAGCTTATGTTTTTGAAGACCTAGCATTGGAAATATTAACTAAAAACCCTGAAATTAAAATAGCTTTAGAAAAAAAGAAGGTCGAAGATGAAGCGTTTTCTGAAAATGGATATGCACAGTTAATGTTTATTTATGAACTATCTGAGCACAAAGAAAAAGCCTATATGAGATACCCAATTTTGAGGTTCTCTAAATAGATTTTAGACCTTAGATTATTAGATAAAAGATGATTACTAATAATTTTAGTCTAAAGTCCAATATCTCCAAGTCTTGTATCTTAATTAATTACACATTGCTGCAGCTAGGATCAAATGCTTTGCCCCCACTTAAGAAAATATCAATTAAGATTTAGATAACCCTTTTAACAAATGAAAGGTTGACCTATCTATTATTTCAAAAACATCTTGAAATCCTTGAGCTCCACCAAAATAGGGATCGGGAACGTCTTCACCCACCATTAAAGAATCAAAATCTCTTAATTTATAAATATGTTTATGCCCAATCCCGTTTAGTTCTTTAATAGCTGTTAAGTTACTATCGTCCATTGCCAAAATATAATCAAATTCAGCATAATCTTGTTCCGCTAGTTGCCTTCCTTTATGCGTATATTGCAGGCCGTTTTCTAAAGCGTTTGCTACACTACGAGGGTCTGGTGTGGCACCAATATGATACGCTGCAGTTCCACAAGAATCACAACTGAATTTATCTTCTATTCCTAGGTTTTTTACGTGGTTCCTAAATAATGCTTCTGCCAATGGAGATCGACAAATATTACCTAGACAAACAAATAGTACTTTTTTCATGTTAAAGGGTTACAAATTAGCATCCAACCATATATAGATATGAAAATAGAAATATTTTCAAGCTTGTTTATCATTGCAGTTGAAAAACCTCTCAATTAGAGAGGTTTTTTTTATTTTAGACAAATGGAATTTATAAAAGTTAACGCCAGCTATCAAAAGCACACAGCTTTAATCGAGCTTAATAGGCCTAAGGAGCTCAATGCCCTTAACATGCAGTTAATGAAAGAATTGAAAGAAGCTCTAAAAATATTAGATGAAGATGATTCGGTTCGAGTTATTGTATTAACTGGCAACGAAAAAGCTTTTGCTGCTGGTGCTGATATTAAACAAATGGCAAACAAAACTGCTGTTGATATGTTGCAAATAGATCAATTTAGCACGTGGGATCAAATTAGAAAAACAAGGAAACCTCTAATTGCAGCCGTATCTGGGTTTGCATTAGGAGGTGGTTGCGAATTGGCCATGACCTGCGATATGATTATTGCTTCGGAATCAGCGCAATTTGGGCAACCCGAAATTAAAATTGGTGTAATGCCTGGTGCCGGAGGCACTCAAAGGTTAACCAAAGCCGTAGGAAAGGCACGTGCGATGGAAATGGTATTAACTGGTAAATTTATTGATGCCAATGAAGCCCTTTCATTTGGCCTAATTAATAAAATAGTACCTGTAGAAATATATTTGACTGAAGCAATGAGCCTAGCAAAGCAAATAGCTCAAATGTCACCTATTGCAGCCATGCTAGCGAAAGAATCTGTTAACCGATCGTTTGAAACCCATTTAGATGAAGGGCTTCATTTCGAACGGAAAAATTTCTATCTCACATTTTCCTCAGAAGACCAAAAGGAGGGTATGCAGGCATTTATAGAAAAGCGTAAAGCTGAATATACAGGAAAGTAAAATAGTGAACCGTCATTCCTGCGAAGGCAGGAACCTGTCAACCATATAAAAAGGTTCCTGCCTTCGCAGGAATGACAATATCTTTCTATCTAAAACTAAATCCTACACCTACATTTAGCGTATTATAGGCTTGTAAAGTATAATTAGCATGTAATGTTAAAATGGCTAGCTTCAATCTTGCTCCAACAGTTGCCCTAAAACCACCATCCTTCGCATTCAAATCAACAGGGTCTGTTATGGTTTGTTTCGCCTCTCCTGCGCCAGTATCTGTTCCAGGTATTCTAACATAATAATCTCCGTTCATATTAAGATTAGTTTTAAAACTATCAAACCCTAATCCTACATAACCAGTTAATACTGAAACAGTGGCAGAACCTACTACTTCATACGTAATTGTATTAACGCCAAAATTTGCCGCTTGATTGATGCCATCAATTGGGCTATCAGCTCCTAATGTATAAGACAAATCGATATTTGTAAAACCTATAAAACCAGAAACATCAAGAAATTTCAAATCTTTGAGCACAGGAAGCCATTGCGACACATTATGCATTACCCCAAGCCCAAAATAACTATAATCAATTCCTTGGTCATTTTGAATTGTAGGCACCCAACGTACTTTTACTTCAGTTCCTTTAAATATTCCTACTCCTAGCTGAACAATTGGAGAAGGCACTGCAATTGCCTCTATAGGAAGTTGACTTAATTGATCTTGAACCCCATCTAACACAGGTACTTGTACGTAAGGGCTAATAGAATTCCCTTTATCTAAATAGGAAATAACCTCAGTTGTTGTTGAACCTCCCATTACAGTAGGTAATACATTATCTGTTGGGTCTGCTAAATCCAATACTGTATAATCAGTTGGATTAAATGTGAAAACTTGATCCGCGGTTGGCACGTAAGCCATGTTAGCACTAATGGTTAAATCAAAACCGAAAGATTTATGAGGACGCGCAGTGTTATACCAACCACTATTAAACCCATGCCCAATACCTTTTAATAAGGGACTCATATAACTGCCCATATAGGTATTAAAATCAGTGGTAATACCTTCAACATAATTATCCACCACTTCAGGAGGGATTGCTGGAATTTGTGCTGAAGCTAGTTTAGAAACTCCCAATAAAAGAAAGATTCCTATAATTTTAAATATAGATGTTTTCATAGGTTAAAGCTTTTAAGAGTGCCAATTTAATAAAAATACGGTTAACTCTCTAAATAGTAACCTCCATAAATAAAAATAGATTGTTCTAATAATGTTAAAACAAGTTGCTATATTTGTACTAATAATCATTATTAGTTAATAATAATTATCAATGACAATAAAAAGTATGCTTGTACGGGCTAATTTAAAAGCCACTCATCAACGAGAAGTTATTCTTAGTACCGTATTAGAATGTGAAAACCATCCATCAACTGATGATGTATATGAAATTACACGCAAGCAAATTCCTAGTATTTCGTTGGCAACGGTTTATAAAACATTGGAAACGTTTATTAAAGCAGGTCTCATTTCAAAAACACTTAGTACTGAAGGCCAGTTACGGTTTGATCCAAACTTGAGTGCGCATGGCCATATATATAGCAATAACTCAAACGAAATAATTGACTACTTCGATGAAGACCTTAACATCCTTATAAGTAACTTCTTTAAGAAGAAGAAGTTTAAAAATTTTCATATTAAAAAGATCAGCCTCAATATTATGGGCGATAAGATAGATCCAGTGAAATCAATAGAAATACAATAAAGTTAAATTATCAATAAATAAAAATTATGTCACTAGTAGGTAAAAAAGCCCCCATTTTTGATGCTCCAGCTGTTTTAAACGGCCACGAAATTGTAGATTCATTTTCATTGGAGCAGTATATTGGCCAAAAAGAAGTAATTCTCTTTTTCTACCCAAAAGATTTTACTTTCGTTTGCCCAACCGAATTATTTGCTTTTCAAGCAAAGTTAGATGAATTTGAAAAACGTGGTGTAGCGGTTGTAGGATGCTCAGTTGATACGGCAGAAGTACATCTTGCATGGTTAACTACTCCTAAAAATAAAGGTGGAATAGAAGGCGTATCTTATCCTTTGGTTGCGGATGGCACTAAAACAATTGCTCATAATTATGGCGTATTAGCTGGAGATTGGGCTTACAACGATAATGATCAACTAGTTTTCGAAGGTGGCCCTGGCGTTGCTTTTAGAGGTACTTTTCTAATTGATAAGGAAGGGATCGTAAGACACGAAAACATAAACGATTTGCCACTTGGAAGAAATATAGATGAATCATTACGTGTGGTAGATGCTTGGCACCATAACCAAGAACATGGTGAAGTTTGCCCTGCAAACTGGGAAGAAGGAAAAGACGCTATGGAGGCAACTCCTGATGGAGTAGCTAACTACCTTGCCAGTCATTAAAAAATCAACAATTCAGTATTAAAGAGGTTAGTCTAAGGAATTAGGCTAACCTCTTTCTATTTTTGCTATTAATGAGAACATTTATTTACAGTGTTTCTATATTCACTGCACGCATATTGATTCCGTTTTTCTCGCTGTTTAGCACAAAACTAAAAAAGTTTTATACTGGCCAACAAAATCTTATGGCTGAACTAACAACAGCATTAGAGGGTAATACGAATGCCCTATTTTGGATGCATTGTTCTTCTGTAGGTGAATTTGAGCAAGGATTACCCGTTATTGAATTACTAAAAAAGGAAAATCCAACCTGGAAAGTACTTGTAACATTCTTCTCTCCATCTGGGTATGAAGCAGTGAATAATTCGATAATTGATTATAAGTTCTATCTACCGCTCGATACCCAACCTAATGCGAAACAATTTGTTAACATTATTAACCCTCAAATAGTTCTGTTCATTAAGTATGAATTCTGGTACCACTTTTTAAACGAATTAAAAGCAAAAAATATTCCCACCTATTCGGTTTCATCCATATTTAGACCTACTCAAACCTTTTTTAAATGGTGGGGAGGTTGGAACCGGAGAATGCTCAACCAGTTTGCTTATTTTATGGTGCAAGACGAGACTTCTTTGAAGCTTCTTAAATCTATTGGAATAACAAATGCAGAAATTACTGGAGATACACGCTTTGATCGTGTATTAAAAATTAAAGAAGACACGGTACGGTTTCCTGAAATTGAAAATTTCATAGCCAATAAAAAAGTTTTTATTGTTGGTAGCTTACGCCCTGAAGATGACGATATCGTGCTACCCTATATTAAACTACATAGTGAGTATAGGTTTATTATTGCCCCACATGAAATTACTTCATCCCATATTACTAAGATTGAAAACACACTTGACTTTACGATAAGGCACTCACAATTATCTCAAAAAACCGAGGCCAATACGTTAATCATTGATTCTATTGGGAAATTATCGCGTCTATACCGCTTGGCTCATTTTGCTTATATAGGTGGCGGCTTTAGTGATGGGATTCATAATATTCTAGAGCCAGCCGTATATAATATTCCTGTCTTTTTTGGAAATAAATATTATAAAAAATATAAAGAAGCTACTGATCTTGCCGAGCTAAAAGCTAGTTTTCCAATTGCAGATACAGCCGATTTAACTAAAAAAGTGAAGGCGCTCGAAAATGATAGCGAATTAGCAAGGGTTTATAAACAGATAGAATTGTACGTAAATGCTAATATAGGAGCTTCTAAAAAAGTTGCCCACATAATCACCCAACAAGCTAATTAAATGAAAGGCATAGTTTATAAATCGACAGGCTCGTGGTATAATGTGAAGTTGGAAGACAACCGATTTATCGAATGTCGTGTACGTGGAAAAATGAAGCTTGCAAAGCTACAAGTTACGAACCCAATTGCGGTTGGTGATGTTGTTAGCCTCGAACTTGACCCTAATAATGAAGGCACTGGCATTATCACTAAAATTGAGCCTCGTACCAATTATGTAATGCGAAAATCAGTTCATAAGGCGAAGCAAGGCAGCTTAATTGCTGCCAATATTGATCGTGCCATTCTCATTGTTACGCTACATCACCCAAAGACTTCTTTAGGCTTTATCGATCGCTTTTTGGTAACTACAGATTCTTTTCGAATTCCTTCAACCATTATTTTTAATAAATCTGATTTGCTTTCTGCAAATGATCTGCATACCATAAAATATATTTCCTCCATTTATGAGCCATTAGGGGTTAATACCCTATTAATTTCTGCACTCAAAAACGAGGGAATTGATGCACTCCGCAACCTAATTAAAGGACAAACCACCTTAATGTCGGGCCATTCAGGAACAGGTAAGTCAACCATCACCAATTTGCTAATTCCTCATATTGAACAAAAAATCGGAGAAGTTTCAGCCTCAGTTAAAAAAGGAATTCATACAACAACATTTGCGCAAATGTTTGAGATGGACGATGCTACTCAAATTATTGATACCCCAGGCATAAAAGAACTCGGCCTAATAGGAATTGACAACGAGGAACTATCAGACTATTTCCCAGAAATGAGAGCGCTGTTGGGTACATGTAAGTATAATAACTGCATGCATATCCACGAGCCTAATTGTGCCGTACTTGAGGCAATTGAAAATGAACAAATTTCAGAAAGTCGCTATTTAAGCTACTTGAGCATGCTAGAAAATGAAGATAGGAGATGGTAAAAAAATAGATCAATCTTTTAGCATAATTAAGCACATTTTAAAAGGCTCAATCGCTTGCAACGCATGAGGAATTTTGGCGGGCATAATAATTAATTCCCCTTCACTAACAATACTAGCCTTGCCATCAATGGATATTTCTGCTTTCCCTTCAATAATTTGTACCACTGCATCAAAAGGAGTGGTATGTTCGCTTAATCCTTCTCCTTTATCAAAGGCAAAAAAAGTAATATTTCCACCTCCATTTTTAATAAACTGTTTTGAAACTACTCCTCCTTCAGCAATATTTACGGATTCTTTTAAATTATAAACGGTAGCCGACTCAAATGCCTTCTTTTCCATACTATTATTTTTCCTTAATTCTTTAGTTTCTTTAATTAAACACTTTCAACCTCACTCGTTGGGCTAATCTTTGGAACAGAAACCGCCTTTTTATTTTTCCCATGATACTCGATGCCACCAATAAGTAACTTTCTAAATCTTTCAATAAACCTGGCGGTTTGGGCACCATCCAATATATCGTGGTCCATAGAAATTGTGATACAAGCCATTTCGCAAATAGCCAACTCACCATCAATGATGCCAGGCACTTCTCGTATTCCGCCCACCATAGCACTTAGCACTTGAGGGGTAATGGGTACAACCCAGCCTGTAAGTTCGTGGCTAAACATGCCCATAGATGAAAATCCAACTGTACCGTTATATTTCTTTTTAAGAAATGGATCATTGAACATACGTTTCAGAAACCATCTCCGTAGCATTCCAACCCGTTTAACAACTCCAATAAATCGCTTTTTACTTTTTACCTCTTTGCTATCAATTAAATCTGCCGTATCGCCAATTTTCGCATTCCTAATTTCCTCGGAAATATCAAAAACTGATTTTTCATTTGCCTTCCTAAGAATATAACTAACGGGAACTTGCACACCATTAACCGTTCGTTCAACCATTGTTGATACGTCTATATCATCAAATACAACAAGTTTATTACCTTTTCTGTAAGCCTGAACCATTTTATTGGATTCTACCGCTTGGGCAAAACAGTAAAGCAGATAACCAGTAAGAGACACATGCCTTTTCGTAATTCTTCGCGCGCTTCTAAGTTCATCTCTCATACCGGTTATGTCGAAATCCATAACTGCACTAGCCGTGTGCTTCTTTTTTGCTACACTTAGGAAATCAACTATTTGTTTTCTTTCAAGCGAAAACGGATATAAGGTGTGTTGTGGATTGTTCAAATGAGTTTGGATTATGCCAAACACAAAAGTATTCCAATTTTAAACCCATAACAATGAGATTTATCAGCTATTAGTTTAAATAAATGCTTATGCCTTTGGCATAATTGAACTAAAATAATCTTGAAAAATAAAACTTGACTCCATCACTTTTTTATCTAGCATAGAGTAGGCCGCTAGAACATGAACTAAGTACTCCATTAATAATTCATCTGTATTGCTTGAATCCGCTTTTATTGAGTTAGCCACTACTTTTTTTAGTCCATTAATTTTGACTAAAGTAGAAACATATTCTTTCTCACTTATATCGCTCTCTAAAGTCAACTCATTTCCATTTTCGAACCATTGGCTTACCTTCAAATACTTTTCTCTCACCTCAGGACTTTTCTTATTTTGAATTTCTGCAAAATCCTGAAAATAACGAGGTGCCAAAGATCTAATTGCGGAGCTTATGAGCTTATGAGCTATTGAAACAGCGCCTTCTTGTTCCCCTTCATACACCATCTCAATTTTACCTACAATAGCAGGAATTGCTGCTAGCAAATCTCCTATTCTAGCGCTGCCTTTTTTTTCTCCATTTAATAAAATTCTACGTTCAACCGCGCCTATGATGGATTCATAGGCAGAAATAGGTAATCTTGCAGATACACCACTTTTTTCATCCACAAATTCACTCGAACGAGCTTCTACAGCAATTTGCTCTATTAATTGCTCTATCAATAGAGGCATATGAATTTGGGCTTTCTGGGCATCAGTTAATTTAACTTCTTGGCGAGTAATCGTTCTTCCAATTTCAATGCTATTGGGATAATGCGTGAAAATTTGACTTTGAATTCTATCTTTCAAAGGAGTAATTATCGCACCTCGGTTTGTATAATCTTCAGGATTGGCTGTAAACACAAATTGGACGTCCAACGGAAAGCGTAGTTTAAAACCACGAATTTGAATATCTCCTTCTTGTAATATATTAAACAAAGCCACTTGGATTCTCGGCTGCAAATCAGGAAGTTCATTAATTACAAAAATGCCCCTGTTCGAACGTGGAATAATCCCGAAATGGATAACTCCTTCATCAGAATAATTCAGTTTTAGATTCGCTGCCTTTATTGGATCTACATCTCCCACTAAATCGGCAATATTTACATCTGGAGTTGCCAGTTTTTCAGTGTATCGTTCTGATCGCTCAACCCATTCAATGGGTGTTTCATCTCCAAATTCGGCAATTTTATTTTTAGCATAAAAAGAGAGAGGCTGATAGGGATCATCATTTATTTCAGAACCCTTAACAACTGGAATAAATTTATCTAATAATGAAACCAACTGGCGCGCCATCCTAGTTTTAGCTTGACCTCTGAGGCCCAAAAAATTAATGTTATGACCAGCTAAAATGGCCCTTTCAATTTGTGGTATAACCGTTTGCTCATAACCAATGATATCATCAAAAACAGGCATCCCTTTTTTTAATCGTTCAATCAAATTATTTCGCATTTCCTCTTTAACAGTTAATGACGTATAACTTGATTTTTTAAGTTGGCCTAAAGTTAATATATCGTTCAAATTCATATTGATTTTCGTTTGTTCTGTTGGTAATCCGCAAAGATAAAGTCGCCTAACCCTTGTAAGCTGGAGTAAAAGGCTTTCCCCTTATTTGCATTGGTAAAATCTTCTACAAACGCCTGCAAATAAGGGTCTCGCGCTATCATAAAAGTAGTTATGGGGATTTTTAGTTTCCGACACTGTACTGCAAGGTTGATGGTTTTGTTTATAATTTTAGGATCATGCCCAGCACTATTTTGGTAGTACTTACCATCTTTCAATTTTAAACAAGTTGGTTTCCCATCAGTGATCATAAATATTTGCTTATTGGGTGTTTTTCTTCGATGAAGTAAACTCATGGCCAACTCTAATCCTGCCACCGTATTTGTATGAAAAGGCCCCACTTTGAGGTAAGGCAAATCCTTAATTTCTATTTGCCAAGCATCATTCCCAAATACAACTATATCTAAGGTGTCCTTTGGGTATTTGGTGGTAATTAGCTCCGCCAATGCCATCGCTACTTTTTTGGCTGGAGTAATACGATCTTCTCCATATAGAATCATGGAATGCGAAATATCAATCATTAAAACTGTTGACATCTGGCTTTTCTGCTCATTCTCCATTACCTCCAGATCGCCCTCTGATAAATCAAACTTATCTATCCCACTCCGAATCTGACTATTTCGTAAGCTAGCTGTAAAATCAATTTGAGACGAACTATCTCCAAATTGATACGATCTCCGATCCGCTGTTTGCTCGTCCCCTGCCCCATTCACACGTGAGCCATGATTACCATTGATTCCTTTCTTCAGCTTTCCAAAAATCTGATCCAGTGCTCGTTTTCGGATAAGTTTTTCTGTTTTAGCTGCAAGCTTTCCTCCACTACCAGGTTTAGATTCGATAAACCCATTCTTTTTGAGGTCTCTTTTAAAATCCTCAAGCGTATATTCGGGGGTTGTTATTTTGTGCTCTCTATCAATTTCTTCCATCCAATCGAGCGCTTCATCGATATCTCCTGATGTGTGCACAAGCAGTTCCATAAACAAATCGAGTAACCTCTCAAAAGGTGTACGATTATCGGCAGGTGAAACATATTGTGAAAAACGGAATCCTAGCATAGCTTGTAAACAAATATAAGCGAGCGAAGGTTTACCCTAACTGCTATACTTGTTAAAACATTGAAAATAATCAGAACCAACCTAAAACCCACTGAAAAGAAAAATTAAAAAGCGAAGATTATTATAAGCAAGTGGAATAGAAAGTCCCACTACAAGTAGCACCGTTCTTTTCTTAGATTTTTTAACATCTTTAATATAGATGGCATGATGCATCGTAGTATCAAGGGGTGTTTTTGATCCAATTTGGGTTATATAAGTATATTGGTTTAAATACGCTCTTCCCATTCCATAGTACGTACTGTCTCGCAATTCAATATTTGTAAATTTATATGCCTTCCCAGACGGGGCAATCATCTTAACCTTACCTTGTTCAACCGCTTGATCAAGAGGAACAGCGACTTTATGATAAACTACACAGCTTTGTGAAATTAGCATCAAAAAAAAAGAAAGAACGACTATAGTCGTTCTCATATATTCATAATTTTTCATCTACCATATTCCAAAAAGATTAACGACAACTCCCGTAAAAACAAAGCCTACAGGAAGGGCAAAAATAGCTACAAGCACAGTCCTAGTATTGGACTTTTTAACGTTTTTTACAAAAATTTCAGAAACTAAAGTTGAATCCAAAGGCATTTTAGATCCTGCTTTTGTTATATAATTTGTCTCTGAAATATACTCGCGCCCGATCCCATAATACACACTATCCACCTTTTCAATATTTGTAAATTTGAGCTTAGTACCAGAAGTACTCATTAGCTTAACTTTACCCTGTCCTACTGATTCGTGAAGAGAAACCGAAGGCTTATTATAAACCACACAGCTCTGAAAAAGCACAATAATAAAAATCGATAAAAGGATACTTTTAAACATAATTAATTTTTTTAACACAATGGTAATAAGGTTTCTTTACAATGATAATTACAATAATGTATAAACCTGAATTGATCCAAAAATAAAAAAGCCAACTACAACCCTTAGCTCAATTCTTGTTGGTGTTGCTTCACCAACCATCTCCACAAGCCTGATATTTAGTTTGTTGGTAACAAAACCAACAATCAGCAATTGGATGTACAACCTGTGTAATACGTATTATCAGAACATTTAAGTAGTGTCCGTAAGAAAACTCTGCGTGGTCATTCAGAACGGAGTGAAGAATCTCCTCGTACCGAGTTATAAAGCATATTGAGATTGCTTCGTTCCTCACCATGTGCCTCAAAGTCCTCTTCGAGAGACTCTGAGGGTGGAGAGGACCTAGATTGACAATAAAGTACTCAAACTAATCGCTTATTCCTAAAAGCAATTCCTGACCCTGATTTTAAATATTTCTCAAAGGAGTAAGCCTTGAATTTATCTAAAAATAATATATGTGTTGAAACTTCTACTGGTAATCGTGATTTGGTATAATGAACTTCTCCACGATTATGCCTAATCATCCTTTTTTCTAAATCAGAGGTACAACCTGTGTAATACGTATTATCAGAACATTTAAGTAGGTAAACTGTCCACATAGGATTCTATTTTTGGTGGATCGCAACCACCGAAGCCCGAAGGCTAAGGTGTGGAGGCGAAGCCCTCCTGCGCTGAAGCTTCGGAACTAGATTGAGATTAAAGTACTTAAACTAATCGCTTATTCCGAAAAGCAATTCCTGACCCTGATTTTAAATATTTCTCAAAGGAGTAAGCCTTGAATTTATCTAAAAATACTATATGTGTTGAAACTTCTACTGGTAATCGTGATTTGGTATAATGAACTTCTCCACGATTATGCCTAATCATCCTTTTTTCTAAATCAGAGGTACAACCTGTGTAATACGTATTATCAGAACATTTAAGTAGGTAAACTGTCCACATAGGATTCTATTTTTGGTGGATCGCATCCACCGAAGCCCGAAGGCTAAGGTGTGGAGGCGAAGCCCTCTTGCGCTGAAGCTTCGGAGGGCGAAGGTGGAGTCGCAGGGATTCGAACCCTGGTCCAGATAAGGAAATTAAGTACCCTCTACATGCTTAGTTTCACTTTAAATTTTCGAGGAAGGCCGGCCGGAAACAAGCCAACTACAACCCTTAGCTACATAGAATCTCACCTTTAACAAGTAGCCAGTTAAAAGCCAGTTTTGCTTTTTCGACACCTCAATTCCAAATCAACAGAACAAAATTTGGAGAGATGTGGCCAGGTACCGTTCTAAACGGTAAACCTTTTAAACCTGTAATTTTAGCTTTAAGCTAAAATTAGGCAGCCATGGCGTAATTAGATTCGCCAAATATGGTTTGAGTATATTGATTACGGATGTTAACTCATCACCCGACATGCCAGTAAATAATGTTCGCCTACTGTCAATTCCAGTCGACCCCATATCGTTTTATAGGATTGCAAATATATAATGTTTGATGTGTGATGTATGATGTGTGATGGAATATTATAGTGATGGAGAAAAATAGGTAACTATTTAGTCCTTAAAGTGCCCTGTTTTGCCGCCAAGGCAACAAGTCTCTAAGTTGCATAATAGTTTTATGTTTAAAACTTTTATGCATGGTTCTTGGAGTCTGAGGGTCTTCGTGGCAGCGTTTTTCTGGGTGATTAATTACGAAAACAGACAAAAATCTAAAGTCTAACATCTAACATCTAACATCTTCTTATTATCTTCGAGGCAATGGAAAATTTTGTTGTTTCAGCGCGTAAGTACCGACCTAAAGGTTTTGAAGAAGTAGTTGGCCAAGAGCATATCACCACTACCTTACAAAATGCAATTGATAATAATCATTTAGCACAAGCTTTATTGTTTTGTGGACCAAGAGGTGTAGGAAAAACCACCTGTGCACGTATTGTTGCCAAAATGATTAATAAAACCGAAGGAGATGACATCGACTTATCCTTAAACATATTTGAACTAGATGCAGCCTCAAATAACTCGGTTGACGATATACGAAACTTAATTGATCAAGTAAGGTACCCTCCACAATCTGGTCAATTTAAAATATATATTATTGATGAGGTTCACATGCTTTCGCAACAGGCATTTAATGCTTTTCTTAAAACATTAGAAGAACCACCCCCCTATGCCATTTTTATATTAGCAACTACCGAAAAACATAAGGTAATTCCTACGATATTATCGCGTTGCCAGATTTATGATTTCAACAGAATTCAAGTAACAGATATTGCAAATCATCTTCAAAAAATTGCAGATACAGAAAAAATTAAATCAGAAGAAGAGGCGCTACATTTAATCGCTCAAAAATCGGATGGTGCATTGAGGGATGCCCTTTCGTTATTCGATTTAATTGTCACATTTTCATCCGAAGGAGCGATAACTTATGCCGATACGGTTAATAACTTACACATCCTAGATTACGATACCTACTTTAGCTTAACTCAAAACTTTATTCAGAAAAACCAATCCGAAGCGTTGCTTGCCTATAATGACATCCTTCAAAATGGATTTGATGGGCACGAGTTTATCGTGGGTTTAGCAAATCACTTTAGAAACTTAATGATGTGCAAGGATAATGCAACTACTGTTTTATTAGATGTACCAAAATCTGTTCAAGCAAAGTATGCAGATCAAGCAAATAATGCCTCTTTATCTTTCTTAATGAGTGGATTAAACTTGCTTTCTAGATGTGATTTCGAATATAAAAGCAGAAAAAACCAGCGCTTGCATGTTGAAATTGCTTTGATGAAGTTAACACATTTAAACTCGGCCATCAACCTTGCTCAACTGGAGGAGAGCACTGAAAAAAAGTAATAGAGCCTATTATAAAGGCTCCTCGTCTAACTCCCGTTGTAGAAACGCCAGCTGCCAAAGAAACGCCAACTACCGTTGCGCCAAAGCACGTAGGGGTGCCTCAAAACAGTGCTAAAAAAAAGACTACCATCGGGATTCCAACCATTGGCGATGTAAAATCGCGATTAGCACAAAAAGAGGCACAAGAAAGAAACAAATCTGAAGAAATACAGGAACTAGAAGTAAAATCTAGTGAATATACAGATGAAGATTTGAAGCAAGCGTGGGCAAGTTTTATAGATCTAAGAAAACAAAATGGGGGCGAGCAAGAAGTTGCCTTTTTAAAGCATAATTACATTCGATCCAATGATGTTATTACAATCCAAATTCATAATTCTATATTAGAAAACACCTATGATAAAATTCGTGTTGAACTGTTGGCACATTTAAGAACTGCGCTCCAAAATGATAAAATCCGTGTTGACTTAGAAAAGCTGGAAAGTGAATCGAAGAAAATGATTTATACAAATAAAGAAAAATTTGATCACCTAGCAGAGAAGTATCCAGCTATTAAATCACTCCAAGAAAAATTAAGCTTAGACCCTGACTATTAACAGGTTAAAAAGAAATTGTATTTAAAACTCTAGATGTTGAATTTCTTCGAGTGTTTTTTCCGTTAATGGTTTTGTTACAAACTTGATAACATAATCGTTGTTAACAATCTTATCAATATCACGTTTATTATCAGAACTAGAAAGGATAATTACTCGGCATTTATCTTTTACAATGTTCCCGAATTTTTCATATTCATATAAAAATACAAATCCATCCACAATGGGCATGTTAATATCTAAAAATATAATATCGGGTAAATCTGCAGCACTATCTTTAAATTCATCAAGGTAATCTAATGCTCCTTTTCCAGAATTTTTGACAATGACATCCTCCGCGAACTTCGTTATCTCGATTATCCTTCTACTGATAAAATTATCAGTATCGTTGTCATCGACCAACATCACTTTTCCAATTACATTAACTGCTTCGCTCATATAAAACTAAGATGCTATTATTAAACCAAAGATATAATTTTGAATCAATATTGCAAGGTGAAAACCCTCAAATCTTACATCTTTATTATTTATACTCAATAGGATGATTTTTAGGTCTGGTTTTCTTAAGCCAAAGTATTCTGCCTACTTCTAGATCGTTTTCTTGAACAGACATCCTATTCATTTTTTTAACTTTATCTAGCCTCACACCATATTCTTGACTAATCGACCAGAGGGTTTCATGTTGCTTTACTGTATGATAATATATTTTGGCTTTAGGCATTTTACGTTTCAAGTAATATACTTGATTTGGCAACACATGATAATGAGGAAGAATGTCATTATAAGAAGAAAAATCAGTTGGTGCAATATCAAATTTGTTTACTAATTCATCAATAGTAAGCTCTGTATTAGACATAACCGCTGGCAATCCATTAATTGTAAGCTGTTTAATTGCAGACATTGTATGGGGAACCTCAATTCCAGTTACATTATTAGTTTCTTTTTGCTTCATTAATACGGCTTCCATTTTAGGGTCCACTGGGGTAAGAGGCATGCTAGTAAAGTGTGGAATAATAACCGCATACATTTTATCATCAGGAATCGTGTTTGCCTTAAGCCATTTATTATACTTTTTTAGGGAGTCTAAGGAGGTGTCCGTTTTCTTTGAAATTTCTTTGAGCGACTTATTTTTACCTTCGGAGTAAATATACATCTGAGGTGCACTATTCCTTGTTAACTCTACCGCTTGTTCAAACGCAATTTTATGCGCTAAAAATGTTAGCACATACCAATACGTATCTTTTGTAATATGCATAGTTTTAGCACCTGACTCAATCTTAGAAAGTGATCGTTTAGCTCCTCCAGCTCCCATTTGATAGGCTTGAAGTGCGTGTATCCAATTATTAAAAAACAAATTGTTCTGCTGTAAGTATTTGGCAGCTCCTCGGCTTGATGAAACGATGTTCAATCGTTCGTCAACTTTTGAATCTACCCTTAAGCCCATTTCTTCGGCCGTTAGTTTTTTAAACTGCCAAAAACCTACCGCATTAGAAGTTGAAACTGCATCTGAGGTAAAACCACTTTCATGAATTGCCAAATATTTAAAATCATCGGGCAGGCCTTCTTCTTCAAAAACTTGCTCCACAATTGGAAAATAAGAGGCGGCTAATCGTGCTTTTATTTTAAAATGTTTTTGGCTTTTAGTTAGCGCATCTACTTTATCCTGAAGTTCTCTTCTTGCCCCTTCTGAAATTTTAAGTTGCATACCCGCAAATTCCATTTTTGAAGGCACTTTGGTAGTTTGTGCAACTGCACCAAACCCGATGAAACAAAAAATTATTAATAGTCTCATATTTTTCTTATAATCATTAGTCCATCTCTGATAGGAAATAATACATTTTCCACCCGTTTATCATTTTGCACTAGGTTATTAAATTCTAAAAGTGCTTTGGTGTCTTCATCGGCAGTATCCAAAGACTGTACCACCTTACCCGACCACAGCACATTATCAGCAATAATAAATGCACCAGAAGCAAGCTTTTCTATTACAAGATTATAATAATTCAGGTAATTAGTTTTGTCCGCATCGATAAATATTAAATCAAAACTTTCGTTTAGGGAGGGTATTATTTCTAGGGCATTGCCAATTTTAAGTACAATTTGATCTTTAAAATCAGTTTCATCAAAATACGATTTTGCCCTAGCTTCTAGCTCTCTATTACTATCGATTGTAATCAATTTGCCATTCTTCTTTAAACCTTCGGCTAGGCATAGGGCTGAGTAGCCTGTATAAGTGCCTATTTCTAGGATATAGGTGGGCGAAATCATTTTGGACAATATACTAAGCACTCGCCCCTGTAAATGACCAGATAACATTCTTGGTCTTAATACTTCCAAATGTGTTTCTCGGTTAATCTTACGCAGTAATGCAGATTCCCCATTCGTATGGTTTTCTACATAACTCGCTAGGTCATCACTAATAAACTCCATTTTCTTTCGGCATAAACGTTAATGTACTAATTTGATCTTTTCGGAAAACATCATTTGATATTTCTTGAATCTCTTTGGCCGTTACTTTTTCAATATCTTTAAAAACATCGTCAATAGATTGAATTGTGCCTAAATCAAGCAAACTCTTTGCCATTGCTAACATTAAACTGGCATAACTTTCCTCGGCCATGGCAAGTTGTCCTAACATTTGCTCCTTAAGCTTATGCAACTGCATAGTGCCAAGTTGCTCTTTTTTCATTTTCTCTAACTCTCGATAAACAGCATTTTTGCTCTTTGTCAGATTCTTTTCTTCAGTACCATAAAATATCGAAAACAAACCTGTATCAGCATAAGCGGCATAATGTGCATCAATGGCGTAGACGCAGGCCATTTTTTCGCGTAAAGTCATATTTAATCGAGTGTTCATACTTGGACCTCCTAATAAATTTGAAATCATCGCCATGGGTACTCTTCGCGTATCTGTAATATTAAAAGTAGGAACCCCAATTCCAACATGGGCCTGAACTATTGGCTTTTCCACTTCAATATGGCTTGAGACATTTGTAAACGAAGTTATTTCTCTTTTATCATTAGAACATCGCGGCACTGCAGCCAAGTATTTATCGGCAAGCCGCTGAATTTTCTTTAATGGCACATTGCCAACTACCGAAACAACTATGCGAGAAGTGTCAATACTGGTATTGATAAATTCATCAAAGTGCTTTTTAGTAAAGGATTTAATGGTCTTATTTCTGCCTAAAATATTATGTCCTAGCGGGTGATTTTTGTAAATATATTCATCTAGATCATCCTGAATGGCGTCTTCAGGAGTATCATTATACATGGCCATTTCCTCTAGTATAATTTGGCGTTCGCGCTCTATTTGTTTTTCAGGAAAAATAGAGTGGAATGTAATGTCAGAAAGTATGTCGAAGGCTTTTTCTACAAACCGATCAAGCACAGAAGTATAAAAATAAACTTTTTCTTTCGTGGTATACGCATTTAGTTCGCCCCCAACTGAATCGATACTGTTTAGTATATGGTGAGACTTGCGAGAAGATGTTCCTTTAAAAGCCATATGCTCCCAAAAATGAGCAATTCCTTCCTGATCAGAATTCTCATCTCTGCTACCTACATCAATGGCAATTCCACAATGTGCAATTTTAGTGCTTGTTACTTGCTTGTAAACAACCCTTATTCCATTACTTAACGTCAGCACCTCAAACTCTTTCATAGTGCCGCAAAAGTAATTATAGATGAGAGACATAATATGTGAAATATGATTTTTTAAAAATTATGACAGCAAACAAAGAAGTATGAGAAGTGAAATATTAAGTAATTTTGAATGAACTAAAAGTGCTAACATGAAATACACTTCTTCTAAAGCCCCCGATGCCGTTGGTTTATATCCTCATGCTAGAAAGGTGGGTGATTTACTTTTTCTATCTGGAGTAGGCCCTAGAAAAAAAGGGAGCAAAGATATACCAGGGGTAACGTTGGATGAAGAGGGAAACATTACAGATTACGACATAGAAGAACAATGTCGTTCAGTTTTTCAGAATATCAGATACATTTTAGAAGATGCTGGTTCGAGCTGGGATAAACTCATTGATGTCACTGTTTTTCTCACCAACATGAAAGACGACTTTACAATTTATAATCGAATTTACGCAGAATATTTTAAAGACAACCAACCTTGCAGAACCACCATTGAGATTAATGCTTTACCTACCCCAATTGCAATTGAGCTAAAATGCATTGCCACCATATAGAATATTCTCTTTGTAAACAGAAAACTCTTAATTGCACATCCAAATCAAAAGAGCGGATTCATTAATAAGGGTAAAAAATTTCTCCTCCACACGAATCTTGCAAGGCTCCCGTTACAGAGGCGAGGCAGTTAATTTCTTCTCGATCTTTCAATACCCCCATAAAAGCAAAAATGATGGCTTCTTTATTATCTATTGTTTCGGCATCAGGTATCACAATTTTAAATTGAGCCGGTGTATGAGATTTTATGCGTTCCACTAAAAACTTGTTAAAGGCTCCACCTCCCGTAATTAGCACATCTCCAATTTTATCAAATTCTTTCCTAAGCACATGGCCAATTTGCATGGCTTCGTGTTCTACAGCGGTACACATTTTATCTTCAACAGAAATATCGCTACTATTAATAATCGGTAGTACTTCTGATAAAAACCATTCGTAGCCCAAGGATTTAGGATAGCTTAAATTAAAATACTTAAGTGCATTTAGTGTATCTAAAAGAGGTTTATCAACTTTTCCGCTTCGAGCAATCAGGCCTGATTCATCATACGGCTTATCCATTTGATTGGCCAAATAATTCAATAGCATATTGGCCATGCCAATATCAAAAGCCACACTCTTATTATCAACTTGAAATGAAATATTTGCAATCCCACCTAAATTTAAACAAGCAACATATTGACCAAACAGAAAATAATCTCCAATGGGAACCAATGGTGCACCCTGCCCTCCAAAGGCAACATCCTTCCTTCTAAAATCGCAGATAACTTTTACGCCAGACTCAATGGCCATTTCTTGCCCAGAACCTATTTGATAGGTTAGCCCTTTTTCGGGCTGGTGAAAAACGGTATGGCCGTGGCTTGCTATAAAGTCAACTTCTAAATCGTATGTATTTATAAACTCTTTTGCTTGATTTCCTAAAAATTTGCCATACTCCAGGTTTAACTCCAATAGCCGCTCAGCACTTATATTGATCCCATCTTTTAATTTTTGCTCCCACTCAGACGAGTACTTTACACTTTTACTTTGGACTAACTCATAACTCCAAGAATCAAAGTGACGATGGAAGTGGCAATACGCCATATCCAACCCATCCAAGGATGTACCTGACATTAATCCTATTACTTTGTATGTTACCTTTTTCATAAAATTTCAAAGTGTTAAAAAATGAAATTGTTTAATGATAGCGATAATGTCCTATTTTTGAACCAAGATTATCATACTATAATATGCCAGATCAAAAACAAGTTTTGCCATTAATCACTGAAGCTGCATCCAATTATGATGCATTGGAAAAAATGGACATCAGAGCCCTTCTTGAAAACATAAATAAAGAAGACCAACAAGTGCCTCTAATCATATCAAAGGTAATTCCTGAAATCGATAAATTAGTGCATCACCTTGTTAAAAACTTCAAAAAAGGCGGAAGGTTGTTTTATATTGGGGCAGGTACAAGTGGGCGATTAGGAGTTTTAGATGCTTCTGAAATCCCCCCCACTTTTGGAATGGAAGCCGGTAAGGTAATCGGCATAATTGCAGGTGGAGATACAGCTTTACGCACAGCCGTTGAAAACGCTGAAGACGATTTTCATCAAGCGTGGAAAGACCTTGAAAAATATAAACCAACGACCTTAGATACACTTATTGGTATTGCTGCTTCCGGTACAACTCGCTATGTTATTGGCGGACTAGAAGATGCAAAAAAACAGGGCTTAGTAACGGGGGGCATTACGAATAACCCAGGCTCGCCCTTGACTAATACGGCAGATATTGCCATTGTACTAAATGTAGGACCTGAGTTTGTAACTGGCAGCACCCGTATGAAAAGCGGCACCAGCCAAAAGCTAGTGCTCAACATGATATCTACTACCCTAATGATTAAACTGGGCCGTGTAAAAGGTAACAAAATGGTGGATATGCAGCCTAGTAATAAAAAACTAGTTAACCGCGGCACCAAAATGATAATGGAGGAATTAGGAATAGATGAAGCCCAAGCTCAAAAATTATTACTGCAATTTGGTTCGGTGAGGGCTGCCGTTTCTAATTACAAGAATTAAAAATGCTAGTCCCGGCCTTAAGCAGAGACTAGCTACTAATTATTTTAACCAAGCATTATACATCCAAAGGGTTTTTTCTTGTTCTTCCACAAAAGTGGCAAGCATATCTCCTGTAGCTGAATCGCCACTTTCCTCCGCTTCTGCTCGCAATTCTTTTTGTTGATTAACCAACGCAGTTAAATTAGCAACAATGGTTTTAACAGCAGTTACTCCATCATGGATTCCTTTTGCAGGAGTGATCGATGTAGTATCCAAATAATCTTGAAATGTATGCATTGGGGTATGACCAATTGTAAGTAGTCGCTCTGCTACTTCATCAATTTTTATGGCTGAATCATTATACAATTCTTCAAATTTTACATGTAGTTCAAAGAAATACTTACCTTGTATATTCCAATGAAAACCACGTAGATTTTGATAGTATAATTGATAATCTGCTAATAATTTATTAAGGCCATTTGCAATATGTTGATTTTCCATTTTCTTGTTTTTTTAAATTCAGTACAAAGATATTTAGTCTATAAATATTATATCAAATTGAGGTCTATTATTCCATGCAAAAAATATCTATTCTGATTTTTTGAGGTGTATTTCTTCAAAAAAGATATCATCATTACGCACGTCAAACTCAATACCTATAACCTTATTATTATTGTCCAATACAAATTGTAAAGTACCAAAATCAAACCAAGCATGAACTTCGTTCCATTCTAATTTAAAGGTGTTAAAATGCCAATGCGATAAGCCTGCATTTAAATGTGGTGCACTCTCAAAATTAATCATAAGTCCATTCTCATTTTCTACTATTTTAACATCACCAAAAAATGCATCTCTATACACACCCGTAAGCTCTTCCAGTTTTACACTAGGAGAAGACTCTTTTACTCTGGCATCAATCCTTTGCTGAACACGTTCTACTTTGTAGTCTTCGTATTTTTTTGAACGAGGTAAAGCTTCCTTACTCCAATCACGATCGCCCGTACCTAAAATATTATCAATGACTTTCATCGTTACAGGATTGGTAACGCCCGTCATAGAATTGGTAAGCACAACCACGCCTAAATTCTGCTCAGGCATCATCGTTACTCTAGAATACATTCCATCGTACCCACCGCTATGGCTAATTACTTTGTTGCCTTTGTAATCCCAATTAGTCCAGGCAATGGGTGTTATTTCTACCATTGACAGATTAAAGGAGATGCCGGAACAGGTCCGGCAAAGTGTCCCGTCCTGAAAAAGGTTGACTCTTTTCTGTTTTTTTAGTCAACCTATTTCAGGACGAGACCAAGCACTAAATAACAACTTTCCCCGTTCCGATAATTATCGGAATTGCGGGGTCTCCTTTTCCTTGATATTATTTACTGTCATTTACCTACGCTGATTTTTTAAAAATTCCCCTCTACCATGGACGTGTGAGTTTATCAAGTGATCAAATTTAACTTTTTTCATTCCGAGGCACGAGGAATCTTCTACTTTTTGAAATTTGAATGGTTAGCATTTTGATACTTAGTTATAATTTATCGTTATTCCCCTCCGCTGGTTTTTTAACACTGCTCCCTGAATGACGATTTTGTGATTTTTCATTGAATGGCAGCATTATCTAAAGTCGAACTCAGATTAATAAGAATGAATCGTAATGCATCGCCTGATTGAAGTTGTCCTAATTGCGACATATCATCCGAAATTACATGTAGTGCCCGAACATAACCACCTGTAGCAGGAGCATCTTTCATTAATAAAATCGGGTTGCCGTCTTGAGTGATTTGTAAAGTGCCTGGTACTACTCCAGATGAAATTAAACTAGCACCAATTTGGGGCAAGTTAGGAGTTAACCTAAACCCCATTCGATTGGAAGATGGTAATAAATAAAACGTGGTATTTAATAATCTTTCTTTTACCTCCTCACCCAACCATTCAAATTCAGGTCCGTGTAATACTCTAATTAATTTAATGTCCGTATTAAAGTTTCTCTTCGGGCTAACCCGTTTTTGAACGAAGTTATTTGAAGCAATAATTTCAATGCTATTTAAACTCGAAATAGTTGACACATTAAGAGGTGATTCTGGATCCATCCAACCATTAAATTTCCACTCTCCTCGTATCGCCAAGTATGCTCTGCAACCTTTAAGGAGCTCTCCAAATTTAAGAATAGATGTTTTTTCAGCAGTAATGGTTTCATACCTATTAACTGGCTCTCCATCAATGGTTGGAGAAATGTCAGCCCCAGAAATGGCAATTTGGCAAGTATCCATAAACTCAATTATAGGCCCTGCGATATTGATTTCTAATACTGGCCATCCTGGTTGATTCCCAACAAGCCAATTGGCTATTTCAGCAGAATCGTTATCCATGGCTCCGCCAACTGGCACACCAAATTTTTGGTGGCCAAGTCTGCTGTTATCAACCACTAAAGTTAGCAGCCCTGTTTTTATAAAATTTAGTTTGAGTGGTTTACTCATACACATTGGCCCAATTAAACTTTCCTTCCTTTTGTGCCTCTATAATAGATTTATGCTTGCTTTTCGAGATAGAATAAAACTGCACTTCATCTCCTGCTTGAAATAAAAACGGATTTATTTTATTTGCGCCAATTAAATTAATGGGCGTGTTGCCAATTATTTGCCATCCCCCAGGTGACCCCTTCGGATATATTCCTGTTTGTAACCCAGCTAAACCAACAGCTCCTCCAGGCACTTCTAACCTTGGGACAGCCTTTCTACTGCATTCCATTTCAACCGGTAGTGTGCCTAAATAAGGAAACCCTGGTAAAAACCCAATCATATAAACTCGGAAGAGGATTGATGTATGTTTTTCAATTATTTCAGAAGCTGAAAGTCCAGTTTGCTTCATTATATCTTCTAAATCCAACGCAAAACTTCGGTCGTAACAAACCGGTATGTAAAGTTTCCGTGGAATGATGTCTAATGAATTTATCTCACTTTCAATACCATTGATTTGTTCTTTAAGGTCCGTAAAATTAATTTGAGACTTGTCAAATGCAATTGTAATAGAGCAATATGCTGGCGTAATGTAATTTACAAAAGAAAAATTTGCTGATTCTATACGTGTTGCCAATAAATGAACCTGATTATTGATTTCTTGCTCAATTTTTTGTTCAAAATTGATAAGCATGGCTCCATCTCCAAATGTATGAAAACTAATCGCCATTTTGATGGTTCTTAAACATTGCTCGAATAGCCCCCAAAAACTCTAAGGCCATTGGATTGTCACCATGAATGCAAATACTATCTGCATTTATGGAAATTGACTCCCCCGAATTAATTGTCACCGTTTTATCAAACACAATAGAATTAACTTGGGTATAAACTTCATTAACATTTGATAGAACAGCTCCCTGCTTTGCTCTCGACATTAACGTTCCATCAATCTTGTACTTACGGTCACAAAATGCCTCTGGAATAAATTCTATGTCTTTCTCCTTCGCAGCTTTTTGCATGATGCTTCCTGCTAATCCCATCAATGCCAACTGAGGGCTTACCGTCTGAATAGCATCAATAATTATCTTGGCTTCCTTACTATTAACAGATGCTTTATTATATAAAGCTCCATGTGGTTTTACATACCTAAGCTCCCCGCCAAATCGATTTACCATTTGATTCAACCCATCAATTTGAGAAACTAGCAAAGCTTTTAATTCTTCTTTCTCTACGCTCATCTCTCTTCTCCCAAAACCATCTACATCAGGATAAGATGGATGAGCCCCCATACGAACATTATGCTTTAAGGCTAGCTCAATTGTTTTCTGCATATGGTATGGGTCGCCTCCATGGTAGCCGCACGCGATATTGCAAGACGTAATAAAGGGCATCAACTTTTCATCTTGACCAATAATTAGGTTCCCGATGCTTTCGCCCATATCACAATTAATATCAATAGGATATTTATGCATACTTAAATAAATGCGGTAATAACTCCTTTTAAACCTAATATTATGGTAATACCAATTATGATAATAGCCCCTAGATTAGCTGCTTTGGTATTCACATAATCGCCCAGTAATCTTTTATCATTCATCACCCAAAGTAAAAAAGAGGCAATAATGGGTAGTAGCAATCCATTTGCAACTTGAGCAAACATAATGACCCTTGTTGGCCTAAACCCAACCAACGAAAATCCAACTCCTATGACTAAGATAAATATCCAAACCAATCTAAATTTGGTCGATTTCATTGAATTACCCCATCCAAAAATTTCAGATGCTACAAAGGCCGCTGCTAGCGGTGCAGTTATGGCAGATGAAAGCCCTGCGGCTAAAAATCCAATGGACATAAAAGTTGAAGCCCAACCTCCCAATATTGGTTCAAGTTGGCTCGACATATCTGTAATATTCGAAATGGAATTTCCACTTTGTTGATTTACAACAGCCGAAGCAATTAGAATACTCATGGTAATAATTCCTCCAATCAAAATTGAGTAAAATGTATCTGCTTTCGAAGCGCTTAATTCGCTTGGATCACTCCATTTATTTTTAACAAATGAAGCGTGCAAGAAGATATTATAAGGCACAACGGTAGTTCCTATCAAACCAATAATCATAAAGAGGCCCCCTTTTGGTATTGTGGGAATAAATAGACCTTTTAATATTTCTACAAAATTAGGAGCTAGCGCCAATGCTGAAATTATGAACACACCTCCCATAATTGCAACTAATGCTATGAGTGATTTCTCAATTACTTTATAAGTACCAGAATACAAAATAGCAGCCGCCACAACTCCAATTAATAAAATCCCAGGATTAATGAGTTTTCCCATCAATTCCCATTGAGTGAATGGCATTCCTAAAGCAGCACCTGAGATATTACCTGCTTCATAGGCAGCATTGCCAATTAATATAGCAGAAAGTACTAAGAGGGTTACTAGTGTTTTAATAATGCCCTTGCTGAGCTTAACTCTAATAGCCTCGCCTACCCCTATTTGAGCAATAAGACCAAGTCTTGCACTCATCTCTTGTAAAACATAGGTAGCAATAATAGAGAAGAGAATTGCCCACAATAAGGTGAAACCATAACTAGCGCCAGATATAGTGGCTGTTGTAACGGTGCCTGGCCCTATAAAAGCAGCTGCAACAATAGCTCCTGGCCCTATTTTTTTTAATCTATTCATTGGCACTAAAGATACTGGTAAAATTAAGATTGATTGAATGTAGGCACAAAAAAAGGGTTGCTCAATGAGCAACCCTTTCAAATTTTGTTGGTCAAAAGACACAACAAAGATTCTTGGATTAAGAAAATTACTTTTCTTCTTTCTCTTCTTCTACTTCTTCAAATTCAACGTCTGAAACATCGTCTCCTTCAGGAGCAGCTCCCGCACCTGCATCAGGTCCTGGTTGAGCTCCCGCTTCTGCACCACCTGTAGCCGCATACATCTCTTGAGATGCAGCTTCCCACGCTTTATTTAATGCTTCAATTGCAGGATCAATCGCTTCCAAATTTTGCTCTTGATGCGCTTTTTTCAATACTTCAAGTGCTTCATTTATTGCCGTTTTGTTGCCATCAGAAAGCTTATCTCCATATTCAGTCAATTGTTTATCCGTTTGGAAAATCAATGAATCTGCGGCATTAACTTTTTCGATTTTTTCTTTTTCGGCTTTATCTGCATCAGCGTTAGCTTCAGCTTCTTGTTTCATTTTTTCGATTTCTTCATCTGTTAATCCAGATGAAGCTTCGATACGAATACTTTGCTCTTTATTAGTTCCTTTATCTTTAGAAGTAACGTGCATAATACCATTGGCATCAATGTCAAATGTAACTTCAATTTGAGGCACTCCACGTTGTGCCGGTGGAATTCCATCTAAATGGAATTTACCAAGACTACGGTTATCTTTTGCTAGAGGTCGTTCACCTTGTACAACATGTATTTCAACAGAAGGCTGATTATCAGCAGCAGTTGAAAATGTTTCCGACTTTTTAGTTGGTATAGTTGTGTTAGCTTCAATCAATCGAGTCATAACACCACCCATCGTTTCGATACCTAACGATAAAGGAGTAACATCTAATAATAATACATCTTTAACTTCACCAGTAAGCACACCCCCTTGAATAGCTGCACCAATCGCAACAACTTCATCAGGGTTAACCCCTTTCGAAGGTTTTTTACCAAAGAATGCTTCTACTTCTTCCTGAATTTTAGGAATACGAGTTGAACCACCAACTAAGATTACTTCATCAATATCAGAAGTACTAAGACCTGCATCTTTCAACGCCTTTTTAACAGGATCCATTGAACGTTTAACCAATTTATCAGCTAATTGCTCAAATTTTGCTCTACTCAATGAACGAACCAAGTGCTTAGGCACGCCATCAACAGGCATAATGTAAGGCAAGTTAATTTCTGTACTTGCAGAACTAGAAAGTTCAATTTTAGCTTTTTCAGCAGCTTCTTTTAAACGCTGAAGTGCCATTGGGTCTTTTCTAAGATCAATGTTTTCGTCTGACAAAAATTCTTCTGCCAACCAATTGATAATCACTTGGTCAAAATCATCGCCACCTAAATGAACATCACCATTAGTAGAAAGCACTTCAAATACACCATCGCCTAATTCCAATACTGAAATATCGAATGTACCACCACCAAGGTCATACACTGCAATTTTCATGTCATGATTTTTCTTATCTAATCCATAAGCCAAAGCAGCAGCTGTAGGCTCATTGATAATACGCTTAACTTCTAAGCCAGCAATTTGACCCGCTTCTTTTGTAGCCTGACGCTCCGCATCGTTAAAATAAGCAGGCACTGTAATTACAGCTTCAGTAACTGAAGTTCCTAAATAATCTTCAGCCGTTGACTTCATTTTTTGAAGAATCATTGCTGAAATTTCTTGAGGCGTATATTGTCTATCGCCAATTTTAACACGTACTGTGTCGTTATTACCTTTTTCGAGCGTATAAGCTACTGTTTTTAGCTCTTCACCAACTTCAGCATACTTTTTACCCATAAAACGTTTGGCAGAACTTACCGTGTTTGTTGGATTAGTAATGGCTTGTCTTTTAGCAGGATCACCCACTTTTCGCTCACCCTTACCACCATCTAAAAAACCAACAATCGAAGGTGTTGTTCTTTTACCTTCGCTGTTTGGTATAACCACCGGCTCGTTACCTTCCATAACAGCAACACACGAGTTGGTTGTACCTAAGTCAATTCCAATTATCTTTCCCATACTATATAAATTATAAAATCTTTTTCTATCGTTTGGTCTGCTTATAACAATGGTTATGCCAACCGATTTTACCAAGGTTATAAGTGACACAATGACAGAAAGGTGACAAACCTTAAAGATATTGCCGTGACTTTGAGTCAGAATCAAAATTAGATTCTTAAAATAAACGCCAACATGGCTAAGAGACGCAAATCCTATATAGCTTCTCTTAATATTGCCTTAGCTTTGCAGCTTTATAATTGATACATGAGCCTACAAGACGAAATTAATAAACGAAGAACATTTGGGATTATATCTCACCCCGATGCTGGTAAAACAACATTAACTGAGAAATTACTACTTTTTGGGGGTGCCATTCAAAAAGCAGGTGCCGTAAAATCCAACAAGATTACAGACCATGCCAAGTCTGATTTTATGGAGATTGAAAAACAGCGTGGGATTTCCGTGGCAACTTCTGTAATGGGATTTAATTATAGAGATATAAAAATCAACTTACTCGATACACCTGGTCACCAAGATTTTGCAGAAGACACCTACCGTACGCTTACCGCTGTAGATAGCGTAATTATGGTAATTGATTGCGTTAAAGGTGTTGAGATTCAAACCAAAAAATTAATGGAGGTTTGTAGAATGCGTGATACGCCTGTTATTGTTTTTATTAATAAAATGGATAGAGAAGGACGTGATCCATTTGAACTGCTTGATGAAATTGAAGAAAAACTTAAAATAAATGTTCGACCACTTAGTTGGCCCATTGGCATGGGGAAACGCTTTAAAGGAGTTTACAGTATCTATGAAAAAGCGCTTCATCTTTTTGAGCCTAGTAAAAGAACTTTAGAAAAAGGAGTTAGTATAGAAGATCTAAATGATCCTGTTTTAGATGAAAAAATTGGGGAAACAGACGCAAATTTAATACGAGAAGAAGTGGAATTGGTGGATGGTGTTTATCCAGAATTAAATCATCAAGATTACCTTGATGGCAAGGTTGCTCCCGTATTTTTTGGGAGTGCGGTTAATAATTTTGGAGTAAAAGAATTGCTCGATTGCTTTATTGATTTAGCTCCAGACCCAAAACCAAGAGAAACGGAAATTCGACTCATAAACCCAATAGAAGAAAAAATGTCGGGCTTCATATTTAAGATACATGCCAATATGGATCCTAAGCATAGAAACCGAATTGCGTTTTTAAGAGTATGCTCAGGAAAGTTCGAAAGAACCAAAAATTATTATCATGTACGGCATGATAAGAGCTTTCGATTTTCAAATGTAACCGCTTTTATGGCCCAAGATAAAGAAGTGATTGACGTTGCCTATCCAGGTGACATAATTGGGCTATACGATACAGGCAATATGAAAATTGGTGATACACTCACCGAAGGTGAAAAGGGGGCTTATAAAGGCATTCCGAGTTTTTCACCTGAAATATTCAAAGAGGTAATAAACCTCGATGCCATGAAAAGCAAGCAATTGGATAAAGGCTTACGCCAATTAATGGATGAAGGAGTTGCTCAATTATTTACCTATGATTTAGGTAGCAGACGTGTGGTTGGTACTGTTGGTGCATTACAATTTGAAGTAATACAATACCGCCTTAAACATGAATACGGAGCCACTTGTAGGTTTGCACCTGTTAGCTTGCATAAAGCATGCTGGATAGAAAGCTCAGATGCAAAAAAGCTAAAAGAGTTTATAGCGTCTAAACAAAGACATATTGCGAAAGACAAGGATGGAAATTTAGTTTTTATGGCAGAAAACAAATCTTGGCTTCAGATGGTAGAACAAAATTTTCCTGAAATTAACTTCCATTTTATCTCTGAATTTTAAACATCAAAACGAATGAAGTTATCTATAATTTTGATTTTTACAGTACTAACTTTTGGGGCAAGTTTCAATGTATTCTCTCAAAACGAGAATACATTAGAAATGAAATCTAATTTTTTTGGCAGCAAATTTTATAAAGGAGACACCCTCATTAGTATAAATCAAGTGCTGTATGAAATGTCATCGGATGAAGCCATTTACAATTTAATGCTAAGCGCTAAAAAGGATAATGTATTTGCACAATTAGTAGGAGCCGCTGGCGGATTTATGATTGGATGGCCTTTAGGAACTGCCCTTGGAGGCGGAGAGCCAAACTGGACTTTGGCTGGAATTGGTGCTGGGATAATTGCTATTTCCATCCCAATTTCATCAAATTTTAAGAGAAAAGCGCATTCAGCAATTCAAAAGCACAATAGCATAATAATGGCATCAAATAATAAACAATTAAAACCAATTTACAGCGTAGGCTTTGGTGGTACCAGTTTCAAACTCAACGTAAGATTTTAATGAAAGCCTATCAAAAACTATTTGCTAGCTATTATGATATTTTTATGCGAGGCTTTGAAAAAAGACTCTATAAAAGACGCAAGGAATTATTGTCAGATTTGGAAGGCAATGTGCTTGGAGTTGGAGAGGGCACAGGAGTAAACTTTCAGTTTTATCCTGAACACACTCGTGTATTTTCTGTAGAACCATCGAAGCCAATGCTTAAAAAAGCAAAAGAAAAGGCAAAAGGAAAAGGTCATATCACTTTCTACAATTATGGAATAAACGACCAAGCCTTAGATAAAAAACTGGAGCCAAAAAGTATGGATGCCATTGTTTGCACGCTTGTATTATGCACCATTTCCGATCCATCGCTTGCACTAGAAAATTTTAAAAAGTGGCTAAAACCGAATGGAAAGCTTATTATATTGGAACATATACACGCGAGTAAGCCCATTAATAAAGCACTTCAAAATCTTGTTAATCCCGTTTGGAAAGTTTTTGGAGATGGATGCAATTTGAATAGAAATACGGATGAGCTAATTAAAGCTGCGGGCTTTGAAGCCATGCAAGAGGCCTATTTTAAACAAACTTTGAGATTTCATGCTGGAATTTTTAAACTACAAACAAATTAAGTTTTGGAAAAAAGAGATAACCGACCATTTTACGTGCTTTATGAAGACAATCATTTGCTGATTGTAAATAAAGCTGCTGGTGTACTTGTACAAGGCGACCATACTAAAGACAAACCCTTGGTTGAACTTTGTAAGGAGTATGTTAAAAACAAGTATAATAAACCAGGCAATGTGTTTATGGGCCTGGTTCACAGGCTCGATAGACCAGTGAGTGGTATTGTTGTTTTAGCCAAAACTTCGAAGGCCTTGGAACGAATGAGCAAGCTATTCCACGATAGAAAGGTGCAAAAAACATATTGGGCCATTACCAAACGCAAGCCAAGGCAGAACCAAGGCTCCTTGGTAAACTGGCTTAAAAAAGATGGCACTAAGAATTTGGTTACCGCTTATCAGGAAGAAACTGAAGGGGCTCAAAAAGCCGAGCTTGGATTTAGAGTATTAGGGGGACTAAACGACCATTTTCTGATAGAAATAAAACCAAAAACAGGGAGGCCTCATCAAATAAGAGCCCAATTAGGTAGTATTAGAACTCCTATAAAAGGGGATTTAAAATATGGATTTAGCTCGCCAAATTTGGATAAATCTATAAATTTACATGCACGAAAATTGTATTTTCAACATCCTGTAAAAAATGAACCCGTTGACATTACTGCCCCATTACCAGAAACAGATTTTTGGGAACAGTTTTTAAAACTTGAGCCTGTAAAAGTAAAAGATAAAGACATTGATACTAGATTTTGATAAGTAAGAGATGCTAGCGAACACTCCCAGCCCACCCTATTATGCTGTAATATTTAGTTCCATTCGAACTGATAAACAAAATGGATATGGTGAAATGGGAGATAAAATGGTTGAGTTAGCTTCTCAACAAGAAGGTTTTCTTGGAGTAGAATCGGCTAGAGAAGCACTTGGTATAACTGTTTCTTATTGGAAAGATTTAGCTTCGATAAAAAAATGGAAGGACAATGCCGAGCATAGCATTGCGAGAAAGAAAGGTAAATCTCAATGGTATAAAGCATTTAAAACACGCATTGCCAAAGTAGAAAGGGATTATGAATTTGAGGTATAATAATCAACTACTTATTCAATAAATTAATGCCAGCATATTCAATAATTGCTCTATTAACCTAACCTACAATCGATTCATTTTTACCAAACAAAGATCGATTTAACTTGGGGTATAATCCCTTCCCAAATTTTACGGTAAAAAAAGAGTAGGTTCTGATTTTGACTTTAGAGGGCGCTTAGAAGTATTTCATTATTACACTCTAAATTTTAAATATTATTTTAATTACCATAACAAGCCACCATCGGTAGATGCTGTTGAGTTTGATTATGGCATTAACACCTTCATTGGCTATACTTTTTAGTTATTTTCAATTAATTTTTAGGTTAAATTTGATTAACCTTAGTCTAGTATGAACGACATAGAAGTAATTAGAAAATCATTTTCTTTTTTAGGGGATGAAGCATTAAACCAAATAATTGAACTTGGCACAATCCAATCCATTCCTGAAGGAACTGAAATATTAAGAGAAGGACAATACGTAAAGGTTGTTCCATTGGTAATAGAAGGACTTATTAAGGTGTACACCAAGCGAGAAGACAAGGAACTTTTAATATATTATATACAACCAGAAGAAAGCTGCATCATGTCGTTTTCTTCGAGCTTATCTAATGAGCCAAGCAAAGTATATGCTATCACTGAATCTGATACAAAAGTCCTCCTTTTGCCTGCTACTAAAATGAGTAGTTGGATAAAACAATACCCCAATTTAAACAACTTATTTTTTGGTATGTTTAAGCTGCGTTATGCCGATCTTTTAGACACCATAAACCATTTAATTTTTAATAAGCTTGATCAACGAATTCTTTTATATTTAAAAGATAAATCGGAGTTAATCAACAGCAACGTAATTAGTATTACCCATAAACAAATTGCTAGCGAACTAGGCACTGCCCGAGAAGTAGTAAGCCGAATAATTAAAAAGCTTGAAAAGGAAGGGCAAGTTTCGCAATTGCAAGAGGGGATTAAATTGCTTTAATCGGTCAAGTTCTAATCAAGACAGTAAAAATGACTGCAAATAGCAACACCATAGATACTACGTCATTCCTGCGCAGGCAGGAATCTGTAAATTTGGACTGCTACTGTAAAAGGGATTCCTGCCTGCGCAGGAATGACGCTCTTCGGGGAACATCAAAAGGGCATGTTTCTATCTTGTTAACTATTGAATTGCTGTATTACTTAGAACTTAACCCTTTAATCTAAAACTATGAGTTCAAACGTTAAAAAATTTATTGGTGTTTGCTTAATGTGCTTATCCATTATTATAGGTATCGCGTTGTTGATAGAATATTTGGGGTAAAAGAGTACCTGAAGTAGAGCTACTATAATTTACCCTCATATAAATCCGAAATGGGGAAACACATCTCATAATCATTCCATTGCAAATCACCATATTCAACTTTAAATTTTGAAAACAGATTTTTATCAAGGTATTTTTTTGCCATAGGGTTTAAAGCCTTTGCTAAAAAAGGTTTAAAGTCAACAATTTGCTCATTCTTATCTGAGAAAAGTAACTGAATCTTATAGTCACCTAAATAAGATGCTTTTTCGATCGCTAAAACCATATTAGTTAATTTTTGAATCTATTTTTTCAACTTCTATTTTTTTGCTATAAATAAAATAATCTACCCATTTTCTTATAATATCGTCTCTGTACCTTTCTACAAGCACCCTCAATTTTTTCTCATTTTTTTCGTCAAGTGGCTTTTTCCCTTTAACACTCAAAATTCTAATTTCTTTAAATTTTCCATTCTCAAATATTATTTCTGCCTTGCTTTCCAACCCTTGATATTTACCATTGACAGATTAAAGGGGATGCCGGAACAGGTCCGGCAAAGCACTAAATAACAACTTTCCCCGCACCCGTTGCGGGGTCTCCTTTTCCTTGATATTATTTACTGTCATTTACCTACGCTGATTTTTTAAAAATTCCACCCTACCATGTACATGAATGGGTTCATGCTCATTAGAGTAAAATAAGACAATCAAGCCAAGATATTCGTACAGTTTAGGCACACTCAAAGGTACACAATATACAGCAGTCCGTCAATTGACTAGAAATTACTCCGCACTTGTTGGTGTTGTTTCACCAACAAGCCTTTGGTGGAAGTTAAATATTTTAGTTCGTTGACTAAAAGACCAACAAAGGGGAACCATAAATCATATCATTTTTTAATAAGCTTGATCAACGAATTCTTTTATATTTAAAAGATAAATCGGAGTTAATCAACAGCAACGTAATTAGTATTACCCATAAACAAATTGCAAGCGAACTAGGCACTGCCCGAGAAGTAGTAAGCCGAATAATTAAAAAGCTTGAAAAGGAAGGGCAAGTTTCGCAATTGCAAGAGGGGATTAAATTGCTTTAATCGGTCAATTTCTAATCAAGACAGCAAAAATGACTGCAAATAGCAACACCATAGATACTACGTCATTCCTGCGCAGGCAGGAATCTGTAAATTTGGACTGCTACTGTAAAAGGGATTCCTGCCTGCGCAGGAATGACGCTCTTCGAGGAACATCAAAAGGGCATGTTTCTATCTTGTTAACTATTGAATTGCTGTATTACTTAGAACTTAACCCTTTAACCTAAAACGATGAGCTCAAACGTTAAAAAATTTATTGGTGTTTGTTTAATGTGCTTATCCATTATTATAGGTATCGCGTTGTTGATAGAATATTTGAGGTAAAAAAAAGACCTCTAAAAAGAGGTCTTAAAATTTTCATAAAAGTGGTTAAGCTTTAATTAATCTTCATCGACCAAAGACTCAACTAGAGCAACCACTTTATTATTAAGCACTTCAACAACTCCACCTTTTACAGTAACGCTATCCTCCCCTTCTTTTTTAATAACATAGGTTATAGGACCTTCGCCCAATGTACTAATCAATGGTGCGTGACTATTTAGAATTTGAAAAGAACCATCTGTTCCTGGGAAAGTAGCAGATTCCACTTCACCTTCAAAAACTTTTCTATCTGGAGTTATTACTTCTAAATACATCTTAAATAATTAAGCTTCTGCTTCAGCCATTAATTTTTCACCTTTCTTAACCGCATCCTCGATATTACCTACCAAGTTAAATGCCGCTTCAGGTAAATGATCAAATTCGCCATCCAAAATTTGGTTAAACCCTTTGATCGTTTCTTTAATATCTACCAAAACACCTGGTAAACCAGTAAATTGCTCCGCAACATGGAATGGCTGAGATAAGAAACGTTGAACCCTTCTTGCTCTATGTACAATCAATTTATCTTCATCAGATAATTCATCCATACCAAGAATTGCAATAATATCTTGAAGTTCAGAATACCTTTGAATGGTTTCTTTTACTCTTTGTGCCGTATTATAATGCTCATCACCTAACACTTCGGCACTCAAAATCCTAGAAGTAGAATCCAATGGATCCACTGCAGGATAAATACCTAACTCAGCAATTTTACGTGAAAGCACAGTAGTTGCATCTAGGTGAGCAAATGTTGTTGCAGGAGCTGGATCTGTTAAATCATCGGCAGGTACATATACCGCTTGAACCGATGTAATCGAGCCTCTTTTGGTAGAGGTAATACGCTCTTGCATCGCTCCCATTTCAGTTGCTAGTGTAGGTTGGTAACCTACCGCAGAAGGCATACGACCTAATAGGGCAGATACTTCTGAACCAGCTTGTGTAAAACGGAATATATTATCAATAAAGAATAAAATATCTTTTCCTTCTCCTTCACCATCTCCATCACGGAAATATTCAGCAACAGTTAAGCCAGACAAAGCTACTCGAGCACGCGCTCCAGGAGGTTCGTTCATTTGGCCAAACACCAAAGTTGCCTGCGATTTTTTTAATTCTTCTTTATCAACTTTCGTAAGATCCCATCCACCTTCTTCCATTGATTTCTTGAAGTCTTCACCATAACGGATAATATCCGACTCTAAAAACTCTCTCAATAAATCGTTTCCTTCACGGGTTCTTTCTCCAACACCAGCAAATACAGAAAATCCTTGGTATGCTTTTGCAATATTGTTTATCAATTCTTGAATCAATACAGTTTTACCAACACCAGCTCCACCAAAAAGACCAATTTTACCGCCTTTTACATAAGGCTCAAGTAAATCGATCACTTTAATTCCTGTGAAAAGCACTTCAGTTGAAGTTGATAATTCATCAAAACGAGGTGCATCTCTATGAATAGGTAATTTACCATCAGCCTCTGGCTGATCAATACCATCAATAGCTTCTCCAATTACATTAAATAATCGGCCTCGTGTTGCTTCGCCCGTAGGCATACTAATAGGCGAGCCTAGATTAGTAACTTCCATTCCACGAACTAACCCTTCGGTACTGTCCATTCCAATGGTTCTTACTCTATCTTCACCTAAATGCTGCTGAACTTCCAATACTACCTTAGCACCATTGTTTTTAGTTACTTCAAGTGCATCTAAAATATTGGGTAATTCTTTTTCGCCATCAAAAATAACATCCACTACTGGACCAATTACTTGAGAAACTTTACCTGTCTTTGCCATTTTATAAATTTTTGATCAAAGTTTGACCTGTCAATTTCAAGTTGCAAAGCTATAAGTTAATTTGCTTTTTGCAAAGACAAGTTTCTGTATTTTACTACTTAACAATGAATGAATGAAAAACTATGATAATTTATGAATCTCCTGGTTTCGATTAAGCACAATTCTAAAGGTTGTACCGTGTTCCACACTTGATGATTTTACAAATATTTTGCCTTTATGGTAATTTTCTATAATTCTTTTAGCCAAAGCTAAACCAAGCCCCCAACCACGCTTTTTAGTAGTAAACCCTGGATTAAATACGTTTTTAATTTTTGACGACTCGATCCCCTTTCCATTATCGGTTATATCAACAAACACGCGCCAATCGCTGCCCTCCATTACATTAATTTCAATCTTGCCAACTCCACCCATAGCATCCACTGCATTTTTGCACACATTTTCAATTACCCATTCAAATAATGCCACATTTATTTGAGCATAAATAGATTCGTGCATTCCTGTTACAGTCATTTCTACTTTACTAGAAATTCTGGGCCTTAAATAAGCAAGCATCTTATTTACTTCCAGAATAATGTCCCCCTCTTTTAATTTAGGTACAGACCCAATATTGGAAAACCGTTCTGTAATCAACCCTAATTTATGAATGTCTTTATCGAGCTCTGTTAAAATATAATGATTTGTAAAACTATCATCTGCACGTAAATGCTCTACCCAGGCCATTAGAGATGAAATTGGAGTGCCTAATTGATGTGCTGTTTCTTTTGCCATACCAACCCAAACACGATTTTGCTCTGCGGTGCGCGAGTAATTAAATGCCATATAAGCGATAAATGCAAAAATGGCAATTACCGAAAGTTGTACATACGGGTAATAAGTAAGCTGTGTTAATAATGTTGAGTTTCTATAATAAAGATACTGAACCAAATATGGCTTACCTGTAGATATATCTTTGGGAGCAATTCTGATAGGAGAATATATTTTCTTCATTTGGGCTACCATGCTCCGAAGCCTATTATTGCGTTTCGCCTTGGTCCAACTGGTATCAACTTCAACATTTCGGTAAGCCGAAATAACACCTAACGAATCCATAATAATCATAGGAATAGAGTTATTCCGATAGATTATTTCTTCACTTATAAAATTAATATCCTGACTATTGGTTACGTTATCGCTTAATGTATATTCAAGCGTTTTGGCATATAATTGAATGGTGTCCCTCTCTCTTTCTTTAAGTCTATCAACGAGTATGTTTGTATAAAAAATGGAGCCGCCACCTATAAAAAGTGAAACCGCCAATACGATCCATTTTACACTGGATTGATTTTCGTAAAGGTTAAAACCGTCTTTTTTTGTCATTATCTCACCTGAAGAGGCTCCAAGTTAAATAATAATAATTAAACGTTATCGCAAGGAACAATGTAATCTGTTAATAATATTTATCTCAGGTATGATAAAGCAATGTACGAATGATTTTTGCCTTATTAACACATTCGATTACATATCCCGTTTCCATGCAGTACTCTTCCATATCACAATGGGTGCCCGATACGCAACCCATTTTCTGAATGTCAACCTCAATAAAGGCTGCGTTATATTTTTTGCATTTATCGTATAAATGCACGAGGTTATCTGTTTCGATTACTTCAATTTTATGCTTTACTAAGTATGCTTTTAGCAAATTAAACATAGACAACTTTGCAGTTTGACAAGCTGCAAAGGAAACCATTTCACTTTGTGGCTTTTGCAACTCTTCTTCAGCTCTAACTAGTAATAAGTTGGCTTCATTAATAAGTTTTTCGAGTGCTAAGTTGTTCATATAGTGATAAAGGTAACGTCATTGAAATGCAGTGAAGCAATCTCTCAATTTGAACAGATTGCTTCGTCCCTACACCATTGACAGATTAACAAGGGGATGCCGGAACAGGTCCGGCAAAGCACTAAATAACAACTTTCCCCGTTCCGATAATTATCGGAATTGCGGGGTCTCCTTTTCCTTGATATTATTTACTGTCATTCCCCTACGCTGATTTTTTTAAAATTCCACCCTCGCAATGGCGATTAAGATTGTTATGCTATCTCAAGTTCAGTTAAAGCTTCCACAACTGATTTCCCTTCTTTGTCAATTTTTGCTAGCAACTCTTTTTGAGACTGATAATCTTTACTAACTATCCCCGCCTTGCTTTGCAATAATCTCCATGCTTTTCTACGTTCCACAGCAAATAAAACCATTTGCGTTGAAAGCGTATGATACACTTCGTTACCATTATCATCATAATCAATTGCATACACGCCAAAATCAGGAATATATGATCTGTGGTTTTTATCAGTATGTTTTCTTTTGATAATATCGTCCATGGTAACCAATGCGATTTTATCCTCTAATAAAATCATATCCTTTACCTTATCCGCTTTTACTATTTTATGATGTTGTCTAAATCTAGCCTCGGTAAATGCCCAATGAGCCACCGTATAGGTATATCGTTTTTTAGTAACTGGCGCCATTTTCGTAGCCCAATCATTTTGATATGATTGATTTGCTTTAATGTTTAAGGCATCAAAATACGTTTCACCTTGCTGAGGATCAAATATAAATTCGGGCATTCCTCTGCTATCTCTAATTTTTAATGCTTGAACTTCCGCGGCATAATCTGGAATTCCGTGCTCTGGCATACAAGATGTATAGGTCTGATAAAATGCAGTTCCTCTATAATACAATCCATCAATAATGGATTTATACAGACTACCACTATTAGCCAATGAAACTTGAGCTATGTAAGGAGAGCCGTGACCCGAGATAAATGTTTCCGCAACCGACTTGCGTTCGGTATGCTTTCCTTGTGTTGCTGCTCCCAATTGGTTCATATCAAATCCACCCGTCATAGGAGAAGATTCAGAATTTTGACCACCTGTATTAGAATATACTTGCGTATCTAGTAATAGCATTTTTACATTAGGCCTGTTTTGCATAATCACTTTGGATACATTTTGGTATCCAATATCACCCATTGCTCCATCTCCACCAATTGCCCATACTTTTGGCAGTTCGTGTATTTCAAGATCTGTCATATCCATATCAGTAAAATGGGAAAGACCAAAGTAGTCAGTTTTTGTAAATGAATTACTAAATCCATCCAACATAAAATTGGCTAATCTTTCAGGAATCACTGACATACGAGCGTGGTCATTAATAAAGCTTTCGCCAATTAACCATCCTATGGTAGCACCATCTTGGAATAATGAATTCATCCAAGGATAAGGGTGAGGCCCATTGGCTGGGGTTGAACCGTACACGGTATTACAACCTGTATGAGCAGTCATCGCCATTGCATTCATTCCGTTCGCCATTCTGCCTTCAATTGACTGAAGTTCTTTTAAGTTAAAAGCGTCTTGCCTTAAAACTGCTCCAAGCGCATGAATTAAATCCTTATCAGATCCATTGAATTCAGCTTCAATTCTAGCCTTCGTTTCATTTTCATCTGCACCAGCGATACCCATTACTAAGTGTAAAATCGATTGCCTGTACAGATTGTACATTTCAGCATCTTTGGATTTGAGCGCTTTTAAAACCTCCACTCCATTTGATTCGATATCGGCTGCTTTTGCAGTTAAACGGTCAGATTTGCGATGGAAGATGGGGCGCATCATTGCTTCAGTTAAAGAAGCAACTGCATGAAGTATTGATTTTTCACCACAACCTGCACATGCACCATCGCCCGACATTAATGCTTCGTATTGCGAACGCAACATAAGGTGAAACTTAAGCATGGCCGCTTTGGCTTCTTCCGGATTTTCAGGGTCATATTTTCCTAAATATTTCTTAGGCGTATTTCCTAATAAGTCTAAGAAATTGATAGCGGTTTTGTAATTGGTATGAATTGCTTCTGTTTCAGGAGCCATAACCAATGCTTCGTGCGAACCACAAGCGGTTACACAAGCTGCACAGCCTTTACAAAGGTCGTTTACATAAATACTAAAGATTCCACCTTCCCCTGGTTCCTTTTTCTCTTTACCACTAAATATGCCTCTCGCATTATGAAAAGCAATTGGAAGTTTCTCTAAAATTTGGGCCATTTCAGTATAAGCTTCAGAACCTTTTTCTACTAATTTAAGGTTTTCAAACTTATCCATTACAATGGTTCCGAACTTAGTGCCGTCTCCTTTAATGGCCGCTTTAGCAAGCATTTCTTCACGTACTGCTGTTTCTATTTCGGGCAGCTTATCAAGCAATTCTTTTTTAACTGATTCATTAGAGACATAACTACGAATGGTTGTTCTAATCATTGTAGAAATATCTTGTGCCGTGTTTGGCAATGCGGTATCCGGGCAAGCGACAATACATTCCATACATTGAGTACAGTTTTCAGGAATATAAACAGGCACCTCTCTACGCGCCACATATTTACTTGCCGTGCTTCCTGTACCAGCAGCCATCATACCTACAGACGCCAATACGGAAGATGGCTGATCATAACCTAACCCAGCCCTAAATTCTTCATCAAAAGTTGACATTTTAAATAATGGCGCTTTTGAATCTCCGTTGGTTGGTAAATCGTATAGTTCGACCTCGCAAGGTGTAATTACATTCCCCAAGAATGAAGAGGAATCTTCGGCTTCAACGGCACCATGCTCCACTTTAAAAACCCTGTCCATCCCTTCGGTCATAACCATCATATTGGAATCTACAACGGCATCACCAAAACGACCAAACTTACTTACGTACTGTTGACGAACCGTGGTTAGGAACTCTTCTTTAGGTATTTTATAGTTTTCTAAGAATGGAGATACTCCGAAAAACGCACCTAAAAACGAATTACCTTGCATTCTTGTTTGCAAGTCTTCTCTTTGAGTGGCTTTTTTAGCAATCTCAAAACCATTGAGCACGTACATGTTTATATCATTGTCAATAATTTCTTGACGATATTTTTTCGGAATACGTTTCCAGGCTTCTTCAGAATTGTGCTCGTTAGATTCCCAAACAAAAGAACCTCCAGGGCGCAACCCTTCTAGTGGGTTGGTATGCAAAAAAGCTTTAGGATCGCAACAAAGAACTACATCCACATGCCTTAAATCACAATTTACTCGAATACGTTTTGGCGCAGCAACCATAAAGTAATTCGTTGGTGCACCCTTCTTTTCAGAACCATACTTTGGATTAGCACTTACATGAATAACTTCTTTTGCGCTACCGTTCGCTTCAACTAAACCATCTCTTTCGGCCACATAACTAGAGAACTCTCCAATTATCATCCCTAAATTTTTGCCCGTTGTAATCATACCCCAACCTCCAATGGAATGTAATCTTACAGCTATTGAATTTTTAGGGAGACCAGAAGGTGTTTCTTTAGAAACAACGGCATAAGGGTGATCTATTCCTAAGTAGAAAAATGATTTTCCATCGTCTTTCTTAAGCCCATCTTGTCGGGAAACCCTTCCAAAAGCATAGTCATACGCTCCAATGATGTGCTCAGGTCTAAAATCTCTTGAGCCCAACCCATAAACTCCTGTAAATATTCTTGGCACCTCTTCTGGGGCCACAGAATCTAATCGAACGTGTGAATTATGGTAATGATTTTCGGTTGCTTTAATTAAGGCTGCTTTTATATCCCTAGTTAAAGGATTTGTGCCTGCAAGTGATTCATCGGTTCTTTCAAGGATTATAGCATGCTTTTTCCCTTTAAGTGCTTTGATAATTGCATTTTCTGGGAATGGGCGAATTACATTTACATGAATTACCCCGATATCTACACCTCTTTTTTCTTTTAAAATATCAACTACTGCTTCAATATTTTCAGCTCCACTTCCTAAGGCAATAAATACGGTATCTGCATTTTCAGTATTATACTCTGTTATTAAGCCATATCCTCTGCCTGTTAATTCTTCAAATTCATTGTAGGCATCTTCAAGAAAGCCCAATATATGTTCAGAAAAATTGTTTCTACGTGCCGCAACACCATTCATATAGTGTTCTTGGTTTTGAACGGGTCCCAACACCAAAGGATTTTTTAAATCCATCATTTGTGGCACTCTTCTTCTTGTTTTGCCAAACAGTGTTTTTTGCGCTTCTGTTGGGCACTCTATCATGTCTTCTGGTGCGCCTAAAAACTCTCGAACCAAGGCAGCTTCAGGCATTTTAAAAGTACGTTCTAAGTGAGTAGTTAGAAAACCATCTTGGGCATTTATTCCAGGGTTTAAAGATAACTCTGTTACTTTTCTTAGAATCAACGCTTGATCAGCTGCCTGTTGGGCATCTTTTGCAAATAATGTAATCCAACCCGTATCAAGTGTAGCATATACATCATCGTGTGCACAATGCACATTTAAGGCATGCTTTGTTAAAGCCCGTGCTCCAACTTCAAGCACCATAGTGCTTAGCTTACCCGGTGCATGGTAAAATTGCTCTAACCCATATACTAATCCTTGACCAGACGTAAAGTTAACCGTACGCTTACCAGTAACCGACATAGCGATAGCGCCACCTTGCGCAGCATGCTCGCCTTCGGTTTCCATCGCCATAAGCGATTTACCAAACGCGTTTAACTTCCCTTTTGAATATAGATTTTGGAAATTTTCACCCATTTCAGTTGAAGGTGTGATCGGGTAAAATACGCCTGCTTCTGCTATTAAACCTTCTAAATCTGAAACCAGCAAGTTTCCATTGGTGGTAATTCTTTTGCCCGGATACTTAGGGCTCTTTTTATTTGACTTTTTTCCCATGACAGCGATATTATATACTTTAAAAAATCCTCAATTAAGAGATGCAAAGTACTCGGTTCTTGTGCTCTTAAAATATGATGAATATCATCTTTAGCCATGGTATTTGAGAGCTTTTTACCTACGTTCGACCTAAGAATAGCGCTTAGGAAATAAGATAATGGGTGACATCTTGGAAATAAAAAGTGAAGGCATAATGGATTATTTCACCCGTATAGCTATCGGGTTATTTTCAAAAGGATGCCTGTTAGAAATTATCCCAACGGCTTTCCTTAGGTCAATCTCAGGTTTTTAGTTGAAGTAAGAGCTCTGATCCCATCCAAATAAAACCGTTTTATGCATTAGAAATTGTTACTACTCAGCTGGAAAAACGTTGCCACAAAGACTCCTAGGCTCTAAGAACCACTAAATAAAGGTATTAGAAGAATTAAAACCTTAGTGAAACTTTCTAACTTCGTGCCTTAGTGGCTAAAAAGGATGTTTTAGTAGCTGAGTAGTAACTAGAAAATCTATTCCGTAGCTAAACAGCTGCCAATCAGAAATTTCGTTGAGTTTTTCCATTTAACCATAGCGGTCCGCGTGTCGCCATAGCTTTAGCGGAGGCACTGCTATGCTGAAATCAATAAAACTCCCTGATTTATGGCTGTTTAACTTCTCACTACAAAGTTCTAATGCATAAAGCGGGTTAAACAAAAAAACACAGCGGTTAAGCTGTGCTTTTAAAATAGTTAATTACAAAAAAATCGAGACTATGCTAAAGATTCAGCTTCATAACCCGCTTCTTTAATTAACTTCTCAACCTCATTATTTCCTCCATCTTCCAACTCTACAGTTAAAATTCTATCAGGACTTTCTAAATCGACAGACCATTTTTTTATGGCCTCACTTTTATCAAAAAAAGGAGTAACCGTTGCTATGCAACCATTACACTTAATATTTGTTTTATACGTTATTGTCTTTTTCATATTTAATTTATATTAAAGGTTTCCATTTTACGCGTAAACTATTTAAAACTACTGATACCGAACTAAAAGCCATTGCTGCAGCTGCAATCATTGGATTAAGTAAAAACCCATTAAAAGCATACAAAACTCCCGCGGCAATAGGTATTCCAATTAAATTATAAATAAACGCCCAAAACAAGTTTTGCTTTACAGCATTTACTGTTTGTTTAGATAGTGACAAGGCCTTGGGTATTGTCATTAAATCCGAAGAAATCAGCGTCATTTTAGCCACATCAATGGCAATATCCGAACCTTTGCCCATGGCAATACTAATATCAGCAAGTGCCAAGGCCTCAGCATCATTTATTCCATCTCCAACCATTGCTACCACTTTACCTTGGTGTTGCAACTCCTTAATGTAATCTGCTTTTTGTGATGGCATTACTGCCGCTTTATAATCTTCGATGCCAACTTGGGCAGCTACCGCTTTGGCCGTTTGCTCATTGTCACCCGTAAGCATTAATACTTCTATTCCTTTTTTCTTTAGAATATGAATTGCTTGAGCCGAGGTTTGTTTTATAGGATCGGCAATTGCTAATACCGCTACTAGTTGCGACTGGTTGGCAAAAAATACAACTGTATTTGCTTGCTCTTGCCATTCTTTAGCTGAATACATAATTTCATCAGGAATAGCGATCGAAGACTCCTGCATGAGTACTTGATTTCCCACAAAAAACGATTGATCGTTAATGATAGATTTTATACCTTTTCCTGGAAGATTTTCTATTGGGATTGATTCGTTACTATTGTTTTTATGCTGCCCAAATTCATTGGTAATTGCACTTGCCAACGGATGTCCTGATTGAGATTCAATTTCAACCAAAATGGATTTAAATGAATTGTCGTTACTAAGCCAAAGTTCGTTTACTACTTTAGGAGCGCCTTCTGTAATTGTACCTGTTTTATCTAATACGAGGGTATTTATTAAATGTGCTCTTTCAAGGCTTTCAGCATCCTTTACCAAAATATTATTATCCGCCCCCTTGCCAACACCAACCATAATAGCCGTAGGAGTTGCCAAACCTAAAGCACAAGGACAAGCAATTACTAACACCGTTACGGCTGCTAATAATGCATGTGAGAAAGCTTGTTCTCCTCCAAAAAACATCCAAACTCCAAAAGTGATAATGGCCAATACCAAAACGGTTGGCACAAATATGGCAGCTACTTTATCCACCAAATTTTGAACCGGAGCTTTGCTGCCTTGTGCTTCTTGCACCATTTTAATGATATGTGCTAATATTGTTTCACCGCCTATTTTATCTGCTTTAAATTGGAAACTTCCTTCTTGATTAATAGTGCCAGCATATACCGGCTCGTTGGCTATTTTTTGAATAGGTATAGGTTCGCCACTAATCATACTTTCATCTACATTGGATAAGCCAGAGACAACCGTGCCATCCACTGGTACTTTATCTCCAGGTTTTACGAGTAAGATATCACCAACACGAACATCTTTAACCGAAATCACCTTTTCAGAACCATCTGCTAGCACCTGAGTAACTTCTTTTGGTTGAAGACCAATTAATTTTTTAATGGCCGATGACGTATTCGATTTAGCCTTTTCTTCAAGTAGTTTCCCCAATAAAATAAACGTAATTATCGCGGCCGAAGCTTCGTAATAAACATGTGCTTCCAACCCTTGATTTAGCCAAAATTGAGGGTTTATGGTATTAAAGAAGCTAAACAAAAAGGCAATACCAGTGCTTAAGGCAACAAGCGTATCCATATTTGCAGTTTTATGCTTCAGATGATTAATAGCACTTACAAAAAACCGTCTACCAAAAAACACAATCACAGGCACCGTTAATGCCATCATTATCCAATTTGCGTAAGGCAAGTTGGGGAAAAACATTCCTATTATCATAATAGGTACTGTTAGCACTGCTGCACCAATAGTATGGTTGGTAAGTATTTTAAGCTCCGATTCTTTGTGTGCTTGGGCTTCTTCTTGTGCTACTTCTGCATCATCTTCCACAATCATATCGTAGCCTAACCCATTTAGAGTTACTTTAAGTGATTCCGCCTGCAGGTTTAGGTTTTCAAACTCTATTTTTACACTTGAATTCGCATAATTTACTTCCGCTTTTGCAACCCCATCTGCTCCATTTAAAGCAGTTTCTACACTTGCCGCACAAGCTGCACAAGACATCCCAGTTACAGGAAAAGATTTAATTTTTATATCTGCCATTTTTACTTCCATTATGAAAGTGTAAAACTAAGAGCAGAATTTGTTATAGATATTACAAAATTTTGATACAATTAATGATATTCAGACATATAGAATTGGATATTAAAACAACATCTATTTTGATTTTTTGTAGAAAAAGCTTAATTTAATAGTTGATTAATTCACACAAAAACGAATAACCATGAAAGCCTTTTTACTCATTTTTGCATTATTATTTGTCGAAACTACCGAAACTGATTTATCTGACGACAAATCAAAATTTGAAGGTTCTTGGAAACTAGTAAAATACAAATACGGAAGTGGCCAGGATCTAAGTGAAGTACCTGAATTTATGAGTTATGTGAAAAACATTACAAAAAATCACTTCTCTTGGTGTTCTTACAATCCTGAAGATGGAAAAGTGATAGGAACGGGTGGTGGAACTTATCGTTTTGATAAAAATAATTACATTGAAAAAACTGACTTTTGGTATCCTACCGATTCTGGAATCCCAGGAACTGAAACTTCTTTTAACTATTCATTTAAAGGGAAGCAGTGGAGGATAGAAGGCTATATAAAATCGTTAAGTTTAGATCCCTCTTCGGGTGAATTCAACCAAATTGACTCTACATATATGGTTGAAGTTTGGCAGCAGCTAAATTAAGAATTGGATTAAGCAGGTTTTTCTACCAGTATCTTCCTTTGAAATCTATGTATGATTTGGGTTAACTCATTATTGTCATACTCCAATTCATGGGCTACCTTATGGCATAATAGTTTCTTGTATTCGCTTAGCTCAACCAAAGCCATTAGTTCGCAAATATTAAACATATATTGTTCTTTCTGGTTTTGAGAAAGGGCTCCAAAAGATCCAATCGGCTCAGGTGAATCAACGAGTTCTTTTAATTCTCGTATTGGAAAATCACATTCCGCGGCTACACGTTGAATTAATTTAACATCTGGCCCACGTGAATCTACCCTTGTTATTCCAGCTAAATTTATTAGTAAGTTAATGCGTTTTCGAGATACTATATCCATGTTTATTGCGAATTTAAGCCAACCCCTTTCTTAAATTATCGCATTAAAATAAGGCTATTTACAAAAAAATCAAAGAATACTATTCAAATTCTGCTATTAATGGTTTTTCTATTATAAATATTTTGCAACTATTCTAGTAAGCTTGGTTATCAAATTATTATAAGGAGGATAGAAAAATTTAATAGAAGTGAGTCCTATACGTTGCTTTAACACTGATTTTTCATTTGAAAATGCAATAAATCCGTAATAACCATGCGCTTTACCAATGCCGCTATTATTAACTCCCCCAAAAGGTAAATCGTGATTCGTGAAATGGAGAACCGATTCATTTATGCAAACTCCGCCAGCAGAAACTTCTTTAATTATTTTTTTGGTTTTGCTTTTGCTTTTCGAAAAATAATACAAGGCCAAAGGCTTTGGTTTAGAAGATATTTCTTCAATAACCTCCTCTATGTTTTCGTATTTAATTAAGGGCAATATGGGCCCAAAAATCTCCTCTTGCATTACTTTGCTGGAATCAGGCATATCAGCAACTACGGTTGGTTCTATCAAATTTTCTTCTGCAATAGCTGTTCCTCCATAAACGATTTTTCCTCCCACTTCAACCACATCTTCTAATAAAGAGGACACTCTATTAAAATGCTTATCATTAACAATTCTTGCATAATCTGTTTTATTAACCTGTCCGTCTTTATGATACTCTTTTTCAATCGATTTTTTTATTTCAGATTCAAATTTGTCATAAATCGAAGAATGGATATATACATAATCTGGAGCAATACAGGTTTGGCCACAATTCATAAATTTACCCCAAACTAATTTTTCAGCTGCATCTTTAACATTCGCAGTTTCATCAATTATTACGGGCGATTTCCCTCCTAGTTCTAACGTTACCGAAGTTAAATTTTTAGCTGCAGCCTCCATCACTATTTTTCCAACTGCTGGGCTACCTGTAAAAAATATGTGATCAAAAGGCAAGGAAAGCAATTGCTGAGAAGTATTAATTTCTCCTTGCACCACCTTAACTTCATCCTCGTCAAAAAGCTCACCAATCATATCATCAATTAATTGAGCTGTATATGGTGTAAATTCTGATGGTTTTAAAATTGCAGTGTTTCCTGCTGCAATGGCCTCTATTAAGGGCAATATCAATAAATTGAAAGGGTAGTTCCATGGAGCTATAATTAAACACACGCCTTTGGGTTCGATATGTATTTGCGAGGTTGCTCCAAAAAGTGTTAAAGGAGTAGGAACGCTTTTAGGCCTTGCCCATCTGTGAAGATTACCAATGGCATGTCTTGCCCCAGCCATAACAGGTTGAATTTCTGATAATAACACCTCTACTTCAGGCTTTTTAAAATCTTTATAGAGCGCAGAAATAATTTTATCATTATTATTACTTACCCAATTTTTAAGTTTAGCTAACTTTTTTTTCCTATCGTTAATAGATCCTGACCTCAATAACTGAGCTTTTTTCCTATGCGAATTAAATAATTCGAGATATGGATTAACTTTGGTTTGCGTTCTTTGGGCAGTATTCATAGTAATTGAGCTTAGTGTCTCAAAGAAAACCCCAACAACACATGTCATTGCGAGGAACCAACCGCCTCAAAATGCTTTATAACTCAGTACGAAGAGATTCTTCACTCCGTTCTGAATGACGATGTAGAGTTTTCTTAGAGACACTAAATATACAAACAATTTTAAGTTTGTATTTATATTACTATCTCTGTAGCCTAATTAATATTGTAACTCATAAAAATTAAACATAGCCCTTAAACTGATTGTACCATGGATAAAATCGATTCTCTCAACCAAGTATCTAAATTTCACCAAACATTTAAGCACCCGATATTAACTACTCCACAAATACCATCTAAGAAAAGGAGCGACTTGAGGGTTTCTTTGCTGCAAGAAGAATTAAATGAATTACAAGAAGCTATAGATAATAATGATTTGGTAGAAGTGGCAGATGCACTTTGTGATATCCAATACGTGTTATCTGGGGCTGTTTTAGAGTTTGGAATGGGAGATAAGTTTGTGGAGTTATTTAATGAAGTTCAGCGATCAAATATGAGTAAAGCTTGTTCTACACAAGAAGAAGCAGAAAAAACCGTAGAGTATTATAAAAATACAAGAGGGGTATCTGCCCATATAGAAGAAGATAACGGATTATTTCTGGTATATAGAGATGGCGATAAAAAAACCCTTAAGTCTGTGGATTACTCTCCAGCAAATCTTAAGGGTATATTAAGCTAGGTTAACTTATTCCTTTATTATTCTCACTTCAACTCTTCTGTTTGTTGCACGGGCTTCAGAAGTGTTTTCTTGTGATAAGGGTTGAGCACCGCCAAAAGCTTTGGTTAAAATGCGCTCAACACTAATGCTATTAGAAACCAAATAATCTTTAACCGAATTAACTCTGGCTTCTGATAATTTTAGGTTTGCCGTTGGCGAACCTCTAAAATCTGTGTGTCCTTCTAATTGAATCACCATAGTTGGTGACTCTTTTAGCATTCCTACAAGGTTATTTAATTCCTCAAAAGAGTCTTGCGTGATTTTCGATTTTCCTTGTTCGAAATTCAAATTGTGCAACGAAAGCACACTACCTACTCCTCCAAGCCTTAACTCGAACTTATCCAATCTATTCAAATTTTCATCGGCATTTTCCAGTGGGTGAATTACCTCTGACAAAGACATATACCCTTCGTGTTTTATAATTAGAGAATAAGATTCTCTTGCCCTAAAATAGGCTTCAAATTCTCCAGCAGCATTTGTAGTTAATATTCCTATTTCAGACTCATAAGGAATTTTTTTATACAACACACTAACTCCAGCTATTGGTCTGCCAGAAAATTTATCGAGAATAATTCCCTTATACGAAACTAGACTATCGGGCTCAAAAATATTCGCAAGACTAACCAATGAGAATAAAAATAAGCCTAGTATTAAAATATATTTCTTCATCATATTACTTTTCAAGAATTTTAAACTCTACTCTTCTATTTGCTCTACGGCCTTCTATAGTAGCATTTGGTTCAACAGGGTTAGCTTCGCCAAAAGCCTTTACTTCAATCCTGCTACTCTCTATATTTTTATCAGCCAAGTAGGTAACTACAGCATTGGCTCTTCTTTTAGATAAATCTAAATTATATTCGTCAGGCCCTGTACTATCTGTATGACCTCTTACTTCGATTCTAACACTTGAATTCTCACGTAAATAAGTTGCTAGCCTATCAAGCTCAGGATATGATTCTTTTTTAAGTACTGCATAATCAAAATCGAAAAAGATATTGTTCATTGTAATAACCGCAGCAACTTTTTCAGGTGCCATATATAAATTAGCGCTTACTTCATCGTTTGAAATATCCTCTCCAGCAAGGTTAATGTTTTCATTTATAGGTAAGTACCCTTCAACCTCTGCTCTATACCCGTATTGATACCCTTTTGGAAGTACAATTTCATATTTACCTGTTCCTTTATGAGATTTAGTAATACCAGCAGTTGTTCCTTCTGGTAATTTTTCGTAAATAATTTTAGCCTCAATAGGCTCTCCTGTTTCTTTATCTAGTAATGTTCCTCTAATTACAATAACATCCGCAGGCATTACTTTTAATGGTAATTCAACTTTAAAAATATCTGAATTATCTTCTCCTACTTCTTGTGTGTAATAAGCATAATTACCTGTTAAAGGTATATTAAAGAATAAATCTTCTTTCGGAGAGTTTATATCTGGTCCAAGGTTTTGAGGTTCAGTCCAGTTGGTCCAAGAATCATCTTGCCTAATGGCAACATAAATATCTTGTCCTCCATATCCTCCTAAGCCACTGGTAGAGTAATATAACGTTTTATCATCAGCAGCTAAAAAAGGAGAAGATTCATCGCCAGCTGTATTTATTGCATTTCCTAAATTTTTAGGCTCTGTCCAAGTACTGTCCTCTTTAAAAAAACTAACATAAATATCTCGTGCACCATACGAATCATCTCTTTCAACGGAAAGGAGTAATACCTGTCTGTTATTGGCTAAAAAGTAATTGGATTTTTCATTATAATTATAGTCATTTTCGATCTTTAAATTAAAAGGTGGAGTCCATGTGTCTCCTTCTTTTGAACTAATCGAAACACCTGCGCTCATTTTTCCTTTTCCTTTTTCATCGTATTGGTTTCCTAATAATAATACAACCGAATTGCCGTCAGGAGTTACTGAGCACACATAATTTGGAGATTCGTTGTTCAAAGGTCTGCCAATGTTTACAGCTTCTTTCCATTCTCCTGTTGAATCCATTTCAGAAAACCATATATCTTCTCCATCTTCCACACCACCAATATTGTCTGGGTGATTCTTTCTACTAAAATATAATGTACGACCATCTGGAGATAATAAGGGTTTAAATTCCGTGTAAGGGCTATTTACATTATTACTTAATCTTTCAGCTAATAAATTAGAATTTAAGTTTTCCATTATTTCAACTTCTACATTGGTTGGCTTTGCAGAGCTTGAAATACCAATTGCATCTATACTATAATATTCAGGAACGATTAAACCGTCAAATTCAATTTTTACTGCCTCCACTTTATAAGGGGTCTCGCTCATTATAATGCTAAATAACCTTCCCTTTAGAGGAATATCTGACGCACTAAAAGTATTAATCAAATATTCTTTGCCAGCTACATCGTACGCAAACACTTTGGTGATAGTTGTTGGGCTATATGACTCGGCAATTACAATTTGACGAATAGCAATTGGGTTTGCAAAACCAACTTTGATAAACTCCTTACTATTGGGCCTATCGGGCGTCCAAGCAGATGGGCTTTCGCCTGCTGCGGGTAAAACATTTGGTTTGCCTAGAACCTGCTCTGCCGAATACTGAATGGGTGTTAACTCAGATGAAAATTCAATGACTTTTGAAGCCCATTGAATATCTTGAGAATATCCAATTACCGAAAAAGCTATGATCCCTGAGATGGTAAATAAACTTTTAAAAAGATGCATAGTTTTGATTAATCAAAATTTAATGTTGTAATAATAGAATAAAAATCAATTTTATTTATATAGAAAAAAGAGGATTTTTCAATTTCCCCCATAATAACAGCTACATTTTACTAAATTCCAGAAGTTTACTCCTTATTTTCCCAAAATTCAGCATTTTTAATTCCTAACTTAGTAGAATTAAAAACAGGATCTAGTCCAGCTTTTCGTTGATCTTTGTAATCTTTTAATGCCTTTAATGCTGGCTTTCTAAGCAATATGATAGCCACCATATTGAGCCAAGCCATTAACCCAACTCCAATATCTCCTAACGACCACACAGCACCAGCGGTAATGGTAGTAGCATAATAAGTAGTGGCCAAAATTGTAACCCTTAAAATATTGATTAAATACTTTTTATTTCCAGATTTATCAAGGTAAGCTACATTGGTTTCTGCCATATAGTAGTAGGCCATTATGGTTGTAAATGCAAAAAACATAAGCGAAATAGCGACAAATTCTTTTCCTATTGAAGGAAAATGAGTTGCAACGGCAAACTGCGTAAACTCAGGTCCATAAGCTACTCCTTTTAAGTTTTCAACAATGAATCCTCCTGCCGAATCTAACACGTTATACTGCTCCGTAAATAAGATCATAAAAGCAGTTGCCGTACATACAAAAAGAGTATCTATATATACCGAAAATGATTGCACCAAGCCTTGCTTCACAGGGTGGCTAACTTCAGCGGCTGCCGCAGCATGCGGAGCAGTTCCTTGACCTGCTTCATTAGAGTAAATGCCTCGTTTTACGCCCCAACTAATGGCCATGCCCAAGATTCCTGCAAATGCCTGTTCCATGCCCATAGCAGATTTAATAATAAGTCCAATCACTGTGGGAACTTGTGTAATATTCAATCCAATAATAACAACCGCCATCAATATATAGGCAATGGCCATAAACGGCACTACTATTTCAGCTACTTTACCGATTCGTTTAACTCCCCCGAAAATAATTAAGCTTAATGCCAAAACGATAAATACGCCAACCACATTAATGTCGGCTCCAAATAAATGAAGATCTGAGATATTGAAGGCATGCTTCATGCTTGCTGAAATACTATTGGATTGAACACCAGGCAAAAAGATAGACATACTTAATATTGTTACAAATGCAAAAAGTGCTGCATACCACTTACTTCCAATTCCCTTTTCGATATAATAAGCCGGCCCACCTCTATATTCTCCATCTTTTACTACCTTGTATATTTGTCCCAGGGTTGATTCAACAAAGGCTGATGCTGCCCCTAAAAAAGCAATCATCCACATCCAAAATATGGCTCCAGGACCTCCCAAAGCAATGGCAGTTGCTACCCCAGCAATATTTCCTGTGCCAACTCTGCCAGAAATAGCTATTGCAAATGCTTGAAATGAGGATACTCCTTTTGCTGAAGATTTACCTTTAAACAACAGGCGGATCATTTCTTTAAAATATCTAACTTGTAAAAATCGAGTAACAATTGAAAAATAGATGCCAACGCCCAAACATAATGCGATCAAAAAGTCGCTCCATACTAAATCATTAATGAGGCCAATCGTAGATTCAAATGTCATAAGGGGATTTTAAAATGAGGCACAAATATAGCATAATAAGGTAGTGAAGAAAGGCTTTGATTGGTAGATATAAAAAAACGGAAGGCAATTCTAATAAATTAGAATTAACTTCCGTTTTCACTCCACAATTACCGAAATAATTGTTTCGTTCCAAGTTTTGTTGACTAAAACATCAAGTTCGATAAGCTTACACTCGTCATTTTTAATGCCCTACAGGATTTGTCATAAGACCTAAAGGTTCAATAACTCGAAAGTTTCTTCGCCCCTTCATAATGCTTGTTACTTCCACTTTCGTTTTAGTAACTCATGCTAAAGCTGTTAGACCTATTACCACTTTTACATTAATCGACACTTACGTTTGTAGAGTTTTTCAGTCGTTTATCCCTCACTTGGTAATTACTAAGATACTACATAATATCATTTCAATCCAAAAAATCAATCACTTAGTTATCAACTACTTATGCACAATTAAATACCAAGCTTATGCACAGGTTTATCCACAATAGCTGCCCATTTCAAAAAATCGATCCTCCTGAATTTATTTCAGGACCCTACTTTCAATATTAAGGTAGCTCCTGAAACGAGTTACCACTGACAGATTAAAAAGGGGATGCCGGAACAGGTCCGGCAAAGCAATAAAAGAATTTCTTGAAACCATCTATCCCCAGGGCAGAGCCACAGGGGTATTTAGCTAGTTTCATTTTGACCCGATGGTCAAAAACCGAAATTCCTTTATTTGGGATCCTGAAACAAGTTCAGGATGACATTTTCGGAGACTCCGAGGCAGAGCCTCGGAGAATTCATTAGATTAAATAGCAACTTTCCCTTCCCGATAATTACCAGGATTGCGGGTCTTCTTTTCCTTTACTGTCATTCCACAACGCTGATTTTATTTAAAAATTCCCCTCTCAGGATGACTAAAGAATAATCTGGCCTTTGAAAACCCTAAAGGTTATCTAACACAAACTGAGTCATCATATTAAACAAATGAGGACGGGCATTATTTCTATAAATTCCATGTGCTCTATCAGGATAGTAAAAGGATTTAAACTGTACACCTGCACTTATTAAAGCATCTTGCAATACTACGGCATTTTGAAAATGCACATTATCATCTCCTGTTCCATGCACCAACAAAAATTTCCCTTTCATTTTTGCTGCGTGTGTAGCTGGGCTATTATCATCATAGCCCTTTGGATTATCCTGTGGAGTTGACAAAAACCGTTCGGTATAAATAGTATCGTAATACCTCCAAGATGAAACTGGTGCAACTGCGATGGCCATGGCAAATACATCGGCACCTTCTTCTAAAGCTAAGGCAGCTATATAACCACCATAACTCCAACCCCAAATGCCAATTCTACCAGCATCAACGTAAGGTAAGTTAGCCAAGTGTTTTGCAGATGCTATTTGATCTTCCACTTCCATCCTACCCAAATTAAGGTATGTTTGTTTTTTAAATTTTTCGCCTCTTCCTCCTGTTCCTCTACCATCTACTACCGAAATAATATATCCTTTTTGAACCAACATTTGATGCCAGTAAAAATTACTCCCTCCCCACGCATTAATAACTTTCTGGTCGCCTGAGCCTGAATATTGAAACATTAAAACAGGGTATTTTTTAGTAGCATCAAAATCCTTTGGTTTAAGCATAAACCCGTTTAGCTCAACTCCTGATTCGTTTTTAAATGTGTAAAATTCCTTCTCAGCCAAAGCATATTCTTTGGCAACTTCTTTTAATCCAGCATTATCTTCAAGCTCTTTCACCATCATGTTCCCTTTGGTAACAAAAAGCTCCACCGTATTTGGTGTTGTACTATTACTAAAATAATTAATGTAATACTTAAAATCTTTACTCATATTAACTCGATTAGAGCCTGTATGAACTGATAATTTACGCTTGTTTTTACCATTTAAATCTATGGCATAAAAATAAGTTTCAAGAGCAGATTCTTCCTTAGATGTAAAGTAGATAGTATTACGTTTACTGTTCTGATCTATTCCTACAAGGGTTGCAACCTCCCAATTCCCTTTAGTTACTTGGCGCACAAGTTTGCCTGCAGTTGTGTATAAATAGAGATGCTTATAGCCACTTTTTTCACTTGCTAGTAAAATATGTTTGCCGTCATTTAAATAAGTGAGATCATCTGTTAACTTCAAATCCACATAGGTATCAGAATTATCTTGAAGAATTAAAGTGGTTGCTCCAGTAGAAGCATCCGTATGAAGTATCTCTAACTGGTTTTGCAACCTGTTCATTTTTCTAACTGAAAGCACATTAGCATCGAATGTCCAATTGATGCGAGGAATATAAATGTCTTTTTCAGCCCCTAGGTCAGCATTAACTTTGTTCTTAGCATCTAAATGATAAATCAAAATTTGAATTTCCGAATTTTTCTCTCCGGCTTTCGGGAATTTATAGGTGTAGTTTTCTGGGTAAGTGGCTCCTTTATTCCATTTCTGCAAAGTGTATTCAGGCACCTCTGTTTCATCAAAACGGTAGTACGCAAGTTTTTTGCTATCTGGCGACCAGAAGAATGCTCTTGTAAAACCGAGTTCTTCTTCATAAACCCAATCCGTGCTGCCATTAATTATACTGTTACGCTCACCATCATCCGTTACTTGCACTACCGACATATCGCTTAATGTAACATAGTAAATATTATTGTTTTTTGTGTAAGCAACCTTGCTGCCATCGGGTGATACAGTTGCATAGGCAATTCGATCATTATCTAATTTTTGCAACGATTTAGTTTCTCGGTTATACAAGTAGAAAATAGCCGTGTACGATCTTCTATAGATAGATATTTTATCGGTTAATAATAATATATACTTTTCGTTTGCATTAAACTCATAGCTCGAAATTTTAATTTCTACCCCTAGCGTGCTTGCATCCAGTACAGTTTCAACCTGCTCGCCCGTTGTTACATCATATTTTACAATATTATTATTTTTAAGCGCAGAGTAATATTGGCCATCATTCATCCAATTAATTCCATAAACAGATTTGGCTCTAAAAGTTCCTTTTCCGTAAATGTCTTCTACCATGATCTGCTTCTGCGAAAAGCTTAAAATACTACTTGCGATCAAGCTCAAAAAAATAATATATTGTTTCATAATTGGATTCTTAAATTTGCCCAAAACTAAGACCTTCAGTTTTAACAACAAATGACTTTTGTTATGGGTGGTTAATTTAGATTTCTAAATTTTTACTTTCACTTGAATGAAAGTATGGATAACTATAATGAAGAGGTTTCTGCCTTTGCAGGAATGACGTTAACATTTAAAATGAGATCACTCTTCAAATTCCATATCCACATGTGGAATGCCATCTTCTAAGTACATTTCAGAAACTGACTTAAACCCAAATTGGGCATAAAAATGCTGCAAGTGTTCTTGAGCTGAAAGTGTAATGGTTTTGGATGGATGATTCTCGCTAATGTATTTCATCGCCTCTTCCATTAATTGAGAAGATAGTTTTTTACCACGATAACCCTTATCCGTAACTACTCGCCCTATTCTTATGTTGCCTGCTTTTTTGGGTATTACGCGCAGGTAGGCTATTATTTCCCGAGCCTCTTTATAAAAGAAATGAATGGAATTTTGATCTTCATTATCCAGTTCTGGGTAAGGGCAATTTTGCTCCACTACAAAAATATCTATGCGTAATTTTAATAGGCTGTAAAGTTCTTCGAGGCTTAGCTCCTGAAAGGATTTTATTTGAATTGGATCCATATCAAATTTTATTTGAATTAAACTTATCAACAAGGTCTTTCATAATCACCTCGGCATGTACACGCGAGTTTTCAATAAACCACTTATTGGTAATGAGCCCTCCGCAAACCACACCAGCAATGTACACATTTGCTGCACTCGATTCGTTTGTTAGTTCATTATAAATGGGTGTATGAAATTCGTCCTTTTGAAACTCAACCCCCAATGATTTTAAGAAAGTAAAATCAGGCTTATAGCCTGTCATAGCTAAAACAAAATCGTTGTCTATGGTTTTATTCCCTTCTGGGGTTGTAAACTCAACCGTTTCATTCGTAATTTTAGTAAGGCTAGAATTAAAATGGGCCTTAATTTCACCAGATGCAATTCGGTTTAAAATATCTGGCCGCACCCAATATTTAACACTTTCACGAATTTCATCTTCTCTAATAATCATGGTAACTTCAGCCCCTTTTCTAAAGGTTTCAAGCGCAACATCTACTGCAGAGTTTGCCGCACCCACCACCACAATTTTTTGACCGAAATACGGATGAGGTTCATCGTAATAATGTTTTACTTTAGGCAAAATCTCACCCTCTACATCCATTAAATAAGGGTAATCGTAAAATCCAGTAGCCATAATAAGGGCTTTTGCTTTATAACTACCTTTTACAGATTCTATTTCAAAAACTTTATCGTTTTTCGAAATGTTTTCTATTTTTTCATACAAATGAAGGTTTAGTTCCCATGTAGTGGCTACTCTTCTGTAATACTCTAGGGCCTCTGATCGATTTGGTTTATTTTGATGAGAAATAAAAGGTACACCACCGATTTCTAACCTATCTGATGTTGAGAAAAAAGTCATCCCTTTAGGATAGTTATAAACCGAATTAACCAAACAACCTTTATCAAAAATAGCATAACTCATACCTGCTTTTTTTGCTTCAATTCCACATGCCATTCCAATAGGCCCAGCACCCACAATAACTACATCCAATACATCCATAGCCTACAAAGATTACAAAATCGTATTAGATTAGTATCTATATTTTTGTTTATTAACAACCATAATTGTCTAATGCTAAAGTTTTTATCAAATAATGCTCGCGATCAAGAAATAGAAAAGAATAAGGACTACCGCAACGTTGTTCTCATTCAGGTTATAATAATTATTTCAGGTTTAGTTCTCTCAACATTCATCAATTACCAAAACCCCACCCTTAGTGATAAATTAATAATTACACTTTTCTCAGGGTTTGGAGCATTTTACTCATTTCTTTTATGGGATCTTTTAAAAGACTTTACTACCAATAAAATTCTGATTGGTGTGTTCTTAATTGTCTTGAGTACTATCGTTGTTATTGGTCTGTTAGGTGAGTTCCCTTTCTACCAATTTATAGAAATTGAAAACAGGAGGGCCTATTTATTTGCCTTGCATGCAGGTTTGTTCCCCATAGAGATTACCGTAATCGGCTTTGCCATTCGTGATCTTTTTTCAGGTAATACGTTTACTAAAAGTAAACTTTGGGGTGCCGCAGCAGTTTATTTAATGATAGGCATAAGCTTTGCCAGTTTATACGATTTAATAAATATTGCCACTCCGGGCATTTTAGGAGCCGAACTTTCGCTAGGTTTAGAAAGCTACGCTGAATTTATTTATTACAGTTTTAACATTCTAGGCGGATTGGATACTGCCTATCCCCATCCTGTGCCACTGCTACGAAATTTAGGAGTTATTGAGGCGGTCTGGGGAAACTTGTATGCTATTTTAATTATCGGAAAGCTTTTGGGGCTTCCTCCTAAAAGTGATTTGGTTTAAATAAATCAGGACCCCCTGAGAGGGAGTCCTTGATTTAACCTAACCTTAACCTAATTTATGAAAGTACTAATCGTACTTATTAGCCTTAACGAACAATGTGGTAAAAAAGTTTTATTGAACTAATATTTTTGCAGTACTCTTGTAAGAGTTAATGATATTATATTAAATGGCGATAAAAAAAGTAATCCTTTCTATAGATGGCGGTGGAATTAGAGGCATAATTCCTGGTCAAGTATTATTGCATATTGAAAAATTATTGCAGGAAATTACGGGTGATAATGATCGAAGAATTGCGGATCATTTTGATTTAGTTGCTGGCACCAGTACAGGCGGTATTTTATCTTGTGCCTATTTAATGCCCGGGGAAGACGGCCGTCCTTTATATAAAGCACCCGAAGTGGTAAAAATATATTTTGAAAGAGGTCAAGAAATTTTTACTAACACGCTCATGCACAGGGTTAAAAGTTTAGGAGGGGTGCTTGATGAAAAATACACTTCAGAAGGCCTAGAAGCAGCATTATTGGATTATTTTGGTGACACAAAGCTAAGTGAGCTTTTAAAGCCCACGTTAATAACCGCTTATGACATCAAGCGCAGGAGGTCATTATTTTTTACCCAACACGATGCTCATCACCCTGAATCCAATTTTTATGTACGAGACGTTACGAGGGCCACGGCCTCCGCTCCGGGCTATTTTCAAGTGGCACGAATCCAATCAATTGGCAAAAAAAAGATCTATCCTCTAATTGACGGTGGTGTATTTGCAAACAACCCCTCGATGTGTGCTTATGCAGAAGTAAGAAAAGCTTCAAAAAGAGACCGAGACACAGTTGTAGCTGTAGAGATGGCCATGCTTTCGTTAGGCACAGGTTACGCATGTAATTCGTACAAACATGAAGACGCAGAGCATTGGGGAATGGCTGGATGGATGGTTCCGTTGGTTGATATAATGATGTCGGGTGTATCCGAAACGGTTGATTATCAACTTCAACAATTATTTGATACCACTGGAAAACCTGAGCAATATTTGCGAATTAATGGAGAACTGAAAAATCAAGATGACAGCATGGATAATGTTGATCCTGAAAATTTCAAAGCACTAGAAAAATTTGGAAATAATTTATTTAAAAAGAATAAAGCTAAGATTAAACGTTTTCTAGAAATGACCCTCAGAGATTAAATGGTTAAAACCTATTCATATCAATTATTTAAAAAAATAAGGAGTAAACTAATGGCTCCATTTGCTGAAGAAGCAGATACGCTTGCATTTACCATTGTTGAGCACTTTTCAGGTTATAGCAAAACGGATATAATTACAGATAAATCATTTACTTCCGACCCGCAATTTGAAAATAAAATTGAGGCTATAATGGAGAGGTTATTAAAAAATGAACCCATCCAATACATTTTAGGCAAAGCCTATTTTTATGATCGAGTTTTTGAAGTTAATGCCTCTACCTTAATTCCTAGGCAGGAAACCGAAGAGCTAGTTCACCTCGTTTTAAACGACATAAAAAGTCAACCTTGCTTATCCATCTTAGATATAGGTACTGGCTCAGGTTGCATACCAATTACGCTTAAACTAGAATGTGATTCTCATAAAATCGAAGGTGTGGATATTAGCAAACAAGCGATAGAAACAGCTATTCATAATGCAAACCAATTAAACGCTAAAGTTAAATTTAAGCGACTAGATATTTTAGAAGAAAAGCTTACAGAAAAATATGATGTAATCATTAGCAACCCACCGTATGTATTGGATAGCGAAAAAAGATTAATGAAGGAAAATGTACTCAATTTTGAACCGCATGATGCTCTTTTTGTTCAAGACGACACTCCTCTCTTATTTTATAAACGCATTACTGAATTAGCTTCAAAAAATTTAACTCCAAACGGAAAACTCTATTTCGAAATCAATGAACAGTTCGGTAAGAAGATGGTCGAATTGCTACAATCCTACTCTTTTAAAGAGATTGTTCTTCATCAAGATTTAAACGGTAAAGACAGATTTGTTTCTGGAGTTTGGCAATAGCTTTAAGATTTTATAAAACAACCGTTGTAGAGCTTATATCAAAATGATATAATTACATATGCTAAACTTTTTTAAGCCCTCTCCCTCAAAAGAGCCCATTGCAAGCAGCCAAGTTGATTCTACTTATAAGAAAATGCGAATTCAAGTGTTTTTAGGAATCTTTATTGGGTATGCAGGCTACTACTTAGTCAGGAAAAATTTTTCATTGGCCATGCCCAATTTAATTCTGGAAGGGTTTACTAAAACACAATTAGGGTTTGCACTATCGGGCGTTTCAATAGCCTATGGATTGAGTAAGTTTTTAATGGGCAATGTATCGGATAGAAGCGATGCCAGAAAGTTTATGCCAGTAGGGCTAATGATGTCGGGCATAATTATGATATCAATGGGTGTGTTCCCTTTTGCCACTTCCTCCATTGCAATTATGTTCAGCTTATTATTATTAAATGGATGGTTTCAAGGCATGGGTTGGCCACCTAGTGGCAGAGTAATGGTGCACTGGTTTTCTATTAAAGAGCGAGGCACCAAAATGTCGTTATGGAATGTGGCACATAATGTTGGAGGAGGCCTCATTGGCCCCATAGCCATTTTAGGCCTTGCCATTTTTAACGATTGGCATGCCAAGTTCTATTTGCCCGGTATGATGGCTTTAGTAATTGCTTTTATCGGCTACTTACTGATTAGAGATCGTCCCAAAGTTTGTGGCTTACCTCCAATTGAGGAATTTAAAAATGATTATCCAGAAAATTATTCTCAAAAAGAGGCCGACAAAAAAATAACTGCGAAAGAGATTTTTGTTACTTATGTTTTTAAAAACAAGCTGCTATGGTTTATTGCCATAGCCAATGCATTTGTCTATTTGGTGCGCTATGGCGTATTAGATTGGGCTCCTACCTACCTATCCGAAGCCAAACAATTTTCTATGGAAGAAACTGGCTGGGCATATTTCGTATACGAATGGGCAGGAATACCAGGCACTTTGGCGGCTGGTTATATGAGCGATCGATGGTTTAAAGGAAAACGAGCGCCTGTCAGCATTATTTATATGGTGCTGGTATTAATATTTGTAATCATCTATTGGCAGAACCCTGTTGGCCATCCTATGATTGACAGCCTATCGCTTATTGCCATTGGCTTTTTAATTTATGGCCCTGTAATGTTAATTGGTGTACATGCATTAGATCTTGTCCCTAAGAAAGCAGCTGGCACAGCTGCGGGGTTTACTGGTCTATTTGGCTATTTGGGTGGTGCATTATTTGCCAACATCGCCATGGGTTACGTTGTAGATACTTATAACTGGACTGGCGGATTTATCACTCTCATCTTAGCATGTATTATCTCTATACTATTAATTGGTGTTGTTTGGTATGAAGAAGCCAAAAACAGCAATAGCTAAATTTCTACTCAAATTTTTGCCTGAAAATTTTCTCCATGTACGTGTATAATTCAGGGTGCTTGCGTTCAAATTTTTCGGGAGCATCAAAAAAGTATTCGCTCGCCACTGCTAAAAACTCTGCCTCATTGGTAAGCGCATAGGGGTTAATGTCTGAATCATTTTGCTTTATCTTACTCATCTCTTTCCTAATTTCTGTTAGCCAAGGCAGGGCAAATGAATTTTCAACCAACATTTCGGGCACCCCATCAATCGCTCCGTCTAGTCCATCAATTAAATGAACAAATTCATGCACGCCTACATTAAACGTATGTGCTTTGCCATCAAAAGCTTTTAATAAGCTGGGTTTTGAAAAAATTACGATTCCTTTCATAAACCTATTACCAACCATTCCTAAAATGTTACCCTCAGAGCCATCTCCTGTTTCAAAATTTTTATTAAATGCATTCGGGTAAATCAGTACTTCATTTACATTGGGATAATTAAACGTTGGAAACGAAAACGTTGGAATAATCGCACTGGCTGCGACCAACACTTTTAGCGTATCATCAACCTCGGTATCAACCCCTGTAATTCGTTTAGCATTCAAAAACCGTTGCACGCGTATTTCAAACATTGTTTTTCCTACAGGGTCTAGCTTAGTATAAAAAAGCACTCTCTCTTCAAGAATTTTCTCCCAAGAATCAGGAAAAACCGCATCAATGGACTCTGGTTTTCGCTTTATATAGAAAACAATAAACCCAAATGCTATAAGTGCCAAAAAAATTATTCCATACATATTATAAGAAGATGGTGAAGCTAGTAGCAAGATATGTTATAAAAAAAACAAAAAAAATACGTTACTTTGATAAAGATAAAAATTATACACTTTGAAGAGAAGAGAGATATTACAAAAGTTGGCTTATACCGTACCTGCAGGAATGATTTTTCCTTCTTTACTTAGTTCTTGTGCACCCAAAGACCCTCCACTAAAACCAGTTTACGAAGGAAACGTGATTGTAATTGGAGCAGGAGCAGCAGGACTACATGCAGCACAACTAATTAAAAATCAAAATGTTGATGTGCAAATTTTAGAGGCATCTGGTTTGTTTGGAGGCCGAGTAAAAATCAATCGTGATTTTTTTGATTTTCCGCTTGAACAGGGAGCAGACTATATATATGGCAACTCGAACCCGTGGTATGATGGAATAAAAAACACAGGTGTATCAATTGTTGAAGTACCCGCCAATCCTCTTTTTGTAATGGATGGGATTCCTAAATTTGAAAGTGATTTATCCTTCGATATTGATTTTCAAAATGCACAAAGCTTTATAGCAAATCTTAAAAATTATAGTGGACCAGATTTAACGTTGCAAAATGCTGCAGTAAGTGCACAAATTGCGGGAAGAGCCCATCACGTTATCGAAGGGCAAGTGGCTACACCACTAGGGGCGACTTATAATAACGTAAGTGTAAAAGGCATTTCTTCAAATGCTAAAAACTGGGATGGTGGAGAAAGTAAGCACTTTAGTGAAAATCAATCACTTGTTCAAGTGTTGAGTGCCATGTATAATGATGTGCTTTCTTCTGTAAAATTTAATACACCTATTACTTCCATAGACTACTCAGATCCGAAAAAAATTATATTAACAGATGGCGGTGGTGGAACGCATGAGTGTACTCGTGTAATTATTACAGTACCATTATCCATTTTAAAATCAGGTGCCATCACATTTAGCCCTCAATTGCCACTCGTAAACACTGCGGCCTGGAACAGGATTGGCATGGCAGGAGGTATAAAAGTAGCCTTGAGTTTTTTCTCCAATTTTTGGGGCAGAGAAGCAACCTCTATATACACGCAAGGCTATGCTAGAGAATATTATGCCCCAGGCATGGGTAGAAGCAATTCTAATCGAGTATTAACAGCAACCATTGTTGGCGATCAAGCCGAAGCTATGTCTGGTAAAACGGATGAAGAAATAATAGCATTACTCCTTGCTGACTTAGACGCTTTATACCCAGCTCAACAAGGACAAGCGAGTAAAAATTTTGATGAGCCCAATAGCTATTTGTTTGATTGGAGCAAACAGGAATATATAAAAGGAGCAAGTTCTTACCCACTAGTGAGTGGTGATGATGCTGGAATTTCGATGTCAACTCCTGTTCAAAATAGAATATTTTGGGCAGGTGAAGCTACAGCTCGCAATGGAAACTCCGCTACGGTACAAGGAGCCATTGAATCTTCCAATAGAGCTACAATTGAGTTATTTGATGTTATTCTTGACTTATAATTTATGGATTTAGATTTATTTTTTACACCAGTAGATGAACACATTACTGATGATATAACTTCTGTTAGTTCGTTTTATAAAGGCATAAATACGAATAAAGGTAAACTACCAAAATTAGAAGGACATACCATTGCTATAATTGGCATTAATTCATATCAAAACAATGGGAAAAGTAAGGGCATTGCCAATGGAGCAGATATTATCAGACAAAAACTCTATCATCTAAAAAAAGGAGAAGGAGCTCATAATATAATTGATTTAGGAAACTTAAACCCAGGCATCGATTTAGCAGAAAGCTATGGGCGAATTAAAGAAGTTTGTGAATTTTTAATTCAAAAATCTATAATTCCATTAATAATAGGTGGTGCGCACAACATGGATTACGGGCAATTCATGGCCTATGAAGGACTAGAAAAACTAATAACTGTTCTTAATGTGGATGCGTTTTTAGATATGGAAGAATCTGAAAATCCAGAGCACACACATATCCATAAAATGTTGGTACACGAGCCCAATTATCTTTTTCATTACAGCCATTTAGCATACCAATCTTACTTGATTGAAAAAACATCTATTAATGTATTAGAGCGCCTTTATTTTGAAACTTATAGAGTTGGCCACCTAAGAGGATTGCTAAAAGATATGGAGCCAATTATAAGAGAAGCAGATATGTTGAGCTTCGATATTTCAGCCATCCGATCATCCGATGCTCCTGCAAGTAATAATGCACAACCCTTTGGATTAACTGGCGAAGAAGCTTGTCAAATTTGCTGGTATGCAGGCCAAAATGAAAAACTTAGCTCAGCAGGTTTTTACGAGTATGATCCCACTTTAGACGATAGCACCCATAAAACAGCATCTGTTATTGCTACTATGATTTGGTACTTTTTAGAAGGGGTTAACCATCGAAAGGGAGAGTCTACAAATGATACCGACAATTATATAAAATACGTTGTTGATATGCACGGGGGATCCCCCACTGCCATCGTTTTTTATAAAAGTAATATAAGCGAACGATGGTGGATGGAAATCCCTTTGGGTGATAAATCACAAGATACATTTGGAAGAAACAGTCTTGCTCCATGTAGCTACTCCGACTACACCACTGCCACCAAAGGCGAAGTTCCCAATAGGTATATAAGTATATTGGCTAGGCTGAACTAATCTTAAAAATATTACGTTTAACACAGAATTGTCCACTCAACCATTTATAACTCTGATGAAGTATTATCTTTCTATTTTCTCTTTAGGTTTATTGATAACCTCTTGTACGCCACGCCCCTCTGCTGAAACCATTTTGGCCAAAGCCATTGAAGTCCATGGAGGTCCAAAAGTGGCCAATTCGTACGTCTCGTTTGATTTTAGAGATAAGCATTATAAAGCAAATTACGCTGATGGCAATTTCACACTGTCACGCCATTTTTCAGATACATTGGGCAATAAAATAATTGATAAGCTTACTAACTCCTCTTTTGAAAGGTACGTTAACGATACAATAATTCCTCTAACTGATGAATGGGTAACCAAATACTCCAATTCCGTAAACTCTGTGGTTTACTTTTTTAGATTGCCCCATAATTTACAAGACCCTGCGGCCAACCTTGATTATATTGGTAAAGGAAGCATCGATGGGGTTTCGTATAACAAAATAAAAGTGTCTTTTTCTGAAGAAGGTGGAGGCGAAGATTTTGATGACCTATTTGTGTATTGGTTTAATGATGAAACTTATACGCTCGATTATTTTGCGTACGAGTATGCTACAAGTGGAGGAGGGAAACGGTTTAGAAAAGCATTTAATAAGCGAAATGAAAACGGATTATTGGTAAGCGATTATATTAATTATAAGCCCAAAGATTTAAAAGTGAATATTGAAGAATATGACATCTATTTTTCAGAAAATGGATTAATAAAGCTATCAGAGATTATTAATAAAAATGTAAAGGTTACTTATAATTAGCTACGTCATTGAGGGTGGAATTTTAAAAAAATCAGCGTAGATAAATGACAGTAAATAATATCAAGGAAATGGAGATCCCGCAATTCCTATAATTATCGAAACGGGGAAAGTTGCTATTTAATACTTTGCCGGACCTGTTCCGGCATCCTCTTTTTAATCTGTCAATGGGAGGAACGAAGCAATCTCAATTTGATTTATAACTCAGTATGAGGAGATTCTTCACTCCGTTCTGAATGACGAAGTAGAGTTTTCTTAGAGACACAAATTAACATTATTAATCGTTTTGATACCTCAATAATGTATTAACAAAAGTTCCTAAACTGTCAGGAATGATTTGATTATATTTTGTAGTCCATACTATTTTTCTCATGTTACTTATTCAAATGAGCACGAATATAATTCTATGAAATCCGCAGAAAGACTTATCTCTCTTGATGCATTCAGAGGCCTTACCATATTGTTGATGATCGTGGTAAACACCCCAGGCAGTTGGGCCTATGTATATCCACCATTGCGCCATGCCGAGTGGCACGGAGCCACGCCAACAGATTTAGTTTTTCCATTCTTTTTGTTTATTGTGGGAGTTGCCATGTGGTTTTCATTTATAAAATACGACCACAAATTATCCTCTTCGGCCTTTTTAAAAATCCTGAAGCGAACTGCTCTCATATTTTTAGTTGGATTATTATTAAATCCCTTCCCCAAATTTAATTTTGAACACTTAAGAATTATGGGAGTTCTTCAGCGTATTGCACTTGCTTATGGTATAGCTGCCATTTCTGTATTGCTTTTACCAAAATGGGGCCGCTGGGTATTTTCTGCTTTTGTACTTATCAGCTACTGGGCGTTGATGTATTTTTTAGGTAGGGACGACCCTTTTAGTCTTGAAACCAATTTTGCCAAAGGCGTGGATGTATGGATTTTTGGTGTAAACCATGTGTACAAAGGCTTTGGAATACCTTTTGACCCTGAAGGGCTTTTTAGCACCTTGCCTGCGGCTATAAATGTGGTATTGGGCTATCTTGTTGGAGAGATAATTTCAACCACAAAAGACCATCCTAAATTAATTAAAAAACTACTCTTCCTAGGAGTAGTTGGCATTGTAATTGGACTCTTTTGGAATATAGTTTTCCCAATAAATAAACCGATTTGGACAAGCTCGTACGTGGTTTACACGGTTGGTATAGCGCTCCTCTTATTATCTCTATTTATTTGGGTAATTGATGTTAAAGGAGCAAAAAAATGGGCTACTCCCCTTTTAGTTTACGGTACAAACCCATTATTAATTTTTGTGCTTTCAATTGTGTGGGTCAAAGTGATTATCTACCTAATCCATTTTGAACAAGGTGATGATAGCATTAGTGGTTATGGCTGGCTATACCAAACCGTTTTTGTGCCTATTGGTGGTAATATGTTTGGATCTCTACTCTTTGCCTTTTTCCATGGTGTATTATTTTGGGGTGTTGGTTATCTGCTTTATAGAAAGAAAATATTTCTTAAACTATAGGATTTCCTGTCTTTTATAAGAGCAAAGTCTAAACTTCTTTTGAGCTAATATTTGCACGGTATTTTCATATTTCGTAATTTAATGCTCCAAAACAAAACCAAGCCATGAAGAGTATATCAATCGTTTTAGTTTTTTTAATAGTTTCAACCATTTCTTGGGCTCAAGAAACAGAAAGCAATGCAGATTTGGGTATCGAATTTAATTATCCATCTAATTGGAACCTTACTCCTAAAGAGGATGGGTACCTTATGGGTGTTGAAAAAAGAGAAGGTTTTATTCTAATAAAAATCGAATCTTATAAATCTTTAAAAAAGATGAAAGCTTCTATGAAAAATGGAATAACTCAAGAGAATGGTTCGGTGTTAACACTACTTAATGAGCTTCAGCCTTATGGCGAAAATGGGTTGGCAGGCATGTACGAAGGCACTGTTGATGAGAAAAAAGTGAAAGGTTTCTTAATTGGGAAATTTAATGATAAAACCGATAAGAGTGTCATCACCATTGTAGTTGCTCCTGCCGATCGTTTTAATCAATCGCATATGGATGCACTAAAAACAATTGGCCGCAGCCTTAAATTTTTATAAAAATATTATTGCCTATTCATTATACTTCTGCCTAAAGTAATTTCATCCGTGTATTCAAGTTCGCTACCTACGGGCACACCTCTCGCAATAGAAGTTACTTTAACACCAAGTGTTTTAAGTTTTTTAGTAATGTAAAAAGAAGTAGTATCGCCTTCCATAGTTGCTGGCAAGGCTAAAATGATCTCCTTTATTTCTCCTTGAGAAGCGGATACTCTTGAAACCAATGCATCAATGGTAAGGTCAGTTGGCCCAATTCCGTCTATGGGCATTATTACACCACCCAATACGTGGTATAAGCCAAAGTATTGGCTGGTATTTTCAATAGCCATTACATCCCTCGTATCTTCAACAACACAAATTACCGCATTATCACGCTTGTGACTGGTACAAATATCGCAACTATCAGCATCAGAAATATTAAAGCAGGAATTGCAATACCGGGTGTTCTCTCTTAAATCCACCAGTGATTCGGCCAAACTAAGAACCTCTTCTTTTTCTTGCTTAAGCAAGTGCAGCGCTAACCTTAAAGCCGTTTTTTTTCCTATTCCTGGAAGTTTAGCAATCTCTTCAACTGCGCTTTCAATTAATTTAGAAGGATATTCCATTTATTATTGAATTCGGGCGTCAATACCAACTTCGCATATAGCTTGTGCCATCGGCTTAAGAAAATCTCTTTCGCCAACTTTAACAGCGCATTTGCCCTTATAATGAATTAAAAAAGTGCATTGCTCGGCTTGTTCATTACTATGCTTGCACACCTTAATTAAGGTACTGATTACGTGGTCAAATGAATTAACATCATCATTAAATACCACCAAAGAGTTGGGCTCATTAAGAAGTTCTTCTAACTCTATTTCTGGTAATTCAAGTTCTTGCATTTGATAATTTAAAAAGAAAGAAGCAAAGATATAGATTTATGCCATATACTTGCCAAAAAAATAATTATGCACCCAGGATTAGTACTAGGCATTATTGGGGGATATTTTGGATTACTTATCCTTATATCATACCTCACCTCCGGTAAAGGAGATTCAAAAGCATTTTTTACTGGCAACAGGCAATCTCCATGGTATCTAGTAGCTTTTGGGATGATTGGGGCATCTCTCTCTGGAATTACTTTTATTTCTTTACCAGGCTCTGTCGGAGCAAATGGGTTTACCTATATGCAAATGGTATTAGGGTATATGGTAGGCTATTTTGTAATTGCTAAAGTTCTACTTCCTCTATATTACAAATTAGATTTAATTTCTATTTATCAATATTTAGAGCAAAGGTTCGGGTTTTGGAGCTATAAAACAGGGGCTTTCTTCTTTCTCATTTCAAGGGTCATTGGAGCATCCTTAAGGCTCTTTGTGGTAGCAGGAGTGCTTCAAATTGCTTTCTTTAATACATTTAATATACCTTTTGAAATATCTGTATTAATAACCATTATGCTAATTTGGGTTTACACTTTCAGGGGTGGTATAAAAACAATTGTGTGGACAGATACGCTCCAAACCTTTTTTATGCTTTCTGCGGTGGTAGCTACCATCTACTTAATTTCTGCTGAATTAGATTTTGGAACAGAAGGCGTGCTCCAAACTATTACCGAAAGTAATTATTCCACTATGTTTGACTGGGAATGGCAATCCAAAACCAACTTTTTTAAGCAGTTTTTTGCTGGTGCATTTATTGCCATTGTAATGACGGGATTGGATCAGGATATGATGCAAAAAAACCTAACGGTTAAGTCGTTAAAAGATTCGCAAAAAAACATGTTTTGGTTTAGCACGAGCTTGGTTTTTGTTAACCTTGTTTTCCTAGCCTTAGGTGCACTGCTTTATATGTATGCACAACAAAAAGGCATTGAAATTCCAGTAAAATCAGATGATTTATATCCGTTATTGGCCCTAAATAATTTTGGAACCTTTGCTGGTGTAATTTTTTTATTAGGCATAACCGCGGCTGCATATTCAAGTGCAGATTCGGCATTAACGGCATTAACTACCTCCTTTAGTGTTGATTTTTTAGGAATGGATACGGAAAAGGGAAATAAAAACCAGCGGATGCTTACACATGTAGGATTCTCCATTTTATTATTTATAGTTATTGTTATTTTTAATGCCATAAACGACCAAAGTGTAATTAGTGCTGTGTTTACCATAGCAGGCTATACGTATGGCCCGTTATTAGGCATGTTTGCTTTTGGATTGTTTACTGACCTAAGCACCAAAGATCGGTTTGTTCCGATAATAGCGGTGATCGCACCTGTTCTTTCCTATGTAATTAGCAGCTATTCTGAATCCTTATTAAATGGTTATAAATTCGGATTTGAACTTTTGATAGTAAACGGCTTTATAACCTTTTTAGGTCTGTGGGCTTTTTCTAAAAAAACCAATAGCTAGCCATCTATCTCAGCTATCTTACCATAGTTCTAATATCCTCTCCCCTTTTTGGCGTTGTTTCACCAACAAGCACCTCTTTTAAAGTCATCCTGAGAGGGGAATTTTTAAATAAAATCAGCGTAGGGGAATGACAGTAAATAATATCAAGGAAAAGGAGACCCCGCAATTCCGATAATTACCGGAACGGGGAAAGTTGCTAATTAATGCTTTGCCGGACCTGTTCCGGCATCCCCTTTTTAATCTGTCAATGGTAATTTAGTTCAGGATCTTACAAATTGATGATTATTATTGAAAATAACGAAAGAGCTAAGCGTTGTATGTTAGATGCTGAAACAAGTTCAGCATGATAGGTATAATTGTTAGTAACTCACTTTTATTATGAATAACAATTTTTACAAATTTCTATTATCCCACATCCATACGGAGATATTTTGAACATCCTCAACTCAGTGAAATGGCTAAGATTCCTACACTTCGGTGCGAAATGACTTTCAAAATCAAAAACAAACTAAAGTTCTAATTCCTTTATCGGATCCCAAAACACACTATTAAAATTTTGAATTTGGCTTTCAATAACTTCAATACCTTCGGCTTCCAATCTTTCCTCCATTGGATTTCGAGCATCGAAATGATGCTTCCCCGTAAGTAAGCCACTCCTATTTACTACCCTGTGTGCAGGAACATCAGGCATATTATGGGCTCCATTCATTGCCCAACCTACCATTCGGGCACTGCCTTTGCTACCTAAAAAATTAGCTATAGCACCATAAGAAGTAACTCTACCTTTTGGGATAAGTTTTGCTACTTGGTAAACCTGTTCGAAGAAACCAGTTTTGTTCATTAAATAATGATTAGCGCCATTTGCAAACAAATATCTAGTTTATTTTCTAGTTAAATTGGATCTTCAGCGTACGCTTCAATAGGCAAACAGTTGCACATTAAATTTCGATCACCATAGGCATCATCAATTCGTGCAACCGAAGGCCAAAACTTATTACCCCGAACATAGGGTAATGGGAATGCCGCTAAGGTTCTTGAATATCCATGAGTCCATTCATCCGCTGTAATTTTTGAAACTGTATGAGGTGCATTTTTTAGTACATTATCAGTGGCATCCATCGTACCTGAAGCCACCGCATCAATTTCTTTTTTAATGCTTAGCAAAGCATCACAAAAACGATCCATTTCATCTTTGGTCTCACTTTCTGTAGGCTCAATCATTAAGGTGCCTGGAACCGGGAACGAAACGGTTGGCGCATGAAAACCATAATCCATCAAACGTTTGGCCACATCAACAACCTCTATTCCATTTGCTTTAAAATCTCTAAAGTCAACTATCATTTCATGGGCACACCTACCATTAGCTCCACTATATAAAATTGGGTACTCAGTAGCCAATCTTTCTTTGATATAGTTGGCGTTAAAAATGGCATACTTCGTTGCTTCTTTTACGCCTTCTCCTCCCATCATCGCGATATATGCGTGGCTAATGATTGCTACACTAGCACTGCCCCAAGGAGCAGACGAGATTGCCGTAATCGCTTTTTGGCCACCTGTTTTCACCACAGGACTGCCGGGCAAGAAAGGAGCCAAGTCTTTAGTAACACAAATGGGTCCTATACCAGGGCCACCTCCTCCATGAGGAATCGCAAATGTTTTATGAAGATTCAAATGGCAAACATCGGCACCAATTTCTCCGGGACTGGTTAAGCCAACTTGTGCATTCATATTGGCACCATCCATATATACCAATCCTCCATTTTCGTGGATTATATTACATATTTCGGTAATGCTCTCTTCAAACACTCCGTGGGTTGATGGATAGGTTACCATCAGCGACATTAAGTTTTCTTTATGCTCTTCAGCTTTCGCTCTTAAGTCGGCAACATCTATATTACCCCTATCATCTGAAGCCACAATAATTACTTTTGAACCTGCCATTACCGCACTTGCAGGGTTGGTTCCATGTGCTGAAGCTGGAATTAAAGTAACATTTCTGTGCGTATCTCCTCTATCTTCATGGTATGCCTTAATCACCATTAAGCCAGCATATTCTCCTTGTGCACCACTATTAGGTTGCAATGAGGTAGCAGAAAAACCAGTAATTATTGCCAGCCAATTTTCCAGCTCTTCTAGCATTTGATGATATCCTTTTGCTTGATCAAAAGGAATAAATGGATGGAGAGAAGAAACTTTTGGCCATGATAGCGGCAGCATTTCTGAGGTCGCATTTAATTTCATTGTACAAGAACCCAATGAAATCATAGAATGCGTAAGAGAAACATCTTTATTTTCTAATCGCTTAATATAGCGAAGCATCTCGTGTTCAGGCTGATAGCTATTAAACACGGGGTGTGTCATAAAAGCAAGCTTGCGTTGTAATGTAGCTGGCATGGCTACTTTTAAATTCACATTCTCTTCAATTTTTGCAGATAAGTTCGATATCGAAGCCAATACCTTAACAACATCCTCAATCGTTTCATAACGGGTAGTTTCATCTAATGAAATGCCAATTACATTATTACCGAAATACCTGAAATTCATTTCAGCGTCCTCTGCATTTTTCTTTAGGGCTTCATCAGAAGCTCCTTCTGGAAGCGCAAGTTTAAGCGTATCAAAATAAACTTCATTTAATTGCGTGTAGCCTAAAGACGTTGCTTGGCTAGCTAAATGCTGTGCAAGCCCATGGATTCTACCTGCAATATTTTTTAATCCTTTAGGCCCATGATAAACGCCATACATGCCGGCTAAAACTCCCAGTAAAACTTGTGCTGTACAAATATTTGAAGTAGCTCTTTCGCGCTTAATATGTTGCTCCCTGGTTTGTAGTGCCATTCGATAAGCATTATTCCCATTGGCATCAAGCGATGCACCAATAATTCTACCTGGTAATTGCCTTTTATACTCTTCACGAGTTGCTAAAAACGCAGCATGAGGTCCACCATATCCCATGGGAACACCAAACCTTTGTGAGTTACCAACAGCAGCGTCTGCACCCATTTCTCCCCCAGATTTAACAAAGACAGAACTCATCAAATCAATTCCAACACACACTAATATTGAGTTATCATGTGCCTTCGTTATAAAATCTGTGTAGTCTTTAACTTCCCCATTATTATCCGGATTCTGAATATAAACACCATATAAATCCTCATTTTTAAAATCAACTTCATCTATACTTCCTATTAATAGATTAATGTCGTGTGATCCTGCTCTTGTTTTAAGAATATCTAAGGTTTGAGGAAAAATGTTCTCAGAAACGAAAAATGTGCGGGCTTTTTTCTTCGGTCCTTTTTGCACTGCCGACAACATATACATGGCTTCCGCAGCTGCAGTTCCTTCATCCAATAACGAGGCATTGGATAAATCCATCCCGGTTAGATCAGCCACCATGGTTTGGAAATTCATCAAGGCTTCTAATCTTCCTTGCGCAATTTCTGCTTGATAAGGGGTATAGGCAGTGTACCAACCAGGGTTTTCAAGAATATTTCGCTGAATAACTGGTGGCATTTGGGTGTTATAATAACCCATCCCGATAAACGAACGATAGACTTTGTTTTGTGCAAAACTGGCACGAAGATGATCAATGTACTTGCGCTCTGTTTTTGCAGCAGGTAATTTCAGATCTTCTTTTAGGCGAATATTTTTGGGAACAGTTTGGTCAATAAGTTCATCGACAGAACCAACCTTTAATAATGAAAGCATTTCTTTTGTTTGCTTCTCATCTGGCCCAATATGGCGGGTTTTAAATTGTTCGGTAAAGTGCAAATCTATCTTCATCGGTTAATTAATTTTGAATTTTACTCGTACTGCAAATCTAAACTTTTACTTAATTCAAATGGTTAAAATACCGCTTATAATTTACTAATTACCAATCCAAAAAAAACCTTTATTTTCGCTTTTTAAAACTAAAATAATTATGAAAAAACTAGGAACAATTTTTCTTTTCCTCCTTGGGGTTTTAACGGTACAAGCTCAGGAGGATATAATGCGTAGCTATGCTGCTGACATCGATCAGGTTGAAATGAAAGAGATTCTTACCATTTTAGCCTCTGACGCACTGGAAGGAAGAGAAACGGGTAAAAGAGGACAAAAAATGGCTGCTGCATTTATTGCAGATTATTTTGAGCAATTGGGTTTACAAGCAGTGGTACCTACAGAAAATGGTATGAGCTATTACCAAAAATTTGAATTGGAAAGCAGCCAACCAGGAAATACATACCTAAAAGCAAATAATACCACGTTCTCCAATGGAAAAGAAATTCTTTATTTTGGTACCGCTAATATGTCAGCTCCCAGTAGCTTACAATCTGTTTTTGTAGGCAAAGGAACTGATGAGGATTTTGCTTCCGTTAAAACAGATGGAAAACTGGTTATACTCGATGGTGTTGGAGGTTTTTTCCAACAATGGAAAGAGTTGATAGATAAAGGCTATAAAAATGGGGCGTCTCAAGTAGTAATAATTGCTAAAGAAACCGATAAAGATTTTAACGCAATTGTAAAGCAATATGGAAACTTTTTTATGCATTCGCGTTTAGGGTTTAAAAAAGATGAGAGCAGTGTAAATAATGGATCTTTTATTGTTGGCCCTACAACTGCTGCAGCATTACTAAATACTTCAGATGAAAAAATAGTTAAAGCAATTTCAGCTAGCACTTTATCAAAATTTAAAGGAACCACCGTTGAATATGTAACTTCTAGAAAAGTTAACATGGTAGGTACCGAAAATGTACTTGGATTCTTAGAAGGTACGGATAAAAAAGAGGAGATTGTAGTTGTTACAGCGCACTACGATCATATTGGAAAAAATGGAGAACAAATAAATAATGGCGCAGATGATGATGGTTCTGGAACAACTTCTGTCTTAAAATTGGCAAAAGCTTTTGCGAAAGCAAAAGACGAAGGCCACGGGCCGAGAAGAAGCATTCTTTTTATGACCGTAACTGGTGAGGAAAAAGGGCTTTTAGGCTCTGAGTATTATGTTAACAACCCTGTTTTTCCGCTCGATCAAACCGTGGTAGATTTAAATATTGATATGATTGGAAGAACAGATGAAGCTCACGAAAATGATCGCGAATTTGTTTACTTAGTTGGTTCGGATAAGCTTTCTACTGAGTTGCACGAATTAAGTGAAAAAGCCAATAGCACGTTCACTAACTTATCAATTGATTATACCTATAATGATCAAAATCATCCTGATAGAATTTATTACCGCTCGGATCATTGGAATTTTGCAAAAAATAATATTCCTGTAATTTTCTACTTTAATGGCACCCACGATGACTACCACCAACCTACCGACACGGTTGACAAAATTGAATTCGACCTACTGCAAAAAAGAGCGCAGTTAGTGTTTTATACTGCTTGGGTAGTTTCGAATAGAGATGAAAGGCTGGTAGTTGACAAGCCAGTAAATGAAAATGTTGAGAATAAGTAATTTTAAATTAATTGATAGGGTAACTTGAAGTCACCCTATCAATTAACTTACTATCTAAACTCAAAGCCATTTGGGTTTCGGCCAGCTGGAAAACTATCCAATTCCGTTCCATCCGAATTATATCTTATAATGGTTCCATTTCCTACAAATGTGCTTAATCCCACATAAATGGTTTCATCAGTTGGATCAATGCCCAACCCATATAACGAAGTGGTTTCAAAAAGTGGTGTAAGTGGCATGCTATTAGCATCTAATCCAATTTTATACACTCCCGTAGTAGTGCCAAGGTAAATACTAGAACCATCTCCATTAGTTTCCAAGCGCTGTGCATCAGTTGGTATTTCAAAACTTTTTGAAACCTTGCTAGCTACCAAATCAATCTGGCTCAAAAAATTAGTAGTTAAACCTGTTGCAAAATCGTAATAATTCGAAAAAACCCAGAGTCGTCCATTGGCATCTTCTTCCAGTAATCTTGGGGAGAGTTCTGTTTCAACCCCCCCCGTAATCTCTTCACTTATGGGATCTATTTCGTGTACAATATTTGAAAACCAAGTTGCTGCGTAAATTTTCTCATTAATTGTTATCATGTCATTTACTCCTGAACCAGTGTTAATTTTGTTAGTTACAACAAAATTCTCAAGATCAATAACGGCAACGTAAGCTGGGTTTGGAAACTCTCCCCAGTTGCTTACATAGCCTTTACCATTGGCAACTGTCATGTACCTAGGGCTAGATATACCTTGAGTAATAGTAGCAATGTATTTAAACGTTTCAGCTTCCACTACCACAATTTTGCTTCCTCCATTATCAATTAAGTAGGATTTATCTTCATGGGAATAAATAGATTGGAATAAACCTGTGACCGTTTCATTATTAACAATTTGATAAATGTCTTGAGTTATAACTTTATCCGTTTGATTAATAAACCCATAACTGCCGTCATTCTCACCAAAATTACCTTCATTTACCACAATTACGCCACTTGCATATTCTCCTCTCGGCACTTCTTCGTCTTTTTCACAAGCACTTATAACTGTTAATAACGCCAATAAAAAGACATACGATATTCTAAAATGCTTCATAAATTATTTATTAAAATTGAGTTTAGCACCTGCCAAAAAGTTAACCCCCGGCATAGCCCTGTTTATAATTGATTGATAATTTGTATTGGTAATATTATTGGCCTCGAGATAAATCCTAATTTTTGAATAACCCACGTGTATTTTATAACCAAACCGTGCATTTAATAGCATATAGCCTGGCACTTCGGTCTCATTATCAGAAGTAATAAATCGTTTACCTGTAACAACGCCATTGAGTTGAAAATCCCAATGATTAAAGATTAGCTGTCCCGTAATATTTCCATTATGAAATGGCACATAAGGCAATTGTTTACCGGCCGATCTATCGTACTCGTGTAATGCCTCTTTATTGGTAGATTTGGTATAGGCATAATTCAACCATCCTTTTAGATTGGCTTGGCCAATTTCTTTTTCAAGACCAGCTTCCATCTCCACTCCAAACCCTTCTACTTTGCGCTTATTTTCTGGGCTCCATATAGCTCCATTGGGTAGCCATAGTATCCAATTATCAACCCATAACTTATAGGTTGTGGCTGTAAGCCAAAATGGGATGTTCCCATTATTTTTAAGATCTAATTCTATTTCCGCATTTAAAGATTCCTCGGGTTCTAATGCCAGATTTCCCCCAGGCACCCAATACCGATCGTTTAAAGTTGGCACTCGATACCCTTTAGATAATTGGGTTTTTACATTAAAGCGCCAAAAAATAGAATTTATAAAATTATAATCCATGCCTATTGATGGCGTAAATGGGATTTCATAACCTGTTACAAAAGCTTGTCTTAGGTTAAAACTGGCGTCTAGTTTATTGGTTAATCTCCAAAGGATTGATGCGTATAAATTACTTCTATTTTCAGAGCCTGAGTTATTTTCATAAAAAGGGGTTAATACTTCAACCCAAGTTGAATTTATCCCAATTTCAGCTGACAGTGATCTTCCAAAATCATATTCAATAATTAATTCGGTTTTATGCTGTTTGCTGTCAGTAACCGATCCATTATAATTAATCTTATCATATAAAAAACCGTATTGAGTTGTAACCAAACCCTCTTTTAAAGAGCTACTATAAATAATAGATGACCAAAAATTGGCATCTTTTTGATTATTGATTGCGTTGCTACCAATCGAAGGTTGTAAACTCCTATCCGCTTTTACGTTTTGCAAATTAAATGTTAATACGTTTTTAGCATTAATAGTATAAGCAGATTCAAACTGAAGCCCTTGAATTGAAAAATTAGCATTTTCTTGATTTCCCAAATTGGTGTCACTGCTAGATTTATAGGGAAAATTATTTTCTGATTGTTTAAACAATCCACCCACCTTTATATAGCCCTTAGCACCAGAGGTGGTTACTTGTAAAGATGAATTAGCACTACCAAAAGACCCTACAGATTGATTTGCCAATACACTAAGCCCGCTCTGTGGCTTATGAGACTGCAAGTCAATAATGCCTCCAATTGCTCCTGTTCCAAACCTTGCAGAGGAAGAGCCATGCACCAAATTTACCTCGCTAATAAAATCGAGGGGAATTAAGGAGAGGTCGGTTTGGCCTAAAAAAGGATAGCCAACTTGCATTCCATTCCAACGAACTACTGTGTGGCTTGCACCTGTTCCTCTAAAAGAAACCGTTGAAAGCATTCCGGCTCCGTATTGTTTTATAAATGCTGATGACTGAATACTCAAAAGAGTTGCTAAGCTGGATTGCGTATAATTTTGGATAATAGAACTATCGAGTTGGCTTACCGTAGCTCCAACACCAAATTTTTTAATAGAACTAGCCGTAATTTCAATTTCATCCAACTTAGTTACTCGATCTTGAGCAAAAGACATAGTTAAGCCTGACAATAAAATTGACGTTAGGATTAAAAAGGGACGATATGATTTATTAATAATCTTGCCCATTACCTTTCACCCGAAAGTTTTGAATATAATTTTATTGGCAGGTCTCCTGGCTTACCCGGCTCTTACTTACCTTCCCGTTCCGCTAAAAACAGTGGTTGTAGTTATAAAAGCACTGGTCTCAAATTATCGAGACCGGGTTCACAGTTGCGGGGACAGCTTTCGTTTTAAACGAAAATTCCCTTTTTAATCCATCCCGATATTTCGGAACTTGGAACCAATGATGCGAAAGTAGCCACTGAAAAACTATTAGCCAACTATTAGAATTAGTATCGAACAAAATCTTATCAGATAAAGTAATATTGTTTTAGAGAGAGTAATACCTTTGCCTCCAGTTATTAATCAGCAATGTCTTTACTTCATAAATTTTTAGTTTGGCGCATAAAGCACCTTAGTGATAGAAATTTTCTTATTTTCTTAGGGATAATTATTGGCGTTTTATCTGGTTTTGCAGCAGTAACGCTAAAATGGACAGTGCATTTCATTGCTCGCATTTTAATGGAAAACGAAATTTTCGAAACTCAAAAATTGCTTTACATCGTATATCCATTTATTGGCATCCTCTTAACCGTTTTCATATCAAAATACATCCTAAAAGAAAATTTAGGTCATGGTATTACCAATATTTTATACATAATTTCAAAACGCTCAAGTATTATTTCGAGAACAAAAATGTTTTCCAGAATGCTTACCAGTGCGATTACGGTTGGCTTTGGTGGCTCTGTTGGCTTAGAGGCTCCGATTGTAGTTACCGGATCCGCCATCGGGTCTAATATTGGTAGATTGATGCATCTTGGTTATAAAAAAAGAACACTTTTAATTGCATGTGGTGCTGCTGGTTCAATTTCAGCCATTTTCAACTCACCAATAGCAGGTGTAATATTCGCTATGGAGGTGTTGCTAACTGATGTAAGCATCTCTCTTTTTATTCCATTGCTACTTTCATCTGTAGTAGGCTCGTTAACTGCTCAATCATTAATGGGCAGTGAAATACTTTTTTCTTTTAAATTAAAAGATGATTTTGCTATAATAGATGTTCCATTTGCTGTTTTATTTGCAGCCCTTGCGGGTCTCCTTTCTGTCTATTTTACCAGAACCACCTTTTTTATTGAACGACAAATTGAAAAGGTAAAGAATAGACTATCAAGAGCAGCGATTGGTGGGATTGGCTTAGGAGTAATCCTGTTGTTTCTGCACCCGTTATATGGTGAAGGCTATAATACCATCTCAACAATTCTTGAAGGCAATGCTTCTAGCATTTTTGCAGAAAGCGTATTTTTTGAAGGAATAAATTCAAATTTATTCCTAGTGTTAATGATGTTGGCAGTTCTATTTATGAAACCAGTAGCTTCTGCACTTACCATCGGATCAGGCGGTAGTGGTGGAGTGTTTGCGCCTTCATTATTTATTGGAGGCATTTTTGGGTTCCTTTTTGCAACAATTGCCAATATAATTACAGGTGAACCCACATTGAGTGTTAGTAATTTTACTCTCATGGGAATGAGCGGAGTTATGAGCGGAGTATTACATGCCCCACTAACAGCTATCTTCCTAATTGCCGAAATCACCAGTGGATATACTTTATTTGTTCCGCTAATGTTAGTTTCTGCTATAGCATACAGCACCACTGTTTACTTTGAGCCTTACTCCCTTTATTCAAAATCATTAGCAAAAACTGGAGATCTTATTCCTAAGGACAAGGACAAATTAGTACTAAGTGTAATCAACCTAAATAAGATAATTGAAACTGACTTATTAAAAGTTTCGCCTGTTGCCACTTTAAGAGAACTTGTGGTCCTTGTACGAAGCTCTAAAAGAAATATTTTTCCGGTTGTAAATGAATTGGGAGGACTCTCTGGTATTGTTACTTTGGATGATATAAGACAAATTATGTTTGATACCGAATTGTATGATACAATGCTTGTAGAAGAGATAATGCACAGCCCTCCGGCAAGTGTTGGTTCTCAAGAAAATATGCAATCCGTAATGCACAAGTTTGAATCAAGTGGCGCTTGGAACTTACCCGTAATAGATGATGGAGTTTATGTGGGATTTATTTCCAAATCGCGTATTTTCAATACCTATAGAAACAAACTGAGAAAACAGAATGTTCAAGTGTAAATTTAAATTTGCTTCAATTTAAAATTCCAAATTTATTCACAATTATTTCAAAAATCTCTGGTAATGAGGAGGTTAGCCAAAGTTGTCCACACATAATTGATTTAAGAAAGAACCCATATAATGCTGACTATCTGATAGTTAAGACTTAACATTAAGATAATGTGGATAAAGGTAAAAAAATGTGCATAAGAAATCCCAAAATGGGAATTCAAATTACCGATTTGCAATTATCTTTTTTCTACGTGTTTATGCTTATATAAATTTTTTACAAAATTGAGATACATCAATTAATTTGTGACTTTTATCCGCTCAATTTTAATAATTGTCTTTATTAACTCAAAACCCCTTTTTTTATATTTATTCATTCTAAATAGAGCGTTTACATCAAACTAAACTTATTAGAATAATACAATTTTATACAACCTAAAATTTTAGCTTAGCATTGACATTATGCTTTCAATATGAGAACGGTCGTTGCCAAGCCGTGGCACTTTATTTTGCCCTCCTAATTTATTTTTAGATTTCATCCAATTATAAAAAGTTCCTGTAGGAACCGATCGAATAATTGGCAACACTAAGGCTAAATCTTTTTGACGTTTAGCTTCATAGTCTGAATTCAATTTTTTAAGATTGTCGTCAAGTAATTTCGTGAACTTGTCTAAGTCATTTGGTGTCTTCACAAACTCAATTATCCACTCATGACCGCCTCTTTTATTCTTTTCTAAATAAACTGGCCCTGCTGTAAAATTTTCAATAATTGCTCCTGTAGATTCGCAACTTTTGGCAATTGCATCTTCTGCATTCTCTATTACTAACTCCTCCCCAAAAGCATTAATAAAATGTTTTGTTCTACCAGATATTTTTATTCTATATGGGTTTGTATTTGTAAACCTTACGGTATCACCAATATTGTATCGCCACAAACCAGCATTTGTAGAAATAATCATGGCATAATTCTTTCCCACTTCCACTTCCCATAAAGGAATTGGCCTTGAACTCGAAAGGCCTTGAGAGCTCATTGGAATAAATTCATAAAATATGCCATAATCGAGCATTAGCAACATATCCTCACTATCTGGCTGATCCTGAATTCCAAAAAAGCCTTCAGAAGCATTGTATGCATCTACATAAAACACTTTATTACTTGGAATCATATCTTTAAAAATTTGACGATATGGCCCAAATGCTACAGCACCATGGAAGAACACTTCGAGGTTTGGCCATACTTCAAGAATATTTGAAGCGCCTTTCAATTCCAGTACTCTTTTTAGCACCAGCAATGTCCAAGTTGGCACACCTGTCATACTGGTAACATTTTCATCGAGTGTTTCTTTCGCAATTTTTTCTAGCTTTTCTTCCCAGTTATCCAACAGAACAACTTCTTCACTTGGTGTACGCACAAATTTTGCCCATAAAGGCATGTTTTGCAATATCACCGCAGATACATCTCCGTAATAAGAATTTCCATTAGGGTCCAAAGGGTTCTTCTGATGACTGCCCCCAATGGATAAATTTTTACCAGTGAAAAGTAAACTTTCGGGGTTATTATTGGTGTAAATAGCTAGCAAATCCTTTCCTCCACTAAAGTGGCTCTCATCCATCGCCTCTTGAGATACCGGAATAAATTTACTTTTCGCATTCGTTGTTCCCGATGATTTTGCGAACCAATTTATATCCGTAGGCCAAAGCACATTTTGCTCACCTTTCATCATTCGATCTATGTAAGGATAAATCTCTTCGTATGTTGAAAATGGTACTTGCTCCTGAAACTCAGTATAGGCTTTTATATTTTTAAAATTATATTTCCTGCCAAATTCAGTATTTTTAGCATCTGAAATCAGCCTCAAAAACACATCACGCTGAACTTCATGCGGATACTGTTTAAAAAGCTCGATCTGATGGATTCGTTGCTTAATTATCCAAGTAAAAAATGAATTTAAGATTGGCATATTATTGGCTAACTTTTATAAAAAATGTTAGTTACCAAAATATGAAAAATAGGTAATAGATACTAAAATTTATCAATAGATTTTAGAACTAAACTTTACGCTTAAGTTCAAAATGTTTACCAAGATACACTTTACGAACTTGCTCATCATTTGCCAAATCCTCTGCTGAACCAGATTTTAGCAACCTGCCTTCAAACATTAAATACGCACGGTCTGTAATTGACAATGTTTCATTCACATTATGATCCGTTATCAAAATGCCAATATTCTTCTTTTTAAGCTGCGATACAATACTTTGAATTTCTTCAACAGCAATGGGATCAACACCCGCAAAAGGTTCATCAAGTAGTACAAAATTAGGGTTAACAGCTAATGCTCTAGCAATTTCGGTTCTTCTACGCTCACCCCCAGAAAGAACTCCTCCCATATTTTTACGAACGTGGGTAAGACTAAACTCTTCTAGTAAACTTTCTGTTTTTTCCTTTTGTGCAGCTTTAGATAAATCCGACATTTCTAATACTGCAAGGATATTTTCCTCGACTGTAAGTTTCCTAAATACGGATGCTTCTTGCGCTAAATACCCAATGCCTAGCTTTGCTCTTTTATACATGGGCAAAGATGTAATATCTTCATCATTCAAAAATATTTTACCTTCATTTGGCTTTATTAATCCAACAATCATGTAGAATGAAGTGGTTTTCCCAGCTCCATTTGGCCCAAGTAATCCAACAATTTCTCCTTGATTTACCTCCACACTAACATTATCAACTACTTTACGCTTACTGTATTTTTTAACTAGATGTTCGGCTTTTAAAATCATATATTTAAAACTAAGCTGTAAACTTAATATCTTTAATTTTCAACTGAATACTTTTAATACCTCTGAAATTATTTTCATCTATATTAAACACAATATCGATGATATTTCCAGCTAACTCATCATTAAAAAGATGTGGCATATTAAACCCGATCCCATCAAACACTGCGCCATTTTGTTCTACATTTAATTTTAAATGCAACTCTTTCAAAAGCGATGCCTTTTGAATCTTAACCCCTTTAACAACAAACACCGGTTGTAAATTGCCAGGTCCGAAAGGAGCCATTTGATTTACTAAATTTAGAAATTTATACGTTATTAAATCTAATGTTATTTCGGCATCGATTTTTATTGTACGCGTCTCTTGTTCCGAGGTAATTGTAGAAACCACTGCTTCTTCAAATGCCATTATAAATGGTTCTAGGTTTTCTCTTTTTAGACTTAATCCTGCCGCATATTTATGGCCTCCAAACTGCTCCAACCATTCTCCACTCTGCACAATAGCCTCGTGTACATCAAAGCCTGAAACAGAACGGGCTGACCCAGTAACAAATCCATTTGATTCAGTAAGCACAATGGTTGGCTTATAATATTCATCCACACATTTAGAAGCCACTATCCCAATCACTCCTTTATGCCAACCTGCACTAAACAACACGGTAGATTTCCGCTGTTTAAAGATTGGGTTTCCTTCAAGCATAGCAAGTGCTTCATTGGTTATCTGTTCTTGGGTGTCTCTTCGTATTTGATTCTTTGTATTTATTAGTGAGGCTATTCTGTTGGCTTCTGTCATGTCATTGCTAATCAAAACTGAAACCGCTTCATTAGCATGGCCAATTCTACCCGATGCATTTATACGTGGAGCAATTCCAAACACTACATTTCCAATATTAAGTGGCGGTGTTAAACCACCAATTTCCATTAATGCTTTTAGGCCTATACTTGGGTCTTCGTTTAGCTTTTTCAGTCCATAAAAGGACAATGTTCTATTTTCGGCAACCATCGGCACAATATCCGCAGCAATGCTTACCGCCAATAAGTCTAGATTTTCGAAAAGCAACTCTTTATCCCAACTTTTTCTTGAAGCAATTGCTTGCATTAGTTTAAAGCCAACACCACACCCAGAAAGTTCTTTAAAAGGGTAACCGCAATCCATTTGTTTGGGATCTAGAATGGCATTAGCATTGGGCAATATGTCTCCAGGAGTATGATGATCACAAACAATAAAGTCCATGCCGAGCTCTTTGGCTCTTGCAATTGGCTTGTGCCCTTTTATTCCACAATCTAAACTAATAATTAAACCAAATCCATTTTCAGAGGCCCATTCTACGCCTTGCATAGAAACTCCATAACCTTCTTCGTACCTATCAGGAATGTAGTACGCTAGTTTTTTATGGTAATTAGATAGAAATTTATAAACTAGAGCAACAGATGTAGTTCCATCCACATCGTAATCTCCATAAATAAGGATTTTCTCATTGCTGTCAATTGCAGAAATAAGTGTAGTTACCGCAAGTTCCATATCCTTCATAAGAAAAGGATCATGCAGCTCTGTTAACGATGGTCGAAAAAAGGCTTTGGCCTCTTCAAAATTAGTTATCCCACGTTGGATTAAGAGTGCTGATACAATAGGATTAGTGTTGATTGCATTTGATAATTCCTGAATAAGATGCTCATCAGGCAAAGGTTTAATACTCCAGATATGTTCGGTGGGCATAAAATATGTCTTAATTTCAGTACTGACTTATGAAACAAGGTCTTCAAGAACCTGTTCAAAATCAATTTTATTAGCGACAAGTTTTTCGGTAGCAATTTCCCAAATCACTCGATTATCAATGATATGGTATTCGTGAATAGCAAAGTTTCTTAACCCATACATTTGTCTCCAAGGAATTTTCGTATAATTTTCCTTTAAGGAAGCAGGTAATTTATTTGTTATTTCTCCAATAATCTCAAAGTTTCTAGTCACGGCATCAATTACCATTTGGTTTTTTGAGAATGCATCAAAATTTTCTACTGTTTCGATGTAGCTCAAAATTCTATCAATACTTGAAATGATATCAGAAATATAAATATCAATTTTTCTTTCACTCATACAAAAACAACCTCTTTAAGTATAGCATTTTTTAGTTTAGGGTGTAGTGAGGTTGTTGTAACCAAATCAACTTCTCGATTAAAAACAGATTCCAACTCTAGCTTTAGATCGAAAAAATTCCACCCTAAAGGCTCTCCCATTTCAATTAAAATGTCAATATCTGAGTTCTCATCTTGCATATTTTTTACATATGAACCATACAAACCAATATTCTTAATTTTATAGTCATTTACCAATTTAGGTTTAAGACTGTTAAGGGAATTTACTATATCGTTTTGCCTGAGCATAGTGCTAATATACGGCAATGAGCATTTAGATAAGAATAAATAATTTGAAAATCAGCTTCTGCTCCTACCAACAAATACCATATTATAATAGCGTTCAATTTCATTTAATAATTTGAACATTGCTTGAATTTGTTCTTCTTAGCTAGAATAGCCCAAAGATAGGAATAGAATTAACGAAATGATATAAAAAAACGTGGCTCAAATTAAATATTAAGCCACGTTTAGAGGAATTAATTTACTTTAATTTTTAACCATTTCAAGTTTTAGGGTAATCTCAACATCTTCTCCAACTGTTAATCCTCCCTGCTTAGTTTTCGAATTCCAAGCAACACCATAATCCAATCTATTAATAGATCCTTTTGCTATAAATCCGGCTTTTTTATTCCCATACCCATCTTCTGCTTGTCCACCATATTTGACATCAAACACAGCCTTTTTTGTAATCCCACGCATAGTTAAGTCACCTTCTAACGAATAATGACTATCATCTTTCTCACTAAAAGAGGTACTTACAAAAGTCATTTTAGGATGTTTTTCGGCATAGAAAAAATCTTCGGATTGTAAATGCCCATCTCTTCTTTCGTTATCAGTGTTTACACTGGCAATATCTACAGAAAAAGAGATTTTTGCATCAGAAAAATCATCTTTGGATGCAACCATCTTACCTTCAAAAGTTTTAAAATTCCCATCTACTTCTGAGATAACCATATGCTCAACTGTGAAATTTACTTTAGAATGAGCTGGATCAGCGACCCAAGTTGTTTGTGCACTTGTGCTTAATACCGCTAAGCCAAGAACAATACTTAATACTACTTTTTTCATTTTTATATTATTTTATTTACTGTAATAGAATTTTTCATATACGATTTGGTCACCATCCCATCTTTGAACCGATATTTGATCATAGTTGCGTGTTCCCCAATCCTTATGATCGTAATCAAAATGCCATTGTATAATAGCTATTTGATCATTGATGATAATATTTTTAACCTCAGCACCTCTAAATTCCGTAATCCCATTAACAAAGGCTTCTTCGTTAAGTCTGTTGTTTGCTTTGCCAGAAACCGGATCACTCACATTTTCTTGCATCACTACTTCATCTGCATAGAATTTATCAAATCCATTTAAAATTTCTCCTTGCAGAATCATTTGATTTAATGATTCTACGTTTTCATTTACTGTTGCCATAATTATATTTACTATGTAGTTTAATTAATTATTATGCTACAAAGTTGGGAGCTGTGCAACGTAGAAACGTTCACCTATGTTAAGAAACGATCGAATAGGAAATAAATCCTATTTGTAATTATCTGCTATTTGCTTTCTAATTCTGCTCAGTGATTGTGGTTTGATACCAAGGAAAGAAGCCAGATAATGTTGAGGAACACTTTGAACGATGTCTGGTTTTTCACTTACTAATTTCAAATATCGCTCTTCTGCACTTTCACTATAAATATTAGACACTCTACGTTGCTGCTGAATTAAACCATTTTGAAATAGAAGCCTAAAAAATCGTTCAAAAACTGAAATGTTCTTACATGCTATTTCAAAATTATCTTTGCTTATAATAAGGACTTCTGTATCTGCAAATGCTTCTACATTATACAATGCAGGTTCTTTGGATAAATAACTATATAAATCAGATATCCAATGGCCTTCAATAGCTATTTGAAAAATATGCTTTTGACCTTTATTATCAACCGCATAGGCACCCATAACACCACTCAGTAAAAATGCCTGCCATTTAGCAACACGTCCTTCTCTAACTAACAATTCATGTTTTTTCAGTTGAACCGTTTCGGTAAGATTAATGAATTTTTCAAAATCCGAATCAGATATATCTACTTTGAGCTTGAGATGTTTTCGTAAAATTTCGAGATTCTTCATCCTTCTTACTGAGCAAACACCATTTCGTAAATTCTTTCAACTTCCCCTTGCAGTTCGGGCATGGATATGTATTTGCTTTTTCGAATGTATTCTTTTCCTTCAAAAAATACGAGAAGAGTTGGATTACCAAACACATTATATTGGCCCGCTAAGGATGGGTTTGTAAAACTATCTACAATTACCATTTCCATTTTAGGAAACTTAGATGCTATAAGATTCGATACTTTGGGCCTAAGTGCCACACAAGGTCCACAAAAATCATTTTTAAAGTACACGAGTACTCCTTGTGATTCTTTAATTTTTACTTCTAATTCTTCTGGTGTCATTTATTGTAATAGATAATCAGCAAAATTAAATGGTACCAATCACTCTCGCTTCTAAATAAAGAGATTCTTCGCTGCGCTCTGAATGACGTAGAAATTAAGCCTATAGTTCATAATACTCGGGACGAGTATCATCACTAATTTGATTATAGAAAGCTGGAGAAACATTTCGGCCATCCTTTGTTTTAAGTAAAAACTTATATACAGCCAATACTGGATTGAATGTTATGTCGGTCACCCCAAATATATACGTTTGGGGATCTTCTTCAGTCTTCTTCTTTTCTTCTTCAAATTGAACAGTAAAACCATTAAATTCTAATAATTCTTTGAGAAAGTCAACCCGCTCTTTTAACACCCCTTTTTCTAACACTTTGCAGCGTACTTCGTTAATGTCTTTTTCTGTATGTTTTCCTGAATCTAGTGCCATACTAATTATAAGTTAATAGTAATTGGTTAATAGTTATTTAAATTCCAAAACTAACTGCCTGTACCCAATCAAATATTGGGCTATAAATACCAACAGCAAGAATACCTAATACCGTTATTACTAAGCCAAGTCTTGCAAGGGGATCCCCTTTAATTAGCTCCATTGGATTTTCTGATCTAACTACAAATATTGCTTTTACAACTAATAGATAATAGTACAATGAAACTATGGTATTAATAACTGCGATTAAAACCAACCAATACATTCCTTGTTCGGCAACCGCAGCAAACAAGAAGAATTTACCAAAAAAGCCCGCCAAAGGAGGTATTCCTGCCAATGAAAATAATGCCAACAGCATCACCAAACTTAGCATTGGATTAGTTTGATAAAACCCATTATAGTCATCTATTCTATCTTTTCCTGTTGCATTTTTAACAATGGAAACTACGCCAAATGCAGCAAGATTAGAGAATACATATACCAATATAAAATAGATAACCGTTGCCATTCCATAAGATGTGCCGCTTATCATACCTAGTAAAATAAACCCTGCCTGGGCAATGGAAGAGAAGGCCAAAAACCGTTGTAAGTTTTGCTGCCTAATGGCAAATAAATTACCTACAACCATTGTTGTTACGGCCATTACTGCTAATAACGGCTTCCAAGCTTCAACCATATCTTTAAACACGGTGAATAAAAGTGCAATTAACACAAATACAGACGCTCCTTTAGAAACTACTGAAAGATACCCTGCCACATTGGTTGGCGCCCCTTCATACACATCGGCAGTCCATAAGTGAAATGGTGCTAATGAAATTTTAAAAGCTAAGCCCGATATAAAGAAAACGGTTGCTAAAATCTGCAATGGATTCATCGCTAAACCACCCATTACTTCACTAAAATATAAACTGCCGGTTGTACCATAAATAATAGAAATGCCATACAGCATAACTCCAGAAGAAACCGCTGCCAGCAATATTAACTTAATACCTGCTTCGGTTGATTTCATTTTATATACATCATACGCAACAAGTGTCGCAATTGGTATAGTTGCTAATTCCAGTCCTAAATACAGCATTAAAAAATCTCCCGCTGATATCATGTAATACATTCCCAATAACGTGGAGAAGGTTAGCATATAAAATTCTAGCGAACGATTATTATTCTCTGGCTTTTTAAGCCATCCTTGCACTTGCATTAGCACTACCAAAACACCGATGTTAAGCACATTCTTCATTAGAATGATAAGTGCAGTATTTTGGTACATTCCACCAAACAAGCTACCTGTTTCGGCTGGCAAAAAGCCAAGTATTGTATGCAGCCCAAACAAGGCTGTTGCTAAATTTAGCAATAGAGAATGCGACTTTTTTGATGAAAAAATTTCAGCAATTAAGATTAGCAGCACTACCACAATGAGTGATAGCTCGTTTCGCATTATTATAAAATTTGATAAGTCCATTATATCTATATTTCTCAAAATATTATCAACCAGCTGAATACATAAATTGAATTATGAATACTGATTAACGATTTTTGAATTATGATTTTTGATTCTTCTGAGCCGTTTCAATACTTTTTACAAAAATGGCTATCAATTCATTATTTTCTTTTTTTGCCTTAACTATTTTTTCTTCCACTTTATAGAGATTAGTTCTATGTATAATTTTGAGATTAATTAAAGACTCTCTTAGTTCTTTCAGTATTACTTTCATTTTATGGATAAAGTCTTTTTTAGACTCAGCACTCTGAGCTTCTCCATAATTTAAAGCAACCGAAGTGCCAGATCGAACCAATTGACCTGATAAATGATTTCCTGCTTTTGAATTAGGTGTTTTATTTACTATTTCAATTATTAAAACAGAAAAATCAATCAATCGTTCTTCTAAATCAAATTTATTCATTTGCTGCCAAATCTAAAATCATCGTTCGTTAATCGATATTCTACATTCACTTTTATTTATTTTTAATTCAATACTAATCTTTCAAACATGGGCCCTAGGCCATCGAAGATCATTTTTCCCAACCAATTTGGAAACAACCCTATACCTGCAATTACACCAATCAACACAAAAACGGCCACTTTATCGTACCAACGCGCATCTGGAAGTAATTCAAACTCTTTGTTTTTTATGGGACCCATCAACATAGTTCCTGCAGCTCTAAGTACATAAACTGCGGTAATTACGATGGATGAGATAACGAGAATGGTTGCCACTCTAATAAATAGATCGTCATTCTGGAAAGCTCCTACAAAAATCGTCATCTCTGCAATAAATGCACTAAATCCTGGTAAGCCAAGTGAAGCAAACCCTGCTATGAAGTAAGCCACTCCTAACACAGGCATCACTTTCATCAATCCGCCCATTTCGTTAATGTTTCGGGTGTGTGATCGACTGTAAATCATTCCAATTAATGCAAAGAAAAGAGCAGTAATTAATCCGTGTGAAATCATTTGGAGCACAGCACCTTCGAACGCAACTTGATTAAACATGAGTGCTGCAAATAAGATAAACGCTAAATGACTTACCGAAGAATACGCATTGATGTACTTGAGGTCTTTTTGCCAAATGGCTCCAAATGCTCCATACACCGCTCCGATAACTGCCAGTATTATAAATATCCATGAATAATGTTGAGCACCTTGGGGCATTAGCATTACTGCAATACGCAAAGCACCATATCCGCCTAGTTTCATTAATACACCTGCGTGTAACATCGAAACTGCAGTTGGTGCAGATGCATGACCATCTGGTGACCACGTATGAAATGGGTATAAAGCACCCAGCACTCCAAACCCAACAAATGTGAGTGGGAAGAAGAAATATTGGGCTGCAGTAGGAATATTAATTTTTGAAATTTCGATAAAGTTAAATGTTAAAGCACCTCCTTCTGGAGCAGAGTTAAAATAGATTCCCAGAATACCTACTAAAAGGAAAGCTGATGCTCCCATTAACATCAGTGTTAACTTCATGGCAGAGTATTCTTTCGGGCCTGTTCCCCAAATGCCTATTAACAAATACATCGGAATCACTGCCAACTCGTAAAACAAGAACATTGTAAATAGATCGAGTGAGATAAAAAATCCAAATACCCCTGTAGCCAACATATAAAGGGTAATGAAAAATTCCTTGGTTCTGTCTTTGATTTCCCAAGAAGCAAAAACACCTGTAAAAACAATAATGCTTGTTAAAATGATTAACGAAATAGAAACCCCATCCACACCAATGGCATAGTGGATGTTTAGCGATTTATACCACATTACATCTTTCGTAAAAAGCATTTCAGAAGTATCGCCTCCATTTCGCAATGCAAAAAATGAGAACAATAGAAAAACAGACTGGATTAATTGAACCCCAGCCCCTATGGCTCCTACCCACTTTACTTTTGTGTCATTCACAAATGCCATCACAATCATTGTGATTACCGGCACCCATATTAATAAACTTAATTTATCCATTATATCTTATCTTGAAGCTTATACATAAACCGAGCAATTTACCAAAGCAATAAGCACTAATATATTGAGTTAAAAACTCTTCAAAACTTCTCACAATACCCTGTGGGTATTCTTGCGATTTTTCAAAACTTTTTATTCTCAATCTTTCAACACTTCTCATCTTCATTAAATTACTCATTTTAGGTAGTATAATACAAACAATGCCAACCCAACAACACCTGCGATCATTACAAATGCATATTGTTGTAACTGACCAGATTGTAAATTTTTAGTTTTATCAGATACTTTATTGGTAACCCACGCCATCCCATCCATGGAGCCATCCACTACCTTTTTATCGAACCATGCAATCGGTTGAGAAATGGCATTAAAAATGATCGTATGAGTAACCCAAAAATAGATTTCATCTATATAAAATTTGCGTAAACTTAATTTGTATAAACTAGGCATTGCATTAGCAATTTTGTCGGCCGTGGATTTTGGTTTTAAGTACAGAATGGCTGCTATCACGATTCCTACTATCCCAATTGCTACCGATGGAATGGCTATGTTCCAGTGGAAATGCGCCATATACGGAATCAAATCTGGAGATACATAGTTGCTAAAAGGGATAAAGCCAACAATACTTGTCATAATGGCTAAGAAAATTAAAGCAAAACTCATAGAGAATGGAGCCTCGTGGGGCTTGTGTTCATAATCTCTATCATTACCCCAGAAAATATTAAAGTATAACCTAAACATATAGAAGGCTGTTAGTCCTGCTACTGCCCATTCTGTCCAGAAATAAAGTTGGTTACTTGCAAATGCTGCTGCTAAAATTTCATCTTTACTAAAGAAACCTGCAAAAGGAGGTATTCCGGATATTGCCAAGGCAGCAATTAAAAAGGTAATATGTGTAATGGGCAAATATTTTCTAAGTCCTCCCATATCACCCATATCGTTGCTATGTACTGCATGGATGACTGCTCCAGCTCCTAAGAAAAGGAGTGCTTTAAACATAGCGTGCGTAAACAAGTGAAACATGGAAGCCGTAAATCCTAGGCCTTCTTCTCCCCCATAGCCAGAAACACCTAAAGCAAGCATCATATAGCCAATTTGTGACATCGTAGAAAAGGCCAACACTCTTTTTATATCCGTTTGGGTAACTGCAATAAGAGCGGCAAATAAAGACGTAAATGCTCCAACTCCCGCCACAATAGCCAATGCATCGGGGGCGTGTAATACATATAACCCAAATAAGCGTGCTACAAGATAAACACCGGCAACTACCATTGTTGCTGCATGGATTAAGGCCGAAACAGGTGTTGGGCCTTCCATAGCATCGGGTAGCCAAATATGCAATGGAAACATGGCCGATTTACCAGCTCCGCCCATAAATATGAGGAGGAGTGCCCAAGATAAAACTGACATACCCATAAACGAAATGCCAACCATATTTCCAATGGCAGCGTTTTCTGGATTCATAAGCTCTTGAAAATCGAAGGTTTTAGTGTAGTACGAAAGCACTAGAATACCTACCAAGAAACCAAAATCGGCAAATCGCGTAACAATAAATGCTTTTTTAGAAGCTGAAACGGCTGATGGCTTTTTATAATAAAATCCGATGAGTAAGAATGATGAAACACCCACTAGCTCCCAGAAAATATACATCTGGAAAATATTAGTAGCTATTACCAACCCTATCATAGAAAAGCTAAACAGAGACAAGAAAGCAAAGAATCTTTCAAATCCATCTTCGCCTTTCATATAGCCAAAGCTATAAATATGCACCATGGCAGATACCGTAGTTACTACTACCAACATCATAATTGATATTGGGTCTATTAAAACACCCATTTTAATGACGAGCGTATCAAAAAATTGCAACCACTCCATGTCGTATGGAATGTACGTTTGGTACTTGCCATCAACTAAGCCACTCCCTAAAAAGTATTGATAAGCAGCAGTGTATGATAAAACCATACCTAATAAAATAGTGAGTGTGGCAATGGCTCCTGAGAGCATCGGTTTTAATTGTTTACCAAAAAGCCCTACTACCAAAAAGGAGGCAAAAAGTGTTAATGGTATCCAAAGAGTATATGAAAAATCGACCTGCATAACGTTAGTGTTTCATTGTATTAATATGTTCCACATCAATACCTTGTAGTTTTCTATACACATTTAAAATAATGGCAATGGCAACCGCAGCTTCTGCTGCTGCTATACCAATTACAAATAGGCTAATCATATACCCTTGTAATAAATCTGGGTAGAGATATTTATTAAATGCTACAAAATTTATGTTCACTGAATTGAGTACTAGCTCAACAGACATAAGGATTGTAATTAGGTTCTTGCGAACAATAAACCCGTACATTCCCACAAAAAACATGATGGTTGAAACCACCAAAAAATCGGTTACTCCTATTCCTTCAATCATTTCGTGTATCGTTTAGCTATCATAATGGCACCAATCATGGAGGCCAATAATAAAACACTTATTACTTCGAAAGGAAGCACATATCCATAATTGCCATAGCTAAGCATGCTGAAGCCAATGGCTTTTACATCGTATGCTCCTTCGGCCATGCCATTAGGTATAAATTTGTATCCATAAATTGTCCAAAGAACTATGCTTAATCCACTAAAAGCCAACAAAGCTGATATGAGTGTTTTTCCTGTTCCAACTTTCTCCAATTTATGATCCATACGAGCAGTTAGTAATACTGCAAAAACAATAAGGACCACAACTCCACCAGAATAAACCGTAAGCTGCACTGCAGCTAAGAAGTTATAGTTTAACATAAAGTAGATAGCAGCCGTAGCCATTAATACAAACAGTAAATAAATGGCTGCTCTCAAAATATTTCTACTGGTAACTGTCATTACCGAGAAGACCACAATGGCCAATGCGAGTATATAAAAAATAATTGCTTCCATTAATCTTCTACGCCTTTACGAATTTTAGATCCGGGTTTATTTAAAACCATAGTTAAACTTTTACGATCGAATGTTGCATGCTCAAATTCTTGTCCCATTTTAATGGCATCAGTAGGGCAGGCAATTATGCACAGGTTACAAAGTGTACACATGGAGTGGTGATATACATGTTTATCAATTACTTTCTTTTTCTTTCCCGTTTCTGGGTCAACTAATCGCTCCCACATAATCTCAATAGAGCCGTTTGGACAAGCAAGTTCGCAAGCGGAACAACCTGTACATGCATGCTCGTTATTCTCATCATGAGGCATTATAACAACCCCTCTGAATCGATCAAACATTTTCAACGTATCCCTGTTTTCAGGATATTGCTGCGTAATAATTTCTTTACGCGCATGCGTAAAATAATACCCAGTTACCTTCATCCCTGTAAGAAGGGTTTTAATTCCTAGATAAATATCTTTAAAATATGTAGTGATTGCACTCATTTTAATTAGTTGATAGTTGACTAGTCCATAGTTGATAGTTGGTTAGTTTATAGTTTGACAGTTCGGTATTTAACTGCAAACTATAAACTATTGACTTTCTCCTCCTCATACTATGAAACTTACTACACATAAAATTCGATTTCATTTTAATTAATAACTATTTTACTAAACTAAAAATGCCACCCCATCATAGCAATAAATGCTATAACCAGGAGATTTACTAGGTTAATCGGTAATAAATATTTCCACTCTAATACTAATAATTGATCGATACGCAGGCGTGGGAAAGTCCACTTAAACCACATAATCAAACCTATGATAAAAAGGGTTTTACCAAAGAACCAAACTACGGATGGAATGTAATCCATAATGCCATTAAAGGCTTCCCAAGTACCAATATGGAAAGGCATCCAACCGCCTAAAAACACTGTCGCACCTACAGCAGCAATAATAAATAAATTCACATATTCCGCTAAAAAGAACATCGCAAACTTTATTCCTGAGTATTCGGTGTGAAAGCCAGCCGTTAATTCCGATTCGGCTTCGGCCATATCAAAAGGCCCACGATTGGTTTCGGCAGTACCTGCAATAAGGAAAATAACGAAGGCAATAAAAGCAGGTATATGTCCTTTAAATATCCACCATCCATCACGTTGACTTTCGATAATGGCAGACAACTGTAAATCGCCCGCTAAAACAACTATTGCGAGTAAGGATAAAGTTGCTGAAATTTCGTAACTAATTATTTGTGCACCACTACGCAAAGCTCCAATTAGGGAGTATTTATTATTACCAGCCCAACCTCCAATGAGTATTCCTAAAACTCCAATGGAAGAAACAGCAGAAATGTAAAACACCCCGATGTTAATATCCATTATATGTAACCCCATGGCAAATGGTATGGCACCAATGGCTAAAAACGCAGCAATTACAATGATAAATGGTGCAAGGTTGAATAAGAATTTATCTGCTGAACGAGCTGTAATATGCTCTTTCATCAAAAGCTTTAGAAAATCGGCCAAGGTTTGAAGTAAACCCCATTTACCAACACGGTTTGGGCCAACTCTGAGTTGAAAAAATGCCGCAACTTTACGCTCGATATATACCAACCCCATTACGGAGAGTGCTACAAAGAGAATTAATGTGATTCCAATAAGTGACCATTCTACAATTGGAACCATGGTTGGAGATAGAGCTCCAACTAGGAATTCGTGAATGCTGGTGATAAGGGGTGAAAAAAGATCCATAGTTTAAAAATTTAGCATTAACGCTTGCTCTTCGTTTTAAAACCAATCGGCTCATTTGAATCCGATTTCTGTACAATCATTTTATTAAGTACTTGAAATATTTGTATCAAACTTTGATCGTGGCTTATTCCTTTTCTTTCAAGTTGTTCAATTTTTAAAAGAATGTCTTTTTGAGAAACAATCATTTCTCTCATTTTTGTAAAAATTCGAATAAGTTGAATACTTACATTATTCGCTCTTTCACTATTCAAAACATTCGCTAACATCAATACACCGTGTTCTGTAAATACTGTTGGTAACACTCTACTTTTAGATGAAATGTTTGCGGTCGCAATTTGCGACTGCAAATTCTTTAATTCACCTTCTGTTATTTGGAACATAAAATCAGAAGGAAATTTGTTCATATTCCTCTTAACCTGTTCCCCTAATCTTTTATTTTCAACTCCATATAGTTCAGCTAAGTCTCTATCAAGCATCACTTTTTTACCCCTAATGGAGTATATTTTGGCTGCTACTATGTTTTCAGATACGGCTATCATTAACGATCAATGTCAGGTACAACCAAATCGATGGTGGACATCATAGCCACCAAATCAGCTATTTTCGAACCACGTGCAATTCGATCCAATACAAACAAGTTTGAGAAACTCGGAGACCTAAATTTTAGACGATAAGGGCTTTTAGCACCATCACTAACTACATATACCCCTAGTTCTCCTCGAGCAGTTTCAACACTTTGAAAGTACTCTCCCTTGGGCAATTTAATAACTGCTTTAACTGCCGATGATTGAATTTCTCCTTCCGGAATATTATCTATTAATTGTTCAATAATCTTCATTGATTCCCACATTTCAAGAATACGTGCTTTATATCTTGAATAGGTATCACCAGTATCCATCACGATTTCTTTGAAATCAACACGGTCATAAGCACTATAAGGTTTGTGTTTACGAATATCATTTGAGAAGCCAGATGCCCTACCAGTCGGGCCTGTGATACCATAAGAAATGGCGTCTTCTTTGGATAAAATTCCAATCCCTTCCGTTCTGTTTCTAAAAATTACATTATTAGAAAGCAACTCATCATATTCAGGCAATTTTGTTTTAAAGTGGGCAATAAACTCCTTAACTCTCTTCTGAAAATTAGGATGGATGTCCCACATTAAGCCGCCTGGCGTAAAGTAGTTCATGGTTAATCGAGCACCACAGGTTTCTTCAAAAATATCATTGATTAATTCGCGATCTCTAAACCCATATAAGAAGGTAGTTAGTGCACCAAGGTCCATGCCCATTACTCCCCACCATAATTGATGCGATGATAAACGCGTAAGTTCTGACATAATGGTACGCACCACTTTTACGCGATCACTTACTTCAATCTCAAGCGCATTTTCAACTAAAAGACAGACTGCCTCGTTGTTCATGTGGCTCGATAGGTAATCCATCCGGTCTGTGAGATGTACGATTTGACGATAGGAATCTTTTTCAGACATTTTTTCTATCGAGCGGTGAATATACCCAATATGTGGAATGACTTTTTTGATAATCTCCCCATCCAATTCCAACATCAACCTCAACACTCCATGGGTAGAAGGGTGCTGTGGCCCCATATTCACAAAATATTCCTGTGTTTTAAGCTCCTCTCTTATTGCTTTCTCCTCTATCATAGCGAAATCATATTTACAGGATCCACATAATCTTTTCTGAGAGGGTATCCCACCCATTCTTCATCAAGCAATATTCTCCTTAGATCGGGGTGATTATTAAATACCACGCCAAATAAATCATAGACTTCACGTTCATGGTATTCAGCTGTTCGCCACAGGTGGCATAAGGTTTCTACCTCCGACTTTTCCTTGTTTTCGATTTTAACTTTCAACACCAGTTCATGTTTGTGTTCAATTGACCTCAGATGATACACCATCATTAAATGATCCGGAAAATCTACGCAAGTAAGGCTGAACATAAAATCGAAGAGCATGTCAGCTTCATTTCGTAGTTTAGTAGCAAAATCTAATAATTGATTTGGCTTGATGATGACTTCCAAAAATTGAGTCCCGTGCGAAGCTTTAATGCCCGCCTCTTCATCTGCCAATACGGCCTCAGCAGAAAATTCTATCTCAGTACTCCAAGAGGCAATTTTACTTTTTAGGTTTTCTCTATCCATCGTTTTTAAGGCTACACTGAAACCCTTTATATTTTTATGTTTAGATAAATCTCTTCAATTTGTTTTTTATTCACAGGAAGTTCATTTTTAACAATGTCCCATACAATATCAACATCTAAATTATGGTAAGTATGAGAAATTATATTTCTTAAATTATACATTCCTTTCCAATCAATACTAGGGTTATTATCCTTTATATCGGCTGTCAGATTTTTAGCTGACTCGCCAATGTTCATTAATTTTATAATAATAGGATCATATTTTTCTTCATTTGTGTCTAAACCCAATGATGATTCAACATCTTTTAAACTAGTTTCTATTTTAGAAATAGCCCAAAGGATGTTCTCCAAATTTTGAATATCGTTATCCCTAAACATAAAGAGCTTCCTTCTCAATTTTATCCCTAAATGCGGGTAAAACTTTTCCATTTGCAATTATATCCACCTCTTTATGAAAATGGTTTTTGATCTCTTGTTGAAGTCCAACATACAACCTATAAATTCTATTATTTTTTGCATCTTCATTAAAATAAACAATTAGATCGATATCACTATCTTCATTAAAATCGCCCCGAGAAAATGAACCAACAAGACCTATTCTATCCAAAAAATATTTTTCTTTTAGATAGGTTTTATTTTCACTTAAAAATTCTAATATGTTATTCTTTGTTAACATTTATTAAATACTATAAACCTTTATCAAAGTCTTCCAATGTTTGTTTTTCATCAACCATCGAAGTGCTTTTAATTTTATCTTGCAATTTCATAATACCATCTAGCAAAGCCTCTGGCCTTGGTGGGCAACCAGGCACATACACATCTACAGGGATGATATGATCTGCTCCCTTTACTACCGAATAGGTATTATAAAAAAATGGGCCTCCTGATATTGCACAAGCACCCATCGCAATTACATATTTAGGATCGGCAATTTGTTCGTACAACCTACGGAGTACAGGTGCCATTTTATTAACTATGGTTCCGGCAATCACTATCATATCGGCTTGACGAGGAGTAGCTCGAGCTACTTCAAATCCAAAACGTGACCAATCGTGGCGAGAAGCTCCAGTTTGCATCATTTCTATTGCACAGCAACTGGTTCCAAATGTTAGTGGCCAAAGCGAATTTGATCGCGACCAATTAACAATTTTATCGAATGAAGTAACAATGATATTTGCTCCATTACCAGCGCCAATTACCTTTCCAGGAAAATCTGCTGGAATATTCGATGGATTTTGAATATTATCTAAATCTATTCCCATTTCAGTGCGTCTTTTTTCCAGGCATATAACAGTCCAAGCCCAAGTATGAAAAAGAAAATTACAATTTCTACAAAAGCCACCATTCCTAAATCCTTCATCACAACTGCCCAAGGAACAATAAATAACGTTTCCACATCAAAAATGAGGAAGAGGATTGCGAATAAATAGTACCCAACTTTAAATTGAATCCACGAAGAACCTTGCGTTTCAATCCCACATTCGAACGTGTCTTCTTTCATTTTCTGAGGAACTTTTGGTGATACTAAATAAGAGAAAACAACAGCCCCTCCTACCAATACCACACCCAGAATAATAAACAGAATTATTGCTTCGTTGCCCATCACTTAACTAATTTCCCAAGTTTCACCACTTTTTAATAAATCATTCACTGATTTAAATGGAGATTTTTTTTCTATCGCTTCAACTTGTCTTTTCATTCTTACCTCAAATGAATCATCAGCAAAAGAGCGTATAACGCCCGTAACCAATGGCATTTGAAGTTTTGTTAACATCATATGTAGAGTTGAATCTTCTTCGTGGGCATCGTGAATTAACAAATCCTCTTCAGATACGCCATCTTCACCAATAGTAACCACTTCTAATTTAAATCCATTTAGTACTAATCCTTTGTTGGATTCGGATCCAAATATCATAGGTTTACCATGTTCCACATAAATCTGATTATCCAGTTTTACATCTTTTCCTGTGTATTCAGAAAATATATCTTTATTAAAGATTACGCAGTTTTGCATAATTTCAATGATAGAAGCTCCTTGATGTTTTTCTGCCTCGACAAATATCGCAGTCATCGCTTTCAAACTTGTATCTGCTACGCGTGCAAAGAATTTTCCATTTGCACCAAGTACTAATTCTCCAGGATTAAAGGGATTGTCAATGGTTCCTTCTGGTGAAGATTTAGTGGTTTGTCCCAGGTTGGTAGTAGGAGAAAATTGGCCTTTAGTTAGCCCATATATACGGTTATTAAACAGCAGCATATTAATGCTTACGTTTCTTCTTATTAAGTGAATAAAATGATTTCCGCCAATAGCCAATGCATCTCCATCTCCTGTAATTTGCCATACACTGAGATCAGGATTAGCCAATTTTACCCCAGTAGCAATTGCAGGAGCACGACCATGGATACTATGAAACCCAAATGAATCCATATAATATGGAAAACGGGAAGAACAGCCAATACCGGATACAAATACGATATCTTCTTTGTTACGACCAATTAAAGGCATCGCTTTTTGAACAGCTTTTAAAATGGCATAGTCACCACAACCCGGGCACCATTTTACTTCTTGATCGCTTGAAAAATCTTTAGCGGTATATTCTAATGTTTCTACTGACATAATTATTTTTCTTCTAAGGATTGGTTGATGGCGTGGGTAAGCTCAATTACTCTAAATGGCAACCCTTGTGTTTTGTTATATTGTTGATAAGTGAACTGTGGAAGTTCTCCTCTCAAGTATTTAACCAACTGACCATTATTTAATTCACAGACCAAGATTTTCTTAAATTTCTTAAATACTTCTGCTGTGTTTCTTGGTAGCGGTTTGATGTAGTTAAAATGTGCAAGACCAACTTTTCCATTTGAGCTTACATTTTGATTAACAGCTGTTAAAGTAGAACCATAGGTGCCTCCCCAACTAACCACTAATAAATCACCTTCTTGTTCTCCATCAACCACCAATTCAGGAATATAATTGGCAACTCTCTGCACTTTTTCTTCCCTTATATGCGTCATCTTTTCATGATTTTCAGGCGTATAAGAAATATTCCCTGTGACATCTTCCTTCTCAAGTCCTCCAATTCGATGCTCGTAACCTGCCTGACCAGGATAAGCCCAATACCTTGCTAGTGAAGCGGTATCTCGCTCGTATGGTTGCCAGTTTTGCATAGATTCATCAGCTTCGTGAGGAGTAATTTCCTCTAAATCTTCTGTATGAAGAATCTTCCAAGGTTGAGATCCATTGGCAACATATCCATCAGTTAAGAGAACTACAGGAGTCATATGTTCCAACGCAATTTTAGAAGCTCTGTATGCCATCGAAAAACAATCTGCCGGAGATTTGGCAGCAACTACAATCACAGGGCTTTCACCGTTTCTACCATATAAGGCTTGCAATAAATCTGATTGTTCCGTTTTAGTGGGCAACCCAGTAGATGGCCCACCTCGTTGTACATCCACCACAACAAGAGGAAGTTCGGTCATAACCGCTAAGCCGAGTGCCTCACCTTTAAGGGCAAGGCCAGGGCCTGATGTTGTAGTGATTGCTAAATCACCTGCAAATGCCGCACCTATAGCAGATGCAATGCCTGCTATTTCATCTTCTGCTTGAAATACTTTTGCTCCAAAATGTCTGTGCTTTGCAAGCTCGTGTAAAATATCAGAAGCTGGAGTAATTGGGTAAGAACCTAAGAAAAGCTCCTTGCCCGCTTTTTCTGCTGCAGCTAGAAACCCCCAAGCGGTTGCTTCATTGCCCATCACATTTTTATAAAGCCCAGGTTCCATATCCGCAGGCAGCACAGTGCTGGCAGAAGAAAGAGCTTCAATAGTATCAGCATAATTAAACCCTGCTTTTAATGCTTTTATATTACCTGCTAGTATTTCTTCTTTTTTACCAAATTTTCCTTTTAAAAATCTTTCTGTATATTCTAATGGGCGACTAAACATCCAATACACCATGCCCAAAGCAAACATATTCTTGCTTCTAACCACGCTTTTATTATCAAGGCCCAACCCCTCTAACGCTGTACGTGTTAATGAAGTCATTGGAGCTTCAATCACATGATAATCTCTTAGCTCACCACTTGTAATAGGATCGTCCGCAAAGCCAGCTTTCTCCCAATCTTTACGCTTAAAATTATCAGTATCTAAAATGATGGTTTTTCCTTTTGCTACATTTACAAGATTCGCCTTTAATGCGGCCGCATTCATGGCCACTAATACATCCGGGTTATCACCTGGTGTATGAATATGTGCTTGTCCTATATGAACTTGAAATCCAGATACTCCAGCAACAGTCCCTTGTGGGGCTCTAATTTCGGCAGGGTAATCTGGAAAGGTAGCGATATCGTTACCTAATAATGCTGAGGTGCCAGTAAACTGTGTACCAGTAAGTTGCATGCCATCGCCAGAATCTCCAGCAAATTTAATTACAACCTTATCAACCTCTTTAATAGCAGCTGTTCCCATTTATAATATAGTTCAAAAATTAAAATCTCTTTTTTCGAGCCGCCAAGGTAGGGCGTTACTCAAACTAAAAATATGAGTTAAATCATAAAAAAGGAAATATTTAGACAGTGATTATTATTCTTCAAATCAAATGCCCGAATGGGCATAATTAGGGTGGTTTTTTAAATTTTTCTTGCACCAGTATTTTTTACTTTTTAAAATTCTTTTTTAGTGCTAAAATTTCGTTCTTTAGAATAATTCCAAATACAAAATTTATGTTATTAAGTTAAATTTTGTATTTTACATTTGCGACAGAAAAATGACAATAACTTTTAAAAAATAGATATTATGTTAGTAATAAATGATGATTGTATCAATTGCGATGCTTGCGTAGCAGAATGTCCTAATAACGCAATCTACGAGCCAGACGAACAGTGGGCTTATGCCGATGGAACTAACCTAAGTGGTTCGTTTACATCAGCAGATGGCACTGAAAAAAATGCCGATGAAAAGAACGAAGCAGGATCTGATGAGTTCTTCTTTATTGTAGCAGATAAGTGTACAGAATGTAAAGGTTTCCATGATGAGCCTCAATGTGTTTCTGTTTGCCCTGCCGATGCCATTTTTGTGGATGAGGAAAATCCAGAAACAGAAGAGGAGTTATTAGCGAAGAAAGAATTAATGCACGGATAATAATATCATCATCTTGTGATGTACAGACCTTGGTTTGTTAAAAGGGACGACACTTAATGTAAGTGTCGTCCCTTTATTTTTTTATACACTTCTACGTATTTAATCTTAGCAAAACCTTAAGCCTAAAAACTAGTTGGTCTCGTGTTTTTTAAGGAGGATTATAATTAAAGAGTGGCTATACCTTTGAAGTATAATTAGAATTTAAAACCTATTAGTTATGAAAAAGCTTAGTTTAATCATCGCAGTTGTTGTCTTATTTGTTGCTAGCTCTTGTGCCCCTTCTTACATGTGCCCAACCTACTCTAACATAGATACTCCGCAAGAAGTACCTGCCGATTTAGATCAAAATAATCTATAAAAACAAAAGGCCTGTGCAACTCACAGACCTCCATATTTAACTTTATGTCTTAGCGCAAGTGTCCACTTGTGCGATCAAACAAAGAGCACGAGCGGACGCTTGTGCCAGGTAGTGTTGAAAAACAACTTAATCTTTCGTCATCAACCACTTAAATATTACCTTATAGTTTACTTTAGATCCATGCATTAAAATGCCAATTCTGTAAACTCTTCCAGCCATCCAGGTTGTTCCCATAAATCCTGCTACCATTAACACCATAGATAGTATTAACTGCCAAGTTGGTACATCAAAGGGTATTCGTACCATCATAATAATAGGTGCTGAAAACGGGATCATCGATAACCAAAAGGCCAAATCTCCACCCGGGTCTTTAATAACTGGCCCAAGCATCATCATACTAACAATAACAGGTAGCATGATTGGTAACATAAATTGTTGGGTATCAGCTTCGCTATCAACTGCGGAGCCTACCATTGCAAATAATGCCGCATTAAAGAGGTAGCCCGTTAAAAAGAAGAATAAAAAAGCACCCAATATGAGAGGGAGATTCACTTGCTCCAGCACATCATTAAGTTTACCGATTGCCTCCATTGCCTGTGCGTTTCCGCCAGCACTTCCTGTCACACTCATCCCGCTAGCTGCATCTGCAGCAACTTGGGGATCAACATCCAAAAGTAATGGCCCAAGAGATAGAATTGCAGAGGTGAGAATCATCCAAAGGGCAAACTGGGTTAACCCCACCAACGCCACTCCTAATATTTTTCCCATCATTAACTGATATGGCTTAACTGACGATACCAATATTTCAACTATTTTACTCGTTTTCTCTTGCATTACGGCTCGCATAACTTGGGTGCCATAAATCATAATAAACATATAAATAAGTAGGCCGCTAATAGTTCCTATTGCAACCGCTACTACAGAGCTCCCTGCTGTTGAGGCTTCGCCTGAAAGGCTTTTAGACTTAATGCTTACCCTCGTTCTAATACTATCTAACGTATGTTGCTTGAGCCCCAAATTTTCCATTTTTGCAGCTTCTAAAGCATTTTCAACGGCATCATCCACGTCATCTTCTAGTTCTATCCCCGGAGTTTGCATAGTATATAATTCAATCCCATCAGGATTGTATAAATCTAACTTCGGGATATATAGAAGTGCAAACCCATCGCCCTTTTCAACATCATTTTTAATCGAATCTTTTATGCCTTCAATTATTTCAAACTGAGCTACGCCTTTGTCTTCTAACTTATCCTTTAAGTAGCCACTTTCGTCAACTACTTTAATATTGAATTGCTCATCAGAGTCTTTTACACTTAGGTAAATGCTAAGTGCGTAAAGACCACCAATCAAAATAGGCATTAAAAAAGTGGCTAATAAAAAGCTTTTCTTTTTTACTCTTGATATGTATTCTCGCTTTAGAATTAATAATATCTTATCCATTATTGGCCTCCTTTACTGTTTGAATAAAAATGTCGTTAATTGATGGAATAAGCTCATTAAACCCAACAACGTGTGTTTGGTTTATCAATTGCTTTAATAATAAGTTTGAATCAGAGTCGTTTGTTATTCTAACTTTAGTTTCAAAAACATCCTCTTCGATGGGAGTTGTGCCTAGCACTTGATAATGACCATCTAGTCCTCCTATATCACCGCGATGGTTCACTATGAAAGTTTGTGATCGATATTTGTTTTTAATGTCTTTTTTGGGTCCATCCAAAATTTTGTGTGATTCATCAATCAACGCTATGTGGTCGCATAATTCTTCAACACTTTCCATCCTATGTGTGGAAAAAATAATAGTGCTTCCTTTTTCTCTTAATTCAAGGATTTCATCTTTTATAATATTGGCATTAATTGGATCAAAGCCCGAAAAAGGTTCATCTAAGATTATCAACTCAGGATCATGTAAAACAGTACCGATAAATTGTACTTTTTGCTGCATCCCTTTTGAAAGATCTTCCACCTTTTTATCGAGCCAATCAGGGATGTCTAGTTTTTTAAACCAGTGCCTTATTTTTGTGATTGCTTCTTTCTTTTTTAGTCCTTTAAGCTGTGCAAAGTATAAAAGGTGCTCACCAACTTTCATTTTTTTATACAGGCCTCGCTCTTCTGGCAAATAACCTATCACTCTTACATGGCCCTGATTCAAAGGCTCGCCATTTATTTCTATAGTGCCTCCATCAGAATTAATTATTTGATTAATTATTCGAATAAGGGTGGTTTTACCTGCTCCATTGGGGCCTAATAGTCCAAAAATGCTTTGCTTAGGCACAGCCATACTCACATTAGAAAGAGCTCTGTGATCCGCATAGCTCTTAGAAATATCGTTAATCGTTAGAATATCCAATTTTAGATAGTTTAATTAATAATAAACGAAAATAGAACGAATTACTTGTTCAGCACAACCGTTAATGTAAAAACATAAAAGTGTTCCAACTCAATAGATTGCTTCACTCAGAAAAAGAGTTCGCAATGACAAGTAATAATTAAGCTTTTTTCAAAAACTGTGTTTTTAGTACTATCTGACTTTTGCCTACTCTGCACTCCACTTCTTGGGCGCTATTAGTTAGCCTAATATTTTTGATAACGTTACCTCTTTTCAAAGTTTTAGACATTCCTTTTACTTTTAAATCCTTTATTACATGTACCGAATCTCCATCTTCTAGTACATTACCATTGCTGTCTTTAGTTTCCATCTTTTTATAATTAATCCTTAAAATATTTTTTCCACCACCACTGAAAAACCAACAAAGCCCATATTTTAGCAGGTGCTTCACCGGGGTTTCTAGATTTTAACTCCGTTTTTAATGCTTGAATTTGCGCATAATTAAAAACCCCTTGTTGATCAATAAAGGAGTTACTAAGTAAGTCGTTTTCAATTAAAGAGCTTAGTTCATTTCTTAACCAACTCAGAAGGGGCACTTCAAACCCATGTTTTTTCCTATTAAATAAATTTTCTGGCAAATAACTTTTGAAAGCCTCCTTAACAATTCGCTTTCTGTCATTCCCGTTTATTTTATGGTCCTCGGATAGAGAAAAAGCAAAGTCCACCACATTATGATCAAGAAAAGGCACCCGTACTTCCAAACTATTCGCCATTGACATTAGATCCACTTTGGTTAACATGTCGTTGGGCAATACCATTTTTAAATCTGCTAATAAGGTGTCGTTTACTGACTCTTTATTAGGATTTAGAAGAGTAAAAGGATTGGTAGCTACTGAATTAAATTCGTTCGGCTGCCTAATAAGGTTAGATGCGTAATGGGAATCTCCAATAGCAGCCCACGCCCAGTACCTATCCGAAGGAGTCATTTTAGCTGCTTTTGCAAACCGGTCTAACTGCCGAAATGTATTTGATATGGGGTTATTTCTGGATTTTGGCATCAGACTCCAAAGCCCTGAAAAAGAACTTACTAAAATTTCCTTCGAACCTGCGTGCAACATCCTATAAAGTGCAGCGTGCTTATTATAACCAGCAAAAAGTTCATCAGCTCCATCACCGGACAAGGCAACTGTCACATTTTTTTGGGTTTCTTTACTCAGAATATATACCGCCAAGGCTGAGGAGTCTGCAAAAGGCTCATCCAAATAATCAAGCATATCAAACAGGTGCTCATACAAATCATTATTTGTTAATTTAAAAACGGTATGCTGAGAACCAATATGCTTTGCAACTTGATTCGCATATTTTGTTTCATCAAAATAGGGCTCATCCTTATAGCCAATGGAGAATGTTTGTAAGTTGTTAATATTTTGTGCTGCTATTGCCGAAATAACTGAAGAGTCAACTCCTCCACTTAAAAACGTACCTAAGGGCACATCTGAAACAAGCCTATCAATGACAGATTTCTCTAAAATATTTTGAAATTCTTTTTTTGATTCCTCAAATGGTTTTACCTCAATATGTGTATTCGTTTTGTAATAAGAGTGTTCTTCTACTCTATTATTTTTAACTGTTAAGTAATTTCCCGGTTTAAGCTTACGGATGCCCTCAAACATTGATAAGGAGCCAGGTAGATAATTTAATTGCAGGTAATTATGAAGTGCCGATAAATTTAGCTTTTTATCAATACCATAAGCAAGTAACGATTTTACTTCAGAAGCAAATAATAGTTTGTCTTCATCTTGGTAAATGTGAAGTGGCTTTATCCCAAATCTATCACGCACCAACAAGAGCACATTTTCCTTCGTATCGTAAAAGGCGAAAGCAAAAAATCCATTTAACTTTGATAAGCAATCGACCCCTTCCTCCATAAGTAGATAAAGAAGTACTTCAGAATCTGAGTTATTGGCAAAATGGACTCCTTTGCCTTGAAGCTCAATTCGCAGTGATTTATAATTATATATTTCTCCGTTAAAAACTAATTTATATCGCCCACTAACATCGCTCATCGGCTGGTGAGCATCTGCAGAAGTATCAATAATTGATAATCGCCTGTGCCCAAGGCCTACCATTTCATTATTGAACAACCCGTGGTTATCAGGCCCTCTACTTTCAAGAGCCGAAGTGGCTTTGGATAGGTTAATCATATTAAACCTACCCACCTGATTAAACGCAAAAATGCCGGTTATTCCACACATAGTTCAAATAACCAGCATTTTTAATGCTAAAGCAATTTAATCTGAATTAATGCGTTTCTTTTAAGTTTTTTGGATATGAATTACCTGTTTCTACATTGTATAAAGTAATAAAATCATCACGTGTTTGGTCGCCTCTCATTATACCAGGTGTTCTGAAAACCTCAATCATTTTTTCATTATACCATCTAACTGTTCCACCGTCAATTTTATCTTCTAAAGATATTCTGTTGTTATCGACCCTAATTATAACATAAGAGATCTGGTTTCGTGGTTGCTTGACAGTTCCTTTTACCTCACTCATACAAAGCACATACGACTCAGCCTCGTTCATTGAATAGGTTATACTTTCCCCTAGTTTTTCAACAGCAAGTTTCTTGTAATTACCCTTATCGTTTTGTGCAGCACTATTATTTTTGGAGGCTCCACAACTCGTAATAAAAAGAGCAATAATTATATATACTGAAGTCTTTTTCATTTCTAAAATTTTTGTCAAAATATTCTTCAATTACTATTCAACTATCAGTTTTCTTACCGCTTTGTGATCATTAAACTGAAGTTCTACGAAATAAATGCCACGATTATAAATTGAAACATCAATCTGTTTTGTAAACCCAGCATGGTTTTTAATTGAATTTTCTTCAAAATACAATTTACCACTAACATTATAAATCTTAATTAGAACATCGCCTTTCGACTCATTTGTAACATCCAGCGTTATTTTATTAGTAGTTGGGTTTGGGTAAATAAAAATTGAATTTCCAAAATAATCATCGATCAAAGCAGTAATTAGTTTAGTGTTATCAGATACCCCAATGCAGCCATCCACTTCTACTTCTACAGCGTATGATGCTGTTTCAGTTGCTAAATAGGTTTGATTTATTGCCCCTTCTATGAGTTCATTATTCATATACCATTGATAAGAATCACCAGCAGAAGACACCAGCGTTCTTTGAGCATCGTTATCGGCTACGGCCTCTTCAGTAAAAGTTGGTGTATGCTGAGGAGCTGTTGAAATTATATCGGTTTTGGTTTCAACCAACGTGCCATTTTCAACACCCTCAACCGTTAGAGTAACCGTACTTTTTCCAGCACCCACATATGTAACATCAAAGGGGCCAAAGCCAGTGGCTGTAGCCGGAGTAGCATTAGCACCAAAATCCCAATTTGATGCTGAAATGGATCCCGTTGATGTATTTGTAAATGTTATCACTTGTTCGTCACAACCACTACCTTCAGTAAATGTAAAGTCAGCTATAGCTGGGCCTGTTTGAGGCCCTGTAAGAACAAAATCATCTATTGCCAACCCAACATCTAATTCTGCAGCATCTGATTTAAAATGAAATCTAAAAATGACACTTTCATTACCGGCCAAATTAGATAAGTCCACAGATTTGGTAACAAATGCCCCATTCGTAGAACCACTGAACATTGGAATGGCTGGCCATCCTTGTACTACGTTATCTTCCCCTATTATGTCATACCAACCATCAGTCACAACTGGATTCACCTGCTCCCAATTAGCTCCATTGTCGATCGAGGATTCCAAAATAAATGCATCCCAACCTTCTTCAAGAGAATAATTTGCCATAAATGAGACATTATAAGTACCGAGTAATGAAAAATCAAAAAGAGGTGTGTAAAGAAACGCTTCAGAATTATCTTCATATTGTGCAGCCGTCAAGCCTGTAACCCATGCATTTACGCCAGAAGACACTCCATTTTTTCCTGCAATAGTTGACATTCCTCTTTCAAAAGGTGTTCCTCTGACGTTGTCTGCTTGAAAATCATTGAAGTTAGATTCCATATCACCACCTTCGACTAACGTATAAGTTGAGCCTTTTTTTTCAACAACATAAACTAATTCAACTTCTGTATTTGAATGTGTTCCCCCTCCTGGATAGGTAATAGTTAAACTAACATCATACACCCCTCCTGATTGATACGCATGAACTGGGTTTTTTGCATTTGAAAATTCTCCATCACCAAAATCCCAACTAAACGTTTCAGCCCCTTTCGAAATATAATTGAATTGGAGGTTTTTGCCAGGAAAGTTAACAGAAGATCCTGAAACACTAAAAAATGCCCTTGGCTCTGTTTTGGTCACTTCAAAATCATCAATCATTATGCCATCAAACACATAAATTTCATCATTATAAGCATTGGTTACCGAAGCCTTTAAAGCAAAATATACTTCAGCTTCTCCATCTGCAATGATTTCTGATAAGTTATATGAAACGGTTTGTGGCGCATCTACAGAATTATTTAGCACCCATCCGTTCCCACTCTCAAACAATCTAAATTCTTCTGATTTATTCATCCAATTCTTTCCTCTTCCATCATCAGGTTGCCCTAAATCAAACCAATTTAAACCGCCATCTACACTATATGCCACACTTAAGCCCGCTACAGCAGAGTCAATATCAACATCCATGCTCAAATCAAATTTAAGCGTGTAATCAGCCGTAGTATCAGATAGATCAAATTTTGGAGATATCAATGCAGTTGTATAATCGTCAGTTGGCTTTAAAATATTTGCATCTAAATCTGTTTTCCAAACTTGAGTCCCACTACTTGGTGTGTTGAGGTTGTTTCCAGGAACACCCTGTTCCCAAATATCCATATTCCCTTTTAATGATATTTGAGTAAACTCGCTCGAATTTTCAAAATCACCCCCATCCGCCAATGAATAAGGAACACTAGTTGATGGCATATTTTGAATGATCGATTTATGCCTTTTAGATGACGAACTTGGAGATGTATAATCTCTTCCTAGATCATCAGACACTCCAGAGATGTAATATTCTAAAGTAGATGCCACCGCTGGATTTGGTATTGAAAAAGAATACATTCCATTTCCATCATCATTCATTGCTTGATCCGTTTGGGAATTGAATCCATCAAATGAATAATGAAGCATAGGCTGATCGGATGACAAAGTAGTATCAGATACCACTTCAACAGAAATTAAAATATTATCAACTAAATTATCAATAATTAAGTCTGGCTGATGCTTTAACCTTGTGTGCACCCAACCTAAATTGGCAAAAAGACTCATCGTTAGAGGGCCTGGATTATGGATTGATTCTCCTGGAGCAAACTGAGGAGTTAATAATGCATTTTCTGTGCCATTGAATGTGTTTTCATCCCAATGTGAAATACTCGAGCCCGAATTATATGACGAAGGGGCATAAATTTTGGGTGGTGAGTTAGTATTAGATATAGCAGCAAGAGGTGCATTTAAAAACAGATTATTACTAGTAAAGTATTGGCCCAATTCAGCTGAATTATTAGCCACATCAAACATATTCAATCCATTTCCATCTTCAATAAAACTGTCATATGCCCCTGGATTTCTCGACCCAGTGCTATTGGCATCATCGTAGCCATTCAATGCTAAAAAACCTAGGCCGTGTCCAATTTCATGTAAAACCACTGAAACAAAATCATACTTCCCAGCAGTTGTATTTCCATCCGTTCCTAAATACCAATCAAAAACGCTACTAAAAGAGGCGGATATATCCGCATCACCAGGCTTATTCAAATCATAACCTGCCATTTTTTCAGCCAATGCGGTACTGTACCACATAGAATCATTGGGTGCACCTTCAAACCCTTTATAAAGGCCTGAAGGTCCCGCTGACCCTAACACTCCAGAGGCTAATTCTTCATAATTAGCATCCAAATAAATTGGCATTTCTGATTTTATTAGTGTTGACCAAATATCAACGGCAAATTGAAAAGCATCTTTTGCTTCTTGAAAATTTTCAAATCCACGATATGTCACAATTATTTGAGCTGTTTGTGCATTTGAGTTTGCCGTTTTTCTGGCATTTGTCAAATTTTCCAAAAACTTGGCTGGTGGTGGAACCCTTAAGTCTGAATTTGTATAGTCAGCAGGGCAAACAATTACTGGCGGCTTCATTTGCTGTTGAGCGACAGAGATGGTAGCAGTAAACAAAACTATAACCAGCATCAATTGTAAAGTTCTAATCATATTAAGTATTTTTGATTATGCAATTAATAAATTATTTAAAGTTAACATTTCTCATATCATTTTTTGCGGTTTCCTGTAAAAATGCACCTCAAAAATCTGGTTCGTCAATAGATGAAAAAATATTCTATCTCGAAACGACTTCATGTATGGGTACGTGCCCAGTATTTACATTTACAGTGCTTTCAAACGGAGTATGTTCTTATAATGGAACTGCCAACGTAGATAAGCTGGGAACTTACTTTGGAAGCCTGGATTCTGGTCAACTAGCAGATCTCAAAAAAGAACTATCAAATTCAAATTTTTTTAACATCGACTTAAAAAATGATAGCCTAATTAAAGACTTGCCAACAACCTATTTATACTATAATAATGGAAGTAGAGAGAAGAAAATTTCTTATTACCACCCTAAGAACAAAACCGTAGATGGTTTGGTGGGATTCTCTTACAACCTAATAAAAAGTATCACCTGGACAAAAGAAAATTAAAAGTCAATCAAGCAGTTATTCAATATTTCTGCAGGGTGCCAAGATTTTTCTCCCGTTCCATCTTTAATTTGATGCCTGCAACTGGTGCCCGGAGCAACGGTAATACCTTCTTTATTTTCTCTAACAGCAGGAAAAAGAACAAGTTCTCCAATTTTCATAGAAATGTCGTAGTGCTCTTTTTCATATCCAAAAGAGCCTGCCATCCCACAACAACCCGAAGGGATTAGTTCAACCTTTGCTTGCGGGATTAAATCAAGTACTTTTTTGAGAGGTGTTAATGACGACAATGCTTTTTGATGACAATGTCCGTGATATTTAATCGTTTTGTTGGAAGGCTTAAATTGAATAGGTTTTATATTTCCTATATCAATTTCATTTGCCACAAACTCTTCGAACAAGAATGCATGTTGCGCAACTTGTTTAGCAGTTTGTTTATCAGAAGCTATATCAATATACTCATCTCTAAAAGATAAAATGGCAGATGGCTCAATTCCTATCAGAGGCATTTCAGCTGAAAGCTGTCCTTTTAAAAGCGCTAAGTTTTTATCCACTAGCTTCTTTGCTTTGCTCAATAGCCCTTTTGAAAATAACGCCCTTCCTGTATCATTTACAGAAGATAGTTCTAATTGATATCCCAGCTTAGTTAATACCCTAACTACTGCTTTTCCTACTTTTAAATCATTATAATTTGTAAATTCATCGGCTAGCAAATAAGCACTTCCTTTCGACTTTTCAATAGATTTTATTCCAAAATTTAACCGTTGATTTTGTGTAAACCAAGATCGAAAGGTTTGCTCATTTAACTCAGGCATTGAGCGTTTTTCGGCAAAGCCAACAATACGCTTAAAGGTTTTACTCAACACCCCATTTGCTACTAATTTATACGACCAAGGAGCCAGCATAGCTAACTTATTCAATATATTAAAATTAGAAACTAGTCTTGTTCTTAAAGAGATGCCTTTTCTTTCTTGATACTGATGTAAAAACTCAGCTCTGATTTTTGCAATATCTACATTGGAGGGGCATTCTGCTTTGCAGCCTTTACAGGCCAAGCACAAATCGAGCACTTCCTTGATTTGTTCACTTTCAAACGGATTGAGTTCTTCTCTTCCGGCCAGCTCTCTAAAAATATTAGCCCTTCCTCGTGTAGTATGCTTCTCATCTCGCGTAACCATATAACTTGGACACATCGTGCCTCCCGTAAGCTCCGTTTTTCGGCAATCGCCCGAGCCATTACATTGTTCGGCTGCCCTAACGATTCCTTCAGTGGAGGAAAAGTCAAGAATTGTATCATATAAAGGAGTTTTTTGCCCTGGGCTAAATCGAAGTGAGCTGTTCATCGAAGGCGTATCCACTATTTTACCTGGGTTGAAAATATTATTGGGATCCCACGATTTTTTTATGCGCTTCAGCAGTTCATAATTTTTTTTCCCAATCATAAAAGGGATAAACTCACCTCTCAATCTTCCGTCTCCATGTTCTCCACTCAGAGACCCCTTGTACTTTTTGACCAACACGGCCACTTCCTCTAATACCACCTTAAAAAGCTTATTTCCTTCTTCGGTTTTTAAATCTAATATTGGACGTAGATGCAACTCTCCTGAACCTGCATGGGCGTAGTGTACACAACTTAAATCATACTTTGCCAATAGCTCGTTTAGCTCCAAAATATATTTGGGTAAATCAGCAACTTTAACGGCTGTATCTTCAATAACAGGAACAGCCTTGGGGTCGCCAGGCACGTTGGATAAAAGACCCAACCCTGCCTTCCGCAAATTCCAAACTTTGCCAGCATCTTGGTTCCAAACAATTGGAAAATGATATCCTAAGTTTTCAGCTTTTAACTTCTTAATAAGGGAACCAGCTTCTTTTTGAATTTGTTCTTTTGTGTCTCGCTTAAGCTCTATTACCAAAAGCGCCTTGGGGTCTCCTTCAATAAAAAATCGATTAGGTTTTTGAGAAACACTTGTTTTGGTGCGCTCCAAAATATGATGGTCCATTAATTCAACCGCACTTGGGTTATAATTAAGTGCAATTTGTGTTGCTTTTAAAGAATCGTACACGGTTTGGAAATGGGCACAAACCAAACCCATTTCCTTAGGAGGTAAATCGACAAGCCCAATTTTTATTTCTGTAATAAACGCCAAGGTACCTTCAGAACCCGCAATCAATTTGCAGAAGTTAAACGGTTTATTCCCTTTCTCAAAAACATCAGCATCCATCAATAAATCGAGTGCATAACCTGTATTTCTACGAGGAATAGCAGGGTCTGGATAATGTTGTGTAATTAATTCTCTGTTGCTTTTATCTCCTAAAATTGAGTTTGCCTCCCTGTAAATATTGCCTTCCAATGAATCTTTAGGAAGACTACATTTACGCTCGAATTCTTCTTTGGATAAACTAGAAAACACCACTTCTGCGCCATCTGATAAAACTACTTTTACTTCTAATAAATGATCGCGAGCACTTCCATAAACTATCGAGTTAGAACCACAACTGTTATTGCCTATCATGCCACCAATCATTGCTCTATTAGCCGTTGAGGTTTCAGGGCCAAATAATAACCCGTAAGAATCCAAGTACATATTTAGTTCGTCTCGAATTACTCCAGGTTGTACCCGCACCCATTTTTCGCTCTTATTTACTTCTAAAATTTTTGTGTAAGTTCTTGAAACATCTACAATGATTCCTTCCCCTACTACCTGCCCAGCCAAAGAAGTGCCTGCAGTTCTTGGAATAAGGGATAGTTCATTTTCATTGGCAAATTTTATAAGGAGTTTTATATCAATATCATTTTTAGGATAGCAAACGGCTAAAGGAATTTGTCGATACGATGATGCATCAGTTGCATACAACCTACGTGTAGTTTCATCTAAAAGTAATTCTCCTGTAAGTTTTAATTTTAACTCTACTAAAAATTCATTTGATTTTAATATCTCCATATCTCAATCAAAAATAGGTTTGTGCTTAATGAATGCCAATTATATTCGTTTATTTAGAGGTCTAAATAAATTAAAGTGCTTGAAGAATTTAGCTAAACTCTCCTTATTAATAATAATAGCAGTTACTCTTAGCTCTTGTGCCGGACATAAATCAAAGAGAAATAGAATTGATACCGTTATTAAAACGGCCCGAACTTATACCGGGACTCCTTATAAATGGGGTGGTACATCCCGGTCAGGCATGGACTGTTCGGGGCTATTACTAAACTCGTTTAATGCCATTGGTTATAAAATTCCTAGAACCTCTGCGGAGCAAAGTAAGATTGGGAAAAAAGTATCAAAAGATGAAATTAAAAAAGGAGACTTAGTGTTTTTTGCAACAGGAAAAAAGAAGCGAAAAATTACCCATGTTGGGCTAGTTACAGTAGTTAAAGGAAAAGACCAGATCAAATTTATTCATGCTTCTTCTAGCATTGGAGTTACCGAAAGTAACCTAGAAAGTGATTATTATAAAAAGAGATTTAGGTACGCTCGAAGGATACTCTAAAATTTAAGCCCAGAGGCACTAAGGCACTAAGTAATTTTTCTATATTTGCAGCCCTTGGGGGATTAGCTCAGTTGGCTAGAGTGCTTGACTGGCAGTCAAGAGGTCACCGGTTCGAATCCGGTATTCTCCACTAAAGCTCTCATTTATGAGGGCTTTTTTATTGCCTCAGGCTTTTAACTTAACTTTGCACCATGGGTCATATTATTTACAAAGAATTTCATGGTTGTTTTGGTCATAGGGTTTGGAACCAAAACTTAGAAGAGGCTTATGCTGATTCTACTTCGTGCACATGCAGAAATTTGCATGGTCATAATTTTAAAGTTGTGGTATATCTTGAATCAGATAAATTAGTTAACGGGATGGTAACCGATTTTAAGCACTTAAGTGCTTTTAAAAAATGGCTCGATCGTGTAATGGATCATAAAACATTGATGGATATTAGCGACCCAATGCTGTCCACACTACTTCCTAAAGCAAAAGTTGAAGATGCTATTATTGAACTAAAAGAAAACTTTTTTGCACTGCCAGAAGTAACCCAATCACTTACCGAAATGGAGATTGAGCTATATGCAGGAATGGTATTTGTAAATTTTGTTCCTACCGCAGAAAACATTAGCAAATGGCTTTACCAAACAGTTAACACCAAGTTGCCTGAAGGTGTTCGTTGTTCCAAAATTGAATTTTGGGAAACGGATAAAGCAGGTGCTCTTTATACAGAAGATCAGGTATTTTAGAACCTTACTCAGTTATTATGAAACATTAACTATAACAAGGGGTTGAGATTAATCGTATATTAGTACAGAAAGTAATTTACTAGTTAATATGTTAACAAAATCAAATTTAAAAAAGCAAATCGAAAATCTCCCTGATACGTTTTCAATTGATGAATTAGTAGAAAGATTGATTCTTATTGAAAAAATAGAACGTGGAAACAAACAATCCGAAGAAGGAGAAGTTATCTCAGAAGCTGCTTTAGATAAAGAAATTGGAAAATGGTTCAATTAAGTTGGTCTTTACAAGCCAAGGAAGACTTAAAATCCATTGCTGATTACATAAAGCTTAACTCTGTTCGTTATGCAAGACTCCAAGTAATAAAAATTAAATCTAAGACGCAAATTTTAAAATCTTATCCGCAATCTGGACGAATTGTTCCTGAAAAAGACGATAAAAAAATAAGAGAATTTATAGAAGGTAACTATCGAATTATTTATAAAATTTTATCTGATACACAAATCGATATTTTAACTGTTCATCATTCGGCTAAAGATTTTAAAACGCCTCCCATTGATTAAGCAATTTCACCAATTATTTTTATTGTTTGCTCCAACATTGTATCTGTAAAATCCAGGTGGGTTACCAACCGGATTTGATTACTTCCAAAGGCCACCGCTAGCACACCCTTTTCTTCCAATTGCGAGAGCCTTTTTTGCACATCATCTACGCTAAAAATAACAATGTTGGTATCCACAGACAATACTTCACTCACAAAGTTAGTCGCATTAAGTGCATCGCCAAGAGCTCTTGCACGTTGATGGTCTTCTCGTAAACGGTTAACATTATTATCCAAGGCATAAATTCCGGCTGCGGCTAAATAACCTGCTTGTCGCATGCCTCCACCAAATACTTTGCGCACTCTGCGTGCCTTTTTTATGTGGGTTTGGGAACCCAATAAAACAGAGCCAATTGGTGCACCCAACCCTTTCGATAAACAAATGGATATCGTATTAAATTTAGCCCCAAATTGAGCAGGGGTTTCTGCTGTTTCAATGAGTGCATTAAATAAGCGAGCTCCATCCAAATGCAATGCCAATCCATTTTGATCGCATAGTTTTTTTATCTTTTCAATTTCCTTAAAATCATAATAGCTCCCTCCACCTTTGTTCATCGTGTTTTCTAGACTCACCAAACGGCTAATGGGAGCGTGTACATCCTCTGGTTTTATTGTTTCTTCAATTTGGGCAGCGGTAATTCTACCTCTATCTCCGTTGAGCAGTGCTGGCGAAACACCTGAGTTTGATGCCATACCTCCACCTTCGTATAAATATACGTGAGAATATTTATCACAAATAACTTCATCTTGTGGTTGGGTATGCACCCTAATGGCTATTTGATTGGCCATCGTACCCGAAGGACAAAAAATACCCGCTTCCATTCCAAACATATTGGCCATTTTTGCCTCTAGTTTTTTCACTGTTGGGTCGCCTTCAAACACATCATCTCCTACCTCAGCAGCCATCATGGCTTCTAGCATTGGTTTGGTTGGTTTTGTAAAAGTATCGCTCCGTAACTCAATCATAAGGCTAAAGTTAAATCAAGATGATTATTTTATAATAATTTTTTCATAAAAAAACGGGCCTTTACCAAATAGTAAATAACCCTTTTTTTTAAGCCAGTTATTTTTTACCAGCAACAGCTTTTAACCCAAACCAAATCAAATAAGCAATTAAAAATATAACCATTCCATAAATGCTGGCAATAGAAGACACTTTAAACCCCGCTGCCAAAATGGAAGGAGAAACCGTGCCTTGCTGGGCAATATATTCAAATGCTGAAAACAACCCAATAAATTGACCTAAAAAGCCCATAACTAAAGCAAACAAGCCCAGTGACTTTATATAACCAACCTCGCTACTAAAAACTGATGCCTCCTTTTCATTTTTAGCAACTTGTACAATGTTTTTTACAGCCAACACTAAAATTGCTAATAAAACTATTGAGAGCATTCCCATAAACAATACTCCACCTTCGACAAATAACGTTTTCATAATTTTGTTTTTTAATTGAATTTTTATTTCTTCAAAAGTAGAAGGCATTCACCCGTTAGACCAAGGTAGAATCCCGTGGTAAATATGTATTTCATCGATAAAAAATGTATCGCAAATAAATTATACCCAATTTAGGAACAAATAACATTTAGGAACACATCACGAATAAAATATTTATAATAAGATGAAAGATATTAATCAAGTGCTTTTCTGGTTAATTACATCCATTGCATTAGTGCTATTTTTTGGGCAATCTTATGGAAGTTATATTAACTCCTTCTATTTTGTAAGCTTTTTGCTCCCTGTTATAATTGGCACCTCCTTTATGTTCAATTCTATTCTTGTGCCTAATTATCTTCTCAAAAAGAAGCATTTCAAATTTGGACTCTATACGTTCTACACCATTGTGATTTCTCTCAATTTTGAGATGCTCGTTATCTTTTTGGCGTTTGCCGTTCTGGCCAATTACCAGTTTAACCAAATGGTGCCTGCTGCCACTAATATTTTTAGTTTAGCTATTGCTATGTATTTTGTGGTGCTGATCAAGGCCTTTATATTACTTATTAAAACCTCCTTCGGGGAGCAAGCCAAAATTCAGACACTTGAAGAAAAACAAAGTACTTTAAAAAAGGGCTATTTGCTGGTGAAAGTTGATCGGAAATCGACCAAAATATTACTAGAAGATATTTTATATTTGGAAAGCTTAGCCGATTATGTAAAAATTTTAACAACCAGTGATGCAATCATAATTACCAAAGAAAAAATCAGTGCATTAGAAGCAAAATTAGCAACTCCGTTTATCCGTATTCATAGATCATTTATTATTAATGCTGATAAAATAGAATCATTTTCATCTGATTCTGTTATTATAAATTATACTTCTTTACCTATAAGCCGAACCTACAAAAAAAGAGTTAGAGAGTTACTAACCTGAGTTCGACCTAAGAAATAGCTTTCAGAAAATTAGATGATTGGTGACATTTTGGAAATAAAAAGTGCAGATAATGGACTATTACACCTGATAGCTTTCCTTTAGTTTAGAAAGGGTGCCTTTCAGAAATTTTTCCACCGGGCTTTAGAGAGAATTTCATAAACAATTCAAATTTTGCAGGCAGAATTCAAGTCGCAAATGCAACTTTCTGGTTAAACAATATTTAATCCAAAGAAATTTAAGGCAATTTAAGTGAGTTTTGCTAAACCAAGTTGGGAATATTCCTAACTTCACTAACCAACTTAACCAGATACTTGAGTAAGTATATTTTACAAATTGAAAAACACTGATCAAGCAAATAACTTCCGCAAAATTATCCATATCGATATGGATGCATTTTTTGCTTCGGTTGAGCAGCGTGATAACCCTGAATTAAGAGGAAAACCAGTTGCTGTAGGTGGCTCGGGTGCCAGAGGAGTTATAGCGGCCGCCAGTTACGAGGCAAGAAAGTTTGGTTTGTATTCTGCTATGTCATCCAAAATTGCCTTACGCAAATGTCCCGGTTTAATCTTTGTTAAACACAGGTTTTCTGCCTACAAGGCAACTTCATTAGTAATTCGCTCCATATTTAGAGAATACACCGATTTGGTTGAGCCATTATCATTAGATGAGGCTTATTTAGATGTAACCCATAACAAGAAAGGCATTGCTATTGCAACTGATATTGCCAAAGAGATTAAAGCAAGAATAAAGGCGCAAACAGGATTAACTGCATCTGCAGGGGTATCGGTAAATAAGTTTTTAGCCAAAGTAGCCTCTGATATGGATAAACCAGATGGCATATTTGTGATAAAACCACATCAAGTTCAATCATTTATCGACAACCTTCCCATTGAAAAAATTTTTGGTGTGGGCAAAGTAACTGCCACCAAAATGAAGCGCTTGGGCATTTTTGAAGGCAAGCATTTAAAGCCTTTTTCTGAAATTGAGCTAGTGAAAAAGTTTGGTAAATCTGGGCATTATTTTTTCAACGTTGCACGTGGAATTGATAACCGACCAGTTGTCCCGAATAGAGCGCGTAAATCGCTAGGGGCAGAATCTACTTTTAGTGAAGATTATGACGAACGGGAAGTGCTCTTAGAAAAGCTGAACAACGTTGCGATTAAAGTAGCACGGCATATTTCTAAATCTAAGATCAAACCATTAACTATTACTGTAAAAATTAAATTTGCCAACTTTACTCAAATTACTAGGAGTAGAACAGTTTCAGAGCCTATTAGAAGTTTGGAAATAATTTATCGGCAATCGAAAGAGTTATTATTAGAAGCGCTTAAACCAAATGATAAAGTAAGGCTCCTAGGAATAACGCTTTCTAATTTTGAAAAAGAAACAGACCAAGAATTGGGGCAGCTCACACTTGAAATTTAGTACGTAATTCAATTTTTTAAATTTCCTAAATACTATATTTGATGCGTGTCCTTAACCAAGGAATTTAAAGCCGATAATTCGCATAGCTGGAGTTATTATTCTTTCCATATCAACTATTGGTTGGTGTTTTTCTCGCTCCAGATTTCTTATTTTAGTACTCATTGTTAATCAATAAAGGTCGCCTGATGAAAAAAGCACTAATCGGTATCTATTTTCTTTCTTTACTGAGCCTTAATGCTCAAAATATTAATCCTAGCGAAGACGAAATTTACAGAGAAAACGAAGTTGCTATTGTACGAATTCAAATGGATTCTGCTGATAAGGCTTTTTTGATGGATGATGCTAATATTTGGTCAAGTGAATACCTTCGTGGCAATTTTGCTTTTATAAATAGTGTAATGGATACGCTACTAGCAGAAGATGTGGGGATTCGTCTAAGGGGTAATACATCAAGGTCTCAACCAAAGCGTTCTTTCAAACTGAAATTTAAAGAGTTTGATGGCGAAAAGTTTTTTGGCTATAAAAAGTTCAATCTAAAAGCTGAAAATAACGACCCCACGATGGTACGTGAAATGCTAGCTATGCAAACATTTAGAAATGCCAATGTTGCGGCAACTAGAACACACCATACCGAATTGTATATTAATGAGGAGTATATGGGCATATATCTTAATGTGGAGCAGTTAGATGACGAGTTTGTGGATGCTCGTTTTGGCAACGATACAGGGAATTTATATAAATGCACATGGCCCGCTAATTTAGAAGACGATGGCCAAATATATGATGACGGGCCTTATGAGTTAAAGACCAATGAAGATGTAAATGACAGAAGCATATTAGCACATTTTGTGGATGTGTTAAATAATACTTCAGATGAGGCATTTCAAATTGAAATTGAAAAAGTTTTTAATGTACAACCTTACATCAGGTATTTGGCAGTAGAAGCTTTAATCGGCCATTGGGATGGTTACTCTTATAATAAAAATAATTTTTACCTCTATGAAAATCCGGATAATGGACTGATTGAATTTATGCCTTATGATACGGATAATACGTTTGGCATAAATTGGCTTGGAGATGACAAAGATTGGGCAACTAGAGATGTGCTCGATTGGCCAACTCACGGAGAAGACCGACCGTTAACAAAAAGAATATTGGCTGTTGCTACTTACAATCGCCAATATGTAAGAGAGCTTACAAATTTACTAGCAACTTACTTTACAGAAGATGCATTATACCCTCAATTTGATGATTTTAAAGGAAGACTCAGCGAGCCTGTGTCAAGAGATAACTATTACCTTACCTATAGATATACATTTGAAGACTTTAACGATAGCTACGAAGTAAATAATCTTGCGAGCCATTTACCTTATGGCTTAAAACCCTATGTTTCTACCAGAGTTGCCAAAGCAACGTTAGATTTAGAAAATGTATTGGGGGTTGAAGATAAGTTATTGCGTGAGGGATCATTGTGGCCAAATCCATCAGAAGGGAAAAGTGTAAATGTATCCATAGACAAGCTAGGCCTTCTAGAAACAATGGAAGTTATTAATTTACAAGGAAGTAAAGTTTCGTTTGACCTAATTAAAAAAGGCAATACCGAATATCAAATTAGGTTTGATAACGCATTGCCTTCTGGCATGTATCTTTTTAAAAATAAAGATACTACCCATAAGTTTATTGTGTACTAAGTAAGCATTCCACCATCTACCTAAACCAATTTCTCAACTTCCTGAAAATTGCAAATAGAGGCTTGCAATTTATGTAAATTCTGACTCCATTTTATCTGTGCCACTTAAAGGTTGCAAGTGAAAAGAATTGAATTGTTCCATTCCACCAAACCAATTAATAACTTCATTTCGTCTTAATCGAGTAGTTAGATTGGATTGAAGAGAGTGAATACTACTATGTTTCCAATTATTAATAACATCAGTAAAACCATGATGCCCGGGTTGTGGTGTATGTAAATGATAACCTTGGTAAGGTATGAATCAGACAAAATTTCTTTTACTTTAAATGGCCTCTGAAACAGACTCCCATTTCTATCATACATTTTATTATAGGCTTTCGAATACGAATTAAAAAAATTACTAAACTGCTGTACTATTACACCTGACAGGTTTTGAAAACCTGTCAGGTGTTTTTTTGTAGTTGGCAGTATTTCTAACTTTTTTTCACTTTTAGTCCTAACCAAAAAATGAAAGTGATTCGGCATCAAACAGTATGCATATGTATCTGCAACAGACGTTGTGTATTTTGCCCATTGTTGTATGAAAAATCAATAATTCTCATCAGAGCGGAAAAGATTTTCTATACCGTTGGCTCGATTATAAATATGATAAAATGTATCTGTCTTCACCTTTCAAGACCTATTGCTATTTATAGCTTTATTAAGTTAGCATTCCGCCATCTACTTGTAGTATCTGACCACTGATATAGCTTGACATGTCAGAGCCTAAGAATACCGCTAAATTGGCAACATCTTCAGGAGTTCCTCCTCGTTTTAATGGAATGGCATCTCTCCAAGTTTGCACCATTTTCTCATCGAGTGCATCTGTCATTTCCGTTTCGATAAAACCAGGAGCAATTGCATTGCTTCTAATACCTCGGGAGCCTAACTCCAGCGCTATTGATTTAGTAAACCCGATGATGCCGGCTTTAGAAGCTGCGTAATTCGCTTGGCCCGCATTTCCTTTTATTCCAACTACCGAAGTTAGGTTTATGATAGAGCCACTACGTTGCTTCATCATCGTTCTGTTAGCAGCTTTTACGGTATTAAAAACCGACTTTAGATTTACATTAATTACTTTATCCCACATTTCTTCGCTCATACGCATCAACAAATTATCTTGCGTAATGCCAGCATTATTAATAAGTACATCTAACGAGCCAAATTCAGCAACTACATCCCCAATCAATTGCTCTGCTGCAGCAAAATCAGAAGCATCTGACCTAAACCCTTTCGCTTTTACACCTTGAGTCTCTAGTTCGGCTGTTAAAGCCTCCCCTTTTTCAACACTAGATAAGTACGTAAAAGCTACATTAGCTCCTTGGGCTGCATAGGCCATAGCAATGGCTCTCCCTATTCCTTTTGATGCACCTGTAATAAGTGCGGTTTTTCCTTCGAGTAGTTTCATAAATAGAATTTTAAGTCCTCAAAATTAGAAAGATATTCTAACTTTGCACTTCTTAAATTTATAATAAACAAATACAAAACGTCATCCTCGCAAAGGTGGGGATCTGTTATAACGGCATCTCATACTATTGAGGTCCAAAACTTTAATATTAATTATAATATAATGGCAGATACAAAATATGATTTATTAGTAATAGGTAGTGGCCCTGGAGGCTATGTAGCAGCTATTCGTGCTTCGCAATTAGGCATGAAAGTAGGTGTAGTTGAAAGAGCCGAATTAGGTGGAATCTGCCTAAATTGGGGCTGTATCCCTACCAAAGCACTTTTAAAAAGTGCCAATGTATTTGAATACATTCAGCATGCGAGTGATTATGGCATCAATGTAAAAGATGCTTCGATTGATTTTACTGGAATTGTAAAACGAAGCAGAGATGTTGCTGGTGCCATGAGCAACGGCATCGAATATCTTTTCAAAAAAAATAAAATAACTCAAATCAAAGGATTTGGCAAACTGAAAGTAGGCAAAAAAGTAGCTGTTGAAACCGATGGGAAATCCGTTGATTACACTGCAGACCATATCATAATTGCAACAGGTGGCCGTTCTAGAGAATTACCAACAATGCCTATCGATGGCAAAAAAATAATTGGATATCGCCAAGCAATGACCTTGAAAGATAGACCTAAGAAACTGGTAGTTGTGGGTTCTGGCGCTATAGGAATTGAATTCGCCTATTTTTATAATACCATGGGAACAGAAGTTACCGTGGTTGAATACCTGCCTCAAATAGTGCCTGTTGAAGATATAGATGTGTCGAAACAATTGGGCCGTTCATTTAAAAAAGCAGGCGTAAAAGTGATGACTTCGGCCGAAGTTACCCATGTAGATACGAAAGGAAAAGGCTGCAAGGTTACTGTAAAAACCAAAAACGGAGAAGAGGTTATCGAATGCGATGTGGTGCTTTCAGCCGTTGGCGTTACTACAAATATTGAAGGCATTGGGCTTGAAGATGTGGGTGTAGCCACCGACAAAGGCAAGGTGCTTGTTGATGATTATTACAAAACAAATATTGCAGGTATTTACGCCATTGGCGACATTGTTAAAGGCCAAGCACTTGCCCATGTTGCATCTGCCGAAGGCATTACTTGTGTAGAAAAAATCGCTGGTCAAAACCCAGACCCTATAGATTATAATAATATTCCAGGCTGTACATATTGCTCACCAGAAGTAGCCTCTGTTGGTTATACGGAGCAGGCTGCTAAAGATGCTGGTTATGATATTAAAGTAGGCAAGTTCCCATTCTCAGCTTCAGGTAAGGCAAAAGCAGCAGGTGTGCCCGAAGGGTTCGTAAAAGTAATTTTTGATGCCAAATATGGCGAATGGTTAGGTGCTCATATGATTGGAGCTAACGTAACTGAAATGATTGCTGAAGTAGTAGCAGCTAGAAAATTAGAAACTACTGGGCACGAAATCATTAAAACCATACATCCGCACCCAACTATGTCAGAGGCAGTAATGGAAGCTACGGCAGCAGCTTATGATGAAGTAATTCATTTGTAAGGCTTAAATCTATTAACTATTACAAACCCTTGAGATTCGTTTCAAGGGTTTTCTTTTTTAGATGAGACCGTAAATAATCAAACAAAAATCAGTTCGAAAAATGGGTTAAAGAGAATAGAATATATAATTCTAACTTTAATTACCAGATTTTGAATCTGGAGATAGTAAAAAAATAATAAATCAACTACAATTTGAAAACGAAATACTTTCAAATTACTTCCCCTCTCCCATGATTTTATATACATTATGTAATGTGGAATCAATCACTTCCTTTTAATAAAAAATGCCCCTCCAATTAATTGAAGAGGCATTTAGTGACCTCGGAGGGATTCAAACCCCCAACCTCCTAAGCCGTAATCAGGTGCACTATTCAATTATGCTACGAGGCCATAAAATATAATTACCAATTCACCGTTATGAATTGGACTGCAAATGTAGTATTTTTTTTAAAAGCGCTATATTTGCGAGCGAAAATTTACGCATTAAAACGTAATTAATAGTAAAATCAATAATTACAAGCTACCTGATAAGTATGAATTTTATGAAACAAGCATTTTTAGTTGTTATATTATTGAGCTTAGGCTCTTCTCTTATTGCTCAAGATATTCCAGCATCAAAAAAGGAATCTGACGCATCAACTGCTTACCGATATACGCCCAGCCCAGATTTTCCAGGAACATTGGTTTTTGACTGGGGCATTAATTACTTTGATGGGAATAGTGGCATTATGGACACGAAACCTTGGAGCTCTCCAACCCTTAATGTGTACTACATGTATGATCACAGACTTGGAAGTACTCGTTTTTCTGTAAATTTTGGTGCAGGAATAGGAACAGAAAAGCACACATTTAATAGTGCCGTAACTTTTACCGACTCCTTAAAACTAACGATTGTACAACCCCTTGACTCCATCCCATTTTTTGCTAACATAAGTAGTGCATCAAAAAGCCAAGTGGTTATGAACTATATTGATATTCCTATTGAATTCAGAATTCACTCTAGAAAAAAAGACCATAAGAGAAGTTTTTACCTTGCGCTGGGCGGCAAAATTGGATTTAGAATGGGTGGGAAAACCAAAGTCGTTTATGATGAATTTGGAACTACCAAGAAATTTAAAGACCTATACCAGTTTAATGTAAATGCCATAAGGTATGGTGCCAGTGCTAGAATTGGATATGGCCCCTTTAATTTTTGGGGGTATTATGGATTTAATAAGTACTTTGCAGGTAACAAAACAGTAGGTGTAAATAACCCTAACACATTCTCGGTTGGAGTTTCTCTTTCTGCTTTTTAAAAAAAAACGCATCATTCCTTCGTAGGCAAAAATCTGTAAATTAGTATAACGGTCCCTGCCTTCGCAGCAATAACGAACCTAATTAGGTTAGAGGAGACCCCGGAATTGATCCGGGGATATTTTATTTTCCTGTAAATTTCGCTTTTCGCTTTTCTAAAAATGCATCCACACCTTCTTTATAATCGTGTGAAGACCCTGCAATATCCTGACACTGTTTTTCGTAGTCAAGCATTTCTTTTAAATTACTATTGCCAGATTTATTAAGCATCTTCTTCATCAAGCCAATGGTTTTTGTAGGGGCATTTCTATAGTAATCTGTATATACTTTCACAGCTTCATTTAACTCTGCCATGGGTACAGATTTATTTGCAATGCCTAATTCAACGGCCTCCTTACCATACACACGACTACCCATGGTAGCTAACTCAAATGCTTTGGATGTGCCTACCATCCGAGGTAAAAAATACGAAGAGCCTGAATCCATCACTAAACCAATATTTACAAAAACCTCTACCAAGAAGGTTTCTTCCGCAATTACCAATATGTCGCTTGCCAATGCCAAAGAGCAGCCTGCGCCAGCTGCAACCCCATTTATTTTGCAAATAATAGGCTTTGGCATCTTACGCATTAAGGTGATTAACGGATTATATCTTTTTTCAAGTGATGCCGAGAACGAGCGTTTTTGATCTCCTGAAGCAGCTTTCAAATCTTGCCCTGAACAAAATGCCTTGCCTTCGCCTGTGAATACCACAACGCGAGTTTCTTCCTCTTTCGTAGCTTTTTTAAAAGCATCTTGCAGCTCATACGTAATTTCATCATTGAGCGCATTATAAACATCTGGTCGGTTTAGAGTGATTGTAGTTACTCCATCTACCGTTACATATTTTATAAATTCGTACATCCTGTTAAATTAAATAGATAATAAAAGAAACAAAACTAATACTAATGCCCAACACAAAGCCTGAATATACTTGATTGGGCGAATGGGCATTTAACTTCAACCTTGCACTTAACACCAATGCAGCGGCTAGAAATAATAAGGGTAAAATAATTTCAAAATAATTTATTGCTGTATGTTGATTTGCTCCCATCATTAAACCTAACAAGCCCCCAATTCCAATTCCATGTAAACTTATCTTCCAAAAAATGGTGATCACAACCGTAACAACAATCAGCATAGTAGTAATTGCTAAAAACACAAAAATCATTTCTCCTAATTCAACCTTAGTGGAAAACATGTAAGTGGTAACGGCATACATAATGATGGTGTACAGCATGGGTGTAATTCGCTCTTCTCTTTTTTCTAATAATAAGGATGAAATACTGCCCGACATTTTTAAAATAAATAGACTCAACACTGGAATTACAAAAGTTGTGATAAAAATAAGAGAGACGAGAACTACTGAACCTGAAGCACTAAATCCAATGGGGACAATCGCATGTGGAGCATTAAAAATTAGTAGTAGAAATAAATAGGTGCTCATCATTAAGGGATGAAGCACGAAAGAAATAAGTGAGGCAATTCGTGTTGTCACAAAAGCTCTTTACGTAAACGTGCTACAGGCAATTCCAATTGCTCTCTGTATTTAGCCACAGTTCTTCGTGCAATGGTATACCCTCTATCGCGAAGCAGGCCTTCTAATTTATCATCCGACAAAGGTTTAGATTTATCTTCATCGCCAATTAATTTTTTTAGCTCATTTTTAACTTCTCGGCTGCTTACATCTTCACCCGATTCCGTTGCTATTCCTTCGGAAAAGAAATATTTAAGCATAAAAGTGCCAAACTCTGTTTGGATAGATTTGCTATTTGCGACTCTACTAACAGTAGATATATCCATATCAATTCTCTCCGCTATGTCCTTTAAAATCATTGGTCGAAGTTTACTTTCATCGCCTGTTAAAAAATACTCATGCTGGTATTCAACAATGGTACGCATGGTTTTAATTAAAGTCTGCTGTCTTTGACGGATAGCATCTATAAACCACTTCGCAGAATCTAATTTTTGCTTTACAAAAGATACGGTTTCTTTTAGCTTTTTGTCCTTTTTATCACTCTTAGCATAAGCTTCAAACATATCGGAATAGGAAGCACTCACTTTTAACTCTGGTGCATTTCTAGAATTTAAGGAAATTTCTAAATCGCCATCGTTATTGGTTAATATAAAATCAGGAATTATATATTGCGTTTTTACCAATCCAGTTGAAGTACCCCCTGGTTTTGGATTTAATTTAGTTATTATTTCTATCGCAGGCTTAATGTCTTCCTCATCCTCTAGGTCAAGTTTTTTGATGATTTTAGCATAATGCTTTTTTGTAAACTCTTCAAAACACCTATCAATAATATTGTAAGCTACTCGCGTATTTGGGTTTTGTTCGATCCTTTCTAATTGAATCAACAAGCATTCTTGTAAATTTCTAGCGGCAATTCCTGCAGGGTCAAAATCTTGTATTTTAACCAGGATCTCCTCTACTTCATCTTCCTCAGTATCCACATTTTGTGCAAATGCCAAGTCATTAATAATAGCCTCTAAATCTCTACGTATATACCCATCACTTTCAATACTACCTATTAGCTGTTCGCCAATTTTAAGCTGCCGTTCATTCAATTGCAGATACCCTAATTGCGAAAGTAATTGTTCGTTTAATGTGGCAGAAGTTGAAATAGGCATATCTCGTTCTTCAAATGCTTCTCCATCGCCTTGCATTTTATAGCCTCCAAAATCATCATCACGAAGGTAATCTTCTACATTAATCTCATCTTCAGAGCTTACTTCTTCCTTTTTCTCTTCAGATTCAGCATCCGTGTTTTCCTCTTGATTTTGGGTTGGCGATTCCTCTTCTTCCCCTTCTTCCAATGCAGGATTAACTTCTAACTCCTCCTCAATACGCGATTCCAGCTCGGCCGTAGGCACTTGTAATAGTTTGATAAACTGAATCTGCTGCGGAGACAGTTTTTGACTTAAGGATTGGGATAGACTTAGCTTTTGCATTTATAATTTAGATAGTTCAAAAATAGAATCTTTTTTGAATAGGCAATACAATTTTGATGCCTTAAAATAATTTACAATCAAGTTAAATTATTGAATAATCGGTTAAAAAGGTGTTTTTTTGCGGTCGGTTAAATAACAATTTACATATCATGCAACGTATAAAAATTAAAGAGCTGCTTAAAGGGGACAAACTCGGACAGCAAGTAAAAATTATGGGATGGGTAAGAACCTTTAGAAGCAATCGTTTTATTGCGTTAAATGATGGCTCTACCTCTAATAATATACAAGCCGTTGTTGATTTTGAAAATTTTGAAGAAGCGGAATTAAAACGTATTACTACGGGTGCAAGTATTAGCATTACGGGTGAGTTAATAGAGTCTCAAGGCAAAGGACAGGACTATGAAATGGTAGTTAAGTCTTTAGAAGTACTAGGTGATAGCGACCCTGATGAATATCCTTTACAACCAAAGAAACATAGCCTTGAGTTTTTAAGAGACATTGCCCATTTAAGAGTAAGGACTAACACGTTTGGCGCTATCTATCGCATACGTCATCAAATGATATATGCGGTTCATACTTTTTTTCACAACAAAGGGTTTGTAAACGTGCATACCCCAATCATCACAGGTTCAGATGCGGAAGGAGCGGGTGAAATGTTTAGAGTAACCTCTATGAATCTCGAAAATTTGCCTAAAACGGATGAGGACAAAATAGATGATAGTAAAGACTTTTTTGGTCATGAAACTAATTTAACCGTATCTGGCCAATTAGAAGGCGAAACCGCTGCTTTGGCATTGGGTGATATTTATACGTTTGGTCCAACTTTTAGAGCAGAAAATTCTAATACGAGTCGTCACCTTGCAGAATTTTGGATGATTGAACCCGAAATGGCTTTTTGCGATTTGCAAGGCAATATGGATTTGGCGGAAGAGTTTGTGAAGTACTTAGTAAGCTACGCACTCGAAAATTGCCAAGAAGATCTCGCTTTGCTTGATAAGCGTGCTGCCGATGAGGACAAGACTAAGCCTCAAGTAGAACGTAACGAAATGGGCTTAATCGAACGGTTAGAATTTGTGGCGAGCAACGATTTTGAAAGAGTTACTTATACGGAAGCAATCGAAATACTTCGAAACTCAAAGCCTAATAAGAAAAAGAAATTTAAATACATTATTGATGAATGGGGTGCTGATTTACAATCGGAACACGAACGGTTTTTAGTAGAAAAACACTTTAAAAAACCAGTGACCCTTTATAACTACCCTGCTACTATTAAGGCCTTTTACATGCGCGCTAACGAGGATAACAAAACAGTTGCAGCCATGGATGTGCTTTTTCCTGGTATTGGTGAAATAATTGGTGGCTCACAGCGTGAAGAAAGGTTAGATGTTTTAACAGAAAAATTAGCGGCCATGGACATTGATGAAAAAGACCTTTGGTGGTATTTAGATACGCGCAAATTTGGCACCGCACCACACAGTGGATTTGGTCTTGGTTTTGAGCGTATGATCCAATTCATTACCGGCATGGGCAATATTAGAGACGTAATTCCATTCCCAAGAACTCCAGGGAATGCGGAGTTTTAGGATTTATTTAAGCAAAATAGGACTCCAACTCCTCAAGTGCATTGTCATTTGAGAAAATGTCTTTCACAATTTTCCCTTTTTCTAAAACCACAATTCGTTCACAGACTTCTGTAATATGGCTTAAATCATGACTTGAAATAAGCATGGTTGTGCCATTATTCTTCTGTTGATCAATTAATAATTGTTTTAGTTTTATTTGAGAGGAAGGATCTAGGTTGGAAAAAGGCTCATCCAAAATAAGCAATTCAGGGTCGCCAATCATTGACCCAACAATTCCTATTTTCTTTTGATTCCCCTTTGACATATCTCGTATATACTTTCGCTTTCCAAGAATCTCATCGTTAAAAAAATCTTTGAAAATTGTTAAAAAAGTTACTAATTCTTGGCTGGTTATCCGCTGAAGCTGTGCAATAAAATCAAAATATTCCTCCGGAGTAAGAAAGTTAATTAAAAAAGTTTCGTCTAAAAAAGACCCTGTAAACGACTTCCATTCATCGTTTAATGCGACTGGCGTATCTTTTACGAGTATTTCTCCATTAGTAGCTTTGTTTAAATCTAAAATTAATTTAAACAATGTAGTTTTACCTGCACCGTTATTGCCTACTAATCCAAAACTTTCTCCCGAGGCAATTTTTAATGATTCAATATCAACGGCAGCAGATTTGCCATAAAGTTTTCGAAGTTTATTTATTTGTATCATTTACTAATCTCTTAACCTAACTAAAATTTTGTGCTTTCTTTTTAAGAAAGACTTGGCCAACAAATCTACTATTGGTTTAAATAATAATATCCCAATAACTCCTAGCCCAGCCAGTATATACGTACCCATCCCAACTCCCAAGTATTTATCTATTACAAACCTAGCAACAACTGGCAGTGCCACATACGGAATGATTATTAAGAACTGTGAAATGTTAATTCCTTCATAATTAAAAAAAGCACTAGCATTTGAATCAATCCTTTTAGCTCCTAATATGGCCAACCATATAAACAAGTAAATAAAAAGACCTGTATTAACAAGGTACCATAAAAGAAAGGTAGAAATAATTTTAGGGTTGATGAAAATTAGGATGATAACGGATGATAGGAGTGAAATTGAATTCAATATAAATAAGAGAAAAATTTTACTCTTCATATATTTTTTAATGCTAATATCATTTGCCATTATCATATCTATGTAAAAACTCTCCCAGCTAAATATTAGTTGTGCATAATTAATCATAAATGCACCTGTTGACAACATTGCCAAAAACTCTGGTAATTTCTCGCCAATCCCATTTCTTTGAAATGCTATAACAACATAAAACAGAAAGAAAACACCCATAATTAGGGTCGTCCTTGCTCGCTTATTTCTCCAAATTAATCTAACCTCCAATGCAAATAATTGACCCACAACACCCTTAGTGTTTAAATACTGCACCCAACTAGGAACACCCACATTGCCGATACTTACATTTTGTGTTAGATTATCAAGAAGTAAATTTTTTTTAATGAAGAAATGAGTTACAAAGTATAATCCCAAAGAGATTAGGTAAGGTGTTAAGAGCAAAAATGGGTTAACTAAAACATCCCCCATTACCCCTTCTGTAATAAACAAAATATCTATATGCCCTAAAAAGCTCGCATAAATAGTGGCAACTGTAATAATTGATAATCCCAAAGGGAGCCAAATCCTACCTTTGCTAATCTGATGAATTAAGATAACCAAATGGTGCAAGCAGAAACTCACTCCCAGTAAAAACAACAACCATACCCATCCTTGTTGAACACCATAAATAAGAGCAATTTTATGAAATGCAAAACGACTAAATAGTAAGACAGTAATCAATAAAAAGAGGTTAATCCAACTTTTAAGCAACATAAAATGTGCAAGCGATTGACTTGAAATCCGTTGAGTTAGATAGTGCTGAACATTTAGCGTTACATTTTTTTGTATGATAATCCTAGACACCAATTCAAACATCCAATAAAATAGAAGCAGTCCATTGAGCAACTTAATTGAATCCTTTTCTGGTGCTAGTTTAACAAGCAGTTCTTCTAACATATACCCTAACCCCAAAGCATAAAGAACCATAATGGCAACCATAAGCCAAGTAAAAATGGCCGTACCTAAAGAACGAGCTAAAGATTTTGATCTCCAAAAAGAGAGCCAAGAATGGCTAAGTAAAGTAAAAATCATACTGAATTAAAAGCAACTATAATACAAATATTAAACTGTCTTTTGCAAAAAAATAGATAATAATTACCATAGATTGGATCGTTTTTTCTACAACAACGTAATATTTGGGGGAGCAGGTTGTTAGAATTTTTTAGTACCTTAAATTTGAAGCCATTAGGATTAACCTATTGACAAACTTGGTGTTGACTTTAAAAGCATTAGAAGAAAACTATAATTTATATAATTCTTACATCTTTTTTTTATTGGGCTGGATATGGGAATGGTTACATTGCGATATAAAAAGAAGAAGAACCATATCAATAGAAAAATCCTAATAGTGTCCTCCTTATTAGGTCTTTTTTTATGGAACTTTTTATCTCTAAAATTACTTACCATTGAACCGTTGAGTAAAACCGATTTTTAAAACTATGAGCTATTTAGAAACCACCCAAGACGTATATAAAAAAGCAGCTGAAACACCTGATGTTGGCCTATGCTGTACGACATCCCCCATTTGGCAATTTCCAGGATTGGAAATTCCTAAAATAATGCTAGACATGAATTATGGATGCGGAAGTACCGTTAATATGCAAGACCTGGTAAACAATCCTCAAATACTGTATGTAGGAGTTGGAGGAGGCATGGAGTTGTTGCAATTTTCGTATTTCAGCAGACAAAAAAGTGGCGTTATTGGGTTAGATGTGGTGGATGAAATGTTGGAAGCATCTCAGAAAAATTTCAAAGAGGCCGAAATAGTAAACCCATGGTTTAATGCTGATTTTGTTGACTTGCGAAAAGGAACAGCCTTAGACTTGCCAATTAAGGATAGTAGTATTGATGTGGCAGCTCAAAACTGTTTATTTAATATCTTCACCAAGAACGACCTTAAAATTGCTCTCAGTGAGATGTATCGGGTGCTAAAACCAAACGGAAGACTCGTGATGAGCGATCCCGTTTCAGGTGATTTTATTCCACCACATGTACAAAACGATGAACGCCTTCGTGCTTTATGTATGAGTGGCATGCTTGGTCTTAAAGAATACATTGCGATGATAGCCGAAGCAGGTTTTGGCACCATTGAAGTAAGAGCTAAACGACCTTACCGAGTGCTAGCACCTGGTCATTACGATGTAGATAAACTTATTTATATAGAAAGTGTAGAAATTGCTGCCATTAAAGACCCCATGCCAGCTGATGGCCCTTGTGTTTTTACAGGAAAATCAGCCATTTATTATGGTTCAGAAAAATATTTTGATGACAATGCTGGGCATGTGCTCATGCCAAACCAGCCCTTGGCCATTTGTGATAAAACAGCTGGGGCAATAGCAGCTTTAGGTAGAGATGATATGTACATCTCTGAATCAACCTATTTTTACGATGGAGGAGGGTGTTGTTAAGATTGAGTTTTTAGAAAACTAAAAATAAAAAATAAGGTCATCCTGAGAGGGGAATTTTAAAATAAAATCAGCGTAGGGGAATGACAATAAATAATATCAAGGAAAAGGAGACCCCGCAATTCCGATAATTATCGGAACGGGGAAAGTTGCTATTTAATGCTTTTGCCGGACCTGTTCCAGCATCCCCTTTTTAATCTGTCAATGGTAATCGAAGGATCTCTTTAATCTTTGCTACTTAGGTTTAGGGGATTCTTCACTTCCTTCTGAATGACGGCACAATTTTTAGTTTCCCTAATACCGTAAAATATCATCCAACCCTAGCTTGAGGCTTGCAAGTTCCACCTCCGAAATATCTCCAATTTTTCGCACCAATCTTTCTTTTGATAAAGAGCGAATATGAAAAATAAGAACCTCTGACTCTTGAGTTAATTTATTTAGCTCATTTGGTTTAAGAACTACATTGCCTTTATAGTTTTTAATTTTAGTAGTTAAGGGGCACGTAATTACTACTTGCAAATGCTCGTTAAGCATATTACCGCTAATTATAACCATCGGTCTAAAACTAGATTGTTCGCTGCCCTGAGTCGGATTAAGGTTAGCAAACCAAATTTCTCCTTGCCTCACTCAGGTAGTTGTTTGAGGTACTCTTCCATGCCTTCTTCAGCCATCGAAAAAACATCTTCATCTTTGGCTGCTTGCCTATAAGATCGTACATACTCTGCCCTTGTAAGTTGATCCAAATAAATACGAAGCGCCTTTTCTATTAGTTTATTCATAGGCATAGCAAAACTTTCGGCCTGATCTCGCAGCTTTTTAATTAGATCATCGGGTAGTGTGCTTGTAAAAGTGGACATGTGTCATTTATAATTATGAATCATAAATATAAACAATAATTATATAATATCAAAACCTATGTTTATGATAAGCTATTATCCTTTGGCCATATAATATCATTTTTTATTCTATCAACGTTTTGTACCTTTTGCTTACCAATTTAAATTGTACAGAACAAGATGAAAAGAAAAGTATTAATTCTAACAGGAGGAGGAGATTGCCCTGGACTAAACGCAGTAATTCGAGCAATCGTTAAATTTTTTAGAGAAGAGAAAGATTGGGAAGTTTTAGGAAGCATCGAAGCATTTAATGGCGTTCTATCCAATCCTATGCAGGTAATCAAATTATCTAGAAAAAATACGGCCGGCATCCATGTAAAAGGTGGCACCATTCTAAAAACCACTAATAAAAGTAATCCCTTTCGTTTTCCAGTTCAAAACGAGGATGGATCGTGGAGTGAAGTTGATAAAACCGATGAGTTACTTAATAGATTTAAAGAAATGGGTGTTAATGCCGTAATCAATATTGGAGGAGATGGCTCACAAACAATTTCACAAAAATTATTTGACAAAGGGCTCAATATCATTGGGGTGCCTAAAACCATTGATAACGACCTATCTTGCACTGATTACACTTTTGGTTTTAGTACGGCCGTGCAAATAGCAACAGATAGTTTTGATAAACTTGTTACCACTGCTGAAAGCCACGATAGAGTAATGATTATGGAAGTAATGGGGAGAGATGCTGGTTGGATTGCGCTGCATACCGCCATTGCAGGAGGAGCAGAAGTGTGCCTAATTCCAGAGATTCCGTATAACATTAAAAATATTGTGAACCGTATTAACAAAAGGTACGTAAAGGGCAAAGGTTTTGCCAATATTGTTATTGCCGAAGGAGCCAAACCGATTGATGGAGATGTTTCTTTACAAAAAGACGGTGGAGCAGGTTACCAAAACCAAAGGCTAGGAGGAGTTGCCTTTAAGCTTGCGCACGAACTTAAACAAGCAGGCTGCCAAGCAGATATACGAGAAACCGTATTAGGCCATACGCAAAGAGGCGGAACACCCATCGCCTCGGATCGAGTATTGGCAACACTTTTTGGCATTAAAGCTTGCCAAATGATACTAAGCAAAGACTTTGGAAAAATGGTGGCATTGCGAAATAATGAAATTACATCCGTGCCCATAAAAGACGCCATCGTAGATTATAATTATGTAAAAACAAATTCTTTTCACATTGAAGCTGCCAAAAAAATGGGCATTTCGTTTGGTGATTGACCTTTACTAAAACAAAAAAGCCTCGCAATGCGAGGCTTTAAAGTACCAGGAGTGGGACTTGAACCCACACGACCCGAAAGTCACAAGATTTTAAGTCTTGCGTGTCTACCAATTCCACCATCCCGGCATGTTTACAAAAAGTAAACAATTTTATTAATGGTGTAAAAACAAAAATGAGCATTAATCTATTTGATTAATTGCTCTGTTTTTGAGCGAAAGACGGGATTCGAACCCGCGACCCCGACCTTGGCAAGGTCGTGCTCTACCAGCTGAGCTACTTTCGCTTAATTTTGCTTCAATACGTATCGTTTAAGGCGTTTCTCAAACGGGACTGCAAATTTATACAACCACATCAAAAAAGCAACACCTTATATGTTTTTTTAGTGTTTTTTCACACAACTAATTTGAGAGGTTCACAAATTCCATTTTTCATTCACAAAAAAAAACGTGTCATTCACAAAGTATTTAGGGTCGTTCACAAAAAACCTATTGTGTTCTAATTTAAATTAAGCCTTATTTGATACTATATCGAATCAATAAAATCTAACCAAATGTCATTTTCCTGTAGGCACTATTAAATGCGATCTTCGTCATCCAATATTATTCAAAATTTATATACCTTTAGCTCAGGCATAGACGAAATACGCAATAGGTCTATTTTAAGTGCCCAACAAATTCGATTTTTACGCCATATGACAATCAAGGTATTAATTGTAGAGGATAACCCAATTACTGCACAAGATTTAGAAGAAATCCTTACTGAAAATGGCATGGTTGTAGTTGGCACAGCACGAACTGCAAATCAAGCCATAAATAAGGCCAGAGACCAAAAGCCGGATATACTCATTATGGACATTAAGTTGGATGGTGAAAAGGATGGCATTGCAGCAGTTCAAGATATTTATAAAACAGATTATTATCCTGTAATCTACCTTACTGCAAATACCGACAGGGAGCATATTGAAAAAGCGTATTCCACTTCACCAGCGGCATTTCTCTCGAAACCTTTTGATCATAAAGATTTGGTACATGCCATTGAACTTGCATTTGTAAACCACTACAAGCACGTATTTAATGCTTCGGACCTTCCAGAAATGAATAAGTCCATATTTCTAAAGCAAGGAGATAAATATGAAAAAATTTTAATTAAAGATATTCAATTGATAAAAGCTGATGGAAGCTACTCTTCTGTGGTTACAGAGAACCAAAACTATTCAATAACGCTCAACTTGCAGGGGCTGGCTGATAAAATCAAAAACCCCTTATTTTTTAGGCTTCACCGATCTTACATTGTAAATCTAAAGTGTATTACTGGCTTTGATAATAATCATGTATTTATAGGAGATCAAACTATACCCTATTCTAAAAATTATCGAGAAGATTTGATGAAATTTATTAATAAGCTATAATTACTCAGGCGCATAATAAGGAAAATTAATTTTCACCTCGAACCCATCGTTAATTGCATATACAATTTTCCCTTCGAGGCTATTAACTAATGAATTGATAAGTTTCCATCCAAACCCTTCAGGGTTACTAGTTACATCAACGGTAGAGGCGTTGCCATTATCTGAAAATACCATGAAAACTTCTTTATTAACCATTTTAACTTTAAACGTTAAGATAGGATTATCTAAATGCATAAAAGCGTATTTTATGCTATTAGCCACAAGCTCATTTAAGATAAGTCCAATATTAATAGCTCTATCAATGTCCAATGCTACTGAATCAACTTCCACTTTTTGAGAAATACGCTTTTTAGGATTCGATGCGTCTATAAGCATGTCCAAAAGCTGATGTACAAACTGGTTTAAATCAATAGACGTATAGGTATCTTTTTGATACAAAAATTTATGGATTAAACCCATTACTTTAACCCTGTTCATACTGTCTTCAATAGCCAGTTTGGCAGGGGCACTTTTGAGCCGCCTTAACTGAATACTTAGTAAACTAGCAATGGTTTGAAGGTTATTTTTTACACGATGATGAATCTCCTTTAACAAAAGATCCTTTTCTTCATTTTTTAAGTGCAAATCTGCTGTGCGGGCTCTCACTTTATTTTCTAACTCAAACGTATATTCTTGCTGGATTTGAACATTTCGCTCCATTTGCTTCAAAAGGGAAGCTTGAGTATTTTGCTTTTCCCCCTCTATAATCCACATTCTAATTCCGATACCAATAGAAAAAATAAAAACCTCTAACAATAAAGCTGCTTGAACATAAAAATTGGTTTGATCTGTAATTTTTAAAACAGAGGCTACCTGGCCCCCAACAGTAGTAACTCCAAGAACTATAGCACCAAAAAACAATATCCAACTCAAGGTTGTTTTCTGCTTATACACCCGATAAACAATTACTGGAATTAAGTACACCTGCACTAATACGATAATAAATTTATAGACAAAATTATGTTGAACATCATAGCGAAGAAAATACCCTGTCATCTCAACAAAAACAATGGTTAAAATAAAAAATTTGCCGAATTTGATAATCTTAAATAGTTCCTGGTCGGTCTTCCTAATATTTAAAAATGCCTGAGCAAAAAATAGATAGGATATGGACAAAGAAGCTGATAAAACCCAAATTATATAGGGGGAAACATTTCTAATAAATGGCAGCCAATTACCTAAAATGCCATATTGATATGAAAAGAAAAATATGATAGAAAACAGGTACCACGAATAATGAAAATAGAGTGTGTCGGTAGCTTTGCTTATTATGAAAAACCCTAGACTTAATAATGCCAAAAAAAGCAATACTGCTATAAATATTTCATGGTATAATGCATTTTTCAGGTTTTGCTTAAAATAAGCTGACGATTTTGATAAACTTAAAGAAATACCGTTTTTATCCTGAAAATCTTCAAATGGGTAATAGATATATAGCATATATCTCCCTTTAGTTAAATGCATTTCATGAATATTTCCGGAAGATAATCTTTCTAAATGATCTCCAAAGAAAACCATATTTTGCATATAATATTCACCTCCTCTGAGCACGTATTCATCCTCTCTTGGAACACTAAATTGAACTTTTACCCAATAAGAATCCCTAAACTTAATTACTGTTGAATCTGTAAATAATTCAAACTTAGAAGGCAATTTATGGGCATCTCCAACACTCCATTCTATCAATGTAATTTGGGGCTCATTCTGCAAAGTACTTGCAATTGAAAAATTGAATGCTAATAATAAAAGGAGTAACATTGGGTATTTATAATAAATTACAAGTTATTAAACATTTGTGAATAATGAAGGTTCGATAAACTAAAATAAACGAATGCCCCTAGTTAAACATTCCTATAGAGAAAAACCATTCTACTTTTTTCATCCCCAATTAGAAACTATTGTTCCTTCAATTTTTAATAATGTAGATGGGGTAGCCTATGTAAGAGAAAGGCTTGAGCTTAACGATGGTGACTTTTTAGACTTAGATTGGCTAAAAAATGAAAATGACAAGGTCATTATTATTAGCCACGGGCTCGAAGGAGATTCGCATAGACATTATGTAAAACGATTTGCCAAATATTTTCATCAGAGAGGCTGGGATATTAATGCTTGGAATTATAGAAGTTGCAGTGGCGAAATGAATAGGCTTCCAAAGTTCTATTCTTACGGAGGAACCGAAGATCTATCAAGTGTAATTAAGCATGTTTTAGATCTTAATTATAAACAAATAGTACTTGCTGGTTTTTCTATGGGAGGTGGCCTTACAGCTATGTATTTAGGTACTCAAAAAATAGATGAAAGGATTACCCATGGTTTAACATTTTCGGTTTCGTGCGATTTACAAAACAGCGTTAAAGAAGTAGAAAAAAGGAAACACTTTATATACAACAAAGTGTTTGTTAAAAAATTAAAAGAAAAGTTAAAAGAAAAAGCCAAGCACTTCAAAGAATATCAATCAATTCCCATTAATTCCATATCATCTTACGATGATTTTCACAAATCATATTCGCTCCCATTTCATAATTATTCTAGCATCGAAGATTTTTACTTTCGCTCATCTTCAAAACCTCATTACAAAAATATTTCAATCCCAACTTTGATGGTTAATGCCTTAAATGACCCAATTCTTGGAGATAAATGTTATCCATACAAAGAGGCACAGCAGAACCAGCATCTGTATTTAGAAACACCTAAGCATGGGGGACATTTAGGATTTAAAATAAAAGGGAATGAATATAGCTATATGGAGTTGCGATCTGAAGAGTTTTTAAACTCAAAATCGTAAAACATAAATACTAATCAAGCTTCAATTTTCCTTTTATCTCATTCAGCTTTAAAAGTGCTTCTACAGGTGAAATGGTATTGATATCCAGCTTTTCAAGCATTTCTTGCACCTCTTTAAATTTAGGATCGGCTTCGAACATAGCCATTTGAAAATTATTTTTAGGCATTTCCTTTAGCGTTTTCTGGTCTTTATCCTTCTTTTTATCTTTCTCTAAAAAGTGCATTATTTCATTGGCGCGTAGCACCACAGGATTAGGCATACCTGCCATTTGTGCCACATGAATACCAAAACTATGTTCGCTACCTCCTGGTTTGAGTTTACGCATAAAAATCACCTTGTCTCCCACCTCTTTAACCGAAACATTAAAGTTTTTGATCCTCTCAAAATCTTCGGTAAGTTGATTCAGCTCATGGTAGTGTGTAGCAAATAGTGTTTTAGCTCTTCCATTTTTAGAATTATGCAAATACTCCACAATAGACCAAGCAATGGAAACTCCATCATAAGTACTTGTGCCACGGCCTATTTCATCCATTAAAATAAGACTCCTATCAGATAAATTATTAAGGATGCTCGCTGTCTCGTTCATTTCTACCATAAAAGTAGATTCGCCTTGTGAAAGATTATCGGATGCCCCTACCCTTGTAAATACCTTATCAACTAAACCAATGGTAGCCGAATCAGCTGGCACAAATGAGCCCATTTGAGCCATTAATGTAATTAAAGCCACTTGTCTTAGCAAAGCAGATTTACCGGCCATATTAGGGCCTGTAACAATAATTATTTGCTGGGTAGAATTATCAAGATAAATGTCATTCGGAATGTAAGGCTCGCCCAAAGGCAATTGTTTTTCAATTACAGGGTGCCGACCTTCTTTAATTTCAATTACATCAGAATCATCAATATTGGGAGCCACATATTTATTTTTAGTGGCCACCGTTGCAAAAGAACACAGGCAATCGATGCCCGCCAGTACTTGCGCATTTTGCTGAATTTGTGTTATGTAATCATTCGCAAACACTATAATGTCTTGAAAAAGCTGCTGTTCAATAATTAACAACTTGCCTTCGGCACTTAATATTTTTTCCTCGTAAACTTTAAGCTCTTCGGTAATATACCGCTCAGCATTCACAAGCGTTTGTTTCCGTATCCAAGCCTCGGGCACTTTATCTTTATGTGCATTACTTACTTCTAAGTAATACCCAAACACCCTATTATAAGCTATTTTTAGGGAGCTTATGCCTGTTGCTTCTACTTCACGCTCTCTTATTTGTTTTAAGTGATCTTTTCCAGAAAAAGCCAGCGAACGAAGCTCATCTAGTTCAGCATTAATGCCTTCTTTAATAATACCGCCTTGATGCGCCAACATAGGCGCATCTTCTTTCAGTTCATTTTCAATTTTCTGAAATAATAATTCGCAGGTGTTTATTAAATCTGCTTTGCGCGCTAATTCCTCATTTCCCGATTTTAATAATTGCTCTTTTATGGGTAATGTATAACCAAGCGAGCGCTTAAGCATCACTACCTCTCTCGGATTAATTCTGCCAACTGCAACCTTCGATATTAACCTCTCTAAATCTCCGATATGACTTAAATTAGAAATTGCCTCCTGCAATAATTCGGGTTCCCCTTTTAAAGCAGATACCACCTTTAACCGTGATTCAATAGCCTCTTTATCTTTTAAAGGTAGAACGACCCATTTTTTCATCATACGGGCACCCATGGGTGTAACTGTATGATCTAGCACATTAATTAACGGGACACCTCCCTCTAATTGAGGATAAATTAGTTCTAAATTTCGAATGGTAAACTTATCTAACCACACATATTTTTCTTCAGCAATACGAGATATGGCATTAATATGAGCAACTTCTTTATGTTCTGTCTCTTTTAAATAATTTAATACCGCTCCCGCAGCTGAAATTGCTACTTTAAGTGATTCTATTCCATACCCTTTTAAATTGGGCGTATTAAAATGGTTGGTGAGTGATTCGTATCCGTAATCGAATCCAAAAGCCCAGTCATCAAGGGCAAAACTGTGGTAATCATCTAAACCTAAACCCTCAAAAGCCGTTCTGTTCGGTTTTGCAAAAACGAGTTCGGTAGGGCTAAAGCTCTGAATTAGTTTACTAATATGTTCCACATTACCTTCGGCCACCATAAACTCCCCAGTTGATAAATCTAAAAAAGCAATGCCCAGCACTTCTTTATCAAATGCAATGGCCGCCAAATAGTTATTTCTTCTGGTTTCAAGAACATTATCACTGTAGGCCAATCCAGGGGTTACCAATTCGGTTACACCCCTCTTTACAATTCCCTTTACACTTTTAGGATCTTCTAACTGATCGCAAATGGCAACCCGATTGCCTGCCCTAACCAATTTAGGCAAATAGGTTTCTAATGCATGATGAGGAAAGCCTGCTAACTCTAAATGCGATGCCGCTCCATTGGCACGTTTGGTTAAAACGATGTCCAACACCTTACTTGCCTTGATGGCATCTTCCCCAAAGGTTTCGTAAAAATCGCCTACCCTAAAAAGTAGCATTGCCCCAGGATACTTTACCTTTATGGCATTATACTGTTTCATTAACGGGGTTTCTTTGGATGCCTTTTCTTTAGCCAAGGGAATGTGTTTTTTTACAAAGATTGTTTTTTTATTGCGAATTTAGAAACGGAATTTTTCTAAAGCAGAATTATATTTATTTTTCTACTTTTAAAGTTGATTTATGCGAAAACTTAAAAATGAAGAGCTCAACCGCTTGTCTCCAGAAGAGTTTAAAACTCAACGGAAAATACCTGTTATTTTAATATTGGATAATATCAGAAGTATGAATAATGTAGGCTCAGCCTTTAGAACTTCGGATGCCTTTTTAGTGGAAGCTATATATTTAACTGGAATAACCGCAAAACCACCGCATAGAGATATAAATAAAACAGCACTTGGTGCTACAGACACTGTAAAGTGGCAGTATTTTTCATCTACACAAGAAGCTGTTAATCAAGCAAAAGAACGAGGCTTTATAATTGCAGCAGTTGAACAAGCAGATAATAGTACTTATTTAAATGAGTTCGAGCCCCAGCCGAATGACAGCTATGCTTTTGTATTTGGCAACGAAGCTTTTGGTGTTGAAGATGAAATTGTTAAAAGCGCAGATATCTGCTTAGAGATTCCGCAATTTGGCACAAAGCACTCCTTAAATATATCGGTTAGTATTGGCGTTGTTTTATGGGATTATAAATCCAAATCAAAATAAAAGAATTTCTTGAAACCAACTATCCCCAGGGCAGAGCCACAGATGTATTTAGCTGGTTTCATTTTGACCCGATGGTCAAAAACCAAAATTCCTTTAGAGATCCTGAAACAAGTTAAGGATGACATTTTCGAATTCTCCGAGGCAGAGTCTCGGAGAATTCATTCCATTAAAAAAGGAGGGACCCATCCCTCCTTTTAACTTAACCTAATAAACTAATAACCAATTTATACAACCAATATCAATTTGGCGTACTTTGTATTAAAAACATAACAGAGGCACTTTAATTAAAGTTCATTTAGACAATTATTTCCTTCGTTTCTAACTAAATTTGTTTGGATATTTTTTAGGTAAAATTTGCAATTTTAAACCTCCACATAAAATGGATTTCAGAATAGAAAAAGACACCATGGGCGATGTAAAAGTGCCTGCGGACAAATACTGGGGAGCTCAAACCGAACGCTCTAGAAACAACTTTAAAATTGGTGGAGCGAACCACCAAATGCCAATAGAATTAATAAGAGGGTTTGCCTACCTAAAAAAAGCGGCTGCTCATACCAATTGCGAACTGGGCGTTTTAACAGAGGAGAAAAGAGATGCCATCGCACAAGTGTGTGATGAAATATTGGAAGGAAAGTTAGATGACCAGTTCCCCTTAGTTATTTGGCAAACAGGTTCGGGAACCCAATCTAACATGAATGTGAACGAGGTGGTAGCGAATAGAGCCCATGTGATCAATGGAGGAAGCTTGGGTGAAGAAGCTAAATTTATTCATCCTAATGATGATGTGAACAAATCACAATCATCTAATGACACATTCCCTACAGGTATGCATATCGCCATTTATAAAATGGCAACTGAAACCACTATTCCCGGGGTAGAAGTGCTTAGAGATACCCTTCAATCATTATCAACTGAATATATGCATGTGGTTAAAATAGGAAGAACACATTTAATGGATGCCACGCCATTAACGGTTGGTCAAGAATTTTCTGGTTATGTTTCTCAATTAAATCATGGGCTCAAAGCCTTACAAAATACGCTGCCTCATATGGCCGAGTTAGCTTTGGGTGGAACAGCCGTAGGAACGGGCATTAATACTCCTAAAGGCTATGCTAAAAATGTGGCTGCAAAAATCGCAGCGCTTACAGGCCTTCCGTTTGTATCTGCTAAAAATAAATTTGAAGCACTTGCTGCGCACGATGCACTTGTAGAAACACATGGTGCGCTCAAGCAATTAGCTGTTAGCTTAATGAAAATTGCCAATGACATTAGAATGCTAGCGTCAGGGCCAAGAAGTGGCATCGGTGAAATATTAATACCTGCTAATGAGCCTGGCTCTTCGATTATGCCTGGTAAAGTTAATCCTACCCAAGCTGAAGCATTAACCATGGTTTGTGCTCAGGTTATGGGGAATGATGTGGCAGTATCCGTTGGTGGCATGACAGGTCATTACGAGCTAAATGTTTTTAAACCAGTTATGGCGTATAATGTGCTCACTTCTGCTCGTTTAATTGGGGATGCTTGCCAATCATTTAACACCAACTGTGCTGTGGGCATTAAGCCTAATAATGAAGTATTAGAAAAGAACTTAAACAACTCATTAATGCTTGTAACGGCACTAAATACTCATATTGGTTACGAAAAGGCTGCCAAAATTGCTAAAACTGCGTATCAAAATGGAACTACATTAAAAGAAGAAGCCCTCAATTTAGGATATTTAAATGCAGAACAATTTGATGAATGGGTTGACCCCACTAAAATGATAGGATCGTTGGATTAATGCTTAAAACTTGGCTGTTTAATTAAAATTTGCAATATTTACTACATAATAAAAAAACCTGAATTACTCTTAAAATGAAAAAACTCGTATTAGTATCGTTGTTATTGGTGTTTGGCTTCACTTCTATTGCTCAACTTTCTAAAGAAGAAAAAAAAGAATGGAAAACTAAATACAAGGCTTATAAAAAAGATCTTGAAGGTTTTAAAATTCTTGTTGAAGAAAATGGAAAGATTAAAGGGGAGCTTAGTAATGTAAAAAATCAGCTTGCAGATGTAAAATCAAAAATGAGTGATAAAGATGCAAGTATATCAGATTTACAGGATGAGGTTACAAGAATGAAAAGTCAAGTAGCTGCCTCTAATGCCGCAGCACAAGAAGCAAGAAATGCACTTGGCAATAAACCTGCTGCCGCTGCTCCTGCCCCTTCTCCTATGTCGGTAGATGGTGTGGTGTTCAAAGTACAGGTAGGCGCCTTTGAGAAAAAAGATCTATCAAGTTTCTTTGAGAACAACCCTATGTTTGGTGGTGAAACTGAAGAAGGAATGCAAAAAATAACTCTAGGATTTTTTAGAGATTATTGGGAAGCAGATACATTTAAAAAACACTTAAGAGAAATGGGTGTTAAAGATGCTTGGATCGTTCCTTACAAAGATGGAACTCGTGTACTTATAAAAGATGTACTAGAAGGAGTAATCTAAACCTAGCTTTCTTATAAAATCAAAAGGCATCACATACTCCTGTATGTGGTGCCTTTTTTATGCACTTAATGCGATACAGTTGTTTGTTCTACATTTAACACTTTAATGGCTTTTAATAAAAGATCCCAATCAGATGGCATGATACGATCAAATTTAATCCCTTTCAACACTTCCCATTCGTCCAACATAAGTATCATATTTACGACAAACTCATTTTCTACCAATATATTATGGTTTTCGAGATAGCCCTCTGCAAGATCTTTATACCCAATACTTTTTCTGAGCCCACTACTTTCGCTAAATACAATCATCGTACAAAATTATTGAATGCTAATAGTTTAATTCTAAGTAAAAAACCTAACTTAGGCATTAGTTAAAATACCTAGATAAACCATTTTTGAAGCCAAATGTTAACCTCTATATTTGTTATATAATATTGATTATTTGAAATGAAAATAATTATTGCAGGTGCAGGTGATGTTGGTTTTCATCTAGCTAAACTATTAGTTTTAGAAAACCACGAAATAACGGTTATAGACTTAAATGAAGCAAAACTTACACAGCTTGCTAAACAATTAGATGTTGTTACTATAAAAGGAAATGGCACTTCGTTTAGTGTTTTAGAAGAAGCCAATGTAAGTAACTCCGATTTATTTATTTCTGTAACAAACTCTGAAGAAGCCAATATCTCTACATGTATTATTGCAAAGCACTTAGGTGCAAATAAAACAATCGCAAGAATACAAAATACAGAATTTCTGATCAGAAAAGATAAACTCGATCTTTATGATCTAGGTATTGATGAAATCATATCGCCAGAATCGCTGGCAGGAAGAGAAATAAAAAGACTATTACGCGAAATCGCATTAACTGATTCATTTGATTTTGATGGTGGAAAATTATCCCTTATAGGACTTCCCATTCATGAAAGCAGTCCCTTAAGTGGCAAAACCCTATTGGAAGCATCAAAGCTAGATCCCACAAACAGTTTTATTACTGTAGCCATTCTCCGCAATAATGAAACTATAATACCGCATGGAGATGATAGATTTGAAATAAACGATCATGCTTATTTTATTGCGTTGCCTAATGCCATCGATAAAGTGATCATGTTATCCACTCGTGAAAGAAAACAAGGCTTGAAACGAGTTATGGTACTTGGCGGAAGCAAAATTGGAATTAATGCTTCCAAACAGTTAAGCAAAAAGTATAATGTTAAGCTAATTGAAATTGATAAGCAAAAATGCTTTGAACTGGCAGATCTCCTTCCCAACGTGATGGTGATTAATGGCGATGCGCGAGACGTAGAATTATTAGAAGAAGAAGGTATTGAAGAAACAGACGCCTTTATTGCAGTTACAGGCAACTCTGAAACCAATATAATTTCTAGTTTAGTTGCCAAAAACCATAAAGTTAAAAAAACCATTGCACTGGTTGAAAACGTTGATTACATCCACCTATCTCAAAATATTGGTGTTGATACTATGATCAATAAAAAATTGATTGCTGCCAATTTTATATTTAGGTACATCCGAAAAGGAGATATTATCAACTTAACTTCTATCCATGGTGTAGATGCAGAAGTATTAGAGTTTATTATAAAAGTTGAATCAAAAATTACCAGAGATACACTCAGGTCGCTTGACGTACCAGACTCGGTGATTGTGGCGGGTGTAATACGAAAAGGTGAAGCTATAATTCCAAAAGGTGATTTCCAGTTTAGACCTAAAGACAGGGCTGTTGTGCTTTGTAAGCCCGAATCCATCCAGCAAGTAGAAGAGTACTTTTCATGAGTAGGTTTAATTTAAAGCTTATTGGAGCCATACTAGGTCTGCTAATCGCAATTAGTGGAATTGGAATGCTGTTCGCCTTGCCATTTAGTTTTTATTATAAAGAAGATTGGGTGCCTATTGCATCTGCTGCGGTAATTACCATATTTACTGGTTTACCCATGTGGCTTATCCTAAACAAAAATGCTCCCCGCGAATTAAAGAAAAGAGATGGCTATATAGTAGTAACTTTTGGTTGGATAATAATGTCGGTATTTGGAACGTTACCCTATGTATTAAGTGGGAGCATTCCAGAATTCACCAACGCCTTTTTCGAAACAATGTCGGGTTTTACCACCACAGGGGCTTCTATTCTAAATGATATTGAAGCGGTGCCAAAAGGCATATTATTCTGGAGAAGCCTAACCCAATGGATTGGAGGTATGGGAATTATTGTACTTGCCGTTGCCATCTTACCCATCTTAGGCATTGGCGGAATGCAGCTCTTTATTGCCGAATCTCCAGGCATATCCGCAGAAAAATTAAAGCCACGTATTAAAGATACTGCCAAGCGATTGTGGCTTCTATATGTGGGGCTAACTGCGCTTGAAACCATTCTTTTAATGAGTGGGAACATGTCATTTTTCGATGCCATCAACCACAGTTTAACCACCATGGCCACAGGTGGCTTTTCAACTAAAAACGATAGCGTAGCTCACTTTAGCTCACCTTATATCCATTATGTAATAACTTTTTTTATGTTTTTAGCAGGAACGAGTTTTACGCTCACCTATTTTATGCTTAAGCGTAAGTTTAAAAAAGTACTTAATAACGAAGAGTTTCTCATCTACTTAATTTTCACGATAGTCATCACCGTGATATTAACAGGATTTGTACATGCAGCTACCGCTCACCCTTTTGAAAGAGATTTTAGAGATACACTGTTTCAAGTTATGTCCATTGTAACAACCACAGGTTTTGTTACCGAAGACTACACTGCCTGGACTCCCTTAATTACCATGGCATTTTTTGCCCTATTATTTATTGGAGGCTCAGCAGGAAGCACGGCTGGTGGTATTAAGATTGTAAGGCATATAGTGCTTTTTAAAAATAGTTTTTTAGAAATGAAAAGGCAGTTGCATCCCAATGCAATTATTCCTGTTCGACTTAATAACCGAGCCATTCAAGGGGAAGTAACCTACCATGTGCTCGCTTTTATGATGATCTATTTCCTTATATTTTCATTAGGCAGTGTTGTAATGGCATGGGTGGGATTAGACTTCCCTACTGCCTTAAGTGCCGTTGCTACTAGCCTTGGCAATGTTGGGCCAGGTATTGGTGGAGTTGGGCCTCTCCATAATTTTAGTGCCATTCCTGATGTTGGCAAGTGGGTGCTTACTTTTTTAATGTTGCTTGGCCGATTAGAACTGTTTACCGTATTAATCCTCTTTACACCCTTCTTCTGGAAAAGGGAGTAGAAAAAGACGTCCATAAATTGTTATTTCTCCATGACAAAATGCTTCAAAGGATCGCTTTCGATTAGCAGCGCCTACTATTTGCATAGTTAACTCTCAGCTCTTCGGTAAATAATCCAAGGGATTTAACCCGCATTATGCATTAGAAAATCTATTCCGTAGCTAAACAGCTGCAAATCAGAAACTTCGTTGAGTTTTTTGATTTAACCATAGCGGTGCTATGCTGAAACCAATAAAACTCCCTGATTTATTGCTGTTTAACTCCTCATTACAAAGTTCTAATGCATAAAACGGGTTTAAGTAAAACATCTTTTTCCAACCTTGTCGGTCGGTATCAATTCTCCAAATGTAAGGAATGAGGGTTATAACGGAGTAATGCAAGTGTGGAGATTTGCCTGCAGCGTTTCCACTAGATCCTACAGTGCCAATGACTTGATTTGTGTTCGCCCAGGTTAGTGAAGAAACCTTTCGAGCTTTTAGGTGAGCATAATAATGCAGTCTCCATTTAGGCCCGAGAATTAAAACGATATTCCCACTTATCTTTATCTTTCCCGAATATAGGACAAGACCTGGTGTTGCAGTTTTTAATAGAGTTCCTTCTTTTGCGAAAATATCAACACCTTTATGTGTAACCGATTTACCCCACGGATGATACCAAAACGTGTCTTTGTTATAGTCATTTTTAGTTGCCCCTTCTACTGGCATTGAAAAATTCTGTGGTATGAGTAATCCAATGCTGATTATTAGAATAAATATCAATCCTATTTTACGCTTTTTATTCAAACCTTATATTTAAATTACTGTTTTATAAACAAAAAATCACCCCTTCCATTGCTCGCCCCTCCTTTAGCTTGAAAAGTCGATGACTTCACTACATTGGGATTGCATACAACACCTGTGGAAACACCGTGCCACACCTACTTCTAAAATTGATGAAGATAGCAATTTTATCGAACTATATTAACCTACAACAAAAATTAAGTGGTTCCATTTTTTCATATTTCAACGGAATCGACTAATGCTCTCAATTGGCAAATAGCCACAAGCAAAAATGACTGGATAGTTTGCTTATTTTTAAGAAGCTCGAGTTGTGTGTTAACGGCATGGTGTTTGACACCATATTAAGCAAGTTTTGTTCAGTCAGTCCGCCCAATTGTTTGATTCTCACGAATTAAAAAATATTCAGAACTAGTGTTTGAATCAACTACTTTGGCAATAACTATTACTTCCACATTTGGGCCCCACTTTGGTCCTTCTATTGATACCCGTTCAATTATGTATGGTTGGGTTTCCCGTTCTTCTTTGATATATGATGCCGTCCATAAAGAGTCTCCATAGATCACATTCTGTTCTAATAACATTATATAATTGGGGATCGCAATTGAGTCGATGTCAACTAACCAGTTGATAGAAATTAAATTCCTCCCATTCGGTGGGCTAATTGGCATAAAATCACGCCACAAATTTGCATGTAATTCTAAGGTTTTTCCATCAATGGTTGCTTGCTCACTTGACAAATTTAGAAGTTCATTAATTCTCTTTTGATCAACCCTCCAACTTGAGAGTTCATCATCTGAACATCCAATTGTAAGTAATAGTGCTAAAACGAGTATTTTAAATCGAAGTATTTTCATGTTCTTTTGACACATGATATAGGCTTTTGGTTGGAATCAATTTTGACTAACGCACGCGGCTAAAAGGCGTAGGGATTAAAGTGCTTTATCATTTCCACCCAACACCGAGCCATAACCGTTTTAAAAGTGACACTTATGGCGGACTTTTTAAAACGCACAGAACTTTTATAACCCACAGAAACCCTATGCTTTTTTTTCTGATGTTATAGGGCTGTATTAAAAAGCAAACCCATCTTTCTATGTTTAATCTTTGTTTCCATAAGTACTTTGATTTGATAAAATCACTTTATAGTTACTAAAATTTGGTAATTATTGTGTAACTTAAAGTTATAGTTTAATGTTATGTTTGCACACGTTTTAAGTAATGTTGCGAACGGTAATAAATTTACTATACTTCAAAAACTACTATCAAAATGAAAAAAAGTAAAGAGTTATTTAATTTCGATTTTGACATTGTAATGGTTAAAGACCCAAATCTAGGAGGATTCACTGGGCATTTAGTTCAGTTTCCTAATATTATTACAGAAGGGGAAACCGAGGAAGAAACCGTTAAAAATATAATGGATGCGTTTCACGATGTAATGGTTTCAAAAGGCAAAGAAGCTAGTGGAAAAATGAAATCTCAATCAATTGACAATGTTATAAGAAGGTCCGTTAGCTTTCAGTCATCTAATGATTTTGTATAGGAACACATAATTGATATGAGCGATTCGCCAATGACAAGAGCAGACCTATACGATTGGTTCTTTCGTATGGATGTAAACAAGAACCACTCGAAGAGCATAAGGCTAAAGTCATTAAATTTACAAACCCAAAGACAAGTTTAGAAGTATATCTAAATCTACCAATAGATGAGAGACCTGTCAGAGATTATACAGTTTGCGATATTTGTTCAAAATTAGGAATACCTGTTCCAGCTCAAGCAGACTATATGAAAGATATGCATAATGACATAAAGAAGAATCATAAGTCAAAAAAACCTAAATGGGGATTTTAGGCGTACGGACTGTTTAAATTGTATGCCCTAAATACCTGTATAACCAGCAGCTTGTGCTCGATATTGCTACTATAAATAGAGCTTAGTAGCACTTGTACAACCACTAATTCTCTTAAGGTTAATAAACATTGTTTTCATTTGGTTTAAACACCGTTAAAATTTTCTTCATTTTAATAAAAGAGTTTCTTGAAACCAACTATCCCTAGGGCAGAGCCACAGGGGTATTTAGCTGGTTTCATTTTGACCCGATGGTCAAAAACCGAAATTCCTTTATTTGAGATCCTGAAACAAGTTCAGGATGACATTTTCGGAGGCTCCCAGGCAGAGCCTCGGAGAATTCATTAGATTAAATAGGCACTAAACAAAAAAAGGACGACACCTTACGGCATCGTCCTTCATTATATAAAATTAATTATATGACTATCTATTTAGCCTTCTTTGTGTCCAAATCTAACACAATAGGTGAGGCAATAAAAATAGAAGAATACGTACCTACCAATACCCCTATTACCAAGGCAAAAGAGAACCCTCTTAACACCGCTCCACCAAATATTAATAATACTAACACCACTACTAATGTAGTTAACGATGTAATTACGGTACGGTTCAAAGTACTATTAATGGCATTATTAAAGATATCCATTTTATTAGAGGAGGTGTGTAAACCTACATTTTCTCTAATACGGTCAAATACAATCACTGTATCATTAATGGAGTAACCTATAATTGTTAAAATAGCTGCTATAAACACCTGATCTATCTCGAAAGAATAGCCAAATAAGCTAGCGATAGCAAACGCTGATAATACAATTAATGTATCGTGAAATAATGCGATAATAGCGCCTAAACCATATTGCCATTTTCTAAACCTAACAACAATGTATAAGAAAATTATTATTAAAGATAAAAACATCGCTTTCATCGAATCCTTCTTAATATCATCTGCTATGGTAGCTCCTACTTTTTCAGAGCTTAAAATTGAGAAATGTGTTTCATCTACCTTAGCGCCATCTGCTATAAATATTTGACCTGTAATTTCAGACAATCCGCTTACCAATAGTTTCTGAACATTTGTATCCATTTCAGATGTTTCGTCTGTAACTTGATAACTTGTAGTTACCTTAATTACATTATTAGCTCCGAAGGTTTTCACTTCCGTTCCCGACCCTTCAAAAGAAGATGTTAAACCTGTTTTAATATCTGATGCTACAACGGGCTGATTAAACTTAACCACATAAGAACGACCACCTTGGAAATCAACACCAAGATTTAAGCCATTTACAAATAGTAACACCAAACCTACACTTATAATGATGCCCGAAGCAATGTAAGCTCTTACTCTTTTGGACATAAAATCGATGTTCATATTTGATAACAAACCTGCTGAAAACCTTGTTTTAAAATTAAGATTACTTGCATCTCCTTTTTTGCGAAGCCATTGTTCTACAATTACTCGTGTAATAAATACTGCTGAGAAGAATGAACTTCCAATACCAATCATTAATGTGATGGCAAATCCTTTAACAGGCCCTTGGCCTAACGAATAAAGAATAGCAGCGGTTAAAAAAGTAGTAACATTTGAATCTATAATAGAGCTAAATGCTTTTCTATAGCCCGATGAAACCGCTTCTCGAAGCGCTACTCCATTTCGAAGTTCTTCTCTTATTCTTTCGAATATAAGAACGTTAGCATCAATAGACATACCAATGGTTAGTACAATACCTGCTATTCCAGGCAATGTTAAAGCCGCACTTAATTGCGCTAAAATTCCCATTATAAAGAAGATGTTAAAGAGCAAAGCAAAATTTGCTATAAACCCACCGCGCGCATAGTAAAATATCATAAATAATACTACTAAGCCTAAACCAGCAATTATTGAGATTGCTCCTTGTAATTGAGCTTCTTTACCTAAAGTTGGCCCAATAATAGCTTCTTGAACAATTCGAGTAGGTGCAGGCAGTGTACCCGCCTTAAGTACATTGGCTAAATCCTTCGCTTCTTCAATCGAAAAATTACCAGAGATCTCAGAATTACCATTAGGAATTTCTCCGTTTACATTTGGAGCAGAATACACATAACCATCTAATACAATGGCTATTCGCTCGCCAATATTAGCAGCCGTAAGCTTTTTCCAAGCTTTTGCTCCAGAAGAGTTCATTTGCATAGATACCGAAGGACGCGTTGCCTGATCCAAAGATTGACGTGCGTCTGTAATAACATCGCCTTCTAACGGAGCTTTTCCTCCACGGCCAGTTCTTAAAATATGAAGTTCAACATGCGGCTCAGCAGATAGCTCTTCATGATTGTGTGCCTTTACATCCCAAGCCAATTTAAAGCCTCTTGGTATTAACGCTTTTATATCAGCTCTTCTATAAATTCGATTAACCTTAAATGTATCTTTTACATTATAAACTAGTCCTTCTTGGCTTGTAATTAAGCTAAAAATTGGAGACACTCCTGAATTATAAAGTGAATCTAATTTTGAAGCCGTATCCGCACTATCAGTTGAAACTGTTTGTGTGCTATCATTCGATTCTTCACCTAGTAGCCCTTGTAAACTTTCCTCTTGTTCTTCTGTTACTTCTCCAGTTTCGCCTAGTTCAACCGAGGTGGTAGTGGCCTTTTGCTCAGCAACTAAATAAGCATTTATAGCTTGTAAAAAATTACCAGACTCGTTAGATGTTGCCACCTCGAAGAACTCCAATTTAGCAGCACCTTGCAATAGTTTTCGTACCCGCTCTGGGTTATCAGCACCCGGTATTTCCACTTGAATACGCCCTGTTCCTTGCAAACGTTGAATATTAGGTTGTGACGTTCCAAACCTATCAATACGAGTTCTTAAAATATTAAACGAACGGTCCATGGCATCTTCAATTTCAGAATTAATGATGCCCATAATTTCTTTGTCGGATGTGCCGAAAGAGATTTTTTCGCGGTTAGCGGCATTCGCAAAAATGGCACTAAGCTTACCTTCGGGTTTAACCTCGATAAAAGATTCATAAAATAAACTGCTAAACGATTCTTGACTCGTTTTTTGCTTTTCAATTGCTTTGTTTATAGCCGCAATAAAATCAGGATCTTCATTATTCCCGCTTAGGCCTTTAATAAGCTCCACTGGAGATACTTCTAACACTACGTGCATGCCGCCTTGAAGATCGAGCCCCAAGTTAAGTTCAGTGTCCTTAATTTCTTTAAAGGTATAATCAGACCCAAACAAATTATAAACAGGCTCGTTCCAAATCGAATCTAAATAAACTTGTTTTTTTGTCAGGTCAACAATACCATCTTCATTAGTAGCTGCAGCTACTGCTTCTTTCTGTATATTCCTTGATATAAATGTGAAGGATAAATAATACAGACATAATGCTGTAACAATAAGTGTTAGTACAACAATTGCACCTCTATTTCTCATGATTTTATAAAATTTGATTAGTAATTAATAGTTAAAACTGAACGTCATTCCTGCGTAGGCAGGAACACCTCTTGTATGTTAATAAGAGAATTTACAGATTTCTGCCTACGCAGGAATGACGTAATTCTTGGATCGGTTAATAATTAGGGAGCGTTGGGAGATATTACTTGCTGAAATAACGTTTTAAAGAAAGATGACACATACTTTGTAATAATATGTGTGTGCTTTTCTTTTTTATCATCACCAAAAACAATTTCTTTAATTTGATGCAATTCTTGATCTACATGAATAGTGGAAACTGATAAGAACACATCTTGAGTAGCAGCTACAATTTCTTGCGACTCTTGGCTTTCAGGCAAATCAGAATCAGCTGAAACGCCAGCATGCACTTCAACATTGCTTTGTAAAAATGTATGTGCTGTTTGGTAAACCAAAACCGACATGCCAATTAATACGAGCATTAAAATCGTTGAGGGGTGTTTATATGGGCTTTTCTTCGACATTTTTATTGGGTCGCAAACTTATCTAATCCATTCATTACCAACAAACTTTATCTAAAATATTAGATGCTAGATTATTAGACGTTAGACAAAAATATTTGGGCAAAGTAAGGTAGAAGTCCAACATCTAATAATCTTGCTTCATTTGACTAATGTTTAATTTTAGATCGCACATAGGTTTCTATTACATCTAAGGCACTGTCATAAGATCGGTGATTAGGAATAATAATGTCTGCCTCTGATTTATACGGCTTAATGTGTTTCTCATAGGTAGGCATTACATGATGCTCATATCTGTATAATACATCATCCAAATCATAGCCTCGTTCTTTATCATCTCGCACTATTCTGCGAATCAACTTAATATAATCCTTTGCATCAATGTAAAGTTTCATATCAAGTATTTTAGCAATTGGCTGGTAGTACAAAACAAATATCCCTTCTACCACAATTACAGGAGCCGGCTTTAACATTACTACCGAAGCCTTGGCCTCTGGGTTATTGAATGTGTACTCCTTCCTCGTAACCGATTTCCCTGCCTTAATATCTTCTATATCTTGTTTGTAGGATTCAAAATCGATCGATTCTGGCAGATCGAAATTTTTAATGCCCTTAATGTCAACGGGCTGTTCATCCCTAGGTTTATAATAATTATCTTGTGAAATAAGGCAAACCTCCTCAGCCGAAAATTTACTCATCAGCCCATTTAAAAATCGAGTTTTTCCTGAGCCACTTCCGCCTGTAATTCCAATAATAAATGGTGCCTTGCTCACAATAAGGTATTAAGTTAGGTTTATTAAAAAATTTACAAGTTTTTGTACTGCTTTGCCCCGATGACTAATGCTATTTTTTTCTGCATCTGTCATCTCTGCAAAAGTACGACTAAACCCATCAGGAATAAAAACAGGATCGTAACCAAATCCTGAACTTCCATTAACCTCCTCTGCGATTCTACCCTTAGCAATGCCTTCGAAATAAACGGGGTCGTTATCATCAATCAATAATGTGATTACCGTTTTAAACTGCGCCTTTCTATTAGAAATGCCTCTTAAGTTTTTTAGCAAAAGAGTTACATTATTAACAGAATTTACAGGCTCTCCTGCATACCGAGCACTGTAAACTCCAGGGGCACCACCTAAAGCATCTACTTCAAGGCCAGTATCATCAGCAAAGCAATTAATTGAAAAATGCTCTTTTATATAAGTAGCCTTTTGCAACGAATTTGCTTGCAAGGTATTACCTGTTTCAGGAATATCGACTGAGCAGCCAATATCTTGCAAGCTTTGCAAGTTTATGGTTGTGCCAACCAACTGCCTTAACTCGCTAAGTTTATGGGCATTATTGGTGGCAAAGCATAATTGCATATTATTGGTTTACCTTGTGCAATCTCATGTCAAAAATAAGATTGGCATTGGAAGGGATATTATCTCCTGAGCCAGAAAACCCGTAACCATACCCAGATGGAATGTACATAGTTACGGAATCGCCTTCTTGCATATCTAACAAAACTGCTTGCCAACCAGAAATTAAGCCTCCCAAGAAAAAGTCTATAGAATCTTTTGCATCAAATTCCTTATCCGTGTCCATTAACCTTCCTTTGTATGAAACCTGAATGTAATCTGATGATAAGGGAGTAAGCCCATTACCTTCTTCGTGCAGCACATAACTCACATACCCATCACAAGTTTCGCCCATTGGTACAACTACAGTATTGCAATCTTTTAAAACATTTGCAATACTATTTTCTGCTAAGTAATTTTCTATAGCCGTAGAATCAATGGTGAGTTGCTCGTTAAATGGCAGTGCTACCGGATCTTCCTCTTTATTACAAGCAAACCCAATAAAAGAAACAGCAACTAAACCTATCAATATTTTATTCATAGTCTAAAAATCAACTAATTCTACATCAAAAATTAATACTTCATTAGGGCCAATAGAGCTACCAGCACCTCTTGTGCCATAAGCCAAGCCTGATGGAATATAAAGCGTAGCTTTTCCTCCTTTGCTTAATAATGCAATTCCTATATCCCAACCTTGGATAACCCTGCCTTGGCCTAACCCAAAACTAAAGCCTCCAGTAGTGTTAGAATCGAACACTGATCCATCTAATGATTTTCCTGTATAGTTTACAACTACTTTTGTGCCACTAGTTGGAAAATCTCCATTGCCCGCACTTGTAATTTCGTACCTTAAACCTTCCACTGTGGAATCAGCCGTAAGGCTATTGGCAGATAAATAATCATTGATTATTTGCGTATCAACTGCTAACTGCTCATCGTAAGATAGAAATTCTGTGTCATCGCCCGAACACGAAAAGCCTACAAAAGCTACTAATGCCAATAGTATAAAAAGTTTGTTCATATTTATTTAAAATCAACTAATTCCACATCAAACATTAAAACAGCATTAGGGCCAATATCACGACCTGTTCCTCTTGCTCCATACCCTAACGCTGAAGGTATATAAAGTGTTGCTTTAGCTCCTTTGCTTAAAAGTGCAATGCCAATATCCCAACCTTTAATAACTCTGCCTTGCCCTAAAGGAAAGCTGAAGTCACCTGTTGAATTAGAATCAAACACTGTACCATCTAACAACATCCCTTTGTAGTTTACAACAACTGAATTGCCAACAGCAGGTTTTTCACCATTCCCTTCTTGGGTAATTACATACCTTAACCCTTCTTCGGTTGATGCGGCTTCAATTCCATTTTCAGCTAAAAATTCTTCAATAATATTAGCATCTATCCCTATTTGAGCTTTTGAGTCTTCTTCTGCTTTTGCTCTTGCTTTTTGAGATTGCTCCGCTCTGTAAGCTTGAAATTCTTCTTGTGTAAAAATATTTTCTACGCCCAAGTTAACCGTAATTAAACTTTCACCAGAAATGGTATCAGGTACTGCTCTTCTAAACGACTCTGCAAAAATAGTTTTAGCAGGTATTTTTAAGATTAGGCTATCTCCTTTTTCACATAGTTTAAAAGCTTCTTCTAAACTTCCATTATTTGAAAAAACAGAATCAATATAATTAAGAGGTAGTGCTCCTCCTCTTTCGGCACTGGAAAACATTACGTTATTATTTGCATCATAATAGGCAACATGCATCATTAAAAATTCTCCGTCATTTGGTTTTTCTCCACTTCCAGTTCTCACTTTCGCATATTCTAAACCCGTTTCTGTAGTTACAAATTCGTTTTCTTTTTGACCACAAGCAGTTAATACAGCTGCTGAAAGCCCTAGAATAAAAATGCTTTGTTTTAATCGATTCATAATCCTTAATTTAATTCTGATTTATAAGTTGGTAATAAATTTTCAAATTTTTCAATAACCTGTGTTAAACTCATAGATTTTGATACGCCTCCTGCTGCATTATTATGCCCACCTCCGTCAAAGTTTGTTCTGGCAAAATCGTTTACCGAAAACGAACCTACTGAACGAAAAGACATTTTAACCATGTTGTCACTTTCTTTAAAAAGAGCAGCCATGGTTATTCCTTTTATAGATAAGGCATAATTAACGAGTCCTTCCGTATCCCCTTTCTGAGCATTATGTGTTTTTAAATCTTCTGACGAAAGATATATAAAGGCTGTTTTGTATTCTTCTATAATGGTAAGCCTTTGGCTTAAAGCAAAACCTAAAAGCTTAATTCTATTGATAGAATTGGTATCATAAACCAATTTCGAAACCTTGGCAGTATCAACACCAATACCAATTAATTGGGCAACAATTTCGTGAATATGCTGGGTGGTATTTGGGTGCCTAAAGCCACCTGTGTCGGTCATAATGCCAGCATAAAGGCATTCTCCTCCGTCCTTATCAAGGTCGCCAACCCAGTCTAGCTCTAGAAATAAATCAAAAACTAATTCTGCTGTTGCCCCTGCTTCGATGCTCCATTTCATATAATCAGCATAATCTTCAGGCTCTCGATGGTGATCAATTATCACCTTGGTTGCTTTCGAATTTTTGATTGCTTCGCCTACGGCTCCAACTCTTTTAAGAGCAGAATAGTCCAAACTAAAAATTAGATCCGCATCTTCAATTACTTTATCACACGCTTTGGACTCATTATCATAAATTAAAACCTTCTCATTTTCCTTCATCCATTTTAAAAAATTAGGAAAAGTATTAGGCGAAACAATGGTGACCGTATGCCCCTTCTTTTTTAAAACAGAAGCAAAGCCAAGTGCCGAGCCTAGTGCATCTGCATCGGGATTTAAATGTATGGTTAGTACAATCTGTTTTGGGGTATTGAGAAGTTGTTTAAAAACTTGAATGTTTTGCATATATCCGGAGCACAAAATATACCCTCTTTTTGTTAGGCTGCAAAGTTTGCATGTTTTAAACAAAATGCAAAGAGAAAAAAACACGTAGGTATCGGAAAAATTATACTAATAATAATTAAAATTAAATGTTTTGACGAAAAAAGAAAAATAAGTTGAAGACTCGGTCATTACTTACTTGGCAAGAGGTAGTTTATTTCACATAATTATCTTCTAATTTTGCGGCATATTTTAACAATTATAAGATGGCAAATAACAAAACATTTACAATGATAAAGCCCGATGCTGTTGGAGCTAAAAACATTGGCGCAATTACAAAAATGATTGAAGAGGCTGGTTTCACTATCAAGGCGATGAAGCTAACAAAGTTAAGCAGTGAGCGAGCGGGAGAATTTTATGAAGTACACAAAGAGCGCCCTTTCTATAACGACCTATGTGCTTATATGTCTTCAGGAGCGATTGTTCCTATGATACTAGAAAAAGAAAATGCGGTTGAAGATTTTAGAACTTTAATTGGTGCTACCAACCCTCAAGATGCTGCTGAAGGAACCATCCGAAATTTATTTGCCAAATCAATTGAAGCAAATGCAATTCACGGGTCTGATTCTGATGAAAATGCCGCCATTGAAGGAAGCTTCTTTTTTGCAGGTATAGAAAAATATTAACCCTATCGCTATAAGTCATTCCCGATGATGCGGGAATGACTTTCTTTTACGCTGTAATTATCCCATCTTTTCTTGTTCTTTTGAGTCCTTTTTTTGAACCCAAAAATTATTATAACCTTCGCCTAAGGTTATTCCAATAAGTTGCATTTGAAGCAATTCTAAAATTGCCAAGAAACTAAAAATTACACCAATTTTAGTATTATCACTTGCAATCATCTGTTCAAAAGAAATTTTACTCGTATCTACAAGTTTACTTAAAATCTCCTTTTTCTTATCTGCGATGGTATATGGAAAAGGCACAATGGTGTGAACGGGTTTTTTTTGTTCATCCTCAAACCGTACCAAAACACGCTCATAAACTTTCAAAAGTTTATACAAGTCAACATCTTGTAGTTCTGATTCTACATCGGTGCTTTCAGATAATTTTTTGAGTTCTTTTAAAACATTCCCTCTCTTTTCTTTTAAAGATCGAGTTTCTTCTAACGCTGCCAACTCCACTATAACCGATTTGTATTTCTTATATTCCAACAAATGCCTTACCAGTTCATCTCTTGGATCTATATCATTCCCATGCTCATCCAATTTTTCTCGTGGCAGTAATAATTTGGCTTTAATACGCATTAGAGTAGCAGCTACCAATATAAATTCGCTTGCCACATCTAAATTTAACTTTTCAAGTTCATGGATATAAGCAATAAAGTCATCCGTTATTGTAGAGATTGGAATATCGTAAATATCAAGTTCATCTCTTTCTATAAAAAAGAGAAGAAGGTCAAAAGGGCCTTCAAATAATGGCAATCTAATTTCGTAACTCAAGCTATTTTTATTTTTATTATTTCAAATATATTGGTATTTGGTGGATCAAAAAAACATCAATTGATTACAGCAATTATTAGCACATAGCTAGAATCAAAGATTTTTAAATTCCTAATCTTTAAAATAATGTACCTTTGTGTGTTTCAAGGAATATTCTTTGAAATTAGCTATTATTTAAGCCCTTAATTAAAATTGGCTATGAAAGTTAAAGCTGGCAATTTGCTAGAAAATATAAACTCCCCAGAGGAACTAAAAAAGTTAGACCGATCTGAACTAACTCAATTATCAAAAGAACTTAGAGACTATATAATTGATAGTGTTTCTGTTTATGGCGGCCATTTTGCTTCTAGTCTTGGAGTTGTAGAACTCACCGTTGCACTTCATTATGTGTTTAATACACCAGACGACCAACTTGTTTGGGATGTGGGGCATCAAGCCTATGGCCATAAAATATTAACAGGCAGAAGGGCACAGTTTCATACAAACAGGCTCTATAAAGGAGTTTCGGGTTTTCCAAAAAGATCAGAGAGCGAGTATGACTCATTTGGGGTAGGCCATTCATCCACTTCCATTTCGGCTGCTCTTGGAATGGCTGTTGCTTCTTCCATAAAGGAGGAGAATGACCGCCAGCATATTGCCATTATTGGCGATGGAGCAATGACTGGTGGGTTAGCTTTTGAAGCGATGAACCATGCAGGCGTGGCTAACTCAAATTTGTTGATCATTTTAAATGACAACAACATGTCAATAGACCCAAACGTGGGGGCTTTAAAAGATTATTTAACTGATATTACCACAAGCCATACTTATAATAAAATAAAAGATGAAGCCTGGAAAGTCCTGGGGAAACTAAACAAGTTAGGCCCCAATGCACAAGAACTTGCTTCCAAATTTGAAACCAGCATAAAATCATTCATCCTTAAACAAAGCAATCTTTTTGAATCGTTAAACCTTCGCTATTTTGGACCAATTGATGGGCACGATGTTGACCATTTAGTTTCAGTTCTAAATGATATGAAGAACATAAAAGGTCCTAAAATATTACATTGTATTACAAAAAAAGGTAAAGGGTTTGAGCCAGCAGAAAAAGCGCAAACAAAATGGCATGCGACAGGTTCGTTTGATAAAGTTACGGGAGCCATTCATAAGAAAACAATTGACACTCCCCAAGCACCAAAATACCAAGATGTATTTGGCCATACATTAGTTGAGCTCGCAGAAAAAAATGAAAAAATTGTAGGCATAACTCCTGCCATGCCTTCGGGTTGTTCGATGAATATTATGATGGAGGCAATGCCAGATAGAGCGTTTGATGTTGGCATAGCAGAACAGCACGCTGTAACCTTTTCAGCCGGCTTAGCCACACAAGGGTTGGTGCCTTTTTGCAATATTTATAGTACGTTTATGCAGCGTGCATACGATCAAGTAATCCATGATGTAGCCATTCAAAATTTGCCGGTTAACTTTTGCCTCGACAGAGCAGGCTTTGCAGGTGCCGATGGACCAACGCATCACGGGGCGTATGATATTGCTTATATGCGTTCGGTTCCTAATATGATTATCGCTGCACCCATCAATGAAAAAGAACTTCGTAATTTGATGTTTACTGCTCAACAGCCCCGGGCAACTACAGCGTTTACCATTAGATACCCGAGGGGCCAAGGGGTAATGCCTGATTGGAAAACGCCAATGGAAGCAATAGAGATTGGCAAAGGAGAAAAAATATTTAAAGGCGATGATATTGCCATTTTAACGATAGGCCACGTAGGAAATTATGCTATTGAAGCAGCGAACGAACTAGTTAATGAGGGCATTTCGGCAGCGGTATATAATATGCGATTTGTTAAACCTTTAGATCAAGAGCTGCTCCATGAAATAATGGCAACTTTCAAGAAAGTCATCACAGTAGAAGATGGCACCATTATAGGCGGTTTCGGCAGTTCAATTATTGAGTTTAATTCGGATAATAATTATACGCCACAAATCAAACGATTGGGGATTCCGGATGAGATCATTGAACATGGTACGCAGGAGCAGCTTCAGCACCAATGTGGTTTCGATAAAAAAGGTATAATTAAAACAGCTCTAACAATGGTTTCTGCAAATAAGCAGACACTGGCTTAGTGAGTTTACATTCCGATACGGCCCTTGTTTTGCTACATGGTTTTTGCGAAGATAACTCCTTATGGGATGAAATAATTCCTAAATTAAATTTCGAAGGAGAAATAATTGCTCCCGATCTACCTGGCTTTGGTCATAGTACATTAAAGCCTACTGAATTTACATTAGAAGATATTGCCACAACTCTTTATGAAGAACTAAAAGCCAGTGCTGTAAAAAAATGTATTTGCATAGGCCATTCATTGGGGGGTTACATCACTTTAGCCCTAAAACATAAATTCCCATCCTTCGTCTTGTCCATTGGGCTCTTACATTCAACCTCTTTTATGGATACTGAGGAGAAAAAAGAGATTAGAAATAAACTTGTGAAATTTCTGGATCACAATCCTCCGTCCAGTTTTTTATCAACTTTTGCCCCTTCGCTTTTTTCTAAACCAAATAGAATGCGGTTAAAACCAGAAATATCCAAAGTGATTAGTATGTCAGAGGGAGTTACAGGTAAAACTATCCAAGCCTATGCAAAAGCGATACGAGACAGAGAAGAGTACTCTTCTCTATTATATAATGAGAAAGAACCCTTATTTATTGGGGGAGAAAATGACCAAGCCGTACCAAAGAGCGATAGCATAAAACAGATATCAATGATTAAAAATCAAGATAACTGCTATTTGCTAAAAAACGTTGCTCATATGGGAATATACGAAAGCCCTTCTGATATAATAGATGCAATAAATAAACATACTAGCAATAATCTGTTGGCTAATCGTTGATATTCTATTTAAAAATCATTTATATTGTATAATATTATTACTTTATTCTCCTAACAGGAAGTAATAATACAAAACCTAACAACTGAAAACCTGACAAAAATGGAAGAAGCTCCTTTACAATTTATAGAAACATGGAACACTTGGGGCAGAGTGGCCGCAATAATATTTATTTCACTTGCTATTCTCAGAACAGCAGTTCATTTCCTAAAACTTACTATTACTAAAGATGCCAAAATGCGCTATGATTACATTAGCGAAAATGAGATTTCAGCCCTTTGGGCTTCAACTGTATTGCTTTTATTGGGTGCAGGAATACTTGCCAACTCATTTATTTCAGAAATTGGTGTGTTCTGGTTTATTATCAGAGGATTTGTAACATTTGTGATAGGTTTCCTTATTGGGGTTGTTGCTAGCAATATGTTAAAATTCTATTACCCATTTAATCTTGAAAAAAGACTAAAGAGGCTTAGATTTAAACCGAGGATTTCTCCAAAAACGGGAAAGCCTATGAAGTTAATGAGTGAAGATGAAGAAGATGTTTACTTAGATGAAGGGATGCAAGCAGAAGAAGATGTTTTTAGCATTGATTATGATGTTTGGTTAGATGAAGAAACTGGCTTTACTAAGATCGAAAAATATTCTGGACATTTACATGCTACCGAGTGCCCAGAATGTGGCTACCAAACATTTAAAGTTATAAAAGAAGATGTAATCCGTAAACCTACTTCAGAAGAAGATGGTGAATTAATAAAATACTTTGAATGTGGTTTTTGTGATCACCGAGCTCAATCTACACATAGAATAGGGCAGCTTGTGGTTCATGAAGAAGAGTCAGAGTCAGACAAGGCTACTGCATAATTAACAAATTTCAATAATCGTGATCTCGAATTAAAAAGGAGGAATTTGGTATATTAACAGTATCAAATTCCTCCTTTATAATTTGATCAAACTCATTCAAGTTAGGCTGTCCAGCATCTATCCAAGCACTAAACCATAAACTGCTTACCCTATAGATGGCTTTGCGCATCCGTTCTTCAACAACTCCACCTCCTTCTTCATTATAGAGGGAAGAATAATACTCAGAAGGCATTCTAGCAACCCTTTTCCCTTTTTGCATATACGCGTACTTCTTATCCTCACCAACCTTAGCGGTTATTTCAGCCTCCAAACTTAGCATAGGTACCAATAGCTCATTGGATTCAATTATCGTTAGCCATAACTCCTTCTGAACATCTTCTACATAGGCAGCTCTTTGAGAAAACAAATCATAGGTATTAAAATACAACTCGGGTAGCCGCGACTCCCAAAAGGCGTGAACTCCCAATTGCCCACTATACTGCCCATTATAATTACTGGTGGTATGAAGCGGAACATGTGCATCTGCAATGTAATGACCCAAATCAGCAGATATCTTAATTATTCGCTCGTAATTCTTTGCTGCCATTGCTTTTACTAAACCATGATAAACAAAAAATGTGTTCCAAGGAACTATTCCACGCTCTTCAAGATACGCCTGCCCATATTGCTCAACTGCCTGATTCCAATATTTTGGTAAAGGGAAAGAATCATATAAATCCAAATCGATATAATGTTTCATTGCTTCTTCGGCAATTACATACCTGCGTTGATCTGGAGCCACCGACCTTTCGATGATTTCCTTCGCATGAGATTTATAAAAAATTCGTAATTCATTGGGTAATGCATAAATAGCTAGCTCGTTAATTTTTTTATGACCAAAGAAACCCCAAACGTCATTGGAGGTATGTAATGAGGATAATAGAGCAATAAAGGATATAAAGAGTGTGATTTGCATTCCACATGCATAATAGGGTTAAAAATATTTAAAATCAACTCTTTGCATTCAACATAATAACTATTACATTTGCACTCTCAAAATTTGAAAGGCTAGAAAGAATTATATATATATTATGGCAAATCATAAGTCAGCTTTAAAAAGAATTAGATCGAATAACGCCAAAAGGCTAAGAAATCGATACCAAGCGAAATCAACTCGTACATTTATCAAAGAATTAAGAAATTCTACTGATAAAGGAGCAGCTCAAGAGTTACTTAAAAAAGTAACCACAATGATTGATAAATTAGCTAAAAGAAATATTATTCATAAGAATAAGGCAGCTAATAATAAATCAAGACTTACAAAATTTGTAAATGGCCTATAGGTTGTTTTAAAGTATTAAAAAGCCTTTCATTAATATGAAAGGCTTTTTTTATGCCTTCAAGCCCTTAGCCATCTAACATTAGCAATGTTTTATCATAATAAATTTATATTTTGAAAAATTTCGTTAATTTTAGTAGTTGGAAAAATTAAACACATCAATCAAACAATGGGCTGAAGAAGACCGCCCAAGGGAAAAATTATTGCTTAAAGGAAAATCCACCTTATCAGAAGCAGAGCTAATAGGCATTCTAATTGGGTCAGGCACAAGAACATTAACCGCTGTGGACCTTGCCAAACAAATTTTACATTCGGTTCACAATAATCTTAATTTGCTAGCTAAGCTATCCATATCAGACCTTAAAAAATTTAACGGTATTGGCGAAGCCAAGGCTATAAGTATTGTAAGTGCGTTGGAATTGGGCCGAAGAAGAAAAGAAGCCAGCCAACCAAAGATTATTAAAATAACTAGCTCTAAAACTGCATACGAATTAATGCATGCGCACCTACAAGACTTACCACATGAAGAGTTTTGGATAATACTACTAAATAGGGCCAATCAGCTCATAAAACCTATAGCCATAAGCCAAGGAGGTGTTTCTGGCACCGTTGCCGATCCTAAAATTATTTTTAAATCTGCATTAGAAACATTAGCGAGCAGCATTATTTTAGTGCATAATCATCCATCAGGAAATACGAAGCCTAGCGAAGTGGATATTAAATTGACACAAAAGCTTAAACACGCTGGCTCCTTACTAGAAATTCCGGTACTAGACCATATTATCTATACCGATTCGGGCTACCTTAGCATGGCAGATGAAGGACTCTTTTAAGATTAAAAAAATGAATAAAATTGTAATAGCCAGTATCGTAACATTACTTGCACTCTTAGTTTACTTGTTCTATTTTCAAAAAGAAAATCCTCAGGACTACGAAAATCAAATCACAATTTACCGTTACGAACGAGCCGAGTTTTTTAGGTATTCCCCTGAATCGCCTTTTTTAACTCAAAAAGTAAACTTTAGCTATTTAGATTATTATCCCGCAAATATTAAGCTTAAAATTGATGCTCGCTTTGAAAGGAGAAACTTTTATGATACCGTAGCACTGGCTACCAGTACCGGTACAATTGATACCTATAAAATTTTGGGCACCGCCAACTTTAATTTTGAAGGAGTAAGTAATTCATTATTAGTTTTAGCTTCAATTAACCCAAATGAACAATCAGTATTTATCCCATTTCTGGATAAAACTAGTGGAGAAGCAACCTATGGAGGAGGGCGGTATCTAAATGTAAATCACCCTGAGGGCTCAGCCATTATTTTAGACTTTAATAAAAGTTATAACCCTTATTGTGCTTATTCTGAAGAGTACACGTGCCCCTTTCCCCCAAAAGAAAACAGGCTCAACATTAAGATCGAGGCTGGAGAAAAATCATATCAAGGTCATTAATCCATTTAGGATTAAAATTGATGCAAAGTTTGCATCACTCAGCATCACCTCTTACCTTCTAAATCACTAATTTTGCTTGCTTAAAAATTTTTAAAAATGAAGATTTCCTACAACTGGCTTCGTCAGTATATTGATATAGAAAAAACACCAGAGGAGCTTTCTGAAATATTAACTGATACAGGACTTGAAGTTGAAGGGCTTGAAAAATTTGAAGCCGTAAAAGGCTCTCTTCAAGGCTTGGTAATTGGCAAAGTGCTTTCATGTAGCAAACACCCAAACGCTGATAATTTAAGCCTAACAACCGTTGATATTGGTTCTTCAGTGCCTTCTCCCATTGTGTGTGGCGCACCAAATGTAGCCGAAGGCCAAACCGTTGTAGTAGCTACTGTTGGAGCAACATTATATCCATCGGAAGGCGATGCCTTTAAAATTAAAAAGGCAAAAATAAGAGGGGAAGTATCAGAAGGCATGATTTGTGCCGAAGATGAAATTGGAATAGGCACAGGGCATGATGGCATTTTGGTGCTAGATACAACACTATCACCTGGTACTCCTGCAATTGATTATTTTAATATCGAAACTGATTATGTGTTTGAGATTGGTCTAACACCCAACCGCTCGGATGCTATTTCACATGTAGGAACAGCCAGAGATATAAAAGCAGTAACTGAAAAGGAAATTACATGGCCTTCAGTTGATTCGTTTAAAAAAGAAAACGACTCGTTACCTATTAAAGTAGCCGTTGAAAACACTGCTGCTTGCCCTAGATACTCAGGGGTTACAATTAATAATATTACTATTTCAGAATCACCTAGTTGGCTAAAAAATAGACTATTGGCCATTGGGCTTTCGCCCATAAATAATGTAGTTGATATTACAAATTATGTAATGCATGAAACGGGGCAGCCTTTGCATGCATTTGACTATGATAAAATAAGTGGGCACAAAATAGTTGTAAAAACACTAACAGAAAACACCCCCTTTACTACGCTTGATGATAAAGAGCGAAAGCTTAAAGCGCAAGACTTAATGATTTGCGATGATGAAAAACCAATGTGCATTGGGGGCGTTTTTGGAGGAAAGACTTCGGGAGTTTCAGAAACAACCACAAGTATTTTCTTGGAGGCTGCCTATTTCGATGCAGCCTATATTCGTAAGTCGGCCATGGTACACCAACTAAAAACAGATGCCTCATTTAGGTTTGAAAGAGGCACAGACCCAAACGTAACCGTTTATGCCCTCAAAAGAGCCGCGCTCTTATTAAAAGAACTGGCAGGTGCAACGATAGCTTCTGATATTATAGACATCTACCCAAACATTATATCTGCGCTTGAGGCGCCTATTTCCTATCGAAATATTAACAGACTTATCGGTCAAGATATCTCGACAGAAAAGATTCACTCCATATTAAATTTATTAGATATTAAATCTGAAAATATTACGGATAAAGGGTTTATAGCGCTCGTGCCTACTTTTAGAGTAGATGTAACCAGAGAGGCCGATGTGATCGAAGAAATTCTTCGAATTTATGGATTTAATAATATCAAATTACCAGAAAACGTTGGTTCAAGCTTTTTAGCCAATTCTCAAAACAAAGATTTTGATAAAATTCAACAAAAAATTTCTTCTTTTCTAGTTAGTAATGGTTATTTCGAAATGATGACCAATTCTCTCACCAAGCCTGAATACGCGGAGCTTTCATCTTCTATTAATGAAGACGAACATGTAGTTATTCTAAATAAATTAAGTGAGGATTTAGGCGTTATGCGCCAAAGCTTATTATTTACTGGCCTCGAAGTAATTGCTCGTAATATTAACCACAAGCAAAAAAATTTAAAACTCTTCGAATTCGGAAAACAGTATTTTAAAAGAGATGACGCCTATAAAGAAGAAAAAAAACTTGCCCTATTTATTACAGGTTTAGAGCTAGATAAACAGTGGAACAGTACAGAACTCTCAACAGAATTTCATCAATTAAAAGGGGTTGGAGAAAATATTTTAGGGAAATTAAATTTGAATATATCTGAAATTAAAAATACAACATCGGACCTTTTTAATTACGGACTTAGCTTTCAATTAGGACAAAAAAAGGCGCTTGAAATTGGAAGCGTAAGTACGAAAATTCTTAAATCAGTAGGCATAAAACAAGAAGTGTTGTTTGCAATTTTCGATTGGGACTTGCTTTTACGCAAGACAAATGATAATATTATGGTGAAGCAAGTCTCGAAGTACCCTGCAGTGCGTAGAGACCTATCACTAGTAATAAACAAATCAGTTTCGTATCAAGATATTCTTGAACTTACGCGTAAGTCAGAAAGAAACTTGATTAAGTCAGTGGATGTTTTTGATTTGTATGAAGGCAATAGAATTGAAGAAAGTAAAAAGTCTTATTCCATTAAATTTATCCTTCAAGATGATAAAAAAACATTAACGGATAAGGTAATTGATAAAACAATGAAAAGATTAATGGCTACGTTTGAAAAAGAATTAGGTGCCATAATCAGACAATAGAAAAAATGGAGAATCAAGGCCTTCACAATGAATTTCAAACACTTGAGCGCAAAATTAATTTGCTGCTAAACCAGTTTGTAGGTGTAAAGCAAAAAAATGAGCAATTGAGTCAAGAAAATCAGCAGTTAAATGAGCAGTTGAAGGCTAAAACAGAACAGATTCAAAATTTTCAAAATCAAATAAAAATTAGTAAAATTGCAGGAAGCATAGGGACAGACACCGAGGATGTTTCCAAGCTAAAAGATAAGATTGACGATTACGTTAACGAAATTGATTATTGTATTGCTCAACTAAGCCGTTAAGGCACTTTTACAAATGGAGAAGCTTTCAATAAAGATAAAAATAGCCGATAGGGAATACCCCATGAAGGTAGAACCGGAAGAGGAAGAACGAATTAGAAAGGCTGGAAAAATTGTTAACGAAAAAATAAAACTATTCAAAAGCCAATTTGGAATAGATGATAAACAAGATTTATTAGCAATGGTGGCTTTTGATGCATTGGTTGAAAGACTAAAAACCGAAGGTGGAGGCGTTTCTGACGATCTTCTAAAAGAAAAGTTATCTGGTTTAAATAGTCTTATATCGCAATCTCTCTAATAGCTTAACATCCATACCGTTTGCCCATGTGTAAAACATATAAAGGGTTAACACATGACAGATTTAATATACATTCTAGTAACGGGCCTAGTTGCTCTAGTTGCAGGTATTGTCATAGGCAAATTATTATTTGCTAAAGCAAACAAAGCCGAAGAACAAAAAGCCAAGGAAAATGCTTCTCTCATATTAAAAAGAGCAGAAATTGAAGCACAAGAAGTTAAAAAAGAGCGAATTCTCGAAGCAAAGGAAAAATTCCTCAAACTAAAATCAGAGTTTGAAGAAGAGTCGAATCGGAAGAGAAACCAAATACTTTCGAACGAAAATAAGCTAAAGCAACGTGATCAAACGCTCTCAAAACAAATTGAGCAGAACAAAAGAAAATCCACAGAGTACGACCAACTAACTGAAAAGCTTACCATTCAATTAGATATCGTTAATGGCAAAAAAGAGGAACTAGAGAAATTTAACGAGCAAAAAGTTTCTATCCTAGAAAAAATCTCTAACCTTTCTGCCGAAGAAGCCAAAGATCAAATTATAGAAACTTTGCAAGACGAAGCTCGCACAAGGGCCTCGGCTCAAATAAAAGATATTGTTGAAGAAGCTAAATTGTCTGCCACAAAACAAGCCAAAAAAATTGTTCTTGAAACCATTCAACGTACTGCCACAGAGCATGCCATTGAAAACTGTGTTTCTGTTTTCAATTTAGAAAGCGATGAAATAAAAGGTAAAATTATAGGACGTGAAGGTAGAAACATTAGGGCCTTAGAGGCTGCCACTGGTATTGAAATTATTGTGGATGATACACCTGAAGCAATCATAATATCTGGATTTGATCCAGTACGTAGAGAAATAGCACGATTATCGTTACATCGCTTGGTTACGGATGGCCGCATCCACCCTGCACGTATTGAAGAGATAGTGGCGAAAACGCGTAAAAATATTGAAGAAGAAATTATTGAAATTGGAGAACGAACAGTAATTGACCTCGGCATTCACGGCTTACACCCAGAACTAATCAAGATGGTTGGTCGTATGCGTTTCCGCTCTTCTTATGGACAAAACTTACTACAGCACTCACGAGAAGTAGCTAATCTTTGTGCAATAATGGCGGCCGAACTTGGACTTAACCCTAAGCAAGCTAAACGGGCTGGTTTATTGCACGATATTGGTAAAGTGTGGTTTGAAGAATCAGAAAAGCCACATGCGATTATAGGCATGGAATTAGCCACTAAATACAAAGAGCATCCAAAAATTTGTAATGCCATTGGTGCCCACCATGATGAAGTTGAAATGACTGCCATGATTTCACCGATAATTCAGGCTTGTGATGCCATCTCAGGAGCCCGCCCTGGAGCTCGAAGAGAAGTAATGGAATCTTATATCAAAAGACTTAAAGACCTCGAGAGCCTTGCGATGGCTTTTGATGGTGTGAATAAATGCTATGCAATTCAAGCAGGGAGAGAGCTTCGGGTAATGGTTGATGCGGATTCTGTGTCTGATAAAGTTGCAGGACAGCTGTCCTTTGATATCTCACAAAAAATTGAAACCGACATGCAATACCCTGGGCAAATTAAAGTAACAGTTATCCGTGAAATGAGAGCGGTTGCTTTTGCAAGGTAATTTATATCCCTAATCACATAAAAAAAGGAGAACTGTATTAGTTCTCCTTTTTTTATGTGCCGTCATCCCTGCGAAGGCAGGAATCTGTTAAATTAATAGCGATTCCTGCCTTCGCAGGAATGACGCTGTAAATGTTTTATCCTTTCATTACTTTAGCCATCACCTCACCAATATCAGCAGGAGACTCTACTACGTGTAAACCGCACTCAGCCATTATACGCATTTTAGCAGCAGCAGTATCATCAGCACCACCAATAATTGCACCTGCATGGCCCATTCGTTTTCCTTTAGGAGCCGTTTGACCTGCAATAAACCCAACAACTGGTTTCGGGTTTCCTTGTGCTTTTATCCAACGAGCAGCATCTGCTTCGAAATTACCTCCAATTTCACCAATCATTACAATTCCATCAGTTTCAGGATCGTTCATAAATAGCTCTACTGCTTCTTTGGTTGAAGTTCCAATAATTGGATCTCCACCAATACCAATAGCACTTGATATTCCCATTCCAGACTTTACTACTTGATCGGCAGCTTCGTAGGTTAAAGTACCCGATTTTGAAACAATACCAATTCTTCCTTTCTTAAATACAAAGCCAGGCATAATGCCAACTTTTGCCTCTCCTGGAGTTATTACACCAGGGCAGTTAGGACCAATTAGAGTTACATCTTTAGAGCTAATGTACTCTTTAGCCAACATCATATCTTTAGTAGGAATTCCTTCGGTGATAGCAACAATAACTTTTATTCCAGCATCCGCTGCTTCCATAATGGCATCTGCTGCAAATGCAGGTGGAACAAATATGATAGATACATTAGCCCCAGCTTTCGCTACAGCATCCGCTACTGTGTTAAATACAGGTTTATCAAGATGCGATTGCCCCCCTTTTCCTGGAGTAACACCGCCAACTACATTTGTGCCATACTCAATCATTTGGTTTGCATGAAAAGTACCTTCTGAACCGGTAAATCCTTGCACAATCACTTTAGAATCTTTATTTACTAAAACGCTCATTTTCTTGATTTTTTGCTACCACTATTGGTGGTGCAAAAGTAATTGAATTGTATCGTTTAGCAAACAGTAATTAATGTCAATGGCATGGGCCCATTCGGTCACGCGTTCGTGTCCAATTTTGCACAAACTGTGCATTATTGAACACAACAATCACTGCAAAGCACTCGAATTAGGCCAATTAAGATGTTTTTATTGTTTGGCACACTAGTTGGAATAAAGCAAGCGGTCAAGTACTCAAAATAAAATTACTCAAAATGACTTAGAGGAGTTCCTCTAGAAACAACACTTTTCAAGTTTAGGCATAATTTACTTTTAAAAGGAGAACTCAAAAGGTTCTCCTTTTTTTTTGTTATAAAATTTGAATACTTTGGATGTGAAATAATTCAACTTTTTTATGAAAAAATTTTTATCCCTCTTATTTTCTCTGGTATTTATAATTTTTATTTCTGCTTATTTTTTTCTTCAACAAACAAAGCCCAATTACGAAGGTGAGTTACTAATTAATGGGTTGAATGACAAGGTAGAAGTAAAATATGATGCCTATGCCATCCCACATATATATGCAAACAATGAAGAGGATGCTTATATGGCACTCGGCTATGTGCACGCGCAAGAACGGCTGTTTCAGATGGAAATGATTCGAAGAGTAGCCACAGGCACATTATCAGAGGTGCTGGGAGTCGATTTTCTTAACGTAGATAAGCTATTTAGAACACTAGGCATTGAAGAAAAATCAAAAGAATTGGCAATACAGTTTAATGAATCTTCAGCTCCACATAAGGAAGCCGCAAATGCCTATTATGAAGGAATAAATCAATTTATTAAAAATGGTCCAACTCCTATTGAATTTACTATTATAGGTATTCCTAAGAATGAATTTAGTATAGAAGACGCTTATAATGCTGGTGGATTTATGGCGTTTGGTTTTGCTGCTGGTTTTAGGATTGATCCTGTACTTGATCAACTATCTGCAACGTTTGGGAACAACTATTTAGACGACCTAAATTTGAATTATTCCACAGATGTAACTCCCATTAAAAACCACTTTCGAGACTCGAGTAGGTTAACTGCTCTTGGTCAAGTTATTAAAAAGATTCCTATCCCTTTTTTAATTGGAAGCAATAGTTGGATTATCGGCCCAAGCAGGACAAAATCAGGTAAGCCTGTTTTTGAAAATGATACGCATATGGAACATAGCCAACCAGCAGTGTGGTTTGAAGCCCACCTCTCCTATCCCGGAATGGATCATTATGGACATTACCTAGCAGGAATACCTTTTTCACTTATTGGGCATAATAAGGTTGCGGCTATTGGTTTAACCATGTTCGAAAATGATGATGTGGATTTCTATGCAGAAAAATCAAATGAAAAAAATCAAGTTTTTATTCAAGAACAATGGCAGGACTTAAAAATAAGGACAGAAATAATAAATGTAAAAGATGAAATTGCAGACACATTAATTATTAGAGCATCTTCGCATGGACCCATTGTAAATGATTTGTTTTTTAAAGAATCTGAAAACATTAATCCAATATCCGTATGGTGGTCATATTTAAAAACATCGAAAGATTTAATGTCGGCATTTTACCAACTAAACCATATTACCACTATTTATGATGCTAGAAAAGGAGCATCAATGATTGAAGCTCCTGGCTTAAATGTTATGTACACAGATACTACCGGCAATATAGCTTGGTGGGCAAGTGCGAAATTACCCAAAAGGCCTTCGCATATAAACTCAAAAATGGTAATAGATGGCAGTAATAGCCTTAACGAGATTCAAGGGTATTATGACTTTTCTAAAAACCCTCAAGCAGAAAACCCTCCCTGGGATTATGTGTACTCCTCTAATAACCAACCAGATTCAGTTGATGGTGTTCTATATCCAGGGTACTTTTTCCCTAAAGATAGAGCAAGCAGAATAGTTGAGCTTATAAATAGTAAACCTTCAAATTGGATTGCCGAAGATTCAAAAATAATGGCAGGTGATGTAATTTCTAAAGGCCAGGTAGAAAAGGCGCAAGCGGTAGTTCAAATCATTGAAGCTACTAATATTCCTATTCCAGAAGAAGTGCTTGCCCTTCTAAAAAATTGGGATGGAGATCACCAAATTGACCAAGTGGAGCCATCCATCCACCATACCATCCAAGCCTGGCTACAATATTATACCCTCAACGATGAAATTGGAACCGAGAGCTTTAAATCATTGGCTGGCACTGCATTTTTTGAAACTAGATTTTTGAATATTTTAAAGAATAAAAATTCTGTTTGGTGGGACAACGTATCAACCAACGCTAAAGAAACCAGAGATGATATAATCAGAAAATCAATAGCTTCTGCCTTAAATACACTTGAAACAAACTTTAATAGTAAAACACCCAATGACTGGAATTGGGGCACCATTCATACGGTAACCTTTAAGCACCCTTTAGGAGAAGTGGATGCGCTAAAAAAATATTTTAGTGTTGGGCCAATCCCTATTAAAGGGGGCAATGAAGTTATTGGTAATCAATCATTTGTATTAGATACTTTGGGAATTTTTCCCGTGTTTGCAGGAGCATCGGTACGTACCATCATAGATATGAGTGATGTAAAAAATGCTGTAAGCATAAATCCAACGGGGCAATCAGGTTATTTTTTAAGTCCGCATTATAAAGATCAGTCTGAAATGTATGCAAATGTTAAATATAGATCCCAATTGATGGATTCATTAGACATTGTAAATAATACAGAATCAATTCTATTTTTAAACCCTTCCAATTAAGTGTCTAAAATAACCATCAGAGAAAAACTATACATTATAATATTTGAGGCAGACACCTTTTGGGGAAAAGCCTTTGATGTAGGATTGCTAATTGCGATATTACTAAGTGTAATAACCGTTGCACTCGAAAGTGTTAATTCTCTTAGCCACGTATATCAAAACCTTTTTGACGCATTAGAGTGGGGCTTTACATTTCTTTTTACGATTGAGTATATTTTACGGTTATGGGTAACTTCTCGAAGACGAACCTATATTTTTAGCTTTTTTGGCATTATAGATTTATTATCAACATTACCTACTTATATAGGTCTAGTATTAACTGGGGCTCATTCATTAATTGTATTAAGAAGCTTTAGGCTTTTACGTGTTTTCAGAATTTTTAAATTAGCACGTTTTGTGGGAGAAGCCTCTCAGCTAAGAAAAGCCCTAAAAGCTAGTCAGCCTAAAATCATAGTGTTTATTACCGCTGTTAGCATTATTGTGGTAATAATGGGTACTATTATGTATATAGTGGAAGGAGGAGAAAATGGGTTTACAAGTATTCCTAGATCTATCTATTGGGCTATTGTTACCCTTACCACTGTTGGATATGGCGATATTGCACCTATCACGGTTGTTGGGCAATCCATTGCCGCATTAATTATGATATTGGGCTATGCAATAATTGCAGTACCTACAGGAATTGTTACTGCCGAAATTGGTAAATCAATGTATGATGCTAAATCAAGAACTTCTAAAAGTTGCACAAAGTGCAATCATATTGAGCCAGAGCCAAATGCCAATTTTTGTAAAAATTGTGGAGAAAAACTACCAGTAACTACCGTTTAAGAAACTTATACGTTTTACTGAAGCCTGTTGCTTGATCTTTAACAGCTAAAAGATAATAGCCTGCGGGAAAACTTTTAACATCCACCGTAAATTCATTTACCTCTGTTTTTTCAGCTATAACACTAAGCTCATTACCGAGTATTGTATGAATAACAATTTTGGGGTTTACTAAATTGGATGCCTCAATAGTTACTTTTAAAAAATCTACACTGGGGTTAGGATAAATCTGAATTTGATTCTCAATTTTTAAATCATTTGATGAATACGAAAGGTATTCTGCTCCATTTTGTGCAAATGATGCCGCACCAATGAACACAGCAACTGATAAACTAAAAATTATTTTAAACTTATTCATTTCTCTCCTTTTTGTCTTCATAGACAAGAATCATACCCAAAGGTTTAATTCATAAAACAAAATACGAGTATTTTAATGAAAAGGTTTTAATTAATTGAAATAAAAGCATCAGAAATTCGTTTCACTATGTCTGACGCAATTAAAGAGGGCTCACCAAGTTTTTCTTTTGCTAAATCTCCAGCCTTGCCGTGGATGTAAACACCAATTTGTGCTGCCTCTAGAGATGAGTAACCCTGAGCTAATAAAGAAGTTATTATACCTGTTAGCACATCTCCACTCCCTGCTGATGCCATTCCAGAGTTGCCTGTAGAATTAAACCACACTTTTCCATCTACATCCGTAATGGCAGTATGGGCACCTTTTAAAACAATGATAACTTTGTGTTTCTTAGAGAATGCTTGCTGCGCTTCCAGCCGATCTAAACTATTTTCACTCTTCCCTACCAATCGGTTAAACTCACCAATATGTGGTGTTAAAATGCTTTTTTCAGGCATTAATTCTAAAAGTTCTGAATCTGATGCCAGCAAATTTATTGCGTCCGCATCAAGCACCATTGGTTTTTGGTACGATTTCAACAAGTCAATTAATACCGACAAAGCTCCATTATCTTTACCAAGCCCAGGGCCAATTCCGATCGCTGAAAATACACTTATATCTTCAAGTTTTACTTGATCTAAATGTCGCTCTCCACTTGTTAAGCACATTGCTTCGGGTACTGACGCCTGCAATATTTCGTATCCACAAGCAGGGATGAGTGAAGTAACTAAACCAACTCCCGTTCTTAAACACGCTTTAGATGCTAAAACGACTGCACCAATTTTACCATAACTACCCGCAACAATAAGAGCATGACCAAAACTGCCTTTATGTGAAAATTTTCCTCTTGGCTTTATTAGTTTTCTAATATCGGTTTGTATTAAATAATTGAATGAAGAGTTTTGTGATGCAATACTTCTTTGATCCAACCCTATATCAACAAGATGCCAATCTCCTACAAATGGAGTATTTTCACCTAACAAAAAAGCTAATTTGGGCAACTGAAAACTGATGGTGTAAGTTGGAGTAATAATATTTTCACTTTTTGCAATTCCATCGTAATTTAAGCCCGAAGCTATATCGATGGCAATAATGTCTTTATCAAGCGTGTTTATTTTTGCAACCATTTCTGCTAAGCTTCCATCAATTGGCCTCGTTAACCCAGAACCAAGCAGCCCATCAATTATGACATCAAAATCAGCTTCAATACTGTCAACTTTCTTAATAGCTTTAGGAAGCAGCTTTAAATTGAGTTGATAGTCAGGTGAGCCTTTGGAATTGGGCAATGCCAAAAACACTTTAACTTGATATGAATTATTGTACAATATTCTTGCTACTGCCAAGGCATCGCCCCCGTTATTACCAGCACCAACTACAATTAAAACTGTTTGATTTTTAGTATAATGAGATACAAACCAAGCCGCAAATGCCTCTGAGGCTCGCTCCATTAATACGATGGATTTAATAGGCTCAACTTTTATGGTTTGTGCATCCACCTCTCTGATTTGTTGTGCTGAAAGAATTTTCATAACAGTTTAATTCGTTACTTAAATTTAACTCTAGTTTTGCGCGTTCTATTACCAAACCAATTTCCTATCCATTACGCTTTTTTCTAGCTCTAACCCAATTTAAACTTTCGAGCATTTACCTGATTTGATAATGCCGTGTATTTTTCAAGAACTTTCAGACATAGCAAATCTTCCAACTCTTTATTTTGAAAACGTGCCACATGTGCGTGTGCATTGGTTATAATTTCTGTAGCTTCTTGAATATGGGTTGTATAGTAATCCACCTTTTCTTCAAAATCGGAGTAGTCATCTTTTACCTCGATATAGTGTACACCTCCTTTTAGCAAGCCCTCCATAAACCAAGTTTCATATGTGGGTTTTGGCATAATACAAAGCGAATTTGACGACATAACCCATTTTAGATTAGTGGCAACATCGTTTCCTTCTATACAAAAGATAAATTTATAGGTAAGCTGTTCGGTAATAGACAAAGCCTCTTTTTGTAAAGGGTTATTCTTTTTAACAGGCTTAGTTTGCCCAACATTACATAGTGGGTGGGTATAAAACCTGTTTACAAACTCAATACGTTTTTCTCTAAAAGCACCTCCTCGCCATACCACTAAGTTCTTTTTGTCAACAAAAGAAATGGGGTCTTGAACCCACTTAAAATGACGTCTTTTATTTAGCTTAAATAATATTGAATTCGAATTATCTCCTCGTATAGGCCGAGCCTTAAACAACGTTGGATACGGATTTATATGGGTTTCATCTCCAAAATGATAGGCGAAACGTGTATTTGCGGTAAAATAATGTAAAAACTCCTTCAAGTCTAGAAAGTATCCCGTACCAATAGTTTTCTTAAAGTTTTTTACCGCAATAGCTGCTGATGGGATTTCAAAATCGTTTTCATCCTTAAAATAATAATTCAACCTAATTGCCATTTCATTTTTATCACAGTCTTCTTCAAACTTTCGCAACCTGTTGTAGTTTCTTTTAAAAAACCAACTTGGGAAGGCATTTCGAGTATAATTTTTAGCAAAATACCAGGCATTCATTTTTTTAATCTTTAGCTATAAAATAAAAACAAAAATAAGCTATTTGAGATCGAGAATTAAAAAACCATATTCAAACATTAATTTATTTTATTAAAATTTAAAGCAGAATGCCTTTTCTAACAAAGTCCTTTTTAGATTTGAATAATGCGAATAGGGTTTGAAGCCAAACGACTTTTTTTAAACGATAGAGGACTTGGCAATTATGCTAGAAATCTACTTTATGGCCTCATAAAGTATCACCCTGATAACGACTATCATTTATACACAACCAAATACACTGAACAGTATATTAATCCAAGCCTTATAAATTCGGACCATACTATGGTTCATACGCCAGATGGGCTTTTAGGAGCCCTATCTAAAAGTGCTTGGCGTAGCCTGCAATTAGGAAAAGTGTCTTCTAAGCACGGTTTAGATGTGTTTCATGGGTTAGCCCAAGAACTACCAAAAGATATTAGAAAATCAAAATCTAAGTCGGTAGTATCTATCCATGATATGATTTTTCTACAGCATCCCGAATTTTACAAACCTATAGATAGAAGAATATATTTTAACAAAGTAAAATTTGCAGTTAATAATGTGGATCATATAGTGGCCATTTCGGAGCAAACCAAAAGTGATATTTTAAATACTTTCAAAGTATCTGAAAACCGAATAAGTGTAATTTATCAAAGCTGTAATGAGGTTTTTTATAGTAAAAGAAGCATAAAAGAGCTAGCGCAAGTAAAGCAAAAGTGGAAGTTACCCAATGAATACCTCTTATATGTGGGAGCGCTAAATGAAAACAAAAATGTTAAGGTAATTCTAGAAGCAATGCATATCCTTGAGGGGGAGTTAGATATCCCATTAGTGATAGTAGGCAAAGGATATGCCTATAAAAAAATATTGATAGAGTACGCTCAAAAGCACAAATTAACTAACCGTGTATTTTTTGCCAGTGAAATTGCAGATCCGACACCATTAGAGCTATCTTCATTTTACCAATTAGCTTCTTTATTTATATTCCCAAGCTTTTACGAAGGGTTTGGCATCCCAATTTTAGAGGCTAGGTTTAGTGATACACAAGTTATTGCCTCAAATTCCAGTTGTTTAGAAGAAGCAGGAGGAGACAATAGTTTGTATTTTGATCCAAACAATGCTGAAGAGTTAGCAGTGTTAATCGAATCATGTCATTCCGAAAGTAAGTTTACAAAAGGCAATATTGATCTATTTAGAAATAAGAATAGTGTTAAGCAGTTTATTGAAATATATAAACAATGAAAGCAAAACAAAATCAAGCACATAGATTTACAAGATTTCAATAAAGTCACAATAAATTTTCTGCAATTTTAAAAGTAGAAACATAAACGACAATTACAATTTATACCGTTAATCAACAAAAGTAGATGCAGTAAAACCAAATGCCTTAAAAACCTGATCTAACTGCTTGTCATTCTCATTCTCCCCATGCTTGTTATTGATTTCATGAAGACTCACTCCCTGGCTTCCAATAACCTTCGGTAAATCTAAGTGCTTTGTAATACGTAAACAGGGAGTTCTTGCAAGAACAGACATCGCTTTAAACCATATATCATCTGTAGATGGAGTTAGAGACTGAAAAAGGTCTCGGTCGAAGACTCTTTGATCCAAACAGTTTGGAGGATATAACACCCCTGAAACTCCAATTGGTAAAACGCTCATGCTAGGTTTTTCCCCTGGATCAACTCCTTGCCATTTTCGAGAGGGCAATAGCTGGCCCGTAGCCGAGAACGTCACCTTTCTAGCCTTATAGCAATGAATCACGTTGGGCAACTTTTCATACGCCTTCATCAACCCTGACAACATATATGGGTAATAAAATGCATCATCGTCAACAGTGACAATTATTGCATCAGGGAATTCCTCTAATGCGTATATTAACTTTTTATATGATTTTATATTCCCATCCACAAAACGTATATCTAAACCCCGATTTTGAAGCCTCTTTAACGAAGCTGGAACTTTGGAAAGGTCAGAAAATTCATCTTTGGAAAGCCATAGAATAATACGATGAGCAGGAAGTTCTTGCTCAAATAGACTTTCAATTGCAAAATATACTGACCTTATACGAGCTGAAAAAGTCGTTAAAGATATTATTATTTCGGGTCCGTCTTTATCTGAAAATGTATATAACTCCTTCGAAAACTTATTTTTCAGCCAAAACCGTACTGAAAAATAAATTTTTGCCCACTGTCTTGAATTGTTAGTAGACGAAACGTCTAAATTTAATAAGCTCATAATTGATTTCCCTTTATTATTATACCTAGGCGATCATCTCAACTAAGCCAATTCAACAAATATTAACCATGTAGATCAAAAACAGAATTATGATATACATATCAAGTTGCATGTTGCAATAAATTATCCTAACTCAATAATAGATTTTTTAGAACACTGCTCAAAATAATGAAGCTGAAATGATACAGTTGTTACCAACTTTAGGCATTTGACCTCCTTGACTTTCTCTCAAAAAACTAGGCAGTTTAACTAGAAAAACAATTAAAAAATGTTGCATAGGTCTTAAATTTTCTAGCCCGCTTTTTGTTGCAATACCATTGATTCTTATCTTTGGGTAACGACAGACTTAAAATAGATAAATGGAGATGTGGATATAATGAGTCTAGATCACATAGTGCTATAGGTGAAAAACGCCACATGAAATACATTGTCAACAAGGAAATAAGCCTGATTTTTCTACTTATGAGTGTCAGTAAATGCGAGGGTCAATTGATTGCATAAGGCTGGGACAGAAAACACTTTATACTTTAACCCAAGTAATGCTGAAGGGTGGGTTGAGTTAATAACTAAATCAATCTTGGTAAGGGTTAAAGAAAAAGGTTGTATTGATCATTTAGAAATGAGACTAGCATTGAGCAGTACATTGATATTTATACATAATGAAGAATAAAAAAATAGGGTTTATTTATTTAGATGAACTACATCACATTCATCATTTTCTATCTCCAGCCATAGAATTATCAAAAAAGGGGGGCTATGACGTAGAAATATTAACCTACGAAAGCAAGCACGAATACCTGGTTGAAATGCTCCATAAACTGGGTGGTGAAAAAATAAAAATCACGAGGCTGAACACCTATTGGTACAGAAAAATTATTGAAACTCTCAAGAAAAGAAGTCAGCCAAGTGCCCTATACATTTATCAAAAACATATTAAGCGGTTGTTGAAGTATGACGCACTTATTTTTACTGATCATACTGCTAATATTATTTATAACGCCAGAAATAAACAGAAAACACCAAAATTGATTCACTTGGCTCATGGCTCGGGCGATGGTTCGTATGGCTACCAAGACACCCATAAAATTTATGACTTAATAATTGCCGCTGGCAATAAAAAAACTAATCGGTTACTTAAAGAACAATCAAAAGCAAATCTAAACATCAAGATTTGTGGGTACAGTAAATTTGATTTAATAAACCTCAACAATACAAATCCTTTAAAATTTAATAACAATAATCCCATTATTTTATACACTCCTCATTTTAAAGAAGGCCTCTCATCGTGGTATTTATGGGGGGAAGAAATTTTAGATTACTTTTTACACAACACTAATTACAATCTAATCTTTGCACCTCACATCAACCTTTTTAATAAAAAAGGCTTTGAAAGACCAAACTTAATAGATAGAAAACACTATAATGCTCCCAATATTCATATTGATCTTGGAAGTATAAATAGTATAGATATGACTTACACTAGCGTAAGCCATATTTATCTTGGAGATGTATCTAGCCAAGTTTACGAATTTATGATTAACACAAGACCGCTCATATTTTTAAACGCACACAATATAAAATGGAAAGAGAACAAAAGTTATTTATTTTGGAGTGCAGGCAAGGTAATATCTTCGGTAGATGATTTAGAGCCTACTCTGAAAACAGCGAAAATTTGGAAGAAGCAATTTGAAGCAATACAAAGAAGCCTATTTAATGATACTTTTAACTTAACAAAAGAGAGATCAGGAATGAGAGTGGCTTTGGCAATTATCAAAGAAGTCAATTAATTTCTGTTATAAAGCACTTTATAATATATATTTTTGTTTTTTATAAAAAACATGAACATAAAAACTCGTCTTGATAACCTGTATAAAAAACTGGTTTTTAAATTGGCTGCTTCAGAGAGTCATATATATATAAATTTTTACAGATGGTTCTATACGCCATCTAGAGGTTCTCTATCAGAATTCATTGATAATTTTTCAAAAGCCAATATTGGATTGTATGTTATCCAAATAGGAGCAAATGATGGTTATAATCGAGATCCATTTGTAAAATATATAAAGCGAGATAAGTGGAGAGGGATATTATTAGAACCTCAACGATACGTTTTTGAAACATTTTTAAAAAAATTATATAAAAACTCGGAACGCATCACCCCATTTAATTATGCCTTAGATAATAAAAACGGCATTAGAAAAATTTACAGATTAGGGTTTAGTAATGCAAGGTGGGCAACTGGCCTTACAAGTTTTGATAGGTCATTTTTAGAAGATGCCATAGATAGAGGTCATGTAGCTGGTCATGCTAAAAGATCTGGAATAAAACTGCCTAAGGACAAAGAGGACTTTATCATCGAAGAAAGCATCGAAACAATTACCCCACAAAATTTAATGACCAAAGGCAATATGCAAAAAGTAGATCTACTTGCTATTGATACTGAAGGGTATGATTTAGAAGTTATAAAACTTTTTGATATCCCTAACCTAAAACCAAGGGTTATTGTGTATGAAAACATGAATTTATCCGACCAAGATCAAGCTTCGGCCATTAATCTGTTGGAATCAAACAATTATAAAACCAAACACATAAAAAAAGACACTATCGCTATGCTAATTGATGATGAAGATATCGGGTTACTAAATTTTTGATCGAATTGCTTTTTTACTTAATTCTCCTCAAGTATATATGAAAACATACATAATACACGTAAGTGATGATTATGAGCGAGAGCGTCATATGAACTCACAATTAGTGGGCAAAAACCTTGATGTTACCTACATTATTGATGGAGATAAAAAGGACCTATCTAATGAAATACTTTCGACCTACTTTGCTGGTAATCGAAAAAATGTATCAAATTCAACCTCTTGTGTTTATAAACATATTTTAGCTTATGAAAAAATAGTTATTGACAAAGCAGAGGTCGCACTGGTTCTTGAAGATGATATTATTTTTTATAAGAATTTTTCTCACATTTTAGAGAAAATTACCGCAGAAATTAAAAGAGAAAACCTAGAAGGGTTTATCATATCACTAGAAGACTCCTTATTAAGATATATTAATAAAAGTGAGCGAGTAAAAAACAAATTTATTTATCCGAAAGAAAAAGGAAGGTTTGCAGGCGCCTATTTAATCGATTATAAGGCTGCTAAAAACATATTAGAATTAATTAAAGATGAAAAATGCCATATCCCAATGGACTGGTATCATAATTATTGCCAACAAAGAAACTTGGTAAATATTTTTTGGAGCCAACCCACAGTTGCTGTACAAAAAAGCATGACGGGGAGTATGTCAACATTAATTGATAATAAAACCTCTGGCATCTTCAGAATTATTTCGTTTTATATGCAAAGAGTGTATAAAAGACTGCTGTATAATTTGAGGTGAAATTATTTAATGGAGCTGTTAACGAAAACCACGTTTTCACCCACCATCCCAATTTCTTTAAAGTTATATTGTTGTAAAATTGATCGAACTACTTTGGATGAATCAGGCCTCCAGCGATCATGAAACTCAATCATGATGTGTTTTATTAAAGGCAGCCAATTCTCATAATTTTGAGAAAAAAGTTCAACTTCAGCACCTTCAATATCTATCTTAAAAAGGTCAATTGCTTTAATGCTGAATTTTTGTAGAATTTCTTGCATAGTTACACTTTCAACCGATACAACATCCCCTTCAAGTTTATTATTGATTTTATAACCCCAGTGACTCACACCTTTATCTTCAAATTTTAGTTTTTCTTTCTTGTTCCAAATTCCAGCATTTACAGTTTCTATTTGCTTGTAATTTCTGGTATTCCTTAACAAGTATTGAAAATTTGATGGAGCCAACTCAATGGCTATAATTTTTGCAGAAGGATACCGATTCGCAAAATATATTGAAGCCAATCCGACATTAGCTCCTGCATCAATTATTACATTTGGTGATGGTTTTACATCATAATCGTAATCGTTATGAGCAAAAATGTGCTTAAAAGTAGTAACGTCTGATGAATTGGGTCTCAATGAAATATCATGTTTTATATTTTTTAATTTTATTCTTTTTGTAAACCCTGTTTTAACTTTGATAAAAGAAACGAACCCAGAGAACCCATGATTCTTTATCAAATTTGTAAATGTCCCCATCTATAATAATGTTTCATTTACAATGCCTTCTTTACAATAGATCAGCTTGTCTTTCATCGTAACATTTAATATGTTGTCGTTTTTATTTAACAATTCACGATCATATTCCCGATGATAGATGTGGTATTGAATACCACCAAACCTTAAATTTCTTTTGTATATTCCTAAATTCACAAGTCGAGCCACAAACTCACTATCTTCTCTACCCCAGCCCTGAATCTCTTCATTATACCCATTTACTTTAAAAGCATCTTTTTTCCAATAAGCCATATTACATCCCCTTATACCAACAATTGAAAGTCTTTTCATTGCAAGAAAATCTCTCAACAAAGGAATATGCATCCCATTAAAAAAATTCACAACTCCTTTCATAAAAATATTTGGCTGTTTAATTTTTTTATGAAACACTTTTTGAGATACTTTGTCATTTAATAGCACTCTACTTCCTCTTGCAAAACTCCCATGTTGAGCAAAATTAATATGGTCATACACGTAATATTTATCTAGAATAATGTCCCCATCTATTTGAAGTATATAATCAAACTTAGCTACTTTCAGGGCTTCGTTCCTTGCTTTTGCCAACCTAAAACCTCTATCTTCAATCCAGCAATGACGTATAGGGACAGGGAAATTCATTTTAATTCTATCAATTAGTTCTTTGGTTTCACTTGTTGAGCCATCATCAGCAATAATTACTTCATTGGGTAATACCCATTGCCTTTTTATGCTTAATAAAGATTGCTCCAATGCCTCTGGCCAATTATATGTCGAAATGATTAGAGAAGTGCTTGGCTGAGTCATTTCTCTGGTTATTTCATTCTTTAACTCTAATCTTAGAACAATGGCTTTTGCATATTTCAAAAATGTTTCGGTGGATGAAATAACGGCAATTATTAGCCCATACCAACCATCTAGCAAGCCTAACCTACCTATATACCCATATAAAAAACCCCAAATGGGGCTAAAAACAGCCTTTATCGTTAAAAAAAATGAAGCCTGATCTTGTAATTGAACTGCTCCAATTTCGGAAAAATTATTTGCTTGCCGAATATGCTCAAAAACTGTATCAAATGTATAATGGTTTAGTACACCTTTAAGAACGGGTGCTTTCTTGCCATTATTTAATTCAAATAAATCATGCGGGTTTTTCCCCCCCCACCTGCCAACACCTTTCTTAAATAAACGGATTTTCTTATCTGGAAACCAATGGCCATGCTTTATAAATCGATCAACATAAAAAGACATCCTATTGACGGTATAAGCAACGTGAGATGGGTTTTGCTTCGTCTTTCTAATACTACTTACTAATTCATTAGAAAGTACTTCATCTGCATCCAGCGATAAAACATAATCAAAAGAGGCTTGATCAATTGCAAAATTCTTTTGTTCAATATGCCCGTCAAACCTATTTTCAACAAACAACGCCTCCTTCTCTTCACATATTTGTTTTGTTCTATCTGTGGAAAAAGAATCAACTACAATTATTTCATCCGCCACTTGCCATGCAGCATCAAGGCACTTTCCAATATTTTTTTCCTCGTTAAGAGTTATAATAACAACAGAAAGTTTTATAGGATTATCAGACATTTACATCAAATTCAGAAACAAAAATGGTAATTTTGCACACCAATAAAAGAAATACATCAATTTTATCATGATAGAAACACTAAAATACAAGGTAAAAGACATTTCACTTGCCGAATATGGCAGAAAAGAAATAAAATTAGCTGAGGCAGAAATGCCAGGTTTAATGAGCTTAAGAAAGGAATTTGGAGATTCTAAACCATTAAAAGGATCTAGAATTGCAGGCTGCTTACATATGACCATTCAAACGGCTGTATTAATCGAAACTTTAGTAGTGCTCGGAGCCGATGTAACTTGGTCATCTTGTAATATTTTTTCTACTCAAGACCACGCTGCTGCTGCCATAGCTGCTGCAGGTGTACCCGTTTTTGCGTGGAAAGGATTGACAGAAGAAGAATTTGATTGGTGTATTGAGCAAACACTTCATGCCTTTGAAGGCGGCAAAGCACTAAACCTTATTCTAGATGATGGCGGTGATTTAACCAATATGGTTTTAGACCGTTTTCCTGAATTGGTAGCCGACATAAAAGGGCTTTCTGAAGAAACTACAACAGGTGTTCATAGGCTTTTAGAACGCGAAATTAATGGCACATTAACCATGCCAGCCATTAACGTAAACGACTCTGTTACTAAATCGAAGTTTGACAATAAGTATGGCTGCAAGGAATCTTTAGTTGATGCCATTCGAAGAGCTACTGATGTTATGATGGCAGGTAAAGTTGCCGTGGTTGCTGGTTATGGTGATGTAGGTAAAGGATCTGCGGCATCGTTAAAAGGAGCAGGCACGCGGGTAATTGTTACTGAAATTGATCCAATTTGTGCATTACAAGCCGCCATGGATGGTTTTGAAGTGAAAAAAATGGATGATGCCGTTAAAGAAGCCAATATTGTAGTTACATGTACAGGTAATTATAATATCATCACTGAACGCCATTTTGAATCAATGAATGATAAAACCATCGTTTGTAACATTGGCCATTTTGATAATGAAATTGATATGGCTTGGTTAAACGGGAAATACGGAAACACCAAAAATACCGTCAAACCTCAAGTTGATCTTTATACCGTTGGTAATGGCAACGAGATTATTTTATTAGCCGAAGGAAGATTGGTTAATTTAGGTTGTGCTACTGGCCATCCATCATTTGTAATGTCTAATTCATTTACAAACCAAACGTTAGCTCAAATTGAGCTTTGGACAAATACAGATCAATACGAAAATAAAGTTTATACTTTGCCTAAGCATTTAGATGAGAAAGTTGCGAGACTTCATTTAGCAAAAATCAATGTGGATCTTGACGTTCTTTCTCAAGAACAAGCGGATTACATTAACGTAAAGGTTGAAGGGCCTTACAAAGCACACGAGTACAGATATTAAGTCTAGCTTACTAATTCCATAGTCATTCTGAATTAATTTCAGAATCTTTAACTATAATAGTTGAGATTCTGAAACGAGTTCAGAATGACTTTTTGATTTTATACGCCTAAATTACCCCTAATTCTTTGCCTACTTCTGTAAAGACTTTAATGGCTTTATCAAGGTGATGTCGTTCATGGCCTGCCGAAACTTGCACTCTAATGCTTTGCCGGACCTGTTCCGGCATCCCCTTTTTAATCTGTCAATGGCAATTAATTTCAGAATCTTTAACCATAATAGTTGAGATTCTGAAACGAGTTCAGAATGACTTTTTGATTTTATACGCCTAAATTACCCCTAATTCTTTGCCTACTTCTGTAAAGGCTTTAATGGCTTTATCAAGGTGATGTCGTTCATGGCCTGCCGAAACTTGCACTCTAATGCTTTGCCGGACCTGTTCCGGCATCCCCTTTTTAATCTGTCAATGGCAATTAATTTCAGAATCTTTAACCATAATAGTTGAGATTCTGAAACGAGTTCAGAATGACTTTTTGATTTTATACGCTAAATTACCCCTAATTCTTTGCCTACTTCTGTAAAGGCTTTAATGGCTTTATCAAGGTGATGTCGTTCATGGCCTGCCGAAACTTGCACTCTAATTCTTGCTTGGCCTTTTGGCACCACAGGGAAATAGAACCCTATTACATAAATCCCTTTCTCTAATAGTTTTTCCGCAAATTGCTGCGATAAAACCGCATCGTATAACATTATTGGAGTAATCGGATGAATGCCTGGCTTAATATCAAACCCTGCAGCCGTCATTTTCTCTCTGAAATACGCTGTGTTTTCCATCAACTTATCTCGAAGGTCCGTGCTTTTACTCAACATATCTAATACCACAATTGATGCCCCAACTATTGAGGGTGCCACGGTATTTGAAAACAAATAGGGCCTAGAACGTTGACGAAGTAGCTCAATAATTTCTTTTTTCCCAGAAGTAAAACCTCCCGAAGCTCCACCTAAAGCTTTGCCTAACGTTCCAGTAATAATATCGACACGGCCCATTACATTTCTATACTCGTGAACACCTCTGCCTGTTTTACCCATAAAACCAGTTGAATGACATTCATCGGACATCACAAGGGCGTTATATTTATCTGCTAAGTCACAAATTTTATCAAGCTGAGCGATATTCCCATCCATAGAAAATACGCCATCTGTAACAATAATTTTTTGAACCGCGTTAGCTGCATCTGCATCTATCAATTGCTTTTCAAGATCGGCCATATCGTTATTGGCATAACGAAACCTTTTGGCTTTACATAATCTAACGCCATCGATAATAGATGCGTGATTTAAAGCATCAGAAATGATGGCGTCTTCTGGACCTAAAAGGGGTTCAAAAATTCCGCCATTAGCATCAAATGCAGCTGCATACAAAATGGTATCTTCGGTGCCTAAAAATTCAGAAATTTTTTGCTCTAATTCTTTATGAATATCTTGCGTGCCACAAATAAACCGTACTGATGACATCCCATAACCATGTGTATCAATAGCCTTTTTTGCAGCTTCTATTACCTTAGGGTGAGAAGAAAGCCCTAAATAGTTATTGGCACAAAAATTTACAACTTCTTTTCCGTCATCCGTTTTTATATCGGCTCCCTGGGGAGTAGTAATAACACGCTCCTTTTTATACAGTCCCGCATCCTTAATTTCTGCAATCGTTTTTTCTAAAACAGGTTTAATTTTATCGTACATAGCACGTCTATTTTTATGTAATTTTTTAACAAATATACGCCTGTAAATTGAAGCAATTACGGAAGATAATATTTTTTAAAATGCACCTGAAAGTATCCGTTTTGAATATTACATTTGTTGCAAATTAACCCAGTATGACAAAGTGTTTAGTAATAGGCGCATGTGGACAGTTAGGCACTGAATTAACCACAAGTTTGCGAGCAAAGTATGGTAATAAACGAGTGGTTGCTTCCGACATCCATCCTGCAAAAAAAGACTCACAAAATGGCCCCTTTGAAGTACTAGATGCGATGGATTTTGATGCCATTAAAAAAGTGGTTGATAAACATGATATTAATGTAATTTATCATTTAGCAGCAATTTTGTCTGCCAAAGGCGAGCAAAACCCACCATTGGCTTGGAACCTCAATATGACGAGCTTACTAAACGTATTGAACCTTGCCAAAGAAAATAATTCGATTCAAATTTTTTGGCCAAGTTCCATTGCGGTTTTTGGCCCATCAACTCCAAAAGATTTTACGGAGCAAGATTGTGTAATGGACCCCAACACGGTCTATGGTATTTCTAAATTGGCAGGCGAACGCTGGTGCGAATATTACAACGAAAAATACGGTGTTGATGTGAGAAGTGTGCGCTACCCAGGCTTAATTGGATATAAAACATTACCCGGTGGAGGCACTACCGACTACGCAGTTGATATTTTCTATAAGATATTACAGGGAGAATCTTATGAGTGCTTTTTGGAAAAAGACTGCTACCTACCCATGATGTATATGGATGATGCCGTAAAAGCAACCATTGATATTATGGAGGCTGACAAAAACTCAATTAAAATAAGATCCAGCTATAACCTTTCTGCTATCTCGTTTAACCCCGATGAGCTATACCAAGAGATTAAAAAACAACTACCTGGCGCCACTATAAGTTACAAACCTGATTTTAGGCAAGATATAGCCAACTCTTGGCCAAATTCCATTAACGATACTGAAGCTAGAAAAGACTGGGGTTGGCAACATTCATTTAACATTGAGAAAATGACAACCGACATTATTGTTAACCTAAAAAAGCAACTTATTTCAGAATAATTCTTTTGGCTTTTACCGTTGGCAAATCAACCAAACGGATAATATAAAGGCCTTTGGGTAAACCTCGTAAATCTATTTGGGAATTATAAGTATCCAAATTACCCTTGAGCACAACTACCCCATACTGGCTTGTTATTTCATAATTTAAACCGCCCGTAGTTGGCAAACTTGTTTTTATAGAAACGATTCCTAACGTTGGGTTGGGAGAAACCAACAACTTTACATTACTTGTAAACCTAACTAAAACTATATCTGAGTACTCAAAGGTGCCATCCAAATCAATGGATTTTAATCGGTAATAGTTTAGTCCTATTTCTGGGCTATCATCGATAAAACTATAGTCTAATCTTTTTAAACTATTGCCATCTCCTTTTACTTCTCCTATAAAATCAAAACTAGTTCCTTCGATGGCTCGTTCAATTTCAAAGTAATCAAAGTTTTCTTCAGTGGCGGTTGCCCAATTAAGTAAAACTGTATTATCATTTTCAGTCGCTGAGAAATAAAGTAATTCTATTGGAAGAACGAGAAGAGTACATTCCGCACACGTTCCGCCAACTGCAATTGAACCAGGCTCACCATCAATAGTTCCAGTCGCAATAGCAATATCTCCAGTTACCGCGATTGTCCCCAAACCACTTGTAGTAATATTCGTATTGGTGCCACCTGTTAGGCTCCCATCTACAGTTAAAGTTCCAGAACCAGAAACAACAATATCGGCATTATTATTCAAAATAACATTGCCATAAACTATAAATGTTCCTGTTATATTTAAAGTAAGCGTATTGTTCACTACCAAATCGCCATAGATAATTAGTGAGCCATCAACAGTTAAAGTACTATTATTATTTAATGTCAAATTAGCAAATGCAGCAAGATCAAAGTCTGCTTGAGAACCCAATGTCAAACTACTTGAGGCATCTACAGTAAGCGTTGTTTTACCAAGAGCCGCTACACTACCAATCACATGGGGAGAGCCAGAAGTTGAAACAGTAGGATTCGTGTTATTCGCAATGTCTATAGCAGTAGTAGAGCCAGTAGGAACCGAAGCAGGCGTCCAATTACTAGCTGTATTCCAATCTCCACTCGTAGAAAAAGTAGACTGCCCAAAGATTTCAATAAAACCTACAAGAACAATTGTTACAATAAATAAAATTCTCTTCATTTTAAAAAAATTAAGCGCAAAAGTATCATTAATAGTTAAAAAAACAACGCCTGGGTAACCACACCCAGGCGTAAAATATATGTACAACCTAATGACTGACATATATAACTAACCAAAACCAATCAATTAATAGTGAATACCGTGCCAAAATAAAAAGTGCTTATAAAGCCACATAAGGCACTTTAGTATTTTACAGGTATCCCACATTGGGAATAATTCTTTCATATTGAACATCATAGTCGCTGAAAACATAATTTCTTACATTTGCAGCCTGTATTTTTAAGTTAAACCTAACTGCAATGAACACTTTTGAAAATATATTAACCTCGGTCGATAATAAAGTGATGACAATTACGATGAATCGGCCTGCCAGTTTAAATGCGCTTAATGCCCAAACCATTCTTGAACTTGGCCAAGCTATTGAAGAAGCCAACAATAACAACGGTGTTGCTGGAATCGTAATTACAGGAGCAGGTGAAAAAGCTTTTGTGGCAGGTGCTGATATTTCTGAGATTGCTTCTCTAAATGAGGTAAACGGTAGAAGTTTTGCCGAAGCAGGTCAAAACGTGTTTGAAAACATTGAGAATTGCGAAAAACCTGTAATAGCTGCCGTTAATGGATTTGCGCTGGGAGGTGGGTGTGAACTGGCCATGGCTTGCCATATACGTATTGCCACCACAAATGCAAAATTTGGGCAGCCTGAAGTAAACCTAGGCTTGATTCCTGGTTTTGGTGGCACGCAAAGGCTTACAAAGCTTGTGGGTCAAGGTAGAGCTTTGGAACTAATGATGACAGGTGATTTATTAAATGCCGAAGAAGCCCACCGAATAGGATTAGTAAACCATGTGGTAAATGACGCTAAAGCACTTGAAGAAAAAGTAGATGCGATTATGGCAAAAATAATTTCAAAAGCTCCTTTAGCGATAGGATTAGTAATATCTTGTGTAAATGCTGCCATGAGTGACGAAAATGGGTATCAAATAGAAGCAAATGCATTTGCCCATTGTTGCCAAACCGAAGATAAAGAAGAAGGCACCAAAGCATTTTTAGAAAAAAGAGCCCCTATTTTTAATGGAAGATAAATTTAAATTTTCATTTCTCTTTAGTTTATGGGTCAATTAAAGAAGTTAGCAGGGCAAACAGCCATTTATGGCGTAAGCAGCATTCTTGGCAGAATAATAAATTATTTTCTGGTGGTGCTTCATACCTCCATCTTCTTTAAAGAAGAACTGGGAGCGACTTCCCTCTTATTCGGCTACATTGCATTAGCCCTAATTATGATCACTTTTGGAATGGAAACCACTTTTTTTAGGTTTGCTACCAAAAATGATAGTCCTAAAACTTATAACGTTGCCTCCACTGCGGTTGTATTGGTAAGCCTCTTATTTGCTGCCGCCATATATATTAATGCACATGCCATAACCAATTACATAGCAGTTCATCACGATTTTAGTCTTGCTCCCAACGTACTCTATTGGATAGCCGCCATTATATTTATAGATGGCGCAACGGCCATCCCATTCGCAAAACTTAGAATAGAAAACAGACCCATAAAATTTGCTGCGGCAAAAATTGCCGCAATTTTACTCAATATCTTTTTGCAATTGCTATTCCTAATCGTATTCCCAGCTATTTATAATCAAGAATATTTAGTTGGGCTAAAGCCAGTAATAGATAGTATTTATAATCCGAGTTTGGGGATAGAATATATATTTTTAGCCAACCTATTAAGTAATTCAGTTCTATTTGTTTTGTTAAGCAAAGAGTTTCTACAAATTAGATTTTCGCTTAATTGGCAAGAACTTAAACCGATGTTATTTTACGCAATACCTATATTAATAACGGGTATTGCTGGCTGGGTTACTAGCGAACTTGATAAAGTTGCCGTAGCGCAATGGAGTAAAGGGGGACTCTTTGACCAAGGAGTTTATAGCCAAACTTTTAAATTGGGTGCCATCATGATGTTGGCTATTCAGGCTTTCAGGTATGCGGTAGAACCTTTTTTCTTTTCACAATCAAAAGATAAACAAGCTCCTGCTTTGTTTGCCAAAACAATGCATTACTACTACCTATTGGCTCTATTAATTATGCTTGCCATTTGCACCAACATAGATTTAATTGCAACCTTACTTTTACGAAACCCCGAATACAGAGTAGCCTTATTCCTTGTTCCTATTATAATGTTTGGCAAGCTTTTATATGGTGTTTATATAAACCTATCCATTTGGTATAAACTGAAAGATAAAACCAGTTATGGTATTCTATTCACTTTTATAGGCGCCATTATTACTTTTATTGGAAACTACTTTTTCTTAGGAACGTATGGGATTATAAGTAGCGCGATTACGATTGTAGTTGCCTACTTAATAATGTCGATTGCGAGCTATTATATCGGCAAGAAACAGTATCCAATTCCTTATAATTTTAAGCCCTTATTTGTTTATACTATTATTATTTTAGGAGTTATATACACTTCTTATCACATAAAAATTAACAATATCTGGATTGATAACTTGTTTAACCTATCAATTCCTGCTGTATTTGCGTTAGTTATTTATACGCTTGAAAAAAAGAGAATTTTTAAATCAATTGAATAGGTTTAAAGGTTTAAATGAATGAATGGTAATTAGTTACCTTTGAGTTTATCTATGAAATTAAAATTAGTCGTAACAGCGATACTTGCCATCTTTTTAATGGCGCCCTTACAAGGAAATGCCCAACGCAAGAAAAAAAAGGAAGCCGTTGTAAAAAGCAATCAATATATTGAGCAAGAGGCTGAATTCTATTTTATTGAAGGTGAAAAGCAATATATTCTTGAAGATTATGCAAAAGCAGTAACCAATTTTAGATCGAGTATTCAATTAGTTCCTACCAACGATGTTGCTTATTTTAAATTGGCACAGATTTATAATACTACCAATCAATTAGATGCGGCCAAACTATCCATAATTAAAGCAATCGATTTAAATAGCGAAAACGCCTACTACTATTTATTGGCAGCAGATATTTACACCAATGCCAACAACCTTAAAGAGGCTACAAAGTATTACGAAAAGTTAATAACTAAAATTCCAGGCGAAGAGCATACCTTTTTTCAGCTTGGGGCCATCTATTTATACCTGCAGGAGTACGAAAAAGCACTAGCCACCTACCAAAGAGCCGAAGATTATTTTGGAATTAACGAGCAAGCATCGGTGCAAAAACAAAAAATTTACTTAAAGCTAAATCAAATTGACAAAGCCGTTGAAGAGGGGCAAAAGCTAATTAACAAATTTCCAGGTAATCCAAAATTTGTTGTTATGCTAGCAGAGCTTTATGCTTCAAATAATAATAACGAAGAGGCCATTTTACTCACCAAAAACCTGCTTAATTCAAATTCAGATGTGCCAGGAACTCGCCTGTTTTTGGCGGATCTTTATCGAAAAACAAAAAATTTAGATCAGTTTGAGAGCGAACTTACTCGTGCTTTTGGGGATAATAAAGTTTTAATTAATGCCAAAATTAATGCGGTTATGAAGTACATGGCGCTACTTCCTGACCAAAGGTTAGAAACTATGTTGCCTTCTTTATGTAACACTATCGTAGCCACGCACCCCAATGACATTAATGGGCATTTACTACAAGGAGATGTTTATTCTTCATTTCTAGAAAAGCAATTGGTTGATGTGAATGAAATTGATGCTTTTAAAACCATGGCTATCCAAGGATATGCTTCTTATATAAAATTTGATGAATCAAAATTTAATGTGTGGCAAAACTTGTTAAACCTAGAATTGCAACAAAATGATTTTGATAGTGTAATAGTACATGGGCGATTAGCGTTGGAAGTATTTCCAAATCAAACCTGGCTTTACTTAGTTAATGGAATCGCACATTCAGGTAATGAGGAATGGAACGATGCCATTTATTATTTTGAAGAAGGCTTAAAAAGATCAGCAAAAAACAATCAATTATTAGCTCTTTTTTATGGCTACTTGGGCGATAGCTACCATGGCAGTGGTGATCATGAAAAATCGGATAACGCTTATGACCAAGCACTTAAAATTGAACCAAATAACGAACTCATATTAAACAACTACAGTTATTATTTAACTTTGCGAGAGCAAAAGCTTGATAAAGCAAATGAAATGAGTCTTAAGTTAATGAGGTTAAACTCTGATAACCTAGCTTATTTAGATACGTATGGTTGGGTGCAATATAAACTAGGTAATTATGAAGAGGCCAAAAGGGTTTTTGAAAAAGTGACTGGCAACCAACAAGCAAATGGTGAAAATTACGACCATTATGGAGACGTGCTTTATATGCTTGGAGAAATTGAAAATGCAAAAACGCAATGGTTAAAAGCCAAAGAGTTAAATAGTAACATTAAAAATATAAACAAGAAAATTGAACAAGGTAAAATCATTCAGTAGGCAAATTGGCCTCCTTTTTTTTAGTTTAATAATATTACAATCGTGCAGTAAAAAAATTTCTGTTTTTAGCAAATCGTATTCGGCTAAAGATCTTAAAATAGAAAATATTGCGTTTGACTATTTAACAATTAAATCTAAAATAGAATTTAAAGAAACTCATAAAACCACAAAAGCAGGAGCTCTTTTAAGGATTAAAAAAGACAGCGTTATTTGGTTTAACTTAACAGGTGCACTTGGCGTTCAAGGTGTTAGAGGTATAATCACTAAAGACTCTGTAAAAATTATAAACCGAGTTGATAAAACGTATTATTTATACGATTTTGAAGAAGTGAGTAAAGAGTTTAAGTTTCCTATAGATTTTAATTTAATACAATCAATGATTGTGGGTGACATGCCCAAACCGTTAAAAGATTCAAATACAATAAAAAAGAATGGTGATAGGTTTATTATCAAACAAGATATTGAAAATATTAGAATTACAAATTTTGTTGATCAACTAAGCATGAAATTAGAAGAAGTGAATGTTACTGAAAAGGAAACAGATAATTCATTAAAATTACTTTACAAAGATTTTAAAAATGTAAACGAACAAGGACTGCCTTTTTCAATTTTCATTTCACTCCTGCACAATAATGAATTTGGAGCGATTGAAACGCAGTTAAACATCGACCATATCAAAGCTGAAGAATCTGACAAGCCATTAAGGTTTCCATTCTCCATACCTAAAAAGTATGAAGCAGCTAAATAAAAAACAGAACCACGCCATTACGGTCCTAGTGAAGCAATCCCAAATTAGCCAAGCAATATTAGATAGGTTTATTCCTATCTGTAATATAAAACTCGGTGTTTTACTATTAATAATCACATTTTCCCTGTTGGGCACACCTGTTTATGCCCAAAAGTCGAAATCTCAATTACAAAAAGAGAAAAAGGAAAATATAGAAAGAATTAGAGCAGCTCAGGCCACGCTTCAAATAACTTCGGCAGAAAAAGAAATAAGTATTGGTCAGCTAAATGCCTATAAATTTCAGATTAATGCACAATCAAATCTAATTGCCAATTATAAGAGCGAAATAAAATTATTAGAAAACGAAATAGCACAAGATCAGCAAATAATTAATGCCTTAGAAAAAGACGTTGATGACTTAAAAGCTGAGTATGGTGCTATGGTATATGCAGCTTACAAAGCAAGTAAAGGGCAAGACAAACTCACTTTTTTGTTTTCGGCTAGTACTTTTAACCAATTTTTTAGGAGGATCCACTACTTAAATCAGTACTCGGAAGCTAGGCAAAAGCAAGTAGCTCAAATTAATGCAGTTCGAGAAATGCTTTCATCCCAAATAAATGCGATCGAAACTAAAAAAACAGAGCAACTATCTCTACTCAAGTCTCAGGTGGCTGAGAAAGAAAAGTTAGAAGAGTTAAGAAGCAAAGAACAAAGAGCAATAGCATCTCTAGGCTCAAGAGAAAAAGAAATAAAAGGAGAAATCAAGAAGAGAAACAAATCGTTAGCTACTTTAAACAAGCTGATTGATGACATTATTAAAAAAGAAATTGCTGCTGCAACTGCTGCTGCAAAGGCTAAATCCAATGCTGTTGCAACATCCTCTGTAAACCTATCAGCCGATTTTGCTAAAAACAAAGCAAAGCTACCTTGGCCCGTTAATGGTTTTGTTTCACAAAAATTTGGAGTTTCTAAAGACCCAATATTAAAAGGAGTTGAACATAATAATCCTGGTATCGAAATTCAAACAAAACCGAATACTGTGGTCAAATGCGTTTCAGCAGGAAAAGTATCGAGTGTTGCGATCATTCAAGGATTTAACCGTGCTGTCATTATTAATCATGGCGACTATTTTTCGGTATATGCTAAACTTGACAATGTAGAAGTAAAAAAAGGCCAACTCATTAAAGGGGGTGAAAACATTGGCGTTGTACACATGGGAAATGATGGCATCGCAGAATTACATTTCGAAATATGGAAGTCATTCTCCAAGCTCAACCCCGAAAAGTGGTTGCAAAGTAAGTAGTTCACTGTATTCCGTTTCACATTTTCTTACTCCCAGCAACTTACTTATCTTCTGAATACCTATCTTTACAGCTCAAATTAAGCATATACAAAAATGAACATAGAATACGCAATTTTTGGCACATTAGGAGGGTTTGAAATATTTGTTATAATCTTTGCTTTATTGCTATTGTTTGGAGCTAAAAAAATACCAGAATTAGCAAGAGGTATGGGTAAAGGCATTAGAGAGTTTAAAGATGCCACAAAAGAGATTAAAGACGATATTGAAAAAGGTTTAGACGAAAAGCCTGAAAAATCTTAATACAGAAACACAAAACACGTCATTCCTGCAAAGGCAGCAATCTGTAATTTGGGTAATACTGAATAAGGGGTTCCTCCTGATAGCTATCGGGATCACAGGAATGACATCCTATGTGGTTTTTTCTTATGAAAATCAATTTTATAATTTTACTGTTGATGTTTTCTGGCAACATGCTAGCGCAGAAAACTGTAGATGTTTTTATTGAAAATCACACCTATGACCTTGTACAAGATAGGTTAAGCTGTATGCAAGGCGAAATGCCATTACATTTTAATGCTAAAGTATATGGTTTTGTTGATTACTTTGCCGTTAGAAATAGAGACTATACGAAAGAAGTAATTCGTAAATCTTCGATGTACTTTCCTATCATTGAAGAGTATCTTAAAAAGTACAACCTCCCTGATGAATTAAAATATTTAGCAGTGGTTGAATCTGGCTTAAATCCACAAATAATATCAAGGGCTGGTGCTGGTGGGCTTTGGCAGTTTATGCCTTACACGGGCAATATGTTCAAGCTTCACCAAGACTGGTATATAGATGAACGCTTCGATCCATACAAATCCACCGAAGCGGCTTGTAAATACTTAAGTAGCCTGTATAATATGTTTGGCGATTGGGAGTTAGCCTTAGCGGCATATAATTCGGGCCCAGGCAATGTTCGAAAAGCGATACGAAAATCGGGCTATAAAAAAGACTTTTGGGAAATATACCGTTACTTACCTAGAGAAACCCGTTCTTACGTTCCTCAATTTGTAGCAGTTGCCTACACAATGCATTATGCAGAAGCATATAATTTGTTGCCGACCAATCCTGCCTATTTTTTAGAAAATGATACGTTAATGGTTAAAGGGTATGCCAATCTTAAAACATTGGCAGAAGAACTTGCTATTTGTTACGAAGATATTCAGGAGCTTAACCCTAACCTAAAACGTTTTGGAATTAAATCAGCCAAAGAGTTTTACCCGGTGCGTTTGCCAATGGATAAGATTGAAGAGGCGAGGATTAATAGAGATACTTTATTATACCTAGCTTCGTTAAATGGCCAAAAAGATTTAGACTACTTGGCACGCAATAGCGTTGGGAGTACTTTTGGGAGAGATAAACATGTGTACAAAGTAAAAGGTGGCGATGTTTTAGGAACTATTGCGGCTCGTTACAGTGTTAGAGTTACTGATATTAAAAAGTGGAATAAGCTTAGGAGCAATACGATTCGAATAGGGCAGAATTTGCAAATTTGGACGTATCCAAATACGAAGGTAAAACCCGCAGGACCTGTTGCGACTGCTAAACACAAAGTTTCAGTAGATTTAAATGGCAAAAAAACACATACTGTGCAACCTGGAGACACCCTTTGGGATATTTCAAAAATGTATCAAAACCTTGATATTGAAAAGATCAAAATGCTCAATAAGCTTAATTCTGATAAACTTACCCCTGGTCAAATTTTAATTATTGGGTAACAGCCAACTCACTCAATATTATCTATTCCATCCAACAAACAGATAATTGCCAATAATTTCATTTTTAAACACTCAACAAACAACGGTTAATTGAGTATCTTTACTCGCTATATAAAAACGTCTCCATGAATATTTTTAAATCAATATTTCTATCCATTATTCTTCTTTTAGGAGCTTTTTCTTGCTCCGATGAAATGATCAATGAACGGCTTTTGGTAGAAGCTGTTGGCAAACCCGGGGAGCTATTTATTGTAATGGACTCTGTTCAATGGAAAGGGGAACTAGGTGAAGTAATTAAAAGTATTGTGAAATCAAGCGTACCTGGCTTACCTCAAAACGAACCTTATTTTAAGGTTCATTATATTGAGCCAACTCAATTCAAATCATTTTTAAAAAATGTAAAAAACATATTGTTTGTGGCCACTTTAGATAGTAAAACAAGGGGTGGAGAAATTGTTAGAAACTATATAACCCCAAAGTATATTCAAGATAACCCTGATAAGTATCGAGTTTCGCAGCAAGATGTTTACGCAAAAGGACAATCAATCTTATACTTATTTGGAGCCAATCAAGATGAACTAGCTTCTAAAATTGCCAATAATCAAAACTTCGTAAAAGATTTTTTTAATGATGTTGAAAAAAAGCGATTGGTTAATACCATGTATAAAGCCAAAGAAAAAAAAGCCATTAACAAAACATTACTTAAACAGCACGGCTTTTATATGCGAATACCAAATGGTTTTAGATTTGAAGACAATGTAAATGACTTTGTTTGGCTAAGGAGCCCAGGTGTTGCGGATGGTACCATCGATAAAAATATTTTTATAACCTACAAACCGTACGAATCAGAAGATGTTTTTAAAAAACATAATATGATTGCTTGGAGGAATGAAATTACCAAAGAAAAAATATTTGAAGACCCAAACACTCCAAGTTCTTATATGGAAACTGACACCGTAAATGTGCGAGTAGATTACAACGCAGTAAAACTAGGGGGCAATTTTGCCAAAGAAATAAAAGGTATTTGGAAAACCCATAACCTCGGAATTGGAGGACCCTACATTAGCTATGTAGTATTAGATGAAGAAGCGAATCAAATTTTTTATATAGATGGATTTGTGGTTAGCCCCGGCAAACCCAAACGTGAAACCATGCGCGAACTCGAGGCTATTTTAAGCACGTTCAGAACCAAAAGTCAAATGGAAGCAAAGGCTGCCAAAAAATAATCTGAGCTCCAGAAAAACTTTTTTAATTTGTACCCATGAAACTAAAAATAAATAAACAGGATGCCCTTGATTATCATGAACAAGGCCAACCTGGAAAAATTGAAGTAGTTCCTACCAAACTGATGGACTCGCAATTAGATTTAGCACTGGCCTACTCTCCCGGAGTTGCAGAGCCATGTAAAGAAATCGCCAAAAATAAAGATGACGTTTACAGGTACACAGCCAAAGGAAATTTAGTAGGTGTAATTACAAATGGCACCGCAGTGTTAGGGCTAGGAAATATAGGCCCTGAAGCATCAAAACCTGTTATGGAAGGCAAAGGTGTTTTGTTCAAAAAATTTGCTGGTATTGATGTTTTTGACATTGAAATTGACTCCACCGACCCTGACGAATTTATAAAAATTGTTAAATCATTGGAGCCAACATTTGGCGGCATAAATTTAGAAGACATAAAAGCTCCTGAAAGTTTTAAAATTGAAAAGGCGCTTAAAGAGCAAATGAATATTCCGGTAATGCACGATGATCAGCACGGAACTGCCATTATATCATCTGCCGCATTAATTAATGCCCTCGAGGTAATTGGTAAAAAGATCGACAAAGTAAAACTGGTTATTAATGGTGCTGGTGCAGCGGCCATATCTTGTGCTAAACTTTACAAAAGCTTAGGTGTAAAAGCAGAAAATATTGTAATGTGCGATAGCAAAGGTGTTATTAGGCGAGATAGAGAAAAGCTTGATGCTTCTAAAAGAGAATTTGCTACGAGCAGAGACCTCAATACCTTATCTGAAGCAGTAAAAAAAGCAGATGTGTTTATCGGGCTATCGGTAGGCAATGTTTTAAGCCCAGAGGACCTAAAGTCAATGGCCAAAAAGCCAATAGTTTTTGCCTTGGCCAATCCAACTCCTGAAATTAGTTATGAGCTGGCTACTTCCACTCGTAAGGATGTAATCATGGCAACTGGCAGATCAGACCATCCAAATCAAGTAAATAATGTACTTGGATTTCCATATATTTTTAGAGGAGCAATGGATGTTAGGGCTACAAAAATTAATGAAGAAATGAAGCTGGCTGCAGTTAAAGCCATTGCCGATCTAACGAAAGAGCCTGTTCCTGATTTGGTATTAAAAGCCTATGGTGATAGATCCATGAGTTTTGGTCCAAAATACTTAATTCCTACTCCATTGGATCCACGTTTAATATACACAATTTCGCCTGCAGTAGCCAAAGCAGCCATCGAATCGGGTGTGGCAAAAATTGGAATATCAGATTGGCAGCAATACGAAGAAGAACTTAAAAACAGGGTTGGTTCGGATCAAAAAATTGTATCAAATGTAATTGCAAGAGCCAAACAAAACCCAAAACGCGTTGTTTTTGCAGAAGCCGATCATTATAAGATATTAAAAGCAGCAGAAATAACTTATTCGGAAGGTATTGCCATACCTATCTTATTAGGCAATCATAAAAAAATTGAAGCCTTGATAAGAAATTACAAAATGGATTTAGGCGATTGCTTAATTATTGATCCAAATGAGGCAAGCCAAAAAGAAACGATCGAAAAGTATGCTCAAGTTTTCTTTGAGCAACGAAAACGTAAAGGGTTAACCAATAAGGAGTGCCAAAAATTGATGCTTAGTAGAAATTATTTTGGCCCAATGATGTTAGAACTTGGTGAAGCAGATGCTTTTATTTCTGGATTATCAAAAGATTATGCAAGATCAGTAAAACCATCTTTACAAATTATTGGAAAAGCTGAGGGCGTTGATAAAGTATCTGGGATGTTTATTATATCTAGTAAAAAAGGAGATTTCTTCTTTGCCGATACAACCATCCAACGAAACCCAACTGCAGAAGATATGGTTGGAATCATTGACCTCACTTCTCAAGCAGTTAAGATATTTACAAACAAGCCCCCACGAATCGCTGTTTTATCGTATTCAAATTTTGGTTCATCCGAAGGTGACGTACCCCACAAGGCTAGAAAAGCAGCAAGATTAGCTAAAGAAAAGTTTCCAAACTTGATAATAGATGGAGATATACAAGCAAACATGGCCCTAAACTCAGACATTCAAAAAGAGGTATATCCTTTTAGTGAATTAGCAGAACAAGGAGCTAATACCCTTATATTTCCTGATTTAGCCTCGGGAAATATCGCCTACAAATTGCTAATGGAATTGGGTGGAGCCAGCGCACTTGGCCCTGTTTTACTTGGCATGAGAAAGCCCGTACATATATTGCAAATTGGTACATCAGTTAGTGAAATAGTTAATATGACAGCTGTAGCTGTATTACATGCTCAGTTAATAGATAAAAGTAAAAAATGATCGCTTATATAAAAGGAAAACTTGCCCATAAAGATCCAACCCATGTAATTATCGAAGCCAATGGCATTGGTTATTACATTCATATTTCGCTAAATACTTATGCTCAAATAAAAGAGCAAGAATCTTGTCAGCTGCACACCTATTTACACGTAAGAGAAGATGCCCAAACCCTTTTTGGTTTTGGGGCTATTGCAGAAAAAAAATTGTTTTTACATTTAATATCTGTTTCTGGCATTGGCCCGTCAACAGGGCTTGTGATGCTGTCATCTCTTTCTGCTGAAGAAATAACAGCCGCTATTATAAATGAAGAAGTTGCGGTAATTCAAAGTGTAAAAGGCATTGGTACCAAAACAGCTCAAAGAGCTATTTTAGAATTAAAAGATAAATTAAGAAAAGAAGGTTTTGAGCCTTCAGACCATAAAATTTCAGGCCGAACAAACAATACCTTAAAGCATGAAGCGTTATCTGCTTTACTAACCTTGGGCATCAATAAAAACGTTGCCCAAAAAAGTATTGATTCCATTCTTAACAAGAGTGATAATTCTATTAATTTGGAAACTTTAATTAAGAAAGCGCTTCAAAACTCATAAGCGTACGTAGAGCTTGACAAATAGACTCACTTATAAAGCATTTTTGAGACAGGGAGGATTGCTTTTTCCCCTCTGGATAATTGTATCAGTATTATCCGTAACAAGTGCATCAGCTTATTATCAACAACCTGGTGATTCTTCTCAGGTTGTGCTAGATTCGATACCAAACACAAACCAAGAATATATCCCATCCAAGCGGCCATCTTTTGAAGCAAAAGATAGGTTAGGAGATCCTTTCAGTAATAAGATTGGCGTTTCGCCATTGCTATATGGCTCCCCTTCAAACATTGAGCTACAATACGATTTAGATACTTCGTTTAATTATACCATTTCCGAAAGAATGGGTGCCATTTATTATAGGCCTATTTCCTCCATTTCTTTTTCGGAGTATGATAAATACCAAACCGATATGATGCTTAAATCTTATTGGAAAGGGAGAGGTGCCGAAGCCGATGGAGAAACTGCGATCAGTGGTAGAAGATTGATTCCCAAAATATATATAAGCCCAGTGTTTGATCGAATTTTTGGGGGCAGCTACGTAGAAATAAATCCACGTGGTTTGGTAAACCTAGATTTCGGAGGAAAATTTCAAAGAATACATAACCCATCGCTTCCGCTCAGGCAGCAAAAAAATGGAGGCTTTGAATTCGATCAACAAATAAGCATGAATGTAACGGGTAAAATTGGCGAAAAATTAAAAGTAACGGCCAATTTCGATAATAACAATTCATTCGATTTTCAAAACAATTTAAAAGTAGAATTTACAGGTTTTGAAGAAGATATTATTAAAAAACTAGAAGTGGGTAACGTTAGTTTACCCATTAGCAATAGTTTAATTTCGGGAGCCCAAAACTTATTTGGTGTTAAAACAGAACTTCAATTTGGCAATCTTTTTATTACAGGTGTAGCCTCTACCCAGCGTGGTAAACAAGATCAAATTACAGTGGATGCAGGTGGTGTGCAATCACGTGAGTTCAATATTAAAGCCTCCGATTACGATGAGCAGAAGCACTTTTTCTTAGGTCATTTTTTTAGAGACCATTACGAAGAGTGGCTTCAAAATATACCAAGAGTAACCTCTGGGATCGTGATAAATAGGGTTGAAGTGTATATTATAAATTTAAACAACGATACGCAAAACCAACGTAACATTTCGGCCTTTATGGACCTGGGTGAGGGCAAGGTTATATACCAGAAAGATAAAGGAGTAATTGGTAATTCTGGAAAAGGAGACGTTCCAAATGACAATAACGCCAATAACCTTTTTGAGCAATTAAGAGGCATTAGCCGTAATGTAAACGACATTGATCAAACATTAGAATCTTCACCATTTGATATGATACAATCAACGCACTATAATAAATTACAAGCGCGTAAACTGGATACTAGAGAGTTTTACTTCAACGATCAATTAGGTTATATATCATTAAATAGCCGACTAAATAACGATCAATTATTAGCAGTAGCTTATGAATATACCTATAATGGCATTCGCCACCAAGTGGGCGAACTTACAGAAGATTATGCTGCGCTGCCGGAAAACGAAGTTATTTACTTAAAGATGTTGAAGCCAAACAAAATTGGCACACTAGATAACTTAGGCAAAAGAATTCCAACGTGGGATTTAATGATGAAGAACATTTATTCGTTGGGTGGAAGCCAAGTGAGCCAAGAAGGTTTTGAATTAAGAATATTATACCGTGATGATAAAACTGGCCAAGAAAAACCTAGTATAAACGAGGGGCAAAATACAACCGATGTACCGCTTATTGAGCTTTTAGGTCTAGACAGATTAAACCTAAATGGAGATCCTCCTAAAGATGGAAATTTCGATTTTGTTGATGGGGTTACCGTAAATACAACTTCGGGTCAAGTGGTTTTTCCTGTGGTAGAGCCTTTTGGAGATTACCTTGATAGCAGATTTGAGTCCTTCGAGTTTGAGCTAAGACAACGCTACGTTTATGACACCCTCTATGGAACCACAAAAGCAGATGCCGAACAAGACACCAACAAAGATAAGTTCTCATTACAAGGCTCTTACAAAGCAGGTTCTTCTAGCGAAATATTGCTAAATGGCATACAAATATCAAAAGGTTCCGTAGAAGTTTCGGCAGGTGGCATTAAATTAGAAGAAGGCATTGATTTTACCGTAGATTATAATTTTGGCAAAGTACTTATCTTAAACGATGCAATCATTAACTCTGGAAAAGCCTTACAGGTTAGTTACGAAAAAGCCGACATGTTTAACTTTCAATCCAGAACTTTATTAGGAGCTAGAGCTGATTATAGGCTTAATGATGATATTAGTTTTGGTGGAACCGTCCTCTATCATTTTGAGCGCCCACTACGTACTCGCCCAACTATTGGCGAAGAGCCTCCCAAAAACACAAAATATGGATTTGATGCTAACTTTAGGAAAGAGTCCGTTTTAATTACTAAAATAATAGATGCAATCCCTTTAATTCAAACTAAAGAGCGATCTATAATTACTGCCAATGGTGAATTCGCACAACTCTTACCGGGTACTTCCAACTTGGTAAATGGCGAGGGTACTTCGTATATCGATGATTTCGAAAATACCGCTACACCTTACCCTTTAAATAATTGGATTACGTGGAAACACGCTTCTACCCCACAAACAGATGACAACCGGTTTGATCCAAGTGCTGGCGCCCAAGATGATATAACTGCCACCTATAAAAGAGCAAAGTTGGCCTGGTATAGCATAGATAATGTATTCTATACCACTAGAACGCGGTCTAAGCCAACCAATATAAGTGATGAGGATATGAACAATCACTTTATTAGGCCTGTGTTGCCCCAAGAGATTTTTCCTGAAAGAGATTTAGAGGTAATCAACACCAATTTGTCAACTTTTGATATTGCCTATTTCCCTGCTGAAAAAGGGGTTTATAATTTAAACCCCGATGTTACCAATAACGGTCTATTAAGAAATGCCGAAGGAAATTGGGGAGGAATTACGGCTCCTGTAACCACCGAAGTCGATTTTGATAAATCGAATATCGAATACATCGAATTTTGGCTGATGGATCCTTTTCTGCAAAGCCCTAGCGGCAATAATGTTGTTCAAGATGGTATATTTAATCAGCCCAATGTAACAGGAGGTGAAATGATATTTAACCTTGGCAATGTTTCGGAAGATGTGATGCGTGACCGGAAAATGGCTTTTGAAAACGGGCTCCCAGCCGATGGCGACAAAACTTCCTCAACCGTATCCGAAAATAATTGGGGTTTTGTAACCAATGCTCAGTACATCAATAATAATTTTGTTAACGAGCCTACAGCTAGAGTTAATCAAGACGTTGGGTTAGATGGGATGAGCAATGAAGAAGAATTAATTAAGTTTCAAAATGAGATAAATCAACTACCGCCAACACTTAGCCCTCAAGCCATTGATAAAATTAGAGCCGATCCATCAAGCGATGATTTCGAATATTTTTTAAGCGAAAGGCACGATAATGCAGATGATAAGGTTTTAGAGAGATATAAGAATTTTAATGGCATAGATCAAAACTCCCCAGACCTTTCTAACAATACACTTCCCTATTCACCTTCGGGCAACACAGTGCCCGATAATGAAGATTTAAATAACGACCACACCATAGGTAACCTAGAAGAATATTACGAATACAAGGTAAACCTTAGGCCTGGCCAGCTAAGTGTGGGCAATGAGCATATCATGGATCAGGTTTCCTATAATGATCCCAATACGGGTGATGAAGTTAATTGGTATCTTTTCAGGATTCCGATCTCACAACCCGATAAAGCCGTAGGTAATATTTCTGGATTTAAATCTATTCGCTACATTCGAATGTATCTAACAGGCTGGGCGCAACCTGTGGTACTAAGAACATCTAATTTTAGATTTGTAGGTAGCCAATGGAGAAAATTTACAGGTAATTTAGAAAGTAAACGCTTTGATGAAATACCCGAAAGTCAAGACTCCAACTTAACAATTTCAGTTGTAAATATTGAAGAAAATAGCCAAGGGGGAGAAACCAGAGTGCCCTACGTTTTACCCCCAGGAATTATAAGAGATAGAGACAATACTTCGGTTATTGAGCGTGATCTAAACGAGCAGTCGATCCAATTATGTGTAGAAGATTTGCCAGATAAAAATGCACAAGCAGCCTTCAAAAATGTTGATATGAACCTCGTAAACTACGGGAGAATAAAAATGTTTTTACATGCACATAGCGAGTCATCAAATGATGGTGAGCTAAGTGGCTTTTTAAGATTTGGTTCTGGTTTTGATAATTATTACGAAATTGAAGTGCCATTAAAAATTACTCGCCCTGGCTCAAGCGACCCACGCGATATCTGGCCGCTTGAAAATGAAATTAATGTGCCGTTTACTGCGCTTTATAAACTTAAATCGAATAGAAATGCTAGTAATATAGGGCTGGAATTACCGTTTTTCAATAATTACAATCAGTATAAACTAACCATTGTTGGTAATCCGAAACTAAGTACAGTTACCAGTTTAGTTATTGGCGTTCGAAACCCAGAAAGTCCAGATCAACTGCCACTTAGTGCATGTATTTGGGCAAACGAAATGCGTGTTACAGATTTTGATCGCCAAGCTGGTTGGGCAGGTAAAGCAAACATTAATGCACAGCTGGCAGATTTCGCCACTGTAAGTGCTTCTACGAGGTACACAAGTTTTGGGTTTGGTGGCGTGCAATCTAAAATATCAGATAGAACTCAAGAAGCAAGTTTTGATTACGATATATCTGGTAATATGAACTTGGATAAATTTTTGCCTTCTAAATCAGGTATTAAAATTCCTGTATTTGCAAGTTTCGAAAACAGAACAGTAACTCCATATTATGATCCGTTAGACTCGGACATCCCTCTTGAAAGTAGTCTTGAAGGAAAAGGAACCACCACCGAGCAAGCTGCATACGAAAGCGATGTGATTGATCAAACTCAACGTAGAAGTTTAAATTTTTCAAATGTAAGAAAAGAGAAAACTAACCCTGATAAAAAAGACCGAGTCTATAATATAGAAAATTTTAGTGTATCGCTTGCTTATAGTGACAGGACTCAAAGTAATGCGAGTATGCAATCGTACGAACAACGGAAATATTCAGGCGCCATAAACTATAATTTTAATCCTAAGCCATTAGTTTACGAACCTTTTAAAGAGGCTACTAAATTGAAATCGGATTGGGTTAAGCTTATTAAAGAGTTAAACTTTAATTTTTCTCCATCTAACATAATAATTAGAGGTGAACTAGACAGAAGCTATTTAAAAACACAGTACAGGAACAAAGATTTATCTATCGAAGGGGTTGCCCCCAATTATGAAAAAACATTTAGTTTTAATAGAATCTACGGAGTTAAGTGGAATTTTACCAAAGCTTTGTCGTTCGATTATTCGGCATTAGTGCGCGCTATAGTTGATGAGCCAGATGGGGAGGTAACTGAAACGAGTAAGGATGTAATGATTAGTAATCTACAGGGTTTCGGTAGGATGAAAGATTTTGATCAGAAAGTGGGAGTTAACCTAAAACTACCCCTCGATAAACTCCCCATAACGGATTGGATGAACGCTGATATTCGCTATGCCACTAATTATAAATGGACTTCGGCATCATTAAACCAAATCGATACATTGGGCAATAGGATAGAAAACGCTAGAAGCATAAGTACTACAGGCAAGTTTGATTTGGTTAAACTTTATAATAAAATACCTTATTTAAAAAACATAAATTCCCCTAAAAGGAGAAGGTCGAGTAGGGCTAAAACACAAGAAGCAGATACGGTTAAAAAATCTGAATCTAAAGCTGGTAAGGCATTTTTAAGAGCCTTAATGATGGTAAGGTCTGTTAATGCCACCTACAGCATCAAAGAAGGAACCACCTTATCTGGCTTTAAAATTAGCCCTTACTTATTTGGAATGGATACTTCTTGGGCAGCTCCTGGATGGGATTTTATTTTGGGCAGTCAAGACCCTTCCATTAGAACAAGGGCGGGTGAAAATGGTTGGTTGGTTAGAAACGTACTGCTAAACGATCCTTTTAACCAATACCAAACCATCGATTTAAACATTAAAACAACCATAGAGCCCTTTAAAGATTTTAAAATTCAGGTTGATTTAAAAAAGAATAAAACAGCTCAATACCAAGAAATATACAGGATAGATTCTCTTGGAGAAAATTATGAATCCTTTGCACCATCCCGATCTGGTGCCTATAGCATTACATTTATTGCTATTAAAACAGCTTTTATAAATGACATCGGAGATAATGAATCGCCTGTATTTCAACAATTTATTGATAATAGAGAAATAATAAGCGGAAGGTTAAACCAATTAACCAACAGCAATTTATACACTACAAATAATCAAGATGTATTAATACCATCATTTATCGCTGCTTATTCAGGCCAAGATGCCAATTCATCAGACCTTACTTCTTTTCCAAAAATACCTTTGCCTAATTGGAGATTAGATTACAGCGGACTGGGTAAAATAGAGCGTCTTAGAAAGAAATTTTCATCGATAACGGTGTCACACGCGTATGTTTCATCCTTCAGTGTGGGTAACTATACTAACTCGCTTTATTATAATAATGCAGAAGATTTAACGTTAAACAACGATGTTGAAAACCAGCAATTTGCAAAAGAGCTTAATAGCGAAGGTAACTTAGTGCCAACCTATGTATTTAATGAAGTGCTTATTACGGAACGATTTGCACCACTCCTTAAAGTGTCCATAAGAACCAGAACAAGGTTAAATGCCTCTATTGAATACAAAACAGAAAGGAGTTTAGTATTAAATTTAACCAATACCCAAATAACCGAAATTCAAGGAAAAGATTTTGTAATCTCTTTCGGGTTTACAAAGGCCAATATTAAAATACCTTTTAAAATACAAGGTAGAACAACCACCCTTAAAAATGATTTGGATTTTAGAATGGATCTTAGTTTTAAAGATACGAAAACAATTCAGCGAAAATTTAATGATGGCGTAACCTTAGAAGAAGAATCGGTAAATACAATTACAAACGGAAATGTGAATTTTCAACTGCGACCTAACATTGGCTACTCTCTAAATAATAGGCTTACCCTCCAATTTTATTATGAACGAAATATTAACGAACCTCGAATTTCAAGTTCGTTTAAGCGAAGTACTAGCTCTTTTGGAGTACAAGTTAGGTTTAGCCTAGCCCAATAAATATTTATTCTTTACGGTAACTTTTAAAAAACCTCGTAAATTTGAGAACGAAAATTAAACTAACTAAAAATGAATATTCCTGCAGATTTAAAATACACTAAAGACCACGAATGGATTAAGATTGAAGGCAACTCTGTTACCATAGGTATTACAGAATTTGCTGCTAAAGAATTAGGTGATATTGTATTTATCGAAGTTGACACCGTTGGAGATGAAGTTTCGAATGGAGATGTATTTGGAACCGTAGAAGCAGTTAAAACCGTTTCAGATTTATTTATGCCTTTAACAGGAACAATAGATGAGTTTAATGAAACTTTAGAAGACAGTCCAGAATCTGTAAACCAAGACCCTTATGGTGACGGTTGGATAATTAAAGCGACCATGCCCGAAGGAACTGACACTTCCGATTTATTAGACGCTGAAGGGTACAAAGAAATTATTGGAGCCTAAGTAGAAGGCTATTATTATAAATAGGGCCTGCTTAAAAACGCCTAATTTATTATTGCTCAATTATTTACTTCAAAAATTTAGTCTCTAAGTGCAAAGGAATTTGCTATAACTTATAAAAACACCTGCATCTGATTTTCTTTAAAAATCAAATGCCTTAAAAATAAGCTAGCCACAAGCACGACATCTTCTTAATTCCGACTTTTTGTTTTATAAGTTTCGAGCAAGCAAAATTTTATGTTGAAGAAAAAAAATAAACTATTCAACCTTCTAATTGCCCATAGTACCTCACTATATATTATATGGTTGATTTTTATAGGCATTCTTACCCTCTTGCCTGGCAGTGTTATTCCCAACATTAGTTGGGACTTTATAAGCATTGATAAAACAGTTCATATTATACTATTTACAGTACTTGTTTTTTTAGGATTAATTGGTGCCAATTATGGCAATTTAAAATTATTTGGCAAATGGCCCGTAATTACAAGTATTTCTGCAGCATTAGTTTATGGGTACATTATCGAATTGTTGCAATCTTATGTGCCACAACGGTCCTACGATATTGCAGACCTTACAGCAGATTGTGTAGGAACCATAGTTGGATATGGATTATTCTTAGGAGTAACAAAGATTTTACCTAAGAAGGATAGATAGTATTGATGAATTGTAGTTATATTTGGTTCTACAATAAGATATTAATATTAATTAATTTATAAATGGAAACTAAAAAATCACCAGAAGCTGACTTGACAAAAAAGTCAGGGCTCTTCCTAAACATTGGTTTAGTGATTAGCCTTTCGTTAGTGCTTTTTGCGTTTGAATACAAATCTTACGATGATGGTTCACTGATGGAACTTAATGCTGTTAATGACGATTTTGAGGAAATGACAGAGATTCCTCCAACAGAACAGCCACCACCACCCCCACCAAAAATTCAACAACCTGAAATTATTGAAGTTCCGGATGAAGAAGAAATTGAAGATGAGATTGAAGTGGATTTGGATGTTGAGATAACAGAAGAAACAACCATTGAAGAAGCAATTTTTGAAGAGCCACAAGACGAAGAAGTAGCTGATGAGATTTTTACGATTGTAGAAAAACAACCAGGATTTCCAGGTGGAAACCAAGCTTTTTATAAATATGTGAGTAAAAGAATGAAATATCCTTCGCAAGCACGTAGAATGGGTATTGAAGGAAAAGTATTTGTGCAGTTTGTAGTAGATAAAGATGGTTCAATTACGGATGTAAAAGTTATTCGTGGAGTTGGTGCAGGATGTGATGAAGAAGCAGCCAGAGTGATTAAAAACTCACCTAAGTGGACCCCTGGTAAACAAAGAGGGAAAGCAGTAAAAGTAAGAATGGTTCTTCCTATTACGTTTAAGCTTAGCTAATACAATTGATAAAACCTTGAAAATATTTTCAAGGTTTTATTTTGAATTATATAACTAATTCTTTAGTTTTATAATTAAACAATTAGTTATCACTATGGAAAACAAGAAAAACCCACAAGTAGATCTGCGTAAGAAAACCGGGCTCTTTATGAATATTGGCCTAGTTATCAGTTTATCATTAGTGCTCTTCGCTTTCGAGCATAAATCATTCGATGATGATTCACTCTTTGAATTAACTGCAATTAACGATGATTTTGAGGAAATGACAGAGATCCCTCCAACCGAACAGCTGCCTCCTCCTCCAAAAGTACAGCAACCTGAAATTATTGAAGTACCAGATGAAGAGGAAATCGAAGATGAGATAGATGTAAATTTAGATATTGAAATGACAGATGAAACAGAAATTGATGCACTGCTAGAAATAGAGGAGCCAGCTGATGAATTTGATGAAGATGCCACTTTTCGATTTGTTGAACACCAACCAACTTTTGATGGTGGATATGCTGCATTCTATAAATACATAAATAGAAAACTAAAATATCCATCCCAAGCCAGACGAATGGGAATTGAAGGCAAGGTATTTATGAGTTTTGTTATTGATAAAGAAGGCAATATTACCAATGTAAAGGTTACAAGAGGCATTGGAGCTGGTTGTGATGAAGCTGCCATAAAAGCATTGAAAAGTGCTCCTAAATGGAACCCGGGTAAACAGAGAGGAATTCCAGTTAAAGTAAGTATGTCTTTACCTATCACATTTAAGCTAAGCTAATATGAAAACCAAAATCACCTTGCTGATTATAGCGCTGCTTGCCATAGTTACCGCATGTACCCAACGTAATTCGGAGTTTGATGAGCTTGAAGTTTTAGCAAACGAACCTATCTACAGCGAAGTAGATCAACTGCCAGTATTTGATGGTGGAATGACAACCCTTTATAAATACATATCAAGCAATATAATATATCCTGAACAAGCAAGAATTGAAGGGATTGAAGGAAAAATATTTGTAGAGTTTGTTATTTCAAAAGACGGAAGTATAAAAAACACAAGAATTCTCAGAGGAATAAATTCTGAGTGCGATAACGAGGCTTTAAGAGTAGTAAGTCAAATGCCAAGTTGGAAACCAGGGATTTATAAAGATCAAGCAGTAAACATCAAAATGGTGCTGCCCATAACTTTTAAACTCAATTAACAACCAAAGTTAAAGTTTAGGAGAAGGGCTAGCCAACGAAGTCGCCACTAAGTTTACGGCAGTCCTTTTTCTTTTTATTTACACGAAGTTTCCACCAAGGCCAAGCGGTAAAAAAAAGAGCAGTTTTTACTCCAGCATTATGGAAAAATCGACCGGCACCATTTAGGCTTCCTGAGTTGCCTTTTATCTGAACTGCATAAGTAAAACCAATGCCGAGTGTAAAGTCTTCAAAACACTTATTACCATACAAAATACCTTTGGTATTATTTTTAATAATCGTCATATAACGATTTCTTTCTGGGCGCTCTTTTCTCTTATCAAAGTTAGAATTTGTATCGATTGAGTTTGTTTTTGGCCGCTCCTCCTGAGCATATATAGTACCAGTACTTAGTACCACAAGTAGTAAAACACCAAAGAATCTAATTGCCATTTAAGTTGATTTTCTGAAAAATAATACATTCTAATCTTATCAACGCTAATTACTACATTTTATGTATAAAAAAAGCCATTCCGAAAATTCGAAATGGCTTTTAGCTGCTATAATATATTACTTGAGTTTTACTTTCTTTTTGGCTTGATCCAACGTTAATGCTCCTTTTGAAAACTGGTCTAAGACGGACTTACTGGTAGCGAACTCAATGACAGAAGGAAACGTACAAGTTTCACATTTAGTCATTTTTACTTTTACAATCAGCTTTTCGTCTTGATCTAAACTTTTAATAGTGCTCCCATACCTAATCATATTTTCTTTAAAACTATCCACAAAAATAGGATACATCACCTCTACAGCTTTATCCCTGGCCTCTTTGGTTAAGCCTACTTTCTTATTCCCAGGCATTCTATACAAGTCATCTTCGCTGTAAGATGAATACACCTTGATTGAATATACAACTCCTAAACCAGCAAGTAATTCGTATTTAGGAATGGAGGATAAAAAATAGGTTTCTGTGTATTTAGAGTTATACGTAGTTTTTAACATATTACCGAATAAGTCAAGGTCTGGCTTGCGCACCATTTCGGCATTTTCTACAAACTTAATTTTCTCAACTAGTTTTTCGCGGCTCAACTTACCTGATTGAAAATCCTTATGGTCTTTTACCAATAACTCCGCACTTAATCTAGACTTCTCAATTTTCTTATCATCTTCATAATTATCCATGCTAAAAACAAAATTATAAGAGCTATTACTTTTGGTTGTAAGCAATATTTTATCGGTTGGCTTAAGCTGACTAATTAAATGGCTATAGTCCACCAAAAATGTTTCAAAAGCTTCTCTCAAGTTCTTTGCAAATTCTTGATTTGCAACATCTGCTTTTTTCTTAAGCGCTTTCATCTCTTCCTCATCTACCCCAACATTAAGTTCAATGTCCGGCATTGGTGGCATAGGAGGCAAAGGAGACATTGGAGCTATTACATCATTTTGGACATCTTTCTGCTTGTTCTTTTCCTTACCTTCTCTTTCGCTTTCCTTCTCTCTTTCAATCTCTCGATATTCTCTTTCAACTTCCCTTTGCGCCCTTTCTACTTCTCTCTGTGCTTGCTGCACTTCTCTAACCGCAACTTGCGCTTCTTTCTGCGCTTCGCGAGCCACTTCATATTGAACTTTGTAATTATACTTGAAAACCATATTGTCCTCAATGGTAAAGATTACACCAAATCCCTCTACATAATTTGCATCTGGCTCTCCACCTCTAAATAAGTGGTCATTATCACTATTCATGAGAGATGATAATATTCCCGAAGCAACTCGTAAGTCTCTGTCCATCTTAGCTTCATCTATTTGTGCCAAGGTAATTGCAGCCTTAAATACAAGAGCAACTACTATTAAAAATGTTGTTAATCGTTTCATTTTGAGTATTTTAAAATTGTTATTTCTTATTAATTATTAAACCAAATTATTGCCCCATAGACCCACCACCAACAGTGGTAAGTATGCTCGCAATTACTTGGTCTGTTTCTTGAGTTTTGATTTCATTTTTATATTCTAAATCGCTAATGTTTGCCTGCAAAACATTTAAATCATCCCTTCGTTGTTCACTCACATATTCAAAAAAGTCTGTAAGAATAGAATTCATATAATCTTTCTGTTCAACTGCCGAAGCGGTAAAAAACTCATTAACCATTGTTCTGTTTACATCACTGAGCTGCGTTAAATAAGCTTGTACTTGCTCTTTAGGTAATTCCTTTGAGTTAGCGGCTATCCTTCGCATATCTTTTAACTGTAATTTGTTATTGGCTACTAACTTTGCCTCAAATTCAGACTTAGTATCATCTAGTTGAGCAACAAAATTTATGTTGTTAGCCGTTATCGACTTGTTAATCATATTTTGCACTTGATCATTGGACAATGTTTGAGGTAGCTCATTTGGAACTGTACTTCCGAAAGCCAACTCAAAAGATCCGTACGAGACTTTAAATTGAGTTGCATAAGCCACTAGCAACAAAAGAACAAGAGATGCTGCCACGGCAGTTATCGGCCACAAAGCCGTTTGCTTTTGTTGCTTTTGTGAAAGCTCCCACACAAATCGCTCTGGTTCTATTAATTCAGCGTCCTCTAAATTGTGTAAAAAAGACCTGGAATCTTTTATTGCTGCCACTTGCTCTTTAATCGAAGCATCTTGCTCCATAGCCTGTTCGATTTGCAATCGATCGGTTTCAGGCAAATTGCCATAAACAAAATCGATTATTTGCTCGTTGGTTGGTTTAAAGCTCATAGTCCAAATTTTCTTGATTTACATTCATCTTTGTCATCAACTTTCGCAAAGCGGTTAGTCCATAATACAACCTCGACTTTGCTGTGTTTTCCGAAATATCGAGTGCTTCAGCAATCTCTCTAAATTTCAGCCCTTCGTACTCCTTCATTATCACAACTTCACGCTGTTCAGTACTTAACTCATTTAAACATTTAGTTACTAAATCTGCCAATTCTTTTTTCTGCAATTTCTTATCAGGGTAAACAGCTGTTTCATCTGCCATTTCAGCTACTTGTTTACTCACTCCGTCCTCTGAAGAATTAAACATAGAAACCATTTTCTTTCTAAATACTCCACGATCTTCTTCGTGGCATTTATTAAGGGCAATCCTATACAACCACGATTTAAACCGATCGGGCGATAGTAATGAATGAAAACTTTTATGAACCGCAATAAAGGTTTTTTGTGTTGCTTCCATGGCGGCATCATGAGAGCCAAAGTACTTATAACAAAAGTTATAGATTCGCTTATACCATAAGCTAACTAGTCTATTAAAAGCATACTCATCACCAGATCTAGCGTTAATGATAAGCGACTCCGAATGTTCCATAGCTATTTGCAATAAGTCAGGTCCTGTCATATTTGTTTGCATTCGAATATAAGAGGCATCTAAAGGTAAAATAGTTTTATGGAAACCGAAAAAGATCGAAGTTAGAAGTCGGAAGACAAAAGAATTGCAGCGATTATACTAATATTGCACTCCATAAAACACAACGTCATTCCTGTGAAGGCAGGAATGACGCAACGAACAAAATGAAGCATCTGGTAAGTTTTCTGATACGTTATATACCTCGAAGGTATCTTCAGCTTTTTAGCCATTGGGGTTTAAAAGTGGTTTCGGTATTTTATATTGGAACTAAAGTTAACTGCCCAGTATGTGATCATAGTTTCCGAACATTTTTACCTTATGGAAGAAAAGCTCGGAGTAATGCTTTGTGCCCCAATTGCCTAAGTTTAGAACGCCACCGAATGATGTGGCTATTTCTAAAAAATGAAACGCCATTCTTTAAGAATAAACTCGACATTCTACACGTTGCGCCTGAATTATGCTTTATCGATCGGTTTGAGAAATTACACGGTAAACAATATATAACTGCAGACATAGAATCTCCTTTGGCCAAAGTTAAACTTGATGTACATGATATTCCTTTTGAAGAAGAAAAGTTTGATGTGGTGTTCTGCAACCATGTAATGGAGCATGTTGCAGATGATATAAAAGCAATGGCAGAAATATACAGAGTACTAAAGCCTGGAGGGTTTGCTATTTTGCAAGTTCCTCTATTTTACCCGCTCCTTGATGTTACGTATGAAGATGCGTTCATTACTTCCCCGACTGAAAGAGAAAAGGCTTTTGGTCAAAGTGATCATGTGCGCATGTATGGAAAAGACTATGCAGAGCGTTTAAGATCAGTTGGTTTTAAGGTAGATGAAAATAGGTATTTTGAGAAATTACCAATGGAAGATGTTAAGCGGTACGCCCTGCCGTTGGATGAACCTGTTTTTTATTGTAGGAAAGAGAGTTAGGGGGGAAATTTTTCAAATCTTTTAGTTCTTTAACCAAATTAATAGCATCAAGAACCAATTTTTTGTCCTTCTTATGAGTAATTTTTAAAAGATCTTTGCTGAATTTTCTTAAAAATTCAACTTTCATCGTCAAGTAACGTCTTCAATATTTCACTTTCAGGTACTTTTTCAGATTGATCGGTATCTTTCATTAATATTGACAACCCTAGATCTTCCTTTTCTTCATCAGTAAAAATTTTAGACACTACCCCAAGTTTGTTAAGTAGTTGACTTACAAATTTAAACTCCTGCTCATTTTGTGGGTTTATTAGAATCGAATCCATAGTGTAAATATAAAGGTTTTGTAAGAAAGCATTTTTCTATTTATACTATCAACGAAACACTTTTTTTGCACCTTCACTCAAAAAGCCAACTCCATAAGCTAAAAGCTGAATGGTGGAGGTTACCACCGATAGAATTCCTACCACTATATTTTTTTGAGAAAAGGTGCTATGCACAAAAATAAGACTATAAAAAATCAACAGCAGCCATACTCCTATGTTGAATAAAACTGGGGCTAAAAAAACCAAACTTGGTAGCACAATCCACCCCAATAGAAACATTGCAGGAAATACGTGTACGAGCTTTAACTCTTTCGGGTAAAACCGACTAATGTTAATACGTGCTCTCCCAAAAAAATGTAACTGCTGGTAAAATTGTATTAAGCTAGTTCTACGCTTATGGTACACAAAAGCTTCTGGTATTAAGCCCACTTTAAAGCCATTCTCAATTATTCGAATGCTAAGTTCAATGTCCTCCCCCATTCGGGTAATTTTATAGCCCTTGGTTTTAGCATAAACTTCTTTTGAAATACCCATATTAAAACTACGAGGATGAAAGGTACCCGTATGGTTTTTGTTACCTCTAATTCCTCCGGTAGTAAAAGGGGATGTCATGGAGTAGCTAATTGCTTTTTGAATTGCTGTAAAGCTTTCATGCTCTTTATCTGGGCCGCCAAAGGCATCCCACTTATTAGTTTCAAGAGCTTTATCGACAATCTCAAGATAATTGGAAGGAATCAAGCAATCCGAATCAAAGACAATAAAATAATCTCCTTTGGCTTTTTCAAAGCCATAATTTCGGGCAAAACCTTGCCCTGCATTTTCTTTGAAGTAATAAGTAATTTTAAATTTGTGAGTATAATTATCAACAACCGACTTACATAGATCTTGAGAACCATCCTCTACAATAATTACTTCAAAGTTTGTAAACGTTTGATGTGTTAAAGAACGGAGCAATTCATCTATTTCAGCGGGCCGGTTATAAACAGGGATTATTAACGAGTAACGTCTCATTAGTTGGCCTTTGGCAAACCAATTCTATCTATCACCAGATACTCATCTTTTTCAGCTTTATTAATTACCAAAAGTTCGCCCAAGAAGCCAGCCATAAACAACTGCACCCCAACTATAATGGCAACTAAAGCTAAAAAGAATAAGGGTTGATCTACCACTTCGCGTACAACAGGAATTTTTAAAATATAAACAGCTTCCAATTTTTTCCAGATTAACCAAACGGTTGACAAAAACCCAAAGAGGAACGAAAGAGTACCCAGAAGCCCAAAAAAGTGCATGGGGCTTTTCTTAAATTTGGATACAAATGTAATTGACAGTAAATCTAGAAACCCAAAAACGAAACGCTCGATCCCAAATTTAGTAGTTCCAAATTTTCGCTTGCGATGCTCAACTACCTTTTCTCCAATATTACTAAATCCATGCCATTTGGCAATTACAGGTATGTAACGATGCATTTCGCCATACACCTTAATATTTTTTACAACTTTACTATCATAAGCCTTTAAACCACAATTAAAATCGTGCAACTTAATACCTGATATAATGCGTGTAGTGGCATTAAAAAATCGTGAAGGAATGGTTTTAGAAATAGGATCGTGGCGTGTTTTTTTCCATCCAGAAACCATATCTAGCTCCTCCTCGGTAATCATCCGATAAAGGGCAGGGATTTCGTCAGGGCTATCCTGCAAGTCGGCATCCATGGTAATAACAACCTTGCCCGTGGTTAGTCCAAAACCAACATCTAGCGCAGCAGATTTGCCATAATTGCGATTAAATTTAACTCCTTTGATAAAAGCGTTTTCTTTACTTAGCTCACCAATAACGTTCCAAGAGTTATCGGTGCTGCCATCATTGATCAGAAGTATTTCATAGCTAAAGCCGTGCGCATCCATCACACGGCTTATCCAGCTACAAAGTTCTGGCAAGGATTCTTCCTCGTTATATAAGGGTATTACTACCGAAAGATTTATCATCTATAAACTATATGTCACTTATTTTTTCTTGTTTCCTCACGATTAAACCAGTTATTAGAGAAAGAACCGCATAAAAAATAATAGCCCAAAGTTGTCCTTTTAATTGTCCAATTAAACTAAAAGATTCTTCCATCGAAACTTCTGCTTCTTCCAACGCTTCTTCAATTGAATCTTCTGGTGCACCAAAATTTTCCATCATGGCAGTAGTTTGCTCAATAGAAGCATCAATAACCACGGTTTTTAAATCTGGGTCTATAACTTGAAATAGTAGGATAGTAAAAGCTCCAGAAAGCACCCCAAAAGTCAATAAAATTATAAACCCATGTTTAAATGCATCGCCAAAGGACATAAAGCCACCTATAGATTTTCTATAGTTTATTCCTATTACTACAACAGCGATAATCACTCCAAGCAATATTGAAAGATTGAGCCACCATTTAGCAAAAAGTGCCGGGTCGATCAAATAAAATATCAGGCTTAAGATAATACTAACAACGCCTAGAATTACACCCATTCTTAAAGCATTTTGCATCACTGTCATTTGCTCATTTTCTTCTTCCATAATTGATAATTGTTTAGTTCAGGTTTTACTCAATTGTATAATACTTCGTTCGTATATTTTCGCCACACATTATTACATTCCCTACTAAATTTCTTTTCTTCGCATAATAGTTGAAAGCAATAATGTTAAAATTAAGCCAATTGGCAAACTTTTCAAAAAGTAATCGAATGCAAGGTTATTTGCAGTTGTGTTAGGTAATATTTGGAGAGCATCGGTTAATGTTTTTTCACTGATGTTACTTTCCATTAGCATCTCTTTGTTAGCATTTATCTGATCCATGGCTATTGAAATGTAATTCGATAGGAATTGAGATGACTCAATAGATCCAAAAACTGCAATAAATGCAGCTGCCATCTGTGCCATTAATAGATAAACTAAAAACCCTACAGAAAGGCCTTCTACAAAATGAAGTGTTCCATTATTCTCTTCCCTATAAGCTTTAATCGCAGCAAATACAAAGAGACCATAAAGTGGCCAACGAGCATCTAAAAATGGGTTTAATAATAATGGGTGCTTGCCTAGATAAAACAGCACTAACAAAGCAATGATGCTCATCAATGCTCCAATTAATCCAAATCGTATTACAATAGGTACCAGTTTCTTTTTCATGCTATCATATAATTTATAGGATGATTAATCCAGGGCTTTAAACATCAAATATTTCTTGCTTACCCTTATTAAACACTGCCTTTACTTTACCTAAAAGCGTTTGCCCAAGTAAAGGAGAATTTTGAGATTTTGAAACATTTGATTCTGTACCATATTTCCATTTTTCTTTAGGATTAAAAAGCATAAGGTTTGCTATCGCTCCTTCTTCAATCGCTTCTTGGGTTAATTTTAACACCTTTCGAGGGCCAGAGGTTAGTTTCTCCAAAATCAAATCCCAACCAAGTTCCTCTTCCAAATTCGAAAGCATCGGTAGTGTTGTTTGTTGCCCAATGATGCCAAAATCTGCCATATCAAACTCCAATTGTTTGCATTCTTGGTCGTGAGGTTGATGAGATGATACAATGGCATCTATCGTTCCATCCTGCAAGCCTTTTATAAGCGAATTTATATCCGTTTTACCTCTAAAAGGAGGACTTACTTTATAATTGGCATCAAATGATTGTACGGAAGAATCATTGTAGATTAACTGATGAGCTGCTACATCGCAGGTAATTTCAAGTCCTTTTTTTTTGGCTTTTTTAATGAGTTTAACTGCTCCTTTTGTGGAAATATTAGAAAGATGAAGACGCCCTTTGGTATAAGAAAGTATTTCAATATCTCTAGCAACTGCCAGTTCTTCGGCTAATGAAGGAATTCCTTTCATACCTAATAAGGCACTGTTTTCACCTTCGTGCATCGTGCCAAATAACCCAAGCCATTTATCTTCAGGCCGATCAATAACCAGCCCATCAATTTTTTTAATGTATTGTAGGCTCTTTAGTAATAAATCAGAGTTCCACATTGGCTTGATGCCATCCGAAAATGCAATTGCTCCAGCTTCAGCCAAATCCAGCATATCAGTTAACGCCTCACCTTTAATATCAATAGAAATAGCTCCCATGGGGTACAATTGCACCAAGGAGTTTTGATTATCTTTAATTAAGTACTTTATGTCGTTCTTCTTCTGTATAGAGGGTTGCGTGTTTGGCAATAATGCAACATCTGTAAAACCTCCTGCCAAAGCGGCTCTTGAACCCGAAGCTAAATCCTCCTTTTGCTCATTGCCTGGATCCTCGTACGTGGCTTGTAGGTCACAAAGGCCAACAGAAAGTAAACATCCTTTGCCATCTAGCTCTTGAGTGGCTTTGGGCTTTTCGGTGCCTATATACTCGATTTTACCTTTATTAATTAAAACATTTCTAACCTTTAAATGGTGTGAAGAGGTTTTATCAATAATTTTTGCAGAGGTTATTAAAACGGACATATTTTACAAAAATCTTATAAGTAAGGTTTCAAATAACAAAAATACTAAACAAATAATTAGTGCATACTTCCATAAGGCAATTCCACTATTAAAAGGGCTTGATATATTAGTTTTACTTTCAAAAGTATCTATAAAGTTTACATTATATTCTGAAAACAGTTTCTCCAATTCTTTTGTACTATGCACTTGGAGTAGAGACTCCTTTTTATCTAAATTAATAGCAAGAGATCCTTTCGTTTTATTGCCTACTTCAATTTTATAAATACCCGATTCAGTAATAGCTTTTGGAAAAACAAGTCGCCAATTATTACCCAATTTTCTTTTCTCAGGAATAATTTCAAACTCATCCCTTGTTAGTTTAATAACATCTTTGAATCCGATAGAGTCAATATTAACATCATAAAACTCATCTTGCATTCTGGCAAACAGCTGCCTTAAAGGCCTTTCTGCCCGGGTTGCCAAGCCATACATCACAGGAACAAATAATGCGTGAGATTGAAAGTTAGACATAGAATCGATTAACGGGCCACTTACAAAAAAAAAGTTAGTGAACAATTCAGATAAATACGGGGAACCATCTTCAAATAATAAAATTGCCGACCTATCTTGCCCCCATCCAATTACAGGCGTAGCGTGTGGCATTTCAACCGTTTTGGTAGTCTTTTCTAAAATAGTAGAAAAAAATGGTGCATTTAAAGAAGGTGCTTGAAGGCTTTGTTTTGCTAAATGCGGTGCTTTTACAACTAAGGAACTCAGTTCCTTATATGCACTAAAATTCAAGTTTAAACTGGGTATTATCAATACACTTCCTCCATTACCTGCAAATGTTTTTAATTGATTAACTAGTTCAAGACTAGGATTATCCACTTGATTTAATACAATAAAGTCAGCCTCGACCAAAAGACGGCTATCAATATTTTGATAGTTACTAGTTTGAGTAATAAACAGATTTTCATTCCCAAAAACAGGTTTAACAAATTGTGAGGGAGCTTCCCCTTGAATTTCAACAACTGAAATCAATTTTTTTTGTGGTATAGAAAAATAGAATATGTTATCAAATGTATTGGGGTGATCATCAATTTGCACATACCCCGATTCTGAAGTTTTAATTTTGCCCAATGAAAATATAATTCTTTCTTTTTGAAATCCCTGAACAGCAATGGTAGCAGCAGAAACCTGTCTGTTACCAACAAAAACCTTAATTGGTAAATTTTCTATTAACTGAGATGATTTATTACTCACTATTATTTCTATTTGAGTATTTCCTCCCTCACTTATATTTGAATTTACCAAATAAACACTGTCCACAACGCAATTAACAACCGACTCCACAGCAACTGGAGATAACCAATAGTTTAGTGCGGTATCCAATTTGCTATTGCGGTTGTCAGTTGTAGATTTTTGAAAATCACTGATAATAAATACATCCGAAACTTTTGATTCTCTTTTAGAAAAACGATTTATTGCCAAGCCAAGCTCGCTCAGTGAAAATGTTTTATCAGATAAATTTATACTTGAAAGAGATTCAGAGGCTTCATTTAAAGATTCCGATGTTAGAAAACCACCAACATTATCATTAGTAACAATTATTACTTCTTGTCCATTAGGTAGATTATTAAGTATGCCCTCTCCAATTGATTTTGCTTTTTCAAGAGCCGTCTCTTTTGTGTTTGCTAAAGCACTCATACTTTGAGAGTTATCAATAAATACCAATTTAATTCCACTTCTTAACTGTTTTTTGCTTTCTGATGGGATGATAGGCTGAGCGAATACCATTACCAAAAAAAACACAAAAGCCAACCTGCTCATTAAGATTAGAAGCTGCTTTAGTTTAAGTGGTTTTTTAGAAGAATGCTTTACTTGTTTTAAAAATCTTATATCAGGAAATTCAATTTTCGTGTTTTTTCTAAAATCAAATAAATGAATAATAATGGGTATTATCATTGCCAAAAGCCCCCACAAAAAACCTGGATGAATAAATGCCATGTTTACACTTTTAATTTTAGTTGGCTCGTTTTTTCGCTTTTGTTTTCTGCTGGCCTACTCCACGCTATGGCCAGAAAAATTCCGTAAAATGGCATTAAAGGCACTTTATATCTAAAAAGCGTGCCGAAATTATACGTTGATATACCAACGGCAAAAGCGAATGTAAGCGAAAACACCAAGCTAAATATGATAGCAGGATTATTTAGTGTTGTAAAAAGGTTTTTCCTGCTTTTAACCAAAATTGTTATCGACAAAATAAATAGGATTAGCCCCTCGAGCGAGGCCAATAACATTAACGGATTGCGAACTTCCCACAAATAGGGCCTAAACATTGCTACGTTTATGGCAGCAGGGCCTAATTTTAGCATACTTAAAAAACCACCGTCTAAATCCCCTAAATCATAGCGACTGCCTGCATTTTTTCCTGTATAGCGCCCTACATCGTAGGCCGTTATTTGCACAGTTTTTGCCAAATTTTCAATGGCATATTTTTTATTATCCTGTCCCACAGAGTAAACTGCAAATCCAGCAAACACCAATGTTATGGTAATTATAAAAGGAGCCAACATATACCTTAAAACTGTGTTTTTTACTTTATTTATATTTAAAAAATAAGCCCATATAATCATAGCAGGCAGTAAACTCATAACTACATAGAGCTTTATTTGATATATCATAAATAATGAAAACACAAATACAACAACCCATAAAAAACGCTTATCCTTTCCATATATTAAATGAATAAATGCCGTTGTTGCCCAACCTAAAAACCCAAATGTAAGCGTATCTTTTAATATCCCTGAGCCCCAAAAAACAGTGGATGGTATAAATAAAATAGCTAAAGCCAGCAACCATTCTTTGCCAGGAAATATTTTAGTGAAAGAGAAATACATGGCCCAAATTCCTGAAAAGGATAATGCCGCAAATATGAGAGCCGTAGCAGCATATGAACCACCAACAAATAAGCTTATAAAACCAGCAATCCTAACAACCATATAAGAGGAGGGATCGTTATACATCCAAATTTGGGATGCATATTTAAAGACCCCATGGCTGTAATCTGTTTCGCCAAATAGTAGGTGCCAAGCTAAACTAGGTTTATCCCAAAAAGCATTGTAAATATGAATGCCTCCATTGGTGAAGTAGGTAAAAGTATCCCCTCCCCCATAATAAAAATGGTAAAGCAAGCCGAGTAATATGGCACTTATCATTTTAAGTATTAATGCAGGAAAAAAATATTTTCGGTTCAGCGAACTAGTAAAAAAAGGGGATAAAGCACCTGCTATCATTAAAATGATTAGGCCAACTGTAAAACCAATTATTACATCGTTAAAATTCAACTTACTTAGATTTTAATGTGAAGATAAAAAAAGCCCTGCATAGTTAAATACAGGGCTTGATTTTTAATTAATAAAATATTAATTCAAATTATCCAGAACAGCCATAACTTCTTTTACATGGCCCCTCGATACTTCTAACATTTCTTTTTCTTCAGCGTTTAGATCAAGCTCCAGAACCTTTTCAACGCCATTTTTTCCCATTATTACTGGTACTCCCAAATAGCAATCATCGATTCCGTATTCCCCATCAAGCTTAATACAAACTGGAAATACCCTTCGTTGATCTCTAACAATAGCCTCAACCATTTGTGCTGCTGCCGCACCTGGTGCATACCAAGCAGAAGTACCCATCAATTTAACTAGCTCTCCACCTCCAAACTTGGTACGTTCGATAATAGCATCTAATTCTTCTTTACCAATCAGCTCTGTTACTGGGATGCCTCCAACAGTTGTATATCGTGGTAACGGAACCATCGTATCTCCGTGGCCACCCATTAATACAGCTTGTATATCTTTAGGAGATACATTTAGTGCTTCTGCTAAAAATGCCCTATACCTTGCAGTATCCAAAATGCCTGCCATGCCAATAACCTTAGTTTTTGGCAAGTTAGATGACATATGTGCTTGGTATGTCATTACATCCAAAGGATTAGATACAATGATAAGGATTGCATCTGGAGAATGCTTAATGATATTTTCAGTTACAGATTTAACAATGCCTGCATTCGTTTGGATAAGGTCATCACGTGTCATACCTGGTTTACGTGGCAACCCTGAAGTAATTACTACTACTTCGGACCCTGCAGTTTTGCTATAATCACTAGTAGAACCTGTGGTTCGAGAATCATATAAATTTATAGGTGATTTTTGCCAAATATCAAGCGCTTTCCCTTCGGCAACACCCTCTTTAATATCTACTAAAACTACTTCATTAGCAATCTCTCTAGTTGCTAAAACATCAGCACAAGTTGCACCAACATTACCTGCTCCTACTACAGTTACTTTCATATGTTTATTCTTTTATTGAATGAAAAAATTCGAGTGTAAAAATACAACACTGAACCCATAAGTTTACAATTTTTTAGCCCCTAAATAACAGTATAATATACTTGAAAAACGACCATGGAAATAACCCATTTGATGGCAAAAAAATGTTATTTTTAACTAGCCGTTTTTATTATAAACCTAAGTTCGACCTAAGAAATAACTTTCAGAAAATAAGATGATTGGTGACATTTTGGAAATAAAAAGTGACAATATAATGGATTACAAGATTTTTATTTTCGAAAGGTTGCCTGTCAGAAATTCTCCCAACGGGCTTTAGCGAAATTTCCCTAAACTGCCTCAAATTTCATGGGATTAACCCGTTAGTCCTGCAAAAATTTGAATTGTTTATGAAATTTTCGCTTAAAGCTGATAGCATTTCTTAGGTTGAATTCAGGTTATAAACCTGAGACATGTAAAAAAAGCCTTCTGAGTTTTGATATGTTTTTAATATATCTGCATTTACATCATGATACAGATTTGCAACAGCCTCCAACATTTTTACTTTTACCTTTAAATTAGAACTAAAAATGTCATGTATGCTAACTTGGGGTAACACATACATCGTGGCTGATTCACTTTCTACAACTGCATTCACAAGTCGTTTCTTATCTGTAAGCACGGTTGTTTCACCAAAAATGCTGCCTTTGTCTAAATGTGTAATTACCTCTATCGTATCTTCTTGATCTAAAGTGAGTTTCACTTCCCCTTCAGTTAAAATATATAATGCATGTGCGGGATCATTTCGTAAAAAAACTATTTCATCCTTTTTATACATCCTTTTATGCAAATGTGGCAAAAAAAGTGCCCGTTGATCATTGGTTAATGATGAAAATAAAATAAGCTCACCTAGGTAAGCTAGTAATGCCATTTCATCTGTTTCGTATGTTTTTTTAAAGGGATTAAACATAATTTTTAATTAATGCTAATTTCAAATACTTCTTCAGTTGCTTTTACAATTTTAAACCTATCATCCAATCTATGGTTTAGAACACCTGCTATCTCATTGCCAGATAATACAACCAATATCTTGCTTTTCAAGTTTACAGGTATTTTAGCATCAATCATAAAGTCACTCAATTTTTTTTTGCCCTTCATTCCTAATGGGCAAAACACATCTCCTTTTTTCCAATTTCTAATTTTAAGAGGAAATTTTAATTTGGCTTTATCTAATGCTAAAACATTATTGCTCTTAGTTAAATGGAAATCAGTCATTGCGATATTTTTCGTTATAACTCTTTTACTTCCGATGTCATATTCACTATTCAGTCCATTTATTAATACGTTAACACCATCTTCATTTTTGGTGGAAACAATCAAATGTTCTCGATCTAGATTAGCTACATGTGCTAAGGAATAAAATAGCTTTCCGGAAATTCTATTTATGCCATTTGAAATTAAACTGGATTGTGAATAACTAAACCCAAAAGGCTTTAAAATTTGATGTAATATGTAACCATAACCCGGAATTTTGGAAAGTAACTTAATATCAATTAACGTGGTATGATCCCTAACTTCAACAACCTCTTTTAGGATGCTTTTGAATTGATGTTTTAAAAACAGCTCGAGCTCTTCAACTCTTTTACTAGTTCGGTAAATAGCTTCTTGTGCCTTTGGGTTAATCTCTTCTAGCAAAGGAATAACTTGGTGTCTGATTTTATTTCTACTGTATTTTACAGATGTATTTGAGCTATCTTCCCTCCATTCTATCTTTTTCTCTTGAGCAAATTTTTCAATTTCATCCCTTGAAGCAAAAAGAAGTGGTCTAATTAAATTTTTCGATTTTGCTTTTATGCCATGGAGCCCCGCTAAACCTGTGCCCTTGCTTAAATTAAAAAGAACAGTTTCTGCAACATCCCCTCTATGATGGGCTGTAGCAACACTAGTATAGCCATGCTTTTCTATTAAATCCTCAAACCATGAATATCTCAATTCTCGGGCAGCCATTTGAATGGAGATTCCTCTAAGCTTAACATACTCCGCTGTATCAAACTTCATAACATGAAATTTCACATTAAATCCTGAAGCTAATTCTCTAACAAATGCCTCATCTTTATCAGATTCACCTCCTCTTAAACGAAAATTACAATGTGCTATTGCAAAATCAAGCTCTAATTGATGAAATAGATAAGCTAATACCACAGAATCTATCCCGCCACTTGTTGCCAACACTATTTTACCTTTTTTAATGGCAATATTATTGCTTTCAACAAAAGACAAGAATCTGCTAATCATACTTCAAAAATATACAAAATAGACATAGTGTTAATCTTAGCAGTTTCATATTACTATTTATTAGCTTTGAAACTTTATTATTTATATATATGAAATACGAATGCGGTTATTAGTTTCTACTCTTTCATTTTTAATTTTTGTTGGCGTTTTTAATATTCAGGCGCAGAAAAAAATTAAGCTAGATGGAGACAAGGCCACGGGTTTACGAAAAAATGGCACTAATTATACCATTGTTACGGGCAATGCAAAGTTTACTCATAAAGGAACTATTTTTTATTGTGACTCAGCAGTATTGGTTAAAAAGACCAATTACTTAGATGCTTACGGCCACGTAAAAATTATTGATGGAGATTCTATTACCGTAACTTCAAAAACGTTGCATTATGATGGGAATACCAAAATTGCTAAGCTGAGACAAAATGTAATTCTAACTAAGTTAGATCAGATGCAGCTTTTTACCGATTACTTAGATTACGATAGAAGCACATCTATAGCAACCTATTTCAATAAGGGAAAAGTAGTCGATTCCACCAATGTGCTTACCAGTAATAGGGGGTATTTTAACACCAAGACAAGCTTTTCTTCCTTTAAAACCAATGTTGTTGGCACCAATAAAGAAAAAACCTTAAGATCGGACACGCTTGTATATAACACCAATACAGGGATTGTGTATTTTGTGGCCCCAACCGAAATAACCGATATCGAAGGCAATGTTTTTAACTATACAGAAGGTGTTTATGAAACCAAACTGAAAAGTTCCAACCTCTTTAAAGGAATTGCCGAAACTGAGTCATATTTCTTAAAAGGAAATAAAATGAAACTTGATGATATAAAAGGTGAATACATTGCAACCGGCAATGTGTATATGCTATCAAAAAATGAAAATATTATCATTACGGGTCAGCAAGCCATTATGAACAAGTTGACTAAAACCACTAAAATTTTTGATAAGCCACTATTAAAAATGATAGATAAAGGAGATACCTTATATATGATTGCCGATACGCTTGTTTCGATTGATAGTGAAATAGATGCTAATAAAAGATTATTGGCTTATTCAAATGTGCTTATTTTCAAAAAAGACCTTTCTGGTAAGAGCGATTCTATTGCCTACTTCCAGTCAGACTCAACAATGACCCTGTATCACGACCCTGTATTATGGTCGGGAGTAAACCAAATGTCAGGTGATACCATAGAAATAGTTATTAAAGACAAAGGGCTTGAAAAAATGAATTTATACCCAAAAGCATTTGTGTCTTCCTCAGACTCTGCCGAATACTATAATCAGATAAAAGGAAGAAGTATGGTTGCTTGGTTTAAAAATGAGGAATTAGACATTGTAAATGTTTATGGAAATGGGGAAAGCATCTTTTTTATGAGAGATGATGAAACTAGAAACTTAATAGGTATGAACACAATTATTTGCAGTGATATTGTCTTAAGATTTGAAGATCGTGTTTTGACAGATGCCTCTTTTTTAGTAAACCCCGAAGGTAAGTTTATCCCTCCACACGAATTAAAGCCCGAAGATATTAAACTGAATGGGTTCGAATGGCGTGGATCAGAAAAACCTATTAAAACTGATTTTCTAAAGAATGAATTTAGTAAAGAGGAGTTAATCGAAAGACAAGAAGAGTTAAAAAGTATTCCTATAAACATTGAAAAAAGTAAAATGCCAGTTAATGCCCCCTCTTTAAAAAGAAATATGAATCAATAAAGTTTTATTAATCAACTATTGAAAATAGTGTGATAATTTTAGTACATTTACTATAGTGGCTAAAAACACTCTTTTTAATCGTGAAATCAGTTATCTACATATCTTTGCTTCTCTATGTTACCCCTTTTTCCTGGGGACAAAGCTTAACGATTGTGGATTCCCAACTAAACTTATCGTCTGATGTTGGCACAAACACGTCCTCCACTATTAATATAAAAAATACCTCAGATCATATTATTCTATTAGGTGTTAAAAAAATAGATAATAACATTAGGTCTAGTCAAATATCTACGTTTTGTATTTATAACGATTGCACAGATAAAAATATTGTAACTGGGAATACAATTATTAAACTTAAACCAGAAGAAGTTTTCGATGGGTTTTCAGTGGCACTTGAATCAGGCTTAGTACCGGGAAATAGCAGTGTTAAATTTTTATTTTATAACCTATCAAATACGAGCGAAAGTGTTGAAGCTGAAATAAACTATACCATTAAAGAAAAAGGCGAAAAGGGAATTTTATTCTCTTCTGATGTGGTACAGCTAAGTGATGTGTATCCCAACCCGGTGAAAGAAAAAGCTATTTTCAATTATAATTATCTAAATCCGGATAAAGAGGCTAGAATCGTAATTCATAGTGTACTAGGTTCAGTGATTAGTGAATTCAACTTATCTCCTTATGAATCTCAACTTGCGATACCTGTAATTGAATACAATCCAGGTGTTTATTTTTATACCCTCTACATTGATAACGAAGGAGTTGCAACTAAAAAAATGATCGTTAGAAAATAATTCAAATATTCCTCTATAATTTCCGTTATCATCTTTGTAATTTATATCCATTTTAAGCAGTAGTCTGCTATATTTGCACCCTTATGCGAAAAGCTGCAATATTTAAAATTGTATTTTTCTTAGTTTTATTGTATTTATCTTCTTCATGCTCTGAATTTAGACAGGTTCAGAAAAGTGATGATTGGAAGGTAAAATACGATAAAGCTATGGAATATTATGAAACAGGAGACTATTTCAGATCAATATCATTGTTTGAAGAGGTGCTTCCGGTAACACGAGGTAAAACTGAAGGAGAAAAGGCCCAGTTTTATTATGCCTATGCTCATTTTAAAGATAAGCAGTATATTTTAAGTGCACATTATTTCAAAACTTTTTACGAAACATACTCGAGAAGTGAGTACGCAACGGAAGCACAATTCCTATATGCATATTCGTTATATATGGATTCGCCTATTTACTCGCTTGACCAAACAAGTACACGAGATGCCATTGATGCCTTGCAAGCTTATATCAATCGAAATCCAGATAGTGAGTTTATAAAAGATGCAAATGATATTATTAATGAGCTTCAGGTAAAACTAGAGACAAAAGCGTATTTAAATGCTAAAGAGTACTATAAAATAGGATTATTAAAGAGCGCAAAAGTTGCTTTCGAAAATTTTGCAAAAAATTATCCGGACTCAAAGTATAACGAAGAGTTGAAATTCTTAAAAATTGAAGCTATTTTTGAGGTTGCGCAAAAAAGTATTCCATCGAAACAAAAGAAAAGATATAAAGAGGTGCTTGAATTATACGAACAATTTGTGGATCGTTACCCAAATAGTGAATATCAAAATCAGGCAGAACGTTTTTATAGCGCTGCATTAAATCAATTAGAAAAATTATCATAAATAATATGTCATCACAAGCATCTTTAAAAACAAGAAACGTTAAGGAATTTACAGAAAATACTGATAATGTGTATGAATCGGTTACTGTGATTTCTAAACGAGCACGACAAATTTCTGCTACTTTAAAAGAAGAGTTAAACTCTAAATTGGCAGAATTTGCTTCAACAGTTGATAACCTTGAAGAAATATTTGAGAATAGAGAGCAAATAGAAATTTCTAAATTCTATGAAAGAATGCCAAAACCAACAAATTTGGCAACAGAAGAGTTTTTAGAAGGGGAACTTACGCATAGGCTAAAAGAAGAATCTGAAGATTCGGAACTTTAAAGTAGATTATTTTACTTTTACCATATGCTCCAAGGTAAAAAAATAATTTTAGGAGTATGTGGTGGAATAGCTGCATACAAGTCTGCTTTATTAGTTCGACTGCTTAAAAAAAACGGAGCAGAGGTTAAAGTTATCATGACTCCCTCTGCTCATTCTTTTATCACCCCTCTCACATTATCTACCCTTAGTGGAAATCCAGCTCTTACCAAATTCCAACATGGTGAAACCGGAACGTGGAATAGCCATGTAGATTTAGGGCTCTGGGCGGATGCTATGATAATTGCACCTGCAACGGCAAATACAATCTCTAAAATGGCCTCCGGCCAAAGCGACAATTTATTAGTTACCACTTACCTTTCTGCCCGTTGTCCAGTTATTATTGCTCCTGCCATGGACTTGGATATGTACAAACATCCTACTACTTATGCTTCGCTAAGCCTGTTACAAAAACATGGTGCAGAAATAATTGATGCCGAAGAAGGTGAACTTGCGAGCGGCCTAGATGGCAAAGGCAGGATGGCAGAACCAGAAACTATTTTTGATCACATTATAAAAATTTTTAATACAGACTCTAAACTTAACGGTAAAAATATAATGATTACCGCAGGCCCAACTTATGAAGCGATTGACCCTGTACGGTTTATAGGAAATCATTCCTCGGGTAAAATGGGTTTTGAACTAGCAACAGAAGCACAAAGGAGGGGAGCAAATGTTACTTTAATAATAGGGCCTCACACCCTTTTTATATCCAACTTTAAAGGAAAAACTATAGAAGTAACGAGTTCTAAAGAAATGTTTAATGCCTGTGATAAAATATACGCTCAGCAAGATGTTAGCATTTTTGCGGCTGCGGTTGCAGATTATGCTCCTTCTAAAATAGAAGAGCAAAAAATAAAAAAACAATCCGATACAATTTCTATTCAACTGTCAAAAACCATCGATATTGCTAAAGAACTTGGCAAAAAGAAAAAAGGAAAACAACTCAATGTAGGTTTTGCCCTTGAAACTGAAAAAGAAGAGTTTCATGCCAAAGGGAAATTAGAAAAGAAAAATTTTGATATGATCGTGCTTAACTCCTTAAATGATAAAGGTGCTGGATTTAAAGTTGATACAAATCGAATTACAATCATTGATAAACAAAATAATATTCAAAAATTTGAGTTAAAGTCTAAAACACAAGTTGCCAAAGACATTCTGCATGAAATTGAAAATCGCCTCTAAGTATTTACTTCTTGTTTTATTTGGAGCATTTAGCACAAATAGCCTATCACAAGAATTAAATTGTGATGTAACCATTGATTATGAGCGCATAGAAACTTCTGAAAGAAGAATTTTTGAAGACATGGAACTTGCTTTTGAAAATTTTTTAAACACACGCGAGTGGTCGCCCGATGAAATAAGGCCCGAAGAGCAAATAAAATGTGGTTTAACCATTACATTAAACGAAATGCCCAGCATTGGTACATTTAAAGCTACCGTTCAAATTCGTTCTGCTAGGCCCATTTATAATACAACGTACGAATCCATTCTTTTTAATTTTGCCGATAGAGATTGGTCTTTTGAATATGTGGAATCATTGCCCATGAACTTTAATGAAAATGATTACACTTCCAACTTAACTTCGATGTTAGCGTATTACGCCTATATTATGCTAGGGATAGATTACGATTCATATGGAGAATTATCAGGATCCGCTTACTTTCAAAAAGCACAAATAATTGTAACCAATGCATCGCAAGGCGGACGCCCAGGATGGGGAGCACTACAAAGCACCCGAAACAGGTATGCTTTGATTGATGATATTACTAATCAGCAAATAGAAGAGTTAAGAAAAGGCTATTATAAATACCACAGATTAGGTCTTGATGTATTTGAAACTAATCCTGAAGAGTGCAGAAAACAGATACTAGAGGTATTGGCAAGTATCAAAACTATTAAAAATAGGTATCCAACTTCAATTTTTGTTATTAGTTTTTTTGATGCAAAATCTGAAGAGCTAGTAAATATTTTTGCGGATGCATCTCAACAACAAAAACGAGACGCTTATAATTTGCTGGTAGAATTAAACCCTATTAAAGAAGATGTATTTAAAGAAATTTTGAAATAAAGGGTAAACGTTAAATTGTAAGATATTAGACAATAGACAAAGCACTACTCCAACGAAATATAGTATTTTTGTAATAATATTAGTATTGCTTTTAGAAAAATTTCCATCAATTAACTCTAAACATATTCAGTATTTTACTTTTTCTAACATCTAAAAACCTAATGACGCTCGTTTAAGAATGCTAAATAAGCTTACCATACAAAATTATGCACTCATTCAATCCCTTGAAATGAACCCTGCAAAAGGGCTAAATATAATTACAGGAGAAACAGGTGCAGGCAAGTCGATAATGTTAGGTGCGGTAGGCCTATTACTCGGTAAAAGGGCCGATACTAAGGTGCTTTTAGATGTAGAGAAAAAATGTATTATCGAAGGGCTTTTTGATGTAAATGCATACAATTTAAAATCGTTCTTTAACAATGAAGACCTTGATTACGAAATAGAAACTTCCATACGGAGAGAAATTACTCCATCGGGTAAATCAAGGGCATTTATAAACGATACTCCTGTAACATTAGATATACTTAAAAAGCTTGGGCAATATTTAATGGATGTGCACTCGCAAAACGAAACATTACAATTAGGTGCATCCACTTTTCAGCTAAATTTAATTGATGCCTTTGCTGGTACAACTGAAAAAGTCAAGGACTATTCAATAAACTATAATGATTTTAAAGAAAAGGAATCGCATTATCAGCAACTGATTTTAGAAGGAGACAGCCTTAAAAAAGATGCTGACTACAACCATTTCCTATTAAACGAACTAGTAGAATTAGCACTTGAAGAAGAGGAACAAGAACCGTTGGAAGAGGAACTTAAGGTACTTGAAAATGCCGAAGAAATAAAACAACGGTTACATGAGGCTACCGAAACACTGAATAACGCAGAGGTTGGGATAATGGAAAGACTTCAGTTGGTACAAATTCTATTAAATCAACTATCAGGTTTTAGTTCAAACTATGAAAAACTTAGTGCCCAGTTTGAACAAGCTCATATTGAACTAAAAGAATTATCCAGAGATATTGAATCGGAGGAGGGGCAAGTTGAAGTCAATTTTGAAAAGACAGAACAAGTTCAGCAACGATTGAGTAGCATCTATCAATTGCAGAAAAAACACCAAGTTAGCTCAATAAAAGAATTACTGGAGATTCAAGGTGCTTTAGAAGAAAAGAGTTTTGCTTCAAGTAACTTAGAAGAAGCGCTTGAGAAGGCCAAAAAAACAGCTGAAGTAGCTGAGAAAAAAGCGCAAGATTTTGCCACCCAACTGAGCAAAAAAAGACTTGGTAGCTTAGATGCGTTTGGCCAAACCATTGAAACACTATTATCAACTTTAGGCATGCCCGATGCTTCGATCATAGCAAAGGCAAATAACAAGCCGCTGGGCTCCAACGGAATGGATGAAATTACCATTCTATTTAGTGCTAATAAAGGGGTTGTTCCTCAACCATTAAAGCAAGTGGCTTCTGGTGGGGAGTTTTCTAGATTAATGTTTTGCATTAAATACCTGCTAGCCGACAAAACTGCTTTACCTACCATTGTTTTTGATGAAATTGACACAGGTATTTCAGGAGAAATCGCACTTAAAATGGGAACTATGATGCAAAAAATGGCACAAAATCATCAGGTAATTTCCATCAGCCATTTGCCACAGATTGCTGCCAAAGGCGATGCCCATTATTATGTTTATAAAGACAACTCAACCGACAGAGCCATAAGCAGCATTAAAGAGCTGACAACGGAGCAAAGCACCGAAGCCATTGCCAAAATGATTGGTGGCGACACCCCCTCGGAAAGCGCCTATGTAAGTGCTCGGGAGCTGATGGAGTTGTAACGCAGTTAAGACAAACCTCTACCTGAGGTTGGGTTCAGTATCTGCCACAATCAATGATCACAGTTAAATAATTGCTATATAAAATTACTGTCATCCGACTAAATTTTATATAAATAAAAATAGTGCTTCTATGCTAAAATGAGACTTGTTTTGTCTTAACACAAAAAGCACCCCCTACTTGCAAACATTTTTGCCTATGGTCAAGTTTGCTCTTCATTTTTGTCTTAACACAAAAAGAAGCAAAAAAGTCAAGAAAATTTAATGCTGCCACCCTTTTGCCTGCGCTCACCTCGCTATCCCGGATAGCTATCGGGACCTCCCACCCGCCTACTCGTAGAAAAAGTGATGATAGCTAAATTCCGTTACACCCGGATGATAGTAATAGAAAATAAAAATCCCCCGAACTGGTAGCTATTAAGTCTATCGCTCGAAGGATTTTTCTTCTATTAGTTGGCTTGTTGATTCAAATGTAGAAAAATTATTTCCATATTCATTCTAGTTTTCGATGAGCTGCACAATTCAACGTTGAGCCGCCTTGATACCTTGTTAAAACTAAATTTGGGCGTAAATTTGATCTGATCCAACAAACATAAAACTATGCTCATTCCGCTTGTTATGGAAAAAACACCCATAAGCAATGGTTAGAAATTAAATAGGGTCTGCTGAAAAAGTCACAAGTGCGTTATTTTCAATATTGACCAATAAAGTTGTATGTTCATACTACGAAATGCAGTCAATGAAGAAGATGACGTGCTTGTGGCTAGCTTATTTTTAAGGAATTTGATTTTTAAAGAAAATCAGATGCACGTGTTTTTAAAAGATGTAGCAAATTTCTTTGCACTTAGAGACTAAATTTTTGAAATAAATTAGGCGTTTTTAAACAGACCCACAGAAGGAAACAAAAACACCTTAAAGACAAAAATCCTCCGAACTGATAGCTATTAAGTCTATCGCCCGAAGGATTTCTTTCTATTAGTTGGCTTGTTGATTCAAATGTAGATGGTTTGCTGGCAATCACAAGTGCCAAATCTTTGAGTAGCCAATTTTATCGATGAATGACCTAAATTAACTATAAATAGCTATTTCAGTTATCTTTAAATTGCTCTTCTAAGGCTCCATATTCCTCCAAATCTTTCACGATTTTTTTATCCAATGGGGTTTCTTTTATCACATTATAATTATCCCAAAAGCGTTTATTATAATTATCGTGCTGATATTGCAAACCGTAATGTTTCATTTTATTCACACTGCTCACCCAAATTGGGTCAACATCGTTCACATGGTTAATGAGCAATTCTTGATACAATTCGGTGGTTTGTTCAGCCTTACCTGTACTCGTATTCATCCATATATTTTTATAGGTCGTTCTCATATATTTAAGAAAGAGTTTGCCATTATGCTTTTCAAACTCAACCACTTTATCTTGCCTCATCACATTGTTGAGTAGCTTTCTATTCCGCTTATACTGATAAATTGGTTCACTTCCATTACCCCATCCAAATTCTAACCGAAGAATGCCATAAGTTGCAGGATCAATAAAAAGTTTAAGTTCGTAGCCAGGCTGATCTATGAACAATAAAAACAGCGTTTCGTTATCTGAGCCAATTACTTTTTTTCGTTGGAGCAATTGGTAAAAGATGGGATCATCATTAAAAGAACGGTATTTTATATTATTATCGAGCAGTAAATCTTCTAACATATTATACTGCTCAAAATATTTCGCATACGTAATGTCATAATCGTAGCTCTTCCTAATCTCTTTAATGGCTACACGTTCCCTTACTTTGGTGTAGTCTCTAGGAGCCTCATAATCTTTATCATAAATTGTTATGGCAGCTTCTAGCAACGAAACATACTTATTCCCTACTTTTTTCACATCTCGATAGAAGCCATCCATTTCGGCAGGTTTCATCGGGTAATTAGTGGTTATTCTATTAATCGCAATTTTAAAAATATCGCTTGCAGAAAGGCTATCGCTTACAACCACTTCATTTAATACGGTGGAGCTTTTATGAAGCTGAAACTCAAGAACGCCCTCAACTTTAGTAACTGGAGCAATATAGCTCTCGTAACCTATCATAGATATTTGAAATATTTCCGCTACATATTCTTCAGGAATATGAAAATCAAACTCACCTTTAGCATTGGATATTGTACCTATTGGGATACCAACCAAGCCCACTGAGGCATACGTCAATACTTCGCCTGTTTCTATATCAGACACCCTGCCTGAAATTGTAATCGTTTCAACTTGACTGTATCCGATCATCGAAACAAAAAATAAACTGAAAAATAAAAACACTTGCTGCATTCTTTGTTTTTTAGTGTGCTAATCAACATAAACTATAACTGTTATCACAATAACACTAACTTTGGTAACCAATTCAAAGCAAATTGTTAAAACATATTAACATATCAACTATTTGGGGTAAGTCATTTTTAATGCTTTGCCTGTGGTTTACGCTAATTTTTGGGATAGGAGTAACGTTTCAATACTTGCTCTTTCGCCCGTTCCCATCAACAATTATTAACGGGATGCTATTGAACATTGCCGTGTGTTTAATGGCTTGGCTTGCATGGCAATGGTCATCTCTACTTTTTAAACGAAAAATAATTGTTCAAATTGCCGGTCATCTGGTTGGGGTAAGTGTATCGTTTATTATTCTGGCTTCTGTTAGTTATTTTTTCGAATATTATTTAGATGATTTTACCTCATTTGAGGAATGGCAAGAGTACCTTTTAGAGCAATTAGGAGTAGCATCTATGCAGTATAATTTACAGTATGTTACTGCCACAACGGTCTATTACATCATTAGGTACATCGAAACCATTAAGCAAAACGAACAAGACAAAACCAACCTTGCCATTGACAATAACCAAATGCAAATGGCTTTGCTTAAATCTCAAATAAACCCTCATTTCTTATTTAATACACTTAATAGCATCAGTACTTTAATGGGAGTTGATAAAATTAAAGCGCGCCAAATGATGTCTATGCTTTCAGAAGTAATTCGCTATGCCCTCGACTCTAACGATGAACCTTCCATTTCTTTATCCGAAGAAATTAGCTTTATTCGAAATTATATGAGTATTCAACAGGTTCGATTTGGCGAGCGCCTTCATTATAAAGAAGAAATTGAACAAGAATGTTTAGGGGTAGAACTACCCCCCATGGTGCTTCAACCCTTGGTTGAAAACTCTGTAAAACACGGCATTTCTCCAAAAGAAGAGGGCGGTACGGTAACTTTATCAATTTTTCATAAGGATGACCTAGTTCAGTTTGAAATTAAAGATGATGGTGTTGGAATAAACAATAATTCGGAATACGAAACTAGTCATTCTGGTGTTGGCTTAAAAAACTCGAATGAACGATTAATCAATATGTTTAATTATAAATCGAGGTTAAAAACAAGTGCTACAGAAAACGGATATTCCGTTAAATTTGAAATACCATGGACAACAAAATAAGCTGCGTAGTTGTAGATGATGAGCAATTGGCTCGCCAGTTCGTAATTGAATACCTCCAAGGTTTTGATCAAATTGAAATAATTGCTGAATCAGGTAAAGCCAGTGAAGCTATTAAATTGATTAATGAGAAAAAGCCTGACTTAGTGTTTTTAGATGTGCAAATGCCAGGGCAAGATGGCTTCGAAGTGCTCGAAAAAATAAGCCACGAACCCTTTGTTATTTTTTGTACTGCTTATGATAAGTATGCCATTCGCGCTTTTGAAAAAAACACTATTGACTACTTGTTAAAACCACTCGATAAAAACAGGTTTGACCAAGCCGTGGGCAAAGCAATTGAACGAATCCGAAACAACGATAAAAATTTTGAGCGCTTATTCGAAGAAATTTCGCACCAGCAATCGCAAAGTTTTACTGCTAATTTATTTGTGCAAAAAACCGAAAAACTAGTTAATCTACCGGTTCAAAATATTATTTGTTTAGAAGCTTCGGGCGACTACACCATAATCTCAACCGCAAACGACCAGTTTGTAAGTTCATCAGGCATTAGCAAGTTAGCTACAAGGCTTGACCCACTTGTTTTTATACGAATTCACCGATCTTCCATCATAAACATTAACCATTTACAGGAGCTCGAAAAGCACGCTAATGGCACGTTATCGGTTGTGATGAAAAACAAAAAGAGCTACTCTGTAAGCCGTTCGTATGCCAAAACTATTCGAGATATGATTGTTTAATCAATTAATTTTTACTGGGCATCTTTAATAATCTTATCCGCTTGTTGCTTCGCCTTTACCATAATTGCATCCGCTTGTTTGGCCCCTTCGGCCTCTACACCTATTGCTTTTTTATCAGCTTCTTGTATCAGTTTTTTGCCAGCAATTTCGGCAGCCTTTTTCTTAAAAGGGTTACTACCGGCTTCTTTGATTAATTTATCATTTTGAATTTTAGCTTCCGCTCTTATTTTTTCTGCTGCACTCTTGGCTTCCGCTTTTACTTGGTCGGCTTGTTTTTGAGCATCTACTAGTAATTTATCGGCTTCTTTCCTCGCTTTCTCTTGGGCTTCTTTATTCAGCTCTTCTTTAGAAGTAGGTAGATCTACTCCTATTTTTTCTTTGGCCAACTGAGCTGCTTTATCTACCACAACTTTGGTTATTTGTTCTTTAACCGCATCTTTTGCATCAGAACCTACTAAGCTAATTTTAGGAGTATCATAAGGCCCTGTAACCGCAAGGTTTAGTTTTATTTCAGAAGCAGCTTCTGCCGTGCTGCCTGTTAATTTACCCATTGCGGCATTTGCTTGTTTGCCAAGTTGCCCAGCAGGTATGCTCGTGGCAATTTTATAATCAAGTGCTCCATCAAGAGATGTACTACCTGAAATAGTTGATTTATAATCATCTATAAGCACATCAAAAGGAGCGATGTTTACTACGCCATCCACAATTTTTACATCCATCTTAATGTCTTTCAACGTCATTTCCTCTTTGCCCCCTTTACTGGTAAACTTGCTTAATGCTGTCACGAACTTCCCACCTGTTAATTTCGCCTCATCAATCTTAATGAGCCCTCCCCCATTTACAGTCTCGTTTACAGGCATTAATTCTCTATCTAACTTGCCGCGCATACTAAAATTAGTGGTGAGGTTGCCTTGCATGTTTTCTGCAATAGGCGCCAATTTTCGAACTGTATTAAAAGACTTAAATGATTCTTGAATAGAAATATTATTCATCCCAAAGTCCATATCAAACTTAGGATCCTCAGGCACCTCCGTATCGTAAACCCCGTTGAATACGATAGTCCCTCCCAATGTTTTGGTACTCAAATCTTTCATATCAAGAATGCCGTTCCTAATAATAAGAGCACCATTAGCATCAGTCAGTATCAATCCTTCATATTCTATATTTTTGATTTTGGCGTCCATAATAAAATCAATGGTGGCAGGCACCGACATATCATAACTCTCCTCTTCAAGAGCAGTAGTATCAGCTATTGCTACAATTTCTTCTTCGCCTTCAGCAGTAGCCATAAATTCATCTACCAAAATATTATTAGAAGTTAAAGTTAGATTTCCTGATAGTACCTCATTTGGCATAAGTGCGTAATTGATATAATTGGTAAGTTTACCGGTAGCGGCAAAATCACTTTTCCCAACCACAGACTCAAACGCATCTAAACTTATGCTTTCTGGATTAAAGCTCGCTTTGGCGGTGGAAATACTCATCCCTTGTGGTAGATATACCTCATCGACATAATAAAAACTCGATAAATCAAAACTTCCACTGGCCGGGATGGTAGAAGTTAACGTATCATAAACACCTTTTACTTCGAGGTTGGCGTTAAGGAGCCCTTTTAATTCCATCCCTTCCATAGGGAACATTGTCATCATATCTGAAAAATCTATTTTGGCAGAGGCTTTCAGGTCAACAGGATAATCAACCAAATTGGCAATTTTTAAGTTGGCATCAATGGGGTTATTACCCAACTCAATATGAAATGTACTGATGTCAATTTTAGTGTTGTCGATATTACCATCTGTATTATCTATTACCATTTTAAACTGAACATTAGAAACCGCTGTTGGTAAATCTGGGTATTGAAATTTGCCATCTTTAATTCCCATACTTACATTAAAAGCAGGCATTCTGTTATCAGAATAAAGTCCTTTCAAGCTAGTTCCAAAATCTACCGAACCTGACGCTGTTAATCCTTCAAAATCAGTAGCATATAGTGCAGGCACTAAGGAAAGCACACTTTTAAAAGAGTTATTGGCCGAAGAAATGTTCAAATCCATATCAAAGCCTTCTTCTGGCATAGAAAACCAACCATCCATTCCCATGGCAAAATCATTTACTTTAAACTCGTTGTCTTTAAAAGTGAACTTCATTTGATCCAAATCCATCGCCATTGCCATATCTGCCTTTAGCTTACGGTTTTTCATATACTCAACACCATCATACGAAACTGTTGCAAGCATGGCGTCTGATTGCATAAGCATATCAAAAACTGTTAAAGAAAAATCTCCAGAACCCGTATGGTTCAATTCTTCAATTTCTACTATAAAAGGGATGGTTTCATCATCATAGGTAACGCTACCGTTAATAATCTGCCAATTTTCGATTGACATATTGAATGGCTCTGATGATTCCTCCTCGGGCGCCTCAACTTCTGGTGTTTCATCAGTTGCAATGGCAATGTCATAATTGGCCTTGCCATCCTCCAATACTTTAACCCAAATAATAGGAGTGTCTAGCACAATGCTTTGTACGCTCATCTCATCATCGAAAAGAATCTTTTTAAGGTTAATTTCAACTTCAAAATTTTGAGTTGAAAAAAGCACTTTGCCAGCAAAGTCGTCTCTCCCAATTATTCCAAGGTCTTTAATACCCACTGTTAAATTGGGAAAATTAGGAAATAATGACACACTGAAATTTTCTATTTCAAAATTAATATCAGCATTAATTGATGCCGCAAGTTCTTTACCTATCGCAGCTTTTATGTCATCCTTAAAAAAATAAGGAAGAGATATAAGAATTCCCAGAAGAATTACCACTAAAGAAGCGAAGATGATGAAGGCCTTTTTCATAATGAATTTATGTTTAATAATATTATAACAATACAATAAGATATAAAAATACAACTATTAGAAATGAAGTTATGCAATTAAAGAGTTAACAAATTTCCATGCATTCAACTTCTGATAACTAAAAGAGCTGTTATAAATCCATTACCAAATCATTAATAATGGCCTTTAATGGCCTGATGGCTTTAACCGATTCTATAGACGGCCCTGCGACCCATACATTTTGATAAGAGGAACCAAAAGCTGCTTTTTCAATCTTCTTTGTACCTAGGTACATAATCAACATTTTTATATATTTTTTGAGCCATTTGTTGTTCTTAAGCAACCACTCTAGAAAATTTTTCTTGGTACCAACTTGTTGCACGTAGGGGGTATTAATTACAGTGAGTGCAGAACCCGAAATCTTAGTGGATAGAATAATGTCTTTTTCACCATAGTTAACCATAGCGTTTTTATAATCCTCACTAATGGTTGCTTCGTTACAAGCAATAAAGATGGTGCCCACCTGCACTCCTGCTGCTCCATATTTGATGGCTTGTATAATGTCTATGCTTGTGGCAACTCCCCCAGCAGAAATAATAGGAATGGAACAATTATCGGTTAACTCTTTAATCAACTCTTCTGGTGATTGTGGCCCACAGTGCCCGCCAGCCTTATTATTTACAGCAATTATTCCATCCGCCCCTAGGTCTTCTACTTTTTTAGCGAATTTTAAATCCACTACATCACAAAAAACTTTGGTGCCCACTTTATGAGCTTGTTCAATAACCTCTCTTGGGCTTCCCAATGAAGTTATGATGTAAGGAACTTTTAGTTCTATAAGTGTTTTGAGTTGGCCTTTATATTTTGGGTTAGATTTATTAACTATCAAATTAACACCAAATGGTTTATCGCTATGTGCTTTTATATCAGCAATGGCTTCCCTCAATTCATTATCTGTTCGATAGTTTAAGGCAGGAAAGGCAGCTGTAACACCACAATCTAAAGCAACCTTAATCATTTTAGTGTTAGATATTAAAAACATGGGAGCAACAATAACAGGGTATTGTATGCCAAGAAGTTGGTCGAGTGTTTTCATAAAAATAAATGTAAGAAAAATTTACTACTTACATGAATGTACCCTTCCCTTTTACATTTAAAACTAGCGTGCAAACTGTCTAACTTTTCCAAATTTACTGAAGCACGTAATATCGTTAAAAAATAGTTGCAATTTGTGGTAATTATTCGCCCAGAAAAACGTTGCCACGAAGACTCCAAGAACGATAAAGAAAAATAATTTATGTTTAAAATTTTTGTACAACTTAGTCCGGGTAGCTATCCGGAATGTTGCCTTGGTGTCGAAATAGGGCACTTTAAGGACTGAGTAGTTGCAATTTTTGAGATAACATCCTTTGACAATTATGTGAAAGGAAAAAAATCAATCTTTCAACTTGTCCGCAAAGGCTTTTCTAAACTTTTCTAATTTAGGTTGAATTACATATTGACAATACCCTTGATTGGAATTTAGTGCATAATAATCTTGATGATATTTTTCAGCTGGGTAATACGTGCTCGCTTTCGTAATTTCAGTAATAATAGGGTCACTATATGCACCCGATTCATCCAGCCGTATTTTATAGATTTCTGCCAACTCCTTTTGTTCGGTTGTTAAAAAGAATACAGCCGAACGGTACTGGGTTCCTCGATCAGCACCTTGCTGATTTAGTGTGGTGGGATCGTGAGTTTTCCAAAATACTTCGAGGATTTCCTTAAAAGAAATAATTGCCGGATTGTAAACTATTTTCGCTACCTCAGCATGTCCACTCTGCCCTGTGCTCACTTGTTGGTAAGTAGGGTTATCAATATGACCACCCATGTAGCCAGATTCTACATGTTCAACACCTTTAAGTTCTTCAAAAACTGCTTCCACACACCAAAAACAACCTGCGCCTAAAATGGCTTCAGCTTTAATTGATTCTGTGCTTTGTGCGTTCGACATAATACTAGCTATTAAAAGAGTAATAAAAAACGTGAATTTCATATTTCAAATAAACGAAGTTGAAATTGCAATGGGCGCATAAAGCTTATAAATGAAAATCAAATGTCAGTAAAATGACAAATGCTAAGCAAGCTCTGCAAGAACGGTTCTTCCTCCTTTTGTTTTGGTATTATGATGTACCAAAATTGTTGAATCCAAAGGTAAAAAAACATCTACTCTAGAACCAAATTTAATAAATCCATACTCATGGCCTTGTTCTATTTCACTGCCTTCTGATACATACCATTTAATCCTTCGAGCCATTGCGCCCGCAATTTGTCGTACTAAAACATCAATGCCGCTTGGCGTGCTTAGCACCATTGTGGTTCTTTCATTATCAGTAGAAGATTTCGGATGCCAAGCTACTAGGTTTTTCCCAGGATGATACTTGAAATATTTTACACACCCAGATAAAGGAGCTCTGTTTACATGGACATTGGTGGGTGACATAAAAATGGAAACTTGAATTCGTTCTTCCTTAAAGAACTCATTTTCCATTGTTTTTTCAATTACCACCACCTTGCCATCTGCAGGTGCTAAAATATGTTTGCCGTTATTCGGAACTATAATATGGGGGCTTCTAAAAAATTGAAGTATTACTAAATAGAAAATGATTGAAACAATTATACTTAAATTAATGATTTGTTCAGATGGCTTAATTGCATAAGCAATCACAAAATTAAGTGTGACGATAAGAAGTAAAAGAACACTCAATAGCCTTCTTCCTTCCTTATGAATCCTCATTTTTAATAACTTACTATTCGATAATTTTTTCACCTATTATTTTAGTAGTGAAGCGCAAAAGTAATCATTCTTAGTTCAATTATAACCAACGATTTTATAAGTAACTTTAAATCAAACTAATAAATGCAGCAACAAATGGGCTTGCTAATAACAGCCCATCAAACCTATCTAAAAAACCACCATGGCCGGGAATTGCACTTCCTGAATCCTTTATTGCAATGCTTCTTTTAAATAATGATTCTACCAAATCTCCATAAACGCCAGCTATTACTATTAAAATCGCAGCTAACAACCATTGTATAAGGGATAAATCTTTAAAGTAAACAGAAAACCCATAGGCAAAAACTAAGCCTAGAATAGCCCCTCCAACAAGCCCTTCCCACGTTTTTTTAGGAGAGATTCGCTCGAATAATTTCTTTTTGCCAAAAAGAATTCCTGAAAAATAAGCACCTGTATCACTGGCCCATAAAATAAATAATATACCAATAATTATTTGAAACCTGTATTCTCCAGAATTGAATACAATTACATTTAGTAGTGAAAATGGGATTGAAACATACATGATCCCCAAAAAAGTATAGGCTACCTGCGTAAATGGTTTTTCATCCTTTTTATAAAGCTTAATTAAAAACACCGAAGTTAATAATGGGAAAATTAATAAAATAAATTTTAGTGGGATAATTCCAGCTTCAAAAAGAAAGGATATTATAAATAAGGCAGCACCAATAACTGACCCCCATATTTTAAGCGGAGCCATATCATCCATAATGGCCAATTTATAAAACTCCCAAAGCGTAAAAGTGCTAATAACTAAAAAAATAATAAAATAGCCCCACATGCCCCAATACAAGCCACCAATAATAGCTACTGCACCCACAAGCGCAGTTATTACTCTTTGGCCTAGCGAACTAAACTTCTTTGAATTTGATGTCATCTTCAATAATCTTCAATGCGTTTAAAACTTCTTCAGCCTTTACGTGTACTTCCAATTGTCCGAAAATATCATAGGCAGAATCTTTGCGATCTAATACAATCGCCTTAATCCCTTTTTGCTCTAAAATATCCTTCACCATTTCAGTACGATATGGTTTTTTAGATTCATATACTTTAGACCAACTGCTCACTTATCTTTTCTTTTTTAGAATTTCTCTCAAAAGCGAACAACAATAATATAAGTACTACAGCAGAAATTAAAACTTGATACCAAAGTAATGATTCGTTTGATTCAATATCATATTCAATTTTGCCTAACTGATGCATATATACTGCAACTACCGCTACCCCATTATTAAAGAAATGGGCGAACATGGCGTACGACAGCTTACCAGAAAAATAGTATAAATAACCAAACAGGGCTCCTAATAACATTCTTGGGAATAACCCATAAAATTGCATATGAATGGCACCAAAAATAAAAGCAGCAACCCAAATAGCAACATGAATATTTTTTGTGATTCGAACCAAATGATTTTGAACAAGTCCTCTAAATACAAGTTCCTCACCAATAGCAGGTATAATGGCTATGACTATAAGGCCCAGTATAAACTCTCCAACTGAATTGAATTCAATTAAGAGTGCCGTCAATACTTTCATGTTTTCTTCCATTAATTGCAGGGCTTGTTGTAAGCCAGAAAAAGAAGAAGGAAATTTTATATTTTGATTCCATTCACCTACAGGTGAATTAACCACCATAAAAAAAATTACAATTAAAAAAGTAAAAAGTATTGGTTGAATAGTTGCCCTTGTTTGCCCAAAGTTCAAGGACAGCTTAAATACTCTCGTATAAATTAACCAAGGGATAAAAATCATACCAAAAGCAGAACCCACTCCTTGCGTTATCATAAAAGGAATTTTAACTTCTGGGTTGTTCAAAGGATCACTGATTGCCTCAAAAAGATTGATAAAATTACCATCGTAAAATGGGAGAGCAACTAATCCGCCTATTAAGATACCAATTAATTGGAACCCCAGCAAACTACTAACAATGGTTATTATTAAAAGTTTCCAAGGGCCTATATGGGCAGCAAAAGGAACGGTAGCAGGGTTTTTCATTTAACAGATTAATTCAATTGTTTGTAACAAAAGTAAGTCCTTTATTCTTTTGAAAAAGATATAACTTTGCAACCGTTCGCATAAAATTTATAAATGGTAAAAATCGGTAATCTTGAAATAGGAGAATTTCCTCTCCTGCTTGCTCCAATGGAAGATGTAAGCGATCCTCCCTTTAGGGCCGTGTGTAAAGAACATGGAGCTGACTTAATGTACACCGAATTTATATCAGCCGAAGGCTTAATTCGTGATGCTTTTAAAAGTGTACAAAAGTTAGATTTGTATGATTACGAACGACCTATTGGCATTCAAATATTTGGCGAAAAAATTGAATCCATGCGATTGGCCGCTGCCCGTGCAGAGGAAGCCGAACCCGAACTGATAGATATTAATTTTGGCTGCCCTGTTAAAAAAGTAGCTATGAAAGGCGCTGGGGCTGGTATTTTAAAGGACATTCCTAAAATGCACGAGATGACCGCTGAAATTGTGAAACAAGTAAATTTGCCTGTAACGGTTAAAACTAGGCTTGGCTGGGATGATAAAACAATCGAAATAATCGAGGTTGCTAAGCGGTTACAGGAAGCAGGCATCAAAGCCTTAACAATACATGGGCGCACTAGGCAACAGATGTACAAAGGCGAAGCCGATTGGTCGATGATTGCTGCTGTAAAAAATGATCCCGAGATTGAAATTCCCATTTTTGGCAATGGCGATATAGACTCTCCCGAAAAAGCAGTTGATTACAAAGAGAAGTATGAAGTTGATGGTATTATGATTGGGCGAGCAGCCATTGGCAACCCTTGGATATTTAATCAGATTAAGCACTTTATGCAAACAGGTAAACATTTAGCAATGCCTACTATTGACGAACGTGTAGAGGCTGTAAAAAAGCATTTGAAATTTTCGATTGAATGGAAACAAGGTAAAAAAGGCGTTTTTGAAATGAGAAGACATTACACCAACTACTTTAAAGGGATTCCTAATTTTAAGCCTTTTAGAACAAAGCTTGTTGAGCTTGATGACGAACATGAAATTACAGATTTACTTGATACCATAGCTATAAATTTCTCCAAAGTTGAAGCCCTATAATGATTGCCAAAAATCAACAAAAAACAATGGCATGGGCTCTCCTTATCATTCTAGCTATAATATGGGGCACCTCCTTTATTCTAATAAAAAGAAGCTTAGTAGCTTTTGATGCCGGTGAAGTTGGTGCTTTGCGTATGCTTTTTGCAGGAATAGTATTATTGCCTTTAGCCTTATTAAACTATAAAAAAGTAAAAGGGAAAAACTGGGGTGTATTATTTATCGTTGGATTTCTAGGCAGCTTTATACCTGCCTTTCTTTTTGCAAAAGCAGAAACTCATTTAGATAGCTCTTTAGCGGGTGCGCTTAATGCACTAACGCCCATTTTTGTGCTAATTGTTGGGGCAATCCTTTTTACTCAGCGATTTTCAAAATCTCAAGTTACCGGAATAATAATAGGATTTTCAGGTACTGTGTTCCTTGTATTTGCGGGCTCCAGCGGCACCACAAACATAAATTTTTATGGGCTCTTTGTTGTACTAGCTACCATCTGCTATGGCTTTAATGCCAATATTATTAAATTTAATATTAAAGGCTTAAATGCCTTAACTATCACAAGTATTTCTCTTGGCCTGGTTATGCCATTGGCATTGATTTACATTCTTTTTTTTACCGATATCACACATCAAGTTTATACCGACCCAAGTGCTAGAATTTCCTTGTTTTATGTTTCTATACTTGGTATTATGAGTACGGCAGTAGCCATGGGCATATTTAATAAGCTCATACAAATTACAACTCCCATTTTTAGTAGTTCTGTTACTTACTTAATTCCAATAGTTGCAGTTATCTGGGGTTTTTGGGATGGTGAAGTGCTATTAATGGGACACTATTTAGGCATGTTAGGTATACTTACAGGAGTGTATATTGCAAATAGAAAAAAATAACTCAAGCCATCTTTGGAATTGTTAATTCAACTAAAGTTCATTTATCTGAAAACAATTTATTATTTTTAACAAATAATTTTTAGCGAATGTTAACAAAATTTTTTGGAATTGGATTAAGCCAATCACTGGATTTTGAGGAAGCGATGAAAGTAAAACTACTTAATATCGTTTCGTTCTTATTTTTCCTTATCTCTTACATATTTATATTTAAGCATCTTTTTATCACTCAAAAATATGAAGTAGCGTTAGCTCACTTTACTATTTCCTTAGCCATTCCCCTCATATATCTATTGCAGTATAAGCAGAAGTATCTTGCAGCAAAAATTGTTTTTTTTACGCTGTTACACGCAATAATTTTTGTGGCGTCTATGTTTTTAGTTGTTGGCTACGGTGTTGAGAATTTCTACATTGTTAACATAATTCTGGTATTGATTTTAATAAAAAAAACGTTGTGGATCTATTTTTTAATGGTTTTTAATGCCTTTTTATACATTTCACCACAGCTCTTTTTTCATCCATACCCTGCAACTAACTACTCCTTTGTAACTTCATTAGTTGTAATATTTGCCATTATTCTTGCTGTTTGGTTTTTTATATTAATTAGAAATCAATTTGAAGAGCAACTTAGAATTCAAAATGGACATCTCGAAAAATTAAACGAAGAGAAAAACGACCTCATGAGCATTGTTGCTCACGATTTAAAAAACCCTCTTAATCAAATTAAGGGGTTAGTATCAGTACTGGAATTAAGCAATAACACATTAGATCGAGAACAAAAACAGTTAATAGAAAAAATCAAAGGGGTCACAGATCATCAACACAAACAAATTACAGGATTTTTAAATGCAAAATCTTTTGAAAGTTCATTCGAGGAAACTGTGTTTGAAAAAGTGCTCGTAAGACGAATTCTAGAAACTGTGTTAGATGAAATGCTAGCTCAAGCGATTGCCAAGGGAATTCGACTTACTTATATTAAAAATGCTGAAAGAAAACTCACCATTAGTGGTCGTAATGATTGGTTGTTCAAAGTAATTTCTAACCTTGTTTCAAACGCTATTAAGTATTCAAACTCTGGCACAGAAATTTTTATTGAGGTTAAATCATCAGATGACCAAGTTGTTATAATTGTTAGAGACGAAGGTCAAGGGTTTAACAAAGATGAAATGAGTGAGATTTTTAAGAAAAACAAAGTGTTAAGTGCAACACCAACAGCAAACGAGAGTTCATCTGGTGTAGGCTTATATATTGTAAAAAAATATGTAGATCAAATGCATGGTGCAGTATCGGTTGAAAGTGAAGAAGGCAAAGGTTCCTCCTTTTACGTTACTTTGCCTCGATAAATTACAACCCGAGCCACTTTATGGTTCCAGCTTCTCTAAGAATAAAAGAATTTCTTGAAACCAACTATCCCCAGGGCAGAGACACAGGGGTATTTGGCTGGTTTCATTTTGACCCGATGGTCAAAAATCGAAATTCCTTTATTTGGGATCCTGAAACAAGTTCAGGATGACATTTTCGTAGACTCCGAGGCAGAGCCTCGGAGAATTCATTAGATTAAAAATTAGACTTTGTTTAAGTTTCTTTTTTTATTGAATTAGTTTTAGGCTATTGATCTAAACAGATATTGAGTAACTAAACTATTTTTTACAATAAGTGTTATCGAAACTTTTAAATATTGGTATTAATGATGGGTTAGATTTAGAGGATAGAGCTAAGGTGAAACTACAAAATGCCATGGCATTTCTTGGTTTAATGATTAACGTATTTTTTATCTTTTACCATCTATTTTTTTCGCATAAAATAAATGTAAGTATTATTCTCTTTGGACTTTCTTTTATTGCCCCTCTCGTATTCGTTTTTCATGCTAAAAGAAAATATGTTGCCGCAAGAGCCACTCTTTTTCTATTTCTATACATTCTAATATTTGCTGTTTCTACAATTTTGTTAGTCGGCCATGGTAATGAGTATTATTATATTGCTTTATCAATTCTAATATTGGTGTTAAACAAGAACAATTATTGGACGGCAATCATAATTCTGCTTAATGTCTTTTTGTATTTATTGCCCCATTTTTATTACCCAAATATTCAAGAAGAATATTTTGTTTCAACACATATAGCAGTTTATGCCAGTTCCTTGCTATCCGTTCTCTTTTTTATCAAAATTCAAAATGCGTTTCGGGTAAAACTTAGGGAACAAAAAGTGCACTTGGAAAAGCTAAATGACGAAAAAAGCGACCTTATAAGCGTTGTAGCACACGATCTTAAAAGCCCTTTAGCTCAAATTCAAGGTTTAGTAAATATCCTTAAACTTGACAATGGGCAACTCAACCAGGAGCAACTTCAATTAATAGATAAAATAAAACAAGTTACCGATAACCAACATGAACAAATTTCCGATTTTTTAAGTGTGAAGGCTTTGGAAGACTCCGTTGAAAAATTAGAGTTGGAAGTAGTTTCGGTTGCTAAAACTATAGAGCAAGTGCTGGGAGAGGTCCAAACATTAGCTTCTGCTAAAGATATAAAAATTACAGATAAGTCTACTTCTGAAGAACTGTCTATATTGGGTAGCTCTGAGGGGCTTTTTAAAGTAATTTCAAACTTGATTTCGAATTCCATTAAGTATTCTTTTGCCAACACCGAAATCACGCTGGACGTTAAGTCAATTAAAGAAAATGTAGTAATAACCGTGGGAGATGAAGGACAGGGGTTTACCAAGGAAGATTTAAAGTTGGTATTCAAAAAAAATCAAATGCTTAGTGCAAAACCAACAGCAAACGAGAGCTCTTCAGGTGTTGGTTTATATATAATAAAAAAGTACGTTGAAAGGATGAACGGAAAAGTTTGGTTGGAAAGTGAAAAAGGCAAGGGTTCCACATTTTTTGTAAGCCTGCCACAAGTGTCTCAGCGCTAATTAGATTAGCTCCTTCCTTCTTATGACTCGCTCCCTATAGGTAAAGAGCTTGCTAAAAGCATTATGTTTTGGAGAGATTATGTGTCCTACAACATTCCTCTATTCATTTTGCTCAACCATACTCCAAGTTAATTATCTCCGCCCTTCAAATACTCACTAAATAGGTGTTGCCTATTGGTTTCGTATGGTTAATTTTACTTTTCAATCAACATCAATTGTGTTGCCAAAGTAACTCTTTATCCTACGTAAGTTATGTTAAAATCAATTTCTAAATACCTGTGGGCTTTAAGTGTATCAGCTATACTTTTCGCCTGTACTCAAACCTCCACCGAAATCAAAGAATCCATGAAAGTTGTTGACAATCACACCTACGCCAAGCCAGAAGAGGCAGTAATTACGCACCTTGAATGGGACGCAGTCGTTGATTTTGACACAAAAAAAATAACAGCGACCGCTACTTTTACAATTGATAAAGCTGAGGATGCGAAAGAAATAATATTAGACACCAATGACCTAAATATTAGTGGAGTCAAAGATGAAGAGGGCAATGTACTCAAATATAATCTTGGGAAAGATCAAGCCTTTTTAGGTAGCCCTCTAACCGTTCATTTAAATTCCAATACAAGCAAAATAAGTATAAACTATGCCACTAGTGCTAATGCTGAAGCACTGCAATGGCTTAACCCAAAGCAAACTGCAGATGAGGTAGCACCGTTTCTATTTACACAATCACAAGCAATTTTAGCTCGTAGTTGGGTGCCCGTACAAGATTCACCAGGAATCAGATTTACCTATAACGCCCATGTAAAAGCACCCAAAGGCATGCTTGCCTTAATGAGTGCTACAAACCCTACAGAAGTATCAGAAAATGGCGAGTATGACTTTATAATGGACAAACCAATACCTGCTTATTTGCTAGCATTAACTGTGGGTAATATTTCTTATCAAAAACTGAGTGCTCGAACAGGGGTTTATGCCGAACCATCTGTGATTAAAGCCGCAACCTACGAGTTTGAAGATATGGAGCAAATGGTTGTAGCAGCAGAGCAATTATATGGCCCCTACAAATGGGATGTATATGATTTAATTGTGCTGCCTCCTAGTTTCCCTTTTGGTGGAATGGAAAATCCAATGCTAACTTTTGCTACCCCAACTATTTTAGCGGGCGACCGTTCGTTGGTTTCGTTAGTAGCTCATGAATTGGCTCACTCTTGGTCAGGTAATTTAGTAACCAATGCCACTTGGGATGATTTTTGGCTTAACGAAGGCTTTACCGTTTATTTTGAGCAACGAATTATGGAGGCCGTTTATGGCCGAGACTATTCTGAAATGCTTGCGCTATTAAGTTTACAAGATTTAAGAGCTGAAGTGGAAGATATTTTAAGTGGAGAAAAACCTGAAGACACTAAATTAAAATTAGATTTAAAAGGCAGAAATCCAGACGATGGGATGACCGCAATTGCCTACGATAAAGGATATTATTTCCTTCGATTATTGGAGGAAACTGTGGGAAGAGAAAAATTTGATGCCTTCTTAAAAGATTATTTTACCTCCAATGCTTTCCATTCGATGACAACCGATGAGTTTATTACACAACTTAACAACAAGCTTTTTGATAAAAATGGAATTATAGTTGATGAACAATTATATTCAGATTGGATTTTTGGCGAAGGCTTACCTGCCAATTGCCCTCAACCTGTTTCTAACAGATTTGATAAAGTGGAAGAAGTACTGACCAGCTGGGTTGGTGGTGGAAAAATAGAAGAGCTATTTTCGCCAGAGGATTTGATCGAAAAAAGATGGAGTTCACAAGAATGGTTACACTTTTTGCGCAACCTGCCAGAAGACTTAACAACGGAGCAAATGAGTGCGCTGGATTTGTATTTTCAATTTACAGGATCAAGAAATTCAGAAGTATTTAGTGCGTGGATGATCCACGTAATAAAGCACCAATACGAGCCTGGCTATCACAACTTAGAAGCCTTTTTAGTTAATACAGGTAGAAGAAAATTTTTATCTCCATTATATGCTGAAATGGCAAAAACAGAAGACGGAATGAAAATGGCCCAGGATATTTATGCAAAGGCAAGACCAAATTATCATTTCGTAGCCATTGGCACCATGGATAAAATGCTCAGCTGGAAAGAATAAACTTATGAAAACCAAAGACATTAACGGCCATACTTTTGTAGAATACACACGCGATACGTACGATCATCAAGAAATGAGAGAACGTTCATCAACCTATTACAAATGGTTAGATACACGTAGATCAGTACGAGATTATTCTGACAAACCTGTGCCCAAAGAGGTAATTGAGAACATTATAAAATCTGCTTCAACGGCTCCTTCGGGAGCCCACAAACAGCCATGGACTTTCTGTGTGGTTTCTAATCCAGCTTTAAAAAAGAAGATACGAGTTGCTGCTGAGCAGGAAGAAAAAGAAAGTTATACTAAAAGAATGAGTGACGAATGGCTAGAAGATTTAGAGCACTTAGGCACCAATTGGGAAAAACCGTTTTTAGAAATTGCGCCTTACTTGATTATTGTTTTTAAGAAGGCCTATGATTTAGGGGAAGACGGAGAAAAAACGAATAATTACTATGTAAACGAATCTGTCGGCCTAGCCAGTGGATTCTTGCTTACGGCCATTCATAATGCTGGTTTGGTTGGGTTAACTCATACACCAAGCCCAATGGCATTTTTAACCAGATTATTAGACCGCCCCGCAAATGAAAGGCCTTTCTTATTAATTCCAGTTGGCTACCCTGCGGAAGAAACTTACGTGCCTGAGCTAACTCGCAAACCAATGGAAGATGTAAGCATTTTTTATGAATAGCAATTAAAATATGTGCCGTTAATTAGTTACTACTCAGCTGGAAAAACGTTGCCACAAAGCCTCCAGGGCTCTGAGAACCACTAAATAAAGGTATTAGAAGAATTAAAACCTTAGTGAAATTTTCTGACTTCGTGCTTTAGTGGCTAAAAAGGATGTTTTAGTAGCTGAGTAGTAACGTTAATTAAATATGCTTCGCGACTTAGACCAATACTACCTTAATAAAGAAGAACCTACAAAAAGCTGCCTACAGGCTTTACGAGATCATATTCTAAATCTTAACAGCTCCATTACAGAAACGTGGAAATATCGAATGCCATTTTTCTGTGTTAATGGCAAAATGTTTTGCTATTTATGGACGGATAAGAAATCAGGAGAACCCTACATAGGTTTTGCAGAAGGAAGGAATATTGACCACCCCATGTTAGAATTAGGCGATCGAAAAAGAATGAAAATTTTACGAATAAATCCTACCAAGGATTTGCCAATAGAAACTATTGACGAGATAATGAATCGAGCTCTTTTGTTGTACTAAATTGCCCAATAACCATCCCTAAAATACCTAAGGGCATTAAGCCACTTACAGCGTAAAGCAGAATGTAATAGTTTGGTAAACTATAATTCCAAAAATAATTAGCGGTTCCTTGCGCAAACAATATCAATTCTGATACTAGAACTCCGGCAATAAAAATTATCACTCCCATTTTAAAAAATGCAGTAAGAGCAACTACCTTCGTTTCTACTAATAACCATAAGAAAAATAAACTAAACATACCCAACATTACCATATGTAAATAACCGATTATTAGAGTCGATCTCGAACTAAAAACCAATTCGTGCAAAAATGGAAAGCTTGTTAATAACTGAAAAATAATTTTTAAAACTAAAGCTAAAAGAGCAAGACCTAGCAATGTTTTTTTGATCGGGCTAGTGATGTTATCCAAAATCAGTTTGAACTCATCAAACAGCATTGCAATGCTTACAAACTGGGCAATAGAACTAAGTATAGATAGAAGTAATATCCAATTTAAAGGTATTGCCTCGATAGCAAATTCTGCATAAAGTGGAATAATGGAAAACACGGTTAGTCTGTAAACCCACTTCAATTTTGAAAAAGAAATAGGAGTTTTCTTTTTTATTTCTGCAAGTAATAGAGCCAGAAAAACGGTGTAGAAAAACCCATTAAACAAGAAATGAAGAAACCAGTAAATGGAAAGGCTATACCAAATGCTTTCGTGTAAACTTTTAGCCATAATGGCACCAAGTGCAAAAGGGCCGAGGCTAGATAACATCAAAAAAACACCTCCTGCTCTTAGTAATTTATATTCAACCTTGCTCCTTAAATTTTTCGATGACCTAAATATTTGAATAATTAACCAATAGCTGGCAAATAAGTAAAGCGTAGAAAATGTAATAGACCAAAAAGCATAGCCTTTGAAAGGAAATGAAAATAACATTCCTAAGAAGGTAATTTGACTAACCCAGAAAATTCGATTAAACTTTTGTACTTCATTTTTAAAAAAATAATAGCCAATAAAAATGAGTGCTAAATTATAGAGCCACCCTAACAGCGCAATATGCGAATGCGTGTGTAGAAAATGTTTATAGTTAAATCCTAAATCTTCAACAATACTAATTCGCATTAACAGCCCAAAGGTTGCTGCAATTAAAAAGTAAAGAAATGCAATTAGTGTTTTTGATTTCAAATTTTTATGTAATAGCCGAAAACTCTATGCCTTAATAATGAAAAAATTTCTTTTGCAATATGGTAAATTCTTCAATTCCCACCATTGACAGATTAACAAGGGGATGCCGGAACAGGTCCGGCAAAAGCATTAAATAGCAACTTTCCCCGTTCCGATAATTATCGGAATTGCGGGGTCTCCTTTTCCTTGATATTATTTACTATCATTCCCCTACGCTGATTTTATTTAAAAACTCCCCTCTCAGAATGACACTACTTGTTATTTTTTTGCTTAAGTACTATTAATTACTAATTGGCACTTTATTTAAGATGGTATCAATAATATCATGGGTGGTAACACCGTCAGCCTCTGCTTCGTAATTAAGAATAATTCGATGATTTAGGATGTCAGGAGCCACTTCTTTCACATCTTCGGGCAATACATAATCTCGTTTTGCAAAAAATGCAACCACTTTAGCCGCCAGGTTCATATTAATAGTAGCTCTTGGCGATGCTCCAAATTGGATATACTGCGCCTCGTGCTCTAACCCATAACTTTTAGGATCTCGCGTGGCATATACCAGTTCAATAATATAATGCTCGATAGACTCGTTAAGGTGTACATTATTCACAGCCTCTCTCACGGCAAAAATATCTTCCTTGGTAAGTATGGTATCAACTGTAGCATCAAATGTCAAGTTTGACATTCTCCGCATTACTTCCAATTCTTCGGCTTTGCTAGGGTAATCCACATGTACCTTCATCATAAAACGATCAATCTGCGCTTCGGGCAAAGGATATGTTCCTTCTTGATCAACAGGATTTTGTGTGGCCAGCACCAAAAATGGTCGGTCTAACGGGTAGGTGGTATCACCAATAGTTACTTGCTTTTCTTGCATAGATTCAAGTAAAGCAGATTGCACTTTGGCAGGAGAACGGTTTACTTCATCTGCCAAAATTAAATTGGCAAAAACAGGCCCTTTTTTAACTTCAAAACTTGCCTCCTTTTGGTTATAAATCATGGTACCCACTAAATCTGCAGGTAATAAATCTGGCGTAAACTGTATTCTTTGAAAATCTAAATGCAACACTTTAGCAAGCGTGCTTACTGTTAACGTTTTCGCAATTCCAGGAACTCCTTCTAACAATATATGACCGTTAGAGAATAGACCAACTAGCAATCTATTTATCATATGTTCCTGCCCTACTACTACTTTTCCGATTTCAGAAAAAACATTTTGTATTTTATCCTGAAGAACGGAAACCTTATCTTCTTTTATATCTTCTCGCTGTTCAATCATTACTATAAAATTGATTTTGATTTTCAACCGCAATTATAAAGAATTGCTCGCAATATATACCAAGATAAATTTTATTGGATAATTGGCTATTTAAAAGGCAAAACCATCTTTTAGATAATTTGCAACTCTTTTCGAAACGAAGATTACTTCAAAATATCTATTTTGTTCTTAGTTTTTTATCTTTACTTTTAGGTTAAATATTAAATTGGCTTTACAAATTCCAAATTAAGGCAAGGTATTTGTATTTTATGCAAAATAAAATCTTAATGAAGCACTTACTTTCAAGCATCATTTTTACACTACTGTGTACTGCTGCATTTGCTCAAAATATAAATAAAGAAGCATATAAAAGATATGTGAATATTGAAAAATATGACCAGCCCATGGATGGCTACGTTATATTAAATAGTGGGAATAAAGAAGAAACACAAATTAAGTATGAAGAACCTTATCTTCTTCTAGATGTACAAATGCCATTAATTACATACAAAAAGAAAGGCAAAGAAAAATTATTTTTAAAAAATAAGCTTGCTGCATTTTATGTAAACGATCAATTATACGTTCGAGAGCATTTTGATGGCGATAGTAGCCGTTGGGTAATGGCAGTGAGAGAGGGGGCGATTAGAGAAAGTATAATTTTAGAGCCCAATATCCCTTATGATCGACCTGAGTATTACTCCGTTAATAGACTTGTAACAAACACAATATCATTAAAATCATATTTTGTAGGTAGGTTAGCAATTAATTTTGGCCGCAATATGAGTTCTATGATTTTTGACTATACAGCACTAAATAAGAAAGTAAGAGATGCTGAAGAAGGGTATAAATTTTTAAACTATCAACAAATTATTGCCCAGTACAACATGTGGTTTAATAGCAATTACCCAGAGGGCGTCTATTATTTTTTACCTCGACCCGATTATCAAAAATTAATTGATAATAAATAAGGTTAAGTTCTAAGTAATACAGCATTTTAATAGTTAACAAGATAGAAACATATCCTTTTGATGCTCCTCGATGAGCGTCATTCCTGCGCCAGGCAGGAATCCCTTTTACAGTAGCAGTCCAAAATTTACAGATTCCTGCCTGGCGCAGGAATGACGTAGTATCTTTGGTGTTGCCATTTGTAGTCATTTTTACTGTCTTGATTAGAACTTAACCACAAATAATTACCTCCACTATATTTCATGTCGTCCGTTAAACCATTAGTGCTTGTTCTTGTCAAAGAATCAAATTCACTAATACCTAAGAGCTATGAAAAAATTAATGCTTAGTGCCCTATTTATAATAAGTGGCGCATTTGTAACAGCACAAGTTACCCCTGGAGTAAATCTATCTCAGAAAAATCAAGCTAGATATATTAAGCATGGAGTAAAGTCTGGGAAGGTTACCCAACACGAATTGCAAAAATTAGTTCTTCAACAAAAGCTCATCCAACTACAAAAAACTATGATTAAAGCAGATGGTGTAATTACAAAAAAGGAAAGGGCAAAGCTAAAGCGAAATCAGCAGAGAGCTAAAGCTAATATTTATAACTATAAGCATAATTAGATATCCAGAAACGGCTATTCAGCTTATAGATTTAATCCAATAGCAATAGGCCTGTTTGAAACTGAACCGATTGCTTTTTCCTATTTATTGAACTAGCATCAATCCAGAGCTCCCAGATTTTTATGCATAAACAGTTTTAGGACGCCATTTTATTCATTATTATTAGAGCTATGAAAAAAATAGTTTTACTAGCACTCATCTTATTATCAATTAATGCAGTAGCCCAAACAGATTCAACTTTTATTAGAAAAGTATATGACGAAGCATTGGAACGAGGGGAGTCATACGAAAACCTAAGAAGCCTTTGCAAAGATATTGGCGCAAGATTGGCAGGTTCAGCAGAGGCAGAAATGGCAGTAATTTGGGGTAAGAAACTACTAGATTCATACGGATTTGATAAGGTCTATCTACAAGAAATAAAAGTGCCTCATTGGGAAAGGGGCACGAAAGAAGCGGGGTGGATCATTAATGAAAAAGGGGAAACACTTAAGCTGGATATGCTTGCACTAGGACGTTCAGTGGGTACTAACGGCCTTATTGAAGGAGAGATTTTGGAAGTAGCAAGTGTTGAATCTCTTATGCAGCTTTCAATCGAAGAAGCAGAAGGAAAAATTATCTTCATTAACCAATCGTTCGACCAGAAATTTATACACACATTTCAAGCCTATGGCGCTTGTTATCCTATCAGGGGCTATGGCACAAATGAGGCCGGCAAGCTTAATGCCAAAGCTGTTATTATTCGATCACTAGCAACCCCCGAAGATGATTTTCCTCATACGGGCACGATGCATTACGATGAAGGTGGCAACAAAATACCTGGAGCAGCCATTAGTACCAATAACGCGACCCTACTTACTAAGTGGCTCGCAACAGGCAAGGTTACCCTAAAAATGGAAATGGATTGCAGAGTATATGAGGATGCCATTTCTTACAACGTAATTGCTGAAATGACGGGAAAAGATGATAAAATAATCTCTTGGGGTGGACACCTCGATTCATGGGATGTGGGTGAAGGAGCGCATGATGATGGTGCTGGAATTGTTCACTCCATCGAAGCATTAAGAATATTGAAAGGGTTGGGGTATAAGCCCAATCATACCTTGAGATGTGTGTTGTTTATGAACGAAGAGAATGGAAACATGGGAGGAATAAGCTATGCTAAAATAGCTTTTGAGAAAAAAGAAAAGCATATCTGTGCGATTGAAAGCGATAGTGGTGGCTTTCTGCCTTTAGGGTATAGAATTGATGGATCGACAAAGCAATTTGAAATGGTACAACAATTTGGCTCATTGCTCAGAGATTTCGAGCTTTATTCCTTAAAAAAAGGCCATTCTGGGGTTGATATTGGACCTCTAAAACAATATTACCCTAATATGATTCAGCTAGGCTTAGCATTCAATTCACAAGAATATTTTAATTTACATCACTCCAATAATGATGTGTTTGAAAACGTAAATAAACGCGAATTAGAACTAGGAGCCGCTGCAATGGCATCCATAATTTATCTAATGGATAAAAATTTAAAGTAAAGTCAAAACCGTCCAATTCAAATGAACTCTCTAGCTTATTTGTTATCATCCTTTTATATAATCTCACTTAATTCAATTTAACATGAAAAAGTATTTCTTACTCTCACTTCTTTCTCTTTTCATCCTTCAACCTAGTTTTTCGCAACGAAAAAAATCAAAAAAGTCCGCTGTTCAAACTACAAAAGTTGACACTGCACTTTATAATGGTTTAAAGTGGAGAAATATTGGTCCCTTTAGAGGTGGTCGTTCCGCTGCCGTTACAGGAGTAACTGGAAAACCCAACCTATACTACATGGGCACTACTGGAGGCGGTGTTTGGCAAACAGAAGATGGCGGTAGTACTTGGAAAAATATTTCGGATGGCTATTTCGGTGGTTCAATAGGAGCGGTTACCGTAAGTGACTCCGACCCTAATGTAATATATGTTGGTGGTGGTGAAGTGACCGTGAGAGGTAATGTTTCGTCAGGCACAGGCATGTACAAATCAGTTGATGCCGGCAAAACGTGGGAATCAATCGGCCTAAAAAATTCGAGGCATATTCCTCGCGTACGAGTTCATCCTAAAAATTCGGCTATTGTTTATGCTGCCGTTTTAGGCGATTTGTATAAATCAAGTAACGAAAGAGGGGTTTATAAGAGTACAAATGGTGGTGAAACTTGGAGAAAAGTTCTTTTTGCTAACAAAGATGCAGGTGCGGTTGATCTACTAATCGACCCTAATAATGCACGAGTGCTTTATGCAAGTACTTGGAATGTGAGACGAACTCCTTACAGTTTATCAAGTGGAGGGGAAGGTTCAGCTTTATGGAAAAGTACCGATGAAGGAGAACATTGGGAAAATATTTCAGACACGAATGGGTTACCAAAAGGTATTTGGGGAATTAGTGGGGTAACCGTTTCGCCAGTCAATTCGGATAGAGTTTGGGCACTAATAGAAGCCAAAGAAGGGGGTATTTACCGATCAGAAGATGCGGGCAAAACTTGGAAAAAAATAAATGATGAACGTAAGCTTCGTCAGCGAGCATGGTATTACACCCGAATTTACGCAGATACACAAGATGAAAATAAAGTATATGTTGCCAATGTGCAATTCCATGTTTCAACTGATGGCGGAAAATCATTCGAATCCATCCGAACTCCTCATGGCGATCATCACGACTTATGGATAGCACCAGAAGATAACACCCGTATGATAGTTGCAGATGATGGCGGTGGTCAAGTGAGTTTTGATGCGGGTACTAATTGGTCAACGTATTTAAACCAGCCAACAGCACAGTTTTACAGGGTTATCACCGATGATAGTTTCCCTTACAGAATTTATGGGGCTCAACAAGACAATTCAGCTATCCGAATCAATCATCGTTCTTCTGGAGGTTCTATTTCTTCCGAAGATTGGGAATCTACAGCTGGTGGTGAAAGTGCTCATTTAGCACCAGATCCTACGAATAATGACGTTGTTTTTGGAGGCAGTTATGATGGTTTCCTAACTCGCTACGATCATATTCGCAAATCTGCTAGAGCCATAAATGTATGGCCAGATAACCCGATGGGCCATGGGGCAGAAGATATGAAATACCGCTTTCAGTGGAATTTCCCCATTGCGTTTTCTCCGTTTGATAAAACCAAGCTTTATACGTTTTCTAACCATGTGCATGTTTCAACCAACCAAGGACAAAGTTGGGAAATGATCAGCCCCGATCTAACACGTAACGACCCCTCCACTTTAAAATCATCAGGTGGGCCATTAACACAAGATAATACTGCGGTCGAGTATTATGGAACCATTTTCGCAGCCGCGTTTTCTAAACATGAAGAAGGTGTTATTTGGACAGGTTCTGATGATGGTTTAATTCATATCTCAAAAGACAAAGGCACAACTTGGAAAAATGTTACACCAGGCGGGATGCCAGAATGGATGATGATTAATAGCATTGAAATAGACCCATTTAATAAAGGTGGAGTTTATGTGGCTGGCACAAAATACAAAACAGGAGATTACAGTCCCTATTTATACCATACCAAGGATTATGGTACTACTTGGACTAAAATCACCAATGGTATTAACCTCGAGCATTTTACCCGTGTGGTAAGAGCAGATCCTAAACAAAAAGGGCTGCTTTATGCGGGCACAGAGGCCGGGATGTATGTTTCTTTTGATGATGGAGCCAGTTGGCAAACGTTTCAACAAAATTTACCAATTGTTCCCATTACTGATTTAGCCATTAAAAATGATAACCTTATTGCGGCTACCCAAGGTCGCAGTTTTTGGATGATAGATGACCTCACCGTAATACATCAAATCAAATCATCAAAATCTGCCAGCCCAACTCTTTTAAAACCAATGCCTGCATACCGTATGAATGGGAGTAGTCGAGGTACAAGTTTGAAGGCGGGAGAAAACCACACGGGTGGAGTGATGACTTATTTCTATCTACCTAATAAACCAGATTCAACTACCAACATATCCTTAACGTATTTAGAAATGGGTGGAGATACAATTCAACATTACGCTACTAATTCGAAAGATAAAAAGAAGAAACTGGAAGCAACCAAAGGCTTAAATCGATTTGTGTGGAATATGCATTACCCCGATGCCAAAGATTTTGAAGGAATGATTATGTGGTGGGCTGGCACAGCAGGTCCAAAAGCAATTCCTGGAAATTATAAAGTAACTCTATCTGTAAATGGAAATGATCAAACGGAAGAGTTTGAACTTGTGAAAGACCCTCGGACTGAGGCAACTCAACAAGAATTAAAAGCACAGTTTGATTTTCTTTTAGCCGTAAACGAGAAATTAACAGAAACACACGAGGCAATTATCAATATTAGAAAAGCTCGCAAGCAGATCAATTTTGTAAAAGAAAATTTGGGCGATACACAAGCAATAGCTGACACTGCCGATGTGATTTTAAAGGAAATGAAAGCAATTGAAGAGGCACTTTACCAAACCAAAAATAGAAGTGGTCAAGACCCGCTTAATTTTCCCATTCGCTTAAATAATAAGTTGGCTCATTTAGGTTCTTTAGCATCTATGGGGGATTATAAACCAACAGATCAAAATGAAGCCTTCAGAATTGAAGTAACTGCCGCCATTGATATTGAGTTGGAAAAATTAAAAGAAATTGTCTCAAACGACATCCCTGTTTTCAACAAAATGGTAAACGAAGCAAAAATACCTGCTGTTAAACTGGAGTAGAGAGAATTCACCTTAGCAGATTCCTGCGAAGGCAGGAATCTGCTAGAAATACATTTACAGCATTAAGGATTCCTGCCTTCGCAGGAATGACGATATTATTTAATAATTCAACCTTCTAACTATTGAGCTTTAAGATTATACAACTATTTTTGCCTGCTTAACTGGAATACCTATGGGATTGATATCGCAAAGATTAGAAGCAATGGAAGAGTCGGCAACCATTGCGATGGCTCAAAAAGCCAGAGAATTAAAAAGCCAAGGGGTGGATGTAATCAGTTTAAGCTTAGGCGAGCCTGATTTTAAAACACCTGATCACATTCAAAAAGCTGCGAAAGAAGCCATAGATTCTGGCAACTACTTTGCCTACCCTCCTGTGCCAGGTTACCCTGATTTAAGAGAGGCCATTGCTGAAAAGTTCACCAATGAAAATGGCATTCCGTCTAAAGCAGCTAATGTTGTGGTATCCACGGGTGCAAAGCAATCTTTGGCTAACATATTCATGTCTATTATTGATCCTGGAGATGAAGTAATTGTATTGAGCCCTTATTGGGTTAGTTATGCTGATTTAATTCAAGTAGCCGAGGGAACCCCAGTACTTGTAAAAGGCACCATCGAAAATGATTTTAAGGCTACCGCGAAGCAAGTAGCTGAAGCAATTACGCCTAAAACAAAAGCATTAATTTATTCCTCCCCTTGTAATCCCACAGGTTCTGTATTTACATACGATGAGTTAAAAGAAATTGCCGGTGTGTTAAAAGGCACTGACATAATTGTTATTGCTGATGAAATATATGAGCACATCAATTTCACAGGCAAACACGTTAGCATCGGCTCCTTTCCAGAAATGCAAAACCAAACGATTACTGTAAATGGGGTTGCCAAAGGCTTTGCTATGACAGGTTGGAGAATTGGCTATATTAATGCTCCTCTACCCATCGCCAAAGCATGCACTAAAATCCAAGGTCAATTTACTTCTGGCGCCAACAGTATTGCACAGCGAGCAACCTTGGCTGCGCTAACACAAGATATGGAGCCCACTAAAAAAATGGCTGCCGAATACTTAAGAAGAAGAGAATTGGTTCACAACTTATTGGTCGAAATTCCAGGGTTTAAAGTAAATATGCCAACAGGCGCCTTTTATTTCTTTCCAGAAATAGCCAGTTATTTTGGCACTTCGTATGGTGATTACAAGATCGAAACAGCCGATGATTTGTGCATGTATTTATTAAATGAAGCCCACGTTTCATTAGTAACTGGCCAAGCTTTTGGTTCACCTGAATGTGTTAGGTTAAGCTATGCTGCCTCTGAAAAAGATTTGAAAGAAGCTATTCAAAGAATAAAAGTGGCTGTTGCAAAATTAAGTTAATTATGATTTCAGTTGATAAATACTTTCCAATATTTGATAAGTGTATTGCCCAATATCATATCAAAGATTCTGTGGGTCAAGAATTGAATAATATTTTTACTGAGGGCTCATTTGAAGCGCTCCTGTATCACAAATGTTGGATCGATACCGTACAATGGCATTTCGAAGATTTAATTCGTGAACCCAGTATTGACCCAAAAAGTGGGATGGAATTGAAACGTAAAATAGACAAATCGAATCAACATCGAACCGATATGGTAGAACAAATTGATGATCGATTTTTAGAAGAGTTTAGTGCTGTTAAGGTGTTAACAAATGCAACACTTAACACAGAAAGCCCTGCATGGGTTGTAGATAGGCTTTCTATTCTAGCACTAAAAATTTACCACATGCAAGAGCAAGCCTCAAGGGCAGATGCAAGTGAAGATCATAAACAAAAAAGCGAGGCACGGTTAAATATATTATTGGAGCAAAAGGTTGACTTAACCACAGCTTTCGAGCAACTCCTTGAAGAATATAAATCTGGCGCAAAAACCATGAAAGTGTATCGTCAAATGAAACTATATAACGATCCTGCTACAAATCCTGCCCTTTACGGTAAAAAATAACACATTTTGTCGGGCCTGTTCCAGCATCCCCCTCTATTAAGTACTTTTAAAAAATTTTGGGAAACCCCGTAACAAGTCTGGTGAGTATTGAGTTAAATAGCATATTTTAGCAACCAATGAACTGCCTTGTTTTTAGATTTTCGGCAATGGGAGATGTGGCGCTTACGGTGCCTGTACTCAGAAGTGCGCTAGAACAAAATCCAAAATTACATATTACCTTGGTTTCGAATAAAGCCTTTGAGCCTTTTTTTTATGACCTTCCCCGATTCGAGTTTTATGGCGTTGATTTAAACATACATAAAGGAGTTTGGGGCCTCTATCAATTATTTCGAGCACTAAACAACTTCCAAAAATGGGATTGCATCATCGACCTACATAGCGTAATGCGAACCTGGGTGTTGAGCAAGTTTTTCAAATGGACAGGTATTCCTGTATTTACTATAGATAAAGGAAGATCCGAAAAAAAGGCCCTTACGCAAAAAGAAAACAAAGTTTATCAACAATTACCTCACACTACTGAAAGGTATCATCAAGTTTTTAATGAGGCTGGAATAAAAAGTGATTTAATTTATAAAAATGCAATTCGCCCATCTGCAACCAGGAGTTTCGATTTCGACTCCAAAAAGAAATGGATTGGCATTGCCCCTTTCTCAAAACACACGCAAAAAGAATGGCCTTTAGATAAGGTAAAAGCATTGGTAAAAGCATTAGACAAAACTAATCAATATGAAATCTTGCTGTTTGGTGGTGGCACAAAAGAAAAGATCTTGCTCGAAACACTCGCTTCTTCTTTTGAAAATGCAATTTCTGTAGTTGGGAACTATAGTTTAGAAGAAGAAATATCGCTAGTTAAGCAACTCAGCATTTTAGTTTCAATGGATTCTTTTAATATGCATTTGGCTTCGTTATTAGATGTAAAAGTAGTTTCAATTTGGGGAGCAACGCATTCGCTTGCTGGCTTTGGTCCTGTTAATGGAAATGAAGTGTTTAAAGTTGAGGTTTCCATGGAAAAACTTGGCTGTCGTCCTTGTTCTGTATTTGGCAGCAAACCCTGCCATAGAGGTGATTTCGCATGTATGCAACGTATTTCAGTGGAAATGGTAGAAGAAAAGATCAACTTTGTATTGAATTCATAATTTATCATTCTTATGGCCTATCTATTCGAAAGCTTTAAAGGCTGGAAAGCTTATTGTGCTAAAAACAATGTTTCATTAGCTGAATCAGTTATTGAGTACGAAACACTGCAAAAAGGCACCTCCGAAGAAGCAATATACACAGGGCTAGAAAAAGCATATGCGGTAATGAAAGATGCCATACAAACGGGCTTTACACAGGATATGACATCCAACTCTGGTATGATAAATAACGGGGCTAAAAAAGTGTATAATTATAACAAGCCGGTGTTATCCAAAGAATTTCAAAACTTGATTGCAAGAGCTTTGAGTGCCAAGGAAGTGAACTCCTGTATGGGTAGAGTAGTGGCCGCCCCTACAGCTGGGGCTTCTGGAATTTTGCCGGGTGTGCTCTACACCTTGCAAGAATTACACAACCTCACCGACCGACAAATATACGAGGGCATGCTGGTCGCTGCTGGCATTGCTTTGATAATAGAACATACTTCAAGCCTTTCAGGTGCAGTCGGTGGCTGCCAAGCAGAAACAGGAAGTGCTGCAGCCATGGCCGCAGGTGCAATCGTTTATTGCTTAGGCGGAACCCACGATGAAGTGTTTAATGCGGTTGGTATTACCATACAATGTATGTTAGGTTTAGTGTGCGACCCTGTTGCTGGACTTGTAGAAATTCCTTGCGTGGTACGCAATGCAAGTGCGGCAGCTATCGCCAATAGCTCTGCCCAAATAGCACTTGCAGGTTTAGATGCAATGATACCTGCCGATGAATGTGTGGAAGCGATGGCCGAGGTAGCTGAAAGTATGGAAACTAGATACAAAGAAACTGCGATGGGTGGCTTAGCAATGACAAAAACAGGACAGAAAATAGCTAAGCGAGTACTTATTCAAGACATTGATATTTTGCCTGATCAGGATTAGTTTTTATGAAACCCCATAATCTCACGAACCCCATCACTAGAATAATAAAACCCATACGTAAGAATAAAGGACCACATCACACTAAAAATTAACATATAAATAATCATATGCTTTTTAGACCCTCCAAAGGCCACTGCCAAAATAGCTCCTCCAGGAGGAGAAAGTAAAATGGGTGTTAAAAATGAGATGCCAATTAAGCCATATTTATTCCAAAGTTTTACAAAACGCCTGCTTTGAGGTGAAAAAACTCGTTTAAATTTAAAGAATTTAATAAATGAAGTATGCCTCAACCTCTCTCCAAAAAATCCAAAAATAGAAACCGTAGTCATCATCCCTGCAATCGTTATCAAAGTTGATGTTAAGGGATGTAAACCAGCAGCATATCCCATGGTAGGCCCAAAAACAATTTTGAGCATACATAATAAGTATATGGTGATGTAAACCAATGCTTCGTCAATCATATTAAATAAAAATTATGAAATTACTGTGTAGGTATAGTAAACGTAAATACACAGTAAAATGATTCCTTCTGCTTTTCCAAGTTTCCTTTTAATAAGCATCATTGGCAAAATAAGCAGTGTAATTCCCAGCATCCAAAACATATCAACAGAAAGAATGGTTTGATTAACCGCAATGGGTTTAATCAGGCTCGTGATTCCTAAAATTGATAAAATATTAAAAATATTAGAGCCCATTAAATTACCTAGCGCCAAATCCGTTTCTCTTTTAAAAGAGGCAACAATTGCGGTTACTAACTCAGGCAAACTAGTGCCTAATGCCAAAACAGTAATCCCAATTACACGCTGACTAACACCTAAAAAAGTTGCCAATTCTTTCGCGCCTCCGACAAACCAATCAGAGCCAAAATATAAGCCCGCACCACCAATAGCTAAATAAAATAAATCTTTATATAAACTAGAAGAAGGGCCATCTGGCAACTCCAACTCTTCTTCCATTGCAATAGCCGCAATATTTTCTTTCCGAGATTTTCTAATGATGTAAAATGTATAACTCAACAGGAACGTTATAAAAAAAACACCCTCACTTACTCCCAGTTCACCATCTCTGGCCCACCAAAATAGTAGCAACGCACTAATCATAGCTACTGGCCAATCTATTTTAATGCTATCAGCATTCACTCGCACAGGGCCTATTAACACGGTTACTCCCAATACTAACGCAAGGTTGCAAATATTTGAACCTATTACATTCCCCATTGCCAAATCGGGATTTCCACTTAATGCGGCATTTATGCTAATAAGCAATTCAGGAGCAGATGTGCCGAAGGCCACAATGGTTAAACCAACTACTAAAGGTGATATATGAGCTCTTAACGCTATACTTGATGCTCCTCGTACAAGGAAGTCTCCCCCCACGATAAGAACAAAAAGTCCTAGAATTAATAAACCAATATCCTGTAGCATATATTAAATTTTCTTCCCAAATGCGAGGTCTCCCGCATCGCCCAATCCAGGTACTATATAAAAATTATCATTTAATTTTTCATCAATAGCTGCACACCATAAAGAGATATTATCCTCTACGTTTTCTTTTAAAAAAGCCACTCCTTCAGGGGCCGCTAATACGCATAAGATTATCCAATTTTTAGGTTTCCCATAAGCTTTCAACTTATCGATAGCGTCTAACATAGACTTGCCAGTAGCCAACATAGGGTCGGTAAGGATTACCGTTTTACCTGTTAAGTCTCCTGTTGCTATATACTCTGTTCTTATGCTTTTAGAAGTTTGAAAATCTATGGTTCTATACGCACCAACAAACCCAGAATCAGCTTCATCAAATACCGATAACACCCCGTCATAAAAAGGGAGTGCCGCTCGCATAATGGAAATTATTACGGGTTGATCTTTTAATAAAGATGCAGGAGAATTGCCTAATGGGGTTTCTACCACTTCTGAAGTATAATCAAATTCTTTAGAAATTTCATAGGCCATCATTTGGCCTAGTCGCTTTAAATTATGCCTGAATTTAAAACGATCTTTTTGAAGAGATACATCTCTTAAATTAGCCAGAAAAACACTAGCAATAGAATTAGATTGGCTAAGGTTGATGGTTGTCACGCCTGATTTATAAAATGAAATTAGTAAAATGAAATGTTGACTGCGCAAGATAAATCAATTAACACCGCTATGCAAAACACTTAGTTTACATTTTACGAATTAATCAAAATGTGAGCACAAACTGCTAATTCTTGATTTATACATTACTTGTAAATAATGATAAGACGGTCATTTAAACTACCCGCTTAATTACTTTTGCAAAATGGATTTTAAACTATTAGAAACGCTCTGCAAATTTCAAGCAACCTCTGGTGATGAAAGTAGATTAAAAGAATTTCTAGTTCGCTATGTAAACAAACATTCTTCAGAATGGAAATCTGCTCCACAGGTTATAAAAGGCGAGGAGTTTCAAGATAATTTAATGCTTGTATTCGGCCAACCAAAAGTTGCCTATTATGCACATATGGACTCAGTGGGGTTTACAACTCGTTACCAAAACCAACTGATTACTATTGGCAGCCCAGAGGCTGAAAATGGAGACCAACTAGTTGGTGAAGATATCCTTGGCTTTATTGAATGCACTACTAAAATTGATGCAAATGGCAACACATTTCACGACTTTAAAAGAACCATCGAACCTGGAACATGCCTTGTTTATAAGCCCAATTTTAAACATGAAGAAGAATCTATCACATCCTGTTACTTGGATAATAGGCTTGGCATTTTTGCTCTTCTTCAATTAGCAAAAACCATCGAGCATGGTGTTTTAGTATTTTCAACTTATGAAGAACATGGTGGAGGCAGTGCTGGGTTTCTTGCTAAATACTTATACCATAAATACAACCTTATCAAAAGCCTAATTATAGATGTAACCTGGGCAACTGAAGGCATACAATTAGGTCAAGGGCCTGTTGTTTCATTACGAGATGCCTTTATCCCACGAAAAAAGTTTATTAATGAAATCACTTCCCACCTTGATGAATCTTCTTTGGTATATCAAAAAGAAGTGGAAGCAAGTGGAGGTAGTGACGGCTCGGAATTGCAACGATCTCCTTTACCTATCGATTGGTGTTTCATAGGTGTGCCTATTAATAACCCACATGCTGCAACAGAAGAAGCCAATGTTTTTGACATTATTAGGCTGATTGCACTCTTAGAAACATTATCAATCAAATTACATGACAAGTAAATAAGATACTTTAGTTTTGCACTCCACATTCAAAAAACTGAATGAAAGTTAAAGACAAAAGTTTTATTCCTTATTTAAGTGAGGAAGATATTCAGAAGAAGATAAAAAATTTAGCTTCTACATTAAATAAAGAGTATAAGGAGTCAAAACCTCTTTTTATTGCCATCCTAAATGGTGCATTTATGTTTGCCTCAGATCTCTTTAAAGAGATTAAGCTCGACTGCGAAATTTCATTTATGAAGTTATCTTCATACAATGAAATGACAAGTACGGGCAATGTTCGAGAGCTCATTGGGCTGAACGAAAACGTGTTTAATAGAGATATAATCATCATTGAAGATATAGTTGACACGGGAAATACAATGAAAAATGTGCTAGAACAATTTAAAGAGCGTGGGGTTAAAAGTGTAGAAGTAGTATCTCTCTTAATAAAGCCAGAAGCTCTTGTTAATACCGTAGATATAAAATACGTGGGATTTGAAATACCCAATAAATTTGTAGTAGGTTACGGGCTTGATTATGATGGATTTGGAAGAAATTCAAAAGCCATTTACCAATTAAAGTCGTAGCTTTAATTTTTTATATTTTTTAAGATAGGGATATGTTAAATTTAGTATTATTTGGCCCTCCAGGTGCTGGAAAAGGAACACAAAGTGAAAAGTTAATAGAAAAGTATAAGCTCACGCATATTTCTACTGGCGATTTATTTAGAAAACATATTGGAGAAGGAACTGAGCTAGGTAAAACTGCTCAAAAATTTATGGATAATGGCAACCTCGTGCCTGATGAAATTGTCATAAGAATGGTAGATGATAAAATCCACTCCAATCTAGATAGTAGTGGTTTTATTTTTGATGGTTTTCCTAGAACAATTGCCCAAGCAAAAGCACTAGATGCCTTAATGCAAAAAAACAATACCCAGATAAATACAATGTTAGCACTTGAGGTTTCTGAAGAAGAGTTAACCAAACGTATTTTAAATAGAGGTAAAACTTCAGGTCGTGCTGATGACCAGGATATTGAAAAAATTAAAACCAGGGTGAGGGTTTATAATGGTGAAACTACTCCTGTAGCAAACTATTATGATGAACAAGGCAAGCTAAATACTGTGGCAGGTGTTGGTTCTATTGGTGAAATATTCAATAACTTATCTAACTTGGTTGATACCCAATTATAATTGCTTTTATGGCCGGCTCTAACTTTATAGATCACGTAAAATTATGTGCCCGTTCGGGTGCTGGAGGAGCTGGAGCCGTTTCTTTTAGAAGAGAAAAACATGTACCTAAAGGTGGGCCAGATGGCGGAAACGGTGGGCGAGGTGGACATATTATTGTTAAAGGCACCACCAACGTTTGGACCTTAATCCATTTGCGCTACCGAAAACATGTAATTGCTACCGCTGGCGCTAATGGCGAAGGAGGCAGAAGATCTGGTGCTGAAGGCGAAGATGTAATTTTAGAGGTTCCATTAGGCACCATTGCTCGAAATGCCGAAACACAAAAAGTTGTTTTTGAAATTACCAAAATTGGCCAAGAAGAAATTTTGGCACATGGTGGCAGAGGTGGTCTCGGCAACGAAAATTTCAAAACTTCAACGCTACAAACTCCTAGATACGCACAACCTGGTGAAGAAGGTTCCGAAGATTGGTTTGTACTTGAACTAAAATTATTGGCCGATGTTGGTCTTGTTGGTTTCCCAAATGCTGGTAAATCAACCTTATTATCGGTAGTTTCAGAAGCAAAACCTGAAATTGCCAATTACGAATTTACAACCCTCGTTCCTAATCTAGGGGTTGTCGCCTATAGAAATGATCAATCGTTTGTAATGGCAGATATACCTGGTATTATAGAAGGAGCTTCTGAAGGTAAAGGGTTAGGGCTGAGATTTTTACGTCACATTGAAAGAAATAGCATATTGCTATTTATGGTAGCAGCAGATGCAGATGATATTGCAGAAGCATATCAGGTTCTTTTAAATGAACTCAAGAAGCACAATCCAGAATTACTAGATAAAAACAGACTGTTAGCCATTACAAAATCAGATATGCTTGACGATGAGCTAATAGCTGAAATAACGCCTACTTTACCCAAAGAAATTCCCCATATATTTATTTCATCCCTTACCAATTCGGGGCTAGGCAAATTAAAAGATATTATCTGGAAAGCTCTTAACTAATTTTATTACCCGCCATTCTGAGACCACGCCACGTAGAATCTTTCGCCTCAACCTAGGGTGGTCATCAGGTGACTTCTTGAGAAAACTAAATTATCGGTTATCATAAATTTTTAATAGTATTACAATGATTTTAAAATTCAACCATTTTTTCATTACCGAAGCCATTCGTATTTTAACTGAATTTGAAATTATAATTACCCCTAACCCTAATTATTTATGAAAAACCAATTACTCTTTTTCGACACCATGATTACGCCTAAGCTCATCACCTTTATTTATTGGCTAATGCTGTTAGGCTCCATATTTTATGGATTAAGCCACATATTTGGCGGTTATTTTACTCTATCTAAATTTTTAATGGGTCTTGTTTACATGGTTGGTGGTGCTATTTCGGCCAGAATTTGGTGTGAACTCCTCATTGTAATATTTAAAATAAACGAGAACCTTCAAAACCTAAGAAAAAATGACTAAGGGTACTTTTTTAACAATCATAGGAATAATCCTCCTTTTTAGCTCATGTAAAAACAGAGAAGTAAGAGAGCAGAAAGTAGGAGATAAATTGGTAGAACAGTTTTACGTAGTTGAAACCGATGATGGCAGTTTTGTGCGAGATGGAGAATATAGGACTTGGTTTCCTTCTGGCCAAATTGAACGAAACGGGCAGTATGAAGAAGGCAAGCGAGAAGGTAATTGGAAAGGATGGTATAGTAATGGCCAAATGGAATTTGACTATAATATTGTAAATGATACCCTTGTTGGCTCTTTTATAAGATGGCACCCAAATGGCCAAAAAAGAATTGAAGGGGTAAAAATCAATAATTTTCCTTGGAATGAATCTGGTGTTTGGACTTCTTGGTATGAAAACGGCCAAGTTTTATCTAAAGAAAACCACAGTAAAGAAGGTAGGCTAACTGGAATACAAACCTATTGGCATTCAAATGGTCAAAAATCAAAAGAAGTAAATTATTTAGATGGAATGAAAGATGGTTCTTTCATAACTTGGAATTACGATGGAAAGTTGGTTATTAATAGACTTTTTCAAAATGGTATGGAATTAGGTTTACCTTCAACTTTTAAATCGTCAAAGGGCTATACATTAGAATTAAAGGATGGGGTGTCTTTTAAATATAAATACCTTAAAGACATTGGGTTTTGGAAATCAAAATGGGTTTGGAAGTCGAAAGAAGGCACTTACTCTTACACAGATGATAAATTTGAATTACACAAATTTCATAAATACAAATTAAAAAAATTCAATGCCGACACGCTCATTCTTGATAAACGTACTTTTATTAAGGTGGAAAAAGCTGGCGACACAACCAAAAAATCATAACTTAACAAATGGAGTAACATCATTAAATTAATGATGTTACTCTTTAATTTTACCATTTACTTTTTACCTGATTTTCTTTATGAAACGCATCCTTATTCCCTTATTTTTATTGTTCTCCTTTTCAACTTTTGCCCAACAAGTAGAAAACGTAGTGGCTGTTTTAGAAGGAGATAAATTTGCCATTAGCTATGATTTATCAGGTGAATCTGCCCAATTATATGAAATTAAACTTTCAATTTCTAGAGACCAAGGTGGTGAGTTTAGAGAGGTTGAACAAACAACTGGCGATATTGGTTTAACTAAAGTTGGCGATAACAAAAGAGTTTATTGGAATAAAATTGAAGGGTCAAAGTATTTAGATAATGACGTAATGTTTCAAGTTGAAGCCAGTTTGCCATTAAAAGAGATGCCTCCTTCTAAAACAAGTGATAACGTTTCGGTTAAATTGTTAAATGTGAGTCAAGATGGAGGCATTCTAACAGTATCCTTTATAGCCAACATTAATGATGACTATTACTATAAAATAACCCCTAATTTTGACTATACTTTTATCGTAGATGAGTCTAATTATCAAATTGGTCCACACCAAGGTAATTTAGGTAATGCAAAAATTGATTCTTATAAAAAAATAACCAGCGGTATTCCAATAAGATCAAGTTTACTTTTTAAACAAGTTAAACCAAATAGCACCACTATCCCAGCCATCGCTATCACGTTTGTAGAAAAAAAGCTTTCTGGTTCTTCAGGCCAAGTACAAGATGTTATGAGCATGTCTACAGGTAGAAATACAAGAATTAAGAAAATTGTTTTTAAAAATGTTCCTGTAAATTTAGTTAATGGTACTGGCGGTGAAATTAGCAAACTAATTAATTTTAACAACGGATTAGAGATTGTTACAAACTCTACAAACTTGGGAGAATTTCAATTAGAAGACCAAGTTATTGAAATAAAAAAAGACACATTAATTGAATCAAAATCTGCTTCCCCAAAATACTACGGCCTCTTTATAGGCATAGATAATTACCAGTTTTCATCTGTAGATTTACCCAACCTGGATAAACCGTTAAAAGATGCAACCGCTTTACAAAATGTTTTAGTTGAGAAGTACTCACTAACTGCAGAAAATTCTACGCTATTAAAAAACCCTACCCGAGCAGACATGTTATCAGCCTTAGAAGAATTATCTCAAAAAGTAACAGCTAAAGATAATCTGCTCGTATTTTATGCTGGGCATGGCGTATGGGATGAACGATTAAATATAGGTTATTGGTTGCCTTCTGATGCCAAAATTAGTAGCAAAGGTAATTGGCTATCAAACAGTACCATTAGGGATTATATTGCAGGTATAAACACCAAGCACACCTTATTAATTACCGATGCGTGCTTTAGTGGTAGTATTTTTAAAACTCGTGGAGCTAATGCAGATGCTAGTGGTTACGCCATTTCAAAAATATATAAACTGCCCAGTCGGAAGGCTATGACGAGCGGTACGTTAACAACTGTACCAGATGAAAGTAAGTTTATGCACTATTTGGTTAAGCGACTTGAAGAAAACACAAGTAAATACTTAACTACGAGACAACTCTTTTTCAGCTTAGAAACAGCTGTATTAAACAATACAAGTACAGTACCTCAACTCGGTGTTATCCAAGATACGGGAGATGAGGGAGGTGATTTTATTTTTATAACGAAAGAATAGCTATAAAGCGATACCCTATACAGCTAATAATTCCCCTCTTTGGAGGGGTTAGGGGTGGGTTTTAATAACCACAACATTTATTTAATAGTAGTGAGAAGAAAAATCATTCCGTACAACCCTAAATTAAAACCATTAGCAAAAAAGCTAAGAAATAACATGACGCTTGCAGAAGTTTTGCTTTGGAATGAGCTAAAAAGGAAACAAATTTTAGGGTGCGATTTTGATAGGCAGCGACCTATAGATAATTATATTGTTGACTTCTATTGCAAAGAACTGTTTTTAGCAATTGAAGTTGATGGAGATAGCCATTATCATGACGATGCACCAGCTAAAGATGCAATTCGCCAGAAAAAGCTAGAATCATTAGGTGTACACTTTCTCAGGTTTCATGATTTTGATGTAAAAAATAACATCAGCAATGTTGTTAACACAATCTATGATTGGATTAAAGAACATACGAACAATCAAAACACCCACCCCTAACCCCTCCAAAGAGGGGAATACAACACATAGACATTAAAGTATATATTATCTATGCCAATTTGGCACTTGAACCTGTTTGGCAAACATATTGTATTCAAAGGGAAATGGCATTTTTGTGTTCAATTCAGACTGAATTGCTTGAATTGAACCAAGTTGAAAGTAATAACTGATGACAAAGAAGAAAAAAGACACAAAGTCACCCATAGCTGAAGAGAATTTAGCAAAAGAAGTTTCTGAAATGGAAGAAACTACAAACTCAACCGAAAAAGAAGGAACGGAAGAAGAGACGGAAGTAATTGAAATTGACGAGGTTGAAAAACTTACCGCAGATTTAGCCGAATCTAAAGATAAATATTTAAGGCTTTATTCAGAGTTTGATAATTACAGAAGAAGAACTGCCAAAGAAAAACTTGACCTGATGCAAACTGCGGGTGAACGAATAATTTCTGAGCTAATTCCAATTCTTGATGATTTTGAAAGAGGGGTAAAATCCGCTGATTCAAAAGACGAAGAAGCTGTACTTGAAGGGTTAAATCTTATCTCACAAAAATTCGAAAAAACCTTGCAAAATCAAGGGTTAAAGGAAATGGAAACTCCGGTTGGAACCGACTTCGACCCTGATATTCATGAAGCCATTACCCAAATTCCTGCACCAAAGAAAAAGCTAAAAGGAAAAATTGTTGATACCATTGAGAAAGGATATTATTTAGGAGAAAAGGTAATTCGTTTTGCCAAAGTTGTAACAGGTAGCTAATTATTATGGCAAAGAGAGATTATTACGAAGTACTTGGAGTTTCAAAATCAGCCACAGGGCCAGAGCTGAAAAAAGCATATCGAAAAATTGCTTTACAATTTCATCCTGATAAAAACCCTGATAACAAGGAAGCGGAGGACAAATTTAAAGAAGCAGCAGAAGCATACGAAGTGCTCAATAATGCTGAGAAACGTCAACGTTATGACCAATTTGGTCATCAAGGTGTAGGTGGAGCAGGCTTTGGTGGTGGCCAACATATGAACATGGATGATATTTTCTCAAATTTTGGAGATATTTTTGGTGGGCATAATCCATTTGATAGCTTCTTTGGAGGAGGCGGTGGTCGTAGCGGTGGAGGCGGTCGAAAAGGCTCGAACCTTCGTATTAAAATCAAACTTACCTTAGAAGAAATAGCCAACGGTGCCGAGAAGAAAATCAAGGTAAAACGCCTGATGGCAGCCGATGGAGTTACTTTTAAAACTTGCTCGTCTTGCCAAGGTCAAGGCCAGGTTAAAAAGGTAATGAATACGATGTTAGGTCAAATGGTTTCAGCAGCTACTTGCCCAACATGTTCGGGTTCTGGCCAAATTATAGATCAACGTCCAGCTGGTGTAGATAGTTCTGGTTTACAGTCCAAAGAAGAAGTAATTACACTTAACATCCCTGCAGGAGTTAGCGATGGCATGCAGTTATCTATGGGAGGCAAAGGCAACGAAGCCCCTGGTGGAGGCATGGCCGGAGACTTACTAATTTTAGTAGAAGAAAAGGACCACGATTACTTAAAAAGAGATGGATATAATGTCGTATTCGATCTCTATGTAAATTTTGTAGATGCTGCATTAGGAACATCGGTAGAAGTACCAACCATTGATGGCAAGGTTAAAATAAAAATTGATGCTGGCACACAAGGTGGCAAAATTTTAAGATTAAGAAATAAAGGAATTAAAGACATTAATGGTTATGGCCGTGGTGATCAACTAATTCACGTTAATGTTTGGACGCCAAAAAATTTAACAAGCAGCGAAAAACAAACACTGGAATCACTTAGAGATTCAGATAATTTTATACCTAAACCGGGTAAAAATGATAAAGGGTTTTTCGATAGAATGAAAGAGTTCTTTAACCAGTAATTGGGGCCCAAGGAGCTGCATTTTTGGCCTTTTTTTCAACTTCTGGATTTAATTTGATATTATTGAAACCATAAGTAAGAAAGCACGTATTTAAGAAGCATGTGGCGATACTTTTTTTTCTTGGGGTTCTTATGCGTGGCAAGTAACTCCTTTGCTCAAGTTCAAAAACATTTTAAAATTGAACATAACAACCGATATAAATCGGTTACACTAAATTATGGATCGTCATCTGGGGTTTGTTACGTAAGCCCAGGAGAATCTGATGAACCTATTGCGGTTTATTCAGATAGAGATATTGATGAATTTAACCACACATTTAATAAGTCCACGTACGACAGTGATCTAGAAATAAACCTTTCTCTTGAAGACAAAAACAAACAAACTTTTAGTCAATCTATTTCTAATAAGGTTTTTAGTACTTCAAGCCCTGAAGACAACACGTGGAAAGTATTTCTAGCAGAAGACATTCCATATCGTTTAAATTTAAAGTTTGGAGTAGGAGCAGCTTTTATTGATTTGTCGGGAATAAAAGTTAACAACTTTAGTGTTAGAACAGGTAGCGCAGATGTAAACATTGGCTATTTAACTAATATGCCTAACCCTGTGGTTATGGATACCTTTAATATCAAGGTGGATTTGGGAAATGTAGTGGTTCGTAAACTTTATATGTCACGCGCAGAATACATACATGCCGAAGTTGGTTTTGGCTCCATGCAGTTGGATTTAACCGAGCCTCCATCGGTGCCAAGCCATGTGAAAGCAAGTGTAGGCGCAGGAACACTCGAAATACTAATTCCTAAAAGTGATTGTTCGGTAATTATTAAAATTAAAGACTCAATGCTTTGTGATGTACACTTAACTAAATCATTTAGAGAAATCAGCAATAATGTTTTTGTAAATAAAGAGTATGATGAAAATGCCAGTAACCAGTTGACATTTGATGTTGATGTATCCTTAGGCGATATAATTTTCAAAGAAAAACGTTAGCCCCCTTCTTATTAAAAATTATCACTTCGCTAGAACCCACATTTTCTAGTTAAATTTCTTACTTTTATTTCATAAAATTAACTTCTATGAAATACAACAGACTTGGTAAATCAGGATTGCAAATAAGCCAACTTTCATTGGGCTCTTGGCTCACTTTTGGCTCTAAAATTAGTGATAAGGTTGCCGAAGAATTAATGGTGTATGCTTATGAGCATGGAATAAACTTCTTTGATAATGCAGAAGTCTATGCACATGGTAGATCTGAAATTGCCATGGGGAAGATTCTAAAAAAACAAGACTGGCTAAGAGATAGCTATATTGTATCGAGCAAAGCCTTTTTTGGAGACAAGATTGACCCAAAACCAACACAACATGGCTTAAGTAGAAAACATTTAACCGAAGCTTGTGAAGCTGCCATTAAAAGGCTTCAAGTGGATTATTTAGATCTATACTATTGCCATAGACCCGACAAACAAGTGCCTATGGAAGAAGTTGTGTGGTCCATGCATAACCTGATACAACAAGGCAAAATTCTATATTGGGGCACTTCCGAATGGAGTGCGCAAGAAATAATGGCAGCCCATATGGTAGCCAAAGAAAACCACTTAATTGGCCCCATCGTTGAACAGCCCCAATACAATATGTTTGTTCGTGAAAAAATGGAAGTTGAGTACAAACAAATATTTGCAACTATAGGGATGGGAACCACCATTTGGTCGCCCCTTGCTTCAGGAGTATTAACGGGCAAGTACAATCAAGGTGATTTTAAAACATCAAGGTTAGGAGAAGAAAGATTGGAGTGGTTAAAAGACGCTGTTCTAACCGATGAAAATATAGATAAAACCACCCAGCTTATAACGCTATCGGCCGATTTAAACATGAGTGTAACTCAATTGGCAATTGCATGGTGCCTAACGAATGAAAACGTAAGTACAGTAATGTTAGGTGCATCTGAGTTATGGCAATTAAAAGAAACTATTGAATCAACTGATAAAGTAGCGTTTCTCACAACTGAAGTATTGGAAAAAATTGAGCTAATTCTAAATAACAAACCTCAACAACCACAGTTTTAGTACAAATAGAAATGTACTCTTAAAATGTAAAATCTAAAAGGTTTCCTATTTTAGCGGTATGAGTGTTACATTAAGAAAAGGAGTTGAAGCTGACTTACCTCGGGCGTTAGAACTTATTAAGGAACTAGCCTTATTCGAAAAAGCACCTGAACAAGTAATTAATACCGTAGAACACATGAAAAATGATGGCTTTGGAGCCAAGCCTGTTTTTTGGTTTTTCGTAGCAGAACACAAAGGAGAAATAATTGGTATAGCAATTTATTTTTTAAGATACTCAACATGGAAAGGTGTTCGCTTATATTTAGAAGATTTAATTGTTACTGAAAAAGCCCGAGGTATTGGTGCCGGAAAATTGCTTTTTGAAGCATGTATCAATGAAGGCAAGGCAAAAGGCTATTCGGGGATGACCTGGCAAGTACTTGACTGGAACACATCGGCATTGGATTTTTATAAAGCCTACAAGGCTGACTTGGATGGAGAGTGGGTGAATGGTGCCATTGATTTTTAACCCCACACTTGATACACTAATTAGTCATTCTGAGAGCGGTGTTTAAAAAAACCAGCGGAGGGAAATGAAGAAAAATTGTAACGATGTATCAAAATGCCAACTGTTTAAATTTCAAAAAGTAGAAGATTCCTCCTCCCTCGGAATGAAAAAAGTTAAATTTGATCACTTGATAAACTCACACGTCAATGGTAATTTATTTCTGAATCTATTAAATCTAAAGTAAGGTGCTGAAATAATTTCAGAATGACTTTTTATTACAGACGCATAAAATGAAAATATCTCTCAAACTAATTGGTCTATTTTTGGGGCCATTGCTATTTGGGATCGCATTGCTAATGCAATCCTCTGGGTATTTAAACCCAATTGCTTGGCGTGTATTAGGCGCTGCAGCTTGGATGGTGACTTGGTGGATAACTGAGGCTGCACCCATGGCCGTTACAGCCTTACTGCCAATAATATTATTTCCTGCGTTAGATGTATTTACCTTAAAAGAAGCAACCGCACCTTATGCTAGCCCTATCATTTTCCTATTTATGGGAGGTTTTCTTCTAGCCCTAGGGCTAGAAGAACATGGATTACATAAACGAATTGCACTTGGTTTAATAAAGATCACTGGAACAAGTGCCAATGGCATTATTCTAGGATTTATGTTAGCTACTGCTTTTTTAAGCATGTGGATAAGTAATACTGCCACCACCATAATGATGCTCCCAATTGCATTATCCGTAATCAACTTGGTAAAACACGATTCGATAGATACTACAGGGTTTAATCATTTTTCCATAGCACTCATGTTAGGCATTGCCTATGCTGCTAATATTGGTGGTGTAGCCACCATCATAGGCACACCACCAAACGTGGTATTTGTTGGTTATGCAGAAGAATTGCTTCATACCGAAATTGGGTTTGCAGATTGGATGATGGTGGGAGTGCCTGTAAGTATGCTCCTTTTATTAATTACCTACTTATTACTTACCCAAGTGGTGCATAAAAACAAGTTAGGTAAAATGAGTAATGCAGAAGCATTAATCGATGATGAACTAAAAGCACTTGGAAAATGGAAAGCAGAAGAAAAAATTGTCGCAATAATATTTGGCCTAACCGCCTTCATGTGGATTTTCAAAGCCCCTCTAAACAACCTCATTGGATTTTCCTTACTTAATGATACTGTTACGGCAATGATTGGAGGTGTTCTCATGTTTGTTATTCCCCTAGACCTAAAAGGAAAAATCAACTTATTGCATTGGAAAGCTACTCAGAGACTTCCTTGGGGCATTCTTTTACTCTTTGGAGGAGGAATGACCCTTGCCAAAGCAATGGAGCAAGCTGGGTTAGTAAATATTATTGCAGAAGTAATATCTCAAAACCATTTCTCAGTATTGTTAATATTTCTAATTCTTATCACAACCATGCTTTTTATGACAGAGCTTATGAGTAATGTAGCTTTAGCCACTATATTTATTCCTATCGTAATGGCGATCGCCACGGGCGTAAACATTAACCCACTGTTACTTTCAATTCCAGTTGCCATGGCGGCAAGTTGTGCTTTTATGATGCCTATTTCTACACCTCCAAATGCCATTGTTTTTTCAAGCGGTCACGTTAAAATTTCGCAAATGGTTAAAGTGGGCATTTGGTTAAATATTCTTTCGGTAATTGTGTTACTTGGTGCTGCTTTTAGCTTAATAGAATGGGTGTTTGGATAAGAAAGTTCACTTAAGCAAAACTTTTTATTCTTTCATTTCCTCTTTAATTCTTTTCTCTTCTTCCGTTTCGGGGGGCGCATTATAATTTTGCCAGAACACGGGATTATAAGGAATCTCATACTTATATAAATCGGTTTCTCTCGTTATTCTATTTTTTTCTTTGTCACTAATTGTATCTCGCACATTGGTAAGTTTAACCTGTCGTTTTATCTCGGTAATATCTCCTTCAGTATCCATTGTTAACCTATAATCGTTAATGGTATGTATGTACCAATAGCCATCGTCTAACTGTATAAAATCCACGTATTCATTCCATTTTAAATAGCGAAAGATATTTTTAGACAAAACTGGTGATCTATCATCACTTTCGTGCCATTGATTTATGGCTACTAATGCAAAATTATCTGTTGTAATATACATCGATGTAAGGATTTTATTAACCCCTTTGGACGTAACTAAGAGTTTAAAAACTTCGTGGTTTCTATACGTGGTATAACCCACTAATTCCATATCATAATTTTTAAAATTACTCTTTTTTAAATACCTTTTGGGGCCAGTTAACCAATGTAGAACACCAATGCCATTGCCCCCTTCAAAAGCGCTATCTATATTAAATCCAGGTCTCTTTTGATTAATAAACAAGTCGTAATTATAAGGGTTTTGCTTTTTATTGCTAAACCCTTCGCCCACTAAGTCTGCAACAATTTCGAGGTAGCGGATAGCTTTATCATTTACACTAAAAACCTCTTTATAATAAATTTCTTTACTAAATTTTTCTTGGGGATAATTCTGTTTAATGTTAGCTGCTACATTTATTAATATTTGGGTAGCCTCTACAGAAGTTACTGTAATAGCTTCTAGCATAAGTTGATCTTCTTCAAGGTAAATAACCAAAGGTTTACTATTTGAACCAACATTAATTTGGGCAGACTTAAAACCAATGGAAGAGATAGTTATGTTGTTATTTTTAAATCTCCCCAAAATGTGAAATGCAAATTCTCCCCTTTCATTACTTGTAGTGCCAATGCCATTTCCTTGAAAATAAATATGTGCATTATATACAGGTAAAGAGTCTGTTCTTTGCAGCACTCTTCCTCTTAAACTAAGTTGTGCTTCAGCAATTACTATTACAAAAAGTGACAAAAGAAAGAAGATAAAAACTGTTTTTTTCATTATCAATTTCGTTAATATCTTTTAAAGATAAAGGATATTTATTTAGAGGATTTTAAAAGCGAATTAAGTAAATTTACTATAGAAGATTACTCGCAACTTTCCAATATCTATAAAAGTTTCAGAATGGCAGCAAAGAAAAAAGAGAATAAAATATTTGTTCTAGATACAAGCGTAATTATATACGAACACAACTCCATTCTTAATTTTGATGAACACAATGTAGGTATTCCCATTACCGTGCTAGAAGAACTTGATACTTTTAAAAAAGGCAATGACTCCCGAAATTATGAAGCGCGTGAATTTACGCGTTTAATAGATAAGCTATCTAAAAACTATAGCCTCCAAGATTGGATTCCATTAAATGGCTCTTCTAAAAAAGGAGCTTTTAAAGTATTGATGTCTTCTGAAAGCAAGGTAAATGCTTCCGAAATTTTTGGTGAGGACAAACCAGACCATCGAATTTTAAATGCCGCCTTACAGTTGCAAGAACAGGAGAAAGACAAAAAAATTATTCTTGTTACTAAGGATATTAACCTAAGGTTAAAAGCAAAATCGCTTAATTTAACTTCCGAAGATTATAGTACAGGAAAAATTCAGAACGTAAGTTCCCTTTATACAGGTAAAAGCACCCACCAAAGAGTAGATGTAGAAATTATTAATCAAATTTATGAAACACTTGGAGTGGAACAAGATTTGGTGCTCCCAAAATATAAAGTGAAAGATAACGAGTTTCTTATTCTTAAGAATGGGAAAAAATCAGTACTAGCTTATAAAAATCCAATTGAAAATTTAATTGAGCGGGTTGATAAAAGAACGGTTTACGGAGTTAAGCCAAGAAATGCAGAACAGGCTTTTGCCATAAGTGCCATATTAAACCCAGATATAAAACTAGTTACTATAAGTGGGGTTGCAGGTACAGGAAAAACCCTAATTGCTTTGGCCGCAGCAATGGAACAAAAAAAGGAATACAAACAAATTTATTTAGCTCGCCCCATTGTGCCCTTAAGTAATAAGGATATTGGGTATTTGCCAGGCGATTTTAAGTCGAAGCTAAACCCTTACATGGAGCCTCTTTGGGATAATTTAAAATTTATCCAAAACCAATGGAACGAAACCGATAAAGAGTTTGGTAAAATTACCGATATGGTAAATCAAGAAAAGCTTGTTATTACACCTTTGGCTTTTATTAGAGGTAGAAGCTTTTCAAACATCATCTTTATCGTAGATGAAGCTCAGAACTTAACTCCGCACGAAGTAAAAACTATTATTACTCGTGCTGGCGAAAATTGCAAAATCATATTAACTGGCGATGTAAATCAAATAGACACCCCCTATTTAGATTCGCAAAGTAATGGGCTAAGTTATTTAATAGATCGTGTAGATAGCCATCCCTTATATGCCCACATTACTTTAGAAAAAGGGGAAAGATCGGAACTTGCCAATTTAGCTAACGAGCTATTATAATTTATCCAACACTTTATCAACCACTTTGGGTACAGCAATTCTATAACCAAGAAAAATTCTAAATTCTGCCAATGTGTTTCCCAAAATTAAATTGGCTGGTAATGCCGTCTGATTATTGTCTAAAATGAGATAAGCCCCTGCATACCATTTCTCTATATTATATCCAATACCTGCCCTTACCATTAATTTGAAATTAGCCGTAAACCTAGGATTCTCTTTCCCATCATCGCTATAAACCGCTCCTAACGGGAAAGTTACCCCTGGATACATACCTGCTGAAGCATAAAAATCTTTGTAAACCAGTGTATAAGAATAGCCAAAAAGCTGCCCTAGCAAAGCAATATTAGCTTTATTGATCTGAGCCTCAGGCTTAAAAGTATCATCTACAATACTTGAATCTGCTTTTAGATGATAAAAGTAAAGAGAGGAAATTGCCATAAATGAACCTGCACTTTTTTTCAATTTCCCATCCAATACAAAAGTTACTTTGGGCGTGTACCTATCCCAGTTAAAGGGTATTGTATAATTAAAACCCCACCCAACGGTTTGTATATCTTGCCTCTGAGGGTATGGCATATTTGGTTGCCAATTAGGCGTATTATCAGTTGGGTTTGCCACATAATAACCTTTATAATACCTCAAATATCCATCCATAAGGGTCCTCTTCAAGTAAGCACTTCCTTTTAAATTAAACTCTTTGGTAGATCCAAATCTACTATTATCCCTTTGTGTAAAATCCGGGTTTAGCGTCATATCTACAGCCAGCGATTTATAGGTAAACCCTACTCCAATACCATAATGTTCATTTGCTTTGTACACATATTTTTGGCCTGTTTTAGCATCTCTAATGCTAAACTGCTCTACCCTTTTAGGAATAACAAATCGTAACGCAAGCTTGGAATTAAAGCTTTCAATATAATTGGTATCATAATGGTATGACTCAATTTCTGGAAAAGAAATCTTGTTGGATTGCCCACGAGCTAACGCTGAAATGATAACAAAAAAAATGATATGAGATGCTCTCATTAATAACAGTGCTGTCAGAAAATAATTATGTATAAACGCCAAAAATAGCATCTAATTATCAGAGTATCTTTATAAAAAGAGATGCCAATTACTTTTATGCAAGCTAATCATTTTCAACCTGGAGCTCATCAGGTAACATTTCGGCCACCCCTAACCACGACCAGTATCCATACTCAATTATATATTTATTATTGAGTATAAGGCCATTCTGGGTAAATAGCAGCTTCGAGTTTCTACTATACAAATACGAAGTTTGATTGTTTGTACTTTGTGTTGACATTTGAAAGTTCCCTTTAGGAACTAGATCTGCCTTTGGCCCCTGAAATGCAAATGATGTTGGAGATTTGTTAGTTGCTAAATAAGCGCGCTGGGGCGCTTTTTTAGTATATACTATTTTCAAGTATTTAGGGATTGATAACTTATTAGGTGATTTCAAGAGCTTTGACTCCCTTCTTCGGATTGTAGGCGTAAATCCAATTTCGGGACTAAACTCAGCTTCGTACACTTCAAACCCTTCACTTTCTAATTTTTGCCTATCTAATGCTAACAAAAAATGCTTCTTCGAACCTAAAAATGTTTTTTTTCTATTTCTATTCCATTGCTCACCTTCAGTAGAAGTTGTAGGGTTAAGCTCATCAAAATACACAAAGCCTTGATAATGCAACCGATCCACTTTTAGGGTAAAATCCGTTAAGTGAAAAGTTAATTTATACCCTAAAGCATTATTGATAATATGGATTGGTTTCACCGATTTAGCAATAATTTCTCCGCTCTCGCCTTTAGAGACATCCACCACCCAGGGGTTGGTAATGGTACAATAACCCGCATTTTCAGTAGTGCCTAAAAAAGATTTTTCAAATTTCTTATACAGGCGTTTCCACTTTTTATCTTCGGTAGAGTTAACAGAAACTTCTTCTAATTGATTCGTTAATGCAGTTAAGCTAATTCTTAAGTTCTTTGATTCTGGCGTAAACTCAACTTTCTGGCTTTGATACCCCACATAACTGATAAGCAATTCTCCGTAGGTATTTGGTGGAGTCAGCAAAAATTTGCCATCCCCATCTGAAACCGTTCCTTGCAAGGAGTTAATGATATAAATATGTGCTCCTGCTAAAGGAAGGTTAGTGCCATTTTCTACAATTGTGCCTTTGAGTTCTTGCCCTGCAAGAAGCATTGATACAAAGTACAAGTATATAAGAAGTATTCCACGTAACATAATCCACTAACAACCGATAACTTAGAATGGTTCTACCCAAACAACTCTCCAAATACATGCTTTAAAAGCCCAAAAGGCTTTATGTTGATTTTGTATTTGCTAGCATCCACCCCTTTGTTGTATTTAGAAATAAATATAGTTGAAAAACCAAGCTTTTCAGCCTCTGAAATTCGGTTTTCAATGCGGTTTACTGCCCTTAATTCCCCTCCTAAACCTATCTCAGATGCAAAGCAGAATTTCTCATTTATAGATAAATCATGCAAAGAAGATAGCAGCGCCACGCAGATCGCCAAATCAATGGCAGGGTCGTCCACTTTAATGCCTCCTGCCATATTTAAAAATACATCTTGCGTACCCATTTTTAGACCTGTTCGTTTTTCTAAAACTGCTAAAAGCATGTTGAGCCTTCGGCTATCAAAACCAGTTGAGCTACGCTGAGGTGTACCATAAGCGGCTGTGCTCACGAGTGCTTGTATTTCAATTAAAAGGGTACGGTTGCCTTCCATGGTTGCCCCTATGGTAACACCACTTACCCCTACATCGCGTTGCGAAATTAGTATTTCAGAAGGGTTTGCTACTTCTCGCAAACCCTCGGCCTGCATTTCGTAAATACCCAGTTCAGAAGTAGAGCCGAACCTGTTTTTGGTCGTTCGCAAAATACGATACACCATATTACGATCGCCTTCAAACTGCAACACGGTATCAACCATATGTTCCAGCACTTTGGGGCCTGCCAAACTACCATCTTTGGTAATATGGCCTACTAAAAACACAGGCGTGTTTGTAGTTTTTGCATATTGCATTAACTCCCCTGCGCATTGCCTAACCTGTGCCACACTGCCAGGTACTGATTCTATTTTAGCCGAAGCCAATGTTTGTATAGAATCAACGATTAGCACATCGGGCTGCACTTGCTTTATTTGAGAGAATACTTTTTCAATAGATGTTTCACTTAGAATAAAAGTTGTTTCGCTTGGCGTTTTTGTAATTCGGTCTGCCCGCAACTTAATTTGCTGCTCGCTTTCTTCTCCCGAAACATAGAGCACTTTCTGTTGAAGCTTTATTGCCAATTGCAACATTAGCGTTGATTTGCCAATGCCTGGCTCACCACCAATAAGAACCAAAGAACCGTTTACAATGCCTCCTCCTAATACACGGTTTAATTCATTATCATGGCAGCTAATTCGAATCTCATCAGCGTGTTCTATTGCGTGAATCGGTTTGGGCGTATTCGATTTCGAATCACCATCATCCCAAACAGGTTTCGCTTTCGCGTCTTTTGAAATAACCTCTTCCACAAAGGAGTTCCATTGATTACATGATGGGCATTTACCTATCCATTTTGCGGATTCGTATCCACAGTTTTGACAGAAAAAAGAGGAGCGTGTTTTGGCCAAGTTGTTTTTTTTACTTCAAAGATAAACTTTATAATCACGAGTAGAAAAAAGGTTAAAAAATTGCTCTAATTTTGTGAAGTGCAGAAAATTTATTGGACTTTTTTGAACGTCAATAGATGCAATTATAACTAGCTGTATAACAAGTTGATAGATTTACTTATTTCAATCATAAATTCTTTGCCTATATTCTCGCAAGAGGGTTTTTGATAAATTTCAGATATTAAAATTTTAGTTTTAAAACGTGATAAATAGCGCATTTTTTGATAAACTTATAGTCGGAATTCACTGGCTCCAACAATCTTAACCAAATACCTATGCCTGCCACCACTACTGTTAGTAAAGATGCAAATACATTAGAACTTTTTTCAACGATTTCTTCTCCTGAAACAACGCAAGAAACTTCAACAGATAAGCCTGTTGATCAGGAAAAAATGGACGAACGTAAAAGATTACTAAATCAAGAAGCGAATTCAAAAACATACACGAGAGAAGAAGCATTAGAAGCTTCGATGGCATATTTTAAGGGAGATGATTTAGCAGCAAATGTTTGGATAAACAAGTATGCATTAAAAGATTCTGCAGGTAACCTTTATGAGAAATCTCCACAGCAAATGCACGTTCGTTTGGCAGAAGAACTAGCTCGCATAGAAAGTAATTATCCTAACCCCTTATCGGAAGAAAAAATATTTGAATTAATAAAGGATTTCAAATACATCATTCCGCAAGGTGGCCCAATGTCGGGTATTGGTAATAACCACCAATATGTGTCGCTATCTAATTGTTTTGTAATTGGGCCAGGAAATAAATCGGACAGTTACGGTTCAATTCTACTTACCGATGAAGAACAAGTGCAGTTGATGAAAAGACGAGGTGGTGTTGGGCATGATTTAACACATATACGACCCAAAGGAACTTCGGTCATGAATAGTGCGCTTACTTCTACGGGTGTTGTGCCTTTTATGGAGCGTTATTCGAACACAACTAGAGAGGTTGCTCAAGATGGTCGAAGAGGAGCTCTTATGCTCTCTATTTCAGTAAACCACCCAGATTCGGAATCATTTATTGATGCCAAGCAAGATAAAACCAAAGTAACAGGAGCGAATGTATCGGTAAAAATTTCTGATGACTTTATGAACTCGGTTGAATCTGGTGAAGATTTTGTTCAAAAATTTCCGGTAAATAGCGATAACCCATCCATTGAGAAAAAAACAAATGCGAAAGGGTTATGGGATAAGATCGTCCACAACGCTTGGGCATCTGCAGAGCCTGGAGTTTTGTTCTGGGATACTATCATCAAAGAATCAATCCCCGATTGTTATAGCGATCTTGGTTTCGAAACTATCTCTACAAATCCGTGTGGAGAGATTCCTTTATGTGCTTACGATTCGTGTCGATTGCTGGCCGTTAATCTATATAGCTATGTAGATCAGCCTTTTACAGCACAAGCCTCTTTTAATTTTGAGAAGTTTAAGAGTCACGTGCGAATTGCACAAAGATTAATGGATGACATAGTTGATTTAGAAGCTGAAAAAATCGATGCTATTTTAGCCAAAATAAATAACGACCCTGAGCCCGAAGAAATTAAGAAAAGCGAACGCCAGCTTTGGGAAAAAATTAAAAAGAAAACACTTCAAGGTAGAAGAACAGGATTAGGAATTACGGCCGAAGGAGATATGTTGGCTGCGTTAGGCATTACGTATGGTACTGATGAAGCTACTTCCTTTGCCGAAAACGTACAAAAATCATTGGCGTTGGCTGCTTATGCGTCCTCAGTAGAAATGGCCGGAGAAAGAGGTGCCTTTGAAATATACAATCCTCAAAGAGAAAACAGCAATCCTTTCATAAACAGAATAAAAGGTGCTGAACCTGACTTATATAAAACAATGGTTGAAAAAGGACGTAGAAATATTGCGCTTCTTACCATTGCTCCAACGGGGACCACTTCTTTAATGACCCAAACCTCTTCTGGCCTAGAACCTGTTTTTCAGGTGTCATACAAAAGAAGGAAAAAGGTTAATCCTACTGATAAAGATTCAAAAGTTAGCTTTACGGATGAAACAGGGGATTCTTGGGAAGAATACTTTGTGGTACACCATAAGTTTAAAATATGGTTAGAAACTAAAGGGTATTCAGAAGATCAAATAACTGCTCTTAGTGATAAAGAAATGGAAGAACTAGTACTTGCATCTCCTTATAATAAAGCAATGGCCAACGATATTGATTGGATAAAGAAAGTGCAGATGCAAGGCAAAGTGCAGAAATGGGTTGATCATTCTATTTCGGTAACTGTAAACGTGCCTAAAGAAACTCCAGAAAAAGTTATTAACGACATTTACATGGAGGGTTGGAAAGAGGGTTGTAAAGGAATGACCGTTTACCGTGATGGCTCTCGAGATGGCGTTTTAGTTTCTAAGGAAGAAAAGAAAATTGCTCCCGAAGAGTTTTCTGAAACCGCTGCACCCAAAAGGCCGAAGATTTTAAAAGCAAAAATTATCAGATTTAATAATAACCACGAAAAGTGGTTGGCGGTTGTTGGAATGCTTAATAACAAGCCTTACGAAATTTTTACGGGTAAAGCAGAGGATGCCTTCCATTTACCTAACTACGTATCTACAGGCGAAGTAATTAAAAACTTAGATGGCAACAACACCAAGCGTTATGATTTTAGGTATAAAGATAAAGATGGATTTAACGTAACCATTGAAGGGTTATCTCGGTCGTTTACTACTGAGTTTTGGAACTATGCCAAGCTAATTTCGGGCATGTTACGCCACGGAATGCCATTAAAATATGCCATTAGTTTAGTAAACAACCTTGACTTAAACGATGACTCGTTAAACACATGGAAAAATGGGGTAGTGAGGGCTTTATCTAAAATGCTGCCAGATGGCTCTAAACCTAAAAACACAACATGTACTGAGTGCGGTGAAGATGGCCTAATTTACGAAGAAGGATGCCTAAACTGTAAGAGTTGTGGATATTCTAAATGTGGGTAACGAACAGCTTCAATACAACACCAGTGGGGTGTAGTTAAAACTTGTTTTTTCATTTATAACAGCTTAAAATTAAGAGGGTTTTCACTACTTCTAAACGGTAAGTTTTGGGGGGGGAGCTTACACTGGTGTTAAGTCTCAAGCTTTCGAACGTCATGCTGAATTCAGCTCAGCATCTCATGGCCACTCAGTACATTCCGAAACCTGTTACCATTTACAGATTAAAAAGGGGATGCCGGAACAGGTCCGACAAAGCATTAAATAGTAAATGTCCCCGTTCCGATAATTATCGAAATTGCGGGGGCTCCTTTTCCTTGATATTATTTACTGTCATTCCCTTCAGCTGAGCTTATTTAAAAATTCCCTTCTCAGAATGACTAAACCGTGACCAGTGACTTGTCACTAGTTAATTATCTTTTGTTGGTTAATACTTGCTAATTGTTCCATTGAGATTATCCTTCCGTGAATTTCTCTAACAACTTTATACAGGCTTTTTGAGCCTTAATGAGGTCCTTATATATATTCATATCTTGTTTTAATTCATCAGAAGCACTAAAGGCATTTACTGCTTTAATGAAATACTTTTTAGCTTCTATGTTTTGATTTAGCATACTACATGCTTCTCCGGTAGTCAAAAAATCTACATAACCAGGGGTTTCCTTTTGCCCTACTAGCTCAATAATTTTTAATAAACTGGTTTCAGCTTTAACCCGATGTTTTTCGGCAAATTCTATGGGCAAGTTATAATCGGTATAAAGCAAAAAATGCGTGGAGCCCTTACTTTTAAGGTAAACGACATTTTCTGAATCTAAAACTAACGCTTCGTTAAAATTTTTCAGCGCTTCTTGCTCTTTTCCTTTTGTATGATGAAGGGCCACTCCTTTGAAATGATATCCTTCTCCACTTTCAGGCGCCAATTTAATAATCACATCTGCGTACGAAGCCAACTCAACAAAATTTTTGGTTCTTACCAAGCACTGGCAAGCCAACAGCCTAAGCGCTAGGTTTTCAGGATCCTTTTCTACTTGAACAAGCATTTTATTTAATGATGGCTTCACCTTGCCAGAATAATACAAAGCTTTAAGTGTTTCGTACGTATCACTTACTGCCACTTTCTTTTTCCCCATAACCCCTTTACTCATTGGTTTTAAAAATTATATATTAATCTAACACCTAGCTCGTTGGTGTTGTTTATCTAACAAGAAGACAATAGTACAAATCGAAAGACTCATATATGATTTTAGCGGATTCTATTTATTTATCATAAGTTAAAAACTTGCTTCATTTACCTGGTTTACGATGGTATAATTAAGCAACGGCAGGCATTTAAAAGTGTGAATAATTATTAGCCACTTAGCTTTATTATAAGAATTGTGTTCTCGATTTGCTTGGATTAGATTACCCCAACAAATCGCTGATATCGTTTTTGCTAAGGTTTTTTACAAAACTACTTTCGGTAGAAATTAAGTCTTTGGCAAGTTTAAGCTTACGGTTTTGCAATTCAAGAATTTTTTCTTCCACCGTGTTTTTAGTTATAAACTTATAGGTAAAAACTCTCTTCTTTTGGCCTATGCGATGCGCTCTATCAATAGCCTGTGCCTCAACTGCAGGATTCCACCATGGATCGAGTAAAAACACATAGTCGGCCTCTGTGAGGTTTAGGCCCAAGCCTCCGGCCTTTAAAGAAATTAAAAACACTTTTACATTATCATTTTCCTGAAAACGCTCTACCTGTTCTTGCCTATTTCGTGTAGCTCCATCTAAATAACAGTAATCAAACCCTCTTGCTTCGATTAATTCCTTTACAATGGTTAAATGCTTCACAAACTGGCTAAACACTAAAATTTTATGTCCTTCTGATAATGTGTTGCTTAACATATGCATCATATCATCCAGTTTGCCAGAATCTCCTACATATGCTGGATCGGCCATTTTAGGATGGTTTGCTATTAACCGCAACTTGGTTAAACCCTGCAATAACATCATTTGAGATTTACCCATACCGTGTTTATCAATATGTGATAAAATCTCATTTCTATACATATTTTTGGTCTCCTCATACATTTCCTCTTGCATGGTTGTCATCACGGAGTAATGTATATTTTCTACCTTTTCTGGCAAATCTTTTGCTACTTGCGATTTATGCCTCCGCATAATAAATGGCTTTATTAGGCTATATAGCTTATTAGATTTCTCCTCGCTGTTTTGTTTTTCAATAGGAATTTGAAACTGCTTTCTAAAAAAACTTTGATGCCCTAATAACCCAGGATTTATAAAGCTCATTTGCGACCACAAATCCATTGTGCTGTTCTCGATGGGCGTACCTGTTAGAATTAGCCGGTGTTTCGAATTTAACTCTTTTACCGCTTGCGATATATTGGAGGTGGGATTTTTAATGGCCTGTGATTCATCAAGAATGGTATAATTAAAGGTGTATTTTTTAAGAATATCTAAATCTCTTCTAATTATTCCATAAGATGTTATAACCAAATCATACCCTTTAAATTGGTTTGTATCTTTAACTCTATTTACACCTGTATAATTAAATACTTTTAGATTGGGTGTAAATTTTTTGGCCTCTTTTTGCCAGTTATACACAAGGGATGTGGGCATTACCAGCAACGATGCGATTTCAGCTCCCCCTTCTTTTTGCGATTGTAAAAGGGCCAATGTTTGAACCGTTTTTCCAAGCCCCATATCATCTGCTAAACAGCCCCCTAGGCTGTATTGATTCAAAAACTGTAACCAATCGTACCCTGCTTTTTGATAGGGTCTAAGCGTTCCTTTAAATTTTTCTGGTAACGGATGCTCCTCAATCTGAGCAAAATCTTTGAGTTGGTGAAGTTTCTTGTTCATCACAACTTTTGAGTGTTCCGCCATTTCAAGTTCATGCACCAAGGCTAAGTGATGCTTTTTAAGTATTGGTTTCTCATCGGTATCATCTTCTGAGAAATAGAAAAGTTCAGAATAATCATTTAACCAACTAGATGGAATAACGGCAACCTCCCCATTGGGCAGTGAAAACTCATTTTTACCCTTCAAAATGAGCTTTCTTAATTCTTTAAACGGTATTTCATAATCACCAAATAAAATAATCGCTTTAATATCAAACCAATCAATATTTTCGTTTATATCTATTTTTATCGTAGCCGAACCCACAAAATAGCGTCTCTCTCCCTGCTGATCTTGAATTAATTCAATCCCGTGCTCTTCAAGCTTTTCGATATGTTCCTGAATCCAACCAAATGCTTTACCTGAGGCCAAAACCCCTTTGCCTTCTGATAATTGCAATTTTGACTTTTCTAAAAACTTAATGCAACTTGTTTCAAATTTCTGATTTCTAGTTATACGATAAAAAGTGTAATGCCCCTCTTCATTAATAACATTTACAAGTACACTATTTTTATTGCTAGGCTTTATACTTACATCTTCATAATCGAACATTAAACTAAAAACGAATTTCTCTGGCTCCAATAATTTCTCTTCCGAATTTCCATTCGACAACGCCAAGGCATGCTGTACTTGAGCTAAAGGAGAAAAAATGAGCTGTGCTTTTGGGGTGATACTCTTCGTTTTAATGTCGAAGCCCTTTGCGTACACATCAAACTGAGCTACCAATGGAGCAATAAATTTTCTATAATATGTGTCTTCAACCTTTTTAGGAATTAGAATAAACCTCTTATTCAGAAATGGTTTTAGCTTTGCACCATCCACATTTTTCTCAAAAGAAAATACTCTGCCTTCTACTACAAGCCATGCTGGCTCATCGCTTAGGATATATGCGTTTTTATACTGAAACTCAATTTTTTGATCCTTGTATTTAATAGTAGGAAAGTAATGGGTATTATCATCATTTCTTCTAAAATGAAAAAGGATGGATGCTTTTTCAGGCATCACTTGCAATTTTCGCCAGGTAGGCTCGCCATCATTCCCCATTTCAAATACCTGTTTGCCAATTAAAGATGGCAATATTTTAGCCCTTACACCTTTGAGGTATCTTTTAATTTCCTCTTGCAAAGGTTTATTTCCTTTATCTTCATCAAATATTTTTGGAAAAAACTCATTTGGTTTTGTAATAACTGATGAATATTTTTTCACTATTGCTTCCTGCTGCATAGCGTCCATTAGGCCAATAAGCTCAAAATCCTTCTCATCAAGCCCTGACGAGAACTCCTTTGCATTTAGTGAAGAAATGTTTTGATGTTGAAGCGTTAGGTGCTCTTTTTCATCTACTTTAACCACAAAAGATTCAAAAAGATAACCTAAATATTCGTGCTTATAAATGGAGTATATTATTTGAAACTTATCTTGTGCTGAAATCTTCATTTTAGTAATTAGGCAACCTGCAATTTACCACATATCATTCTCTTTGTGCAAGCTTTTTTTGATAAGATTATGAATAAAAAAATTGCGTTTAAATAATCAATTGGGTATATTTAAGTACGGTTTAGTCAAATATGATTAAACCCCAAAGGTGGTTAGATTGGACCACGATTTATTCGGTGGCCACACCAACCCAAAGACGAGCTAAACTCGTCTTTGGTGGTTTATAAGCTTGGAGTTTTACATTTCATGATGCCTCATATCCGTATGTCCTGTACTATCCAATTTAGGGCTGATGTAAGGAATCCCAAGATTCATCCCTCTAAGAATTAATATCACGGCCACCACTGCTAAAAAATAAGGCACAGTCTTGTTTAGCTTAGTTCGCAATGCAGGTGTAATAAAACCTGAAAAAATACCTAAACCTAACATTATTGGGATTGTACCTAACCCAAATAATAACATATAAACGGCACTATTTATAATAGAACCCATTGATAAAGCGGCAAACAAAGCGGCATACACCAATCCGCATGGCAAAAAGCCATTTAATATACCAATTAATACTGGAGAAAACATGGAGTTGCTTTTTAATAAAGGCCCGAGTACTCTCTTAACTAATAAGTATAGTTTATTAATTAAGCCTCCTGTTGGTAAATCAAAGTGTTTATATTTTGTAAAAACTACAATAATCAACATTATCACACCTATTCCTATAGATAGCGCCTGCTGCATTCCAACAACAGCAAACCCTTCCCCTACAAATCCTATAAGAGCTCCTAGTATTGTATAAGTAACCGTTCTGCCTACATTATAGGTAAGCTTATACAAAACGCCTTGGTCTGGCAAGGCAAATACAATGGGGCCACACATGCCAATGCAATGGAAGCTCCCTAAAAAGCCCATTAAAAAAGCACTTAAAAACATATTATTTAATGATTATAAACTCTTGATAATATTCCTTGTCACCTTCTTTCCAAGTGAGCTTAGCTATCCACTTTCCAGTTTCTTGGGTTGAAAAATCGATCTGTTGGGTTCCGTTTGCTCCCAAAGCTATGGCTATTCGTCTATCTTGAGAACCATCAGAGGGTCTAAAAAGGAGCAACGTCCCTTTGGGGCTTAATCCCTTAGGAAAAGTTAATTCTACGTAGGTGCTTTTTAGTACAACCATCGGTTTTTCAATTAAACTTCCTGCGTTCTTTATTCGCTCAATCTGAGCTTCGTATGCTATTTCTTGCTGGTAATAATCATCAGATACAAGGTTTACTTCTTGTGTAAAAGAAAAATAAACTACTGATAGAATAGCAATCATAAACAAGCTATAAAATATAAAAATGCCTTTTCCCCAATTCATCTAATTAAACTTAAATGGCCCTAAAAAATTTGTTTCTGTTGAATTCACTAGCTCACCATCTTTGTAAACATCTATTACAAAAGGTGTTTTAGGCCCATTAAGATCTTCTGTGCCCATTATTATAAAAAACACTGCTTCAAAGGTACTATTTGCATTTAAATGAATGCCTGTTTTACCAACTTTCACAATTGCCGCATTCGGAAAATCTCTAATTTTCACTTCTAAATCAATAGGTTCAAAACTTTTATTAATAAATGAAATATTAATTAGGTTTTGAATATCACCATTTGCAGTTTTTTGATAAAGCTGACCGGGAACCCTTAGCGCTGTGGCACCTATCGTGGATCTATTCGTAAGGAAAATTGAAAGTGCTATCACCAATACTGATAAAACCAAAGTATAACCCAATACACGAGTGGTAAATATTTTCTTTGTGCCTTCTACAATGTTATTATAAGACGCCAGTCGAATAAGTCCAGTTGGCTTATCAATTTTTAACATTACCTCATCGCACACATCCATACAAGCGGTGCAATTAACACACTCTAACTGTGATCCATTTCTGATGTCAATCCCTGTTGGGCAAACGTGAACGCATAATTTACAATCAATACAATCACCCTTTTCAACATCAACTTGCCCTTTGCTAATTTTACCTCTAGGCTCACCTCGGTTAAAATCGTAGGTTACCGCCATGGAATCTTTATTCATTAACACTCCTTGAAGCCTGCCGTAAGGACAAACTGCAATACAGGCTTGCTCTCTAAAATATGCGAATACCCAAAAGAAGACCCCCGTAAAAAACACGGTTCCTAAAAATCCACTCCAGTTTTCGAACGGAGATGTTGTAACTATGTGTATAACTCCTTCTATTCCGATTAAATAAGCCATAAATGTGTGCGCTATCAAAATGGAGATAGCCATAAAAATGGAATACTTTGCAATGCGTTTAGTGAATTTTTTTGTGCCCCAAGGTGCTGCTTTAAGTTTGCGCTGCTGCTTGGCATCTCCATCAATAAAATACTCAATTTTTCGGAATACTAGTTCCATAAAAATAGTTTGAGGACATGCCCAACCACACCATACTCTACCAAAAACTACCGTAAAGAGTATAATAAAAACAAATAATGTAATGGTGGCTAAACCAAATAAATAGAAATCCTGTGGCCAAAAGGGGATTCCAAGCAAGACAAATTTTCTTTCGAAAATATTGAAAAGCAGAAGTGGCTGACCCCCTATTTTAATAAAAGGGCCGCTAAAAAGCAGCCCTAATAAAATTGTAGCAACGATACCGCGTTTTGTATAAAACTTCCCTTTCGGCTTTTTGGGATAAACCCAAAGTCTTTTACCCTCTTTATCAACCGTACCTATACTATCTCGATACTCCTCCTCATATTCATAAAAGTTTTCCACGCGGCATAAGTTTAAAAAACTATTCGATTAAATCACCTTCTGGTGCTTTAGGGTTTGCTGCGGTTGTGCCTTTAAAAGCCATTATGTAATTGGTAACTTCTTCAATTTCTGTATCGGTTAAAGCGCCTTTCCAAGCTATCATAGAAGTGCCTGCAACACCTGAAATTATTGTGTTTTTAATTCCATCTTTATCTCCTTTGCTATTTTTCCAATAGTTATCCGTTAAATTAGGTCCAATAATTCCGCCTCCATCTGCTAGGTGGCAAGCAGCGCAATTAGCGGTGTAAATTGCTTTTCCTGCACCCAAATCTTCGGCTACCCCTTCTGCTTCTGCTGCCACAGGCTCTGCCTCTTCAGTAACAGTAACCTCTTCAGAAGAGCCTTCTTCATTATCCAAAGTGCCTTGAGGAGCTTTGCCGTTGGCAGGATTAGATCCAACCAATGATAAAACATAGATAGAAACATCTCTAATTTGAGTTGGAGACAATTGGCTTTCCCAAGAAATCATCCCTTTTGAGGGAACGCCTTCTTTAATTATCGTAAACACATTTTTAATATTTCCTCCATGTAACCAATAGTTATCAGTAAGATTTGGCCCTATCGCATTACCTTCTCCGGCTGCTCCATGACAAGGAATACAATTTCGTGTGTAAAGCTTACTACCTGCTGCAAGTATTTCAGCGTCTTCGGTATAAACTAAAGCCGATTCATCAAAACCTCCAGCTTCGGCACTTGTGGTTTGTTGTGCTAATTTAGTAGCATTCGCTTCTTCCATTTCAGTAGCATACTCTTGCTCTTGAAGTGGAAACCAACCTGCATAATGATATCCTATTACATATACTGCCCCCCAAATGATAGTAACATAAAACAGCCATTTCCACCACGGTGGCAAGTGGTTATCAAGTTCTTTGATGCCATCATAATCATGTTCTAACAGAATGTCAGCTTCTTGGTCTTCATCTGCTCTATTATTAACCACTTTTAAGAATAATTTCCACAAAGATTCTTCTCCACCGGCATCCAGTCCAGCTTCTTTTTGTTTGGTTTCCAATTTCTTTAATACTTGTAGAGTATAAACAGCCACTAGTAAAACCAATACGGCTACGATGGCTACTAAACCAACCAATATTAACATCCCGCTCTCGTTGCTATCAGATTGAGCGTAGCTCCCACGCGCGGTTAAAAGTAGTACCAATGCAAATGCCCAACGTGCATTTTTCAAGGTGAGTTTAATTGAGTTAACTATTTTCATTTTTTTTAGTCTTTTTTATTGAGGTTGTTATTGTCCACTGAAGTTTCATCCAATGGCATATCTTTCATTTTATTAATAAATTCTTTATCTGCCTTAATTACCCAATAAAGGAGACCTATAAAAAAGACAAAAAATATAATTAAAGAGATTATTGGTCCCACTTCAATATTTTCTGCCCCTTCAAAATAATGCTTAAACATATTTATTTTTCTCCGTTTATATCAGTTCCTAATCGTTGTAGATAAGCAATCAATGCGATAATTTCTTTGTCACTACTTGTTTCAATATCACCCGAATTAAGATCGGCAGCAATTGCTTCTGCTTGTATTCTAAGATCATCATTGGCGGTTGCGGCATACCCATCTGGGTAAGGAACACCCAATGTTTGCATCGCCTCAATTTTTGCAGGAGTACTGCTTATATCAAGTGTGTTTTCGTGCAACCATAAATATCGTGGCATAATAGAACCCGGAGATGTAATTCTAGGATCGTACATATGTGTGTAATGCCAAGAGTTTGGTTTGGCATTTTTATTGCCTAACCCTGTTCTATGCAAGTCTGGCCCAGTTCTACGAGAACCCCATAAGAATGGGTGATCATATACAAACTCTCCTGCCTTAGAATATTCTCCATATCGTTCGGTTTCACTTCTAAATGGCCTCACCATTTGTGAATGACAACTTACACATCCTTCTCTAATATAGATATCTCTACCTTGCAATTCAAGAGGGGTATATGGTTTAACACTCGCAATGGTTGGTATGTTAGATTCAACCATGTATGTAGGTATAATTTCTAATGCTCCACCTATTGAAATTACAATTAAAGTAAGGATTGTAAATTGAATAGGTTTTCTTTCTAATGCCGCATGGAATGTGCTTCCAGTAATAACTTTCTTTTCTAATGCTGGTGCTTCTGCATCTTCATTAGCAATAAATGATCCTGCCTTCGCAGTTTTCATTAAGTTAATTATCATAAAGATTACTCCAGTAAAATAAAGCGATCCTCCTAATAACCTTAGCATATAGAAAGGCAAAATCTTAGTCACCGTTTCTAGGAAGTTAGCATATTGTAAAAAGCCATCTGGAGTAAACTGTTTCCACATTAAACTTTGTACAACACCACCCCAGTATAATGGAAGTGCATAAATAATAATCCCTAGTGTTCCTAACCAAAAATGCAGGTTAGCAGACTTAGTTGAATGAAGTTTGGTTCCCCACATCTTTGGTACTAGCCAATACAGCATGCCAAAGATCATAAAGCCATTCCAACCTAATCCTCCAATATGAACATGTGCAATAATCCAATCGGTAAAGTGAGTTATGGCATTAAGGTTTTTTAAAGAAAGCATTGGGCCTTCAAATGTTGACATGCCATAAGCGGTAATGGCAACAACCATAAATTTAAGAACTGGATCTTCTCTAACTCGGTCCCACGCTCCTCTTAAGGTCATTAGGCCATTAAGCATACCTCCCCAAGAAGGAGCTATTAACATTAATGAGAAAACGGTTCCTAATGTTTGTGCCCAATTTGGTAAAGAAGTGTATAATAAATGGTGAGGGCCTGCCCAGATATATAAAAATATGAGTGACCAAAAGTGTACTATCGAAAGTTTATAAGAAAATACAGGACGATTGGCGGCCTTAGGTAAATAGTAGTACATTAATCCTAAGAATGGAGTAGTTAAAAAGAATGCTACCGCATTATGACCATACCACCATTGCACAAGTGCATCTTGCACACCTGCATAAACCGAGTAACTTTTAAACATAAGTACTGGCACCTCCATTGAGTTTACAATATGCAATACGGCAACTGTAACAAACGTAGCAATGTAAAACCATATAGCAACATAAAGGTGTCTCTCTCTACGTTTGAGGATAGCACCAATCATATTGATACCAAAAACCACCCAAATTAAAGTAATTGCAATATCAATAGGCCATTCTAGTTCGGCATATTCCTTAGAAGTTGTGTAACCCAAAGGCAACGTAATTGCAGCAGCAGCAATAATGGCTTGCCATCCCCAAAAATGAATCCAGCTTAACATGTCATTAAACATCCTTGCTTTTAGCAAACGTTGTAAGGAATAGTAAACCCCTGCAAACATAGCGTTACCTACAAAAGCAAAAATAATGGCATTGGTATGCAGCGGTCTTAACCGACCAAATGTTAACCAAGAAATATTAAAATTAGCCGCTGGCCAAAAAATTTGAGTTGCAATGGTTAAGCCAACTAGCATTCCTACAACTCCAAATACAACCGTTGCTATGATAAAATATTTTACAATTTTATTGTCATAGCTAAACTTCTCAACACTCATACGTTTTTAATTAAGTTTTGTAAGGCACAAACCACAAATATAATTTACATAAATTGTCTTAAAACTGACTTAAGTCAGTTTTCTTAGGATAAGAATAAACTAAAAACTAAACTTACGTTTTTACGTTTGTTATTTCAATGCTTGAAATTATTAATTTTTGATTTGAATTCTTAACTTTTTGGCAATAAAAATTTCTATGATCAAAAAAATCTTGCAGATATATGCGCTCATACTATTAATAGGTTGGCAATCTGCTAAGTCCGAAATAGTTTTTCTGCCAGATACCACCACTACCATAAAACTTGGTTTCGTGCTTCCAGAGGGTTCTCGAAAGTTAACTGTACCTTTTGAGTTAAATAATAATTTAATCATTATAAAGGTTTTACTTAATAATGCAATCCCATTAAAGTTTATTTTGGATACAGGCATAAGAACAACTGTTCTTACCGAAAAAACATTTACGGACCTACTTAACCTTACTTATTCTCGAAAGATAACTATTCCAGGAGTAGGGGGCGTAAAGCTTGTGGATGCTTATGTTACTAATAATGTTACACTTGGCATCAACGGCATGGTTGGCAGAGGTCATGCATTGATTGTGCTTGATGAAGACCTTTTACAATTAAAAAATTATTTGGGTTCAAGTGTACATGGCATCCTTGGCTATGAGCTATTTAGTCGGTTTGTTGTTGAAGTAAATTACTCTTCTAAGCAAGTTACTTTTCATAACCCTTCTGATTATAGAAAAAGAAAACGATTTACTGAATTTGATATTGAAGTAATTGATACCAAGCCATACCTAATGGCAGATTTTACTTTGAAAGACTCAACAATGCATAAAGGCAGATTTATGCTAGATACAGGTGCAAGTCACTCTTTTTTAATTGATGAAAAATCTAATTCAAAATTTTACATCCCCCAGCCTAACATTTACAGCCATTTAGGCCGCGGGTTGGGCGGGGAGCTTTTTGGTCATATTGCGCGAATAAATACTGTAAGCATTTCAAAGTTTTCGTTTGATGACGTGATTACTACTTTTCCTGAAGCAGCAAGTTATGAAACCGAATTTATAAGAACAACTAGAACAGGCACGATTGGTGGTGGGATTTTATCTAGGTTTCACGTTATTTTTGATTATATAAATGAAAAAATCTACCTTAAAAAAGGAAGAAGTTACAAAAAGCCATTTGAGTACAATTTAAGCGGGCTTGTTATTCGGGCAAAAGGACTTCGTTTAAATACCTATGAAATAGTTGAAATAAGGGATGGCTGTGCTGCACAATTAGCAGGAGTGCTTCCTGGTGATATAATTTTAATGATTAATGGAGAGCATACAAAAGAACTAAACTTAGATAAAGTACTCGGTTTAGTAAACCTAAAAGCTAATAAATCAGTGCGATTGGTAGTGCTCAGAAATGGCCAAAAAACTAAACTGTTTTTTAAATTAGAGAGACAAGTGTAAAATGCCTCCCTTACTTTCTATTAAATTAAAAAAGACGGAATTCTATTCGGTTTTATAAATATAGACGTGTGCTTTTCCATCTTGCATATAGCCTCTATACATCCCAGCTGTATTAAATTCCATCGCCACATTCCCTGCTCTGTCAAGACAAATTACGCCTCCTGAGCCACCTTTCTCTACCAATTTATGTTGAATAACCTCTTCTGCTGATTCTTGGACGGAGGTGTTTAAATATTTCATTCGAGCAGCTATATCATAAGCAACAGCATTACGTATAAAAAACTCTCCATGACCTGTACTTGAAACACCACAACTCTTATTTTCGGCAAAAGTACCAGCTCCAATAATTGGAGAATCTCCAATACGCCCAAAGCGTTTATTCGTCATACCGCCAGTTGAAGTACCCGCTGAAATATTGCCGTACTTATCAAGCGCCACAGCACCAACAGTTCCATATTTCCAATCTTGGTATTGCAATAATTCACTTGTTTTATCCGCCTCTTTCTCTAGTGCCTTTTCCAAAGATTTTTTTCTACGTTCTGTACCAAAATATGAGTTAGGCACCATTTCTAATCCTTGCTGCTCAGCGAAGGCTTCCGCACCAGACCCTGACATCATCACATGCGGAGAATTTTGCATAACTTCCAATGCTGCCCTAATTGGACTTTTAATAGTAGTTACTCCTGCCACGGCACCTGCAGCGCCCGTGTTACCATCCATTACCGAAGCGTCTAATTCATTTCTACCTTCATGGGTATAGACTGCTCCAATTCCGGAGTTAAATAGTGGTGATAACTCCATTACTTGGATCGCAGCAATAACTGCTTCCATACTTGCACCTCCTTTTTCAAGAATCCCGTAGCCCGTTTCTAACGCTTCGTCCAATTTTTCTCGGTAGGCGTTTTCCATTTCGCTTGTCATGTTTTCTTTAAGTATTGTGCCTGCACCACCATGTATTACCAAGGTAATACCACCAATTTTTTCAACATTTGTTTCCGTAACACTAACAGTTTGCTTATTTTCTGCGTTATTATTGCAACCAACTGTTAGTATTATTGTAAACAGTACGAAAGCGATTTTATATATGTAAGATTTCATGATTATGTAATTTTCTGTATAGTAAATGAACAAAAAAAAAGGGATACTTTGAAATTTGACTCGAAGTGTTTTTATTCGCATCAGATTTAATCTCTTAACTATTGATACATTTAGAACTTGATGGTTATTATTTTTAAATTTACACTAAACACAGCGTTATGAGTGATAAAATGGAACCCAACAGGTATTCTGATGCCGAACTTAAAGAGTTTGAAGCACTAATTCGGTCTAAAATTGCAGCTGCAGAAAACGAATTAAAAATTCTCAAGAATTCATTAAGTAGAAGCGGAGATTCAGGAACTGATGCAACTTCTGCAACTTCTAAAGTGTTAGAAGATGGTGCAGATACTGCCGAAAAAGAAAACTTAAATCAGTTGGCTGCTCGTCAGCAAAAGTTTATTAATAACCTAGATAATGCTTTGGTTAGGATTAAAAATGGAACTTACGGTATTTGCCGTGAAACTGGAAATTTAATTTCTAAAGAAAGATTGATGGCCGTTCCTCATACCACCCTATCTATCGAAGCTAAGCTAAACGAGAAAAAATAAATGGATTTTCTTCAAAACCATATTGAGGCACTTATTTTTTGTGCACCAATACCATTGAAGGAATCCGAAATTACGAGTTGCTTAACTGAAATGTTTGAGGCTAATGTACCTTCAAAAGATGTTTCAAGTGCTTTGCTATCCATTGGAGAAAAGTTTAAGCAGGAACAATTTTCGTTTGAACTGATTAAGTCAGGTGGAGGTTATCAATTTTTAACAAAGCCTGCTTATCAAGCTAGTATTAGCATTATGCTTAAACAACAGTCTAAGCGCAGGCTTTCTACTTCTGCGCTTGAAACTTTATCTATTATTGCCTATAAACAACCCGTAACCAAGCTCGAAATGGAGCAAATTAGAGGCGTAAATTGCGATTATTCTGTAAACAGATTGCTAGATAAAGGGCTTGTAGAGATTAAAGGAAAAGCAGAAACAATAGGCAGACCCATCTTGTACGGAACGAGTGGTGAGTTTATGGATTACTTTGGAATAAACGACATTACCGAACTGCCCACACCTAAGGATTTTGTGCTGCCCGAAAACGAAATTGGAGAAGAAAAAGAGTGAATTATATCTAGTAACCTGAGTTCGACTTTAGATAATGCTGCCATTCATTAAAAAAACAGCAAATTCGTCACCCAGAGGCTCTTGAAAGGGTTTTGGGAAGGAAGAGCCGTGGAATCTTTTCATTTGAGACTCCACATCCTATTTTATGTGCTAAATAAAAGAATTTCTTGAAACCAACTATCCCCCCAGGGCAGAGCCACAGGGGTATTTAGCTGGTTTCATTTTGACCCGATGGTCAAAACCCGAAATTCCTTTATTTGGGATCCTGAAACAAGTTCAGGATGACATTTTCGGAGAATTCATTAGATTAAAATTAAGAATAGGCCTCTGAGTTACGTATGTGCAATTTTTGCTGTTTTATTACTTCGAACTCAGATTAGTACCTAGAATTATAGTATTTTTTTAACCTCCAGGATCTCGGCAGATTCTCTTATGCTAAGATTTGGATTCTCTTATCTAACATCTCACTTAGTATTCATATCTTTGCGGCATGGCTACAAAACCAACTCCTACTCCCAAAGAAGAACCTAAAGGAACTCGCTTAAACAAGTTTATCGCAAATGCAGGTATTTGCTCTAGGCGCGAGGCCGATAACTTAATTGCCGATGAAAAAATTAAAGTAAATGGCAAAGTCGTTTCTGAGATGGGCCACAAAGTGTTTCCTAATGATAAAGTTGAATATAAAGGCAACCTGCTTAAAGGGGAAAAACTTGTTTATGTCTTGCTTAATAAGCCTCGTGATTTTATCACTACTACCAATGATCCTCAAAATAGACGAACTGTAATGGATCTAGTTAAAACAGTTGGAGAAGAGCGAATATTTCCTGTGGGTAGATTAGATAGAAATACGACTGGACTATTATTACTTACCAATGATGGAGATTTAACCAAAGTGTTGAGTCATCCATCACATAACGTAAAAAAAATCTATAAAGCCACCCTAGATAAGCCTTTGGAGAAGAAAGACTTTGAAGCCATTAAAGCAGGTTTTACCTTAGACGATGGCCCTGTTACTCTCGATGATATTGCCTACACCTCGGCCTCGGGGTTAGAAATTGGTGTGGAGATACACTTAGGAAGAAACCGCATTGTTCGAAGAATTTTTGAGCATTTTGAGTATGAAGTAAAACACTTAGATCGCGTGGTTTTTGCCGACTTAACTAAAAAAGACTTACCAAGAGGTAAATGGAGAGTACTTTCACCCAAAGAAATTGGGCTTCTTAAAAGAAGAAAATAAAGTACTTTATTGAACATGGTATTGTGCGGTTCCGTACAATACATTTTCCAAAATCAGCGTTTAATAGCACAGAGGGTATTGGTATGCTCTTTGCAAGTCAGTCGTAATTCAGAGCGAAACGTAGTGTAGCAAAGAATCTCATACAAAAGATCCTCCAGTCACACCTGCCTCTGCGTGAACTGTTAATGCGTTGATAAATATGAACAACTTAAAAAGATTTTTTTGGTATTGCTCTGGAAGTAATAGTCAATTATTAGAAAAATGTCCTTCTGATGCTAGCAAGTATGTGGGCATTGGAGCCAGTGTTTTATTTACTGGGATATTTGCGATGTTAGCATCTGGGTATGCCATATTTACCTTTACGGGGAGCTACTTTGCGGCCATATCTGTAGGTGTGTTGTGGGGCCTAATGATCTTTAATTTAGATCGATTTATTGTTTCTAGTATGCGTAAGACAGACAATAAAAGAAACGAAATGATCATGGCACTTCCGCGAATTGTGCTGGCCATACTAATTTCGGTAGTAATTGCTCGGCCTCTCGAATTAAAAATATTCGAAAGAGAAATTGAAACTGAATTAACCTTAATTAATAACGAGATAAAAGAGGCGCAAATAGCAACGCTCAGGTCGAAAACTAATTCACAAATTACTCTTCTTAAAAACGAGAATAAAATAATGGATGACTTAACTTCCATTAAAGAGCAATCTAGAAATGAGTTAAGAGAAATTGCTCGGCAAGAGGCTGACGGGACTGGGGGAAGCATGAAAAGAAACGCGGGACCTATTTACAAAATAAAAAAAGCCGATGCTGATAGAACCGAAATAGAATTAAAAAGCTTGCGAACTCGAAACGATAGAATCATAAACGTCAATTTATCAAGCATCGATTCTATCCGTTCAAGCTTAGCCCTTGCCATTGTAAAAATAGAAGAACCCAACTACACAGGCTTTGCGGCACGATTAGAAGCGTTGGATAGAATTAGTGCTAAAAGCACCGCTATCTGGCTCGCTAATTGGTTCATTATATTGTTATTTATTGCAATAGAAACTGCGCCTGTTTTTGTAAAACTTATTTCGTACAAAGGCCCATACGATCATCTACTAGCTCAAGAAGAACATAGATTTGAAACCAAATGGTTAAAATTTATTTCGGAAGCAAATAAAAAAACTCGCAAAAAAGCGCAAAAAGCAGATGAGGAAGAAGTTGAATATGTGAATGAACAGCTAAGCACACGGTTGAACAGTTGACATTACCAGTATTGCCCGTCATTCAGAACGGTAGTAAAGGTTTCCTTAAAAGAAAGTCATTCCGCAGGAATCTTAACCTTAAAATAGGATTGCTATGGCTAAGATTTCTCCACTACACAATAAAACAATTATGAGACTCTTCGCTATCGCTCTGAGTGACGGCATTTATCACCCTTCCTTTTCAATACTTACAATTGAAAAACGGCTAAAGTGCTTTTTAATTTCTTTACGTACTAGAAACAATACATTACCTCCTTCTTCTTCATTCAAATCCCAATTATGCCCACACTTAATCGCAATTTTCTGATTACGATATACCGTTCGATTTGCACCAAAACCAGTAAAGGTTATTCTGTAATTAAACATTCCTGCTAATTATTTCTTGTTCTCAATAATTTCTTCCACTACTCCTGGGTCAAGCAAAGTAGAAGTATCTCCAAAATTATCCGTTTGGCCTTCGGCTATTTTACGTAGAATCCTTCTCATAATCTTACCTGAACGTGTTTTTGGCAAACCAGATACAATTTGAATTTGATCTGGCTTGGCAATAGGCCCAATAATTTTATTAACTGTTTCTCGTATTTCGTTCACAAGACTTTGTTCTGATCTTTGTGAAGAATCAGCAATAACATAGGCATAAATTCCTTGTCCTTTAATATTATGTGGAAATCCAACAACGGCAGATTCAATTACTAGTGGGTGCTCATTTATGGCATTTTCAACCTCAGCAGTTCCCATTCTATGACCTGAAACATTAATAACGTCATCTACTCGACCTAGGATACGGTAATATCCATCTTCATCTCGCTTAACCCCGTCCCCTGTAAAGTACATTCCTTTATAAGTAGAAAAATAAGTTTGTTTACAGCGCTCATGGTCTCCATACGTAGTACGAATCATACCTGGCCAAGGAAATTTAATGCATAGGTTTCCTTGAACACTATTTCCCTTCAACTCATTACCTTCTTCATCTAATATAACAGGTTGAACCCCTGGCAAAGGCAGTGTTGCATACGATGGTTTTGTTGGAGTAATTCCCGCAATGGGTGAAAGCATAATGCCTCCCGTTTCGGTCTGCCACCATGTATCCACAATAGGGCATTTGTTTTTCCCAACATGGTCGTGATACCAGTGCCAAGCCTCTTCATTAATTGGTTCTCCTACCGAACCTAACACTTTTAGAGAGCTTAAATCTTTCCCGTTAAACGGGTCAAGTCCAAAAACTTCCAATGCTCTGATAGCCGTTGGGGCTGTATAAAATTGATTTACTTTATGCTTATCAACCACATCCCAAAAACGACCAGGATCAGGATACGTGGGGATACCCTCAAACATAAGTGTAGTAGCTCCAGTTAAAAGGGGGCCATATACTATGTAGGAATGGCCGGTAATCCAACCAACATCAGCCGTGCACCAATACACATCCCCAGCCGTATATTGAAATACGTTTTCGAATGTAAATTGGGTGTAAATCATATAACCTCCACAGGTGTGAACCACCCCTTTGGGTTTACCTGTAGAGCCTGAAGTATAAAGAATGAACAGCATATCTTCTGCATCCATTTCTTCGGCAGGACAAACGTTAGATTTCCCTTCAATAAGGTCGTGCCACCAAAAGTCTCTTCCTTCCTGCATTTCAACTTTTCCACCAGTTCTTTTAAGCGTAATTACGGATTCGACCGTACTACAAGATTGAAGCGCTTCATCTACCACAGATTTTATCGGAATCACCTTCTCTCCTCTGTAATTTTCATCTGATGTAAGTACCATTTTTGCAGTACAATCATTAATACGATCAGCCAAAGCGGTAGATGAAAAACCAGCAAATACAATAGAGTGCACGGCTCCAACTCTGGCACAAGCTAGCATGGCAATTGCAGCCTCAGGCACCATTGGCATATATATGACTATTCGGTCACCTTTTTGTATGCCTTTTTCTTTTAACCCATTAGAGAGTTTATTTACTTGTTCATAAAGCTCTTTATAAGAAATTGTTCGAGATGCTTCATTGGGATCATTTGCTTCCCAAACAATGGCTGGTCGATCTCCATGCGTGTACATATGTCTATCCAGAATATTCTCTGTAATATTTAATTTCCCATTTACAAACCAGTTCACTTTAGGCTCCTCAAAATTCCAATCAACCACTTTATCCCATTGCTTTTTCCAATGGAATGTTTCAGCTACTCTGCTCCAAAATGCTTCAGGTTCTAGTACACTTTTTTGGTACTCATGTAAGTACCCTGATAAGGTTTGTATTTTAATGCTCATACCAATGTTTGATTCTAAAATAATCTCTTAAAAATTGCAATATACAAATTGATTTGGATTTATAAATTACAGCTAATTAAGTTTGAACAAACAGAATACCAGGTTAATACTTAACACAACTACTGATTTAAGTACTTAAAAATCTTAATAAGTCAACTAAGAATTGGAGTAAGAGGCAAATAATGTTTACGTTTTAGTACTTTTGAATTTATGCAACGCTATGACTCCAAAATGTGGTTCAGTATTATCTTTCATGCTTATAGCCGTGGAATACTACGAAAACTTCGTCCTTCAATAGTTTTTATGACTATTTATGCTACTGCCATTTGTGTAGTGGTAATCGAGTACTTTGAACTCCCCTTTAAAAGTACCACCCAAGTACATTCCATTTTAAGTATTGTATTAGGCTTATTCTTGGTATTTAGAATGAATTCTGCGTACGAACGCTGGTGGGAAGGGCGAAGCCAATGGGGTCTTATGGTAAACGACTCTCGAAACCTTGCTCAAAAGTTAAGCGCATTGCTACCCAAAGACGATCAAGATAATCGTTTGTTTTTTAAAACGATGTTGGGAAATTTTCCTTTTGCCCTAAAAGAACATTTGCGACAAGGTGTAAAATTTGAAGAGATTGAAAACCCTGGGTCAGACGAAATAATGAGTGCCATAAAAAAAGCCAATAATGTACCAAATGTTATTCTAACTCTGATCTATGCTAGAATTCAAACTCTTTTTAACAAAAAGGAAATTACGGGTGAACAGCTCATCGTTATAGATACGGAGTTACATCAATACTCTAGCATTCAAGGGGCTTGTGAGCGCATTAAAAACACCCCCATTCCGTATTCCTATAGTATGTATATTAAAAAATTCATTTTCATTTTTGTAATAACCTTACCATTCGGTTTTGTTACTTCATTTGGGTATTTCACTATCCTAATAGTACTAATGTTATTTTATGTTTTAGTAAGTATTGAGCTTATTGCCGAAGAAATCGAAGACCCTTTTGGACATGACATTAATGATCTTCCTACCGATCAGCTCGCTGATAAAATAAGAAAAGATGTGGTAGAGATTTTTAGTGTTGGTGAAGCTTAGATAACTAAAACGGGAGATACAACCGGACGAATAGCGACTCACATTATCAAAAACTATATTACATTGATTGCAATAGGGCTTCTTTAGCTCCTCATCGCATGGGGAGTAAATAGAAATCAAATAAACCCCAAATTCGGAATTATAACCTTTCCAATTCCACCGTAAAATGTCGCATGATAGGAGCCTCTTTTAAGATCATCATGCCATGCTTCATCTCATCTCTTCTATCATAAACATTGCAAACTGCTGCGGCAATATAATCCATATGGCTATTGGTATAAACCCTTCGAGGAATGGCCAACCTGACTAGTTCCAACTTAGGATACCGATTTTCCCTGGTATCAGGATCACGATCTGCCAAAAGAGTGCCTATTTCAACACTTCTAACACCTGCCTCTAAATAGAGTTCTACAACAAGTGTTTGTGCTATATATTCTTCTTTGGGTATTTCTGGAAAGAATTTTTTAGCATCAATAAAAATAGCATGGCCCCCTGTTGGTTGTAAAATTGGGACACCATATGCCAAAAGCTTATCAGCAAGATATTCTACCTGCTTAATTCGCGTATCCAGGTAATCGAATTCTGTAGCTTCGTATAACCCCTGGCATAATGCATTCATATCTCTACCAGACATGCCACCATAAGTAACAAACCCTTCGAACATAATATTATACACACTCGCTTTTTCGTAACACGCTCGATCGCCAAAACCGATAAAGCCACCCATATTTACAATTGCATCTTTTTTGCTACTCATCGTCATAGCATCGGCATAAGCATACATTTCTTTTACAATTTCTTTGATGGTTTTATTCGCATACCCCTCTTCGCGCTTTTTAATAAAATAGGCGTTTTCTGCAAATCGGGCAGAATCCATTACTACCTTAACTCCATACTGGTGCGATAAAGCAGCAACCTCTCTGATGTTTTGCATGGATACAGGTTGCCCTCCCGAAGTATTATTGGTAACAGTAATAATAACCATAGGCACTTTCTCACTTGGGTGTTCATCATATACTTTCTTAAGCTTCTCAATATCAACATTGCCTTTAAATGGGTGATATAAAGTAGAATTAAAAGCTTCATCAATCGTGCAATCAATGGCATGTGCTTTTCTAAATTCGATATGGCCTTTAGTAGTATCAAAATGAGAGTTGCCTGGAATTATATCTCCTTCTTTAACCAACACAGAAAAAAGGACGTTCTCAGCTGCTCTACCTTGATGGGTAGGCAAAAAATCATCAAATCCAAAAAGAGCCTTAATGGTATCCTTCATTTTAATGTACGAAGTCGCTCCTGCATAACTCTCGTCACCCACCATCATTTGGCTCCACTGTTTGTCGCTCATGGCACCTGTACCTGAGTCTGTTAATAGATCAATATACACATATTCGCTCCGAAGATTAAACATATTATAATGGGCCTCTCTTAACCATTTTTCGCGTTCGTCTCGGTTGCTTCTTTTGATGGTTTCCACCATCTTGATTTTATGTAGTTCTGCAAATGGAAGTTCCATTATTATTATTATTTTACTGTAAAGAATTGACTAATTTTTTAAAGAGCTCGTTATTTGCTAAAATAGTAGAAGCTTCTAAGTGGTTCCTGCCTTAACAGGAATGACGGGTGTTATAAAGAGAGTTGAAACTCGTCTCTCCGTTTAATATTGAGAAACAAGTTCTGAAGAAATGATTGGTAATATTGGATAAGATAATCCATAGCACAAAGTACGGGAATTAGTCATCGAATATCTACCAACTCTGGATATTATCTCTGTTTGTAAATTATTACAATACTTTTTCCAACATTTACAAGAGAATTAAGGAGTAAATTCTGGAAAAATAGTTAAGCTATAAAATGGTTTACATCACCAACTCCGCTAACACCGCTACTCCTGCACCCAATAAAAGAACCAATAGTTTACTCCATTTTACATGATGACCAGGCGTGCTTTCGAACACAATGGTTGTAGAAATATAAAGAAAACTTCCACTAACAATTGCGAACAATATCGTAATAGTTTCTTGCGTAAAAAAGTGAGCATCAATGGCATATTGACTCACGATCAAGCCAAGTGGCGAAGCCAATGTGAACAATAGTAAAAAAAGGACAGGACTAGTTTTAGATTTATAGTAACAAAGCAAAATCGTCATCATAGCAAAAGCAGCGGGTAACTTGTGTAAACCAATACCAATTGCGATGGCCAATTTACTTGTATCAGCTGGATTGGCATGGCTATGCGTTAATAAAGAACCTTCGAGTATAGAGTGCACCGATAAACCAATTAATAAAGATATTGCTAACCCTGCTTTATGCGAATGCTTGTGGTCATTGTCAATAGTGTGTACGTGACCGTGTTCCGCTCCTGCTGTAAAGATTTCTAATATTTGCTGCAGAAAAAAGCCTCCCAATACATAGATGCCTGTGAGCCTCAAGTCAGTTGAACTATGGAATAATTCTGGTAAAATATGAATGATCGTAATAGAAAACAGATAAGCTCCTGAGAAAGCAAGTACTAAAGAGTAGTTCAGTTTTTTTCTATTGGAATACTTCAGTGATAAAAGCCCCCCTAATAGTGCACTTCCAATTAATATTAATAAGTTAATTATCATTTTCTTGCTGATGAAATACGTCTTTCAGGCTTTCTGAAAGATAGGTTTTAGTGCTTCCATCCGGAGCACTAAACACTAAAAAAATATCTATTTCAGATTGTTTTTCTGCTATCTCTATGGCCTTTTCATGACCTAAGGCCATAAATGCAGTTGCATAGGCATCGGCAGTCATACAGTTGTTTGCAAAAACCGAAGCACTCAAAATGTTGTTTTCTGTGGGGTAGCCAGTAAATGAATTTAAGGTATGTGAATACCTAACGCCATTTTTAATTACGTAATTAAAATTATTAGCTGATGTGGCCACCGCTTTATCTTGCAAATCAACTACCGCAATATAGCGCTGATTTACCACATCTGAAGCAGGATCTAGTATAGCAATTTTCCAAGCATCCCCATAGGCATTGGTGCCAAGCGTATTTACTTCTCCTCCTATTTCTACAAATGCATCCGTGATCCCTTTCGATTTCAAAAACTCCAATACAACATCTACCCCTTGCCCTTTAGCTACTGCGCTAAAATCTAACTGAACTCGATTATCTGTTTTCCATGCTCTTCGAGTATCAAATTTTACCAGTTCCATTTTGGTAAACTGCCTAATAGAATCGATCAATAAACTATCTGGCTCGATAGATGAATCGGGCCCAAAACCCCATAGATTTACCAATGGCATAACCGCTGGATTAAAGCCCCCATGAGTAGTTTCATAAATATGCTTACTAGCCTTTAGAACAGTATATAAATAAGGCAGAATAAAATCCACCTCTGAGCCCTTATTAAATTGCGAAAGCTCAGAGTTCGGGCGATAATGACTTACGGCATCATTAAAAACATCCAATAAGGAATCTATAGACGACTTAAAGTTTCTATTTTGAGCATCTTTATACTTAATGGTGTAGCTGATGGTTCCGAAAGTTTGTCCTTGCAATTCAATTAATTGCGTAGGTTGCCTCCAGTTATAAACCACAATCATAGCGAGAATCAAGAGGAGGGGTAAAATTCTCTTGCGCGAAAACATTTCTTTAACAACCGACATAATGCGAAATTAAAGCGATTCTATTGATAATCTGTAGCAAGAAGGTAATAATAGTCCTTTGGTTGCAAAAGTACACGTCACTCAGAACGATACGAAGTGAATAAAGAGTCTCTTAAATGAACCATAGGTGATTGATTGATGTGATTCTTCCTCCCTAAACAGGGATTCTGAATGACGGTAAAATAGAACAGGCTACCCTCAACAACATCATTATACATACAAGGAATAAGCTTATTATGTTTACTTAATAGTCAATTTTACTAAACTCATAAATTAGCACGTCACTCAGAACGATACGAAGTCAGTGAAGAGTCTCTTAAATGAAACATAGGTGTTTGGTTGGTCAGATTCTTCCTCCCTAAACAGGGATTCTGAATGACGGTACAATTGAATATGTTACATGCTCAATAACCTCATGATACATACAAGGAATAAGCTTATTATGTTTACTTAATAGTCAATTTTACGAAACTCATAAATTAACACGTCACTCAGAACGATACGAAGTGGATAAAGAGTCTCTTAAATGAATCATAGGTGATTGATTGATAAGATTCTTCCTCCCTAAACAGGGATTCTGAATGACGGTACAATTGAATAGGTTACATGCTCAATAACCTCATGATACATGCATCGAAAACGTTTAGATAGCCTTATTTTAGTGGAAAATCTGAAAGGTTTATGCGTGAAGATTACTTAAGTGGAGATAGTTCGGAACTTTCTAACGAAGAACAAGAATTTGATAAAGCGTTGCGGCCCTTATCCTTTGACGACTTTAGTGGCCAAGATAAACTAGTTGATAACGTTCGAATATTTGTGCAAGCCGCTAAACAAAGGGGCGAAGCGCTGGACCATGTACTATTACATGGCCCTCCTGGTTTAGGAAAAACTACACTTTCGCATATTATAGCAAATGAACTAAACACAGGCATAAAAACTACCTCTGGCCCAGTATTAGACAAGCCTGGCGATTTAGCTGGTTTACTTACCAATCTTGAAGAGCACGATGTGCTTTTTATTGATGAAATTCATCGACTTAACCCCATTGTAGAAGAGTATTTATACTCTGCTATGGAGGACTTTAAAATCGACATTATGCTCGATTCAGGCCCAAGTGCTCGATCAGTACAAATTTCTCTATCTCCGTTTACGTTGGTAGGAGCAACTACTCGTTCAGGGTTATTAACTGCGCCTTTACGTGCCCGGTTTGGAATTAATGCCCGTTTAGAGTTTTACGATTCTAAATTATTATCAAAAATTATTAAACGTTCTGCCGCCATACTAAATACAAAAATAGAACCGGATGCAGCAGTTGAAATAGCTAGGAGAAGCAGGGGCACTCCCAGAATTGCCAATAACTTATTACGAAGAACACGTGATTTTGCTCAAATTAAAGGAGATGGAACCATAACAAAACCTATTGCTGAGTTAGCTTTAACTGCCTTGGATATTGACCAGTACGGCTTGGATGATATGGATATTAGAATCCTATCAACCATTATTAATAAATTTAAGGGTGGACCTGTAGGCATCTCAACCATTGCAACCGCTTGTGGCGAAGAAGCTGAAACCATCGAAGAGGTATATGAACCATTTCTTATTATGGAAGGGTTTATAAAACGAACTTCCAGAGGGAGAGAAGCGACAGAATTAGCCTATAAACATTTAAAAATCATTCCCCCAGGAAATGTGAGAGGGTTGTTTGATTCATAGATTTTATCAAAAAACTAAACTAATAATATTCCCGCATCTATGGCGGGACCTCCCTTACTTAATATCTAGAAAAAAGGGAATACTGGAACAGGTCCGGTAAGGGGCAAAAAACATGTCATCCAAAGCAAACCATACTGCCTTTATAAAAACAAAAGCAAAAGAGCTTGGGTTTATGAGTTGCGGCATTTCTAAAGCTGAATATTTAGCAGATGTTGCTCCTCAACTAGAAAATTGGCTTAGTCAAAATAACCATGGCCAAATGGGGTATATGGCCAATCATTTTGATAAAAGGTTAGACCCAACCAAACTTGTACCGGGCGCTAAATCGGTGATTTCGTTGGCCTATAACTACTACCCCACAAAAGATCTTGGAAATGACAGTTCCTACAATATAGCCAAATATGCCTATGGCGAGGACTATCATTTTGTAATTAAGGACAAACTAAAAGATCTCTTCTCATTATTAGAAGAAGAAATAGGGACCATTGAGGGCCGCGTTTTCACTGATTCTGCACCTGTTATGGAAAGACAATGGGCGGCAAAAGGCGGGCTAGGTTGGTTAGGTAAACACTCCTTGTTGCTCAGCAAGCAAAAAGGAAGCTTCTTTTTTTTAGCAGAAATAATCCTCGATTTAGAACTCGATTACGACACCCCCATTGCTAATCATTGTGGCACTTGTACCAAATGCATAGATGCATGCCCTACAGAGGCAATAACACAAGCTGGGGTGGTTAATGGAAGCCAATGCATCTCTTATTATACCATTGAGCTAAAAGACGAACTGCCTAGCCCGGTAAAAGGGAAATTCGAGGATTGGATGTTTGGGTGTGATATTTGCCAAGATGTGTGCCCTTGGAACCGCTTTTCGGTAGCCCATGCAGAGCCAAAGTTTGAACCTCACCCTGACTTAGAAGGGATGACCAAAAACGATTGGCAAGAAATTACCCAAGAAGTGTTTAGCAAAATTTTTAAAAATTCGGCTGTAAAGCGTGCTAAGTTTAGTGGCTTAAAACGAAATATTTCATTTTTAAAATAAGATCAAGTCATTCCTGCATAGGCAGGAAACTGTTAGTGTGGAGGTGTTTTACTCGAATAAAAACGACTCAATTGAAACAATCTCAGTAGTTTCATACGACAAGGCTTTGGTCGAAAACCGAACCTAACTAGTTTGTTGGCCAAAAGACCGATACTACTCAGCTACTAAAACATGCTTTTTAGCCACTAAGGCACGAAGTCAGAAAGTTTCACTACGGTTTTAATTCTTCTAATACCTTTTTAGTGGTTCTTAGAGCCTTGGAGTCTTTGTGGCAACGTTTTTCCAGCTGAGTAGTAACAAAAGACCAATAAAGGGTTGCAATATACTCATCACCAGAATTATAACTCATTGATAATCAGCAATAGCATAGTAGTTCTACTATTCATTTTATATATTTCTGCTATTTTTTTATACTAAAAATATATAAAAGTTGACAAAATTGTGTGATTCAATACTCCAAAACCTTCCCTATATTTGGGTAATAAGTAAGCTTTATTTATTAATAATAGTATTATATAAAGGACTTTATGAAAAGGGACCACTTTCAACTATTAAAAAGAATGGATCCCTCAATTAGGTTAAAAGCCACAGGTAATGTATTCGAATTTGCTGCCAAATTAGAGGTTTCTAAAGATTCTGTATATCGTTTAATAGAGTGTATGAAATCAGATTTGGAAGCTCCAATAGTGTATAATAAACACAAAAAAACATTTGAATATACTGCAGATGGTTGTTTAAACATAGGTTTCAACTTAAAACCTCTAAATGAAAAAGATATGAATACTATTACAGGCGGGTGTAATTATAAACTTTCTAAGAACTTTTCTATTTCGCAGGGGCTGCGAAATACCAACCCTATATTTGGCATTGTGCAATACACAAACTACCCGGGGTTTTGGTAATGTACATATAAAACAATGTAAAACTTAAACATTAAAAAAATGAAGAAGTTAGAAATGAATGAAATGGCAAGGATTGAAGGTGGAGGAGTTGAGTCTTGCCGAGATTATCAAAATGTTCGAAATTGGTTAAGATTAAATGGGCATGACGCACAATTGGCTATTGTAGATGATTTATACTACGATCAATATTGTGGTGCTGTTGATTAAGCAAATTGCGATTTTATTGACAAACCTAGCTAAATATAGGTTTGTCAATATTTATATTTAACTAGGAACACTAAAGTTTGCGTATTGAAATATTTTGTATCTATTATTTTTATATTTTTAACAACTTTAACATCAGCTCAATTTATTAAAGTTGAAGGGGTTGTGATAGATAATATATCACAAGTACCCGTACCTTATGTCCATATTTCAATAAATTCAGGAATTGGAACAATCAGTAATATAAATGGAGAATTTAGATTAGCATGGGAAGTAAGTGTTGCCAAAGGAACAGAACTTTATTTTTCTTCTGTAGGCTATAAGCCTTTTATTTTAAGCTTAAACGATAGTAATGTAAAATCGTACTTGGAAATAGAACTACTTCCAAGCATTACCCTCTTAGATGAAGTAACTATTTCTTCGGAAGAAAAGGTCGATTCTGCATTACTAATAATACAAAAAGCACTAAAAAATATCCGTAAAAATTACCCCATGCGAAAATATGGGATGGAAGCATTTTATAGAGAAGCCAACATTAGTGATATCAGCTACAGCCGATTAATTGAAGCACAGTTACTTATTGCAGATAAAGGCTATAATAAAGCCATTGAAACAGTAGAAATGAATGTTTTACAAATGCGCAAAACAGAAGACAATAGAGATATTAGTTGGCGTCAATCTCTATTCGAATGGCTTTATAATATAAATGGCGCATTTAAAACATTGGCAAACGATAGAGTTAAGTTAAGTACACGTCATTATAATATGTCAGATTACGAAGAGAATAAAAATGGATGGATACAATATGATAGAAACGGCCATGAAGGGAGTATTCGATTTCTTTCAAAAGAGTTTATTGAAGGTTGTGATTGGGAATTAAAAGGTGTATTAAAATCAGAGAATGATACCACATACATACTTCAATACGAGGCTATCAACAAAAATAAACACAGGTCTTTTGCGAGAGTTGGCAAAGGCATTATTTATGTTTCTAAAGCTGATTGGGGGATTAAGGAAGTTAGCTCCGAAGTTGTAAAGCCTGAGGGGTTAAGGTATAATCAGCTTGATTATACCTTAAAGGGAAGTAGAGCTTATTATAAAACGATTATTAAGTACCAAAAACATGAGGGTAAATATTACCTCGCCTACATTAAATCAGAAAGTATTGGCACCAATTCTCTAGATTTCACTGGGGGCAGAGATTTGAGCTTATTTGAAAAGACCAAGGGTAAACTAGGTAAAATTTACCAAGAGAATGAGCTGTTTGTTACACGAATATTACCTTATAAAAAAGTGAGTAAAAAAAACAGAATGGATAAGGAAGATGACTTGTACAATAGTGATGCAACAAACGATGAGGCATTTTGGGCAACCTATAATTACCCTATGTTAAATCCTTTATCGGATATTATGAAAACTGATTTAAAAAACAATGATGGAGAACTATTTATTAAAGAGTAACCTTATTTTTTTGCTCTTCTTTTTAATTTTTGCCTGCTCAAAAAAGGTTGTTTACCCTACTTATTTTGAAGGAAAAAATACCATAGAACATTTGCCTATTTTAAACGACACTACATTGGCTATTAATACAATTGCTCCTGATCATAACTATGGCAGAATAGAAAGCAAGCCTATCTTTTTAGGAGTTAAAGATATATACGAAAGTGGCGACAATAGAGTTAAATTTCTAAATGCCTTGGCAGGACCAAATGGGGAGAGTTTAATATTTAAACGATATAAAAGTTGCTGCCCTTTTAGAACTCAAAACAGCAGAACTGTTGGAGCAGATCAAAAATTTGGCTTATTAGATATATGGATAATTAACTATGAAGGAATATCGAAAACAGATACATTATATGTAAATGCTTATGATCAGGGAGAGTTAATTGCACCTAAAGGTTATATTATAAAATAATGGATTTTCTAAAAGATTTCTTCCAAATTAAGCTTCGGATATTTATACCAATATTCATTATTCTATATGCAATAATATTCTACTTGTCAACCAAATTTCTAATTACCGATGATTTAATACTAAGTAATTTTGATGTTTCAGGTACGACTGAAGATATTGAAGGAGGCCATACTTTTTTTAGTCTTTTTTATGGTTTCTTTTTAGTCAAATCGTTGTTTGGCATTTTTATTAAAGCAGGAGTATTGGCTTTTGCATTAAGTTTACTTCTTAATAATAAGTTTGTTGCAGTATTTAGAGTTCTAATGTTATCAAGTGCTGTTTATGTTATTGGAAGAGCAATCCAATTTATAATATTTGGCTTTTTTGAACCAGAGAAGATTAAAACATTAGAAACAAATATTTTTTCAATATATGCTTTAATTGATCATAATAAATATGGTTCATTTATTCAAAATTTAGCTTATGATATAAGCTTAATAGAAATAGGCTTTATGGCAATGATTATAAGTGGGCTATACCTTATAAATGATCACGCATTCCTTAATAAAATCATTCCTTACGTAGTAATAATGGACATTGCATATATCGTTTTATCTGGATTATTATGAAAAATTTCATACATAAGAAGTATGTGATTGGGTTTATCATATATTATGTATTGCATATTATAATGCTATTGATGGTTAATTGGTACAACCTTAGATACATAGATAATGAAGGAGATACTATTTTTTCCAATCTAAGTATTTTAGACGGCACTCTTGCGCCTATTCTATTTGTAGTAAAATTTTTGTACGTCTCCATTTTTATTTTTGGTGTGTTTTTGGTTTTCGATAAGAAGGCCTCTTTCGAATCTATTTTTTCAGCCATCATGCTAACAAATTTGATTTATTATATTCCTCAAATAATAGAATTCGTGATGTTAGAAAGCTCGAATGAAGTACTAACCTATGGTAGGCTTAAGAATAACGATTGGGCTTCTATTATACAATTGTTACCAAATATGAATAAGAAAAGTTTGCTACTTCCATACTTAAGAGAAATAAACATATTCACTTTCATTTTTTTAGGGTTAGTAACTTTCCTTATAAATGCAAAAGAAGTAAAATTTAGATGGGTATTCACTTTTGTATCAATGGGATATTTTACAGCAAATTACTTTGCTACAACTTTAATAGTTTTTTTGACACTTCTTGCTTAACATGAATCTAAGGTATTTTCTATTAACAATCCTTGTTCTATTAATTACTACTTCGATTGTCCTGATATTTTTTTCAAAGAACAAGTTAAATCACAAAAAACAGGTGACAGAACAGCTTGCCATAATTCCTAAAATTCCAGGTGTCCCCATTGGTTCAAATAATAATACAAATTGGGAATACACTAGGAAGTCAACCATCATTCAATTTTTTAACTCCGAATGCCACCACTGCCAAAATGAAGCTACCGCTATTTTCAACAAGTTGGAGGCTTTTAAAAATGTAAACCTATTATTTGTTTCGGAAGAAGTAGAGAGTAACATACTTGCCTTTAGCATAGAATATAAATTAGATAACCAACCCAATATTTGGTGGCTAAAAATGAAGCCCAAAGATGTCTATAACACCTTTGGCAATATTGGCGTGCCTCATTTTTGGGTGTATAATAAAGAGGGCAATTTGGTTAAAGAGTTTAGGGGAGAAACGAAGGTGGAGGCTTTGTTGGAGTGGTTGTGAAATGTACGTCATTCCTGCGTAGGCAGGAAACTGTGAATGTGAACGAGTTAAATATGATGAAGATGAAGACAATTTTATTCAATCAGTTTCTACACTAACATCCTGCAAGGGCGGATTCCTGCCTCCGCAGGAATGACGCTCAAATATTGAACAGATTGCTTCGGCCGTTCCTCCTTCAATGACGGTAAATAGGAATATGAGTATCAATAAAAAACACATCGAAAAAACATTTACTAAACAACTGGATCAATCCGATTGCGGGGTAGCCTGTTTGGCTTCCGTTATAAAGTATTATGGCGGCAGTACCAGCCTAGAAAAACTACGTGAAGAAACGGGTACCACCAAACAAGGCACCACCTTACTGGGTTTGCACCAAGCTTGTCCTACTTTACACTTAAAAGCAGAAGTATTAGAGGCAGAAGGCATTCATAATTTAAAAGAAGTTGAGTTTCCGGTCATACTTCACGTATTAATTGATAAAAAACTTCAACATTATGTAGTATGCTATGGGCAACAAGAAGGCCATTTTGTTATTGGTGACCCCGGTAAAGGCATTGTGAACTATACTGTAGCTGAATTAGATAAAATTTGGCAATCAAAAGCGCTTTTAACTTTAGCACCTACTAAAAGCTTTGTGAAAGTCGAAGAAACAAAAGCAGATAAACTCACATGGCTCAAAAATTTGGTGGAAGAAGACCTACCTCTATTATTCATTGCCTTAGTAATTGGGGTAATCATTACTGTACTTGCTATGACAACCGCCATTTTTTCGCAACGCTTAATAGATGATATTTTGCCTGCCAAAGATGTGCAACGTTTGCTATTGGGCTTGGCTTTATTAATAATTTTACTCTTGGCTCGTAGTGGCATGGGTTATATCCGCAGTCTTTTCCTAATCAGGCAGAGTAAGGAGCTCAACATAAGAATGATTAAAGGTTTTTATAATGCCCTGCTTTATTTACCAAAATCGTTTTTTGATAGCCGTAAAACAGGAGAGCTTATGGCCCGAATGAACGATACCCGAAGAATTCAATCTGCCATAAGCTATGTAGCGGGCAATGTAGTAATTGATGGCTTAATCATTATGGTTTCATTAGTTTTTGTGCACGTATATGCATGGCAAGTAGGGCTTGTGGTGCTAGGTACATTGCCCTTTTATGCTCTTATTATTTGGCGTTTTAATAGCAAAATAATAAGTGGGCAAAAAGAAGTGATGCAACACTATGCCTATAATGAGAGTAATTATATAGATACTATTCAGGGCATTGCCACTATTAAAGCAATGAATAAACAACCCTTGTTTTCCAAGCTTACCCAACATATTTATTCTGGGTTTCAGCAAAAGATTTTTAACCTGGGTAAAATAGGTATTTCGTATAGTTGGGTATCGGAAGTTACGGGTGTATTGGTTCTGGCTTCGGTATTTGGTTATGCTTCTTTTTTGGTATTAAAAGATGTATTACAACTAGGTGAAATGGTAGCGGTACTATCTATGGCAGGAGGCATTATGCCTGCGGTTACTAGGTTGGCTATTGCCAATATTCAAATTAAAGAAGCCACGGTTGCCTTTAATCGCATGTACGAGTTTGCATCCATTTCTCCAGAGTTTTCCCCAGCACAAGAGGATACTCACGGGGTGACTCAAAGTCATACCGTGAGTGAAAATGGTTTTAAATTTGAATCGCTTGCAGTTAGTAATCTTAGTTTTCGATTTAAAGGCAGAAAACGACTATTGCATAATATCCAGTTTACTCTTAAAAAAGGAGAAATGATTGCCTTATTAGGTGAAAGTGGTTGTGGAAAAAGCACCATGCTCCAAATTTTACAAAAGTTTTACGCTCCAGAGGAAGGTAATATTACTATAAATGGCACAAGTGCTTGGGAATCCATTTCGCATATAAGCTGGCGAGCGAACCTAGGTGTAGTACCTCAAGACATTAAAATATTTAGTGGCACGCTGTTAGACAATATTTGCCTAGGCGATGTCACCAAAGAAGTAGAGCAGATTATAGCATTTTGTAAGAAACTTGAATTTTCAACATACTTTGAGCAATTCCCTCAAAGCTATTATACACTTTTAGGCGAAGAGGGTTTAAATTTATCGGGTGGACAAAAACAATTAATAGCAATTGCCAGAGCCTTATACCAAAAACCACAACTCTTGTTACTAGATGAACCTACCGCAGCAATGGATAGAAATATGGAGCAGTTTGTATTGGATCTGTTACTAAAATTGAAAGCCCAAATGGGAATTGTTTTGGTTACTCACAGGCCTAAACCTGCCTATAATGCAGGTAGAATATACATAATTGAGGAGGGCAAAATGGTTGCGACAGGAACACCACAAGAGTTACGCTTAACACAAAACCTGTTTAGTGAATCGTTAGAATTAACCTGAATAACAGATTCCTGCCTGCGCAGGAATGACGCATTCTTGATAGAATTTAAAATCAATGCGCCTCCAACCAATTAGCTCCAACTCCCATGCCTACTTCCATAGGCACAGCAATTGGTAACGCATTTTTCATAAGTTCATCAATCTTCGTTTTCATCAACTCCACTTCGTTAGTAGGCACATCAAATACCAATTCATCATGTACCTGCATAATCATTTTTGATTTCACCTTTTCTTTCTGCATCCATTCATCAATATTAATCATGGCTACTTTAATGATATCAGCCGCAGTTCCTTGAATCGGTGCATTAATCGCATTTCGTTCTGCAAAACCACGCATCACTGCATTACGAGAATTGATATCGCGTAGATAGCGTTTTCTACCTAACACAGTAGAAACATAACCGTCATCACGGGCATCATTTACCACCTTATCCATGTAGGTTTTTACTGCAGGAAACTCCGTAAAGTAACTCTCTATAATTTCCGCAGCTTCTTTTCGAGGTATGTTCATATTTTGGGATAAGCCAAAAGCAGAAATGCCATAAATGATCCCAAAATTGGCTGATTTTGCCTTGCTTCGCATTTCACTCGTAACCTCATCTAATGGCACTTTAAAAATTTTGCTCGCAGTAGTTGCATGAATATCCCGACCATTTTTAAACGCCTCCGTCATTTCTTTGTCACCTGCAAAAGCTGCCATAATACGTAACTCAATTTGGCTATAATCTGCTGATAAGATCACATTGTTTAACGAAGTTGCCACAAATGCTTTTCGAATTTCTCGTCCCTTTGGTGTGCGAATCGGAATGTTTTGCAAATTAGGGTTAAGGGAACTCAATCGACCTGTTGCTGCCACTGTTTGGCTATAATTGGTGTGAATTAAGCTATCGTAGGCACTAACCATTTGTGGCAACGCATCTACATAAGTAGATTTTAGTTTCTGTAACTCCCTAAACTCAAGTATTTTTCTTGCAATTTCATGTTGGTTTTCCAACCTCGATAAGATTTCCTCACCAGTAGCATATTGCCCTGTTTTTGTTTTCTTAGGCTTCTCAACCAATTTTAGTTTTTCGAACAATACAATACCCAATTGTTTGGGAGAAGCAATATTAAATTCCTCACCAGCCAATTCATAAATTCGATCACGTACTTTCACCGACTCTTCTTCCAGCTCTCCGGACATTGCTTTTAACGCAGTCTCATCAATTTTAACTCCATTAAATTCAACCGTTGCGAGTACTTTTAGAAGAGGAAGTTCCACTTCATTTAATAATTTTATAAGGGCAGGATCTTTTAGTTCAGGCTCTATTTTTTCTTTGAGCTGTAGTGTAATATCCGCATCTTCAGCAGCATATTCAGCTATTTTATCTAGTGCTACATCGCGCATGGTTTTAGGCAAATTTCTACCACCTATAAGCGTTTTTATAGATACTGGAGTATAATTCAAATAATTTTCTGCTAACACATCCATTCCATGACGGGAATCAGGATCTATTAGGTAATGTGCAAGCATGGTATCAAATAAAGGTCCCTTTATATCAACACCATATTTTTTAAGCACAAGAATATCATACTTTAAATTTTGCCCTATTTTTCGAATGGATTCGTGCGAAAAAGCAGGTTCAAAAATAGTGAGCAACTCTTTTACTTCATCAAAATCACTGCTTACGGGCACATAATAGGCTTCGCCTGCAACATAGCTAAAAGATAGCCCAACCAACTCCGCCTCCACTGCACTTATATTAGTTGTTTCGGTATCGAAACAAAATTCCTTTTGAATCAGTAAGTAATCTACTAAATATTGAGCCTCCTCTTTTGAATTAATAACATGGTAGTTGTGCTCTTTTGTTTCGATCGTTTCTCTCGGTTTGACTTCCTCAATGGCTTGTTCACCTTCCTCTGCTGGGGTGCTCCCAAACATGGATAACTGTGGGGCTTTGTCTGGTTTACTGCTACCCGTGGATTTAGACTCCGTTTCTCCAAACACCCTTTTTAATAATGTCCTAAATTCGAGCTCTTCAAACAATATTTTAACTTCTTCTTCCTTTGGACCACTATATACCATTTCGTCAAACGAATACTCTACTGGAACATTAATATCTATGGTAGCTAAATCTTTCGATAACAACCCTTGGTCTCCAAAATTTTCAACATTCTCTTTTGCCTTGCCTTTTAGCTCATGCACATGAGCAAGAAGCCCTTCGATGCTTCCATAAGCTTTTAAATACTTTACTGCTGTTTTAGCTCCAACTCCTGGTATGCCAGGAATATTATCAGAAGCATCTCCGTGCAAACCCAGAATATCTCTTACTTGGTCTATCCGTTCAATATCCCATTTTTCGAGTACTTCGGGTATGCCCATAACTGATACGGCATTGCCCATAAAAGCAGGTTTGTATAAAAATATTTTTTCCTCTACCAATTGAGCAAAATCTTTATCAGGCGTCATCATATAGACTTCGAACCCTTCTTTCGCTGCTTTTTTTGCGATAGTACCAACCACATCATCAGCTTCAAAACCTTCTTTTTGAATTATCGGAATTCCAAAAGCTTCAATTATTTTTTTCACATAAGGAACTCCTATTTTAATATCTTCTGGGGTGGCATCTCGATGGGCTTTATAAGCTGGGTATTGAATGTGGCGAAAAGTTGGTTTTGGAGTATCAAAGGCCACGGCTATATGCGTTGGCTTTTGCTTATTTAGAATTTCTAAGAGGGTATTGGTAAAGCCCATCATCACACCCGTATTTAACCCTTTTGAATTTATTCGCGGGTTTTTACTGAAAGCAAAATGGGCTCTATAGATTAATGCATACGCATCCAGAAGAAAAAGTTTTTTTGGGGATTCACTCATAGAGGCTAAAGGTAATTAAGGTTTTGCCGCAAAGATACTGAGACCCAAATTTTTTGTGCAAATAATTGATCGTCACTCCGAAGGAGTCTTAACCATGGAGCAAATCTTGCATAATGGTGAAGATTTCTCCGTTGTACTGCGAAATGACACCAATACTAACTAGGGACTGCTTAAAAACGCCTAATTTATTATTGCTCAATTATTTACTTCAAAAATTTAGTCTCTAAGTGCAAAGGCATTTACTATATCTTATAAAAATACGTGCATCTGATTTTCTTTAAAAATCAAATGCCTTAAAAATAAGCTAGCCACAAGCACGACATCTTCTTCATTGACTGCATTTCGTAGTATTAACATACATCTTTATTGATCAATAATGAATATATCGCACTGGTAACTTTTTCAGCAAAACCTAACTAAATATTCGCACAAAAAAAGGCTGCCCGATCGCACTCGGACAGCCTTACATTAGAAGAACTTACTTTCTAATGAAGAGATTCCTGCCTTCGCAGGAATGACGTTCTTGATTAAAATGCGTACTCATTTTTAGCAATTACATAATCGGCTACTCTTCTACGTGCTTCCTTCACGTTAAAAGGTTCTTCTTTTGTAAAGCGCTTCAATCCCATAAGCATCATACGCATTTCATCTCCTTCAGCAAAAGCATAAATCGCTTCACGACCTGCTCTGCCTATATTTTCCATGGCATTATGCAAGAATATCTTGCCCATATCTATTTCAATTTGGCAAGCATCTTCTCCTCTAATCCCAACAAGTTTTTCAATTCTTAGAATCACGGATTCAGCCACATAACCTTCAATCATCATGTCCGCTAAATTCATCAGCACCTCTTGCTCCTCTGATAAATTAGCCATTAATTTTTGAACGGCTCCACCGGCTACCATTAATCCTGCTTTCTTAAGATTCGTCAAGTACTTTTTCTCTTTCCCTAACAAAGAATCGTCTGTAGCAGCACTAAAATCAGGAATTGACATTAACTCACCCGCAACTTTTTGCGCAGGACCCATTAAGTCAAGTGTACCTTTCATAGCACGCTTCAACATCATATCGATGGTTAGCATACGGTTGATTTCGTTGGTGCCTTCAAAAATTCGGTTAATTCTGGCATCTCGGTAAGGTCTTTCGAAAGGGCCATCAGCAGAATAACCCATTCCACCTCCAATTTGCAAAGATTCATCCACGGTAAAGTCTAATACTTCCGACCCATGTACTTTAAGAATGGCACATTCAATGGCAAATTCTTCTAACGCTTTTAATCTCGCTTCTCCAGGCTCCATGCCGGCAGCAATAAATGCATCATTGGCGTCATCAATATTTTGTCCAGCTCTGTAATGTGCTCCTTCAGAAGCATAAATACGGCTCGTCATTTCCGCAATTTTATTTTTGATGGCACCAAATTCAGTTAACGATTTTCCGAACTGCTTACGCTCGTTGCCATATTTAATACCTACGGTAAGGGCCTCTTTAGATCCACCAATTGCAGCAGCTCCCAGTTTAATACGTCCAATGTTTAGAATATTAACCGCTATTTTAAATCCATTTTGTCTTTCTGAAAGCATGTTTTCCACTGGAACTTTGCACTCGTTAAAGAAAATCTGGCGAGTTGAAGAACCTTTAATACCGAGTTTCTTTTCTTCATCATTCATGGTGATGCCACCAAATTTTTTCTCAACGATAAAGGCTGTTAAGTTTTTATCATCTTCAATCTTGGCAAATACAATAAAAACATCTGCAAATCCACCATTGGTGATCCACATTTTTTGCCCTGTAATAGCATAGTATTTCCCGTCTTCTGACAAAACAGCTTTCGTTTTACCAGAATTTGCATCCGAACCAGAATCCGGCTCTGTTAAGCAATAAGCTGCTTTCCACTCACCGGTAGCAAGCTTGGTTACATACTTTTGTTTTTGGTCGTCATTACCATAATAAAGAATTGGCAACGTACCAATACCTGTATGAGCCGAAAGCGCCACCGCAAAAGAGAACCCTTTACCAGTAACTTCTGATACCAACATCGTGGTATTGAAAGGCATTCCAAATCCACCTAAGGCTTCTGGTACTGAAGTACCTAGAAGACCAAGTTCGCCTGCCTTATCTAGCAATTCAGGAATTAGTTCTGGATGCTTTTGAGAATCAATCTCATCCAATTTTGGATGTACTTCTGTTAGTATGAAGTCTTCACAAGTTTGAGCAATCATTTTTTGCTCTTCACTCCATTCTTCCGGGATAAAGATATCTTTTGCTTCAACATCCCTTATTAAAAATTCTCCTCCTTTTATAGCTGTTTGTTCCATGTTATTTTAAGATTTTAGATGATTAGAGGTTAGACATAAGACTTAAAAAAAGTATCTAAATTAATCTTGTGTCTATTTTCTAAAAATCTTGTGTCTATTTTCTATTTTAAAAATTCATATATGCCAGCAACACCCTGGCCGCCACCTACACAGGCAGTTACCATTCCATATTTCTGGTCTCTTCTTCTCATTTCGTTAAATAATTGAACCGATAACTTTGCTCCAGAGCATCCAAGTGGATGACCCAATGCAATAGCACCACCATTTACATTCAGCTTGTCAGTATCCAATTCTAGCTTTTTAATTACCGCCAATGATTGAGCAGCAAACGCTTCGTTCAATTCTATTTGATCAATATCTTGTAATTTTAAACCTGCCAAATCCAACGCTTTAGGCACCGCTGCTACTGGACCAATTCCCATAATTCTTGGGTCAACACCAGCTACTGCATAAGAAACCATACGAGCAATTGGTTCTAGGTTCAATTCCTTCACAAGTCGCTCACTCATTACCATAACAAAAGATGCCCCATCAGATGTTTGTGAAGAGTTACCGGCTGTAACCGTACCACCAGCAGTAAAAGCAGGACGTAGCTTAGCTAATACCTCTTTGCTAGTATCCGCTCTTGCACCTTCATCGGTATCCACTACAAATGAACGAGTTGCTTTTTTCCCCTCTTCATTAATGTAGGTTTCATTTACTGTAACAGGTACAATTTCGTCTTTAAATTTTCCTTCCTTAATTGCTTTAACTGCTTTCATATGCGAGTTATAAGAAAACTCATCCATATCTTCTCGTGTAACTTTATAATCTTTCGCTACCTCTTCTGCTGTTTGTCCCATACTGGTATAATAGGTAGGGTGATTTTTAGCTACTTCGTAGTTCAGGGCCGTTTTATAACCCATTACGGGCACCATCGACATGGATTCGGTTCCACCAGCAATGATGCAATCCGCCATTCCTGCATGGATTCGGGCAGAAGCAATATTAATTGCTTCAAGTCCTGATCCACAATAGCGATTAATGACCATTCCCGGCACTTCTTGTGGCAAAGCCATCAATGAGATCATTCGCCCCATTTGCATGCCTTGTTCGGCTTCTTGCACGGCATTGCCGACAATTAAATCATCAACTCTTACCGGGTCAAGGCTTGGGATAGAAGCGGTAAGGTGTTTTATTACTTTAACAGCAAGGTCATCAGGTCGTGTAAATCGGAACCCGCCTTTTTTGGCTTTGCCAACTGCTGTTCTATATCCTGCTACTATATATGCGTTCATTTTCTTGTATTTAGATGTTTGTCTGAACCTTTGATTTTTTTGATTAAGTTGATATATCTGATTTCTCAGTATCAAATTTTGAATTAATTAGTCTCTTAAATTGTAAACTTTTAGCTCCAAAATTTATGAGCAAACCTATCTCAATATTATACGCTTCTAAATAATTTATTGCTTGCGCAAGATGCACATCTTCTAATTTAGTGAGGGCTTTTAACTCTACAGAGATTATTCCTTCTACTAAAAAATCAACTCGTCTTGTTCCTATTTGATCTTCCTTATAGAAAATGGGCATTTCAAATTCTCTTTGAAAAGACAAGCCTTGTAATGCCATTTCTTTTTCTAATGCTCGTTGATAAATTACTTCTTGAAACCCATTTCCAATGATTTTATGAACTTCCATAGCACTGCCAATTATTCTTCCTGTCAGGTCAGAATATCTGTATTGCTCTTTTATTATTGTATTGGAAATCATTATAAATCTTTTAATCAGTTTTTATCAAGGGTTCTGACAGTTTGTTTTTAATTCCTTAAAGGTTTTCCTGAAGTCAATATCGACTGAATTCTTTCCAATGTTTTAGGTTCTGCACAAAGTGATAAGAAAGCTTCTCTTTCTAAATCAAGTAGGTATTGCTCACTTACTTCTTGAGGGTAGGATAAATCTCCACCACACATTACCCAGGCAATTTTATTGGCAATCTTTAAATCGTGATCCGAAATGTAATTACCCATTCGCATACCGTTTACACCTGCTGCTACCAGCGCTAATCCTGTTTTACCTTGTACTTTAATATGCTTGTCTTGAATTGGTTTGGTGTAACCATCAGCTGCTAACTCTAATACAGCTGCTTTTGCATCCGCAATTTGACGGTGTTTATTAACCGAGACAGAATCCCCTCGTTGGAAGATATTCATATCGAATGCTTCATAAGCGGAAGTCGCCACCTTAGCCATCGCAATGTTCATAAACGCATTTTGCATATCATTTAGCTCAACATCACCCGTTGCAAATGAGTCTGCTACTCGTTTGGTAAATTCTTTGGTTCCACCACCGGCAGGTATTAGACCTACACCAACTTCTACCAATCCAATGTAAGTTTCTGCGGCAGCTTGCACTTTATCTGCGTGCAAAGCCATTTCGCAACCTCCACCAAGGGTTAATCCGTGAGGAGCAACTACTACGGGGATGGAAGAATACCGAACACGCATCATGGTGTCTTGAAAATGCTTAATCATAAAATTAAGTTCATCGTACTCTTGCTCAATGGCATGCATAAATACCATTCCTAAGTTGGCTCCTGCAGAGAACTGTGCTCCTTGATTACCTATTACCAGCCCCGTATAACTTTCTTCAGCCATGGTAATGGCCTTGTTAATACCTTCTACAACCTCACCACCGAGGGTATTCATTTTGGTGTGGAATTCAAGGCCTAAAACGCCATCTCCTAAATCGAAAATGGTAGCACCTGAATTACCCCAAACTACATTGCTTTTTCTTAAATTATCAAGCACCAACATATCTTCGGTACCCGCAATGCTTTTGTATGATTTACTAGGAATATCGTAATACGTACGCTTGCCATTCTCTACTTTATAGAAAGATTCTGCTCCAGATTCAAGCATATCATAAATCCATTGGTTGGGCTTATAACCTGCCTCTTCCATTTTGGCAACCGTCTTTTTAACGCCTACTGCATCCCAGTATTGGAACGGACCAATCTCCCAACCAAAACCAGCTGAAACAGCATCATCAATTTTATACAGCTCATCCGCTATTTCAGGAATTCGGTTTGAAACATATTGGAATAAACCAAAGAAAGAATCTCTATAAAACTCTCCTGCCTTATCCTTACCTGAGAATAACATTCTAAAACGCTCTTGCAGATTATCAATCGGCTTGGTCATTTCAAGCGTAGCAAATTTTATTTTTTGCTTAGGCTTGTATTCCATTGTTTCAAGGTCAAGTGTAAGAATTACAGTCTTGCCTTTTTCATCTTTAGTCTTCTTGTAAAAACCTTGCTTGGTTTTATCTCCTAGCCATTGCTTTTCTTCTAGTTTGCTGATTACCTCTGGCAACTTAAATAGCTCTCTTGCCTCGTCATCAACTAAACCTTCGTAAAGGTTATTGGCTACTTTAATAAGGGTATCTAACCCAACTACATCAGAAGTACGGAAAGTTGCGGATTTTGGACGACCCAAAACCGGCCCCGTTAGTTTATCCACTTCGTCCACATTCATGCCCAACTTCTTCATCGTTTCCACCACTTTCATAATGCTGAAAATACCAACACGATTGGCGATAAAAGCTGGAGTGTCTTTACAAAGAACGGTTCGTTTTCCTAAGAATTTATCCCCATAGTTCATCAAGAAATCGATCATTTCAGGGTCAGAACTTGGGGTTGGGATAATCTCTAATAACTCTAAGTATCGGGGAGGGTTGAAGAAATGTGTTCCGCTAAAATATTTTTTAAAATCATCGCTACGGCCATCCAACATAAGGTGAATAGGAATACCTGATGTATTGGATGATATTAGCGTACCTGGCGTGCGGTATTTTTCAACCTGCTCAAATACTATTTTTTTAATATCAAGATTTTCAACCACAACTTCAATTACCCAGTCGCAATCTGCGATGTCTTTCATATTATCCTCGAAGTTGCCTAAGGTAACTCTCTTGGCAAACTCCTTGTTGTACAAAGCAGCTGGCTTTGATTTTAGGGTAGATTGCCAGGCACCGTTTACAATACGGTTTCTAACCACTTTGTCTTCAAGCGTAAGGCCTTTGGCCTTTTCTTGATCGTCTAGCTCTCGGGGCACAATATCGAGCAAGAGTGCTTCCACTCCAATATTGGCGAAATGACCGGCAATTCGGGATCCCATAATACCAGATCCTAGTATTGCCACTTTTTTAATAGAACGCTTCATATGTTATTGTATATATTCTATTTATTTATAATTATTAAAATAATTTATGCTTAAAAGAAAATTCCCATAATTTTCGTCATCCTACTGAATTCGAGTATCTCTTAATACATCACTATTAAGTATAAGAAGATTCTTCACTCCGTTCTGAATGACGGAAAATTGTTTGTTTTCAGTCATTGTTCAATTCCCTACCCCTTTAATTTTTACCCCGGTTCGAGATTCAATTTGTGTATTTATTTTATTCATCACTTTTACAAAAGTTTCAAATTCCTCAGTCGAAAGTTTTGCATTCAAATCTTCGTTAAACCCTCTAACCGTAAGTCTTGAAATCTCTCTTTTTTCTCTCCCTTTATCAGTTAGAAAAATCAACACCGATCGTTTGTCGTTTTCAGATTGCTCTTTTCTAATAAAACCTTGCTCTTCCATACTATTAAGCATCCTAGAGAGACTCCTAGATTCCATCCCCATTAAAGGAGCAATTTTGGTTGCGGGAGTTCCAACTTCAAAATGCAAATTGAGCAATACAAAGCCAATTGAAGTTGTAAACCCGTGTTTTACAGCCTCTTGATTATACATACGAAAGAAGCCATACCAAGCGGCTCTTATGTGAAAATCTACTGTTTCTTCTGGCTTCATAATACTAGTAAACTGTAAATGTATAAAATTATACTCTGCATGCCGAGTAAATTTAAAAATATATTCGGCATGCAGAGCTTTTTATTTGACGGTCTTTTTCGCCACTTGCATAACATCGCTTGTTTACAGCAAAAAATACTTTTATATTCATTGTTTAAACAATAAACAAAACACTATGAAAACCAAATTAACAAAATTAAGCGTGGTTCTTTTTGTACTAATAGCCTTCGCCTTTAAAGCTTATGATTACAGACTAGAAGCTGCCAAAGACACCATGGTAGCTGATTGGACTTGGTCCAAAGATTATACTTTAAGGTATATTGAATCTATGCCAGAGAGTGGGATGAATTACCGACCCACTGACAGCGTACGTACTTTTAGAGAGCAAATGTTGCACCTTACCAGTGCAAATATGGGCATTGCAGCCCAGGCACTTGGAGTTGCTCCAACTTTAGAAGACGCAAGAGGGCTAGAGAAAAGTGATGGGTATAAAACCAAAGCAGAATTGGCCGAAGTAGTAGCCATTGGTTATGATTTTATTATAACCAATATTGAATCATCATCGGCAGATAAGTTTAGCGAAGAAATCAAATTATTTGGGCAATATGATATGACCATTGGTGAAGCCTTGCAAAAAACGTTTATTCACCAAACACACCATCGCGGACAAACAGCCGTTTATATTCGGATGGCAGGAGGTACACCTCCAGGTATGCAATTGTTTTAGCCGTATAGATATATAGTCATGAAATTCGAAAAAAAATCTTACCCCCAACTATCCCCAGGCAGAGCTTCGGGGTGTTTCGCTGGTTTTATTTTGAAATGAAAATTCAAAAACCGAAATATTATATTTAGATTCCTGCCTTCGCAGGAATGACGGCATTATAGGAACCCCGAGGCTTCGCCTCGGGAAATTATTCAGATGAGAGGGGGCAGCAATAGTTGCCCCTTTATAGTTATCAACCCTTGTTAGGGTTTGCTTTAACTCTCTTGTCCAGTTTTATTATTCTATATCCTATATATATTAGCAAAAGGCCTAATAGTTCAGTTACAAATAGCACTTCTACATAGCCCATACGTGTAAAACTACCACCGATGCCAGGTAATAATCCTCCAATTGCGATATAGATATTACCTTTAAAAGCTGCTTCCCTATGACCCAGTTTATAATATCTTATGGCCGAATAAATGGCTCCACCTACCAAAAATAAGAACGCATAAATATTAATTAATGGAGAAAAGTATCGTACCCATTGCCAGCTAAAAACGGCACCTGTCAATTTATTATCAAAGGTTTCTGGAATGGTTAAGGGAGTAAACATTACAAACACCGAAGCTATGGCTATTACGGTAAGAATTACAATGGTAGAAAAATTGGCAAACTTCCGATTCATTAAAAGATAAACAGAACCTTGAGCCAATGGGAAACCACCAAGAAGGGCTCCAACTATATACCAATACCTTAAATTAAGCTCGCTCCAGCCAAAAAGTATGTTTACACTTTCAGATAATGTTCCAAGCCCAAATGTTATTACGCCAATGGTCCACCATAGCAAATACTTTGTTTTTCTTTTTTTATAATGCTGATAGATTTCTATCGTAAAAAAGACAGAAAAAAGGGTGGTAATAATTGGAATATACTCGGTAAGTTCTCGCATTCAACTAGGGTTTAAAAGCAAGAATGCACTTGGTTATAACCGAGTGCATTCTTGTTAATGTTGTTCAATTATTATTCACTTAAAATCTCATAGATAAATTCAGGATTCCCTCTTTCACCTTGATCATTTAACATTTTTGTGAATTTTAATTTATACACGTTGCCATCTGCGTCTTCAATTATATAAAAAATATCATTGTTGATGGCAAATTCATTGGTGGTAAAATCGAACAGCCTCCAACTACTTCCAACGGCTAGTCTATCATTGGCTAGTGCCAAACCTGCAACATCGTCAATAGTAAAAGCATCAAATGCTGTTTGGTCTCCGGCTACACTTACCGATTTTACATACTGATGATTTGTTAATGAAAAATCTTTGAATTTAAAAGATAAGACTTCTCCTTGGTTATCAAATTCATTAAAGAAGGTCGTCATCATAATATCCCATTGTCCTTTAGGAGGAGCTACTTCTACAATATCATTGGTATCGAATGAAATATAGGTGAAATCGTTCGTGGTACTTTTAGGAACCGTAATCGTTGAAAATCCACTTGCATCGTTAATATCACCATAGGTAATTATATAATCGTTTCCGCTCAATGTAATTCTTGCTTTTACAAATCCACGCTCGGTAGTATTAGCATCATCAAGTACTCCTCTATTAATTACATATACTGGATTGTTGGCATCAGTTGCGCTAATTTCAGCAATTGCAGTTTTAGATAAATCACCATCAACAGCATCTTTCCATTCTGTGTTAGGCAAAAAGTCCTTCATTTCATCTTTATATGCTTGTGTTACCAATTCATCAGTAACATTCGCAAGATCGGTTTCTGTAGTTGGGCGAGCCATTGTATAGCTGGCATAGTTCAGAATTACTTTAAATTCATCACCATTATAAAAACCTAAATCCCAATTGTCTTTATTAACAACAGTTGTACTTTCAGTACTAAGGTCGATAAAAACTTGGTTAGGTTGAGTTGTTCCTCCAACCTCAGGCGAAATTACTGCTCCAGTTGAAGCCGGTATTTCGGGCAATGGCTCATCACTATTACAAGCAACAGCGCCCATTGTAAGTAGAGCCATTAGGCTCATTGTTTTAATGTTAGAAATATTCATTGTTTATTAGTTTTTAATTAAGTTATATGCGATTTTGAAGAAAAAAGATCGGCCATAGCCAATATTTACATCGGTTTGGCTACCACTATGAACCCCTGAAGTGGTGGTTGCACTATTGGTAACCGACCTTACATCCAATAAATTTTTTATGCCTAGTGTAAGGTCTGTGTTTTTAATTATTCTGCGGTTGGCTGTTACATCCAGCAAATGGTAACCTGCTGTATTTCCAATGGAAAGCTCATCATTTTCATTAATAAAATAGCTTGATGTTTCCCCATTAAATTTATAGAAGGCAGCAAATGATATCTTGGAAATTCGTTCAATATAGGAGAAATCGAGGCTTATTTCAGGTGAAAAGAAGAACTCGCTTGGTGCATTAATTTGTTCATCCTCTTCTTTTTTTCCGGTAATTCCAAATCCTGTGCCCAAAGTTAAATGGCCCCAAATAAAAGTTTCATTGAGCGTACCACCCACTGTTTGTAAATTATTTAAGTTAAAATATTGGGCAAATGTTAAATTAACGGGATCATAACCAAATCCAATTAGGTCGGTTATATTATTATAAAAGAGACTTAATTCACTTTTTAACCCAATTTTGGTCTTATTCCATTTATGAGTTAAGTTCAAATCAACATGATCCGAATATTCTGGTGTTAAGTTTTCGTTTCCAATAACGGTATGGTTGGCATCAATAAACTCAAAAAATAATTCGCGTAAGCTTGGTGTTCTATACCCTTTTCCGTAGGCTGCGCCTATTGATACATTTTCGCTAAACTTATACTTTACATTGATAGAAGGCACCACGCTATTATCAAATGATGAATTATAGGCAAAACGCAACCCTGGCCGAAATTTTAATTTGTTCGTTGCAAGTAGTTCTACTGAAGCAAATGCCGCCACATCGCTCATTCTTTGAATTTCATTATTTTTTATTCTACCACCCGAGGTAGATTCCAAATTAGTTTCAATACCTGCTTGGTAGTTTATTTTACGGTTTTTAAGGCTGTTGTTGTAAGTTAAGCGCCCTACAGTGGCCTTATAATTAGTGGTATCAGAGCTCCCCGGGGTTGTAAAATCAATTTCTTCAGAGCTATTTAAATAATTCTTATAGGTTCGTTTTTGGCGATTAAAATTAGAATATGATGCCAACACATTTAACCTACTAGCTTCAGAAAAATTCATATCAACTTGTACTTGATGCGCAAACCTATTGGAAGTGTAAGATCTATCAACTCCAAAAAAGCGACTCTCACCATAATCAAATTGAGTTGAATCCAGATCAAAGATAACCTCATTGAGGCCTTCGAATTTATAGGTGGCTAATAAACCTTCTTTCTTATAGCTTAAACTTGCATCATAAAAAAGCTGGTCTTTGGGGTTCCATTCATATTCTCGACCCGTATAAATCCCCTTATAACCACCAAAGCGAGTTGCACCACCATTTACAGAAAGTAAAAATGATTTTGGTAACGAAAACCCACTGGTAATATTAAAATTTGAACTTCCATCATCCACATTGTAGGCATTATCAATGGATTCCCCTTGCAGCTCCACACCTAGTCTAAACGTGTTTTGTTCAGGTTTTTTTGTAATAATGTTAACAACTCCTGCTAGGGCATTTGCGCCATAATTTACCGCCATTGGTCCTTCTACAATTTCTATACGTTCTACATTAGCCATAATAATTTGGCTTAGGTCAGCACCATTTCCATTGCCATTTCGATTTACCATCGGCACACCATCTATTAGGATCTTCACATTTTTACCCGGGATGCCTTGCAAGCTCATCTCGCTCGAACCAATAGCAACATCAGGAGAAATCCGAATATTTAGCTGACGTGATAATACATCTGACAATTGAATCGCCCCCTGACTTTTAATGGTGCTAGCGTCAATGGTTTTAACTGAATAGACAGAATTACTCGCAGACTGTGGTTGGTACTGCCCAGTAACCACAATATCATCCAATATGATGCTTTTAGGAGATAATTCGACTAATTGGGTGGTAGTATCAGTAATTTGTAAGTTGAGATTGTGGTAATTTAAATGGGATAAGCTAATGGTATAAGGAGGATTAGGAATAATAGCTAACTGCCCTTTTTTATTCGATATCAATACTTCGTTTTCACCCGACTCAAAGCTGATTTGTGCCATTACACCCTCAATGGCTTCACCCGTTTTTGGGTCTTTAATTTGAATTTTATGCTGTGCAACTAATAAATTGCTATAAGCAAAAAGGATTACGAGAGTCGTTATTTTCATCTAAATTATAAAACGTCAAAGGTAGATTTGTACGGTAGCATTAGATAACGGATAAAGTATAAAAACTATCGATTAACGTACAAAAAATTTATGCTACTATCAGGGTTTTAGCGCATTATGGCTAAAATCATGTATTTTTGCCTGCCACAAAAAATTGATTATGATTGAATTAGGACTTGAAACACTAAAGAATGACCTTGATAAGGACAATCTTGAGACCTCTTTTCTTACGAAAGAGATGGGTGCCTATCAATTTTATAATGACAGCTCAGATACTAATAAGCTTACATTTACGCACGATAAAAGTTTAATACATTTCATATTTAGCCTACAAGGTAAAATGAAAGTATTTGCTGCTATGAATGATGAAATTGCCCATATTAATGGAAGCAATTTTTACGTGTATTCAAACCCTTATGCAGAAACTGTATTAAACATTGAACTGGAGCCCTCCGCCAAGGTGATGACGTTGGTTATCAGTATAAAGGCTCTTCACGGTATTTTTGGGAGTTCTTTTGGCAGGGATGCCGAAGCAACCAAAGAGTTTATGATGAGCTATAAAATGAAAAAGTTTTTTATTGAAAAAGAGATCACTCCTTCCATATCCGTATTAGTACATCGATTTTTTAGTGGTGTAAAAAGAGCTAACCTGCAAAATATTTATCAGCAAGGAAAGGTTATGGAACTTTTATCGCTTTATATGGATGCCCCAAATTCAGAACAAGAGGCGGTGGATGCCTGTCCATTTACCATGGATGCCTTAGAATTAAAGCGAATACAAGAAGCTAGAGATATTATCATTAAAAATATGATCTCACCTCCAAGCTTGAAATCGCTGGCTAAGTTGGTAGGCACCAATGAGTATAAATTAAAATTTGGTTTTAAATCCGTTTATAGCAATACCGTTTTTGGCTATTTATTAGATTATCGAATGGAGTTGGCCCGGAAGCTGCTTACTGTTGATAATTCCAGAATTAAAGATGTTGCCGCACAGATTGGCTATTCTAACCCCAGCCATTTTATTGCCGTTTATAAGCGCAAATATGGTGTTACTCCTAAGCAACATTTATTGTCTTCAGTGGGCTAGTATTTGTTGTCGGGCGATTATAACACACAATAATTAAACGAATATGTTCAAAGGGCTATTTAGTAGAAAATCAAACAGTAAAGGAACGGGAATTTACAAACTTGTAGGAGAAAAATTAATTGAGTATGATAATCAACCAGAAAATGGATCGATAAATAGTATAATTGAAGAACTTGGATTTGAATTAACTCAAGTCCATACAATCCACACTTTTGACTCCTCTATCATTGAATGTATTGGTGTAAAAATCTTTAGCAAGAATGTAGTTTTCGTACTTGCCAAAGATAAAAATTTGAGTGTCAGCTCTCGAGCATTAAAGCAAGAAATGAACGACATTGATTGGGATTTTGAATATTCAAGCCATACCATAGAAGATATTCTAAATGAGGGAATTGAAGCTAAGAATTTAACTCAAGAATTTTTAAATTCAAATATTGAACTGCAACTCGAAGAAGGAAATTCTGTATATCTAGCACCCAGTCTCGATCTATACTTGTATTTCAAAGACGGAATTCTAGAGAGTTATACATCTTCTGAATGGACAAATGCTGCATCGAAATGGCTAATAAGTGTAAACAAAAAAATGTTCAATGAAATTCTTGCTGAAGCAATCAATTTTCACGGGAATGAAATTGAAGCAATGGAAGAAGTAAACCTTCAATGTAATGCGCTCCAAAGAATACCTGAAGCAGTTAATAATGAGTTTATCCCACAACATATAAAAAAAACTGGAAATACTAACTTTTACAACCTGTTAGCAGCTCATTATGATGGTAGTATCAATATTGAAGAATTTAAAATTGTCAACAAAGGGCGTTTCTTCCAGCAAGAAGAAAACTCTTTAGTAATCGAAAAATTCGTGTATCAATTCGATACTGAAGGTAGTTTGGTGAATGTTGCACATTATTAAAGTGTAACAAGTGCCAAAAATTTCGTAGGCTGATAATACATAACTAAAGTTCTAAATATTAGATTCACACCTCCCTATCAATAATTAAACTTACCGCTTTGTCTGGGTCATATTATCGGCCACCACAATCGTATAATTAGCGATGCTGGCTTTTTCTTCCTCCGTCATTTCTTCCCATTCCGATACCAATACGGTAGTTATTGATTTGATGTTTAAGCCTGGTTGAATTTTGTTTACCCACCAAATAATGCCTCTTCCATTATCCGAGTGGTACGCTCCATCAAAATGGAAATAGAGGTCACCTTCATTAAAATTTTTGACCGAGAAATGAGCCATCGTGGCATCTTTTGAGGCCTGTGCCATTTGAATATTTAACATATTTGGAGGTACATGCCCACCCATTTTATCTTTCATATCAGCATAAACCAATGTATCAAAGTGCTCCTTTAAGGGCCCTATCATCGTCAATGCTTCTGGGCTTAGTAAATCGAAGGCTTTCATTCCTTTTTTATTAATCATAGAAGCATATCTACGCGGAATATTAGATGCCACAAAACGCAGGTTGTTTTCTTTGGCAAACTCAACCAACGGTTTATAATCTGTTTTATAATTACCCCACATTTGAGTCATTTCCGGAATCATTTTCTTCTCATCATAAAAACCAGCCAAATATTCATTAAGCACTAATTGATTACCGTTTTCAAACATTTCGGCTCCAAATATCAGTTTCTCTTTTTTTACTTCGTAAAAACTTTTGGCCATTTCAATCTGCAACCAATGCGAAATTGGGTTGGTGTGGTATTCACCAAAAAACACCATATCAGCTTCTGCTAAATCCTCCATCATTTTATCATACTTAGCCAGCTTGCCTTTTTGGTTATATAATTGATAGGCAGGCTTATCTTGTGCTTTGCTGATTGCAATAAAAGCAATTAATGCAATGATGGTAAATTTCACTTTCTTCATTTTTTTTGTAGTTAAATCTTATCAAAAATAGCTCAGAGGCTTGATAAAGCCACTATTCTTCCTGTCATAGAATTTACCTAAAGCCTAACCGCTCTTTTAGGTTAGTTGGTAATACCGGCAAATTTTTACGTTGCACCAAATAAGTATTTAATCCCGATAACTCGTCAAATACACCGTGCATATCTCTAGATTTACTTAGGTAATCGGCTCCTTCACTACCGCCTGTTCCTGAACGCATCCCAATCATTCGCGCTACCATTGCAATATGGCGTGCTCGCCACGTGCTCATGAGCTCATCAATTAATATTAAGGTATCGAGTAATTGAAAGGGTATTTGAAGTAGCGGGTAATCTCTATAAGCCAGAATAAACAGCGCTGACCTATTGGCTTTTGCACTTAACCTATTACCCTCTTGTTTGCCCTCCGAATAAAAGAATTTTTCAAAATTACTGATAATACTGTCATCGTTTTTATTTAGCGTGGATGCAAATGCTTTTTTATAATCTATCCAGAATGGGTGCAAACTAACTTCTTCAGATTTTTCCCAATAAGTAGCATCAAAAAAAGGAATCCTTTCTAACCACGCATTTAATAATTCAATTAAAGAGGGTTGGGCTTCAATTTTAGCTATTTCTTCGATATGCTCTTGGCGCAAATGACTTTGGTAAAATGCTTTTCCGTGCCTATCCGAAAATTTAAGCCCCATCATGGCTTCAAGCATTTTAAACTGGAAACTTTGAAACCCAGAAGCTGGCCGTAGTTGATCTCTAAAATCTAGAAAATCTAGGGGTGTCATGGTTTCCAATACATCAATTTGCTGGATGCCCAACTGCCAAATTGTTGCTATCCGTTTTAAACGATGAACCACCGAAAACACATCCGGTGAATTATCGTTTATGGTGGGTTTATTCATTATATCTACAATAGACTGCAGTTCGTATTTCATTTGCTTAAACCAAAGCTCGTAAGCTTGATGAATTATAATGAAAAGCATTTCGTCATGAGCTTCATCGCCTGCCAACCCACTTTCGGTTTTTTGTGCTCCCAAAATTTTATCTAATTGCAAATAGTCTGAGTAATATACTTCCTTGGCCATAATTAATTGTTTGAATTCTAAAATTGATGTATTTAATATATCAAAACAAGGTTATACCTAAATTGTTCTTATTTAGGTTGTTTAGGTAACATTGGCTTAACAAAAAGATAATTTGTTTGGTTTAATGAAGCCTATTACTTTTGAACCAGAAAATAGTCGTAGCACGGCTACTAAATGATTAGCGGTAATTGCCAAGGTAAAGCAGATTGTCGCGAAAAGGATAACGGAAAGTGTCCTTAAGCTGTCCCGGTTACTCGGGATTTTTTTATGCCTTTTTTTTCTGAAGTTTTTTTTTAGAGTGGGGTATTTTCAGGAATATCTTAGCGCCAATCCCTTATGCCGCGATAAATGTAGGAGAATAAATTTGAGACCAACGCAACATTTTTTATATAACTACTCAGCCACACAACAGTCCTCTTCTGTACCTTCGATAGCATTGGTCAACGCTTGGTTTGCTATTAATTCTTCGTTCATTTCAGTAGCTTTTTCTTTCTTCTGTTCAGGGAAAAATCTTTTTTGAAAAATTATTAAAATCATTACCCCAATAAAAATAGACGAGTCGGCCACATTAAAGATGGCATTAAAGAAATGGAATATTTGACCTCCTACCATAGGCATCCATGCTGGCCAGGTAAACTCAAAAAGAGGAAAATAGAGCATATCGATAACTTGCCCATTAAACAAGGCAAATGGTGCATCATAAGGAGCGTTATCAAACCAAATACCATAAAATAAGCTATCGATTAAGTTGCCAATAGCTCCTGCCAAAATGAGCGAACCCGCCCAAAGCGCCCCTTGGTGCATCCCTTTTTTTGCGTACTTAAACAATATGTAAATGCCGCCAATCGAAGCAATAAGTCTAAATAAGGTTAGCACTACTTTTGAATATGCCCAATCTAATTTCATACCAAAAGCGATGCCAGGATTTAGTATAAAATGAATCCGAAACCATTCGCCCAGTACATTAAACTCTTCGTAAAGGTTCATGTTATAGTACACCAATAACTTAACCGTTTGATCGAATGCGATTACGGCTATGGTTAGTAAAAAGTATTTATAGTATTTCATTTATTTTTTCAATTCGTCATTCCTGCGTAGGCAGGAATATGTAAGTTCATTGCGTTACCAACAGAGAGATTCCTGCCTAAGCAGGAATGACATTATTTGTTACACCTCCACTTTTAAATTAAGGTTAAATTCATCCATTTCTAAAGACTGTCCATCACTCAAATCTGTTACTACTTTAAACGATAGCGCTTGAACCTCTGCACAGATATAATCTTTAAAATCATTTACCGCTTCATTAATTAAAGCTTCGTTTTCTTGCAATGTGACATTTATTTTATCTTGGATTTCAAGCCCCATATCCTTACGGATGTTCTGAATGCGGTTTACCAGATCTCGGGCAATTCCTTCTTTACGTAGCTCATCTGTAATGGTAACATCAAGTGCCACGGTAAGTTTACCTTCAGAGGCCACAAGCCAACCTGGAATGTCTTCGCTCGATATTTCAACGTGCTCGAGGGTTAATGTTATAGCCTCCCCTGAAATGTTTATTTCCATTGCACCTGTTTGTTCTATGGATGAAATATCTTCGGCTGTAAAGCCGCTAATTACACCTGAAATTTCTTTCATTTTAGGCCCATACAGTTTTCCAAGGCTCCTAAAATTAGGCTTAATCTTTTTTACTAAAACACCAGAAGCATCGTCCATATATTCTAGCTCTTTGGTGTTTACTTCTGTAAGAATTAAATCTTCAACTGCACGAACATGGGCTTCAAAGGCTTTATTCAAAACAGGCAGTAAAATCTTAGATAAAGGCTGCCTTACTTTAATTTTATGTTTTTTACGGAGCGAGTGCACCAACGAAGATATATTTTGAGCTAAGCTCATGCGTACTTCCAAATCAGTATCAATTAACGAATCATCAACTACTGGGTAATCATCTAAATGAACCGATTCTTCTTTTGTAGTTTCAGAATTGGTTAAATCTTGGTAGAGGTTATCGCAATAAAATGGCGCTACTGGAGAAGCCAGCTTGGCAACGGTTTTTAAGCAAGTATGCAGCGTTTGATAGGCTGATTTTTTGTTTTCGTTAAATTCACTTTTCCAGAAACGTTTACGATTTAAGCGCACATACCAATTGCTCATATCATCTATTACAAAGTCCTGAATTAAACGAGTTGCTCTTGTTGGCTCGTAATCGTTATACGCTTTGTCAACTAATTTAATTAAGCTATTAAGCTTGGAAAGAATCCACTGGTCGCTTTCAGTAAGGGCTTCTTTATTTAACTCATCAGGCTCAAAATGATCCAAATTAGCGTATAAAGCAAAGAAGTTATACGTGTTATGCAATGTGCCAAAGAACCTACGTTGCGATTCGGCTACTCCTTCTTCTTTAAACTTTAGGTTATCCCAAGGGTTGGCATTGGATATCATATACCAACGCGTGGCATCTGGTCCGTAGGTAGCAATGGTTTTAAAAGGATCCACGGCATTGCCCAAACGCTTACTCATTTTATTGCCTTTCGCATCAAGTACCAACCCATTGGCCATCACATTTTTAAAGGCAACCTTATCAAAAAGCATAACTGCAATCGCATGCAAAGTGAAAAACCACCCTCTTGTTTGGTCAACCCCTTCTGCTATAAAATCAGCGGGAAAGCTTTCATTGAAAATGTCCTCATTTTCAAAAGGGTAATGCCATTGCGCATAAGGCATGGCACCCGAATCAAACCAAACATCAATTAAATCCGCTTCACGTGTTAGTTTTTGACCGGTTGGGCTAACTAAAAACACATCATCTACATAAGGGCGATGCAAGTCAAAATCGTCCCCAATGGGTGTAGTCATAAAACCAGCTTCAATTGATTTTTCAACCTCAGTCTTAAGCTGAGCTATGGAGCCAATGCATATTTCTTCTTTTCGATCTTCACTTACCCAAATTGGCAGAGGTGTACCCCAATAACGTGAACGTGATAAATTCCAATCTACCAGGTTTTCTAACCAATTACCAAACCTACCTGTACCTGTAGAAGCTGGTTTCCAGTTAATGGTTTTGTTAAGTTCCACCAAACGATCCTTAAAATCTGTGGTTTTAATAAACCATGAATCGAGTGGGTAGTATAATATTGGCTTATCCGTACGCCAGCAATGTGGGTAACTGTGCTCGTACTTTTCTACTTTAAACGCTTTGTTTTCTTTTTTAAGTTTAATTGATATTAAAACATCTAATGATTTTTCTGGAGCATCCGCTCCATAGTATTCATTTTTAACATAAAGATCAGCAAACTCGCCCATTTCCTTTACATACTTTCCTTGCTTATCAACAATAGGGGCATCCTTGCCTTCCTCATCTTTAACAAGAATAGAAGCAATCCCTGCTTTTTGTGCCGCTCTAAAATCATCAGCACCAAATGTTGGTGAGATGTGAACAATGCCAGTACCATCGGCTGTGGTTACAAAATCACCTTCAATTACTTCAAATGCTTTACCATTAGGTTTAACATAAGGTAGCAATTGCTCATATTTTGTTCCTATAAGTTCACTTCCTTTAAACTCTTCTATTACATTATAAGGAATTAGTTTGTCGCCTTCTTTATAATCGCCCATTGCAACATCTATCGCTTTAGAATTGAAATACGCAGAGAAGCGATCCTTTGCTAGAATAACAGTTTGGCGATAAAACGTATATGGATTATAAGTATCTACTTTTAGGTAAATAATTCCTTTCCCAACCGCTAAAGCTGTATTAGCAGCCAATGTCCAGGGAGTGGTGGTCCAAGCAAGAATATAATCACGAGTAGTGCCTTTAATTTTAAATTGAGCTACTGCTGTTGTGTCTTTTACATCTCGGTAAGTGCCTGGTTGGTTTAATTCGTGCGAACTAAGCCCTGTACCTGCCGCAGGTGAATATGGCTGTATGGTAAACCCTTTATAAAGCAATCCTTTATCGTAGAACTTCTTAAGCAAGTTCCAAACACTTTCCATGTAGTTTGGCTCGAAAGTTACGTAGGGGTTATCAAGGTCAACCCAATAGCCCATTTGCTCTGTTAGGTCATCCCACTCACCTTTAAATTTCATCACTGCCTCCCGACATTTTTGGTTGTATTCTTCCACCGAAATTTTAGTGCCAATATCAACTTTTGTAATGCCAAGCTCTTTTTCAACTTGTAATTCAACAGGTAGTCCGTGGGTATCCCACCCACCTTTACGTTTAACTTGAAACCCTTTGAGTGTTTTATAGCGGCAAAAGATATCTTTTACGGCACGGGCCATCACATGATGAATGCCGGGAGTACCGTTAGCAGAAGGTGGACCTTCGTAAAAAGTAAATATTGGGTTGCCCTCTTTACTTTCTACCGACTTTTCAAATATTCTATTTTCTTTCCAAGTGTTAAGTACACCTGTTGCCATTTCGGCATAGTTTATCCCTTTGTACTCTTTGTATTTCATCTATTCCTTGGTTAGTTTCACTCCTGAAATAACCTATTTTGTCTGATTAATTGATTTTTTGTGCTGCCCGTTTTCAGAAACAATAATTCTATCCAATTCGATTTCTTCATCATCAATGTAGAAACCATCGTATTCTTCAATAATTGGATGTCTGCCTGATTTACGGTGATCGCTATCAAACGTGATTAATAATGAAGGCAACACAATTAAATTGGTAAACATTGCGATAAGCAGCGTAATGGAAGTAAGCAAACCAAGCGCTTGTGTTCCACCAAATTCTGAAGCTGTAAAAATAACAAAACCAGCAAAAAGCACGATAGCGGTGTAAATCATACTGGTGCCTGTTTCGTGCATACTAATGTCAATTGCTTTTCGTACATCAAAATTATTGGCATATAACTCCTGCCTGTATTTAGCTAAAAAGTGAATGGCGTTATCAACTGATATACCAAATGCTATACTAAAAATAATAGCAGTACTTGGCTTTAATGGGATGCCCATATATCCCATAAGCCCGGCCGTCATTAGCAGTGGAATTACGTTCGGCACCAAAGAAAGAATGATCATTCTAACATTACGAAATAGCACCCCCATAATTATGGAAATAATAACGAATGCCAGAATAAAGCTCATTTTTAGATTATCAATTAGAAATGAATTCCCTTTAATAAATAATAGTGTAGTGCCAGTAATACTAGCCGTGAGTTTCGTTTTGCCAAATATTTCTTCTTGTTTAGGTCTAATTACTGTATTAATGAGCGAATCCATTTTTGTGGAGCCAATATCTTTTATTTTAAGAGATATTCTCATTTTTTGACCTGTAGAATCCACAAATGCGTTGAGCAACCCAGAACTATCCGACTGGTTTTTTAAGTAGCTAAGAATAAAGTTCTTTTCTTGATTATTTTTTGGTAAATCGTACCGTTTAGGGTTATTATTAAAATAAGCCTGACGTGCCGCTTTTATAAATGAAACAATGGAGACAGGCTTAGAAATATCTGGTTGTGATGAAAGAAATTTTTCATACTCATCAACCTTTTTCAAATTAGTAAGGTTGGTAACACCTTTCTTTTTATGGGTATCGACAATAATTTCTAATGGCATCATACCTGAGAAATTATTTTCAAAAAACTTCAGATCACTTTTAACTCTGCTTTCTTCAGGAATATCATCAATCATATGTGATTCTGAATGCACTTGATAGGTTCCATAAGAAGCCAAAGCTACCATTATAATAGTGATGATAAACACGACAGGTCTGCGATCGGCAACAATCCTTGAAAAGGAATCAAGCACTCCTTTAAGTGGTGTAAAGCTGAGGTGTTTTAAGTGCCTTTCTTCTGGAGAAGGCAAATAAGAAAATACCGCTGGCATCATAATAATACTTACCACAAACATGGCCATCACGTTAAGGCTCGCTATTATTCCAAACTCTTTTAAGATAATGATATCGGTAAACATTAATACCCCAAACCCAACAGCCGTTGTTCCATTGGTAATGAGTGTAACTAATCCAATTTTTGCAGTTACGGTTTTAATGGCTTCCATTTTATCTCCGTGTTGCAAATATTCATGGTGATATTTGTTAAGCAGGTAAATGCTATTGGGTATGCCAATAACGACTATTATGGAAGGTATTAGTCCCGTAAGTAAGGTGATTTTGAACCCAAATAGAACGATAGTACCCAATACCCATATAACTACTACCACGATGGTGAGCAAAGGAAAAACTACGGCAATCCAAGACCTGAAAAATAGCAGCATTATAAATGCCGTAATTAACGCAGAGTAAATTAGAAACATCTGCAGTTCATCTTTCACCTGCCCTGCTATTACCGATCGCACAAAAGGCATTCCTGCAAAATATAATTGGATATTTGTGTGCTCTGTAAACGAATCAGCCGCCACCATAATATCTTCGGTTAGGCCTATACGCTTATCAGAATTAAGATAAGATTTATCGTAAGATACCAAAACAAGTACCATCCCATTTTTCTGATTAATAAGTTGGCCGCTGTAAAAACGTTGGTCCGTGATTACTCCTAAAAGGCTATCTAACTTGTGCTGACTATCCGGAACATTTTTAAAAATTTGCTCTACATCAAACTTTTTCTCTTCTTGATTTCTAACGAGCCGTGGTAAATCAGGGATTGAAAGCACAGAAGTTATGCCTGGCAACTTTTCTATTTCCTCAGAAAAATACTTGAGCCTACGAAAATTTGTGGGTGTAAATAAAGAGCTATCCTTAATTCCAATAGCGAGTATGCTCCCGTCTTCGCCAAACAGCTCTTTAAACTCCATAAAAGCTTGCATGTCTGGGTCGCTATCGGGCACCACTTTGGCGAAATTGTAATTTAACTCTGCTTTACGAGCGTTATAGCCCATAAACACGGTGACAGCCACTAATGTTAAAATTAATGGAAGTCTATTTTTTAATATAAAATTTGCAAGATTGCTCCACATAGCCTAAAAATAAGAGCACAAATGTAGTTGATTTTAATGGAATGAAGATGTTGTATTTTTAGAAGTTTTTAAGATTCAATTTTTGATAATGGCCTAATAATGAAACATATAGCTTTTTGCTATTTTAATAACTTTACGCTAGAAAATCATTGAATCCATTCCACGATAAAGTAATTCGGGATTTTATCTTATAAGTATTGGAAAAATATAATCTTTGAAACCTATGTTGCACGGTTTTTTAATTCTTATATACTAACTCTCAAGGCTAGTTATATAATGGCAATTGCCTTAATTCTATGTAGTCATTTATCAAAAGGTAACACTTTTGTTGATGTGCATGTAGAGGCAAATAATAAAAAGGCTATTAATATTACTCCATACCTTTATTGGGTAAATGGCAGCGATACTATCCTCTTTTCAAAATCAAGGGGGCTTGTAAACCAAGAACACCGCTTTGTTTTTTACGTCACCAACAAATCAGATTCGACTGTAAAAAGAGTAATTAGATTTGGAGAAAGGTATCAAAATGTAACTAATGTTAGTTTCCTTTCAATTACCAATCATACAGAGTCAACACTAAATGGTTTTTATAACTATGTTTCACTCGAATTGCTCCCGCTGGAAACCAAAGCCATTTCATTCGTAGTAAGAGAACTTAACCGAGACGACCCTCAACAAATTTCGGTTGGTTTGTTAACGAGAGACCAATTAGAAGAAAACACAAATAGCATGTATATACAGCAGTCCTTTTTTTTAGGGCTGTTCGCTTTTATTTGTCTTTTTAATCTAATTATGTATTTTGTTACAAGTTGGGCAACTTATTTAAAATACGCATTATTTGTATTTTTCGCCTTACTCTATTTTCTGTATTTTTTTGGCATAATTCAGGATGTTTTCCCTTGGGTACAAACCATTTCGTATAACTTAGTTCGTATATGGTATAGCTTAATATTTATATCTTACTTCTATTTTGTTAATGATTTTGGAAATTATAAAAATCTAGTCCCGAAAGCGTATCGTCTATTAAATTTTGGGATTTCTTTTAAATTAATAGAATCCTTCATTAACACCTTCCTACATTATTCTGGTTGGCAGTTTATTTATTCTTCATTCTACAAGTTTGCCGTATTAGGCTTCGAAATTACCCTTATGGGGTTTATCGTTTTTTATATTTTAAAGAACAAGAACATACGTGGCAGAATAGTTATCGTGGCTGCATCCCTGATGATAATTGGCGGAATAGTAGATCAATTAATACTTTTTAAAAATTTCGACAATGTCTATTTTATGGAAATTGCCGTTGTACTGGAGCTGCTTACATTTTCGGTTGGATTAGGCTATACTACCAAACTTTTCTTTCAGGAAAAACAAGAGAATCAACATCTATATATTGCACAGCTGAAGGAAAATGAAAAAATCCAGAAAGAGTTATCCATTAAGCTTGAAGAAAAAGTTAGGTTAAGAACCGCTGACTTGGAAAAAGAAAAACTAAATGTTGAGAGTAAAAATAAAGAAAACGAACTGCTCCTTGGAGAAATTCATCATAGGGTTAAAAATAATTTACAAACAATAAGCAGTCTATTAAGTATTCAGCAGCGTAAATTAAAAGATCCGGAATCCATTAAAGTGTTGGAAGATAGCAAAAACAGGGTGATGGCTATGGGATTAATTCATCAACACCTTTATCAAAATGCTACGTTTGCCGAAATTGACTTTAAAAGTTATACCAAGGAGCTAGTACAAGTTTTAATTGCCACCAATGCCTGTTGTGATATTGATCTTACATATTCCATTCCAGCTCTCAGAATAGAATTAGACAACGCCATGTTTTTTGGTTTAATTATTAATGAACTAGCCATTAATAGTATAAAACATGCCTATGATGGGGTTAAAAATCCTACACTAGAAATATCAATTTACGCATTAGAAGAAGAAGTTGTATTGTTAGTAAAGGATAACGGCAACCAAGCTAATATTGAGTTTGATAAATCAAACTCGTTTGGCTGGAAAATGGTGCATAATATTTGCGAAAAACTTGATGCCCAACTATTTGTTGACAACTCAGTAGGGCTCACCATTAAAATACTTTTTAGTAAGGAGATTATTGATTTTAAATAAATGTTACTACTCAGCCAGAAAAACGTTGCCACAAAGGCTCCAAGGCTCTAAGAACCACTAGATAAAGGTATTGAAAGAATTCAAACCTTAGTGGCTAAAAAGGATGTTTTAATAGCTGAGTAGTAACAAATAAATATACTATTGGATTAAAAGTGCCTACTTCTTTTTCAACAAGCCTTCATTTACAAAATCCAGCAGTATTGTAGTTTGAGCATCACCTAGCCGCTGACCCACTTGCGAAGCAACAAATACGCCTGCAATTAATACCAAAGAAGCCACTGCATACCAGCCCATTTGTGTAGGATGGTCGAGCATCATTTGAGAAGTGCCATACACTAAAAAACCTAAAAAAAGCAATCCAAAACCCACATACGAAAATATAAAAAATGCCCATACCGAAGGGTTGGGGCTTAGATAACCTTTGATCAAAGTAGCCCCATTATGAACGGAAAACTCATCATCCTTCCGATAGTTTTCAACTACATCCAATGTTAATTCAGGCGACCAGATACTGGTTATTTCAGGCTTACATTTAACAAAAAGGTGTTGATTAACAAATTCAGCCTGCAGGGGATATTTACCCGAGTCAATAATGCTTTTATACCTCGTAATTATTTCGGCATCTTTATCGTTAGAAAATTCCCTTATACGCGGGCGAACACGGATACTACTCATAACTTCTTGTTAAGACTAATTTGAAAAGTAATCAAAATAGTAGAATATCTTGATGTATATAAGGAAGAATATAGTTTTCACTACCTGTATTTTTTACGAATCCAATTTGCCAAAATGATAAAGGCTAGTAAAATTACTCCCGCCCACCAGTTTATGTTTTCCAAAAGTATAATGTTTTAAATTGTAACAATATTCTTAATTCAAAGTTGCAACAATTTTTATTCTTGCAGAAATGCAATAATTTTGTGAAAAAATCAAAACCACTATGAATTCAGATGACTTAGCGAATGATGCGCTTAAATATAAAGGTTATGCAATAGAGTTTGCAGCTGATTATGGCCCAAAGCTAATAGGAGCCATTATTGTTTTAATTATAGGCCTTTGGGTGGTTAAAATGCTCACCAATGGGGTTGATAAATTAATGACAACGTCTAAACTGGATGACTCCCTTCGCCCATTTCTTAAAAGTTTAGTTGGCACCCTATTAAAAGTGCTTTTAGGTATCAGCATTATGGGAATGCTCGGTATTGAGATGACTTCGTTTATTGCCATTTTGGCTTCTGCTGGTTTAGCTGTTGGCATGGCATTATCTGGCACCTTGCAAAATTTTGCAGGCGGTGTAATGATACTAATATTTAAGCCCTTTAAGGTCGGTGACTTTATCGATGCCCAAGGACATAGTGGTACCGTAAAAGAAATTCAAATTTTTGTTACCATTTTAACCACACCAGATAACGTTACTATTATTATACCCAATGGTGGATTATCTAATGGTTCTATGACTAATTTCAGCTCACGCTCAACCCGTAGAGTAGATTGGACAGTTGGCGTTGCTTATGGTGAGAACGTTGAAAAAGTACGAACAGTTATTAGAAAATTAATTGATGAGGATTCTCGTATTTTAGATGATCCAGCTTCATTTATTAAAGTAGGGGAATTGGCCGATAGCGCAGTTAATTTCACTGTAAGGGGCTGGGTTAATGCAGAAGATTACTGGGATGTGTTTTTTGATATGAACGAAAAAATATACACTACTTTCGAGGAAGAAGGAATCAATATTCCGTTCCCACAAATGGATGTTCATGTAAATAATATTAAATAAGGATCAAAACCATTATTATGATTAAAAAAATAAAACTATTTATAGCAGCAGTAAGTATAAGCTCAGCTGGCTTTGCACAAACAGCTCAAGAAGCTACTGTTCCCAAGTATGCTCTTTGGAGCACCAACGGGTCTTTTGGATTAACATTTAACCAAGTTGCACTTACCAACTGGACAGCAGGTGGGCAAAACTCACTGGCATTTAATACCACATTTGATTTAACTGCCAATTACACTAAGGATAAATGGAAATGGGACAATATTATCCATTTGGGATATGGATTATCTAAACAAGGGGAAGACCCTTTGAACAAAACAGATGATCAAATATTATTAAACACGAATGTAGGATATGAACTTAACGAATCTTGGTATGCCTCCTTTAATGCTAATTTTAGAACACAATTTGTTAATGGTTACGATCTACCAATCGATTCTGTGATATCTACCTTTATGGCTCCCGGATATTTGGTGGGAGGTTTAGGAGTTGAATATAAACCAAATGACAGTTTTGTTCTTTTAATAAACCCAGTAAGTAATAAAACCACGTTTGTATTGGACGACCTTCTTTCGTCACAAGGAGCCTATGGAGTAGATTCGGCTACAAATGTAAGGACAGAGTTTGGGGCTTTTCTATCCTTGTTTTACAAAAAAGAAGTTGTTAAAAATGTAACGTTTACAACCCTCTACACCATGTTTGGAAATTATACCGATTTAGCGGCTTGGGATGTAAATTGGGATTTAATCATTGATTTTAAGATAAATGAGTTTCTGGCAGCCAACATCACAACCAACTTAGTGTACGATCAGGATATAAATATACCTGTGGATAGAACAGGTGATGGTGCAAAAGAAAGTTTTGGCCCCAGAGTGCAATTTAGGCAGGCATTAGGAGTTGGGTTAAAGGCCTCATTTTAACCCGAATTATGCAATAGGATTTCTATTACGTCTTTAACTCACTTCAAATCAGACGCTTCGCTTTGTTTGTATTCTCACCATAGAGGTCCGCGTGTCGCCATAGCTTTAGCGGAGGCACTGCTATGCTTTTGACTCCAAACTGCCTGATTTATTGCGACTTAAAACCTCATAACGAACCCTATTGCATAATTCGGGTTTAAGGTTAATAGTTCTCAACAGTTAGCCTGTCCTCCACCATTCGGTTATTATGTTGTTGGATAAAAGCTTGAATTTTTCTGGTCATTTTTGCTTGAATGACAGGCCTTTTATTTACCAGGTTTTTCATCATCACGGGATCCTGCTGCAGGTTATACAAGCCAACAACTTTTTGCAGGTCATATTGTAATACCCAATCGTCCATAATTAGCTGGAAGGCATTGCCATAATAGCTTATGGCAAACTTATCTTTTTTGGGGTGAAGCATGTCTTCACCAAAAGCAAAGTAGGGTTTATCATAGTTTAAATAATTAAGAATAGTTGGCATAATGTCTATTTGCTGAACCACAGTACTATCTATGCCAACCAAATTACTATTTGGCTGAAATAAGATAATAGGAACCGTAAATGCGCCAACAGATGTTTGATACTCTGGATAGTAAGACCTACACGTATGGTCACCAGTTATAACAAAAAGGGTGTTTTGGTACCAGCTCTTTGTTTTTGCTGTTTCAAAAAGCTCACGTAGTGCATAATCTGCATAGCGTATGCTTTTGTGTATCTCAATCTTGCCTTCGGGTAATTTTGTAGTTAAAGCCTCGGGAATTTTATATGGGTGGTGCGATGAAGACGAAAAAATAGTACTTATAAAAGGCTCCCCGAAACTGTCCATGGTGTTAATGGCATAAGGTAAAAACAAATGATCCCAAATGCCCCACACGCCATCAAAATCATCATTGTTCCCGTATTCATCTTTTCCAAAATAATGGTCTATTCCTGCTTGGGTAACAAATGAATTTAGCCCTAAGGACCCATTGGGGGCTCCATGAAAAAAAGAAGTATGATATCCCTTTTTACTTAATTTGCCTGGAAGTGAATTGATTTTATTGCCAGAGTAATTTGAAACAGTAAATGACATTTGCAATGAAGGGATGCTTGCCAATACAGCTGGCGAGCCCTCAATTGATTTTCTGCTATTGGCGTATGAGTTTAAAAAAATTAAGCTGTGATTAGCAAGAGAGTCTAAAAATGGGGTGTAGCCTTTATACGTTCCGTTTTCTATGTTTTTATTAAAAACTCCTACAGGTTCTCGTCCTAAACCCTCCACCATGATAACCACAATGTTTAGCGGATTAAATGCAACCGAATCGTCTGGTGAATTAAGCAATGAGTATTCATTTTCTAAGGCATCCGCCTTAAAGTAATGTTGCTTGGCATACTTGGGTTTATCCAGCGACATCATCATGGTAAATGGTGTATTTTGCACCAATACAATATCGCCTGGGTTTTCAACATATTGTCCAGCATCGGATGGGGACAATGGAAAGTCTTGTTTAGGGGGTAAGCCACTACGAGCACCAATTATCGATAAGCCCGAATACATTAAAAACAATACTAACTGAACGAAAAAGCTTATTAATGAAGTGATTTTCTTGCTTGAAACAACTACCTTCTTGCTTAGAAAAACAAGAACCCCCAACAGCAACAACCATATTACTACCACCAGAAAGTAGTCGAAAACAAAATTATAGGCCAATTGCAGGTAATTAGTTTCATTGGAAAACTCCTCAAATACAAGTACCGTGGTTCTTCTAGAAGTAAACTTATAATAAACAAAATCGATGCTATTTAAAGCCAAACCAATGCCATTGGTAATGTAAAATATATAGTGGGTAATTGCGCTGTAAACAGGGTGGCTTTTGCCATTTATCGGCAAAAGCATTAATAATGAATACAGGATATTTAAATAGATAACAGCGGTTAGGTCAAAACGTAACCCACCCCAAAATATGATTGCCAACTGCGAAAAGGTGGTGGTTTGAAAGCTCTCTAGGTTAAACCAATAGAATATCAGTCGGGTAATTGTAAATAGAGCCATCATAATCCCCAATTGCAAAATAACTCCTGTTATGGGGTATGAACGAATAGATTTTATCATTTTAAAAACGCTAGTAGTTAACAATGGCAGTTAGTATTTTGATTCTAAAAACTCAATTATAACCAAGTTTATTGCTTTCTCCTTAACATATGCTTAGCATAAACACTGGTAATTAGGGAAACTATAATTATTTTCCGTCTGAATAAGTTAAATTTTGATGATTTCCCTTTTATCGGGGAAATTTTACATAGGTGCCATATACCGTATGCAACGGAACTAATGGCTAATAACCTGCTGAAAAAACAACTAAGATTTGGAGTTGCGTTGTAGAATGAAAACTGTTTTAAATCAGATAGATAAAATTAAGGGCCTGATAACTGAAAACGGAAAGCATTACAATAAACCATCGAAATAGTCCTTTTGTATAGTATATGAGCGAAGCGATTTTAGCAAGTTGTGCACAATTGATGCCCAAGATAGTGACTTGTCTAGGCTTCAATCGCTTCTACAGATTCTATTTCTGGGAGGGCTCTTTTTAAGAGTGTTTCTATGCCTGCCTTAAGGGTAACAGTACTTGATGGGCAGCCACTACAAGATCCTTGTAACACAACTTGTACCAGCCCTTTATCATACGAATGGAAACTAATAGCTCCGCCATCTTGCTCAACTGCCGGGCGTATATATTCATCTAATATTCCCTTGATTTTGGCTACGATTTCTCCATCTTCTGCTTTCGCAGGAACTTCAGCAAGCCTGTTAGCTTCATTATCATGTACATCAGGCACCATGGCTCCAACTTCAACTCCTTTACTAAGTGCTTTGGTGATAAACTCTCGAGCAGCTCCTTGAATTTCGTCCCAATTTACATTTTCCTTTTTTGTGAGGGTTATATAATTACTCGAAAAAAACACTTCTTTAACCCACGAGAATTTTTCGAATAAAAGCTTGGCCAATGGAGAACCACTCGTTTGAGTATAGCTCGTAAAATCATGAAAAAAATCTTGCTGTACCAACATGTAGTTCGCCACAAACTTCATGGTATTTGGGTTAGGAGTAGATTCGATATAGATGCTAGTTGCTTTATTTTCCATAATTAAAAGGGTTGAACTGCCAAAGGTATGTAGTTTGAAGTTTAGTTATTCAATCTTCATACAGATAAACAATGTTTGTTGATGCACATTGCCATTATCATCTGACACAAAGATGAGTTCGTTGCCTGAAGCACTAAAACTAACGCCTTCGATATTATCAATTTTAGGAGAGGCAGAAAAGTCAGTAAGTAGTTTTACTTTTTTAATTTTATTTCCAATAGTAGGGATAATTGCCTTATAAACTCGTATCGAGCTTCCATTTTTAGGGCCTAAAAAAGCTCTCTCAACTACGATTAGAGCAGAATCGTTGAGTGTCAATAACTCTGTTATGCCATTATCCTTCTTATAATCAAGAGATAAAATATCTAGTGCATAATCGTACGTTTTCTCAATCTTGGTATTCAAGTTGTAGCTAATAATGTTGGTTACGGTTCCCTCTTTTGGGCTTTCCAATCCCATATAAATAATGCCTCCTTTGGGGCTAAAACAAATACCTTCGTAACCTTTGTTGTGCCGTTGCTCCTTACTGCTAGCATAAATCGTTTTTAGGTTGAAGTTGTTATCTAATTGATGAATATAAGATTTCCCATTTCCTTCTTCTGCAATGTAAACACCATTGTTTGCAGGATTAACTCGAATTGATTCTGCTTCTAATGGTCCGTAATTAAGTTGAATTAAGCTATCGAAATTTACTTGGATGGATTCCTTTGTGATGTTTATTGAACAAAGGAAAATATGTGCCTCCTTCTTCGATTGCGGAATTACATAATAAAGATTTTCTTTTCCTGAATGCTCTATCCCTGAAAGCTCTTCAATAAACTCGTTTTTGAATTTGGTTTTAAACGGTACGGTATCAATACCTCCATAAATGAGTGTATCCATGTCTTGGGAATTGGCAGTGTTAAAACTGAACAAATCAAGCAAAAAAAACACTAGTAATATAAAAAATAACTTCATTCTAAATCACGCTTATAGCTTATAAAACCTTACTTGGGTCGTGGTTAAGTTCACCTTCACTATTTGCAACTAACGCTGCTACTGTGGCATCACCTGTTACATTTACAACAGTCCTAAGCATATCCAATGGCCTATCCAACGCAATAATCAACGCTAAGCCTGCAGGATCAACACCAATTGCGCCTAACACAATTACAAGCATAATTAAACCCGCCCCTGGTACAGCTGCCGCACCAATGGAAGAAAGTGTTGCAGTAACCACAATAGTCAATTGGTCCATAAGCGTTAAATCATGCCCAAATGCTACCGCTATAAATACGGCAGATATAGCTTGGTGAATACTGGTTCCATCCATATTAACGGTGGCGCCCATTGGAAGCACAAAACTGGTTACTTCTTCAGATACGCCTAAGTTATGCTCTACGCGTTCCATTGTAACAGGTAAAGTAGCAGCACTTGAACTTGTAGAAAAGGCCAATAGTTGAGCAGGGAATATCGCTTTAAAAAAATCTCTATACTTAATTTTAGTAAACGTAGTTATGATTGTTGGGTAGAATACAAAAATCATAAACATCAATCCAAATATTACACACAACCCATAAACTCCTAATGCCTTAAATAAATCTAATGCTCCTGCAGGGTCTTCGCCTGCAACATCAACAATAAGACCAGCAATTAAAGCCATCACACCAATTGGCGCATATTTCATTATGATATCTACAATGTTGAGGATTATGTTATTAACTCCTTTAAAAAAACCTTTAACCGGTTCAACCAGCTCAGGTTTAGACATTACCATGGCAATGCCAAAAAGGAAAGCAAAGAAGATAACCTGAAGCATTTTCCCATTGGTGCTAAGTGCTTTAAACAAGTTATCCGGAACAATATCTTCCATAACTTGCAATGGGCGAGAGCTTTTTACATCTGAGGCTTTTTCTTGTTTGAGTTGTGCATCTTTGGCAAATTTTTCTTTTAGCTCAATTCGTTTTTCTTGGGGTAAATAGGCTCCTGGATTTACGACATTCGCAATAAGTAGTGCAAACGAAATAGCCAAAACCGTGGTAGCTACATATAATCCCAGGGTTTTTCCTCCAATTCGCGAAAGTTTGGAGGTATCTGTCATATTAGAAATGCCATCAACTAAAGACACAAGAATTAATGGAATGGCAATTAACTTTAACATGCTGATAAAAATAGAACCAAATGGTTTAATCCAATTTAGCACAAATTCATTGCCCCCAAAAAATATGGATATAACACCAATTACAACCCCTATCAACATACCAAGACCAATCTTGGCTACCAACGACATCTTCTTCATCTTGAATATATTATAGTAATCACAGAGTACTTATTCTACCTTTTAGCCCTCGAAAGTAGTACTTCGTGCGCGTAATACAAAGTCGGCCAATACAATCGCAGCCATTGACTCTACAATTGGAACAGCCCTCGGTACCACACATGGGTCGTGGCGCCCTTTGCCTTTAATTATGGTTGAATTACCTAATTCATCTACGGTTTCCTGTGGTTGCATAATGGTTGCTACAGGTTTAAAAGCAACTCTAAATACAATATCTTCTCCATTGGAAATACCGCCTTGAATACCACCAGAATGATTAGTTTGTGTGGTTATCTTATCCCCTGCAGTAAAAATGTCGTTATGCTCAGAACCTTTCATCCCAACCCCTTCAAAACCACTTCCAAATTCTACTCCCTTCACAGCATTAATAGACAGCATTGCTTGGCCTAAAGCTGCATGCAGTTTATCAAAAATTGGCTCGCCAATGCCAACAGGCATATTAGAAACCACCCCTGAAACCACTCCTCCAATCGTATCTCCCTCTTTTTTAGTAGCTTCAATTAGAGCAATCATTTTGTTTGCTACATTTACATCAGGGCAACGAACAATGTTATTTTCGGCCTGATTTAAATTAAGCTGTGTATAGGGTGTTTCCAGTTTTACCGAACCGGCTTGACTCACATAAGCCTGAATTTTAATTTTACTATGTGCTAAAAACTGCTTAGCAATAGCACCTGCTGCCACCCATCCTGCCGTAATTCGAGCTGAAGATCGGCCTCCTCCTCTATGGTCTCTATGCCCATATTTTTCTTGGTAGGTATAATCTGCATGCGATGGTCTGTACACATTCGTGTTGTGGTCGTAATCTTTTGAGCGCGCATCACTGTTGGCTATAATTATAGTAATAGGAGCGCCTGTTGCTTTCCCTTCAAACAAGCCAGAGATAATTTCAAATTCTTCCGTCTCTTTACGCGCTGTAGTTATTTTAGATTGGCCAGGCCTTCTTCGTAAAAGCTCTGTTTTTATATGTAGTAAGTCAATTGGAAGTCCGGCTGGGCATCCATCAATTACCACGCCTACTGAAGGCCCGTGAGATTCTCCAAAGGAAGTGATTTTAAAAATTGTACCTAGGGTATTGCTCATTTTGTTTTATACATGAAAAAAGCAGCTGCTATTATAAGTAACAAAATAAAGACATTCATTGCAATTCTTAAGATTGGCCAGTCATTTTGATACATAAATGCATTGCTTTCTACTTCTAGTAAATCATAAAACGCCCCTAAATCATTTGAAATAATGGATTCGTTTTTACGACTTTCTCCTTTTACAGTAAGCACCACATTGGCCCTTAGCGTATCATAATTGTTCTTTCTTAAGTTAAAGAAGATCCACTGAAAATGATCGCCCAGTGCGTAAGTGCCTGGTTCTTTAGGAATTCCGTAATAATCAAATGCCTTGGTTCCTGTTACTCTGTTTCCTGATCTATTTATTTGCTGGCTTGTATTGGGTGGATATAGCTCTAAACTTTCTGACTCAGCAATAATGGGAGGAGTAACACCAGCCAAATTTCCTTCTCCATAAATATTAAAATCATAATTAAAACTCTGGCCCGTATTAAGCGCTGTTTTATTAATCTTCTCTCTGAGTTTAAAATTACCTACAGCCACTCTATCTTTATATGGGTGAGGTGGTAAATCTTTAACTTTTACAGTGACGGTTTTAGTTTTAAACTTTTTTAAGCTCTCCTGTCTATTCTGACCAAAAAAAGAAGGATTTTTTGCCACTTTATACTTAATCATATCCAACCCGGTAGAAGGAAACACAATTGGCTCATTGTTAAGAGGATAAAAGGCGCCTTGATACACTTTATACTGCGTATAGTTTTTGCCGTTAATATCTACCCTCTGCCCATTGATTTGCTCAATGTTAAAATTCTCTTCCCAGCAACTGGCAGGTTTAATAACTTTTAATATTTCTCCTAACTGCCTCCCAAGGTCATAAAATTGGAGAGGCGCGCGATTCGCTTCTGCTACATAAAAAGCAAGCGTTGTGGTAAAACCTTCGCCCACATACACCTCTTTTTTATCAGTTGAAAGGGCAAAAAAGGCATCTTCTTTAATATCCACAAATTCTGAAGGAGCGCTCCGTTGTCTTCCAAAAAAATCTTGAAAAGGATCTGCTCTATTATTATGCTGTTGCTGCACCGCTTTTTTAACAGTAATGGTTGTGCCAGGCGACTTTAATAGAAACCCATTCGCATTAACTTCAAAGGGAGGAAGTGTGTAGGTTCCTTCGCCTGAAGGGCTATAGTTCATAATTATACTGTGAGAAGAAGAAACACGCCCATTAACAATATTGGTTTGGCTTGAAGATGAGGTGCCAAGTTTTCTAAAGCCTTCTATATCTGGGAATTTATCGTACGACTTAATATTACCATTTTTTGACACAATAGAAATCGTGTAATTTTGGTTTTGGCCAATTGTGGTACGACCTAATTTGATACTTAAATCTTGCGCTTGAACAACAAACGAAAAAATGGTTAAAAGAAATAGAGTTATATATTTCATATAAAATTTAAAATGTCATCCCTAATTTAGTTCACGGGCTTATAGCAGAATCGATATAAATTCGGAAAGACAGTAGGTTGTTTTATTACTACCACAAATATGCAAGACAGCTTCGAAACTGTAGTAACCGATTATACTATTTTCTTTGAATTTATCTTAAATTTTAGTAACTTTTCATTCCCATATACGATAAGTGCGAATGGATCGTTTAAGGGTAAAATGTTCTTTAAAATAAATACTAATTTATGTTAGAATATGTTAAAACCATTTTGAAAAAAGTGAGTTTCGATCTTGTGCTCTTTGAAAAAGAGCTTTTGAAAGCGATGGATACTTTATTATCAAAAGAGATAAAAGTTCTTAAACGCTGGTGTTACCGATCTTTTGGCAGATCTTATAGGCCAATTCTAGATCGTTGCTTTGTGATAGCAACTTAGAAAGTAAAAATCATTTACAACCCGTTTATTTATTTAATCGGGTTTTTTTATGGGCGAAAACAACTGCACGACATCACCTTCAGAAATCTCAACCTGCTTTTCAAATGTTAATCCTAGTTTTTCTAACAGTGCAATTGAAGCCTTATTATCCTGATTAACAAAAGCAATTACCCTATCCATTTTTAGCTCTTCATAAGCAAACGTTAGGGTAGCTCGTGCTGCTTCATATCCATATCCTTTCCCGAGGAATTTTGGTAGAAACGCAAACCCAATGTCAACATCTGCAAAAGCATCTCTTTTAATTAAGCCACAAGTACCAATAGGTTTGTTGCTTTCTTTTAACACTACAAGCCAAAGCCCAAAACCATTGGCTTTATAACTACCTATCCGGTCTTTTTTAAGGTGAGATTTTGCATCTTCGATAGAACGCACGTTTTTATCACCAATAAATTTTAAGTAGGTGGGCGTATTTAAGAGTTCTAACACAAAAGCGGCATCAGCAAGTGTAAGTTGCCTCATCAATAACCGATCTGTAGTAAGAATAACTTTTGACATGTTCGTTTAGTGAAAATCAATTTCCTCAAAATTACTGGTTAGATGCTATACCCTATGTTTCATTTCTGATATTTTTAGGGAACTAATATAGACTTAACAACTTTTGCATAAGAATTCATCTTCTGTACATAATTTTAAAATTGGCAACAATAGCCCCCCAGTAATTCTACGTTTTCTTCTTTTTTTATAGATATTGTAGCCTAATGCTCTTCTATATTAACCCTGTTACGGATACAAATTTGGGTAACTTAACGAGTCTATGCCATTGATCATCATCAGCATTTTTTTCAGCCTCTCTCACATTTTTTACAGCCTTATAATTTCTTGCTGTGGCATAGTTAAATAACGGGTTTTAGGCAAGGCCAAAAGCCTACGTTAAAACGTATAAGATTTTTCTGCATTTTCATGGCAGATTTTAACTTTCATGTAGTGTAATAATGACGAACCAAATTATAAAAACCTACTAAAATTTGCTGCATAATGGAGTAGGGCATTAAATGGGTATGTACAAGGGGTGAAAATAATCATTTTTTTATATGATCAAATTTAAAAATAGCGCAACCTATTATTTAGTAATTTCGGTACTAGCAACCCTCTAGATAAATACTGAAACAGGGATATTTAAATGGTGATTTGCCTCCTTTTTTAAGGACTATAAATTACCTTTTGATCTATCGAAAAAAGAAGATAAAAAAATAATATGGGTTTTATGTATACCAATAATCCAATATTATTATATATTAGCTCAATATTAGGAGTTGCGTAAACAACTATTGCTTATAAAACTCCTTGATCACATTTTTGATACGCAATAATAATTATGGGAAGACCATCAACGAAACCGAAGAAATTAAAAGATGGATTTTATATCGAGGTTCGAAACAAAGGAGCCAAATCAGGCTTAAAAATCCGAAGAGAAACAGAAGCACAGATGCTGTTTGCAAAGAAAAGTTACGATAAAACCAAGGACGTAATTGTTATTGGTGAAGTTCAAAACGGCAAACCAATAAAAAAAGATAAAAAAACTTCGTAGTTAACTTTGATACTAAATTAAGGTTTATAATAAGTTTCTTTTTAAGCTATTGTATTAAATAGGTCTGTATAGTTACAGGCCTATTTTTGTTTATTGCTTTCTAAGGTTCAGTGTATCACATTATAAAATTGGATGTGAAGTAAATTGGAGAATGTTACACTATTTCTTCTAAAAAAGCCTGTTTAAAATCAGCATTTTTCTCCAATAAAATTCTATTTTTAATAGAAAAATAAGCAATGCATTTTTTAAGCGCACTGCACCATACCAATAAAAAACTAATTATGGGATTATTTGATAGTATTAGAGGTGAATTTATCGATATCATTGAATGGACAGATGATTCGAGTAACACATTGGTTTATCGTTTTGAACGACACGATAATGAAATTAAAAATGCAGCTAAGCTAGTTGTTAGAGAAGGACAAGCTGCCGTTTTTATTAATGAAGGGCAATTGGCAGATGTATTTTCGCCAGGCACACACACACTTGAAACAAAAAATTTGCCTATTTTATCTACTTTAAAAGGATGGAAATATGGTTTTGATAGCCCTTTTAAAGCAGAGGTTTACTTTATAAGTACCCGAAATTTTACCGACCAAAAATGGGGCACCAAAAACCCAATAACTTTATCCGATAGCCGATTTGGGATGTTAGAAATAAGGGCATTTGGAACTTATGTGATTCGCGTTGATGACCCAACAAAATTTATTAAAGAAATTGTAGGAACTGATGGGCATTTTACCACCGATGAAATTACAAACCAACTGCGTAGTTTAATAGTAACAAGGTTTACAGATGCTATTGGTGAGGCAGAATTGCCTGTTGAAAAGTATGCTGCCAATACCAACGAAATCTCTAAGTTGGTTAAAGATATAATGCAAGAAGATTTTGATGCTTATGGAATTGAACTTACAAAATTCTTGATTGAGAATGTTTCTATGCCCGAGGAGGTCAAGAAAGAGATATTTGAACTTAGCCGTTTAGATAGCATTGATTTAGATAAGTTTGCTAAGATAAAGGCAGCGAAGGCCATTGAAAAAGCAGCCGAAAATGAAAGTGGAACAGCGGGAGCTGGTATGGGAATGGGAATGGGTTTTGCCATGGCAAATCAAATGGGGCAAGCTTTTGCTCCAGGTCAGCAACAACCTGCCACTCAGCCTCCAGCAGGTGGTGGGCCTCCTCCGTTGCCCGTTGCAGAAACCTACCATGTTGTTGTAAATGGACAACAATCAGGGCCGTTTGATATGGCCACTATTCAGCACATGATTTCGCAGAATCAGATCACGAAAGAATCATTGGTTTGGAAGCAAGGAATGACTACTTGGACTGCCGCAGGTCAAGTTTCTTCTTTCAATAATTTATTTGGAGCAGTTCCTCCTCCTATTCCACCGCAATAAATTATGGATAAGGAACAAAAAACAACACATGCCAGTGTTGATTCCTTTGGCTGTGTTGATTGTGGAGCAGATCTCAAGTTTAAACCAGGAACCTCCAACCTAACCTGTGAGTATTGTGGTGCAAAAAACGAAATTCCAATTCTTGACGAAGCAATTGAAGAATTAGATTTTCACGAATATTTTGAAAAAGGATCTTCTGAAGAAGAACAGTTAGAAATTAGTCTAGTTAAATGTGATACTTGTGGAGCAGAGTCCTCCTTAGAACCTAATGTAACTTCCTCTTCGTGTCCTTATTGTGCTACGCCTTTGGTTGTGAGTTCTGCTCACTCAGAAAGCATTTTACAACCTAAAAGCTTACTTCCTTTTAAACTTGATAAAAACGAAGCCATCGCTGCTTTTAAAGCTTGGATTAATAAACTTTGGTTTGCCCCAAATATATTAAAAAAAGCTGTTTTATCTTTCGACCATTTTAAAGGGGTGTACCTCCCTTTTTGGACTTACGATGCCAATACGAGCACCTCTTATACAGGGCAACGTGGAGTGCATTATTATGTAACAGAAAGCTATACAACTACTGAAAATGGTAAATCTGTGTCAAAAACGCGGCAGGTTCAAAAAACACGTTGGTATTCTGCATCGGGCCATGTAAACCATGCCTTTGATGATGTATTGGTGCCTGCCTCGGAATCATTACCACAAAAACAAGTGACAGAGCTTGAACCCTGGGATTTGGAAAATCTCGTGCCTTTTAGCACCAAGTATTTGAGTGGTTTTATTACTGAAAAATACCAAGTTAACTTGGAAAAAGGGTTTGATAAAGCACGCCTTATTATGGACGGTAAAATCACTACTTTAATCCATAGAGATATTGGTGGTGACGTGCAACGAATTCATTCTAGAAACACCCAGCACTCTGACATAACTTTTAAGCATATATTGCTTCCTGCTTATGTAAGTGCTTATAAATTTAAAGATAAATTGTACCGATTTATGGTAAATGCACGCACCGGAGAAGTGCAAGGAGAGCGACCATGGAGTGCCATAAAAATAGCTTTTGCTGTTATAGGAGTTGCTGTTGTGGTTGGTGCTTTATACCTGCTTTTCGGTCAATAAAATTGCTGATTAAGCGTAAATGCAAAGAGGACGCCCAATTAAATGGACGGCCTCTTCTGTTTTTTAGATTATGTCTTTGCTATTATATCCTATTTATGAGAACAGCACCTTTGATCATTGAAGAGTTTCTTTGCAAAACTGATTGCAAAAGCCCAACTCAAAGAGTTGGGCTTTAACTAGCTGTACTAACTTTAACAGGGTTAATAATTAAAAACTATATCTTAATCCAATTTGCATTCTCCACCTTGAAGCAAGTTCGAAGCTATCAGAAAAAGAATTTTCCAATTGCGTATCAAACCCATAAGTAGGATTATTAGCACCATCAACGGTAACACTTATTGGCTGATTTAATGTTGGTAATTGACGTACTCCCCAATTCGAGCTAATTAAATTACCCACATTAAGTATATCAATACTTAACTGTAATTTATTAGTGCCACTTAGGGTTAGGTCTTGTAAAACTCTTAAATCCCAATTAGAATACATTGGGCTTAACGAACCGTTTCGCTCAGCATATTGGCCTCTAATGCTGCTCAAATATTTGTCTTGTGCAATGTATGCTTTATATCCAGCTCTTTGATTCACTTCCGTATCAATATTAGTGTCAAACGCCATTTGATCTATTTCGGTGTCAGTCGGAACATAGATTAGATCGTTAAAATCAACACCGTCATTATTAATGTCTCCTGCATACATATAGCTAAATCTTCCTCCTTCATTATACTCAAAGAAGATAGAAACGGTTGTTGCATGACGTTCACCATATTCAAACTTTTTATTAAAAGTACCTACAACCCTGTTTCGGTTACCATAAACCGAATTAGCCAAAACGGCTTGGTTTACATTAACAGATGTTGGATTTCTTTCAAAAGCATCACTGGTAATTTCAGCTTCAATAGAACTTACATCCATGCTTTTATTATAGTTGTAAGCAAGGCTGGCATACATATTATTAGCCCAAGATTTCTTCGCTTCTAAGGTAAAGTTAAAGGAACTTCCTTGAGCTTCATTGGTAAATATATATGCATTTGTTGGTCCACCAAATTGGTTCAATGCCCTATCAGTAGCTGGATTATACCTTTCTCTGTTATCAACGCCATTCAAATTATCAGTAGGGGTATTGAACCCGTAGTTTCTAACCATCATGGCATTAATATCTTTCGTGTACATCACATCAGCCGAAAGCGTCAATCCACCTTCTAAAGCTTTATCTATACCAAGGTTAGTTCTCCAAACTTGTGGGAATTTAAAGTTTTTATCCGTCATATTATAGAAGAACCAATCTGGATTAGCTACTTGATTTCCTATCCAAACGAATGGGAAACGACCTGAAAACAATCCAGTTCCACCACGTAATTGTAAGGTTTGTTCTCCACTTATATCCCAGTTAAAACCAAATCTTGGTGAAAACAAGGTGCCATTTTCTGGCAAGTCCGTAGAGTTGAATAATACGGAATTGCCATCTTTATCAAAATATATGATTTCAGGGTTATAATTTCCAAAACTGTTGTTAGCAGGATCCCATACTCCTTTTCTATCAATGTTTTCCTGAATTTTTTCAGGAGTATCAAAGTATAATGGTACATCTACTCTTAAGCCAAAGGTTAGAGTTAGATTATCTGTGGCTTGCCATTGGTCTTGCGCATAGATACCTAATTGGCCAACATTCGTTTCAGCCAAAGCCCATGTATCGTTTGCTTCATTGTCTGCAAATGTTTGCCTAGCATAATCAACTATTGGATCCATCGATCCCGCATTTACAAAAGCAACAAAATCACTCACACTGTTAAACCCAGGACCAAAAGTGCCTCCTGGATATGGAACTCCAAAAGGTTCATTAACGCCTAAATTAAAAGAATTAGCAAACGAAAATTTTTCAAAAGTTCCACCAACAGTTAATGTATGATTACCTAAATACATATTAAAATTATTGGTAATTTGAAGCACTGATTGCTTTAATTTATTATTGATAGAAAACGGCTCATGACCTGCAACAATTGCTCTAACCCCATTTTCATTAATATTTAACACAGGAAAGGGATCGCTGAAAGGATTTCTAAAATCATTAAAGCTTGTATAGCCAATCTGGAGTTTGTTTGACGCTTTGTTTCCAAATAATGATTTTAACTCCACTTTTCCAGATTGAATTTCGTTATTTATTTGATATCCAGAGTTCTGAAATTGCAAGGTAATTAAATCTGGGCCTCTACGTCCGATAGCCGAAGGGTGAGCATTATTATCTTTAGACGCATCTAAAAAATTATAGGTTGCAGTTAGCGTGTGGTTTTTATTAATGTTCCAATCAAGTTTAATTATACCTTTTTGGTTATCCGTTCTTTGCGTATAATTTTCATAAGGGCCCGTTTCATAGCCTAATCCCGCTAGGGTTGAACTTACTAAATCGAGGTCTGCCGCACTAACCCGCGACACTTGATTGCCAGTTAATCCTGGTCTAGCAGCAATATAGTTTGAACCAGCATCTTCTCTTCTCTCCAATTCAAAGTTTGCAAAAAAGAACAATTTATCTTTAATAATAGGGCCTCCTATACTAAAGCCTGATTGAAATTGAGATAATGAAGGCACAAAAATGTCTTCTCCGCTTACTTTTTTCCCAGTCATTGCATCGCTTCGGTAAAATCCAAAAACGGTACCTGAAAATTTATTGGTTCCACTTTTAGTTACAGCATTAACCGATGCTCCGGTAAAACCCGATTGTGTTACATCAAAGGGTGCAATTGAAACTTGAATCTGATCAATCGCATCCAAGGAAATAGGTTGTGCATTCGTTTGCCCACCGGGAGTGGCGGCATCTAGTCCAAATGGATTATTAAAAATAGCTCCATCTAATGAAAAGTTGTTATACTGGTCATTGCGTCCACCAAAAGAATTACCTGCCGATTGGGGAGAGACTCTATAAATATCTGCTGCAGAACGTGAAATGGTGGGCATCACCATTAATTGCTCATTATTAATTCTGGTTTCAGCACCTGTTCTATCATTACCAATAACACTTGATGACGTAATAACAACCTCGGACAATGAGGCTATATCATCAGACATTGTAAAGTTTAAAGTAAGACTTTGCCCAAGTGAGAGTTGTATGTTTTCTACTTTTTGGTTAGCGTAGCCTACATACGATACATTAATCTCATAAGGGCCACCAATTCTTACGTTTGGTAAATTATATTTACCATCTGCTCTTGTAGTTGCTCCATATACGGTACCCGAAGGCAAGTGTGTTGCAATAATGTTCGCTCCTGGTAGTTGGTTGCCGGAGTCATCGATTAGGGTTCCTTTTATTGCGGCCGTAGTTACTTGTGCCTTTAGAGAATTGGTCTCCAAAAATACCGTAAGTAAAATCACCACAATTGTCAGTAAGTGTTTTTTCATAAGTGTTTATTAATATTAAAAATTTACTCGAATTTAATAATATTTTTGTTACTAAGATTAAGTTGATTCATCAAATAGTTTTCAGCTCCACCATCCGTGGACAGTAAATGTTTATTGGCTGCGGTTAAATAGAAAATGGCTGAATCAGGTTTTCGAATCATATAATAAACATGGCCTACATCACTTGTTGCCAATAACATCTACTAAATATTAAAATGAGCCTAATAGAATATTTAAAGATATAAGAATTATAGTTCGATTAAAACTGAGGGCAAGTATTAAGTATAATCTAAAGATGAACAAATAGCCATTATTGCTTAAAAATTAGCAATAAATCCTACTATTGTAATATGAATGCTAGAGCTTTAATCTTTTTTATCCTTGCAACCACCGCTACAAGTTGTTCTTCCATTAAAAAATCAATTATTGAAATTGCCGATCAGTACCAATACCATCCTGGGTTTTACCTATACGATCCAGTTGCTAAAAAAGAACTTTTAGCAATAAACGAGGATAAATATTTTACGCCTGCATCTAATACGAAAGTATTCACTTTTTACTCTTCGCTTACAGTACTTCCTGATAGTATGCCTTCTTTTAGGTATGTTAATACAGATACAGCCTTACTTATTTGGGGGCTAGCGGATCCGAGTTTTTTAAATGATAAACTCATGCAAGGTAATAATTATGAGTTTTTAAAAAGTGCTCCGAAAATTTACTTTTCTTTTACCAATTTTTCTACGGCTAGGTTTGGATCAGGTTGGGCATGGGATGATTATAATGGCAATTATTCACAAGAAAGAACACCTTTTCCTATTTATGGAAACTCGATTAGTTTTAATATAGACAGCATCAATAAGGAGCTTCAAGTGCAACCATCCTTTTTTATGGATTCACTAAAAATTAGTGCTGGTGAAAAATACAGTATTACACGAAAAGAGTTTAGTAATATTTTTGAATGGGATACCACAGGATGTTCAAATTGTGAAAGGCTTCGTCCCATCTACTTCAGCCATCATACATTTGAACGACTACTTTCTGATACCCTTAAAATTCCTGTTCAAATTACGAACTCTCCATTACCAGTAAATGCCAACACTTATTACGGCATTCCTACAGATTCCGTTCTAAAAGTAATGATGCAGGAGAGTGATAATTTAATGGCAGAACATTTGCTGTTAAGTGTAGCGGCACAACTAACCGATACGCTTTCTACCAAAATTGCAATGAGAGAAATGAGCCAAAAAATTAACACATTTGTGCCTGATGAAATAAATTGGAGAGATGGCTCAGGGCTTTCAAGATATAATTTATTTACCCCTCGATCAATGGTGTTTTTATGGAATAAAATTTATAATGACATTGGGGAAGAGAGATTGTTTAGCCTCATTTCTGTTGGCGGGAAAGTGGGCACTATTGAAAAATGGTTTGGTGCTGTACCCCCTTATATTTATGGTAAAACTGGAACCTTAAGCAATAATTTTAACTTAAGTGGTTTCCTAATTACCAAATCAGGAAAAAGATTGATTTTTAGTTATATGAATAATAATTACCCAGTTTCATCTTCTGATATTAAAAAGGAAATGGAAGTGGTTTTAAAAAAAGTATATGAAAAATATTAAATTTTTTACATTGGCAATGCTATTGGGTGTTTTTAGCTTTCAAAAAGCCATTGCTTATCAAGGAGAAGTTGATAGCCTAGACATTAAAATTGGCCAAATGTTAATGGTTGGGTTTGGCGGAACTCAAATTAAAGAAGACGATCCGCTATTGGCAGAAATAGCCAAAGGAACTGTTGGCGGTGTTATTCTTTTTGAAAAAAATATAGACTCTGTAGATTCATATCATCGATACAAAAACCTAACTTTTACTTTACAAAAATATTCCTCCGTGCCATTATTTATGGCCATTGATCAAGAGGGGGGGCGTGTAAATCGTTTAAAAACGAAGTATGGTTTTCCTAGATCGGTTACTGCCGAGTACTTGGGTAAATTAGATAATGAAGACTCTACCAGATATTACGCACAAACTACCGCTGCCACTTTAGCCGCTTTAGGCTTTAATGTAAATTTTGCACCAGTGCTAGACTTAGCATCAAATCCAGGCAATCCAATTATTGCGAAAATTGGTCGTGCTTATTCGGCAGACCCAATGGTTGTGGCCAAGCATGCTGCCATTATAACTCAAGAGCACACCCGCATGCATGTGATTACCGTTGGTAAGCATTTTCCTGGGCACGGCAGCTCAAAATCCGATACACATAAAGGCATGGCAGATGTTACAACCACATGGAAAGAAAATGAGCTGCAACCTTATAAATCCCTCATTGATTCAGGCTTGCTTAAAGGAGTAATGTCTGCACATATTGTAAATAAAAACTTAGATAATAGTGGGTTACCTGGAACACTTTCAGAAGTAATTTTAGAAGGAATTCTTAGACAACGCTTAGGGTTTGATGGTGTGGTTTTTAGTGATGATATGCAAATGCATGCGATTACTAAACACTACGGAGTTGAAAAAGCACTCACCTTAGGCATCAATGCGGGTTTAGATGTGGTTATCTATTCAAATAATATAAATGCATCTAAAGATCGAGGATTTGACTACCTGCATACATTAATTAAAAAATTGGTATTAGAAGGTGAAATTAAACAATCTCGCATTGACCAATCCTACACCCGCATAATGAACTTAAAAAAGGAGATGTTATAGATAAATGCCAGCCCTACATAATCAAGACCGCGTACAAGTCATAATATTAATTAATGAATAACATAAACTCAATAGCCATCTTTTGTGGTTCAAGTACTGGAAAAAACACAGCTTATGAAGCTAAAGCAAAAGCGCTTGGTTCTTACTTAGGAAATAATAACTACCATTTAATATATGGTGGCGGAAATATCGGTTTAATGGGTGCCATTGCCAATGCAGCATTAGAAGCTGGCGGTGAAGTTACAGGAGTACTTCCTCATTTTTTAAACCGAAAAGAAGTTGGCCATGTTGACTTAAGCAAGCTCATTTTGGTTGATTCGATGCATGAGCGTAAGCAAAAAATAGAGCAACTTTCAGATGCTTTTATTGCTATGCCTGGCGGTTTTGGCACGCTCGAAGAAGTAAGCGAAATGCTAACTTGGGCACAGTTAGGATTGCATCAAAAACCTATTGGTTTGTATAATATTAATGGTTTTTATAACCCACTTCTGAGTCAGCTTGATGTAATGGTTAATGAAGGTTTTTTGAAAGCCCAAAACCGCGCCATGGTACTAACAGGAACTGAACCTGAAAAATTGATTCAAAGTCTTAATGACCATAAACCTGTGCGTGTACCCAAATGGTTAAAACCAGACCAGTCTTAATAAAATTACGTTCGATAATGAACGAACGATAAAGGCTTGATTCTTCGGAACAATAGCATAATGATCTGTAATTGGATTGTAGAGCTAGGTATTGCACGTTTCTTATAGTATGGTATTATTATTGGAATACTCATCTTGTGATTAAAAAGACATTACTATCAACCTTGCAAGAATTGCAAACTTTAAACCTTGCCCTTTGGGTACAGATTGGTGGTATGTCTGCTTCAATCAGTTTTGGAATGTTACTATTTAGTCTCCACAGAGAGTTGCAAGCTACTTGGGCGTGGGGATTAATTTTGGCAATATCACTATTAATCGTGCTATTCTCCGTTACAACCTTTTCTATATACTTAGCAAAAAAAGGCATTAGAGGATCAGAAAAGGTTGGATTACGAAAAACTTTGGGAACTTCTGGATGGAAATTATTTCTTGAATTATCAGTTAGAACAACTTTACTTATTATTCTTTCAATCATATTAAGTATTGCATTCATTGATGCTGCTACGTTAATGGTTGGATTAAAATTTGAGTCTATACTTCATAATATTGGTTTAATCCAATTTGCCACATTGCTATTGGTAGTGTTTATTTTATCAGAAGCAGGACTCTTTTTTATTATGGGAATTGCGCTTGCGCCCCAAGTTAAAGCCAACATTAAAGAAACCTTTCTTTATGAGAAACTTAGATTCGAAAAAATCAAAAAATGGTTGTCATTATTAAGCTTAGTAATAAATTCCATAATAGGAATTTTAGTGATATTGCTTACAATTTTTTATATAGAAGCTTTCGCCATCAAAATTCTTATTTATATTTTTTATGCCCTGCTAATTGGCTGGTACTATTTTAATAAAAACAGAAGTTACTAGGCCTTTTTGTTCTTTTACTTTTCAATCTAATAATTTCTATATTTGATTTTCACAAGTGTATCACCTTATGCCATTTTTAAACGGGTTAGGCTTTGGCCTTATATTAATACTTTCATTGGGGCCGGGTTTCTTTTTGCTAGTACAAACCAGCATTGAAAAAGGGTTTAAAAAAGCAGCCTTTATTGCGCTAGGCATTTCACTTGCAGATATCCTTTTTGTAGTGTTAATAATGAAAGGAGTAACCTCCTTATTAGAACAACCTTCAGTTAAGTTTTGGTCAGGAATAATAGGTGTGATTCTGCTTATTTTATTCGGGCTCTTTTCTTTCTTTAAGAAACCAACATTATCGATAAAAGGAAATAGGCCTGCTCCGGATAGTAATTATAAAAGCTTTATCACTGGGTTTTTATTTAACTTTTTTAATCCTTCAACAGTTGTCTTTTGGTTAAGCTTGGTTTCCATTGTGCAAATTAATTTTGGATATACAGGTTATCAAAAAGGTTTGTTTTTTAGTGGTCTGCTAACGGCCATTCTATCAACCGACTTAACTAAGTCATTTTTAGCCGGCAAGCTCAAACGCTTTTTAACGGTAAAAGCAGTAAACCTATTAAACAAAATAGTAGGGATGATCTTGGTTGGTTTTGGCATCGTATTATTTACTCAGTTATTTTAATTATGCGTAAAAAAACTTTTACATGAGAGAAAAGACGATCTTCTATTGTACTAAATAATGGTCGATTTACTCTTAATTTGGGGTTAAGCAGAACATGTATTTTTTAATTACTATCAACCCAGTAAAAGGAAATTTATCTATCGGCACTTTTTCTACGAGTAGGCGGGTGGGAGGAAAATTTAGCGAGGTGAGCGTAGGCAAAAGGGTGGCAGCATTAAATTTTCTTGACTTTTTTGCTTCTTTTTGTGTTAAGACAAAAATGAAGAATAAACTTGACTCTATACATAAATACTTGCAAGTAGGGAGTGTGTTTTGAGATAAGACTAAAACGGCTTCTATTTACTCATAGAAGCACTATTTTGATTGAGTTAAAATTTAGTCGGATGGCAATAATTTTTTAACCAATAAATCAGTCATGTTATTTACAATGAATTCTCTGGGAGAAGTAGGTTGGGAAGATGCCAAAGGCTATTGCGAGGGCACTACCATGAAAGTACTAAGAGATGAAGGAGGAGCTAAAACCCTCTTATTAAAACTCCCTAAACATTTTCACATGGAATCTCACACACACATTAATGCAGAGCAACACTTTGTGATTGAGGCTAATTAGGGTCTGCTGAAAAAGTCACACGTGCGATATATTCATTAGTGACCAATAAAGTTGTATGTTAATACTACGAAATGCAGTCAATGAAGAAGATGTCGTGCTTGTGGCTAGCTTATTTTTAAGGCATTTGATTTTTAAAGAAAATCAGATGCACGTGTTTTTATAAGTTATAGCAAATTCCTTTGCACTTAGAGACTAAATTTTTGAAGTAAATAATTGAGCAATAATAAATTAGGCGTTTTTAAGCAGACTCTATTTATACCATTAATAATATTCCATTTAATAAGGGGTCATACCAGCTGATTCCTGCCCATGAAGATCATGGGGCTATTCTGTCAGAAGATGGTGCTAAGATCCTAATATCGTGGGATCCAATAAGTAATTAGAGGCACTACAATATAAGATTTATGTCTGCTACGCAAATAGCACAGATGAACTATTGATGTTTTTCTAACGCCTCATTTCAACATTAACATTATACAACATATGGTCTAATGCCTCCGACCATGTTTCGTCAGCATCCCAATTTGGGCCAAGATAGATGTTGCCCGTTCGCAGATGCTTGATGTAATACTTATATACTAGTCCATTTGCAGGAATCCTACGCACTGTTAATTTACCTTCTTTATAAATTTGAGTAGTGTAGGTTTCTTGATCCTCGTTTATAGAGTAATTTAATAGCCTCTTAATATCCACTCCAGGCGAATACATCCTTAATAGTACATAGCTGAACCCATCTTTACTTAAATCAATATCTGATGTTTCTCCAAAAACAAGCTCGTATTCGTAATTATAAGCCTTTAGCTTTTCTTCTAAGATCTTATTGTTTTTTGCATTTAACGCATTCGATTCCTCCACTTGTTTAGCGACTAAATTATTAATTAGGCCAGTAGGTTTTGGGTTTGGTATTTCTATCGTTTTAAAAATAGGAACAGCCAATTTTCCAAAATCTAAATCTGTTAAATAGCCTTCTACATGCTCTCCCCAAACCATTTTAACATCATTAAAATATTCGGGCTCCTCATTTATAAGTAAATTTTCGCGCTTATATTTATTGGCAGCAACAGCAACTCTATTGAGTGCTTTTTCAAAATCCTTCCCTTGAGATTTCCATCCTATTTGTCCGTTCGAAAAGAAAGAGGATTTACCATTAAATGCAGTAGCCAATACTACATAACGTGTTACTTCTTTGTTCTTTTTTTGAAAAACAACTCTACTAATTATGATGATGTTTTCAATTTCTCTCTTTTTCCAAGCCTCCGAAAAGCCATACTGACTATCCTTGCCGGCAAACACTTGCTTTAAGCTATAATAGCCAACTACATCAATTCCCGCTTTGGTAAAAACAGCATGGGCCTCGTCAATTAATGGCTCTGCCGTTTTGTTAAATGTTTGTTCGGCTAGTACCTTGGTAGTGTTAACTAACACTATTGTTTTTCCAGACCTAATGGTTTCAGGAAGCGCTCCGGTATAATCAAGAAAAACCAATCCTGCTACATTAATTTCTTCGTCTTGAGCAAAGGATGGTTGAAAAACAAGTAAGCCAAGTAATGCGATTAAAGGTATTTTGTTCATTTATAATAATGCTTTAGAGTAAAGATAACGTAATTTTTAAGTTGAAATTATACCAATACAAGATATAAGACTTAGGAGAACAAATCAATAGTTCAACAAATAAACTATTTTAATTCAAACCATTACTTTTATAAAACGTGAACTATGAAAACTTAGCTTCTATGAAAATTTTATTGACCCTTCTTACATTGATTAACTTCGCAACAGTCTTTAGTCAAAGTATGGAATTTGAGGATTATAATCCTCCATCAACACTTGTTGTACCAGAGCACCCAATTACCAAAGCAAAACACCCCTTTATTGATGTGCATAATCACCAGTTTAATATGCCAACGCAAGATTTAAGCAAATTGGTGGCCGACATGGATCGTATCAATTTAAAAGTGATGATCAATTTGAGTGGTAGAGGGCGTGGAAGTGATGAACACCTGAAGGGAAGCCTTGATAATGTGCACGATAATTATCCAAGGAGGTTTATTGTATTTACCAATATTAACCTTAAAACCATAGACGAAACTAACTGGACAAAAAACACCGTAAATCAGATTGAAGAAGACGTAAAAATGGGAGCCAATGGCCTTAAAATTTATAAAAGTCAAGGCATGGATAATAAAGATAGCAACGGCAATAGGGTAAGAATAAATGACCCAAGGATTGATGCGGTTTGGGAAAAATGTGGGGAATTGGGAATTCCTGTCCTTATCCACGCTGCGGATCCAAAACCATTTTGGGACGAACATAACGCAGATAATGAACGCTGGCTAGAACTTAAACTGCGCTCAAGGCGCAAAAGATATGGCACGGATACACCATCTTGGGAAACCATTATAGCAGAACAACATGCTATTTTTGAAAAGCACCCAAACACCAACTTTATAAATGCACATTTAGGGTGGTACGCCAATGATTTGGCCACACTCGCTACGCTTTTGGATAAATACCCAAATATGTATGGTGAAATTGGGGCAGTGATTGCCGAACTTGGTCGCCAACCCCGATTTGCAAAGGCATTTTTAACCAAGTACCAAGATCGGATTATGTTTGGTAAAGATTCTTGGAACCCCGAGGAGTATTACACTTATTTTAGAGTGTTAGAAACAGCCGATGAGTATTTTTCATACTATAAAAAATACCATGCGTATTGGAAAATGTATGGGCTAGACTTAGACGATGAAGTTCTACGCAAAATCTATTATAAAAATGCACTTCAAGTAATACCTAATATTGATAAATCCCTTTTCCCAACCGATTAATATTTGCTAAGTTCACAGATATTTTAACCAACTATGAAAAACAAACCAACTTGCCAATGGGCTCAAAACTCCTTCGATGCCTACGAAAAATACCACGATGAAGAATGGGGTTTACCTGTATATGATGATACCAAACATTTTGAATTTCTCGTTTTAGAAGGAGCCCAGGCAGGACTCAGTTGGGCTACCGTATTAAAAAAACGCGATGGTTACAGAGAAGCTTTTGCCAATTTTGATTATAAGAAAGTAGCCAAATTTGATGAGGCTAAAATAGAAGAGCTACTTGTTAATCCTGAAATTATTAGGAATAGGCTAAAAATTAAAAGTGTTGTTACCAATGCGCAATGTTTTCTAGAAGTACAAAAAGAGTTTGGAACCTTTAGCAATTATATATGGGGTTTTGTAGGCGGCAATCCAATAATAAATAAATGGCAAAAGATGGATGATGTGCCAGCCTCCACCAAAGAATCGGATGCCTTGAGTAAAGATTTAAAAAAGAGAGGTTTTAAGTTTGTAGGAACCACCATTATGTATGCGCATATGCAAGCTTGTGGATTAGTAAATGATCATACCACAGATTGCTATCGTTATGAAGAAGTTCAAAAATAGATATAAGATTATTAGACAAAAGACAAAAGAAATGAACCTACTGAAATCAGTATATACCCTATTCGTTATAATACTAATAGCATTAACCTCTTGTAGCGACCAAACTGAAAAACAGCAGTGTATAGACGAATCCAGAATTAAAGAAGGCATTTGCACCATGGAATATGTTCCTGTTTGTGGTTGCGATGGCAAAACCTACGGCAATGCCTGCGAAGCTGGAAATGCTGGTTTATTAAGTTGGACAGAGGGCGAGTGCGAATAATTTATCTGACTCTTTTTTAATATTACTCTAGAGTAGGCCAGAATCCCCTCTTTTATAACTCTATTTTTAAAGTCCTCCTTTAACTCAATATCCATTATCTTTGCAAACGCTATGATTGAAAAATTAGAAGAAATAAGAGATCGTTTTGAAGAAGTAGGGCAACTAATGGTTCAGCCCGATGTAATGTCGGATATGGACAATTTTACGAAGCTTAGCAAAGAATACAGCGACCTGGAAAAGGTAGTAGTTGTTTATAAAGAATATGCCAACCTCCTCTCAAATCTTGCTTCTGCAAAAGAAGTTCTCCAAACTGAAAAAGATCCAGATTTTAGGGATATGGCCAAGATGGAGATTGATGAAATTGAGCCTAAAATTGTGGTAATTGAAGAAAAGGTAAAACAGCTTTTGATTCCCAAAGACCCAACCGATGGTAAAAATGCCATTCTAGAAATAAGAGCAGGAGCCGGTGGTGACGAAGCCTCCATTTTTGCCGGTGATTTACTCAAAATGTACATAAGGTTTGGCGAAAAGCAAGGTTGGTCACTATCAATGACAGATTTTGTGGATGGAACAGCTGGAGGCTTTAATAAAGTAGTAATGAATGTTACTGGTAATAATGTTTATGGCACGTTAAAATACGAAAGTGGCGTGCACAGGGTACAGCGCGTGCCAGCAACCGAAACACAAGGAAGAGTGCATACTTCGGCTGCTTCAGTGGTGGTTTTACCCGAAATGGACGATGTGGAAATAGACCTTGATATGAGCGAGGTTAGAAGAGATGAGTTTTGCTCATCAGGGCCTGGAGGGCAATCGGTAAACACTACGTACTCAGCGATACGACTAACGCACATGCCAACAGGTGTTGTGGTACAATGTCAGGATCAAAAATCAAAACTTAAAAATTACGATAAAGCACTTAAAGAGCTAAAATCTCGTTTATATGCTATTGAGTTAGAAAGGCATAATGCAGAAGTGGGTGCTGAGCGTAAATCGATGATTGGAAGTGGTGATAGATCGGATAAAATTAGAACCTATAATTATGCGCAAGGTCGAGTTACCGACCATCGAATTGGAAAATCTGTGCACAACTTACCGCAAGTAATGTCGGGTGATATTCTCGATTTTATTGACGAGCTACGAATTGCCGAGAATACTGAAAAAATGAAAGAGGGAGCTATTTAAAAAATTCAGAAAAACTTGAAAAATTCCTTTTCTATTCCGAGGTTCGAGGAATCTTATGAGGTTAGAATATTATTAAAAAAAGTAGAAACTTTCAAGCACTTCTGAACGCAATAAATTAATCCCTAAATAAGCATATCTACTAATAGCGGGCAAAACAATGCAATCTTAGTTTTTAAATGAATTTTCAATTATCTCTTTTACGGATTAGTCAATTGATAGTCATCGTAATTATGATGGATGCATGCAAACCTAATAATGTTGAATTTGAGCTTGCGCCTGTTCAACTCCGACTGTCGGCAGATACGGTTTATTTCGACACATTGCTATCCACGGTAACAAGTACTACAAAGCGCTTACGTATTTTTAATGATGACGCCAAGGCAGTCACTATTTCAACCATTGATATAAGCAATTCATCAGATGCCTTTAGCATTATCGTAAATGGAATAGAAGGAAATAGTTTTAGAAACACAGATTTACTCGCAGGTGATAGTTTGCTTATCCTCCTAAAAGCGAACTTACAAGACCAAAATCAAAATTTACCTTTCGTGGTGGAAGAGTCTCTTACCTTATCAACCAATGGAGTGGCGCAAAATATACCGGTAATTGCTTGGGGGCAAGATGCCCATTTTTTGCGTGATTCCGTATTAGTTTGCAATTCCGTTTGGAAAGCCGGCAAACCCTATGTTATCTATGATAACGTGCTTATTGATACCCTCTGCAATTTAACGATTGAGCCTGGCACAAGAATATTTTCGCATATTGGCTCCACTATTTTTGTAAAAGGAACAATAAAAGCCCAAGGCAATGCCGTATCTCCAATTCTATTTACAAACGATAGGTTCGATAATGGTTTTGATAATGCCCCGGGCCAATGGGGTGGTATAGTTTTTATTGAGGGCAGCAAAGACAACGAGCTAAGTTTTACACATATCCGAAATGCTCAAAATGGCATTTGGCTAGGCACGCCTGATGATGATGATATTCCTGATTTAATAATGAATAGCTCCATTATTGAAAATGTTTCTGGCGCTGGAATTCTCTCTTTTACCTCTGACCTAACCTTAACCAATTGTTTAATTAACAACTGTGTTGAATTTAATTTTGCCGGATTAGCAGGAGGTAATTACGATTTTAAACACAATACGTTTGCAAATTTTGGGTATGGCTTTTTTAGGAGTCAACCAATAATGGTGTTTACCAATAATTTGCAGTTAAGTGATGGCTCCGTAATTTTTGCTGATTTAAAAGCTAACCTAAACAATAACATTATTTGGGGAAGTAAAACAGATGAAATTCAATTGGCACAATCTACAGAAAACCTATTCGATATAGCTTTTATGGATAACTTGATGCGTTCTTCTATGAGTGAATTTGCCACAGACAATATCATAAATAAAGACCCTCTTTTTACACAGCCCTCAGAATATAATTATAGAATTGATTCGCTGTCACCTGCCATAAATGTTGGCGCTGATTTAGCCATTAAAATTGATTTAGATAGTTTACAAAGAGATGATAAACCGGATATAGGAGCTTACGAATGGAGACAAAACTAATTAGTATTCAAAAAGAAATAGTACTTCCTTCTTTTTCAAAAGGGTTTCATTTGGTAACCAATCAAATTATCGCTGATCTCCAGGAAATCAAAAACGTTTCTATCGGTACGCTCCACCTTTTTATAAAGCACACTTCAGCGAGCCTATCTATCAACGAAAATGCTGACCCGTCTGTTAGAAGTGATTTTGAAAACTTTTTTCAAAGGTTAGCACCAGAAATGGAAACGTACTACACACATACAAGCGAAGGGCCTGATGATATGCCCGCCCATTTAAAAGCATCGCTTTTAGGTTCTTCTGTTACCATACCCATTACCAATGGAAGATTAAACTTAGGTACATGGCAAGGGGTTTATTTAGGCGAACATAGAGATTATGGCGGAAGGAGAATACTTATTACTACGATTATAGGTGCGGGTATTTAATCAGCGGTTGAATCTGTGAAACTTTACTTATTCAGCCACTGATTTTAGGATTGGTGTTTCGGCATCTATCAACACCACAAACCAAATGCCCAGAACCCATTTGTTTATCATAAATAGCCCTTACTTTTGCTACTATGGTTGAAAAATTACGCATCTATAATAGCCTTACTAAAAAGAAGGAAATATTTGAACCCTTAGAGCCTCCTTTTGTAGGCATGTACGTATGTGGGCCAACCGTTTACAGCGATGTGCACTTGGGCAATATGCGAACCTTTATGAGCTTTGATGTAGTGTATCGTTATTTGCTCTACCTGGGTTATAAAGTACGCTATGTTCGTAATATTACCGATGTAGGCCATCTTGAAAATGATGCCGATGAAGGAGAAGATAAGATCAGCAAAAAGGCTAGGTTAGAACAATTAGAACCTATGGAAATTGTTCAAAAATACACCAATGGGTTTCATGAGCTAACAAATATTTTCAATATGCACCCCCCAAGCATTGAGCCTTCGGCAACCGGCCATCTTGTGGAACAAATTGAAATGACGCAGATTTTATTAGATAAAGGCTTGGCCTACGAAACCAATGGGTCCGTTTATTTTGACGTGGCAAAGTATAATAAGAACCATGATTATGGAAAACTATCTGGCCGCAATATCGAAGATATGATGGAAAGTGGACGCGAACTTTCTAGTCAGGATGAAAAGCGGAATAACATAGATTTTGCATTATGGAAAAATGCTTCTCCAGAGCATATTATGCGTTGGAACTCTCCTTGGGGAGTAGGTTTTCCTGGATGGCATTTAGAATGCTCGGTTATGGGTACTAAATACTTAGGAAAAACATTCGATATCCATGGTGGTGGTCTCGATTTACAATTTCCACATCACGAATGTGAAATTGCCCAATCAGTAGGCACCTATGGCAACGACCCCGTTCGATACTGGATGCATACAAATATGCTTACCATGAACGGACAAAAAATGAGTAAGTCATTAGGAAATTCATTCTTACCAGGAGAATTATTTACAGGAAATCATGAACTACTCGATGAACCTTATAGCCCCATGACGGCTAAGTTCTTTATGTTGCAATCACATTATTCAAGTACATTAGATTTTTCGAACGATGCACTTAAAGCCTCTCGTAAAGGATATAAGAAAATGATTAACGGACTTCGACTGATTAAAGGGATGGAGTTTGTGGCTGATAATATTGAGAAGGATGAGAAGGTAATCGAGCAAATTGAGAAGATAATTCAATCTTGCCATTCATCTATGAACGATGATTTTAATACCGCCTTAACGATTGGGCAATTGTTTAACTTACTTAAAAAGATTAACTCACTGCATACAGGCCAGCTATCATTTGGCACTATCGGTGAAGAATTGTACAACAAAATGAAATCTACCTATATTGATTTTGTTGAAAATATTTTGGGTCTTAAAGAAGAAAATCCTTCGGATTATAAAGGAATGGTAGAGGCGATGGTTGATATTTACAAAGAGGCCAAATTTAAAAAAGATTTTGAACAGGTGGATAAAATTAGAGCTGGATTAAAAGCGAATGGTGTAATCGTAAAAGATATGAAAACAGGCATTGAATGGGCCTACGAAGAGTAGATTCAAACATTAGATGTTAGATTATTAAACTTGAGAACTAAGACACTAGACTTAAGATTATTAGACAAAGGTTTCTTTTCCATTCCGAGGCACGAGGAATCTTATAAGGTTAGAAAATTATCTTCACTATGTAGAAGATTTTGGGTGCTTGGAAAATAATATTAAAAGGAACGTCATTCAGAGGGAGGAACGACCTAGGAATCTCAACAATTTGACCTATAAAAATAAAATGAAAAGGATTTTAAAATACACAGCAGTACTATTTATAGCATCATCAATAATTACGTCCTGCTCCGATTCTGGCAAAGATGAAAAACAACTAATGGTCGTTTCTGAAAAGAAGGTGGTTTTCCCTACTTTTAATGCCGACTCCGCTTATGTTTTTGTGCAAGAGCAAGTTGATTTTGGACCAAGAATCCCCAATACGCCTGAACACATGGCAGCAGGTGACAAGATAATTGCAAGGCTAGAAGCCTATGGTGCTCAAGTAAAAGTGCAGGCCTTTGAGGCAACAACCTATGACAACGTAAACCTACAATTACGCAATATCATGGCAAGTTTTAATCCAACTGCAAAAAAACGCATTTTGCTTGCTACACATTGGGATACACGCCCTTGGGCATCTAAAGATGCGGTTGATAAAACGGCTCAATTCGATGGTGCCAATGATGGCGCTAGTGGCGTGGGTGTTTTATTAGAAATTGCACGAACTATGAATGTAAATAACTTGCCCAACGTAGGTGTTGATTTGCTGTTTTTTGACGGAGAAGATTGGGGCGAAGAAAACAGCAATAATACTAATAGTTGGTGTTTAGGCTCTCAATATTGGGCGAAGAACAAAGGCAGTTACTCTGCCTATTATGGCATTTTATTGGATATGGTAGGTGCTAAAAATGCTCAATTTCCTTTTGAAGGAAATTCGTATAAGATGGCTAAAAAGATACTGGAGAAAGTTTGGACAAGCGCCTCCCAAATCGGCCATGGCAGGTATTTTGTAACCACCAAACCTGGAGAAATCACAGATGATCATTACCATGTGAATGTAACAGCCAAAATTCCAATGATAGATATTTTACACTTCGACCCTGTAAAAGGCTATTTTGGAGACTTTCATCATTCTACCAAAGATAATATGAGTATAATTGATAAAGGCACTCTCAAAGCGGTGGGTGAAACCGTGCTGTATGTAGTGTACGCTGAATAGAATATTAAATCAATTATTAAGAAAGCCCAAGAACCTTCATTCTTGGGCTTTTGATTTCCAATCTAATTTTTAGGATCTAATATATTGTCGATGCGAATAACCGCATCCTGCAGATGATATTTAGACATACGGTCTGAAGTTTTTGCCATGGCAGCATTGATGCTTCGCTTTAATGTTTTAAGCTCTGCTCGTACCACGGGTCTAATATCCGATTGCTCAACATTTACATTTGTTCGTTTAACATACCTTCTAATTCGTTCTGGTACGGGCTCTTGCTCGTTGGTCATCAAGTATTCCATTCGGGCTAAATACGATCTTTGTAAATTTCTTCTGTACGTATCAATCGTTCTTCCACTACTCAATTCCGACCAAATTCCTTTTCTGAGTTCGCTCATCAAATTGAGCAATGAATAAGCAGCTTTTCCATTTAGAGCTTCATTTTCAATCATCCGCTCCATACGGCCAAAGTCTAGAATATTGGTAAGTGTTCTAGTTTGATACCCTCTTAACCTTTCCACAGAACCAGCAAATTCAACTTTATCAAAAATATCTTCCTCTATAAGCCATGTAGGGGTCGCAAATAACTCTTGGTTGATAAATTTTAAACAAGCTTTTTGATATGCTTTAGGTACATGTGTGTAAACGGCTCCTTCTTGGTCGTTGGTTTTATAATTTTCGTAAACACCCCCGATGTTCCCCACTACGTGACCCATATACCTGTTGTATTGTGAAAGAACCTGTCCATACATCACTTTGAGATCATTATAGTCTTTGCCATCTTCAGAAGTCCAATCATTCAGTTTTGGTACTATTATTTTCAAGTTAGCAATGCCATACCTACTTGCTTTAATAGCATCATCTCCTAAATCTTCTGTTTGAGAACTAGGGTCAATTACACCAAATTGCTGACTGCCGAAACGGTATTTAGGATCACCTGCATGTTCTAAAATCCAGCTGTCAAGTGTGCCTTTTTCATCCTTAGCGGTTTTTGAGCTCAAAATGGGTCTGTAGCCCCAGTTGATAGCGTATTTATCGTAAACACCAATATTAGGCATTAGAGCCACGCCTTCATCTCCTGGTTGGGCAATATAATTAAATCTGGCATAATCCATAATGGAGGGGGCTGTGCCATATTTTTTTGTAAAAGTTGCTGATCGCAACGAATCCACAGGATATGCTGCACTAGAGCCCATGTTATGAGGTAACCCCAAAGTATGTCCAACTTCATGTGACGACACAAAACGAATCAGCCTACCCATATCTTCATCCTTAAATTGGGCCATTTGAGCTCCTGGATTTATAGCCGCTGTTTGAATAAAAAACCAGTTTCTCAGCAAGGTCATTACATTATGATACCAATTTATATCTGATTCTAAAATTTCACCCGAGCGAGGGTCACTTACATGAGGCCCGTTGGCATTAGGGATAGGAGATGCTAAGTATCTAACTACCGAATAGCGTACATCTTCTGGACTCCAATCGGGATCTTCCTCCTTGGTTGGTGGGTCTTTAGCGATAATGGCATTTTTAAATCCAGCAGCCTCAAAAGCTACTTGCCAATCTTCTATACCCAGTTTGATATAGCTCCTCCATTTTTCAGGGGTGGCTCTATCGATATAATAGACAATCTGTTTTTTGGGTTCAACTAATTCACCTCGGTTAAACTTTTCAACATCTTCTTCCTTAACCTCAAGTCTCCATCGGTCTAAATATCTAACCGTTTTACTTTCATGGGCTTCTAACCCATAATCAACTTGGCCTCGCGCAAACCACCCCACGCGCTGGTCAAAATTTCTTCTCTGCATAGGCTCTTTTGGCAGAAGAATCATTGAATTACTCATTTCAACAGTTACCAGTCCTGCGCTTTTATTGGTAGGGGGTTCTCCAGCAGCATATGTTTTTATGTGCCGTGCTTCAATATTTAAGGGGTAACTTTTAACCGACTCAATATAAGACCGACTGTCATCAAGCTTCGTTATTTTATAACCTTTTCTGCGTGACTGTGGAAACCCTAATGGTTTTACGTCTTTTTTAAACAAGTCGGATACCTCAATAACAGTGCTGGTAGAGTCTGTTGAAAAAGCTTTGATCGGAAACGCATACAAAACAGGCTCTAGGTTAGAATTAACAACAGCTTCATGGATAGGAAGAGAGTCAGCTGCTACAATGCTATGTGAAACAATTCGTAACAGAACTTGCTTGTCCTTTTTTTGCCACCGAAGTACTTGTGTGTTTGATTTCCCTCCTCCGAAACCAATTCCTGAAGCGGTCTTGGCAATCCGTGTTACCATCAACATCTCTCTCTCTAGAAGAGAATCAGGTATTTCGTAGAAAAAATCATCTCCTACTTTGTGAACAATAAATAATCCCTGATCAGAAATGGCCTCCTTGGGAATAACTTTACTGTAAGGTTTAATCTCATTTTTATCTTTGGGCTTATCCTCTTTTTTTTCAACAGGAGCATTTTTATCTCCTTTCTTCTTTTTTTTCTGTGCTTCTGCTCCTATCGAAAGGGCCAGAAGAAAGAGTAAGATTACTAAACGAGTTGTATGTTTCATTTTACTTATTTTTGAGTGAAAATATGATAAGTGGAATGAATAGACCTGTTCATTTTTACTGAGGGCAAATAAAGATGGTGAAAGGTATTAAAAAAGATTGCAAATTGAATTGATGCTCCATTAACTAAAGCTATTAAATAACTTATTGGAGTATCATTGAGGCATTATTGATATTCTATTTACTCATCTAAATTGGTAAATCTATGAATGATTTAAAAAAGGCGAAAAGAATGTTATGGCTGTTTGGGCTATTTAAGATTCCATTAATTGGGTTTGTTAAACCAAGATTATTGGAGCTAACAGATAAACGAATGGTAGTTAAAATCAGGCTGCGTAGAAAAACCAAAAATCATTTAGGATCCATGTACTTTGGTGCACAAGCCATTGGCGCAGATTTGGCCGGTGCATTTCAATCATTTTATGTTGCCGATAAAATGAACGCGAAACTATCTATCGCATTTAAAAACTTTGAGGCCGATTTTGTTAAAAGACCAGAAAGTGATGTGTTTTTTATTTCTGACGAAGGGTTAGTAATTAAAGAAATGGTTGAAGAAACCATTAACACAAAAGAGCGAGTAACTAAAGCTATTAAAATTAGTGCTGTTACAGGCTATCCTGATACCCAAGAAGTAGTTTCAGCGTTTACCTTAGGACTGTCCGTTAAGGATAAATCGAAGGCATGATTTTTTACAAAAAAAAGGCAGCACTAAAAGCGCTGCCTTTTGCGACTTAAGTCGCCATCTATCAACCCTATTATCTTAGGTTTCTTGTAAATGAAGATTTTTCGGTTCCGTTACTTAGTCTAAATGTAACTTGTTCAGATTTGACTTGATTAAGGTCATATACTTTAGAAAATCCTTCACTTGCACTAATCGATTCGGTTTTTAGTACTTGCCCTTTGCTATCAACAATTTTAACTTCTATTTTCTTATTTGCAGCAGAAGGAGCTACGAATAGTTTAAACTTGTTTTGGTTTGGTAACTGCCCAACGATTGCGTGTAAATTAACAACGTTAGAGGGGTTATGGAAAATGGCCTGTGAAGCTTTCCCTTCTCCATTTCTAACTTCTATTTTGTAATTTCCATAAGGTAATCCTTTTAAATTATAAGTTCTTTTAAATGCTTTTACACTAGCTAATTTATCAGTGTTTATAAGTTTTCCATTTTCCCCTAAAATACGAACGGTAACGTTATCAAAACTTTCACTAACATAATACAGATCGTATCTGCTATCAGTGTTTTCTACTACCTGAAACTTAGATGTCTCACTAATTTCAGTTGTTCCAGTAAATGCAAATGAGACGGTACTAATAACTGTTAAAAGTACTGCCATGATGATTGGCTTTTTCATAATGTTTTTTGAGTTTTTGTTGTTGTATATAAAAGACGACACCAACAAACAATAAGTTGCTTAATTGCCTCAAAAACATTAAAAATGGCTAAAAACTAGGGGGAAAGTTCTATAATACTACAGACAAAATAAGGTGTAATAGCAATAGACTTACCGATACAGAACCATATAAATATATGACTCTTTTACGAGTTTGGGTGTCTTCCCACCACAACATATACCATGGTTTTACTAAGCCAATTAGCAATAGTATAAAAAAGAAATATCCAGACCAAAGAATTAAATCTAGTAGCATACTGCAATAAAATCAAGAAGATATTAATAAGCTAAATTTCTTCCACTTAATTAAATAATTGCATTGGTTAAGGGACGTAAACTTCTAATATTTTAGACTCCTCGGTTGGGTTAATCGTAATATTTTGCAACTGGTTTGGTATTAAGAGAGTATCGCCCAAATTATACTGTATTGAAGAATTATTGAAATCGATGGTTCCTCCACCTTGCAGGCACATTAGAACTATAAACGAATCAATCTGTGAATAATCTCTAGAAGCAGGCCCGTTTAAAGATAAACGCTTCGTGCTAAAATACTCACACGTTTCTAAGAGTACCTCTTTTGATGAGTTATCGTAATTGGTCTTATATTCATTATAGTACTTGTAATCTATCGCATCAACCGCCTCTTTTACATGAAGCTCACGCGTATTGCCTTCTGTATCCACCCGATCAAAATCATAAATGCGATACGTAATGTCAGAAGTTTGTTGGATCTCAGCTATTAGTAAGCCTTTACCGATGGTATGCACCCTACCCGCTGGTAAGAAGAAAACATCGTCCTTTTTTACTTGCTCTTTGTTTAACAATTCAGTTATGCTACCAGAATTAAAATATTCTAAATATTCTTCTTTGGAGGTGGGTTTGTTAAACCCAGCAATAAGGCTAGCTTCTGGTTCAGCATCAACCACATACCACATTTCGGTTTTACCAAATGAATTATGCCTTTCTTTGGCCATTTTATCATCTGGGTGCACTTGTATGGAAAGGTCTTGGTTGGCATCTATGAATTTAATCAACAAGGGAAAACCTGTTTTAAACTTATCAAATATTTTATTCCCAACTAAATCACCTTTGTAATGCTCCACCAACTCTACAAGAGATCTCCCTTTTAACGAACCTTCGGCAACAACAGAAATATCTCCTTCCACACCAGAAATCTCCCAAGATTCTCCACAATCTTGACTTTGGGTGTTTTTATCTAAAACAGTGTTGAGTTTTGTGCCCCCCCAAATCTTGTTTTTCAATATGGGCTCAAACTTTAAAGGATACAATTTTGTGCTATTCATTTCGAAGGGATTTGTATTTATTAATTAACCCATTGGTAGAACTATCATGTGATGTAATGGGGCTGTCATCAGCTAGCTCAGGTAATATTTGGCCTGCTAGTTTTTTTCCTAGTTCCACTCCCCATTGATCAAAACTGTTAACATTCCAAATTATGCCTTGAACAAATATTTTGTGCTCGTACATTGCAATAAGACTACCAAGTGTAAAGGGAGTAATTTCTTTTACCAAAATAGAATTAGTGGGCCTATTACCTTCAAAAACTTTGTATGGCAACAGTTTGTCTCTTCCCTCTTCTGACATACTGGTGTCATTTAATTCTACTTGTACTTCCTCTTCGGTTTTACCATTCATCAATGCTTCCGTTTGTGCAAAAAAATTAGCCATTAATTTGGGGTGATGATCTCCTATCGGGTTATGACTTTTGGCAGCAGCGATAAAATCGCAAGGTATAATTTTAGTGCCTTGATGGATTAATTGATAAAAAGCATGTTGCCCATTGGTGCCTGGCTCTCCCCAAATAATAGGTCCTGTTTGATAACGTATTTTAGTTCCTGCATTATCTACTGATTTCCCATTACTTTCCATATTTCCTTGTTGAAAATAGGCCGCAAAACGGTGCATGTATTGGTCGTAAGGCAATATCGCTTCAGACTCAAAGCCATAAAAATTATTATACCAAATGCCAATAAGTGCTAGTATTACTGGTATATTCTTATCAAATGAGGCATCTTCAAAATGTTTGTCCATTGCATGAGCTCCTTCAAGTAATTGTTCGAAATTATCGTAGCCAATTGTAAGGGCTATGGACAACCCAATAGCAGACCAAAGCGAATATCGCCCCCCTACCCAATCCCAAAATTCAAACATGTTATTGGGATCAATACCAAAAGCTTTAACCGATTCTACATTGGTAGATAATGCCACAAAATGGCTAGCAATAGCTTCATCGTTTTTATAAAAATCAAGCAACCAAGTACGAGCCGAGTGTGCATTGGTCATCGTTTCTTGTGTTGTAAAGGTTTTCGATGCCACTAAAAACAGTGTGGTTTCAGGGTCAACCTTTTTCAACGTTTCAGCAATATGTGTTCCATCAACATTAGAAACAAAATACGTCTCTATTCCTTCCACTTGGTAAGGCTTCAAGGCTTCGGTTACCATAACTGGGCCAAGGTCAGATCCACCAATGCCAATATTTACAATAGATTCTATTCTTTTACCAGAGTAGCCTTTCCATTCACCGGTGTGCACTTTATTTGAGAAGACCCTCATCTTTGAAAGTACATTATTAATCTCAGGCATTACGTTTTTACCCTCTACAATAACAGCACTATTACTCCTATTTCTAAGTGCAGTGTGCAGCACAGCTCTTTTTTCAGTATGATTAATTTCCTTTCCAGAGAACATATCCGAAACAGCGCTTTTTAATTCACACTCATTGGCTAATTCAATCAATAGTTTTAGAGTTTCATCGCTTATTCTATTCTTAGAAAAGTCAATTATAATGTTATTTAATGTGAGATTGAACCGATTGAACCTTTCTGAATCTTTTATAAAATAATCTTTTATAGTGTGTTCGTTGGTTTCTTCAAAATGTGTGGATAACTTTTTCCACGTTTGAGTTTCGGTAGGATTTGTTGAATGCATGGTGCAAAAAAAGATGATTGTTTGATGATAATGAAGGAAGTAACAATTAATTTGTAGCGCAATCGATTTAAATATGGCAATTCAACAAGAAGTAGGAGATAAAGGGGAACAAATTGCGGCTAATTATCTTCTTAAATTAGGGTATATTATTTTGTGCAAAAATTTTAGAGCTAAGAAATCAGAAATTGATATAATTTGCAAAGAAGGGAACACGATTGTTTTTGTTGAAGTTAAAACGAGGTCATCAATCAAATTTGGTCATCCAGAGGAGTTTGTAGATACAGCCAAATCTGCTAAAATTATCGAAGGAGCTGAATCTTATATGCGAGAGAATAATTGGGATGGAGCTATAAGGTTTGATATAATCTCCATTTTAATTAAAAATGAAAAAATTGAAATAAAGCAATTCAAAGATGCTTTCTATTAAACCCGTTTTATGCATTAGAAAAGCTATTCCGTAGCTAAACAGCTGCAAAGTTCTTAAGCATACAGCGGGTAAAAGTATTATTGGTTTCTCTTTTTATCTTTTACATGGTCATAGCTTTGCTTGCCCTTTGTATTCCACTCTCTTAAAATATAAGGCTTAAAATCTTCATTAAAAGGATCCTTTCGGTATTGTATTTCGCGCACTTTTCTACCTCTGCGGTTGGCATAAAAAGAAGACCATTTGCCAACTTTTTCTCCATATTTAAACTCGCCTTGCACGGCTATGGTGCCATTTGCAAAGAAATAAAAATAGTTACCCTCTCGTTTTCCGTATTCAACAGGTATTATTTCTTTAATCTTTTTTCTTTCTGGGTCATAAAAGCTAACCAACGATTCTTTGGGCCATCCTTTATAATACTTTTCCTTATCTAGTAAAATATCGTTTTTATCTTTTCTAACCCACCTTCCGTGCTTAGTTCCAATATAAAATATTCCTTCTTCAACCGTAATGTCACCTATTTTTTTAGTGTAAGGGCCATGTAGCAAAACACCTTTTTGAGGATTAAATTTTCTTGTTTTGCGAATTTGTTTTCGCTCAAAATCGTAGTAGTAGATATCTCTTACGTAAGGGTCAGGCTGTTGATATGTTTTTAAAGTATTAAACAGTTCAAGTGTTGCCTTCGTGCCAACTCCTTTTCTTGCAAACCCCTTTTTTGTTTTAATGCCATAGTAAACATTCTTTTTGGGCTTTTTTATTTTTTTCTCGTAAACTTCTTCTTCTTTCCCTAACTCGATAGTGATAGGTGTTGAAATTGTAAACATTTCATCCTCAACGCCATCATCAACTTGCGCAAAAGACAAAACTGGAATACACAAAATACAAATAATAAAAACTCGCATCGTTCGGATAAACGCCAAAAGGTACACAATATTGCCGATGGGTTGGCGAGTTTTCATAAAGCTTTACTCAACCGTAACTGATTTCGCTAAGTTTCTAGGCTGATCAACATTACATCCTCTCATAATGGCAATATGGTATGATAATAATTGCAAGGGAATAACTGATATTAATGGCATTAATGGCTCCAAAGTATCGGGCACTTCGATGGTATAATCTGCAATTTTCTTAACTTCTACATCGCCTTCAGTAACAACTGCGATTACTTTACCCTTTCTCGCTTTTACTTCTTGAATATTACTAACTATTTTTTCATATCCACTGTCTTTAGTCGCAATAAAAACAACCGGCATATCTTCATCAATTAATGCAATGGGGCCATGTTTCATTTCTGCTGCAGGGTATCCTTCGGCATGTATATAAGATATTTCTTTAAGTTTAAGAGCCCCTTCGAGAGCAACAGGGAAATTATACCCTCTGCCTAAATACAAAAAGTTTGTGGCGTCTTTAAATACGGCTGCTATTTTTTCTATTTGATCATTAAGTAGTAACGCTTTTTCTACCTTTTTTGGAATATTTTCAAGCTCATAAAGCATATCTCTATAAACACTATCTGCAATAGTTCCTTTTTTGAATGCCACTTTAAGGGCAATCATAAACATAACTGTAAGTTGAGCGGTGAAAGCTTTAGTACTCGCAACCCCTATTTCTGGGCCAGCATGCGTATATGCCCCTTCGTGTGTTGCCCTTGAAATTGAAGAACCAACCACGTTGCAAATTCCAAATATGATGGCGCCTTTTGATTTTGCTAACTCTATTGCCGCAAGTGTATCAGCAGTTTCTCCAGATTGAGAAATAGCAAACACAATATCTCCTTCATTAATAATTGGGTTTCGGTATCTAAACTCCGAAGCATACTCCACTTCTACAGGAATACGGCAGAATTCTTCGATAAAATACTCTGATACTAAGCCAGCGTGCCATGATGTTCCACAAGCATTTATTACTATCCTGTCCGCATTTGTTAACTTATTAGCGTAATCTCTAATCCCACCAATTGTTAATCTATTTTCAGCAGCATTTAATCTACCCCGCATGCAATCTTTAATGGACGTAGGCTGCTCATAGATTTCTTTGAGCATAAAATGTTCATAGCCGCCTTTTTCTATCGCTTCTAACTCTAATTCTATCGTTTGAATGTAGGGTGTTTTTTCAACATCTTTTAAATCTGTTATTGAAAGTTTTCCGTTTTCAACCACAGCCACTTCATAATCATTAAGATATACTACCTCATTTGTAAACTCTATTATTGGTGTCGCATCTGATGCAAAAAAGAATTCTCCATTTCCAACACCTACCACAAGAGGGCTTCCTTTTCGTGCCGCTATTAGTTGGTTCGGGTTATCCTTCGACATTACAACAATTGCATAAGCTCCTACAACTGCATTTAGAGCAATACGCACAGCTCTTGCCAACGAACAATCTCTTTCTTTTTTTATGTTTTCAATAAAGTTAATTAAAACTTCAGTATCTGTTTCACTCTTAAATGTGTATCCTTTTCCTTCTAATTCTTGCTTTATAGTAGCGTAATTCTCTATAATTCCGTTATGGATAATTGATAGATCACCCGACATAGATTTGTGTGGATGCGCATTAACGTCATTCGGCTCACCATGAGTTGCCCAGCGTGTATGACCAATCCCAATAGTACTTTCTAATGATTTATCTTTTACTAAACTTTCTAATTCAGAAACTTTGCCCATTTTTTTATAGACATTTAAGCCTCCATTTAGAACACTTATTCCTGCACTGTCATAGCCGCGATATTCAAGTCTTTTTAGGCCCTTAATAATAATGGGGGCTGCTTGTTGTTTGCCGATATAGGCAACTATTCCACACATAGTATTATAAGTTTGGTATTGAGTAGTATATTTTTAGTCTAATACTGTCTTTATGTACTTTGAAAAAATTTGTCACAGTATGACTTGGTGAAGATTGAGGTTCAACTGAGCTTGTTGGTGCAAATAAAATGAGTTTTCCTTGTTGTTCTAAGGGAGTTTTGCTTACGTCTTCATAACCCCCATTGTGAAGGTTTTGAATATAATTAGACATCGTGGCTTTATTGAAAATATCATTTTCAATGGGATCAAGGAATATTTCTTGCGGACTACCATAATAGCCTGGAAAAACAGGAATAGTTTGCGTAATAAACTCATCTTGTAAAATGGCAAAAACACTGATAGTATCATTGCTTATTTCTGCCAATCCAGGCCATGTGTTTGCGTCATCCGTAAAAAAGGCATTTAAACTAATTGGAAAGCTAGATCCAGGTCTATTGCTAGCAATATCTCCAATCGTTAAATCAGCTTTCTGAACGATAATATTTTCAATGGTATCCATAAACATAAAAAGAGGCTCGAGATCCGTCTTAATAGCAATCATTGTTCCCGCTTGCATATATCTATAATCATCGTTAGGCTCTCTTTCTTGGTTATCGGGTATCATATTCGACAATGGTGTTCCACTTAAATCAGATTTTAAATAGAAAAAATTCATCTCTCCTAGATTAAAAGAGTATGTTCTTTCAACAATTTCGCTCGCAGAATTTACTTCAGAATAATTTAATTTAATACTAAAAGTTGTAGGATTGAATTGTAAAATTTTATTGTTTCCACCACTTGGCACAATGGCTATCCCTTTAAATAAAGCATTAAATGCCATATCGCTATCAAATATACCATCATTGGCCGCCAATTTATCAAACACAGCCTGCCCAAACTCATCGCTTATAGTAAAGCTGAATAAGGAATCCGTTTGCAGAGTATCATTTTCTTGGATTAGAATTTCGATATTACCCAGTAGCGCACCCAATGCTAGTTCATCTACTCTGGTATAGTCACTTCCATCAATAATAGGATCTGCTAATTGATATATCTCAAAAGAGCCAAACCTCCCATTTTCTCCTTCAGATCCATATATAGATGAAAATTGAATGGATAATGTGGTGCTAATATACGTTGCTGTTTCGCTAAGTGTTGGTGTTGTAGATTGAAGCCCAAGCCAACTATATGATTTAGACGAAATAGTTCCAAAATCTGCATCTGTATACTCCCCCGCCTGAAACGAAAATGAGTTTAGCGTTGACCTCGGATCAAACTGTACTTGTGTACTAGGCAATACAAACTCCTTGTATTCTGTTAGAATGGATCCATTTTTGGGATCGATATCTAATCCAATTTTTCCAGGATCTTCACACGAAACAAAAAATAAAGGCACCAACAGAATCGCTGCTGACACCTTCAGTTTCTTAACCAATAAGTTCATTGTATAAATCGAAGTAAGATTCGGTGAAATTTTCGTCCTTTTTGATAGTATTGACTTTCTTTTTTTCCTCACAGTCATCAAAAAGCTTTGTAAGTTCCTTGTTCAGATCGTCACTCGCTTTTATAACTGCATCAGAATATTCCATGCCTAACTTCATAAACCCAGAATAGTCTTTGGTTTTAAGATTGTCAAGCATATCGTCTTCAATATCAATCATTTTAACTTTATTAAATAGGTCACCATTAAACTTATGGTTAAACTTATTATCATAAACCGTAAAAACAGTTTTAGAGTTTTGAAAAATAGGGTCGTTTTTGTAAGTAGTCTTTATATACAGCGGTATTAAGCTTGTCATCCAATCGTTGCAGTGAACAATGTCTGGAGCCCAACCTAATTTTTTTACTGTTTCAAGTGCCCCTTTGCAGAAGAAAACAACACGCTCGTCATTATCCTCATAAAATTTATCTTCCTTATCACTAAAAACGAATTTTCTTTTAAAATAGTCTTCATTGTCTATAAAATAAACTTGAAGTTTTGCACTCGGTATAGAAGCAACCTTTATTACAAGTGGTTTTTCTTCTTCACCCACAGAAATGTTTATTCCTGATAGCCTTACTACTTCATGTAGCCTATTCTTTCTTTCATTAATTAATCCAAACCTTGGTACTAATATTCTGATTTCCATTCCTTTTTCTTGCATGGCTTGAGGAAGTTTTCTGACAAAGTCAGCAACCTCTGATGTTTGAAGAAATGGATCAATCTCACTTGCTACGTAAAGTATTCGAAGTTTCGACATAAATGTTGATTTTTTAATACGACCATAAAATGCGTGCACAAAGATACGCCTTTTTTAAAGTGTTATCAATACAAAGTTGAATGAAAAACGTATTTTTGCGACCCAGTATTGTTAACTAAGCAGTAATGTCTCAAATAGTTAGGTCAAAAAAAGACCTGAAAAAGGTAATTGCAAAACTAAAAAGCACAAATCAAACCATAGGATTAGTGCCCACCATGGGGGCATTACACCAAGGGCATTTGTCATTAGTTCAAATGTCAAAAAAACAATACGATGTAACCGTGGCTACCATTTTTGTAAACCCAACACAATTTAATAACCCCACAGATTTAAACCAGTATCCACGATCTGAGAAAGCCGATCTTGCGGTGCTTTCCAAGGCTGGGTGTGATATTGTATTCATACCAGATACAGAAGATGTTTACAGTTCTAAACCTACCATAAGCCTAAATTTCGCTCATTTGGAAACTGCCATGGAAGGTAAACATAGGCCTGGGCACTTTAATGGTGTTGGATTAATTGTGATGAAATTATTTGGTTTGGTTGAACCAACAGGAGCCTACTTTGGGCAGAAAGACTTGCAACAATTTAAAGTTATTTCAACTTTAGTTCATGATTTTGAATTACCAATAAGGCTTCATATGGCGCCTATCATTCGTGAAAATAATGGACTGGCGATGTCATCTAGGAACAAACGTTTAGATAAACAACAGATTAAAATAGCCAGCCTCATTTATGCTACATTACAAAAGGCCTCAAGCAGTTTAAAAGAAGGCACTTCTTTAGAGGATGTTAAAACAGAGGCAAAAAAAATATTCGAAGACCAAAGCTCAATAGAACTAGAGTATTTTGAAATTGTACTCTTCGAAACTCTTCAAACTATATCAACAGTAAATGAAGGAGATCGGCTAGCTTTGTGCGTTGCTGCAACTTTGGCAGAAGTGAGACTTATTGATAACATTATAATAGATATTTAGAAGATGTTAATACAGGTAATGAAATCCAAAATTCATAGAGTTAAAATAACTCAGGCGGAGCTGCACTATGTAGGCAGTATAACGGTGGATGAAGATTTGATGGATGAGGCAGATATTGTTGAAAACGAAAAGGTGCAAGTAGTAAACATCAATAATGGAGAGCGCTTAGAAACGTATGTTATAAAAGGCGAAAGAGGAAGCGGAGAAGTTTGCTTAAACGGGCCTGCTGCTAGACTTGCACAAGTAGGTGATACTGTAATCTTAATAGCTTATGGATTAATTGATAAGAAAGACGGGCCTACTCATTCGCCAACACTTGTTTTCCCTGACGACAATAATCACCTTATTTCTTAGGCTTGAAAAGTAAACTGTTAACTTTTTTAAAGTACCTAATTGGGCTTTCAATAGCTGGTGGTTTATTATGGTATGTTTTTCATGATTGGGAGCTTGATTTTCTAATTAGTAGGTTAGATCAAGTTAATTATAGTTGGGTTTATCTATCCGTTTTATTGTCCATTATCAGTCACGTTATTCGAGCCTATCGATGGAATTTGCTCCTAAATCCATTAGGGTATAACCACCTCACTACCTTTCGAACTTTTCTAGCCGTAATGATTGGTTATTTTGTTAATTTACTAGCACCAAGGGCAGGTGAAATTACAAGGTGCAGTATTATGAAAAAGAATGACGATGTCAACATGTCAGTTTCTTTAGGCAGTGTAGTAGCGGAACGTATTGTAGATCTAATGGGGCTAATTATTGTGATTGCCCTCGGATTAATTCTACAATTTGATAGATTAAGCGGTTTTATGAATGATTTCATTCAGGACAAATCAGATTCAGTGCACATGAGCAACACGGCTTTGCAATCCATTGCTGGCTTTGGTGTAGTTGTTGTGATTGCCCTGTTGGTTTTATGGTGGTTTCGGTCAAGAATTAAACGATTGCCTGTGTACTTTAAACTACGCTCTTTTGCTGTTGAATTGGCCGATGGTTTTACAAGTGTGCTAAAATTAGAAAACAAGCCGGGATTTTGGATATCCACTATATTAATTTGGGTATTCTATTTCTCTATGGCCTATGTAGTTGTATTTGCTGTTCCTACTACGTCTCATTTGGGGCTATTAGCGGGCCTCTCTATTCTTATAATGGGAGGTTTGGCTATGTCTGCACCTGTACAAGGTGGCTTTGGAACTTATCATTTATTTGTAAGTGCCATTTTGGTTTTGTATGGAGTATCCAATGATGATGGTTTGTTTTTTGCAACGCTTTTACATTCATCACAAACTTTATCTATTCTGTTTTTTGGAGGATTAAGTTTTATAATTAGCTTCAGGTTAAAAAAGAGAAAAAATTGATTTTATACTTTAAATTTACAACATGTTAATACTCATATTTATAGTGTTCGCCATTGCAAGTTTTGCAGTTAGTAAAACGTTAAAAAGAAAATTTAAAAAGTATTCCCAAATTCCTCTACAATCAGGGATGTCTGGCAGGGAAGTTGCTGAAAAAATGCTTAAAGATAATCGTATTTACGATGTTGGTGTTACTCATGTTGGGGGCAGGCTAACCGACCATTACAACCCAACCAATAAAACAGTTAATTTAAGCGAGGAAGTTTATAATGGCAGGTCTGCGGCATCCGCAGCGATTGCAGCACACGAATGTGGGCACGCTGTACAACATGCAACCGCTTATAATATGCTTACTTTAAGAACAACCCTTGTGCCTTTGCAAAATGCGAGCGCTAAAATTATGAACTTCTTATTTATGGCGATGCTCTTTGGTGGCATGTTTTTATTTAATGCTTTTCCGATAGAGCCCGTTTTACTAATTGTTATAGCCATTAACCTTGTTTTTACACTGTTTGCATTTGTTACTTTGCCCGTAGAGTTTGATGCAAGTAAGAGAGCTTTACAATGGATTGATGAAAATAATGTAGTCACTTCGCAGGAACATGAAATGGCAAAAGATGCCCTTAAGTGGGCTGCCATGACTTACGTTGTAGCTGCTTTAGGAGCATTAACTACATTGCTGTATTATGTAATGATATTTTTAGGAGGAAGAGATTAGGCATCTCTTTAATTTAAAAAATAAAATAGAGTATTATGAATTTTGATTTTACCGAAGAACAATTAGCCGTAAGAGATGCGGCAAGAGATTTTGCGCAAAACGAGCTATTACCTGGAGTAATCGAAAGAGATGAAAAACAAGAGTTTCCAGCAGAGCAAATTAAAAAATTGGGGGAACTTGGATTCTTAGGAATGATGGTGGACCCTAAATATGGTGGAAGTGGAATGGACACAGTTTCATACGTATTAGCGATGGAAGAAATTTCTAAAGTAGATGCTTCTTGTTCGGTCGTAATGTCTGTTAATAACTCATTGGTTTGTTGGGGGCTCGAAAAATTTGGTACAGAAGATCAAAAACAAAAATACCTAGTGCCCTTGGCCACTGGCAAAAAAATTGGTGCGTTTTGTCTAAGCGAACCCGAAGCGGGTTCAGATGCTACCTCTCAAAAAACCACCGCTGAAGACAAAGGAGATTATTACCTTTTAAATGGTACCAAAAACTGGATTACCAATGGCAGTACAGCTGAGTACTATATTGTTATGGCTCAAACGCATCCTGAAAAAGGACATAAAGGAATTAATGCCTTAATTGTAGAAAAAGGAATGGAAGGATTTGTTGTTGGCAAAAAAGAAAACAAATTGGGTATTAGAGGCTCGGATACACATTCGTTAATGTTTACAGATGTTAAAGTTCCCAAAGAAAACAGGATCGGTGAAGACGGATTTGGATTTAAGCTTGCCATGAAAGTTTTAAGTGGTGGACGAATAGGAATTGCATCTCAGGCATTGGGAATTGCATCGGGTTCTTTGGAGTTATCTATAAATTATTCAAAAGAGCGTAAAGCTTTTGGAGTTGAAATTGCTAAACACCAAGCTATTCAATTTAAGCTATCAGAAATGGCCACAAATATTGAAGCTGCTCGGTTACTTTGTTTACAAGCAGCCTATCTAAAAGATCAAGGTAAAGATTTTACCAAAGAAAGTGCAATGGCCAAGGTGTTTGCTTCTAAAACTGCAATGGACGCTTCTGTTGAAGCTGTACAAATTCATGGAGGTTATGGATACGTAAAAGAGTACCATGTAGAACGTTTTATGCGTGATGCTAAAATTACACAGATTTACGAAGGAACATCTGAGATCCAAAACATAGTTATTTCGAGGGAGCTGTTAAAGTAAAATTTGCTGATTCTTATAATAGTACAAAAATAGGTCTTGAAAAATTTCAATTTTCGATAATTCAGTTTTAGATTTGTCTAAGATTTTATTGTACAATAAAATCTTAAGTTTAAACATTAAATTAAATGGAAGATTATAATAAGATAATTGAATCATTAGGTGTGAGATACATTAAGGCCAAAAGCATTAATGTTAAACAGCCGGTAACCATATCTAATTTTTACGATGTTGAAAATACTGCCATATTTATTAAATCTGGTAAAATGAGTTTTGAAGACTCAACAGGAATTGTAGATGTTGAAGAAGGAGAAGTTATATTTATTCCTGGCGGCAAAAAAACGAAGCTAACCTACGGTAGCAATGCAAAAGCCGTGCTCACGGCCGAAGAATTTGTTTCTAAAAAAGAACTTTATCTGCAATCTCACGCGCAAGACACATCTGTAGATCCGTCTGTTTCGGATTCGATGATCGTGGTAACTTTTGAAGCGAAGGTATTTAATTCAGTTAACTTTTTTACCTCGCTAGATATTGAGCCTTTTATTATTAAAAGCGATGATATCAATTTCACAATTAAGCAATTATATCTAGAAGCTACTTCTGAGGAGCCTGGTAGTAGTAGAGTTGTAAAACTAAAAACAGAGCAGTTAGTTGTTGAAGTAATACGCTATATAATTAAGTTTAGATTATTTGTAGAGCAGTTGGCCACCAATAGTACTTATTTTAAAGATCCTCGATTGATAGATATTTTCAATTTTATTAAAGAAAATATAAATGGCGATTTATCTAATAAGGTATTGGCAGAAGTTGCTAACGTATCAGAAGATTATGTTGGACAATATTTTAAAATGCTAACAGGTATTAATCCTCAAGATTACATTGAGTACCAACGCATGGAAGAGGCGGTTAATTTACTACGAACATCTAAAAACAGCATTAGAGCAATTGGCAAGCAGGTGGGCTATAAAGACACAGCCTATTTCTGTAGAAGATTTAAAATGATGTTTGGAATACCAGCTGGCAAAATGAGAAGAAGAGAATCTTTAATGAATCTTTAATTCTCTATTGACATCAGCCACGGCACTTGCTATTTCGAATAAAATAGAGGGGTTTTCTTCAGCAGCATTACCTATTACAATACAATTGGCTCCCGAATCGAGGGCCAATTTTGCTTCCTCATAAGAACGAATTCCACCACCAATAATGAGTGGTATATCAATGGTTTTCGACACAGATTCTATCACCTCTTTAGAAATTGGGTGTGATGCTCCGCTTCCAGCATCTATGTAAATTGCTTTATTGCCCAGCATTTCTCCTGCCAAAGCCGTTGCCGTTGCAATGTCTGGTTTATTGGCAGGTATTGGGTTGGTATTACTCACATAAGAAGTGCTAGAGGGATTCCCCATTAAAATGTACCCAGTAGAAATACTTTCCATTTTTAGTTGCTTTATAATCGGTGCTCCTACTACATGTTGACCAATTAAATACTCGGGGTTTCTGCCAGAAATCAAGCTTAAAAATAAAATAGCATCCGCCTCACAAATTTGATTTATATTTCCAGGAAACAGGATCACTGGTTTTTCCGAGTTTCTTTTAATCTTGGCAATAAGCTGCTCTGTACTACCATCTGTAACTAAACTACCACCAACAAAAATGGCAGTAATTTCTTTAATGCTGTTAATATCTGTGATAACCGAATCAAGTTGATTCGGTGCTGTTTTATCAGGATCGATCAATACAACAAACGACTTACCTCGTTTCAGAAACACCTCCTGATAAATGCTCATTTGATCAATTTTCTTTTTTTAATAAAATCGTTTACCGCTTTTTGCCCTTGATTAAACATGAGGCTTGCCCCTTCTTGCAACACCATAGAAAAAATGGGGTACATCAACTTGGTGGCTGCAGATTTACCCGAAGAATTAGAGGTAGCAGAAGTGGTATTTCTAAATTTAGATTCTAAAAAGCGATCAAAAATGGTGTAGAGCATAAAAACTCCTACTCCAGCCACCATCACTCCTTTGCTCATCTCGATGGCCTTATGGGCTCCTTCATCAAAATGCATTTGTAATTCCTTTTTTTTAGATTCAAGAATCACCAGTAATTCTTTTCTGCGCTCCGCTTTTAATTTTTCAAGATCACTCATTGTCCTCCTCTTCTTCACTAGCATTTAGGTTGTTCAACGATGCCTCTATGATTACTTCCAGTTTTTTGCCTACCTTAAATACCTTAAAACCTACAAGTAATAAAATATAAAAACCGGTAATAATGGCGTAACCCCAAAAATGACTTTCGAGCAAGTAATTGAGTAAGTTGGCGATGGTGATACTTAAAAATATTACGATTAGGAATATCATTATCCCTAAAAAAATCACACTTATAATTTTAGAAGCTGTTTTGGCCGCTTCCTCTTTTAGCTCAATTTTAACTAGTTCTACTTTGGCTTCAATAATGGCAATTAGATCATCAAAGATAGAATCTACTTTTAAAAATCTTAGTAATTTTTTATAATCTGCCATACGCCAAAAATTGAAATGCTAATTTAAGCCTTATTTTCTCGATACAGGAATTCTAGTGGGTACAAGTATGGCCTTCCCAAATTTTTCCTGTACTGATTTAAATACAGGGTAGGCTTCAAATTGAGAGTAAAACTCTTCCATTCTTACCTTATAATTGGGTTGGTCAAAAATAATCTTTGGTCTGCTGTCAGGGAAATGCCTGTAAACTCTCATTTGAACTTCTTTGGCTTTTGCTCTGTCATTTCCAGAGTATAATTGTATAGTAAGCCCTTCGACATAACGCGTTCTTTCGGTATTATAATTATTCACCAATTGTAAAGCAGAATCTAATCTAGCTGTAATAATTAATGTCGAGTCTAAGTTAATATTCTCGTTTTTTGCTATAATTACTGTTACTGAATCTTCAACATCTTGTGGTAAATATGATGCTAGGTCTTCAGAATAAATATTATCAGATTTTGATTTATTAGTTTTTAAAGTAGATACACAAGAGGTGGCTGTGGCAAAAACCAAAAGGGAATATATGGGTATAGATATCCTCATTATTCTTCTACAATAACACAATTACCTTGTCTTACATCTTCTTCCACTTGTTTAAACTTAACATCTTTTTTAACAGACCCATTTGAATATTGAACAGTAACGCGCGCGTTTCTACTTGCAATTTTTTGCGTTTTAGCGGGCTCTACTTTTTGCGATGCTCTACTCGGGTCGTGTGCTTGACGCCCATCGCTTAATGCAGATTGAGATTCGGCCTTTTGCTCATTCAATTTTTGTCTTCTTTGAGAGCGTGCCTCTTGAACTTCGTTCGCTTCTTGAACAGGAATCTCAGCTTTCATTAAAAAAGAAATAGTATCCTCATTAAGCTTGGCAATAAATAGTTTAAATAAGTTGAACCCTTCAAACTTATAAATTAAAAGCGGATCTTTTTGTTCATAAACAGCATTTTGAACCGACTGCTTAAGATCATCCATTTCACGCAAATGCTCTTTCCAAAGGTTATCAATAATTGCCAACACAATCATTTTTTCCATTGATTTGATCAACTCCCCGCCTTCGGTTTCAACAGATAAATCTAGGTTTGCACTTACGCCAATTTGTTTTTTGCCATCGGTAAATGGCACGAGTATATTTTTAACCGTAGCTCCCCTCGTTTTTTGTATATCTTTTAAAATAGGTAGTGCCTTTTCTGTTATTGTATTGTTCTTACGATGGTAATGGTCTAAGGCCAAATCGTAGGTTTTGTCCGTAAGATCTTGTTCCGATATATCTGCAAATTCTTCTTTCGAAATAGGTAAATCTATTTGCAAAGAGCTTAAAAGAGTAAGTTCAAACCCATCGTAATCATCAGTACCTTTATGGTTAAGCACAATGTCATCACAGGTATCGTACAGCATGTTTAAGATATCCAGTTCCAAACGTTCTCCATTTAGCGCATTTTTTCTACGCTTATAAATCACCTCACGCTGCGAGTTCATTACATCATCGTATTCCAATAATCGTTTACGTATCCCAAAGTTGTTTTCTTCTACTTTTGTTTGAGCACGTTCAATAGAGTTAGTTATCATCGAGTGCTGGATAACTTCACCTTCTTGCAGACCAATTTTATCCATTAGCTTGGCAATTCTTTCAGGCATAAAAAGCCTCATAAGGTTATCTTCTAACGAAACAAAAAACTGCGAAGAACCCACATCTCCTTGCCGCCCAGCACGCCCACGTAGCTGCCTATCAACTCGCCTAGATTCATGCCTTTCGGTACCAATAATAGCAAGCCCGCCTGCTTCTTTTGATTCCACTGCAAGCTTAATATCGGTACCTCTACCCGCCATGTTGGTGGCAATTGTAACCGTGCCAGGCTTACCAGCTGCAGCCACAATATCTGCTTCACGTTGATGTTGTTTTGCGTTTAATACTTGATGATCAATCTTCTTCATCTGAAGCATTCTGCTTAGCAGTTCTGAAATCTCGACAGAAGTTGTACCCACTAAAACAGGTCTTTTGTTATTGGTGAGTTCGAGCACTTCTTCTACAACTGCATTAAACTTTTCTCGTACCGTTTTATAAACTTTATCCTCTGTATCGTCTCTAACAATATCTCTATTGGTAGGTATTACTACCACATCTAACTTGTAGATTTCCCATAGCTCACCTGCTTCTGTTTCGGCTGTACCCGTCATACCCGAAAGTTTATGGTACATTCTAAAGTAGTTTTGAAGCGTGATGGTGGCATAGGTTTGGGTTGCATCTTCCACCTTTACATTTTCTTTGGCTTCAATTGCTTGGTGTAAGCCATCAGAATACCTTCGGCCATCCATTACACGGCCTGTTTGCTCATCTACAATTTTGATTTTACCATCATCAAGAATGTATTCAGTATCCTTTTCAAATAAAGTAAACGCTTTTAATAGCTGATTTACAGAATGAATTCGTTGTGCTTTAATGGAGTAATCTTGAATTACTTCATCCTTCTTTTTAATTTTTTCGTTTGCCTCAAGCGAATCGTCCTTTTCAAGTTTAGATACTTCATCGCCAATATCTGGTAGTATAAAAAATTGAGGGTCTTCCCCTTCACCTGTAATGAGGTCAATGCCTTTTTCAGTTAAATCTATGCTGTTATGTTTTTCATCGATGGTAAAATACAAAGGCTCATCTGCTTCAGGCATCATCTTAGAATTATCCTGCATGTAGAAGTTCTCGGTTTTTTGAAGCACTTGTTTAATTCCAGACTCACTTAAGTATTTAATAAGTGTAGAGTGTTTTGGTAAGCCACGATAGGCTCGAAATAGCGCCAAGCCACCTTCTTTTTCTTGTGTATCTGCTAATAGTTTTTTTGCTTCTAATAAGTATTGCTGAACAACTCTTTTTTGAGCATCTACCAATTTTTGAATGCGAGGCTTTAGATCATAAAATTCATGTTCATCTCCTTTAGGAATAGGTCCAGAAATAATCAAAGGTGTTCGGGCTTCATCAACTAATACAGAATCCACTTCATCCACCATGGCAAAATGGTGCCTTTTCTGAACTAAATCGCCTTGCTCCTTGGCCATGTTATCACGCAAGTAATCAAAGCCAAACTCATTATTTGTTCCGTAAACAACCCCAGAATTATACGCTTTTATTCTTCCTGGAGAATGAGGCTCATATTTGTCAATACAATCAACACTAATGCCATGGAATTCTAACAGAGGACCCATCCACTCAGAATCTCGCGTAGCTAAGTAATTATTTACAGTTACTAAGTGCACCCCTCTGCCTGCTAAAGCATTTAAAAACGAAGGCAAGGTTGATACCAGTGTTTTACCTTCACCCGTTGCCATTTCGGCTATTTTACCTTGGTGCAGAACAACCCCTCCAATAAGCTGCACATCGTAGTGCACCATATTCCAACTCATTTCTACTCCTGCAGCTTGCCATCTGTTTTTCCAAACAGCTTTTTCGTTGTTAATAGCAACATGTTCGTGTAGAGCCGCATATTGCTTATCGTGCATAGTAGCAGTAACTTCTAACGTTTCATTTTCAGTAAAACGTTTGGCTGTTTCCTTTACAATGGCAAAGGCCGAGGGCAAAACTTCTAGTAGAACTTTTTCTAGTTCTACGTTCCTGTCCTCTTCTAGCTGATCAACCTGACTAAAAAGCGCTTCTTTCTGGTGTACATCTAGCACTTTATCCTCAATTGCTTGAGTTTGAAGTGCTGATATCTGGTCATCAATTGGTTGAAGGTGATTATTTATAGTAGTTCTAACCTCATCCGTTTTTGCTCTAAGTTCGTCATTGCTTAACGCACCCAAAGTGGCAAATACTTCGTTTGTTTTATCTACATAGGGCATTACTGCCTTGATGTCCTTATCCGATTTGTTGCCAAATATTTTGGCAACGGTCTTGCTAAAAAAACTAGCCATTATTCTTATTGCTATTTAAATTTCGATTGGCAAATATAGAGATTCCCAAGACTCTTTTAATGGTCTTAGAGATGTATTATGCCTGAAAAAACGTGTTCGGCTGGTCCTTCCAACCAAATGTTTTCAAATCCATTTTTATTTACAGAAAAACTTACGGTTAAGATTCCCCCTTTCGTTTTAATAGTGGCGGGTGAATTACATCCTTTTAAGGATGCGGCCAAAGCTGCAGCCGTAACACCTGTTCCACAGGAGAGTGTCTCATTTTCAACACCCCTTTCATACGTACGGACGTATAAATCATTATTATCTTGTATTTCTACAAAGTTTACATTGGTTCCTCCTTTACCAAAAAGACCAGAATTACGCCATTTTCTACCTTCCCCTATTACATCAACTTGTTCAACATCATCAACAAACAAAACTACATGAGGAGATCCCGTATCAAGAAAAATACCACTTTCAACATTTCTGCCATTTTGTACGTTGGCCATTTGAAGGGTAATGGTTTTACCTTTTATTTCTCCTTTATGAGGGCCATCAAAAGCATTAAATGATGTTGACTTAGTAGCAATTTTTAAGGACTCTGCGAACCGAATGGCTGCTCTGCACCCATTTCCGCAAAGACTTTGCGAGCCATCAGGGTTAAAGAATACCATGTTAAACTCACTATCTTGAGATTCTTCAATTAGTATCAACCCATCAGACCCAATACCAAATTTGCGATCACAAATCTTTTCAATAATGGCCTTTTCCTTAGGAAAATTTGTCGATCTATTATCAATTACCACAAAATCATTGCCTGCTGCCTGATATTTTTCAAAAGTAATTTGCATATTTACGAAGTTAGTAGGATTCAAAAGATTTTTGTAAATTAGGCTAGTACAATTTTTAAATAATGATCGTAGTTGAGGACAAACTAGGGATAACCAAGTACCTAGAAGATAAAAAAATAATAGTATCCGCCTATAAAGGGAGGGTTGATATAGATATGTCCTTTGACCATTTGGCGAAAGTTATTGAGTTCTATAAGCATAACGAAGTGCGAGCAGCAATTATTGATTTACGTGAATTGTACGGGTCGTTTGCTGTAGTAATGGATTACTTAGGAAAGGCATTTTATCCTATTGCCATTAAAAGTGGTTTAAAAGCACAAGCTTATATTTTAAAAAATGACTTAATTATTGAAAACTTAGCTTCTAAATTACAAATGCTAACTAAAAAATTTAATGTTGAAGCTCGCACTTTTTATACTAAAGAAGAGGCTAATCAATGGATTAATTCAATTATCTAACTTAAAATGATTATCGCAGAAAATAAATTGGCAACCACATTTTTCAATAGCGAAGAGAAAATATTGGTATCTGAATATAAAGGAAGAGTAAAAATTGATTTGGCCTTGGAACACCTTGCTCAATTAGTAAGTTTTTATGATAAAAATGAAGTCAGGGGGTCGGTTGCTGATTTGTCTAAACTCCATGGCTCTTTTGCTAAAGTAACTGATTACTTAGTCGCAAGTTATTATCCTACCGCTGCAAAAAATGGACTTATTTGCCAAGCTTATGTGGTGTCAAAAGATCTAATAATTGAAAATCTTGGATTTAGATTAAACGGACTTGCCAATAAATTTAACATAAAATCAATAGTTGGTACCAGCCGGATTGATGCAGAAAAATGGGTAAGATCAAATATTTAAGAAAAAATATATGGTAATTGCACAAAACAAAATGGGTGTTACTAGTTTCTTTGAAAAGGAAAAGTTGCTAATATCATCCTATACTGCGGGCGAAGTTGACAGTGATTTAGTCATTGAGCACTTGAGGAAATTAATTGATTTCTATAAAAAAAATGAAATCCTGAAATCGGTGGTTGATGTCAGCGAAGTGCTTGGCTCTTTCGCCAAAATAATGGCTTTTTTAGAAAGCGATTATTATCCTGTAGCAATAAAAAATGGACTAAAAGTGCAAGCTTATGTTGCTTCAGATGAATTGATAATTAAAAACTTGAGCCTAAGGTTAGAAATGATGGCCTCCATGTTTAATGTTAAATCCAACGTTTTTAAAACAAGAGCTGAAGCCGAAAATTGGGTGAAAAAAATTAAATTATAAACTGCAAATGTCAAGTATTTCTTCTTTTTAATTTAGAAAATTTTTACAAAAAAAGCCGTAAACAGTCTTTATTTTCAAAAATATGCTAGTTGTTAAAAATGATCAGGCCACAACAGAATTTGACCCCAATCTTAAAATATTAAAATCTGTTTATATTGGTAGATACCAAAAAGAATTAGCCATTGGTCATATTAAAAAAGTAATGAAATTTTATAGCCATAATGAGGTAAAAGGGTCTTTAATTGATATTAGCCAAGGATATGGCTCATTTGCAAAATTATTTGAATTTTTGACAACGTCATATTACCCCATAGCTGCTAAAAGTGGGCTAAGTGTGCAAGTATATATTGTTTCATCAGATTTGTTAAGTTCTGCTTTGGGAGAAAAATTGGGATATCTAGCCTCTCAATTTAATATTAAGAGCAACCTATTCGTTGATAAAAAAGAAGCCGAACAATGGCTGGTAAAAATGTTAAAGTAGAAACTGGGTTATTTCAATTTAATTGCTAACTCATCTAATTGATCTTCAGCAATAGGAGAAGGCGAATCTATCATTACATCTCTGCCTGAATTATTTTTAGGAAAAGCAATATAGTCTCTAATAGAATCAGAACCACCGAAAAGGCTACAAAGTCTATCAAAACCAAAGGCAATTCCTCCATGTGGAGGTGCTCCATACTCAAAGGCTTCCATTAAAAAACCAAACTGCGCTTGCGCTTCTTCTTTGGTAAAGCCCAAATGCTTAAACATTAGTGCTTGGGTTTCTCTATCATGGATACGAATAGAACCTCCGCCCACTTCTACACCATTAATTACTAAATCATACGCGTTTGCCCGAACAGCTCCTGGGTCAGTATCCAATAAAGCCATATCTGCTTTTTGAGGAGAAGTAAATGGGTGATGCATTGCGTGGAACCTATTCGTATCTTCATCCCATTCAAGCAGCGGAAAGTCAATTACCCATAATAACTTAAATTCATCTGCTTTTTTTAACCCAAGTTCGTCACCCATGTGAAGACGCAATACACTTAGCGCAGCACGAGTTGGGTTAGTACGCCCGCTTAATACCAATAGCAAATCGCCTGGCTTAGCATCCATTTTATCTGCCCAGGACTTTAAATCTTCTTGCGAATAAAATTTATCTACCGATGATTTAAAACTGCCATCTTCATTACATTTAACATACACTAATCCTTTCGCACCAACCTGTGGCTTTCTTACAAAATCAGTTAATTTATCTAACTGTTTACGGGTATAGTGAGCGGCTCCTCTCGCATTTACTCCTACAACTAATTCTGATTCATCAAATATGGAAAAGCCTTTCCCTTTTGCAACATCGTTTAGCTCTACAAATTGCATATCAAAACGAATGTCTGGCTTATCATTTCCATATAATCGCATGGCATCTGCATAATCCATTTGAGGGATATCTGCGATATCAATACCTTTAACTTCTTTAAATAAATACCTAACCAACCCCTCAAAAGTGTTGAGTATATCCTTTTGTTCAACAAACGACATTTCACAATCAATTTGTGTGAACTCCGGTTGTCTATCAGCTCTTAAATCTTCGTCTCTAAAACATTTTACTATTTGAAAATACTTATCAAAGCCTCCAACCATAAGCAATTGCTTAAAGGTTTGTGGAGATTGTGGTAACGCATAAAACTCGCCTTGATTCATGCGAGAAGGAACGACAAAATCACGCGCGCCTTCAGGTGTTGATTTTATAAGTACGGGCGTTTCCACTTCAATAAAATCTTGCCCATCCATGTACTGCCTTGTTCTTTGCATCATGGTGTGGCGCAATTGCAAGGCATTTCGCACAGGGTTTCTGCGTATGTCTAAATACCGATATTTCATACGAAGATCATCGCCCCCATCGGTTTCATCTTCTATTAAAAAAGGAGGCACTTTTGAAGGGTTTAAAATCTGCAGGTCATCTACTAAAATTTCAATGTCTCCTGTATCTATTTTAGTGTTTTTAGCATAACGCTCGCTTACTTTTCCTGTAGCTTGAATAACAAATTCACGGCCCAGTTTTTTAGCAGACTCAATTAATTCAGGTGACGTTTTTCCTTCTTCAAATACTAATTGAGTTATTCCGTATCGATCCCGCAAATCAACCCACACCATGCCGCCCTTATCGCGCACTTTTTGCACCCATCCGCATAAAGTAGCACTTGATGCTGTATTTGATATTCTTAATTCTCCGCAGTTATGGGATCTGTACATATTCTTTTCTTTTTAGCGATCGCAAAGTTAAAGGAATCTATATTCTTGAATTAGATTTGTATTTATAAATTCCATAATTCTTATGCAAAAACTGATTTTAATAGTAACTGTACTTGGTTTGTTAAGTTTTTCATCTGATAAACTGATAAAGGTGAAATTAAACGATGAAGTAACCGTTTACATTCCGCAAGATTTTTCACCCATGACCAAAGAAGATATGCAGTTGAGGTATGAATCATATCGATTGCCATTAGCGCTTTATTCTGACCCTAGTAGATTGGTGGATTTTGGTGTTAATCGCTCCTATTCGAGATGGCAAGCAAACGACCTTGAAATGATGGGAGCGTTTTACGAGGCAAGCATTATGGAGCTTTATGATAAGGTTACTTTTATGGATAAAGGAGTAAAAGAAGTGAATGATCATAAGTTTGTGTTCTTTGAATTTGAATCTACCGTTTACCCTGAAAATGACTTTCAGGATACTGCCAAAAAATACACGTATTTAATGTATGGACTTTCAGAAGAAACTACTTACCTCTTTAATTTTACTTGTGATAAATATTTGCAAGAAGATTGGCAACAAACGGCTCGAACTATGATGAGCCAAATTAAACTAAAAAACTAACGTGGATTTAAAGTTTGGCTCGGATGAGTACTTTATGAACGAAGCCCTTAAACAGGCCAAAATCGCATTTGATAAAAACGAGGTGCCTGTTGGTGCCATTGTGGTTAGCAATAATCAAATAATTGCCAAAGCATATAACCAGACTGAAACACTTACCGATTCAACTGCCCATGCGGAGATTTTGGCGTTAACCTCCGCCTTTGATTTTTTTGGTGCCAAGTACCTGCCCGAATGCACTTTATATGTAACCCTTGAGCCTTGCACCATGTGTGCAGGTGCTTTGTATTGGAGCCAAATTGGTAAAGTTGTTATTGGTGCAAGTGATGAAAAAAGAGGTTATTTAAGACTGTCAACTAGTAAAGAAACTATTATTCACCCTAAAACTAAACTAGTACAAGGTGTATTAAGTGAACAATGTGGTAATCTGGTTACTGCGTTTTTTAAAAATTTGAGAGGGTAAGAGAATCTCTATGAACTAAATGAGTTTATCCAAGCTTATCTTCAATCCTTTTAAGGCGATTTTCAAAATCGTCAACTTTATCTATCTTATTTATAAGTTTATCCATAACTCCTGCCAACCTCATATTAGAATGCCTAAGTTCTCCCATTGCCAGATTTGTTTTAGATTGAGAGTTAACAAGCTTATTAATATTTTCAGATGTATTGTGCTGACTTGTTATTAAGGAGTCAACAGCAGGCGTTAATTCTGATAACAGATCAGTAAGTTGTTCAACTTTCTCTTCTAAGTCCATTTTCCTTTTTTTGTTTATGTCAAATATACGATACTAGCCTTAATTAAATTCTATTTACTATATGGAATCCCTCTAAGATTAAACTTCAATAGTTATCTTTGATAGATATACTATGTCTAACCAAAAAATATAAATACTATGGCTTTTGAATTACCACAATTACCATACGCTTACGATGCATTAGAACCACATATTGATGCGCGTACGATGGAAATACATCACACCAAACACCATGCTGCCTATACGGCCAAGTTAAACGGAGCCATCGATGGAACTCCCATGGCCGATATGTCTATCGAAGATATTTTTCAGAATATGGGTGAAAATGCCGGTGTTAGAAATAATGGAGGAGGGTTTTACAACCATTCACTCTTTTGGAAAGTAATGTCACCTACAGGAGGAGGAGAACCTACTGGAGACTTAGCAACAGCAATCACCAATGCTTATGGCTCATTTGATGCTTTTAAAACAGCGTTTTCAAATGCCGCTGCGACTAGATTTGGTTCTGGATGGGCTTGGCTTTGTGTACACAAAGGAGGAAAAGTTGAAGTTTGCTCAACGGCAAACCAAGATAATTCTTTAATGCCAGGCTTAGGCTGTGGTGGAACACCTATCCTAGGATTGGATGTATGGGAGCACGCTTACTACCTAAACTATCAAAACAGAAGACCTGATTATGTTGCTGCTTTCTGGAATGTGGTTAATTGGGATGAGGTTGCAAGAAGATATGCCTTAGATAAGTAAGATAGAATAAACGTTTAAGAAAAGGCTGTTTCGTTTAGATTCAGCCTTTTTTGTAGATACTTCAAAGTAGTTTTTTTGAACTATTTTAATCAAATTTGCACCCTACATAAACATCATAATTAATGGACAATAAAGCCATATTAACCTACATAGAAGACAATAAACAACGCTTTTTAGACGAACTCTTCGACCTGTTAAGAATCCCATCGGTAAGTGCTGATTCTAAATTCGCAGGAGACGTTCGCAAAACAGCCGAAATGGTAAAATCAAGATTACTTGAGGCTGGTTGTGATAATGCCGAACTTATTGAAACTCCTGGCCATCCTGTTGTTTATGCTGAAAAAATAATTGATACGAATTTGCCAACCGTTATTGTTTATGGTCATTACGATGTGCAACCAGCCGACCCGTATGAATTATGGGATTCACCCCCATTTGAACCTGTTATAAAAGACGAAAAAATATATGCGCGTGGTGCTTGTGATGATAAAGGCCAAGCCTATATGCATGTGAAAGCATTGCAAACAATGGTTGAAACAGGCTCGCTCCCGTGTAACGTAAAGTTTATGATTGAAGGCGAAGAAGAGGTTGGTTCGAGTAACTTAGAAACTTTCGTTAAGGAAAACAAAGCGAAGCTTGAAGGTGATGTAATCCTCATTTCTGATACCGGCATTATATCGAATGATACCCCCTCAATAACCGTAGGTTTACGTGGGTTAAGTTATATGGAAGTTGAAGTAACTGGCCCTAATAGAGACCTCCACTCGGGGGTTTATGGCGGTGCAGTTGCCAACCCTATTAATGTGCTTTGTACCATGATCGATTCGATGATGGATGAAAATGGGCACCTAAACATTCCAGGTTTTTACGATAAAGTAGAGGAACTTTCGGCCTCAGAAAGAGAAGAAATGAATAAAGCCCCTTTTAGCTTAGATGATTTCAAAGCTGAATTAGGCATTAACGATGTGAAAGGAGAAAGAGGATTTACAACCTTAGAAAGAACAGGTATTCGGCCCGCTTTAGATGTTAACGGCATTTGGGGAGGATATACAGGCGAAGGCGCCAAAACCGTATTGCCGTCAAAAGCATTTGCTAAAATTTCCATGCGATTAGTGCCTAACCAAACAAGTGATGAAATATCTGATTTGTTTACCAACTATTTCAATTCTATTGCACCAGACTCTGTGAAGGTTAAAGTAACTGCACATCACGGTGGTCAACCATCGGTTGTAAAAACTGATTCATTGGCTTATGGCGCAGCAAGCAAAGCCTTTGAAGAAGCTTGGGGGAAAACCCCAATCCCAACCAGAGATGGTGGCAGTATTCCTATTGTAGCCTTATTTAAAGAAGTACTGAAAGTGGATGTAGTATTATTAGGATTCGGGTTAGATTCTGATGCAATTCATTCTCCAAACGAGCATTACGGTGTATTTAATTACTTTAAAGGAATAGAAACGATTTCTATGTTCTACAAACATTTTGTAGAAATGAAAAAGGTGTAAACTAATTTTGGTAAGATTGCGTTAATGGGTGGTAAACGATATAAGCCTAACAATAAATACGTCATTCCTATGCAGGTAGGAATTGCTATATTGTGTGCTCCAATGAACAGTATCCTGCCTGCACAGGAATGAGAAAAAACAGCATGAAAAAAATACTAACATTTATATTTTTCTTGGCATTTATCAACAGCCAAGCACAAGTATTACATCCAGCCAAATGGCAATATGAGCTATCCACTAGCGAATATAAAGTTGGCGATGAAATTGATTTGATTTTTAAATCAACCATTGATGAGGGATGGCATTTATACTCCTCTGATTTTGACCCAGAGCTAGGCCCAGCGGTTACCACATTTACATTTACACCCAACGACACGTATGAATTAGTTGGGGGAATAAGAGCTATTAATCCCAAAAAAGATTATGATGAAGTGTTTGAAGGTGACTACACCTACTTTGAAGGAACTGGTGAATTTAGACAAACCATAAAAGTACTTTCAGCTGATCTTCAATTTAAAGGCATGTACGATTATCAAGTGTGCACAACTACTGATGGCATGTGTATTCCTTTTGATGATGATTTTTCGCAAACAGACTTTGGCTTAAAAGAAATTCAAAAAAAAAGTGAGAAAAAAACTGAAGCGTCTACTTATGTAGAAACTGAAGACACTAAACCTGAAGACAAAAGCCTTTGGACTTTTATGTTTTTTGCATTTATTACTGGGTTAATCACGCTAATTACACCTTGTGTTTTTCCAATGATACCTATGACGGTTACCTTCTTTATAAAAGAACATGAAAAAGGAGGGAATGGGAAACAAAAAGCGTTGATTTTTGGCGCTTCCATCATATTTATATTTACAGTTTTAGGAACGCTAACCGCGGTACTTTTTGGAGCTGATGCATTAAATCAAATAGCTACTCATTGGGTTCCTAATGTTATAATTTTTATCATATTCTTCATTTTTGCCTTATCGTTTTTAGGTTTATTCGAAATTACTCTACCCCACCAATTAGTTAATAAAATTGATGCTCAAAGTAATAAAGGGGGCTTTATTGGAGTATTCTTTATGGCATTTACCTTGGCGTTAATTTCATTTTCGTGTACTTTCCCTATTGTAGGCAGTGTACTCGTACTTTCGGCTCAAGGAGAATTTATTAAACCTGTACTAGGAATGCTTTCTTTCTCTTTGGCGTTTGCCTTGCCTTTTACTCTTTTTGCCTTTTTCCCTGCTTGGCTCCAAAAAATGCCAAAATCTGGTGGTTGGTTAAATTCAGTAAAAGTAGTGCTTGGCTTAGCTGAATTAGCCCTTGGACTTAAATTTTTAAGTGTTGCCGATCAAGCCTATCATTGGGGTATTCTAGATAGAGAAATATACCTTGCTTTTTGGATTGTGATTTTTGGTATTATGGGTCTTTATTTACTTGGCAAAGTAAAATTACCTCATGATAGTCCAATGGAGCATGTAGGTGTTTACCGCTTATTATTATCCATTCTAACTTTTACTTTTGTTTTGTATTTAATACCTGGCATGTGGGGTGCTCCTTTAAAAGCACTTTCGGGTTATTTGCCTCCTATGAGCACGCACGATTTTAATATGACAGAAGCCAAGGGAAGCTTTGAGGCACCATCCAATATTTGTGAAGATCCCAAGTATGACGAATTCCTTCATTTACCCCATGGGTTACAAGGCTATTTCGATTACGAGCAAGCCTTAGCTTGTTCAAAAGAACAGAACAAACCATTACTGATTGATTTTACAGGCCATGGGTGCGTAAATTGTAGAGAAATGGAAGCGCGTGTTTGGTCTGATCCGAAAGTGCTTAAGAGGTTGCAGGAAGAATTTGTATTAGTTGCCCTTTATGTGGATGATCGAACCAAATTGCCCGAGTCTGAATGGTACACTTCTGACTATGATAAAAAAGTTAAAAAAACGATTGGGAAGCAAAATGCTGATTTCCAGATCAGCAGGTATAATAATAATGCGCAACCTTTTTATGTTATTTTAAATCAAAAGGAGGAAGTTGTAATTAACCCTAGGGGTTATGATTTAAGTATAGAAGGCTTTACTGCTTTTTTAGATGAAGCTGTTAGAAGGTATAAGTCTGGTGAGACTGTTAATATAAAGTTTTAGGAAACTTCCCAGTTTAGCCCATATTTAGATTTCCCGTTATCTTCTTTTACCATATCAGAAGTGAAGGGGCCTCCGAGTTTATCGGCCTCAAGCATAAATTTGCCCAATTTGTCATCTGGTGAAAGCGCATCATATTCCCACAACTCAATAGCAATTGACGATCCTTTTATTACACTTGTTTCAACATGAACTTCCGCTGAAGCACCCTCTTTCATGGAGGAATATTTCCCTTCTTGAGGCCATATTTTCTTTCCTTCAAACTTTAAATAAACCTCATCAACAGTTTCATCTGGTAAATAGCAAAGAACACTGTGGAGGCGAATTGTATATTCTGTCATTTTAAAATGTTAAGATGATGAGTGTATAAAGCTATTTATAAAAAATGAAAAAAGCCAATTTGATGAGATTGGCTTTTTCTTACATAGATTAGATTTAACTGTTTGCCGTGGCAGAAAAACACTATGCGGCTCCAGCCAGAGCCAAATCTATTAGCCATTTGGCACAGCCATTTCACTTTCTACCAACGTACTAGGAATAACATAAAGAATAGTTCCTGCTTTTTTCATAGTACCCTGTTCGTTTTAATTCGTCCTATCTAACTATATTCATATTTAATTGAGTTACATCTGCCTAAGTAGGGTCTGCTGAAAAAGTCACAAGTGCGATATATTCATTATTGACCAATAAAGTTGTATGTTAATACTACGAAATGCAGTCAATGAAGAAGATGTCGTGCTTGTGGCTAGCTTATTTTTAAGGCATTTGATTTTTAAAGAAAATCAGATGCACGAGTTTTTTTAAGTTATAGCAAATTCCTTTGCCCTTAGAGACTAAATTTTTGAAGTAAATAATTGAGCAATAATAAATTAGGCGTTTTTTAGCAGACCCTAAGTAACCAAAGCATAGAAAAAAATAAGCACCCCCAACACAAAGGAGATGCTTATATCGAAAGCCACTTTATTTTAGGTAAAAAAACAGATTTAGTAAGTGACTTTATACTAATCTAACCACTATGAAAAAATTACATCGATACTTTATTAGATGCTTGTGCTTGCCATTCGGTAAAAGCGCCATCGTACACCATAACTTTAGTATAACCTAAAACAGATTTTAACGCTAGATACTCTATCCCTGCTCTTACACTTGTTTTGCAATATACAATGGCTGTTTTTTCTTTCGTAACTCCTGCTTTTGTAAAAATGGCTGTAAGCTCCTCTTTAGTTTTAAGCTCTCCCTTTGCATTTAACATGGTTTCGTAATTAATATTTACGGCAGAAGGAATATGGCCTAATCGCAAGGTTGTTTCATTTTTACCATTAAACTCTTCTGGAGTACGCGCATCTATAATTACATAATTAGGATTATCTATCGCTGTTTGTACAGTGGCCATAGTAGCTACGTATGATTTATTTATGCGAGGAGTAAATGTTACAGCTTTAGCAGTAGAAGCATTTCTTGTAACAGGCTTCCGAGCAGCTTTCCATGCTTTTAAACCGCCATCCAAAATTTTAACATCGTTAGCTCCCATATAATCAAGTATCCAATACATTCGGCCTGAGTATTTCGAAGAACCTTCGTCATACAATACTATTTTCATGTTCTGGCTAATGCCATTTACTCCAAATATTTGGGCAACTTGAGTTGATGGAAGTAGCATCGTCATATCATCATAAAGTAAGTTATGATCTATGTTTATAGCTCCAGTGATATGGATTTTATTATACTCAACTTCTTTTTGAGCTGAGACTAAGATGGTATTATCTTGCTTTAAGTAGCTCTGCAATTCTTTTGCAGATATTACATCCTGTGCTTGAACAAACCCTAAGGTTAATACAAACAGTAAGGTGTAAATGAATGATATTCTTATCTTTTTCATGGTATTTGTGTTTAGAATTTAATTTGCAATTGAATCATTAACGCATCATTTTTGATTTCTTTTGGGTCTTCGCTTGAATAAATATAATTCATTTGAAGGCGTGTCCAATCGTTCGGGTAAATGTTTAACCCCACTGTGTGGCAAAATGATTTTGCATCATTTGTTAAATCAGAGCCAACTTCACCTTTAGAGGTATTATATCCTTCATACTTATAAACTGGTTCAAATTTACCAAATCTGTAAACACCCATTACATAAAAACCATCTGCATTTTGGAACCCGATTTTTGTTACAGGTGTACCATCACAACCACCACCTTCGGTGTAAGATCCTTCATCTTCACCATCAGTATATTCACCAAATAAAGTAAAGTTTTTGTAACTATACTCGGCATCAAAACCCAAACGTACTTTAGTATCGTTATCGGTAATGTCTGCTGCTGATGGAGGGTTTTCGCTATACCTGCCACTTGCTCCTAGAAACAAACCTTTGATTGGTTGTACAGTAACTCTACCTGTTACATTATAGGCCTTTAATAAGTCATTATTTTGGGTATCTATCACACCATATCCATTGGTTAATGATACTTGGTAGTTGATTAGATTTGTTTTATCTCCCCCCAAAAACATGATACCTACATCTCGGTTACTCCCGTTAAAACCAGCGGTTAATTCATCTACTGATCTTGACCTTCGAATGGTATAAAGGCTATGGCAAGCCGTACTTAATTCGCGTCCAAATCTATATTTAAACGACCCTACGGATATTTTAAAGAAATTAAATCTGCTATAAGTTACAAATGCATCTAGTAAAAATGGGCCTGTTTCATTAGGATTTAAAACTGGACTCATTTCTAACAGTACATAATAGCTAAAATCGTAAGGCACATTACCCATAACTCCTAAACGTGCTCTTCTAAATCCAAAAGCAGCAGTAGTCTCTTCTAAAAAATTTACATCAAATTCGGGCTGGATGTAACCAAATACGGTTACGCCTTCTTCACTGGGTGTATCACAACCCTGTGCAACAGCATTATTAGTAGTAAATAAGGTAAGCGCTGCCAGAGATGCTATAATTAAGGTCCTTTTCATCTGTTTAAATTTATATTTTATACTCAATTATGATCCATGTGGCAAACTCACCATCATGGGAGGCTAAAGAACCGTGGGACATTGGGAGTGCCCCACTGGCTCTCATGGCTCGAGCTAATCGGTCACCACAGGTAAGTCAACGGTGGGTTGAACAAACTTGTGACTTTCGAGGGTTGAATAAATCATACAATTCGTCCCAAATTTCAAGCTCTTAGCATTATATCCAAGTACAGTTAAGTAAGCTGTTATCATCGATGAAGTTTGACCTGTCCAGCAATACGTAACTACAGTTTTCGAAGGGTCGTAATATTTAAACTCATCATTCGCAATACTTAATGGTGAAACACGGTATGCACCATCGATATGGCCATAATGGTCTACATCCGATTGAGCCCAATAATTGTTAATATAAAAATCAGAAGGAGTAGCAAGCACGTCTGCCGCAGAAACACCAGCGAACCCGTTTGTAGTCATTAAAGTTACCCGTTCTGCCAACATTTCGGCAGGAGTAGTAGCTGAAGTTGTCCATTCTGGAGCGTTAAATTCTTCAGGAGTCGCTGTTGCTGTGGTTACCCAATTAACATTTCCAACTCCTATATTTCCATTATCCCCTGAGTTTGCTAACCATGCTCCTGATAAATCACTGTTCCACCCGCTCATGCCCCATTTAAGTACTTTCGCTGTTGGGTAACCGCTTAAACGCAATGCGACTGTTGCATGCGATGCAGATTGACCCGTGTAACATACCACCAAAATAGGCTTTGTTGAACCAGCAGCATCTGCTACAATGGTTCCCAAAGTAGTATTGATAGCTCCTTCAACATGACCTAAAGCAAAATCTGCAGCAGCTCTAATATCCATAACGTGGTAGCCTCCTAAAAATGTAGCTGCCTCAGCTTCAGTCGCAGGTGGACCAACAATCCAGCCATCCAACACAGCTGGTAAGTCCAAGTTGCTGGCAACCAAATACTCCGTTAAATCTGTATAATTTTCATTCGATGCAACAGGGTCGTCATCTTTACAACTTATTACAAATGCCATTGGGAAAATGGCCATCCAGACTAATACTTTTTTAAATTTTTTCATGATAATTCTTTTAGTGTTTAATAATTTTTTGCACTAGTAATATTTGGTTACTAGGTGGTTAGTTTAATTAATCAAATACTTATTATTTTTTGATTTTTAACACCATAGTTAAGTATCAATTGTTGGCAATAATATATGCCAAACTCTGGTACTGTATTATGGTTACAGTTTTCTCATACGCTTTTTTTCTATGTGACTTTTTGTGACCGTTATGCAATATCGGGGAGACATTGATAACATTTCAAAGGTACTTCTAGGCCTTATTCAAAAGCTGATAATAGTCCTTGTTGTGGTCAATGTTGGGGTTTAACTTTGTCATATTAATAATTGATATAGGTCAATTATATAATTTCAATTAACGAAACCAGGTATTATGGCAGTTCAACAAATATTTGTTAAATGCTTCAAATGCTCTTGCATGTCGGGTCCATTTAAAAAATTAACGAAAGAACAAATGGAAAAAGTGGATAGACACCGAACAGAGTTAACCTATGCCAAAGGAGAAATTGTTTGTAAACAAGGAGCTTTTATTTCTAACATGCTTTTTATTAAAGAAGGCCTTGTAAAATTTTACCTTGAAACCAAACCCAACCCAACCGTGATTTCGGTAGAAAAAAGTGGTGATTTTATTGGTTTACAATCGCTTTTTGAACAAAATGTGTTTCAATATAGTGTAGAAGCTCTTGAAGACACCGAAGTATGTTTGGTAGATATTAATATTTTTGAAGAGTTAGTATTAGAAAATGCTGGTTTTGCCGCTGGAATTATTAAATATATTAATACCGATATGATTAAGTTGTATGATCGGTTTCAATCTCAAACCCAAAAACAAATAAATGGCCGTTTTGCCGAACTTCTACTTCATTTAAAAAACAATATTTACGAACAAAATCCATTCGCCCTTTCGATTAGTAAGAAAGATATGGCCGATATTATTTCTACCTCCAAAGAAAGTGTTTCGCGCATGTGTAGCCAACTTAAAAGAGAAGGTATAATAACCGAAAAAGGGCATAATATAAATATTATAGATGAGGATAAGCTAGAGCAGATTAGCAAGTTTGGGTAATTTGATGTTTTTGATTGGATAAATTATTTTTTTTATAGTTAAATGGATGAATTAAATTCATAGCTCTATAAAAAGTAAGCCTTCTCACACAAATGGTTCAATGGTTTTTGTATTTTTCCATAATTAAATTCAATCTATCATAATATGAAATCCAATTTAAAAACGATAGTGTTCGCACTATTGGCCTTAAGTTTTGGCAGCTTTACAACTGCTCAAACGCTTTCTTCCAAAGAAAAAAAAATATTACAAAAAGTTGAACTAAATAATGAGGCCGCACTTGCCTTTTTAGAGCAAACCGTAAATATTAACAGTGGCACCATGAATGTGGAAGGAGTGAGAGAAGTTGGCAACCTTTTCGATGCTGAGTTTAAGAAAATTGGGCTCGAAACCAGTTGGATTGATATGCCAATCGATATGAAAAGAGCAGGCCATTTATTTGCCGAACATAAAGGTAAAAAAGGTAAACGCCTCTTATTAATTGGTCACTTAGATACGGTTTTTGAAAAGGACAGTCCATTCTTGAAATATGTAAAGGATGGAGACAAAGCCACTGGTCCTGGGGTGGAAGATATGAAGGGTGGAGACGTCATTATATTGTACGCTCTTAAAGCACTTCAGGAAGTGGGTTATTTAAAAGACACCCAAATAATTGTTGCCCTTCACGGAGATGAAGAGGAATCTGGTAAGCCAATTGCGGTGAGTAGAAAAGATATTATAGAAGCCGCACAACGAAGTGATATTGCTTTAGGATATGAAGCTTCTTCTGGCTTTAACGAAGCCACCCTAGCTCGGAGGGGCTCAAGCGGCTGGGAGTTAAAAGTTACGGGTAAACGAGCGCATAGTGCAGGTATTTTTAGCGAAGAAGATGGAGCAGGAGCTATTTTTGAGGTTTCAAGAATATTGAATGCATGGTATGAAGCACTGAGCAATGAAAAATACCTCACGTTTAACCCAGGCATTATTACAGGTGGCACATTTGCAGAATATGATAAAGACAAAGCCAGTGCTACCGCCTTTGGTAAAACCAATGTTATCCCTCAAACGGTAACCGTGGCAGGTGGTTTGCGCTTTATTTCTGAAGAGCAAAAAGCAACTGCTCGAAAAAAAATGCAAGAAATTGTAGATAATAATTTGCCCAAAACTGATGCTAAGTTTACTTATTGGGATAGTTACCCAGCGATGGCTCCAACTACAGGAAACGAAGACGTGATGGCCGTACTTAGCCAAGTAAGCCAAGACATGGGACACCCTCCTGTTATAGCTTACGACCCCATGAAAAGGGGTGCAGCAGACATCTCTTTTGTAGCTGAGTACATCGATGGCTTGGATGGCTTAGGATCTATGGGTGGCGGTGGCCATACTCCACAAGAATGGATTGACCTCACCACATTTGAAGACCTCACTAAACGTACTGCCCTATTGATCTATAGGCTAACAAGGTAGGGATAATTACATCAGAGTGTCATTTCGAAGTGCAACGGAAAAATCTTTACCATAAAGGTGGTCTTTTCCCCTTCGGAAATACCTCGTAATCATAAAGCAATGTTGCCGTACATATTCTTTAAGAACACCCCTTTTTTTCGTACTTTCACAACTTAAACATTCACCATGAAAATCCTTCGAAGCCTCTACCTCATTATCAATTATAAAACATTTATCGTAACTATTTTAGCCGTAGTTTCAACTTGGCTTTGCAACCGGTATAATGTAATTGCCGACTTTCCTTTAACATTAATAGGCATTGCCATGGTTTTTCCGGTGGTTTTTTCAATCGATAGCGCCTATAAACGTAGAGAGCGAGCCCTTTGGATGCTCAGCGATTTTAAGGCACACGTACTTGCAATTTACCTAGCTTCTAGAGATTGGCTTGATGGAAATGAAGATTTTGAAGAGGAAGTAAAGGACAAACTAATAGGAGTTTATGGATCCATTAGAGCAATTTTTACTGATGGCAGTGAAAAAACACAAATAAATATTTATAAAAAAATATCTGATTTGTCGTTACTTATGAAAAAATTTAGAGAGCTTGAACTACCTTCTGGAGAGATTTCAAGAGTAAGCCAATATATCAGTAAAATAACTGTTGATGTTGAAAACCTAGCAAGCATTTTGCGTTACCGCACACCCGTTACATTAAGGGCTTATAGCAAAGTTTTTATATTCAGCTTTCCAATTTTGTATGGCCCCTACTTTGCTTCAGTATCAGGGCACTATTCTCCCAACCTTGAATATATGATGCCTGTGCTTTTTAGCTTTATTTTAGTAAGTTTGGATAACATCCAAAGCCATTTGGAAAACCCCTTCGATCAAGTGGGAGAAGACGATATTGTATTTGATGTAGATGAGTTTTCTCACATAATAGATGAGGTTAAATTGAGCTCAAAATAAGACTTATTTCTGACGATCGTGGTGTAACTTTATAAACAAAACGCCATGACAAATTTCAAAACCATTTTTATGGTTGTGGCTCTAGTTGCTGCAACTAATTTTTCTTCATTTGCCCAAGGGGCACCTAAACCCATCGTAGGTGCCAAAGGCGGTATAAACCTAGCTAATATTGGCGGAGATACCGATAATAGCATGAAAATTGCCCCTCATTTTGGCATGTACACGGAAGTGTTTTTCGATTACTTTTTAATGATGCAAGCCGAAATTCTATTCTCTTTTCAGGGGCATGCTGCACTCGATGATTTTAGCAGCTCTTTAAACCTTACCTATATCAATATACCAGTAATGGCACGCTATAACTTAGGGTATAACTTAAATGTGCATACGGGTATGCAATTTGGATTTTTGCTTAGTGCAAAGAGCGTGTTTCAAGATGCAAAATTTGATGTGAAAGACCAATTTAAAGGAGTTGAGCTAGGGCTGCCCATTGGACTTGGTTATGATTTTATGGATAGGAGATTTAATGTAACTGCCCGGTATGTGATCGGTCTAAATAATATAGCAGAATCAGATGCTATTACGAGACATAATAACGTACTTCAGCTTTCATTCGGCATGATGTTGTTTAGAGTTAATGAATAGCATATAGACGGAATCATACTCGTGCGTTTAGTATAGAATGGTTATTTTTATCTAAATGAAAACACCAAAAATTAAAGTTGGATTAGCACAGTATGCTCCTGTACATTTTAATAAAGAGGCAACACTTCAAAAACTAATAGCGATCATTGAAGATGCAGCAAATCAAAATGTGCAGTTATTAGCTGTTGGTGAAACATGGCTTTCAGGCTACCCAGCCTGGTTAGATTATAGCACAAATATTTCGCAATGGGATGCTCCTGAAATGAAGGAAGCATTTATAAAAATGTTTGAAAGCAGCGTTGTGGTTCCAGGTCCAGAAACGAGTACCATTGGCAAGCTTGCTGCCGAGCATAATATGGGAATTGTGCTAGGAATAAATGAGCGTGTTGATGACGGGCCTGGTAATGGCACTATCTATAATTCAGTACTCATATTTAATGAACATGGAAAGCTGGCAGTACACCATCGCAAATTAATGCCAACATTTACTGAAAAGCTTTTATATGGATTAGGAAATGGAGATGGATTAGAGGCAACCCCTATTCATGGGGCAAGAGTAGGAGCACTGATTTGTTGGGAGCATTGGATGCCTCTTACACGGCAGGCCATGCACAATTCTGGCGAAGATATACATATTGCCCTTTGGCCAAATGTGCATGAAATGTTACAGCTTTCGAGTAAACATTATGCCTTTGAAGGAAGAACCTTTGTGCTTGCGGTAGGTCAGATAATGAAGGCTGCTGATGTGCCAAATGGAATTGAATTAACTTCAGATAAGAAGGAGCAAGGTAGCTTATTACTACATGGCGGAAGTTGCGTGGTAGGGCCTGATGGCAAGTTTATTATTGAACCTGTTTTTGAGAAGGAAAAGCTGATTATTAGTGAATTGGAGATCTCTAGCGTGTATGGAGAACGGATGGCATTGGATACTTCTGGGCACTACAGCCGACCCGATGTTTTTAAATTTAAAGTTAGAAAGAGCAAAAAATAAATCATATACAAATACGCACATCCTCTTAATGGGTTATGCTTCCTAGTTATGCTTCCTAAAGGAAAAACGATAATCAAATTTAATTTTTTTAATTTTGATGTAAACCACTACTTATGCGATTAACCATTGCGCTATTATTTAGCTTATTATACGCTCATATTGGGCTTGCTCAAAATGGCTCTTATTACCTGGCCCAGTACGATCTAACTGAAAGAGGATTAAGCAATAATAACTATGATATTGTTCAAGATAACAGAGGCCTCGTTTATATGGCTAACTTAAAAGGTGTTATCGTTTCGGATGGGCTCGACTGGTCTTTAATTGAAACCCCTTACAGTATTTTTTCATTGGCTTTTGATGAGGAGAACAACCTCTATGTGGGAGGCAGAAAAGAAATAGCCGTAGTCAATAAAGCCAGTAACTCATCAGATGATTATCAGGTTATTTCCAGGATCAATAAAGAAGTAATAGAAATCAAGTATCATAATGAAAATGTCTATTTCTTAACTGAAAACACCCTCTATATTTATTCAACTTCCTCGAAAAAACTCAGCACACTAACTAAACCTTCTACCAATGCACTCATAAATGTTTTTGTACTAAACGAATCTGTTTTTGTGGTTGATGATGGGTATGAAATAAGAGAAGTGGTTGATGGAAATTTTCAAAAGGCATCTCTAGAACTACCTCTAAACACGATAGGCATAATAACCAATTCTGAGGATACTCAATTTGCATACACCTCAACGGGAGAATATTTTATTAAAAATGACACAGCGGTATTTTCACAATTTGTGATAGAGGACGAAGGATACTTAGAGCAAAACCCACCAATTGAAATTAATTGGGTAAATAATAATTTAATTGCCATTTCTACTATAAGTGGGGGCGTGATTTTTATTAATGCTACATCGGGCAAAGTGGAGCAATACATGAATTATGAAAATGGGCTTTTAGACAATGAGATGCTTACCATGTTTGTGAGCAAAAACAATATTGTTTGGTGCTCAACCCCTCAAGGAGTTTCTATTATTGCACCTGAAATTCCTATTAGAAATTATGCTAGCTACCGTGGCTTATCAGGTAAAATTAATGTGGTATATAACCACCAAAACAGACTATTTGTAGGCACTTCTGTTGGTTTATTTGAGCTCGTTAAAAAATATGTTTATGAAGATATTATTAGCTATAATAAAATTACAAAAAAAGAGCAAATTGTAGGTGAAGTGGTTCCCGAAAAAAAGAAAGGATTATTTAAGAAAAAAAATAAAACAAAAGCTCCCGTTACCATCACAAGAAACAAAACCTATTATAAAAAGCAAGTTGAAAAACAATTGCTTTCTCAAAGCTATGAGTATGAAAAAATAGATAGTATTGACGCTAAAGTAGTCCAACTTATAAGCTACCAAGATAAATTGATGGTTGGCTCCCTTTCGGGTATTTATGAGCTAAATGGAAAAATTGCCACTCGAATTTTTGAGCAACCTATCGTTTACATGTTTAAGCCTAAAAGTTCCTCTTACTTAATGGTGAGTACCTATGATAAAAAAGTGGGGGTTTTACTGGAAAGAAATAATACGTGGCAAGAAACAGGGCTCTTAGATGGGCTTAACGATGTTGTTGAACAAATTGAACAAGGAGATGACAACGATTTTTGGTTAAGCGGTGCTGACTCTATTTATAGAATAGAATTAAGCAGCGCCTACACCTTGGATGATGTGGAGGTTTATGCCATAAATAACCCGCACTGGGAGCGAATATATGCAAATTCGTACCATGGTAAGCCTTACTTTTTAAACACTTCGGGTTATTATTATTACGAAGATTACGCGATTAAAAAGGACACTGTTCTCGAAAAGCAAATTGGGTTGCCAACAAAAATGATACTAAGCTCCCAAGCAAATCTATGGGTAAATACAGGTCATTTTTGGTATGGGCAAGGAGAAGATTTAAACAATTCATTAAATTTTATTAGCCTGTTTGAAGACCCACGGTATATCTCTGAAATTGAAGGAAATAAATTTTGGGTAGTAGCAGGCGATAATCAATTGTATAAAATTAATGGAGATGAATTTAACACCATTTCTAGAAATTTTGAACTATTCTTAGAAAAAACCCAGATTGACTCTGTCGCAATGCCCGTTACGAAACTTATGGGCGACATTGATCAGCAAAGCTCTCTTTCTTTCAAATTTGCTTCTCCAGATTATACCAATATTTATCAAACAGAATTTCAATACCGCCTTGTAGGGCTTTCGAGTGAGTGGTCTGAGTGGAGTAGGTCAAATAATGAAATTGTATTCCCCTACTTGCCTGCTGGCAGATACGACTTAGAAGTAAGAGCACGAGATGCCCTTGGTAATATTCAAAACTCAGAATCTGTTAGCTTTAAAATACTTGCTCCTTACTGGAAACGCTCCTGGTTTTACCTCATTGAATTATTGTTTTTTGGTGGATTAATGACGGTTTCTGTGCTTATAAACAGGAATAAACATAAGTTCACCATTTTAAGTAGGTTGCTCACCTTTTTAACTTTAATTTTTATTGTGGAATTTGTTCAAACGGTGGCAGAGGCCAAGTTTGAAACCAATCAATCCCCGGTGATTAACTTCTTTATACAAGTGGCCATTGCTCTTTCCATATTACCTGTTGAAGGGGTACTTCGTAAATTTATTACCGCCAAGCAACGTAAAAAGGTAGAAGCTGAAAAAGCCAGCATACATGAAAACCAAAACGAAAGCTAACTATGCAAGCCATCATTCAAACGCCCACCCCACATTTAAAAAAAAGTATTGGCTACTATAATAAGCTTGGGTTTACTAGAATAGAAAATAAATTGAACCCGCTTTTTTCTGATGGCACAAGCTTAATAGAAATTAACCCAGATAGGTTTGCAAGAGCTGGGGTTAAATTATACCAAAAAGATTGGAATAACGATTTAATAGCAGCGCTAAGTAAAATGGCTAAAGTAAGTACTATTACTAATGGTTATAAACTTTGCGACCCATCGGGAACATGGATCTACTTACTAAATTCTAAACAAGAATCTAATATTGACTTAAAGTCAATTCAGCCTTCTACCCTGGGTAATAATGCTGGAATAAGCATAGAAACACCCAATATTAACATGTCAATTGACATATGGCGATTGGTAGGATTTACTTCGCAACAGGGTGATGCTGCCAAAGGGTGGGTGAGCCTCACAAATCAACAAAAATTCACCATCAGTTTAATGAATCCAGAGACCTGTCCACACTTATTTTATAATCCTTCCCTTACTTTTTTTAATGGAGAGAATAACCTAAAGGTTATAGAAAAAATAAGGCTGTTAAAAATTCCTATTACGGAAGAAATTACTCATTTTAACAAAGAAGGAAAGGTAGATAATATCATTATCCGTGACCCAGGAGGACTAGGGTTCTTTTTGTTCAGTGATTGAAAAATAGATCTCAATAATAGTAATAGTTGGCGCAAGTGTCCTCTTGTGCTTGTCGAGCACATGCGGACGCTTGCGATAGTATTAGTCGTACCTCCTTCTGGATGACGTTACCTCTTGCCACTCCACTCTTGTTCTTGTTGTTCGCGTTTAATCCGTTCTTTTGTGGCAGGGTCTTTCAATAGGGCGTTGTACTCCCCTTGTGAAGTAAGATGGTATTCACCACAATCGTGGCACTTATAATAATTTTTAGCAGCTTGTAAAAATCGAATATGAGATCGAATCAAGGCCTCTTGAGCCTCTGTTTCTTGGTAATAACCATTCTTTCCTGTGGGGCAGCGCATAAGACAAAGATAAATAATTAATGTTAGCGCTTGAGGCACGACTGTTGCAATCTCATTTTTTAAACGTATTGCTTCGCCCGGTAGCTGCCCGCTTCGTTACCATTGACCTGGAAAAAAGGAGATGCCGGAACAGGTTCGGCAAAGCAACAAATAGTGACTTTCTCTGTTCCAATAATTATCGGAATTGCGTGATCTCATTACCATAACTTATTGTTCTCTGCCATTTTCCTAAGCAGTTTTTTTCAAATTCCCCTTTCGCAATGATGTTAAAAGTTGATTATATTGCTGCCATGAACCAAAAAGAATGCCCCTCATGTGCGATGATGATAAACAAAGACGCCAAAGAGTGCCCCATTTGTAATTACGAATATCCTCAGCAAAATCGCGTGTACCAAATTATTGCCATCGTTTTAGTCTTGATATTTCTTTTAGGATATATTTTGTGAATCTGCTAGCGCAAGTGTCCACTTGTGCTCATAGTCCAAGCGGACGCTTGAACTATAATAAATTATTAAACCTTTCTACCCAGAGTATCGTGGTGCTTATCTATTAATGAACGCAAATAAGGGCGAATATCCATCACTCCATTAAAGCCGACATTTATCGCTGTTTAGCTCCTCACTACAAAGTTCTAATGCATAAAGCGTGATTAATTTAAAAACTCCATTTTGTTCTAATAAACAAACTTTTTGAGATTGCATCGTAATTGCCACTTTGGTTATCGCCATAAAATAATTGCCCTACAAGGTCGATATCTAAATTTTGTACAAGAGAGTATGTGAGGAAAGGGTTTATAAAAAAGTTATTGGTACCGGGATAGTACATTAGGGCTCCTCCCCCAAAAAGCAGAGGCGAAAACTGGTAGGAAGTTTGAACAAATGCTGAGAAAGGATAAGGAGATAAATCACGAACCGTAAAACTACTATATTGCTGGTCAAGGGAGCTTCCAAATATATTGGCATCGTAATCTCCAATGGAACTATACATAACGGAGCCGTTTAAATAAAGAGAATTGGCAAAAGAATAGTCGACAGATATGGCCCCTAAAAACATGCTTGAGTATCGTTCATCTTGTTTTATTCTATTGCCGCTTCCATCCACTATATAAACGCCATCAAATGGGTTTTGTAAGTAATTCGTATTGGCTGTTGTTTCAATTACTGGGATAAAATACGTGAGTTCGCCTTTAATACTAGCGAGCCCTAAATTCCCAGCCCAACCCGTTCCTAGGGATACATCCCCTTGAGTTAAGCCTCCTAAAAATTGAATGTCGTAATTTTTAACATTCATTTTATACATACTTGCAGTTACGAAATCATCTGTATTATCTGCTATTTTTGCAGCTACTTCGAAACTGCTTGCAACACCAGTGTAATAAGTTACACGCAGTGCATCTGATCCCGGTCGTTCTTCATAATCAAAATCAAAGAAGGAATATGCATTAAACCAATCGTTGGGGTTCCAAGCTAAGTTTACACCCCAATTGATACGTTGCCTTCCTAGTTTTACTTCCCAATCATTTTTAACCCACTGCACATAAACCCTATCTAGCATTACATTTAGCACCATCGATTCAGTATCAATTAGATTATACGATAAGTTGAAGAAGTCATTATTGGAGTCAATCAATTCTTCATAATTGGGAAAGTTCTTTACACTAGATCCAACGAACAGCCTATTCCTCATTTCTATAAAAACAGAAAACTCATCGGTTGGATAGTAGGCGAAGTTTAATCGATTATGGGTAAGGTTATCGTACCATAAGGTGTCGGCTAAATAGGGTGACCAACTAAGTGTGGACATGTTTTTTAAGTACCCTCTAATGGTAAACTTTGGTTCTTTATATTCTTCCTGGGCTATTAAATTGAACGATATGACTGTTAATAAAATCCCAAGTACCGCTTTTTTATAACCGTCATTCCTGCGAAGGCAGGAACCTGCCCTAGAGGATGTTAAATACATTAAAAAATGTTTAATTTTTATCATTTTATATTATTTGCAGCATTTCGATATTTATGGGTTCCTGCCTTCGCAGGAATGACGGGTTCATTTTTTATTTATTAGTATTCCTTTATGCTGTTAAACAAATCAACCATACTTGGATTTGTTTCCATAATCACCCTTTCCTTCCAACTTCTTTTCCACTTTTTCATTTGTTTTTCTCTTTCAATTGCTGATTTTATCTCATCAAAACGTTCAAAATAAATTAAGTCCGTACAATTGTAATTTTTGCTAAAGCCATCATATTTCCCCATTTTGTGCTTGTAAACCCTGCTATATAATTGACTCGTAACTCCAATGTAGTAAACAGTTCTGTTCTTATTAGAAACAATATATACGTAGCCACCTTTACCTATCATATTATATATTTATGTCGTCATTCCTGCGAAGGCAGGAACCCACCTTGCAGGGTGTTTTAGTTCTAGTAAAAAGGAATAGTTGATTCATTTTTAGTTATTTAAAACAATGCCATACTTACAGATTCCTACCTTCGCAGGAATGACGGTCAACTGTCTATTTAGTTTCGTCAGACACAACCACACCATCTACCAAGGTTACTACACGTTTGGCTTTATCAATTACCCGTTGGTCGTGTGTTGAAAAGACGAAGGTTGCATTTTCCTCCTCATTCATTTTTGCCATAATATCGAGCAAGGTTGCCGTTGATTTAGAATCTAAATTAGCTGTAGGTTCATCCGCTAATATAAACTTTGGTTTAGAAGCCAAAGCTCTTGCTACCGCCACTCTTTGTTGCTGGCCACCGGATAATTCTGATGGACGTTGATTGGCTTTTTCAGCAATGCCCATTTGTGTTAAAAGATCCATAGATCGATCGTTACGCGTTTTTTTATCTTGCTTTTGAAGCAACATAATAAATTCCACATTTTCCTTATTTGTGAGAACCGGGATTAGGTTGTATGCTTGAAACACAAATCCAATATTTTGAAGACGGAAGTCAATGAGTTTGCCATCCGACATTTCCCCAATATTGGTATCTGCCACTTCTACATTTCCTTCAGTAGGATGATCGAGCCCACCCAATATGTTTAGCAACGTGGTTTTTCCACATCCTGAAGGGCCCACTATCGCAGTGAACTCACCTTCGGATACTTCAAGGTTAATTCCATTTAAAGCGTGTACAGGAACTTTGGTTTCATTATACGTTTTTGTTACGTTTTCTGCTTTTATTACACTCATGTTCGTATTTTTTTAATTCAATTTATATTTTATGAAGTGCCTCTACGGGGTTTAATTTTACTGCTTTCCAAGCTGGATAAAGCGCACCTATTACAGCCGTAATAATTACCCCAACAGTTACAATATAGTAGGTGTTTGGTTCCAAGTAAGGATATAAAATCGATGAGTAACCGAAGGCCTCTAATCCTTCAGAATAATTGGAAAGATCAACTCCGTTTACGCGGTAATAATAGATAGTTACCCAACCCACGAATAAGCCAATGGGTGCACCAATGATCCCAAGAAAAACAGTTTCAATTAGAATCATAAAATAAACCCTCATCTTGTTCATTCCAACAGCCATCAGCATACCTAGCTCTCGGAAACGTTCTAACACCGCCATTAGCATGGTATTTACGATGCCAAACACCAGAGCTGTCATAATAATCCCCATCAGCACATAGAGCATGCTGCCATACATTTCTGACATCATCGCTAGTTCAGGCGCTGTTTCTTTCCAAGTTTCTGCAAGGTCTTCTTTATAGGTTTCTTTATACTTATTTACTATCCCTGCCTCGTCTATTTGCGGATCTGTAATGACGGCAATTTCATGAATTTGTCCATCCAAACCTGCCAATCGAGTGAGGTCTTCTTGGCGTACATAGGCATACATTTCGCTTATAGCCAAAGACGAGCTTTTAACAATACCTACCACTCTAAATGCGGCAGCTGTTATATTACCCTGGCTATCATTAAAGGTAAGTACCACTTTTGATCTTAGTTTAGTAGAAAGATTCTCCGCCAGTTTTGAACCAATTATAACGGGGTTTCTCTTTATTCCTTCAAAATAAGTGCCCTCACTAATAATAGAATCCAAACTGGTTACGATAGCTTCATTTTCAAGTTCGATACCTCTAATTTGAACACCCGAAGCTTTTTTAGGAGAGGAAATCATTCCTGAAACTACTGTTCGCGTTGTAGCCCCTTTTACTCCTTGCCATGTTCGAATAGCAGCGGCTTTATCTTTGCCATTTTCAATGTAAAACTTAATGTCTAAGTCTTTTTTAAATTCTGGGTTATGAATCTGAATATTAGAAATATCGTTATCGATAATATTGGCCATATAACCTACGAGGAAACCATTCATAAAGCCCGAACCAAATAATAATGCCCAAATGCCAACTACAATAGAGCCAATTACTACAAGGCTTCTGCCTCGACTTCGCCAAACGTTTTTCCATGCAATTTTTAGTATCATAATTTTTTAATTAGTAGTGAGTAATGTGCAATTACCAATATGAAAAAAAATCCTGTTTTGATTTTCGAATTGTTAATTACTAACTGCATATTTCTTTAATTATTAATGAACAATGATTAATTAGCAATATCAGGATTTCCCGCTATTTTTAACTTATTAATTACTAACTGTACATTGTTAATCGTTTTTTATCCTTCTTTTATAGCCTTTACTGGCTTGGTTTTACTTATTATTATTAATGGGTAAAAGCTTAATATAAAAGCAATGATAAATACTGCAAATGCTTGTGTAATAAATATGGCACTGTCTAATGAAAACTCTATTGTCATCTCAATTCCATAGCTATTTGCAATAGCATCATAACTCGATCCTAGATCTATCGGATTAAAATAAAAGTAAATAATCAACACACTGCTAAGTGCTAATCCCATCATAACGCCCATGCTTGAAAGGATTAGAACCTCCAAAAAAGTGGTTGCTTGTAATACTATTCTTTTCATACCGATGGCAAGCAGTATTCCAAACTCACGCATTCGCTCAGCTGTCATCATTAAAAAAGTGCCAAACATGCCAAATCCAATGACAGCATATAGAATCATAATCATAATTCTGGTACTGGCATATTTCATTTCTGCCATTTCAATTAAGTCTGGTATCATTTGTTGCCAAGTAATTACAGCATAATTTTTGTCCTTAATAATGCTATTTATTTCCTTTTCAATAATTGGTAGTGTCTTATTGTCATCCAATAAAACAGCGATACTTGTTAGTTTTTTATCTAAATCGTAAAACCATTGTGCCTTGCTTAACGACATGCAAATCATTTGCTTATTTTGTACAGGGTTTGGGAATTTCAAGATGCCTTCAATTACAAATAGCCCTGCCGCATTCGATCCATGATACCCTTGGCTGATAAGAACCAATGTATCTCCAACATCCACTTTTAAGTAATCTGAAAGCCCTTCAGCTAGCACAACCCCTTTACTTTGGGCTGTTATCATTTTGCCCTTTTTTAGTTTTCTAGAAAGATTGAGGATTTTATCTTCTTCTTCAGGGTCAACGCCTAATACCATGCTTCCTTTAGATACTGATCCGTAGGAAGCAAGCGCAAATGATTCAATCCTTTGAGCAGCAGCGGCCACACCTTGAATACTGGAAATTGATTCAATAAAATCGTCTTCATAAACCAATGCGTTATCAATTGTTTTTTCTTCCCAATATTTGGTGTTTTGAATCTGGAGATGACCCGTGTAAAACTTGACAGAACTATCTATTAATTGATCGAGAGAACCCTTTTGAACAGACATCATCATCGTAGCAAACACCACGGCAAACCCAATAGAGCTTAGGGTAATAAGACTTCTTCGTTTATTACGCCAAATATTACGCCATGCCAATGTGAATATCATAAATTTTATTTAATTATTAATGAACAATGTGTAATTATCAATATTAAAAACCCTTGTTATTTCTAAATTGTTAATTACTAATTCCATAATTGTAAATTACTTTAGGCTTCTCTCATTGCCTCCACTGGTTTTAATCGTTGAATTACATAAATTGGATAAAATCCAAGCACCGTTGCCATAAAGAAAATAGCCCAAGCTTGGTTATAAAATAAGGTAGGGTCAAGTGAAAAGAAGTAGGCCGCTTCAACTCCAAACTTTTCTATGGCCTCTGCCGCTTCACCTGTCATAAAAACAGGATTATAATAGTAATAAACAAGTATTGGTAAGCTAATACCAACCCCTGCAAATACGCCAATTAAAGACATCAAACCCATTTCAATGATAATAATTAACTGCATTATTTTACGTTTCATACCTACTGACATCATTACCCCAAACTCATACATGCGTTCAGCAGTCATCATCATAAATGTGCCAAACATACCAAACCCGATTACGGCATAAAGTATCCAGAGCATAACTTTACCGCTTATATTATCTATCTCTATTCCTTGAACCAGGTCAGGCATTAGATCGCGCCACCCCATTACTTCCAATGCTTCTGTATCAACTTTGGCAGATATATCTGCTACAATTTGATCTACATGTTTTGCTTTATCTACAACCAAAGCAATGCTTGTTAAGCGGTTGTCAACGGCATAGAACCATTGCGCTTCTTTAAGAGGCAAATACACGGTTTGGTTATTTTGAATGGGTACGGGGAATTTCATAATCCCTTTTATTGGGTAAATAGCAGCTGCATTTGCTCCGTGGTACCCTTGGCCTATGAGCACCAACGAATCCCCCACTTTTAAACCTAAGTATTCTGCCAACCCTTCTGCCACCATAATCGATTTATCGTTAGCATTAATGTATTTTCCAGCAACTACTTTCTCTTTTACATGCGTTAATAAATTTTCTTTATCTGGGTCAATTCCCATGACCAACGAGCCTTTCGTTTTTGTGCCAAAAGCCGCCAATGCAAACGACTCGATCCTTGGAACTGCAACTTCAACACCTTCGGTTGCACCAATAGTTGCTAACAATTCAGGGCTGTTTTCGAAACTATTATCAAGCATTTTGTCATCCCAATAACCATTTTGATGCACTTGAATATATCCTGTAAAAAATTGAGCAGCGTTGTCCACCATTCTTTCATAAGAGCCAAGTTGCATAGACCGCATTACGCTCGCAAGAAGTACTGCAAATGTGATAGACACAATCGTGATGATGCTTCTTCTTTTATTTCTCCAAATGTTGCGCCAAGCAAGTGTTAAGTACATAGTATTTTAATTATCAATTAGTAATGTGTAATTATCAATTTTAGAATCCATTTGCTCCTGAGTTTCTAATTATCAATTAGTAATGTGTAATTATCAATTTTAGAATCCATTTGCTCCTGAGTTTCTAATTATCAATTAGTAATGTGTAATTATCAATTTTAAAGTCCATTTGCTCTTGAGTTTCTGATTATTACGAATAGTATTTTAATTAACTCTTCACTTTGATTTATTAAAGGATCTACAATTGATAATTCTAAAGAGTTTGAATCTTTCAATAATCTTAACCAGTAATTAGATTCTCTAGCTTCTTTATGAGAAATAGACATTTTATGAATAAAATCCTTTTTTGAAACCCCTCCAATGGCTTCTTCAACATTAGCTCCTACTGAAGTGCCACTTCTTATCAATTGCTTGATTAAAACACTTGAAGCCACATCTACTTTTAAGCTTTTTGCTAGCTTTATTATGCTCAGAGCAAATTCATAAGATTTAACTTTTATAATATTCTCTTTCTCCATTTCAATTAATTGTTAATTGACCATTGTTAATTACTAATTGAATTTACCTAATCCGTTTCATATTTTGTAAGGAGAAAAACGACTCTTTTATATCTAAATCGAACTCCCATTCTATATAATCTATAATCGTTTTGTTTTGAGGTTCATCCGCTGGTGTCATCTCTAAATGCGTTGGAAGTGTTCTATTGCCTACTTTCTTAATATTGGAAAGCACCATGGTGTTGATAAGAAACTCATCTTCATCATAATACTTTATAAGTAGTTGAATTAGATTTTCCTTTTCGATATACACAACCACTTTGCCCCAAACTACAGCGGCCTCTTCATTAGGTATCATATTTATTTTATAGCACACCATGTCGTTTATCACGGTGTCAGCACCAAATGTTTGGGTATAATCATTTACAATGGAGGATTCCTTTACTAAATCATCGTTGGTAAAATCAGAGCCCATCCAAGATTGCAACATCATGGAAGGGGGTAGTTTTACCACTCGATCGATAGAGGGTTGCCAGTTCCACATTTCATTTGTTCTTTTCAAAAAAGCAGAACCTTTGTCTCTGGCTGGAGCTGTAATCAGAATTAGGCTATAGCTTCTTCCTAATGACCATGATTTCATAGTTACTTCTCTTTTCCAATCAGGTCTCACAATTGTCATTTTCATCACTGCTTTGTTCGACTCGCCCTGCATTTTATCATCAGCCATTTTAATAATTTCTTTGGCCGTTTGCCCCCAAGATGTTGAAGCCAATAGGGTAAGGAGTAGCACTCCTATGATGCGTTTTCTATTCATAACTATATAATTTATTCACAGTATTTTTTAATTAAATAAGCCTCCATATCAGCCAATGGGTATTCATCCATCATCATTAAAGCATGAAATGCGATGCCATCTAAAATAGCTGCTACTACTCTTGCTTCGCTATTCGCATTTTGATAGCCCATTTGTACTAATAAGGCTTCCATAAAGCCAACATATTCCGTCATTTTAGAGGAAACTATTTCATGTACAAAATCAAATTTTTCAATTTTAAATGTTAGCTCGGTCATCAACTTCCAATGGTCTGGCCTTTCTCTCATTTCTTTAAAAAACCATTGAAAAATATTTTTAAGCATGGTTTTGGGATTTGAGTCTACTAATTCAACTAATAATTTATCCCCTTCTTGCATGGCTCCCAACACGAGTGCCTTTACCAAAGCCTCTTTGCTTTCAAAGTAATTATAGAGCAGTCCCTTTGATACACCAGCGGTTTTAGCAATCATCGCAATACTGGTAGATTCATACCCATTGGTGGCTATGAGCTTAAAGGCAGCTTCCATAATTCGGTGCTTACTTTCTGCTCTAATTTGTTCGTTTTGGACAGGTGTTTTTGGGCTCATTATTATTTATGACTGAACGGTCGGTCAAATTAATTAATTGTTGATAATATCCAATAAATTACGTTACTTTTTTGCCAAAAGTGAGATTTGAAGTTCTAATCTTTTGATTTCTCTTAGAAGCGAGTTTTTATCCATTTGCATAAATTTCCAAATTTTTAACATTGCAATCATCAAGAAGCTTCCACCTAACCCTGCACCCCATAAAAGCATATCGCGGATATCTTCTGTATTTAAAAAAACTATTAGGCAATAAAAGAAAAGAGCGGAAAACACAAAGATTAGAAAAGTAACATAGATTGAAATCCACTTCATTTTTCCTGAGTAGCTATCCTTTAATTGCTCAAAAATTGATTGCTCATCTCCAAGTCTTTCTAAAATCTCAGCGTCTTCTTCAGATAATGCCCCTTTTAATAAGTCATCTATATTTTCTTTATTTTTCATAGCTGTAAATTTTATGCGTTATAATATTTTTTCACTTTTTGTCGGGCATGATAAAGTCGAGATTTAACCGTGCCTACGTTAATATTTAATATTTCACTAATTTCCTTCAATGAGTAATTGTGTTGATAAAAGAATGTGAGAATAGTTTTTTGCTCATTTGGTAACTTATCTATTGCCCTTCTAATAGGCCCAAAATCGGGTTCTTCTCCCATTGAATATTCAATTTCCTGAACTACCTCTTGTTCCAATATTCTTTCTTTTTGTCTTTCTCGTATCCAGCTTATAACCTTGTTATGAACAATTCGAAAAGCCCAAATTCTAAACTTGGCAGGGTCTTTTAACGACTTAATACCTTTTATTATAGCTTGCCAACTTTCTTGGACTAAATCCTTCGAGGCTTCTAAATCATTGGTTTGTTTATAGCAATAGCCAACCAGTTTTTTGTGCCACCTTTTTACCAATAATTCCAACGACTTATTATCACCATCTTGTGCGTGTAGCACAAGCAATTCATCCAAAATTTTGTTCGACCGGTTATTCATTCGAGTTATAATAGGTAGTCGAAGATTTTAATAAAAGGTTCAATTTTTTTAAAAATTTTTTTTTAAGCCTTTCTGTAACGGCAATAGGCCGTGGCCACAGTCAAATAATATCAGGCCCTAAAAGGCTTTGCTATATTCTGAGGAGCTATGTGCTCCATTTTCTCTATGCAAATTCCTATTTACCTGAGGTCGATGCAATAAAAAAACAACAAAAACGGCACCTCCTTCCCAAAACCCTTTCAAGAGCCTGCCATTGACGTGTGCGTTTATCAACTGATCAAATTTAACTTTTTTCATTCCGAGGGAGGAGGAATCTTCTACATTTTGAAATTTGAACGGTTAGCACTTTGATACTTAGTTACAATTTTTTGTCATTCCGCTCTCTGAATCACGGTTTTGTACTTTTTTTTCGGTGGCTGCATTATCTAAAGTCGAATTCAGGTTATTTATTAAACCCGTATCTTTATACCTAGCTAAAAATAGCTTAAAATATAATATTAGTCATTTTTATAATCCATCTAGAGCAATACTTTTACCAAATATTTAACAAACTAATTAATGAAAAATATCATCACATTTCTATTTTCGGTTGGCATTCTGTTTCAAGTAAATGCGCAAACACTAAAACCTTATGTTTTAGGAGCCACTTCGACTAAAACAATTAATGAGCTTAGATCAGTAGTTTCTGATGCCCTCTCAACTAATGGATTAAAAATAGTGGGGTCTTATATGCCTGCAGCTGATAAAAACCGAATGGTACTCATTGTATCTCATCCAGACCTCACAAAAGCAGTTCAAACGGTTGGGAATTTAACAGGTTTTGCTGCAACACTCCGAGTTGGAATTACCCGAGAGGGCACTGTAACTAATATATCCTATACAAATCCTGTTTATTGGGGCAATGCTTATTTTAGAGATGATTTCGCAAAAGTAAAATTAAATTATGCTGTTGTTAATAAGGCTTTTGAAACCGCAATGAAATCTTTAGACGGTTACAAAGGATTGTTTTTCGGCTCTAAAAAAGGGCTAGAAGTAGATGATTTACGAAAATATCATTATATGATGGGTATGCCTTATTTTGATGATACAGAGGAGTTAAAGGAGTTTGATTCTTATAAAGTTGCGGTTGAAAAAATTGATGCCAACTTAAAAAAGGGTGTACCTAATGCCCAGCTTGTTTATAAAGTAAATATCCCAGGCAAAGAGCTAACTGTATATGGAATCGCATTATCTGGTGAAACAGGGGAAAGCAATTTTTTGCCAAAAATTGATATTTCTAACCCGCAACACACGGCCTTTCTTCCATATGAAATATTGGTAATGGGCAATGAGGTACACATGCTTCATGGCCGTTTTCGAATTGCGGTTTCTTTCCCAGATTTAACAATGGGTACATTTACTAAAATCATGTCAACCCCTGGGGCTATTGAGGATATGATGACAAAAGTGGTAGAATAAGAGAAGGATTGAATTGAGACGTTCGCAGTTTTGAAATATAATACATATTATGCCGTAGGAGTTCTTTTTCTATTAATACTTAACGCATGGTTTAACCCCAGTTTTTCACAAACTACCAATACAGTACTTTTTACCAAAGCGAAGAGTTTGCCTTTTGGTTTATACGCAATGGCCTCTGCTACCGATCAGAAAAGAATATATATTAAAGGGGGAAGTACATCATTCAGTCAATACTCAAGTGGATTTTATGCGTATGACATTAAATTAGAAGAATGGCTCGATTTCTCGAAGGCAGTTAAATTAAAGCCCACCAAATTTGGAATGGGTGTATATATGCCAGAATTTAATACTATAGCCTTTATTGGCGGTATTGCTCCTGTTAATAATTCTGTGCGTATAATACCTGCAATCATTGGGTATAACCTAGATACATATAGGTTTAGTTCTCTTGGTAATAGTCCCCTCATAAGCAAATTACTTGGTGCTACGTATTGGGAAGGTAAGGTGTATATGTTTGGAGGATCCACATCATCCAAATCTACAATTGTGGGCCCTTTGCAAAAGTTTACGAACGAAATGTATTCTTATTCCCCCGAAAACGGCAAAACCGAATCATTACCTAACCACCCTGAAGCTAAAGAGATGCGAGGGGAAGTGATAAATGGATTACTATATACCTTTGGAGGATTTGGTGATTTGCCCGTTAAAAATATTCACGCATATAATATTAAAGAGAAGGTATGGTCCAAAATTGGTGAATTTGATAGTCCTATTTCTGCCTATGCCTTGGTAAAATACAATCAGTATTTTCTACTTATTGGTGATTATACTAAAACCAAGCAGATGATTGTTTTCGATACTGAATCAAATACGTGGGAAGTTTACCAGATGAATTTTGGAGGAGCTCATCTAGGAGCGGTAATAGTAAAAAATACGCTACACGTATTTGGTGGTAGAGATAGAAACGGAGCATTAAACCAACATTGGGTATTAAATCTAGAAGCTTTTTTCAAGTAATATAAATTTTAAGACCTCGATAAAGTCATCGTATGAACTTGAAAAGCTTTTCAAATTCATACGATGACTTTTTGCATTTTAACCATGTGCCCGCTTGTGCTTTTATTAAAACCTAAGTTCGACTTTAGATAATGCCTCCTTTCAATAAAAAAACAACAAAACCCGTTATTCAGAGGCTCTTGAGAGGGTTTGGGGGAGGAAGAGCCGTGGAATCTTTTCATTTGAGACTCCACGGCCTATTTTATGTGCTAATTTGACTTGAGAATAGGCCTCTGAGTGACGTACATACGGTTTTTGTTGTTTTTATTACATCGGACTCAGGTTATAAGCTCTATTTCATTAGATTCGTGAGATGCAAACCTATATAGCTATTCTTAGAGGTATTAATGTAAGCGGCCATAAAATTATTAAAATGGCTGAATTGAGAGATCACCTGTCTTCTTTAAACTTTTGTAATTTGACAACTTATATCCAGAGCGGCAATATTGTTTTTCAATCTGAAGCGATGAAAAACAATGTGTTGGAGGAGAAAATTCACCAGTTAATAAAAGACCAATATGGCTTTGACGTGCCCGTAATTGTTCGCTCTCTACAAGAATGGCAGCAAGTGGTGGATCAGTTTCCGTTTAATTTAGAACAGGTTGACACCAAAAGAATTGGGTTTGCTTTTTTAAAAGAAAAGCCATTAAATTTTGATCCTTTAGACTATGAAAAGTTTAAAGCAGTAGAGGACAAAATCGTATATAATGGAAAAGAAATCTATCTGCACATACCTGGTGGTTTTGGCTCTTCCAAACTTACCAATAACATTTTTGAGAAAAAATTGCGTGTTTCTGCCACTACTCGCAATTGGAACACCACCTTAAAATTGTTGGAGATGGCAAAAGCACTTGATTCGTTTTAATTTCTAATGAGCGTGTTTAAACCCGCATTATTCATCAGAAAATCTATTTGCTAGCTAACTGAAAATCAGAAAATTTGTTGAGTTGGCTCGTATTCTCAGAGTCTTCTACGAAAGACTCTGAGAGGGGTGAACCACCTTAAAATTACTGAAGATGGCTAAAGAGCTTGGTTCGTTTTAAATTTTTAAGATTGTAGCTAGATGGAAGCTTTACGAAACAACAGCAACTTTCTACCCATATCAAAAGGGATAATGGAAATAGTAATTAAAAACACAAACAACCATTCCACTGGCTCCAAAGCAACCGTTCGTAAAATGTCGCCACCTAAATAAGTAAACATTACTTGCAACGTTGCTATCAACACCATGATTTGAATAAATACGATATTCTTACTTATATTGCTAAATATGTTAATTTTCGGGGTGCGCGCATTAAAAGCATTAAACACGATAAGAAAAACAAACACATTAAAAAAGGCCGAAAGAAATACTTCATAACTTGGAACGCCATTTCTTAAGAACAACTCTCTGATTTGTGGTATAGCCAAAAATCCGATAGAAATAATAGTGATATACAAAGCCCCGAAAATTATTGAAGATGACATGTATTTTGAAATAATATTATCATTTCGTTTTACGGGCTGTTCATTCATCGTCTCTTTTAAAGCAGGTTCGCCACCAATTGCCAATGCGGCAAGTGTATCCATAATTACATTAACCCATAGTAATTGAATGATGGTAAGAGGATGATCGATGCCAAAAAATTGAGCAACAAACACCGTTAACACGGCAGCCAAATTTACCGTCAATTGAAAAATTATAAATTTACGGATCGATTGAAAAATGGTTCTCCCATATTTTACCGCATTAGTAATCGATGAAAAATTATCATCAAGAATAACAATTTCTCCTGCTTCTTTGGCTATTTCTGAACCACTTCCCATCGCAAAACCAACATCAGCTTGTTTTAGAGCAGCCGAATCGTTTACGCCATCACCTGTCATTCCTACTACTCTTCCAACTTCTTTTGCAATTCTTACCAATCTGCTTTTATCGGTAGGTAGTGCTCTTGCCACTAATTTCAGATTAGGTAAAAGTTGTTTTAGTTCTTCATCAGAATAGCCATTTAATTCTTCCGAGGTAAGTAACAGATCGTTTTTAGTTGCAATCAAACCAATTTCCTTTGCAATGGCTTCGGCTGTACCCTTGCGATCACCTGTAATCATTACCACTTGAATACCTGCACTACTCGCTGTTTTTATGGCATCGTACGATTCTTTTCTTATCTCATCATGAATTCCAACCACACCTGTAAGCACCAAATTCGATGGTAAACTTTTATCTTCTTTGATTTTATCATTGCTATAACCGATGGCAATTACTCTCACTCCTTCATCTGCATATTTATCAGATAGCTCCAATAGTTCTTGTGAAGATTTCATCGGTTGTACCTCTCCATTTTGATCGATGTACGATTCAAAGTTGTGAATACTTAGATCCAAAGCACCCTTAAAATAGGTGATCTGCTGGCTGCCAAACAGATTTGTTAAAAGCTCGTTTCCTTTTACTTCTAAAGCAGAAAACTTTTTGGCGCTATCAAACCGGATAGAATTTTTAATTTCATATTCAACATGCTCATTAACACGTTCTTCAACATCAATAAATTTAACCAACGCTCTTTCTGAAGTATTGCCCCCAATCGGTTCGCCCTGTGGTGTTATTACACAAAACGAGTTTCCTAAAATTGAATGCTTTACCATTTTTTTAAGGTTATCGGGTATTGCCCTGTAGGAGCTATATTGTTTTAAATTGCCGCCAATTAAAAATTGCGCTTCTAGCTTACCTGTGGTGAGAGTGCCTGTTTTATCCGAAAATAAAATATCTACACTGCCCGCTGTTTCTATCCCCAATAGTTTGCGAACCAGCACTTTTTCGTTAAGCATTTTGCGCATATTTAACGAAAGCACCAATGCAATCATCATGGGCAGCCCTTCGGGTACCGCAGCCACAATTATTATGATCGCCAGTACAAATGCATTTAATAAGTCCTCGGTAAAAACGGCCCAATTAGAAAAGTAGGTTGTTATAAGCTCTATAGTAAAATTATTCTCAATTACTATTTTGTTAAACATATAAGAAAGCGCAATTAAACTTGCCCCGACATAACCAAACACGCTAATTGATTTAGCTAATTTTTCGAGCTTGTACTGCAAAGGAGATTGCCTCTCACTACCAAGCGATAATTCTTTCGAAAGCTGGCCATAAAAGGATTTATCGCCAACGGTATCCACCAAAAATACAGCTTCGCCATCGGTTATAACCGATCCCCGAAACAGATAGTGTGGATCATTAAAATCGTTTTTGGGTAGTTTGTAATCAATGCCGGTTGCTATCTTATGGATGTCTTCTGATTCGCCCGTTAGCGAAGCTTGATTTACTTTTAAATCGCCTTCTATTATAACGCCATCTGCAGGCACTTTATCCCCTGATTGCAATAGAACATAATCGCCTTTTACAATTTCATCAATCAATACCTCGGTTATGTTGCCATTTCTAAAAACATTACATACTATTAAAGACGCCTCCTCTTGGATTTTTTGAAAAGAGCTTTCGTTTTTATATTCAGAAAAAGTGGAAACCAATACGGCTAATAATACAGCAATTGAAATTGCCAAGGCTTCGTACCACTCCGATTGATCGAAAAAAGAAAGTACTAAAATGATTAAAAGTGCAACCAGTAAAATAAGAATTATAGGGTCTTTAAAGTTGGCTAATAGTTTTTTCAAAAAACTTTCTCCAGCAACAACTGATAACCCATTGCCCCCATGCGTTTGTTTTGACCTTTCAACTTCTAATGTTGATAATCCCGGGAAATTATACTTCATATCTAGATGTCTTGGTTAACAATATAAAGGTAATACGAATATAAGATAGAAGAATGGCTTTTAAAATCTATACCTCTAAGATTTTCTATATTAACCAATTAATAATTATTGTCATCCGACTAAATTTTAGCTCAATCAAAATAGTGCTTCTATGATAAAATGAGAGACGTTTTAGTCTTATCTCCAAGAAATACCCCCTACATGCTAGTATTTTTGTATATAGCCACGTTTGCTCTTCGTTTTTGTCTTAACACAAAAAGAAGCAAAAAAGTCAAAAAAATTTAATGCTGTCGCCCTTTTGCCTGCGCTCACCTCGCAAAATTTTCCTCCCACCCGCCTACTCGTAGAAAAAGTGCCGATAGCTAAATTTCCTTTTACTGGGTTGATAGTAATTAAGGATTTAATAAACTATAAAAATGATATATTTGATTAAATATAAAATACTTATAAACAAGGGCCATGATTAGTACAATATTATTCCCAACAGATTTTTCGAATAGAGCCAATTATGCGTTGAAAGACGCCATAGGGCTGGCCAAAAGATTGGAAGCTAAACTAATTTTGTTTCATGCATATGCACGCCCGGTACCTGTGAATAGCAAATTTGTGGATGCCAGCAAAAGCCTATTGCATAAGAGAGAAAAGCATGTAGAGGAAGAGTTTGGTATGCTAAAGCAAATATTCCCTGAACTAAAAACGATCGAAGTAAACTATGTAAAATCGCTTGGTTTAGTAGTAGATCAAACGATAGCTACCATTGAAAAGTATAAGGTGGATTTGGTAGTAATGGCAACCAAAGGTGCGCGTGGTTTGGAGGTGTTCTGGAATAGCAATGCCTACCGTTTATCTCAACAAATAACTGTTCCGATGCTTACAATCCCCTACAAAGCAGAACTAAACGAAATTAGGAACATTGGGATTGCAACGAACTATGACGAAAATAGCCATTTGCAGCCATTGGATTTTGTTAAACAATTGGCAGATGCATATAAAGCCAAAGTTTACGTTGTTAGGGTACATAATGATAAAAACAAAAAAGCCCTTTCAAACAAAGAGCAAAAGGTAGCTGATAATATATCAAGGGTATTAACTTCCACCAAACATGTATTTGATTATTCCTTAAATGCGGATTTGGAAACAGGCATTTTGGAGTTTTCGGAGACCAAAAACATTCAGATGATTTGCATTGTTAGAACAAAGCGTAACTTTTTTGAAGATCTGTTACATGATAGTGTAACAAGAAAATTAGCATTAGGCCTTAATATGCCTTTATTGATTTTATAAACCCAAAGAATAGTATTGGCTCGGTTAAGTAATGCATTCGCTATTGATGGGGTCTTCGACCAAATTAATAAGGTATTAAAACACAATATTTGAATCATGCACTTACCGCTATTGCAGGATATACCTATTTTGTTGAACCTATATTGCAAAATAATATGCTGTTTATATAAGGTTTACCAGTAGCTATTGAAAAACTTTATAAGGAGATAAGTTGAAATTTAAAAAGCTTAATGCCCTATTAATCTGAGTTCGATGTAATAAAAACAACAAAAACCATACATACGTAACTCAGGGGTCTATTCAAATTATCATCTTAGTAGGAAAATAGTCCAAATAATGAACAGATTGCTTCATCCTATTTACATAGTTGAAATTTTAAATTTTATGTTGGGATTCGCAATGACGTTCTTTCTGTCATTTACCTACGCTGGTTTTTTTAAACTCTGGTCTCTGAATGACGGTTTTGTTGTTTTTTATTGAATGGCAGCATTATCCAAAGTCCAACTCAGGTTATTAGGAAATCAATACCCAATCAACACAAACGGAGCCCAGTAATACGATTCAGTGTAGTTGCCCGTATTTATCATTTTGCGTTTGGCATTTGCCAGTGCCAATGAATAACCTTGCCCAGTAAGCATATTGCTATAAAAATCAATCATTAATTGACTCGTAGAAGCATCTGCCACACTCCACAAGGACACCACCATGTTATTAGCTCCAGAATAAATAATGGCTCGTGTAAGGCCAATAATTCCTTCTCCTTTAGAAAGTTTTCCCAGCCCTGTTTCGCAGGCAGAGAGCACTACTAAATCGGCATCAAAACTAAGGTTGTAAATATCGCCCGTAAATAAACTCCCATTTGAGCCATCTTTAGTAGTTAAGCAAATTTGAGATCGTTCCGGGTGCATCTCATCCACAATACCGTGCGTGGCGAAATGGATAATATTGCTTTTTGCAACACCCTCAGATGTTACAGCCAATTTTGAGGCATTGGCATCAATAAATAAGTCAGTCTTTGTTTTATTACTTTCAAACAACTGACTAATCTCTTTTACTTCTTGCTTAGTACCCGGCAAATAACTTAACCCCTGTTCACCAAAATCAACTGGAGCAAATAACGCTACAGAACCATTGGCTTTTACTTCTGATTTTGTTTGCATTAGACTTGCCGCATATAAATATGAAACCACATATTTATTAATCAAATACGAATTAGGATCTTCCGCATCTGTGACAAGTGCTTCCAGTGGTATCGTAGAAATTCTGCCCGCAGGAACTACAATTAGTTGTTCGGTACCTTTGGGTATTTCATCTAAGCCCAATTGACTAAATAACAAAAACCCTATCTCTTTAGATGTTTTAGTTGCCTTATAATAAATAGAATTGCGATACCCAATCATGTTTTTGTTAAAATCTTCGGGCAGCTCTAAGTTTAGAACTTTTAATCCTTTAGGTGTTACAAAAAACACATATAACCGGTTTGAGTTAGTACCCATAAAGTAGCTAACCATAGTAGTCCCTTCACTTAATTTTCCTTGCAGCTCAGATATTGTTGGCGTTTGAATATTATATTTTAATGCAAAATAATCGGGATAATCAGACTCGAGCGTTTTCTTAAAACTATCATATGTTTGACTCCATTCTAATAGTTTCGCAGTTAACGGTTTTCTAGCATCTTCATTGACCGTTTCTGCTAACTTTTGTTCGAGGTATGCAATCTCCGTTTTAATTATTTTTTCCTCTTCAAGTGTTTCATTTGGTATTCCTGCAAAACTTTGTGCATTGGCATCTGCTATGGCTTCAAGCAGCACGGCCGATTTGCTTTTATCTGCAAAGTAGAAGGCTTTTTCTTTATATGGTAATTGCTTCCATTTTATTTCCGCCATTTCTAAACTAACACGAATTGCAGACTCATACACATCGGATGCCACATTGCCAAGTGCTATTTTATCAGCTTCATTTGTTCTAAACTGCCTGATTTTATCAATTAGTTTATCGGCTAAATCAAGCAAATCATACGCCTGTTTCAGGTCTTTAATTTTAAGGCTAAACTGCGTATGCAACTGTTCATAAGCCAACGCTTTTTTTAAAATGCTTACCAAATATATGTCGGCATTAAGGTAACCTGTAATGGGAGGTATTTCATGGGTATCTGTTAGGGAAAGTGACTCCAAATTTGCCAAAATCGCTTTTTGAAAACTGTCAATAGCTTCCTTATACTGAGATTCGGCCAGTTGGGCACTGCCTAATAAATTATAGGTTGTAGCTATTTCAGGATGTTTATCTCCATAGTTTTCTTTATAATTAACTAAGGCCATTTTGGCATAGTCAATAGCAAATTTATAATCTTGGGTAGCTGAAAAGACAGATGCTAAACTTGTATATACAAATGCTACTGAAGTAGCGTTTTTGCCATTAATTTCAACACGTAGATCTAATGCCTTATTAAGGTTAATTAGTGCCTCATTATAATCTTGCTGGTTGCTATAAGCCAGCCCAATATTTACAAATGCGGTCGCCATTTTATCAGGTAAATTAGTGCTATCGTATATTTCTTTAGCTCGCACATAATACTCAATGGCCAGCTCAGGCTGAGACCGACTATATACCAACCCAATATTATTTAACGATGCTGCTTCTTCTAAAGGATCATTAAGCCTTTCCCTGTATTGAAGTGCTACTTGGTGGTACTGTAGAGCTTGCGAACTTTTTCCCATAGACCATAAGGTAACCGCAATATTATTATAGGTTTTTCCTAAAACTCGGTTATTGTCTGCATCGTTCTTTTCAATAATCGTTTTCGCTTCTTCAAAATTTCGTAGTGCCTTTTCTGCGTTTCCTTTTTTAAGCCAAATCTCCCCTAATAAGTTTAAGTAATCAGGGTTCTGATGACCTCTATTCTTTTCTAATAGTTCAAGTGCTTTATTCTCATTGCCATTATTCAAATACGATTCGGCTTCTTCTATAAAATTTTGAGCCAGAATGACAGTTGAAGAAAAAAATACAAGCGTACAAACTAATAGGGTATTTTTGATTATTCCCATATCCCTTAAAATCTAAATAAGTAAGCTAGTATCATTACGTTGTGTCGCGTAAGGCCATCGGGATTAACATCTCTATCAGTAATTTTTTGCCCATAGCTAAACTTAACCGCATTATTAATATTAAAATTATACGCAAATCCACCTAGGGCCGTTAAGGCCAATCCTGTGGTTCCATCTAGCTTCCTATATTCACCAGTTGCTCTATCAGCTATTTGGTCTTTAGATATTCTAAAAATGGGTAACAAACCAATGTTAAAACTGTATTTAGTAAACCTAAAGTTACGCTCTACCCTCAGCATAATATCTGTTCCTCTTTTTAAGAGATTGGCATCATCGTAAGATCTTACATAAGATTCACTTGGATACACAGGAGGCAGCCACTCCTTTGCCCACCACGTATTTTCATTGGCAGTTAACGCCATTTGAATACCCGTAGCAACTAACCATTTAGAAGATACCAAAGAGGCTCCTACAATCAAGTCAATACTGCCTAAACTAGTTTGATAATACATCGGTAAAACCAAGCCCTTTGATAAGGGGTTTTTCGCGCCACTCGATACAATATCAGAATTATTAGTAGGAATTTTAGTCCCAAGGGTAGCACTAAAGTCAAATTTTTCAGTATTGATAAGTCGCTGAGTTAAACTCAGAGATATATCTCCCAAACCAGAAGATTTATCTAAGGTGCCATCTACTGAATAATAAGGCAATTTAAATTGTCCTGATAAATTTTTTGTAATACTGAACCCTGCATCTAAATTAATTACAGTAATAATAGGTGTAAGTGTAGATTCCCCTCTATAATAGCTTAGTTCGATTGACCTTAGTTTAAAGTTTACTTTATTGTTATATGCTTGATCGGGCTTCATGGCACCCATGGTGCAAAAACCTGCATCGCTACAGCCCTGGCCTCTGGCAGTAAAATAAAGTAATGGATATACTAACAGAATTAATACGAGCTTTTTCCAATTCATATGATGTGTTTATAAGAATGAAAAGCCAACTACAGCAAATCCAAGCCCCATCAACAGATAAATAGAAAAAATAATAATGGTAAAAATGCCCATAAACTTATAATGAGACTTTAGGTTTCTAAACGCATCGTTCAGACTACTATCCTCATCACTAATTAGGGCGTTTTTCATATTGGTTGAAAATTTATAGAGGTAGTAAATTGGGAAAAAATATAAACCGCCAATCACTAAATATATAAACCCAACAGCAAAACTTGGGAATGGCATCATATCATCGCCTAGTTCCTCAAAAATAGCTCCCATTGATAAGCTAAGCAGTACCATTAGCCCAATGAAAACAAACCCTACAATAGCTAAGAAGAAGGTCCACTTTCGTGTTTCGTTTAAATGTTGTTTCGATTCTTGGGATAAGCTCATATAAATAATGTTTGGTTCTGGTAACTTTCAATTACTAAAGATATTATAAATTCTAGTTTTTGTTTCACATAAAACTGATTTGTCGATACAATCGGCCTGTCTGTCGAGAATATGTAAACAATAATTAGTTGCCCCGTTACTTTGAATAGAACATACTTAAAAACAAACAACAATGAAAAAGATCGTTAGAAACTCCGTAATGTTAACACTCGTGCTAGGTATAGCACTTAGTAGTTATGGCCAGCAAAGAGCGGGCGCTCCACAGCAAAAAAAGCAAATGAAGTTTGAGCAAAGAGAAATGCTTCCTGATTTAACTGATGCTCAAAAAGAAGAAATGAAAACCATTCGGCTAAATACAATGAAAACCATTCAGCCATTAAAAAATCAGTTGATGGAAAAGAAAGCTCACCTAAATACTTTGACTACCGCTGAAAAAGCTGATCAAAAAGCGATTAATAAGCAAATTGATGAGATTTCAAGCCTTGAGGCTTCTATTCAGAAAGTGAGGGCTGGAAGTCATCAAGAAGTCCGAAGTATTTTAACTGACGAACAGCGCATTCTCTTTGATGCTAAAAGAGGTGGAATGCATCATCGAAACAATGGACGAGGTATGAGAAGTAGTGATGGCAGTGGCCCACATAAAATGATGCGAAAGGGTGTTCAAACTCCATAATGGGATTAATTAAACCAATTGCCTAACTTTGAAAAAAGGTGAGCATCAATAAAAAACAACTAATATCAATAGCCATTCATGTGTTAATATGGGTGGCTATTGCTGTTTTACCCATCCTGTTTAAGCCCAGTGAAGTTACATTTAATTCCTTTCAGCTTCAAGGAATATATGTTCATTTGGCCATTACCATTTTAGTTTTCTACTTATGCTATAGTGTTATCATTCCACTATTATTTTATAAAAAGAAAATTATACCCACGTTAATCTTAATCATAGCTATCTCTGCGGTGGCAAGTGTTTCATTAAGTTATACCAAAGATAAAGTTGTACATCGAAGAATGCTCAAATCACCCGAAAACCAACCTGGACCTATAATGAAAATGCATAATGAGATGGCCAAGAAGAGCGAAAAAATGCCACGCAGATACGCAAGAAGAATGTATCCGGGAGGCATTCTGTTTGACAATTTCTTTTTCTTTTTATTGATCTCTGGTGCGGCACTATCAATTAGAGCCACGCAAAAATGGATGCTCGAAGAGCAGGACAGAAAATCATTAGAAGTGGAAAAGGCAACCATAGAATTGGCTTGGTTAAAAAATCAAGTGAGCCCACACTTCTTTTTCAATACCCTTAACAACATCCACTCTTTAATAGAATCTAACCCCTCTTTTGCACAAAAATCGGTACATAAACTTAGCAAGCTAATGCGCTATTTATTATATGAATCCAATGCCACCTTAATCACACTAAGCAAAGAAATTGCCTTTATTGAAAACTATATGGGGCTAATGAAATTGAAATTGACAGATAAGGTGAAGGTTAGTTTTAATTACCCTGCTATTCCTGCAAACATCTCAATTCCCCCACTACTTTTCAACCCTTTAATTGAAAATGCTTTTAAGTTTGGGGTTAGTTATCAAGAAGAATCCTTTATTAAAATTGAGTTAGAAATTGAGGACAAGAAAATCACTTTAATGGTGGAAAATAGCATCAGTAAAAACCACCCTCTACAAGAACAATTGGGCATTGGTCTTGCAAATTTGAGGCAGAGATTAGATTTACTTTATACCAAGAACTACGATCTACAAGTAGAAGAAGATTCGGATACTTACAAAGTGAAACTGGAAATACCTATTGATGAAAGTTAAGTGTATTGCCATAGACGATGAACCCTTGGCGTTAGAACAAATGGTTCGCTATATCGAGAAGACTCCATTTCTTGAATTAATAGGCACATTTTCATCTGCATTAAAGGCGATGGAAGGTGATGCCTTAGAACAAACAGCCGTAATCTACCTAGATATTAATATGCCCGATTTAAGCGGGATGGATTTTTCAAAACATATAACAAAGGATAAAAAAATAATATTTACAACGGCTTATGAGCAGTATGCACTCGAAGGGTTTAAGGTTGATGCGTTGGATTACTTGCTAAAACCATTTGATTATGATGAGTTTCTGAAGGCATCATTAAAAGCAAAGCATCATTTTGAGCTGGTTTCAAAATCTGCATCTGCTCCGAGTGATGATTTTATGTTTGTAAAATCAGAGTACCAATCGGTACGAATAAATTATGCCGATGTGCTATACATCGAGAGCATGAAGGATTACATAAAAATATTCCTGCAAAATCAACCCAAACCTGTTATTACCTTAATGACCATCAAATTGATGGAAGAGAAACTCCCAGCCCATGATTTTATGCGGGTACACCGCTCATTTATTGTTCGGTTGGATGCCATTAATGAAGTAGATGGTACAATAATTAGTATGCGAGATAACGTAATTCCTGTGGGGGAAACATACAGAAAAAAATTTGGTAAGTATTTGAGTAAGTAATTATTTGGTGATAATAGTTTTAGGTTTATCCTCTTAAGTTCCGAAAATACCAATAATCATGCCATTTTGGATTTATTTCAGAATCAGCGCAAAAGGTATCCTTTGTTCCTGAAATAATTTCAGGATGACTATATATTTGAGGTTATTATATTCAAATATATATTCTGAGTTTAAATGGCTAACACTGTAAAAGTTCAATAAATCGGTCATAGTCTTATAATAAAAATCGTTTATAATAAAGCTAAATGATAAATAAAGCACAAAATGGCATCTCCTAAAATACCAATTAAGGCATCTGTTAAAAGCTTAGAGCCTTCAGCAACATTGGTTATTAACGAAAAATCAAAAACGTTATTGGCAGATGGGAAAAAAGTATACAAATTAGGCTTTGGTCAATCGCCTTTTCCAATACCCAAGCAAGTGGTAGAGGCGCTTCAATATGCAGCACACAAAAAGGATTATTTGCCAGTAAGGGGCTTACAGCTTTTAAGAGAAGAGGTGGCAAAATACTATCAAAAAAAATTGCAGATACATTGTGAGGCAGCGGATGTAATGATTGGTCCAGGTTCAAAAGAGCTAATTTTAATATTGCAACTAGCTTGTAAGGCGGATTTGATTCTGCCTTCACCAAGTTGGGTTTCATACGAGCCTCAAGCTAACCTAGCTCAAAATAAGGTTATTTGGGTTAGCACTGGTGAAAAGGAAAACTGGCTAATTACTCCAGAAAAATTAGAAGAAGCTTGTTTAAATAACTTATCTGTGCCAAAGATTATTATTCTTAATTACCCAAGCAACCCCGTAGGAGTTACATACAACCAAAAACAGCTTAAAGCCTTAGCGGTAGTTGCAAAAAAACATCAGCTATTAATTGTAGCTGACGAAATTTATGGTGAGCTCACATTTTCAGAACAGCATTTTTCAATAGCCCAATTTTACCCCGAAGGCACCATCATTAGTGGCGGATTAAGCAAATGGTGTGGAGCAGGAGGTTGGCGGTTGGGAACATTTACATTTCCTGCTGAAATGCGCTACTTGCTAGATACAATGGCAACCATAGCAAGTGAGTCGTTTAGTGCGGTAAGTGCCCCTGTGCAATTTGCTGCCATTACTGCATATAAAGGAAGCATTGAAATAGATAACTATTTGTTTAAATCAAATGCAATATTAAAAGCAATAGCAGAAAAAGCGCATTCACTTTTAGCCGAAGCTGGAGTTTCCATGCCTTTGCCACAAGGCGGTTTTTATTTGTTTCCAAATTTTAAAGCCTTTAAAACTAATTTGGCCAAAAAAGGGGTGCATACTAGCACCGATTTTTGCGAACTTTTGTTGAAAGAAACAGGGGTAGCACTATTACCTGGGGTCGCTTTCGGGCGGCCTGATAAAGAACTAACATGCCGTCTTTCTTATGTTGACTTTAATGGAGAGCAAGCATTGAAAAAGTACGATGGTGGCATAATAAATGATTTATTTCTCCTAGAACAATGTCCCCTTGTGATTGAAGGAATTGTGGAAATTGTTAATTGGTTAAAAAAAGAAGACTCAATTGGTGATAGTTATTAAGCATCACTATTTTCGCCAAAGGAGAAATACCTAATCCAATTTAAATGTAGTTAAAAAAATTAATCGTACAAACCTGCACTTTTTGGTGTTATTCTTTGTTAGCGTTAAATTGAACTCTCATAAAAAGCCCTTTTCTTATACCAGATAACTATGAAGTCTCTTACCAAACTTTGCTCTATTAAAGAACTTGAAGATAGAAAACCTGCTCATTTTCTTGTAAATAATCTTGATCTAGTTGCCATAAAATATAATACTGAAATTTCAGTGCTTTATGGTCGCTGTTTGCACCGTGGTGCACTTATGGCTGATGGCCATGTGGATGGCGATAACCTAATTTGTGGTGTACACGGCTGGGATTACCGGGTTGATACCGGTGTAAGTGCTTATAATAATGCGGAAGCATTGCATAAGTTTTCAACAAAAATTGAAGATGGCGATGTGTATATTAATGAAGCTGAAATTGATGCTTTTTTAGAAGTACACCCACAACCCTTCAACCGCGAAAGTTATTTGGGTGCCTATGCTGATACCCACCCTGAGGACACCGAGCCCTATACAAACTATATTAAAGAATTGGCCACGAATGGGCTCAAAAACCATGGGCATCATGGCCCTTCGGCCTCCATGGGTGTGGATAGAAACACCTTACCAAAATGGGAAGATATTCAATTTTTGCCGGCACAATTAGCTTCAAGGCCCTTATTAGATGAAGAGGCGGTAGCCACCAAAGTGGTTATTGGCCCGAATGCCAAAAAACCACTGGAACTAGACATTCCTCTTTTTGTATCTGATATGAGCTTTGGTGCGCTTTCAAAAGAAGCGAAAATAGCCCTGTCAAAAGGAGCCGAAATGGCCGGTACCGGTATTTGCAGTGGAGAAGGTGGCATGCTGCCTCAGGAACAAGAAAATAATTCCAGGTATTTTTATGAGCTTGCCTCTGGTAAATTTGGCTTTAGCTGGGATAAAGTAAAGAAAGCACAAGCCTTTCATTTTAAAGGTGGGCAAGGAGCAAAAACAGGTACAGGTGGCCATTTGCCCGGAAATAAAGTAACCAAAGAAATTGCCGAAGTGCGAGGTTTAAAACAAGGTGAAACAGCTATATCGCCCGCTGCATTTCCTGATATGTTTACCCCTGATGATTTTAAAAAATTTGCTAACGAGGTTCGGGCAAAAACAGGCGGTATTCCAATAGGATTTAAAATTGCAGCAAGCCATATTGAAGCCGATATTGATTTTGCTTTAAAGGTTGGTGTCGATTATATTATTTTGGATGGCCGGGGCGGAGGAACTGGTTCTGCCCCTACTATTTTAAGAGATAATATTAATGTGCCTACCATTCCTGCATTGGCGAGGGCACGCAAGCATTTAGATAAAGTAAACGCTAAAGGTGTAACCCTTGTTATTACCGGAGGATTACGCGTGGCTGAAGATTTTGCGAAAGCCATGATGATGGGTGCAGATGCTATTGCAGTTTCCAATTCTGCTTTGCAGGCAATTGGTTGTTTAGGAATGCGTGCGTGTAGCACCAATAATTGCCCTGTGGGTATTGCTACCCAAAAAGAAAGCTTGAGAGAACGATTAATTATTCAATCATCGGCTAAGCAACTGGCGAACTTTTTTGGCGCTACCAACGATCTAATAAAAGTAGTAGCTCGTGCCTGTGGTCACAGGGATATAACTCAATTTACTTCTAATGATTTAAGTACCTTAAATTACGAGATGCATCAATATACAGGAATAAATTTTGCAGGAGTAAAATAACTAATACTGATAAATTATTCATCTTTCCTAAACCACTTGCCAATCTTCTTTAAGCCCCCTTCCTTGTTTTCCTTATCCTTTTTCCCCCTCTAAGTCTCTCCCTGGAGGACTCAGAGGCACAGCGTGTGACACACTTTGAGACAAGGAATAAGGTCGGATATTTGACAAGGGACAGTGTCGATATTTTACTAAAAAATGCACAAAAAATAAGCTTGATAAGGGCAAGAAACATCAAGAATTAGATCCTAATTCGAGGCCAGACCTTGTTTATGTTTCTCAGAGTCCTCTTTGAGAGACTCTGAGTGGGTGTAAAAATAACTAGTACAGATAAATTATTCATCTTTCCTAAACCACTTGCCAATCTTCTTTAAGACCCCTTCCTTGTTTTCCTTATCCTTGTCTTCATTAGATTTATCCTTGTCTTTACGATTTGGGAATAACCATTTGCGCAAATTAAATTCTTCTTTAAAGGGATCGCAATCTAACTCATCAACCCAATTTTGAGGCATCGATTTAAAGCTCGATTGGGTGTAATAATTAAATGCTTTATCCGCATGTAATTGTTGGTAAAACCCAGCCCAAATGGGCAAAGCCATGGTAGCTCCTTGGCCCAGGCTGGTATCTCTAAAACGAATGCTTGGATAGATACCTCCCACCCATGTACCAGCAACCAAATTGGGGGTAATAGCCATAAACCACCCATCAGCATTGCCTTGTGTAGTGCCTGTTTTACCTCCCATGGAGTTTGTTAATTGGTACCTGGTTCTAATCGACTTGCCTGTTCCTTCATCCACCACGCCCTCTAATAATTTGGTCATTTGTGCGGCTGTTTTAGCACTTAGTGCCCTAGCCGTTGTTTGTTGTTTATAGGCATACAATACATTCCCATTCTTATCTTCTATGCGCAAAATAGCATGTGGTCTCACAGGATATCCTCCATTAACAAACGTGCAATATGCTGCCACCATTTCTTGGATAGAAATGCTCGCCACTCCCAAGGCCAAAGACGGCACTTTGGGCATTGTCGAGTTAATCCCCATCTTACGTGCTTGGTTAATCGTGGTAGAGATCCCTACCTCATTCAATAAATTTACCGCCACCGTATTCACCGATTCTTCCAATGCGCCTTCCATCGAATACTTGCCTTCGTAATTACCGTGATCATTTGCCGTTTTCCATTCACCTTCTTTAGTTTCAAAGCTTTTTTGCTCTGCCTTGAAATAAGTGCAAGGCGATATATTATTTTCTAATGCAGTTGCATATACCAAAGGTTTAAAGGTGGAACCCACTTGCCGTTTGGCCTTTTCGGCTACATGGTCGTAGGGGTAATAGGTGTAATCAATGCCACCCACCCATGCTTTAATGGCTCCATTATCAGGCTGCATAGCTAAAAAACCTGCTTGCAATTGGGCTAAGTGATGCTTGAGCGAATCGAGCGGACTCATTTTTTTAGTTATATCGTTTGGCCAATCAAATACCCTCATCTCTGTTGGTTCTTTTAACTCCGTTTGAGTTCTCCCATGTGCAACCTTGTCCAATTCTTTTTGTAAGAGTTTCTGGTTTTTATCCCACAAGGCTCCATCCCAGTGTTTATCAAAAATGGCTTGTAGCTTTTGCATATGGGTTTGCATGGCTTGCTCGGCATAATGTTGCATTTCGGCATCTAAGGTGGTGTATATTTTAATCCCACTTTGTCGCAGCGATAAATCAGTATCGTGCTCCGCATTATATTCCTCCAAAAAGGCTGTTACTTTTTTACGAATGGTTGCTAAAAAATACGGAGCCAATATTCCGTTGGGCTTCTGGTAGTTCGTTTTCAAAGGCAAGCTTTGCAGTGAATCACAAACAGCTTGCGTGAGCATTTCTTGTTTTACTAATTGAGCCAAAACGAGGTTTCTCCTTTTGAGTGAAGCTTCTGGATGGCGCACTGGGTTATATGATGTGGTTGCCTTTAACATGGCAACCAAGGTGGCGGCCTGTTGCTGATTGATAGTTTTTGCTGAAACATTAAAATATCGTTCTGAAGCGGACTCTATCCCATACACGTCTTCACCAAAAGATACCGTATTGAGGTAGAGCTCCAGCAATTCTTCTTTAGAATAAATTTGTTCCAAATTATAGGCAGTAATCAACTCACGCATTTTGTTAATGGGGTAATAAAATGCTTTATAGTTTTTACGTGGATACAGGTTTTTAACCAATTGCTGGGTTAGGGTGCTACCTCCACCAGAACCACCTTTTTGCAATAAGATGGACTTCACCACCACTCTGCCTAGGCTCCTTAAATCAATACCTTGATGTGTAAAAAACCGTTGATCTTCGGTTGCAATTAATGCATTTATAAGGGCAGGGTTAATCTCATGATAAGAAACCGCAGATCGGTCTTGCACATAAAACTTGCCTAGCTGGTTTTCGTTGGCATCTAGCACTATACTCGCTTCTGCATGACGGATATTTTGAAGATCTTCAACCGAAGGGAGTGGACCAAAGAAACCTTTAAGCACCATAAAAAAGAACACAATAGGAGCAATTACAGCCGCTAAAACAAGAAAACCAATAAGTTTAATGAGGAGTTTCTTCATTATTTGTTGAGATACTTTGTGGTAAACCAAAGCTCAAAAAGCGGGTCCAAAAATTGGATTTCGGGAGTAAGGGTATCGATAATTTCTTTTTTTTCAAGTGCTCCTTTTATTCTGGTTACATTACTTGATGAGCCAAGCTTGTATTCTTCTAACGTTAATTTGGAATGAAAATTTTGAACACCATTTGACATGGCTGCTAAAAAATTAATTTGTGTATTTGACAAGTGCTCCATTTCACGTGAAAAAAACATGTCATTCTGTTTTATCAAATCTTTTGTTGCTACTTGCAGCGTTTTGTTTGATGCCATTTTGGTGGTTCTTACCCAAACTAAGTGGGACAGCTGTTGTACATAATACGATTGGTTTTTAACTTTTTTTACAATCAGTTCAGCTAGTGCAGGGGTTATTTTTTTCTTGGTAGATTCAAACTGTTTGCAAATAAAATCTACCCAATGATTGGTTTTAATGTTCTCTAAAAACATAATATCCCCAAACTTATAAAAGGGCATCCGCTTATTTTGAAAAATATCAACCATCATATGTTTTTTGCTTCCGTATAAACAATAACTTACATGTTTATGGTGTTGCCACGATGCTCTTAAACGCTGTTGGAATAATAAGGGGTCATTAAATCTGGATAGGTTTTGAAATTCATCTACACAAATTACAATTCTTATATTTTTAGATTCGGCAATTTTGTTGGGCAAGTCAAGAATATCTTGATAGTTTATATCTAGTTGTTCATGCGAAAAACTGATTTCAAAATCATTTAGAGGATCTGCGCCAAAAGAAAATTTGGGGCTAAGTTTATCAAGAAATGACTTTGCAAGGGTTATCCACTCTTCCATTTTATTGGAAGTAGATTTTATTACTTCCCTTGAAAGCACTTTGTAAAATTCTGTTTCGTCTTTGGTTTGATATAAATCGATGAAACAAAAAATGATTTTCCTAGTCTGGTTATCTAAGGCAACTTGATTGACTAACGAAGACTTTCCCCACCTTCTTGGCGAAATAAGCATGGTGTTTAAACCCCCTTTTAAATTTTGAGCTAAACGATTGCGTTCTTCTTTCCGGTTTACAAAATGTGTTTGTTTTACGAGTTCACCATATTCAAAAGGTAGATCCATACAACAAATATATGTAACAATTGTGTGTGTCGCAAATATGTGTGTCGCAAATATGTGTGCAGTCTACTTTATTTCACTCAACAAAACATCAACTGCCTTCTTCAGTTGTTCATCTTTCCCTTTGGCCTTGGCAGCAGGGGAGTTTGATAAAACAACATCAGGCACTGCAGGAATATTCTCCATACTCTTGCCTGTTTCATATGCATACCAAGCTCTAAAAGGCATGCGTACATAAGAGCCATCGATCAGGCCTTGTCCGCCTGTTGAGATAACCGCTCCAAAAGTGGGCTCCCCAACCAATGTTCCTCTATCTAATTGTTTGAAGGCATGCGAGAAAATTTCAGCGTTGGAATAGCTACTCGCATTGCATAATGCTACCGTTGGTTTTAGCCAACTTGCCAACGGCAACCGCTCACTAAATGGGTAGTATGATTTAAATTTGGTGTTTTCAGTGGCTAGGTCTTTTGCAGCTCCACGAGGAACGGTATAGGCGTGCTGCTTTACGCTAAGAACTGCCATGAGGTAATCGGTTGTCCAGCCGCCACCATTATATCTTACATCAATTACAATGCCCTCCTTTCCGTGACCGGCAGCCATTAATTCGCGTTCAAACTCTTCAAAGCTCGTCCAATTCATTCCTCTAATATGTAAATATCCAAGCTTTCCACCTGAGTAGGAGTCTGTTAATTTTCTTCGTTCCCCTACCCACTCTTTGTATAAAATAGTTGAAATACTACCTGTTGGTCGTATGATTATTTCCTTTTTTGAGCCAGCTGCGGTTTCAACTTCTAAAATTGTTTTTTCGCTTGTGGTTGATAAAAAAGGAGCGTAGAAATTGGCTGTTTCCGAAACTTCTGTTCCATTAACCGTTGTTATTATGTCACCCACATTCAATTTACTGGCTACTCGATCTGCTGGTCCATCGGGCACAACACGAGTAACTTTAATTCCATTTTTTAGTGGTTCAATGTCAATGCCCAATAAGCCTGTTATTTCCTTTTGGGTATCTACACCATCTGATCCCCTCAAGCCCATGTGGCTCGCATTTAATTGGCCAAGCATTAAGTTAAATACATAATGAAAATCTCGTTGGGTTGGAGCAGAGACTGCCCAAGATTTATATTTTTTCTTAAGGCCCTCCCAATCCTGTCCATGAAAGTTTGGGTCGTAGAAACCAGCACCAAGTGCTCGCCACGCTTCTTCAAAAATTTGATCCCTTTCTTTGGGGTGGTTAATATCCATTTTAGCCGAAAAGGGAAGGCCTTCTACTTTTGATTTGTCAATATCAACATTTGAAAGTTTGCCTCCCTTTTTAACAAAGTATAGCTTTTTGCCTTTTGAGCCTAAGCCAACACCAAATGGATTTTGGCCGCCTTTTGTAAGGCTCTCTTGCTTTTTGCCATCCCACTTTATCTTTTGCAAATCTTTTTCTCCTTGCCCATTTTCAGCTGTGAAAAACAGTTCCTCTCCATCATTGCTAATCGCTAATCCGCCTTCATCCCCAGCCAAAGACGTTACCTGCGTAATTCGATTGTAGATATTGGCAAAATCAATTTGAATGGGCTCAATTTCTTTGTCCTTCTTATCCTTGTCTTTGTCTTTTTCCTTATCATCTTCTCCCTCTAAATCCTCTTCCCAATCTTGTTTGGTTTTATCCCAATCTTCCTTTTTTAGCCATACAAACCAAATGTCTCTATCTCCATTATTTCGGTTAGATAAAAAGGCCAGCTTAGAGCCATCTTTACTCCATTTTGGACTCACATCACTTTTAGGGTGCATGCTTACGTTTACAGGCTTTCTGCTGTTGTCTGCCTTCTGTATATAAATTTCTTCGTTAAAATTTAAATCATCCAACGAATAAGCCAACCACTTCGAATCAGGGCTCCAACTTACGCCAGAAGGTGTTGCCCAGCCATTAAGCAAAGTGGTATTTACCGTAAATATATTTTTAGTGCTAATGGAACCAATTTTTAAACCTCCACGCCCTGTTAGATAAGCAATACGCTTTCCATCTGGTGAAACGACTAAATTGGATTCATCTTCTGGCGTTCTAGTGAGCTCGGTAGTTTTTCGTTTTAGGCTAAGAAACAAATCTGTTTGGTTTGGGTCAGAAGAAGTAACCATAAACATATCAAATTGTCCATTTTTATCAGATACAAATAATAGTGTAGTATCATTTAGCCAATCCACATCTTTTTCTCGTGAAGGAGAATTGGTTATTTGAACCGTTCTTGATCTTTCTTTATCATTTTGAGTTATAAAAACTTCTCCACGCACCACAAGCGCAATGTTTTTACCATTAGGCGAAACAGAGTAGTCTGATAGGTCACCTGAAAATGTTTTGTGCTCAATAGGGTCGAAGCGGTAATCGCTGCCAATATTAATTTCCACTTTTTTAGGTGTTCCACCCATGGTGGGCATAATGTAAATAGCATTGTATTGTTCCATGGCAAGTTGCTGACCATCTCCACTTATGGCTAAGCTCATCACGCCATAGTCTTCAAAATTAGTGAGTGTTTCTGCTACACTATTTGGCTTGCCATCAGCAGTTAGCGCTTGTTTAACCACATTATACTTCCCGCTTTTAGCGCTTATAAAATAGAGGGTTTCATCTTTACCCCAAACTGGGTTAAAATCTTGACCATCGAAGGTAGTTATTTGATTATAAGCACCAGACTTTGTGTCATAAATCCAGATATCTCGGTTGGCTGACCCTCTATAGGCTTCACGTGCTATCCGACAAGAGCCACGTACAAAGGCAATAAACCTGCCATTTGGTGATTGCATTGGAGTTGAACCAAAAGCATCAAGTAATCGAGTAGGTGTTCCACCTTTAGCGGAAACTACCGCTGATTCGGCATCCCATTCTACCTGCCTAAAATCTCTTCTCGTATCGAATAATAGCTGATTATCATTCGTCCAATCACTTAAATAATCTCCGGAGGAGCGATAAGTTATTCTCACTGGATTGCTGCCTTCGGCCTTAATAACAAATACATCATCATTACCCCATCGGTTGCTACTAAATGCTATTTGCTTGCCATCTGGGCTCCATTTTGGCAAGTAGTCATTTGCTTGATGAATGGTTAATCTTTTGGTTTGGCCAGTTGACAGGTTCATTGACCACACATCTCCTTGAAAGGAAAAAGCCAATTTAGATCCATCTTGATTTAAGGATGGGTAGCGAGCAAATGCGGATTGTTGTGCAAAAGATAATGAAGCTACAAATAATAGGGTGGATAATAGGGTAAAGCGTTTTTTCATGATGCAATAATTTTAGGATGTTAAATTACGACATCCTTTTCTGCAACAAAAAACTAATTACATTAATGGTAATTGGGTATTGAATTATTTAACCCGGTGGTAGTTAAACTTAACTTCTTCTGAACTGCCTTCTTCTTCGATTACCACATAAATATTGAGCTCATTATCACTAATCACCTCAAAAGTTAACTCATCAAAATAAGCTCTGTTTTTAGAGAATTTCACCAATTTAAAATCAACTGTGTCATTTTGTTTTTCCCACCCTTTTAAATCAGCACTAAAATGTTTGAGCCTTAATATAACAGAACCGTCTTCTTCCGTTAACGTTTCGAGTTCATAAAAAACCACGCTATTTCCTTCTGCCAATTTAAAAGAGCCCATCATCGAACCTGCTAATGGGGCTGTCCAAACTTCTTCGATTACTCCACCCATTGCTTCCCCTTTCCAGTGGCCTTCTATCCAACTAAAATCATTAATTGTTGCCTTTGGCGAACCCACAAGGCTATCGTATGCAACCGTGTTTTCAAAAGATTGACTGTAAGAAAAAGTTCCAGTCAAAATCAATAGTAGTATAAATATCTTTTTCATTTGCTATTTTTTTAGAAATATGAACTCTCCTCCTTCATCATTTGATTGTGAAATTACACCATACTGTGGTACTTGACCATTAACACTATTATTTATTACATTATACTTAAAGGAATTAAATAATTGATCAGCTGAAATGAGTGGTTGCTCGTTGTTTTTAAGTGCTTTAATCAGATACTCAATAAATACACTTTTATCAGGAACTGTTTTCAACGATCCGCTGGTGATCGCTCTACGACTTGACAGTTTATACATTTCTAAAATAGCTTTTGAAGCTGTAAAAGCTTCTCTGGTTTTTAGTATTCCTCCACTAAAACAGGCGTCTGTAATTAATAACGTGTGTTTAGAATCTATGGCTCTAATGTAGTCTCTGATCGTTCCATTTGACAACCATGCAGCCTTTGAAGATTTTTTTGCATTACTTGGCAACCAATACCCTTGCTCGATCTTATCATCCCAAATGCCATGACCCGCATAAAAAACAAGTAAGTTGTCAGTGTTTTTAACTGAAACAGTTAGTTGATCAAAGATTTCAATAATTTCACCTCTGCTTGGGTTTTGCAATAAGGTTATGTTATTTGGCTTAAATGTATAATCAGCTATCAACTCATTTCGCAATGCCCACGCATCTTGGATGGGTTGACCTAAATCTACGATTGAGGCATCTTTATAATCTTGTACGGCAATAATTAAGGCATAGTAATTTCTTTTTTGCAGTTCACTGGCTAAGGTGTTGCCCTCACTATCGCTATTTGCAATATGTACTGCTCTGTTTACGGGTTGCTCTGCAACTGGGCTTGTGATATCCACTTTTCGAGTTAGGTCAATTCGACCCGCACCTGCAATTATGCATCCATTTAATATGGGGTTAGCTTTCCATTTTCCTACCAAATCAAAATTGCCATTAGACGATAGTTCAATGCCAGGTAAGCACCAAATACCATTTTTAGAAATATATTTTGTTCCATTTACCCTTGCCACACCGTTAGACACAACTCCATTAACCACGTATTTTGCAAACTTTTTCTGGTTATGCGTTTCTGTGAAAATTTCACCAAATAACGAATCTCCTTTGTGATGTAATTCAATACTTAGCACAAATTTCTGAAGACCCCAGTTTGCTGTACCACTCCAGATGCCTGCGTAATTATAGTCTTGGGCTAAAATATTACAAGAAGCAGTTAGAATTGCAATAAATAACACAAGCCTCTTAGGTAAATTATTCATTGGTAGCGGTTTAGTTAATCTTAAAGATAATTGAATTATACATACTAATCAGAATTCAATGAAAATGGTAACCAAAAACAGAACCATTGAAAATTAAAACAGTTGGAACAATTATTAAAACATACAATTGAATTCTGATAGATATTCAGTAGATTTCATAAAATAATTGCCCTGTAAATGAAATTATATAGTTCTATCGTGCTTGTTTTTTTTATGTTTGGATCACACATTACCACTGCACAAGAAGAATCGTTCCCATGTAAAGAAGCCAACCCATCGCTAAAAAAAATCTTTACTGGTGAAACCTTAGAAAATCTTTACGTGCATAATTGCTATGGATCAGGGCTACAAGCAATGTCTTCCTCCTATTTGAAAGCCGGAGGACCAGCACCTAAAATAATTGCGTATGAAGATGAAATTCCCGATGATGAAGCATATGTAGCATGGACTTGCAAATATTCGATGGGCAATATTGGCGATGATGACCCTGCTACTACTTGGGTGGAAGGTGTAGATGGCTATGGGGTAGGAGAAGTTTTAATTGTGCCTTGCTTAGATTTAACGCATCCCGTTAAAATATGGGCAGGTTATGGGAAATCTGCCGATTCGTTTATTAACAATAGCAGGCCTAAGCAAGTTAGGCTAATCATTATTCAAGCCGAGGTGGAAGGGGAAACGCAATACGGCACCATTTATAAAAACCTACGAATGGTTTCACAAACACTGGTTGAACTGAATGATGTTAACGATTATCAGTCCTTAAAAACACCCTATTATAAAGCAAGCTCCTATGAGTTTGAACCTGAAAAAAGAGACTACACTTATTTTTTGGGACTGGAGATATTAAACGTTTATAAAGGCAATAAATGGGATGATACCTGCATTTCTGAAATAAGAAACGAGTAGCTCTCAGTCATAAAACTGCTTACGGTCCGAAACCTGCTCTAACATTTTAACAATTCTTTTTACTTTGGTTTCCTCCTTTTTAGCCTCGTAAATCCAATCGATATATGCCTTTTGTTCACCAACTGTAAAATCCAAAAAGGAGTTATAAACTTCTGGTGGTTCATTTTTGAAACACGCGATTATTTCCTCCGGAATTTCAACAGGAGAATCATCAACTGAAAGTTTTATGTGCACAATATCTTCTGCTTGCTTGCCAATTATTTTTCTTATAGATGCCTTAACAGGCATAAACAATAATCCATTCCCAAATGGCATAAGCTTATAATGCTTTAACTCAAAATCATTAATAAACCCGCTAACTGTAACCCAGCCGAAAGGGTTCTTTTTGCTCTGGGGAATCTCAGGAATAAGCGCATAAGTCCAACCGCCTTTCCCCTCAAATTTTTGAAGCCTGTATTCTTTGTTTATTTGAAAATCCTCCAAAAGTTAGAGCGATTTTAACTTCTTGTTCATTACCCAAAACCAAAGTGGGGGCACCATAGCTAATAGCATCATCCCTGGGTAGCCTGTTGGCATTTGAGGTGCCTGCGGTAATGAAACTAGCGTTTGGTATTTTTTACTTGCTTTATAATGGTGATCCGAATGACGGGAGAGTTCAAATAACATCGCTCTTCCTAATGGATGATCAGAGTTCCAAGAATGATGATGCTGAACTCGCTCATACCGATTATTCTCCTTCTTATTTCTTAATAGCCCATAATGTTCTATGTAATTAACGGTTTCCAAAAGCAAAATACCAAAAAGAGCCGCTGCAATAAAAAAACCAACCACCACGCCTCCATACAATAGGAAGATACTAGCAATAAATAATAGTTGAATAAGCGTATAAGTTAGCGCCTTATTTCGTAACGAAAAGGCCACTTTTCCTTCTTTCTTAAGTCGCTTTTTTTCTAAGGACCACGCTTGGAAATAACTGCCAACTTGAGATCGAAACCAAAAAGTAAATACGAGTTCTCCTTTGCGAGCGGTTGCAGGATCCTTGGGTGTAGCCACATTATGGTGATGTCCATTATTATGGTAGGGCATAAAGTGCATTTCTAAGGAGGTCAGCAAAAGTATTTCAGCCAATAATTGTTCGAAACGATTACTCCTATGCCCTAATTCGTGGGCAATGTTAATTCCAAACACACCACACATTAGGCCCATAGATAGCGTTAAGCCCACATACTCCAAGGTGCTAAATCCTGTGCTTGAGAGTAAATGAAAAAAATAGAAAAGGAATGCTACTTGCACGGGTACGGCCAGGTATAAAACCAAATCATAAAAAGTGCTCTCTTTTCTAGATTCTATATCGACAGGGTTTTTATGATTTGCAGGAAGAACAAGCTCAATTAAAGGCACTAATCCATAAAATATGATGATTGGAAGGAACGTAAACCAACCAAGAGCGTTAAAGGCCACGGCCACCGTAATGGGTAATAAATACACAAAAAAGTAAGCACCCTTTTTCATTTGAACAAATACTAATTGTCGTTTTCGTTCATTGCATCTCTCATAAAGTCAGGCATCTCTGTGTAGCCTTCTGGAATATCAAATGTGCTATCTGCAACAGCAATTTTTTCTACAGACGTAGCTTTCATTACCATTTTCATCCCTTCCATGGAGATTATATACTCCAATGGTAAACCCTTCAAATGAAGCCCTTCCATCCCACTAAGTTTTAAAGGAGGTATTTTGTCGGTGTAGTAAAAAACTGCTTCCTCATCCATTCCATCCATTTTTACAATCGCCTTTTTACAATCATAGCCAGCTATGGTTTTAGACTCATTTACATATTCTATTTTAATTTCATCCATCGTGTCTTGCTCCATTTCTTCCACCTCTTCACTTGTCATGGTCATTTTGTACTTCTGTCCCATTGCTTCCATTAACACAATCGAGGATTTATCATCGGAGTTGCTAATTACAGTAGTGTTACTCATACTTGAGTTTTGAACAAACTTAGATTTACTGTCTTTTATATAAAAAGTTTGCTCTTTGGGTAGCATGGCCACCGCTTCTTCCATTTCAGCTGGTAAAGATTCATAAGAAATGCTAAATTTTATAATGCCTTCAAACCCTTGAGCTGAAGATAAGAAATAGTTTAACGCAAGAATAGAAATTAATAAAAGTCGTTTCATTAGATTTTGTTTACTTTAAGAGGATAATTAATCAATTACCATATTAAGATAAATGTACGAATTAATCTTATTAGGACTAAATAACACCGTTGAAACAAGACTTGCAATAAAAAGGTAGAATTAAATATCGATTGTAAAATCGTTATTTATAAGGGAGTGAAAACTTGGTGCGAAGTATTAAAAAATTACTCTACTTGAAATTTAAACTTCTCTATTACATAATAGATAAAGTTAAAAGATAGTGCTGAGTTAGCCGTTGAATCTTCTTCAGCTTCTTCGCTCTTCTCCCAAAAACTTGTGCTAGATTCTTTAGAACTGTTTTTAAATGCTGAAGGTTTTAATTCCTTGCCAATTGAATTACTTTTATCTTCCTTTACACTTAAACTATCTGTTTCAATTTTGTTTTTTTCTATTAAATTTGGCTCTGTAGAAGCAAATGTTTTACCAACTAGAGCAATCAAGAAAACCAACAGGAATGAACGTAATAGGTTCTTAAACATAACTAATTTTAGGTTAGGCACTGGTAAATATACGAAGCGCAAAATATAAAGTTGTGCTATTAACTGTTTTTAACAATGTAAGCATGGTTATCACTTGGAAAGATTTTGAAAAAATAGAGCTACGGGTAGGTACAATTATTAAAGTAGAGCCGTTTAAAGAAGCTCGAAAACCAGCCTATATAATACATGTGGATTTAGGTAAGGTTGGTATAAAAAAATCGAGTGCTCAAATTACCCAACATTATACGTTAGAAACCCTGCTTGGCAAGCAGGTTGTTTGTGTTACCAATTTTGAACCCAAACAAATCGGGCCGATTAAGTCTGAGATTTTGATAACTGGATTTGAAGACGAAAACGGAGATATAATATTAGCTACCGCGGACATGGCAGTGCCTAATGGCCGTAGGTTAATCTAAATCATAGTAAATTTGTCCTGGTTCTAATCTACATCAAATTGAATAATCAATACGCCTCCAACGCACAATTACTTATAAGTAAATCAGCTCTAATGGCGAATATTGCCACTTACCGTTCGTTAATTGGCAAAAGTAAATTACTGCTTATGGTGAAGGCAAATGGCTATGGCACCAATAGTTTATTAGTAGCAAAAGCAACCGAAGATAAGATAGATTATTTTGGTGTTGCTTTTCCTGCCAACGGGTTTACTCTTAGAGAACATGGCATTAAAAAACCAATCTTTGTAATGGCTAGCACTCCTCAAGACATCGCTAACATGGCCAACAAAAACCTTGAGCCTGTACTTTATTCGCTGGATATGGTAAAAGCAGCCGTAGCGTTAAACCTACCTATAAAGGCACATATCGAAATTGATGCGGGAATGAAAAGGTTAGGAGTTCTGCAAGAAGAAATTTTAGAAATTATTTCACTGATTAACCCTTCAAAAGTAAAGGTTGTGAGTGTGTTTGCTCATTTAGTGGCTCCTGGCGAGGCTACACACGATATGTTTACACATCAACAAGCTATCTACTTTAATCGTTGTTTTGATCTTCTTTATAAAAGGCTAAGCCATAAACCATTTAAGCAATTATCTCCAACAGGTGCCATCACTAGATTTGAGGAATACCAATATGATATGGTAAGGTTAGGAATAGGTATTTATGGGTATGATCCTGCAAATCAACTAAATGATAGATTGAAGACTGTTGCCACTTTACAAGCTCAAATTTTACAAATAGTAAAGGTTAAAAAAGGAGAAACCATTGGCTATGGCAGAAGTGGAAGTTTACCATTTGATGGCAAAATTGCTACCCTCAGTATTGGTTATGGCGATGGGTATTTAAGGGTATTTGGTAACGCAAATGCTGAAGTAGTTATTAATGGGAAACGTGCTAAAACAGTTGGCAATATCTGCATGGATTTACTCATGGTGGATGTAACCAATATAGCTTGTAAGTCTGGAGATAATGTGGAACTTTTAGGAGCCCAAATTACCATTAAAGAACTGGCTCAAAATGCAGATACCATCCCTTACGAAATCCTTACTAACATTAGCTCAAGAGTCGAGCGAGTTTTAGTTGATTGAAAATACCACTTATCCAAAATATCTCAACCTCCCAAAAAAAATCATTACATTAGAGTTTATCTTATTTTAACCTATCAATATTATGATTAAAAAACTTAGTGCTCTCCTTTTAATAGGTGTAATCGTTGGATTTACTCAACCTCCCAAAAAATCCAAGCTTCAGCTTAGAGTAGAAAATTTAGCAGAACAAATAGAAGTAAAAGCAATTGATTGGCGCCATTATTTACATCAACATCCAGAACTTTCGAACAGAGAGTATAAAACAGCAGAATATATTGCAGCTCATTTAAAATCATTAGGTTTAGAAGTGCAAACAGGTATCGCTAAAACCGGTGTTGTGGCTATACTTAAAGGAGGTAAACCCGGGCCAGTTATTGCGCTTAGAGCAGATATTGATGGATTACCTGTTCCAGAAAGAGTTGAATCTCCTTGGAAATCAACCGCTATTGGAGAGTATAATGGTGCCGAGGTTCCAGTGATGCATGCTTGTGGTCATGATACCCACGTTGCCATATTAATGGCTACAGCAGAAGTACTAACCTCCGTAAAATCCGACTTAAAAGGGACAGTAAAATTTATTTTTCAACCAGCAGAAGAGGGGGCGCCCAAAGGCGAAGAAGGCGGAGCCGAATTAATGGTGAAAGAAGGAGTACTTAAGAATCCAGATGTTGAAGCGATTTTTGGATTACACATTTCTTCTGGTACGCATGTAGGGCAAATAAATTATAAACCTGGAGGTACTATGGCCAGCTCCAATAGTTTTGAAATTATTATTCATGGAAAGCAAACTCACGGTTCAAGACCATGGGGGGGGATTGACCCAATCGTAACTGCCGCGCAAATTATTAATAACGCGCAAACCATTGTTAGCAGAAGCATGCCTCTTACAAAGGAAGCAGCAGTTGTAACTTTTGGAAGTGTTCATGGAGGAGTTAGAAGTAATATAATTCCTGAAGAAGTAAAGCTTGTAGGAACAATTAGAGCGTTAGATAATAACATGAGAGACAAGATATTTGAAAGACTTAAAACAATTGCCATTAAAACGGGTGAAAGCAATGGAGCAAGAGTAGAAATTGAAATACATAAGGGCTACCCCATTACCTATAATGATGTTGACTTGACTGCTAAAATGCTGCCTACTTTACAGCATGTAATCGGGGCAGAAAATGTAAATCTAGTTCCTGCTGTAACAGGTGCAGAAGATTTTTCTTTTTTTCAAAGAGAGGTGCCTGGGTTTTACTTCTTTTTGGGAGGTACTCCAATTAATGTGAAACCCGAAGATGCGCCTCCACATCACACCCCTGATTTTTATGTAGAAGACGATGCCTTAGTAATTGGAATTAAAGCCATGAGTAGGTTGGTAGTTGATTATTCGATGTAAGTACAGTATTTTTCAGAATGTCCTATTTCTTTGGGCCGTGCAGTAGTCAGCGTGTGAATTTGTAAAGTCGCACAAATTCACACGCTGACTTTCGTTATTTTTGTAACTAGGAGTGACAATAAAATTATGAAAAAAATTATCTTCGTTTTGTTATCGCTAGTAGTTGCTTGCTCTACCAAACAACCGAAAGAAGAAATCACACAAGTAATATCACACAAACCTGAACTAGTTGAAGGTCGTTACAATGTGGCCATATTAATTATGGATGGGGTTTTCAATACCGAGCTAACAGCACCTTACGATATTTTTCAACATACACAGTATCGAGAAAATATTAAATCCATGAATGTGTTTACGGTGGCAAATACTCTTGATGCCGTAACAACGTTTGAGGGTATGCGATTACTCCCCGATTATAATTACCTGAAAGATAATTTACCACAAATTGACATTCTAGTAGTACCCAGTGCGGAGCATCATTTGGATACGGACCTAGAAGATACCATAATGCTCAACTTTGTACGAAAAATTGATAAAACTGCCCTGTATGTAACCTCGCATTGCGATGGTGCCTTTGTGTTGGCTAAAAGCGGAATTTTAGAAGGAATTGAATCCACAACCTTTCCTAGTGATATTGATAAATACAAAACCATGTTTCCTAAACAAACCGTTCACAAAGATGTATTTGTGGTGCACGATGGTAAATACATAACCTCCTCAGGGGGAGCTCGATCATTTGATGGGGCGCTCTATTTATGTGAATTACTTTACGGCAAACAAATAGCCCAAAGCCTGGCTGGAGGCTTAGTGATTGACTGGCAATTAGAAGAAGTGCCGCATATTGTGGTGGAGAAACAATAAAAATGAAGCATCATTGCGAGGTACGAAGCAATCTCTATACCCTTAAAAAGATAGATTGCTTCGTACCTGCCATTGACAGATTAAAAAGGGGATGCCGGAACAGGTCCGGCAAAGTATTAAATAGCAACTTTCCCCGTACCCGTTGCGGGGTCTCCTTTTCCTTGATATTTACTGTCATTCCCCTACGCTGATTTTTTAAAAATTCCACCCTCGCAATGACGTTAATCACTCTCTTCCAAATCAAAAAAATCATTCACTGATTTTTTAAATAGTTTGGATAGTTTTAGTGCAAGCACCGTAGAGGGCACATACCTGTTTTTTTCGATTGAATTAATTGTTTGCCTTGAAACGCCTATTTCTTTCGCTAAATCTTCTTGAGTCAGATCTAAAATAGCCCGTTGTACTTTAATGGTATTCTTCATTATCTCATACGTTTAGCACCGTGATAAAATGCCAATTGAATCAATAACATAAAAAGCAATATTTGATACATTGACATTTCTGTCCACTCTTCTGTTTCTGAACTCATAAAATAATTTGCGATTATACTTATGATAGGTTGTCCCGCAGCATAAAGAACCCCCCAAATAAAGGCCAATACAAATGCTTGGCTTCTTAGCTTTAAGGTCATTTCATCTTCTTCTCTACCCTTTGATACTGTAATTACCAATAGCGAAACCAGCATGATGTTCTTAAGGAGCTGGATTACTTGGCCGTAATCACCCATATATTTTAAGGACAGCATACTTATAAAAGATAGAATGGCAATCCCTATTCCAATTTTAAAATATTTATGTGGCAATAATTTCAATTCTTTCATTTGTTTATGAAAGCTTCTTTTCTCGTGTTCGAGAATGTCTTTTGTTGTCATAATTTTGATCTTAATGTAAATTTTACTTAACTATATGACAAATATACTTTACTTTTTGTAAAACACAAATTCCTTTACAAGAATAGTTTATTATGCCTTCTACGGGAATAGCATTAGGAAACAGTAATTCATCGGGTGACTCCAAGTCACCTGATGGCTGCATAATAGATAATCTAATAGAAGATTCTTCAGGCGTAGCCTTCAGAATGATGTCGCGAGAGAGAAACAGTTTAATCTACCTCAATACCCATTTGGCGCATAAGTTCGCAGGCATTAAAGCTTGAGCAAATACCTTCTTTTATGGTATAATCAAACGTGATTTTCCCATTGATTATATCACTTTCAAAACTAAAATTTTTAACAAATTTTTCTTTGGCTGCCAACTCACCCAGCTCCAAATCATGGGTTGATACAAACCCTGTGACTTCCAATCTATTAAGTTGTCTTATCAAAGCTTCGGCACCTTTATGCCTATCTGCGGAGTTGGTTCCTTTCAAAATTTCATCCAAAAAATAAAGGCATTGTTCACCAGATTTAATCCTGTTGATTAATTGTTTAATACGATCTAGCTCTGCATAAAATGAAGAAATGCTTTCTGATAAATTATCCTTTACACGCATGGCAGTAAATACCTGCGCTTCAGGGTTAATGGCAATATTTTCGGCTCTTACCGGAGCACCTATTTGAGCAAAGACCCAACTGGTAGCCACCGTTCTTAAAAAGGTGCTTTTGCCTGCCATGTTAGGACCCGTAATTAAATTCGTGATTCCAGTTCCACTAATAGAAAAATTGTTAGATACGCCTTCTTTACCCAGCATAGGGTGCGTAAGGTTTTTAGCTTCAAAATAATAAGGCTCATTTGAAAAAGTAGGCGTTACCCATTTGGGGTAATTAAAATACAACCCCGAAAGGCTAATCAAACTCTCAGCTGTTGCTAGTGATTCAAACCAGTTCTCTACATGTTCTTCATTCTCTTTTCTCCATTGCTCTAACTTTATAAGCCATCTAATATCCAACATAAAAGGAATATTGATAAAAGGATGCATCATCCCATTTCGAGACTCTAGGTTGTCGAGAAGGTGATGTAGCCGATTTATTTCTTTTCCAGCATTTTTTGTTGCGTCTATACTTTTTTTTATGCTCTTTAAGTATTCAGAATTAAAAGACGAGCGTTCTAATAAAGCTAATTGTTTAGCTAAAACACGTAGCGTTCCCAGCGCCCTAAACGTATCGTTTACCGTTTTAGAAGCATATTTATGCTGCTTCCCAAGAAGAACCATTGCTATTATTAGAAATGGTATGGTAAATGAATATGTAAAACCAAAAAGGAAGGCTCCTATCCCCAGAATTAAAACAATACTAGGAAGAATAATGGTTGCCAATTTTATTAATCTGCTCGATAAAAGGATGGGCTCTTGATGGAGCCAGCTATTAAAAGTTTCTACTTGGCTTTGATCAATTTGTTTCGACAAACCCGTTGCTCTATAGTTAAGACACCACTCTTGATTATCGCTTAATTCTTTGGCTGCCGTTTGTCTATTTACTATTTCATCCAGGTTGCCTTTCGTTTTATGTAAAAGCCAACTTGCCAATTTTTGCTTTCCAAAAAGGGAGGTGGTTTGATTTATTAATTGAAAAATTGATTTATGTCCAAATAAGTCCAAATCCGCACTATACGCATGATCGTCATTTTTAAATTCTTCACCACCATCCAGTTTTTCATAATTTCCTTCCAGTTTTCCAAGTTCTAAATTTGATAGGTTTACGAGGCTTGAAGCCATCATTAACTGGGCTTTTACCTTATTGTGGAACTTAATTAAAAGGGCCATTAATATGACCAGAAAAACTGTAAGCATGATTGCTGATTGCAATGCCCGCTCATTAAGCTGATACACGATGGCAATTAAAAATGTGAGAAAAAAAAAGAATCTAACTGTTGAAAATAGTTTCGATTTTGCCGACAAATTTGCTCTTAAAAGAGTCTGCTTTTCTAGGTGATTTTTGTAGAATGTACTTGGGTTCATTATTGTAGATACATAAGAAAAAGAATACCAAAAATTTGGTGGCTAAAAAATTATTGATGCTTTATAAGGAGTCCTTCAATGGAAATGTCCTCATCTAATTCTTCCCAATGAATGCCATCTCCTCCACCTATCAGTCTCCAGTTTTTAAGCTGCTGTTTAGTGGCGTCTCTAAGTTTAGGAAACCAATCAATGGGTACTCCCAGTTCTCGGCCATCTTCTAAAAGCAAAAACAGTTTGTCATTTTTAAACCATAAATCAACAGCGTTTGGTGCGCTAGTTATTAAAGTATTCATCCCATTTTGCAATTAAAAGTCGTTTGTTCTCCACTACTTATTTACGAATTCTATTTATAGCTGTTGCATATAAACGTTTTGCCTTCACTAATTCACAAGAATCGAGCGCATATTTTGCAATTCCTTCTCCACTTTCTATATGAATGTGTTTAGGTAGATGCTCGTTGCTATAAAAGAAAAACCTATTTTTTCCAATCCGTAATACAGTTGGCATATTCAAAGGTAACACTCTTTTCTAAAAAGGCAGGTTACTCAAATCCACATTGCCACCACTTATGATGATACCGATACGCATATTTTTGAAAAGCGATTTACTATTTAAAACGGCTGCAATAGGCACGGCACTCGATGGTTCAATAATTATTTTCATCCGTTCCCATACCAATTTCATAGCATCAATAATCTCCTTTTCTGAAACTGTAATAATGGTTTCAACATGCTCTTGAATAATACGGAATGTTCTTGGACTAAGAGAGGTTAACAATCCATCGGCTATTGTATTGGGGCTGTGTTGAGGAATTAACTTTCCAGCATCAAATGCTTGCTTGGCGTCATCTGCTTCTTCAGGTTCTGCTCCAAAAACTTTTGTGGTATTACCAACATAATGAGCGGCTAGAGCCGTCCCAGAAAGCAAACCCCCACCGCCCACAGGCGCAATAATAATATCTAATTCAGGCTCCTCTTCCAATAGTTCCATGGCTACAGTTGCTTGACCAGCAATGATGTGGTCGTTATCAAAAGGGTGGATTTCGGTATAACCAAATTTGTTAATCAAACTTGCAACTGTACTCTCTCGAGCCACTAGTGTTGGTTCACAAAACGTGATTTTTGCTCCATAGCCCGCTACTGCATTTGATTTTACTTTGGGCGCATTGGATGGCATTACAATATGAGCTTTTATTCCTTGTGTTTGTGCAGCCAAAGCCAATGCTTGTGCGTGGTTACCAGATGAATGAGCGATTACCCCTTTCTTCTTTTGAGCGTCTGATAACTGTAGTACAGCATTGGTGGCTCCTCGGTACTTAAAGGCTCCGATTTTTTGAAAATTTTCGCATTTAAAAAACAACTTTGATCCTGTTAGATCATTAAAAAAGGCAGAAGTTAAAACAGGTGTTTTATGAACAAATGGAGTAATTCGTTCTTTAGCATTTTCTAGATCAATCTTGTTAAGGTGTAACATTCACTACAAACTTACATTTAGATCGGTCAAACAAATCAAATCACAAGCAATAAATTCAGATTAATTGTAACTATTCAGTCCTTAAAGTGCCCTATTTTGCCACCAAGGCAACAAGACAATAAGTTTTAAATATAAAACTTTCCTTTATGGTTCTTGGAGTCTTAGGGTCTTCGTAGCAACGTTTTTCTGGGTGAATAAATGCAGATTAATTGATTAAAATTATCCAACAAAACAGAAAATTTTTTGAAAACTCACCGCCCTTATTTATTTCTCTAATTTACCACTAGCCAAACTAATGCCCAAGCAGGTAATGTGACCAATAAAAAATAACCCCCACCATTGATGGCAACAAATGCCTAGATGAAGAATGGAAGTACAGAAACATAAAAGTTTTAGTTGGAGAAATATATTCATTTAACTCCAGCCGCAAGTAGTGATAAAGCGCTCTTCGGAAAGTTAATTCCTTCTAAAGAGCACTCATAGGGAAAGCACCCGTGCTTGAGCTAACATCAGAAGAAATCTTATTAAAAAAACCAATTATTTTAATCTCATTATTTTTGATGTATTCTTGAATTTTACTATTCCAAGGATAAATCATTGCTAAACTTATCAAGTATAACCATCAAATCAGTTACTTCTGAGATGTTAATATCTTCACTTTTTATAAAACTTAAAATAGCATTAGGAGAAGAAAACAATTTCGAAAATTTCTTTTTGGATTTAGGAAGTTCAACTAAATTTTCGTTTTTTGAGTAGTAAATTGATGTTTTTACTGAACTTACATAATAGGTGCTTTTTACGGTCCATTTATTATTTCGGCTTCCAACATTTAATGCAGAATTATAATTAGATTCTTTCAATTCTGCCTTCTTAAGGTTTATTAAATTATAGCCATCCTGTTGGTAAACTATTAAACAACCATTTAATTTATCTATTGTAGGAAGTATTCTAATATTACCAACTATAATTGAATCCATTTTATACAACTCCCAATATTGAGGTTGACCATTCTTATTAAACTGTACCAGGTTTTTTTCTAAATCAATATTGATGTTTTTTTTATAAACACTCCCATTTGCATAAATACTGGCTGAATGGTTTTGGTCAAATAAAAATTTACTTCCTTCATTTTGAGTAATATACCTTATTTCATACACATCACTACCAGGCCTCCCTTGATAACTTAAAGAACCACCAGTATTATCTGTAACCTGAAAGGCCAAAATGGTGTGTGAAATTAAGAAACCCACAAATACTAGAACTATTTTATACATAACTAAAAAGGAATGGTACAATTGCTACACCTCTAATATAATCAACCTGCATTACTTTTTTGTTGGCAATTGCTCTCATCACCAAAGTTTAATTTACCGACTACCTGCGTCTATTGCATGATGTTCTTTTATACCTATCAATTATTCAACAAAAAAGGGCAGTAAAAAATACTGCCCTTTTAAATTATACAAATTAAATTATTAATTTGCTGGCAATGGATCAAATAAACCAGGAAGTGGATCCGGCACGTTAGGATTTGAATTCACTTCACCTTGTGGGTATAAAAACCGTTGGGGTAGTGATGTTCCAGTAGTAGGAGATAATCCAAATGGGTTACCTAGTCTGTTCATATCACTGAATGCCTCACTTTGACCAATTAATGATTTGTACTTCTCCAGAACAATTGCATCCATCAACGCTGAGCCAGGAAGGTCAGCATCCACATAGGCATCATACTGCCCTGTTGGAAATTTAGTTTGCAACTCAGCCCTCACATTATTAAGTGCAGTAAGCGCTCCTGCCCTGTTGCTATTTGCCGCTAACTCTGCTATAATCAATTGCGTTTCAGCATAGGTAATCATTGGGTAAGAAGAAGTCATACCAAACATAACATCTGTATCATCTAAAGCACCAGAACTATTGGTATTAGCTCCATACTTAGGATACGTTCCATTATAGAAAAATGCAAATCTGGCAGACTCATCTGTTTTTGCATCTGTTATATAATCAGGGCTTGCAGGATCAAGAATACGTGGTGCGTATGCTCCATCTGCATCTAAATAACCACTTCGCTCATCTACAATAAAATCATACCACATATTTCTATCAGCTTCTCTGGCAGTACCATGGGTGCCCATCATATCTCCACCTAAAGCAACTCCGTTACTAGCAGCAGTAGCAGCAGCAGCTAAATTTCCTCTATGAAGTTCCAAACGAGCTATATACGAATAAGCTACGGCAACCCATTGAGCCTCCGACATACTAAAAATATCAACCGGCAACCCACCTGCTCCTGAATTAATATCTGCAATACCCTCTGCAAGCAATGCTATTGCACCTGCATAAACAGCATCTTGAGAATCATATTTAGGGGTTGGAAATTGCTCAAAATCAGCGGCTTCAGCAAATGGTGCATCGCCATACATGGAGGCCACATAACCAAAAGTAGCTCCTTGTAAAATTTTCATTGCTCCTGCTGCTACCCGGTTTCCTAAATCATCGGCTTTAACAATACCCAAATCGGCTGTTTGAATAACACCAATATAAGGTTGAAAGAAGTCAAAATTAACAGTAGTTACGATATAGCTATTATAACCAGCATACTGCCTATCAGACCCTGTAAATTGTTGTGTCCACATGCCTACCAATCTGGCATCCTCTCCTTCGTTATACCCAAGAAAAGAAACCATTGTTGAGGTCATCAAGTTTTCTAACGAAGCATCCGTTGCCTGGTTAGGGTTTTCATTGATGCCTTCTAAATATTTCTGACAAGAGTTACCAACAAGTAGTACTCCTGCTATTAATAATATTCCTAATTTTTTCATGTTCATATTTTTTTTAATATGTAATATTAAGCGTGAAAATATATGATTTAGTCGATGGATTATTAAAATAATCTGAACCAAATGCATTTGTTTGACCTGTTAAGTTTGTGTCAGGATCAACTCCTGTGTAATTTGTCCACAAACCTAAATTACGGCCTGTAAATGTTAAAGAGAAATTACTGAACAGCCCATCACTAAACATATCAGAGAAATCATAACCTAAAGAAACATCTCTTAACCTAACCCAACTTGCATTTTCAATAAATTGTTCGTCTGGTCCTGTAAATCCACTACCAGGCCCCCATCTTCGAAAATATTCATCTATTAACACATCTCCTCCGCCATAGTCTTTCACTTCACCACGAACGGTATAGGTTCCATCTGCATTAGCAGGATAGATATTAGAAACAATATCACCATAATAAGACATTAAACCTCCCTGAGCCGCAGTTAAGGTAGTAGTAGCTCCTGTTAGTTCAGATCTTCCGAAGAAAGTAAGGGCTCCTTTGGTACCATTCCAGATATCTACTCCTTGCACACTTTCCATCAATACATTCAATCTAAAATTTTTGTATGTAAATGTGTTAGTCAAACCTACTGTGTAAGTAGGGTTAGGATCTCCCACTACGCCAGGAGTAGCTGCTTGTTGAGGAAAGCCATCGGCATCAGTAACGAAATTTCCACTCTCATCTCTATCCCATTTTGCTCCGTATAATACACCAAGCTGTTCTCCAACCACAGCAGAAGAAATAAAACCACCTAAGTAGATTTCTTCAATTCCTGCCATTTGCACTACCTCATTTCTGTTAGCAGCATAATTTGCAGAAAGATTCCAAGAGAAATCTCCCTTTTCCATAATAGAAGCTCCAATTTCAATCTCTAACCCTCTGTTTTTAATTTCAGCAGCATTAGAAACTTGAGAACTAAATCCTGAAGAAGTAGGAACATCTACATTAATAATTAAGTCCTTTGTAACATTCTGATATACTGTAAGCGCTAACGAGATTTTATTCTTAAAAAAACGCAAATCAGTACCTAATTCAGATTCTGTTTTAATTTCAGGACGAATTCCTGGGTTACCTGCACTAGAGCTTCTTCTAAACCCACCACCGTAATTAGCAGCTTTAAGTCCTGGAACCCAACCTTCTGTATAAGAACCAGCAACATAATTTGTTGTGGTAACATAAGCACTTGGTGCTCTACCTACCTGACCCCAGTTACCTCTTAATTTACCAAACGAGAAAACATTTGATGTAGGCAATAATTTAGAAAATTGCCATGCTACATCAACAGCAGGGTAAAAGAAGGTATTATCATTTTCGTCAAAAGAAGAATACGCATCCAATCTTCCTGTAAGATTAACAAACAATTGATCGTAAAAATCAAAACCTAATGTGCCATAATAACCAAAATTCCTTATTTGATTAAATTCTCCTGAAGTAACTTTAGAATCTGCGGTAGCATTTGATAGATTAGCAGGAGAAGATGTATTTACAAATCCGGTGATAAAGCCATCTTGCCAATCTCTTTTTCTATCATTGATAGAAGCTCCTAACAAAACATTACCTTTAATATTTCCACCTAAATTATAGTTTGCTGTAGCAATAAAATCTCCTTGTAATTGGGTTCTTCTTTCGGTATATTTTCCATAAGCTCCACCGTTAAAAGAAGCCGAAAGTTCATTCCAATACCTATCCTGACTATCAGTATATGAATCATACCCTAAACGACCAATGAAATTCAGCCATTCTGTAGGATTATACTGCATCTCAAATTTTGCTAATATCCTGTCAACTGTTGATTTATCGGTAACATTTTCCATGTTCCAACGGCCATTATCGTAAGATGAGTTGGTTCTTCTACCCAGTGGGTTACGATACGCTCTTTGTCGATTTGGATTCGGAATCCCATTTACATCATAATACGTACCTACATAATCAGACTGATCGTAACCAGGTGAATTTCTTAAGCCTCCCAATAATAAACCGGATAAGTTCGATCCTTTATTTACACGATCAGAAGTTGACCGCGTATAAGCCAAGTTAACATTAGCAGAAAGTTTATCTCCCAAATAACGAGTAGCATTTAAACGAGCAGTATTTCTTACATAGTTACTATTAGTCTCGATAATACCATCTTGAGTTAGGTTTGAGAAACTCATAAAAACATTGCCAAATTCATTGTTCGATCCAACGCTTACACTATTTGTGATTGCCACAGCAGTTTTGAATAAGGCTTCGTAAGGATCGTAGATCGTTCTATCATTTTTCCCACCAGAAGGATTCGCTCTATCAACACCATCCGCAATTGCATAGTATTTTTTCCCGGTAATGTCCGATTCAAAATAACCCATGTATCCAGGAGCATTAGGATCTGTTATAAAATCATCTGCACCCCCTGTTCTGTCAGAAATTCTATCTCCCCAAGAACTGGATACACCAGATGAAGCCCCAAAACCACCATCATAAACGCCATTACTACCCTGACCATATAAAGTTTGTACTGGAGCTTCTTTGTTAATTTTATCAATCGAAATTTTTGAAGAAAAAGTAACCGTAAAAGGCCTTCCGCTTCTAGATGCTCCTGTTTTAGTGGTAATCATAATTACCCCATTGGCAGCACGAGAACCCCATAAAGCAGCAGCTGATGCCCCTTTTAACACTTCCATCGATTCGATGTCTTCAGGATTCAAATCATTCAACCTAGATTGCTCTGCTGCACCACCAGTTGAAGCACCACCTGCTGAATTATACATGGGAACACCATCAATTACTATTAACGGCTGTAAGTTACCTGTAATAGAGGTAGCTCCACGTATTGTGATTCTTGAACCAGCACCAGGGTCGCCACCATTTTGTGTGATATTAATACCAGCTATTTTACCCTTCATACTTGCAAGTACTCCATTTTCACCAGACTTAACAAGCGACTCTCCTCCAACCGTAGTAGAAGTATAGCCCAACTCATCTCTTGATTTCTCAATACCAGATGCAGTTACAACAACCTCACCTAATTGTTTAACGTCAGAAGCCATTTGAACATCTATAATGCTTCTAGCCCCAACTTCAACTTCTTGAGTTTCTAACCCGATAAAAGAGAAGATCAATGTTCCTCCTTCTTCTGGTACCGTAATCTTAAAGTTACCATCCATATCGGTAACTCCGCCACTTGTGGTTCCTTTTACCACAACGTTCACTCCTGGTAAAGTAGATTTGTCATCTACAGATGTTACTTTACCTGATACTGTACGGTCTTGAGCAAAAGATATGGTTGTTGCCATAAGTAAGCTCAAGCCGAGTAGTAGATTTTTTTTCACGCTTTTTTGTTTAGGTTTAACATATAATTACTTTTCAATCTGTAATCTTAGGTGTTTCACCTACTAAAAAAAAATTATATCCCCCTTTTTTAGGTGGTAAATAGTTTTTTAAGAATTGTTAGTAGTTTAAATATAATTATTCTAATTTTTCTAAAATTTTTGTTTAATAAAATGTATGGATCTATGCAAAATTCAAAATTCTATATTTTTGCTCATTTCAGACAAAATATACTTTTTCTTGAGTTCGATCTAAGGAATGGTGCCAGGTTTAAGTGAGAATTTCATAGACAATTCTTGCAATACCCATCGGGGCTGAAGGGTTAACTGGCTAAGGCAAAGAAGCTTGAGGTAGATTAGTGACGTTTCGCTGAAGCCCGTTGGAAAAAATTCTAACAGGCAACCCTTTGAAAATAACCAGATAGCTATCGGGTGTAATAAATAATTGTGGCTTTGCTTTTCATTTTCTGAAAGCTATTTCTTAGGCCGAACTCAAGTTATTAGCACTGAAATAAGAAATAGGACTGACATGTTCCAAAAAGCTAGAACACAAAAAAACCTCCCCAAATATTGGAGAGGTTTTAGATAATTTGGATTTATAGTCTATCCTTATACTTCTTCGATCGAAACATACGAACGATCATTTCTTCCTTTCGTGAAATTTACAACTCCTGCTTTGAGTGCAAATAAAGTGTGATCCTTTCCTAAACCAACATTGGTTCCTGGATGGTGTTTTGTTCCTCTTTGACGAACAATAATATTACCTGCAATTGCAGCCTGACCACCATATATCTTAACGCCTAATCGTTTACTTTCCGATTCTCTACCGTTTCTAGAACTACCTGCTCCTTTCTTATGTGCCATCTTCTATATTATTTAGTAATACCTTCAATTAAAACCTTTGTGAAGTCTTGGCGGTGTCCATTACGAACTTTATAGCCTTTTCTTCTTTTTTTCTTAAAAACAACTACTTTGTCGCCTCTAACATGTCCCAGAATTTTACCTGAAACTTTAGCTCCCTTAACTGTGGGTGCTCCTACTTCAACCTTACCATCGTTATCCATTAACAATACTCGGTCGAATTCTACGGAAGCGCCTTCATCGCCTTGCATTTTTGGTGCATAAACGAATTGGTCTTGTGTTACTTTGAACTGCTTGCCGCCTATTTCTACTATTGCGTACATCTTACTTTTTTAAACTTTTATTCAGTTTTTCCAAAATGGAGTGCAAATTTAGCTGTTTAGTTATCTAAATCCAAGTGTTTTTTATATATGATAAATGTAGAACAGATTACTCGAACAATTTTCAATCAATCCTTCGATTTTATTTGAAGATTAATTTATAAAATACAATCGCCTCAATATGAGAGGTATAGAATAAAGTGATAATTTCAGACAATGGTCATAACTTGCTGTTTATTAGTAGTTTGAGTCTATAAATATTAAAATATATAGTCGAAATTGCACTTAAAATTCTTTCGATAAAGTGCTTGATTTTTAGGTTTACTTTCTTCTTTTTTGTAGGCGGCATACACGCCAAAATTCATTTTTTTAATGCTAGTTCAATTGTGAGGTAAATTCTATTTCACAGTACTTTTTATTGATGAGAAACCAATAATTAGGCTAGTTGATTTGTGTGCCAAAATTGATATACGTTTATCTTGATTAACTAAAAATGTCTAAAGAACCCATATTAAAAGAAAACAAGAACAGGTTTGTTCTTTTCCCCATCCAACACGATGATATATGGGAGTATTATAAAAAAGCAGAAGCTAGTTTTTGGACAGCCGAAGAAATTGACTTAAGCCAAGACCTTAAAGATTGGGGCAACCTAACGGATGGTGAACGACATTTTGTGAGTCATGTACTTGCTTTTTTTGCTGCGAGTGATGGTATTGTGAATGAAAACCTCGCTGAAAACTTTGTTTCAGAAGTTCAATATACCGAAGCCAAATTCTTTTATGGATTCCAAATCGCCATCGAAAACATTCATTCTGAAACGTATTCGTTATTAATTGATACCTACATACAAGACAACAAAGAAAAAGACAGACTATTTAATGCGATTGATACCCTGCCATTTGTAAAGAAAAAAGCAGATTGGGCATTGCGTTGGATTGATGAGGGATCATTCGCTGAAAGACTGATTGCATTTGCCGCTGTTGAAGGTATTTTCTTTTCTGGCAGTTTCTGCTCGATCTTCTGGCTCAAGAAAAGAGGCTTAATGCCAGGACTTAGTTTTTCAAACGAATTGATCTCTCGAGACGAAGGGCTCCACTGTGATTTTGCATGTTTACTCTACAATAATCATGTGGTTAACAAACTCGATCCAGGTGTTGTCTCTAAAATTATAATGTCAGCGGTTGAAATGGAAAAGGAATTTGTAACAGAAGCTTTGCCTGTTGGCCTCATCGGGATGAACGCGGAGTTAATGTGCCAATACATCGAATTTGTGGCAGATCGCTTATTAATGGAAGTGGGTTGTACAAAACATTATAATGTAGAAAATCCATTTGATTTTATGGAGCTCATCTCCCTGCAAGGAAAAACAAATTTCTTTGAGAAACGAGTGGGTGAGTATAAAAAGGCGGGCGTTACATCCGACCAAGACGATACCCCAAAATTTAGCTTAGACGAAGACTTTTAAAAACCCACTTACCCAATCATTAACCACCCAACCAACTTACACCGTATGCTAGTAGTAAAAAGAGATGGCCGACACGAAACCGTAAAATTCGACAAAATAACTGCCCGAATTGAGAAACTTTGTTATGGGCTCGACCCCAAATATGTAACAGCCATTGATATTGCCAAAAAGGTAATCGCTGGAATTTACGATGGTGTTACCACCGTAGAACTCGACAACCTAGCTGCCGAAACAGCTGCCTCATTAACTACTAGCCATCCTGATTATGCGAAACTTGCTGCGCGAATAGCAATTTCAAATCTTCACAAGACTACGAGTAAGTCGTTTTCAAATACGATGAAAAGACTCTACACCTATATTGATCCTAAAACAGGTGAAAATGCTTCGTTACTGTCTAAAGAAGCCTATGGTGTAATTAACAAAAATGCAGCTTTACTTGATTCAAGTATTATTTATGATCGGGATTTTGGGTACGATTATTTTGGGTTTAGAACATTAGAGCGTTCCTATTTAATGAAGTTGGATAACCAAGTGGTAGAACGTCCTCAGCATATGTTAATGCGTGTAGCGATCGGTATTCATATGGATGATATTGAATCTGCTATTAACACCTATAACTTAATGAGCGAAAAGTGGTTTACGCATGCTACCCCTACATTATTTAATGCGGGTACACCAAAACCACAAATGTCGTCTTGCTTTTTGCTTACCATGAAAGATGATAGTATCGATGGAATTTATGATACGTTAAAGCAAACTGCAAAAATTTCACAATCAGCAGGAGGCATAGGCCTAAGCATTCATAATGTAAGAGCAAGTGGCTCTTATATCAAAGGGACGAATGGGGTTTCAAATGGTATCGTTCCTATGCTTCGTAACTTTGATATGACCGCTCGTTATGTGGATCAAGGAGGAGGTAAACGAAAAGGTAGTTTCGCCATTTACCTTGAGCCATGGCACGATGATATTTTCTCTTTTCTTGATCTGAAGAAAAACCACGGTAAAGAAGAACTAAGGGCAAGGGACCTTTTCTATGCACTTTGGATTCCAGATTTATTTATGCAAAAAGTTGAAGCCAACGAAGAGTGGGCTTTGTTTTGCCCTAACGAAGCCCCTGGTTTAGCCGATTGTTATGGAAAAGACTTTGAACTGCTTTATAATAAATATGTAAAAGAGGGCAGGCAGCGTAGAATGGTGAAAGCGCAAGATTTGTGGTTTGAAATTCTTGAATCCCAAATGGAAACGGGAACCCCTTATATGTTGTATAAGGATGCAGCCAATAAAAAATCAAATCAAAAGAATTTAGGAGTAATCAAGTCGAGTAATCTCTGTACCGAAATAATTGAGTATTCCTCACCAGATGAAGTGGCGGTGTGTAACCTTGCTTCGGTTGCCTTGCCAAAATACGTAATTAACGGTGCTTTCGATCATCAAAAGCTATACGATGTAACCTATACGGCTACCATAAACCTTAATAAGGTTATCGATCGTAACTACTATCCTGTTATAGAAGCTAAAAATTCTAATTTACGTCATCGACCAATCGGGTTGGGTGTACAAGGATTAGCGGATACCTTCTTATTGCTTCGTATGCCCTTTGAGTCTGAAGAGGCAAAAGCATTAAACAAAGACATCTTTGAAACGATGTACTTTGCTGCGATGACAGCTTCAAAAGATATGGCCATAAAAGAGGGCACGTATGAAACCTATAAAGGGTCTCCCGTTTCAAAAGGCATCTTTCAATTTGATATGTGGGGCGTGAATCCTTCGGACAGATGGGATTGGGCATCGCTCAAGAAGGAAGTAAAAAAGAATGGTGTAAGAAACTCATTATTAATGGCACCAATGCCAACCGCTTCTACTTCTCAAATATTGGGTAATAATGAAACGTTTGAGCCATATACCACTAACATTTATAACAGACGTGTACTCTCGGGCGAATTTGTAGTTGTTAATAAGCATTTGTTAAAAGATCTCATCAAATTAGGCCTTTGGGATGATGCCATGAAAAACAGATTAATACAAGCAAATGGATCAGTTCAAAGCATTCCGGAAATCCCTCAAAACATTAAAGACCTGTATAAAACCGTTTGGGAAATTTCACAGAAAACCATTATCGATATGGCTGCCGATAGAGGAGCATATGTTTGTCAATCACAAAGCATGAATGTACATATCCAAGACCCTAACTTTGGAAAACTAACCTCTATGCATTTCCACGCTTGGAAAAAAGGATTGAAAACGGGAATGTACTACTTACGCTCAAACGCAGCAACCGATGCCATTAAATTTACGGTTACTAAAGAGCACGAACAAGTTGTAAATACAGAAGCCCTAAAAGAACAAAACCAAGCAGATATGGCTTGCTCGCTGGACGATCCTGATGATTGTATTGCCTGTGGGTCGTAACTAGTTCTACCACTTTTCCTTTTGTGGTCATTTCGCAACATCGTGGAGAAATCTTAACCATTTAGAACGACCATCTATATGGCTAAGACTCCTCCGGAGTGACCTGTTAGTTTAGTGAGATTGCCTTTTCCCGTTAGTTAAACGGAGGAGCAAAAGAACAACACGAAGCGGATTTGGCTTGCTCTTTGGATAACCCAGAGGATTGTATTGCTTGCGGGTCGTAACGCGTTCTACCACTTTTCCTGTTGACGTCATTTCGCAACATCGTGGAGAAATCTTAACCATTTAGAACGACCATCTATATGGCTAAGACTCCTCCGGAGTGACCTGTTAGTTTAGTGAGATTGCCTTTTCCCGTTAGTTAAACGGAGGAGCAAAAGAACAACACGAAGCGGATTTGGCTTGCTCTTTGGATAACCCAGAGGATTGTATTGCTTGCGGAAGTTAACTAATAAAAGTTGCCACTTTGCCGAACTTGCTTTGGCACCCCGTCTAATTTCTTGCATTATTATAATATGGAGTCCTCGGAACAGATCCGAGGAAGTTCTCTTAAAATTAATCACGAGACCATTGCCTCGTAAAAATTCCCTCTATACATTTGCTTCCTCGTGCATAACAGACAAACTATAGCTATTATTATAACTGCCCCCCTTGGCAGAATGATGTCTATTATTACGATGCTTAGAGGTATTACCCTTTGGGGTTAATATCGCTTACCTCCGTCTGGAGTTGGTAAAACTCCAATTTAAAAATCACATTCATTTCTTTTTATAATAAAATGCAAATTTTAAAATTTGGGGGCACTTCTGTTGCCAACGCACAAAACATAAAACTGGTTAAAGACATTATTAAGTCTAAATCAAAAAACATACCACTGATTGTGGTGGTATCTGCCTTTAGCCAAGTAACTAATAAATTGGAAAAAGTTGCCTCAGAAGCAACAAGTACTAACAAATCTTATTTACAAGGCATTGATGGTATTGAGGCACAACACAAGCAGGTAATTGCAGAACTGTTCAGTACTAAAAATGCAAAATCTTTGCTTAGCCAAGTAGATGAGCTAATTAACAAGCTCAAGGAGGTTTGTCAAGGCGTATCATTGGTTGATGAATTAACAACACGTACCAATAGCCAAATTGTGAGTTTTGGGGAGCGACTTTCTTCACTCATTATTGCAGAATATGTAAAACTCGATCTAAAAGAAGCAACACTTCTCGATCCTCGAACTTTTATATTTACGAACACCGGCACCTCATCTGTAGATTTTAGTAAAACAGATAAAGCCATTAAGGATGTGTTAGCAAACTGCAAAAGTGTACATATTTGTCCTGGTTTTATAGCTTCATCCAAAGCTGGGTACCTTTCTACTTTGGGCAGAGGAGGGTCAGACTACACCGCAGCTATTTTAGCGGGAGCCTTGGATGCTGATGTTTTAGAAATTTGGACAGATGTAAGCGGAATGATGACAGCCGATCCACGTATTGTAAAACGAGCACATCCTATTGAAAAGATGTCATATGAAGAAGCCATGGAGCTATCACACTTCGGTGCTAAAGTGATCTACCCACCTTCTATAATGCCGGTTTTAAAGAAAAAAATCCCCATCCAAATAAAAAACACATTTGAACCAACCCATTTGGGTACGCTCATATCAGCAGACCAAAATGGCTCAAATAAATTAATCAAAGGATTAACAAGTATCAAGGATATTGCGCTTGTCTCTCTACGAGGTCCAGGCATGGTTGGAATTCCTGATTTCTCACATCGATTATTCAGGGCATTATCAAGTGCCGGGGTCAACGTAATTTTAATTACTCAAGCTTCCTCTGAACATTCGATTACCGTAGGTGTGCTGCCTGATGCAATAGAGATTGCACGAGAATCTGTTGAAAACGAGTTTGAGTTAGAAATTGCCGTGGGCAAAGTGGAGCCACTTCGTATAAAAACAGGCTTATCCATTATTGCCATAGTAGGCAATAAAATGCAAAACCAAGTTGGTGTAAGTGGAAAAATGTTCGACATTCTTGGACACAACGGTGTAAATGTAGTCGCAATTGCACAGGGCTCTTCTGAACGAAATATTTCTACTGTAATAGATAAAAACGATCTAAAAAAGGCTCTGAATAGTTTACATGAGGCTTTCTTTTTATCAGATTCAAAATCGCTCAATGTCTTTATTATTGGTGTAGGCAATGTAGGAGCAACACTAATCGATCAAATAAAATCACAACAAGCTTATCTATACTCTAAATATCATTTAGACTTAAAAGTTGTTGGTCTGGCAAATAGTAGAACGATGAGTTTTGATTCAGAAGGAATCCTGCTTAAAAATTGGAAAGAGACGCTGGCCAATGGAGAAAAAATGCAACTTGATTTATTTATCGATGAAATGAGAAAGTTGAATTTGCGTAATTCTGTTTTTGTTGATAATACTGCTTCAGAAACAATAGCAGAGAAATATGCGGATGTGTTATCAGAAAGTATTTCAATTGTTACACCAAATAAGGTTGCTTGTTCTTCGCAGTATGCTAACTATACAAAGCTAAAAAATCTCGAGCGAAAGTTCAGGACCAAATTCTTGTTTGAAACGAATGTAGGAGCAGGGCTCCCCGTAATTTCTACGCTTAACGATATGGTGAAGAGTGGAGATGAAATTTTGGAGGTTCAAGGGGTATTGTCAGGAAGTTTAAATTTTATATTTAACGCTTATGACGGCACCAAAAGCTTTTCATCCATCGTGCGCCAAGCAAAAGAGGAAGGATATACTGAACCTGACCCAAGACTTGATATCAGTGGCAAAGATGTGATGCGAAAACTACTTATTCTCGCCAGGGAAGCGGGAAACGTGTTGGAGGAAAAAGACATAATAACAACCCCTTGTGTCCCGGAAAGTTGTATGAAGTTTGAAGGTGAAGCCTTTTTTGAGGCACTAGAAAAAGAAGAACCCTATTTTAAAAACCAATATGAAACAGCACAAAAAAACGGAAAAAAATTGAAGTATGTAGCTAAGTTTAATACGAATGAAGCCTCCACCCAACCAATGGAAGTTGCAGCTGATCACCCCTTTTATAATTTGGATGGAAAAGATAATATTGTATCTTTTAAAAGCAGAAGATACTTAATCCAGCCCCTCGTTATTAAAGGTGCAGGTGCAGGTGCTGAGGTTACTGCCAGTGGCATTTTTGCTGATATTATTAAAGCTGTTAATTCGTAAAGCGATTACGTCATTCAGAAGCCCTGTTTAGGGATGAAGAATCTCATAAGAAGTAAAAATGCTGACTAAGTGTCCTTCCAGTAAGTCATCCCGTAGGGATCTTAACCCTAGAGAATGACTTTCAAAATGATTAAGATTTCTCCGTTGCACTGCGAAATGACAATGGGTAGAAAAAAACAATAATGAAATTAAACACTAGCCACTTTGCAAGTCATCCCGCAGGGATCTTAACCCTAGAGAATGACTTTCAAAATGGTTAAGATTTCTCCGTTCCACTACGAAATGACAATGGGTAGAAAAAAACAATATTGAAACTAAACACTAGCCACTTTGCAAGTCATCCCGCAGGGATCTTAACCCTAGAGAATGACTTTCAAAATGATTAAGATTTCTACGTTGCACTGCGAGATGACAATGGGTAGAATAAAGAAAATAATAGTGAAAAATAATAAAATAAAAGTGTTTGCCCCAGCCTCCATTGCCAATGTAGCTTGTGGATTCGATATCTTCGGTTTTGCCATACACAAACTTGGTGATTTTGTAGAGGTGTGGTTTAATGACCAGAACAAGCTGATCATAGAATCAATTGAAGGAGCAGAAGGACTACCAATTGCGCCTGAACTAAATGTAACCACTGTTGCTGCCAAGGCCTTACTCGATGCAGTTGGTGAAAAGCGAGGCGTATCATTTAACATTCAAAAAACTGTAAAACCTGGGAGTGGACTAGGTTCTTCTTCCTCTGCAGCAGTGGCAGGAGCTTTTGCTGTAAATGAGTTACTAGGAAATGCCTTTACCCGAAAAGGCCTTCTGCCTTTTGCTGGAGCTGGAGAGCAATTAGCCTCCAACCAACTGCATTTTGATAATGTAGCGCCTTCCCTTTTTGGTGGCTTCTCAGTTGTAAGAAGCAACGAAGAAATGGATGTGCTTTCCATTAACTATCCAGATGATCTATGGGTAGTAGCCGCACACCCACAAGTTGAAATTAAAACCAAAGAGGCCAAGCGCATGTTGGGTCGTACTATGAGCATCTCCAATGCAGTTATTCAGTTCGGAAACATAGCTGGTTTAGTGCTTGGCTTAACATCTAATAATTACGATTTAATTGGAAGGTCCATGGTGGATATGTTGGCAGAACCTAAAAGATCGAAGTTAATTCCACTTTATGATGATGCTAAAAAAGCCACTTTAGCAGCAGGGGCTGTCGGCACTAATATTGCTGGTTCTGGACCAACTATATTTAGTTTTTGTCGAGGAGAGGAGTCAGCGCAAAAAGTTATTCAAGCCTACAAAGCTGTTTACCAAACATCGAACGTAGATATGCGTTATTACATATCCAAAATCAATCCTGAAGGAGCAAAAAGAATAAACTAATGAACTATTTTAGTACCAATACCCCAGCAAAAAAAGTTGCCTTTCAAGAAGCGGTTCGAAAGGGATTGCCTGATGATAATGGCCTTTATTTACCTGAAGACATTCCTGTTTTACCTGCTTCCTTTTTTGAAAGGTTGCCAAGCCTATCTTTACAAGAAATTGGATTAGAGGTAGCCAAGATATTTGTTGGAGATGAAATACCTGAATCCGATCTCAAATTACTGGTAGAAGAGGTGCTCTCTTTTGATACACCCGTTGTAAAAGTTGAAGAGGACGTCTATTCGTTGGAGCTCTACCACGGGCCCACACTAGCGTTTAAAGATGTGGGGGCTCGATTTATGGCGAGATGCCTAAGTTATTTTAACCAACAAAAAAAGGAAGAAGTGACGGTGTTGGCTGCCACTTCGGGCGATACGGGAAGTGCCGTTGCCAATGGGTTTTTGAATGTTGAAGGTGTACAAGTTGTTTTACTTTATCCTAAGGGGAAGGTGAGCCCCTTTCAGGAAAAACAAATGACAACCCTGGGGCAAAACATCAAAGCCTTGGAAATCGATGGCAGTTTTGATGATTGCCAGAAGCTAGTAAAAACTGCTTTTTTAGACCCAGAGCTAAGCAAAAAACTGGGATTAACTTCTGCCAATTCAATAAATATTGCGAGACTGATTCCGCAATCTTTCTATTATTTTTATGCCTATGGACAGCTCGTTAATAAAACGGATAAACCAATCGTGTTCTCGGTTCCTAGTGGTAATTATGGCAACCTCACAGCGGGTGTTTTTGCGCAACGCATGGGTTTACCCGTTCATCATTTTGTGGCCTCCACAAATGTGAATGATATAGTTCCTCATTATTTAAACACAGGAAGCTTCACACCCAAAGCAAGTATACAAACTATATCAAATGCCATGGATGTAGGCAACCCTAGCAACTTTGCTCGATTAAGCTATTTATTTGGAGGTTCCCAGGAAGAGTTCTCAACATCAGTAATAGGAAATTCCTATTCAGATGATGAAACAAAAGCTTCGTTGAGGAAGTTGAAAAACTTGGGCTATATTGCCGACCCACATGGGGCTGTTGGATTTCTTGGTTTAAAAGAATATCAAGAATTTAACGATGTAACAGGAATTTTCCTTGAAACAGCTCACCCCATAAAATTTAAAGAAGTTGTGGAACGTGTTTTAGCTATCGATCTCGATGTTCCAGACACTTTAAAAGCGCATTTAAATAAGAAAAAAATAGCATTGCGGTGCTCTTCGGAATATAAGGACTTTAAGCAGGTATTAGTTGCTCTATAAATCAAAAAATGGCGATCGTTCGATCGCCATTTCTAAAATCTCTTTGCGTTTTCTAAAATCTCCAGCGAGCTTCAATAGCTCCATTCGGGTTAAATGGCGCAATGTCAGTAAAGTAAAACGTTGGTCTTACATCTACACTTAACGAAAGAGGAAAATCAAATTGATATTCAATTCCAAACTCAGCAGCAACTCCAGCAAAAACACCATTGGCATTAAATTCAGTAGCAACACCAACACCTGGAAATAAAAACCAGTTATCGTCAATTATAGGAATTTGCCAATTGTATAAGGCATCTATTCCGAAATTCTGATTAAAATTAACTGCGGCACTTGCATGTAGTCGATTATTTCCTAGAGGCATAGCAAAACTTACTCCATAAAAATTTCTTACTCCTAATTCATATCCTTCCGTTTGAGCTTGCGCTGTATTTTGCGCTGTAAAAAATAGTGCTCCTGAAAGAGCAATAATTGCAAGTAGTTTTTTCATGATTTTCTATTAAGTTATTTTTAAAAAAAATTAATGTTACGACTAACACAAAAAGTGGTTAATCAAGAGAACAAAGATAGCTGAAAAGTTCAATTCGATCAAAGTACAACTATTTATTAAGTCGAAAAGGAGTAGAACGCCAAAGGTATTTTTACATTCCGTTATACTTATACATTTGAGGCTTTAACTTTGCACCTTACTATAATTAATATGAGAAAGAAAATTGTTGCCGGAAACTGGAAATTAAATAATACAATGGAGGAAGGGTTAAAACTCTCTTCTGAAATTGCAAATATGATAAACGATGAATTAAGAGATGATGTAACTGTTGTACTAGGAACACCTTTTATTCACTTATCGGGGGTAAGCAAACTGGTCGAAAGCACTAATAAGTTGCATGTTGCTGCGCAAGATTGTAGTAGCCATGAGGCAGGAGCTTATACAGGAGAAATATCTGTTTCTATGATTCAATCAACGGGAGCTAGTCATGTAATTATTGGTCATAGTGAACGAAGAGAATATCACAACGAAACCAACGCGGAGCTTGCTACCAAAGTAGATTTAGCTTTAAAAGCTGGACTAACTCCAATATTTTGCTGTGGTGAGTCGTTAGATATACGAGAATCAGGAAAACACGAGGACTTTGTAAGTACTCAATTAACCGAAAGCTTGTTCCACCTAACCGAAGAGCAAATGAACAAAGTAGTTATAGCGTATGAACCCATTTGGGCCATTGGCACAGGAGTTACGGCTTCCTCTGCACAAGCACAAGAAATGCACAAAGCTCTGCGCGCTCATTTAGCAACCAAATTTGGAGATACACTGGCTGAAAATACATCCATTTTATATGGTGGTAGTTGCAAGCCTTCGAATGCCAACGAGCTTTTTACTCAACCTGATATTGATGGAGGATTAATTGGAGGAGCTTCTTTAAAATCACGTGATTTTATGGACATCATTAAATCCTATTAACACGCTACCAATACTGCGGATGCAGAAAACCGTTTATAAAAACCATAGAAGTTAGATGAAAACACTCCTCTTCTTTTTCATATTGTTTGGATTAGCACGTATTTCGAGCGCTCAAGAAAAACCCTATTGCCAATTGCAAGGTTCCATTTTTGAAACGCCCACAAAACAAGGGGCGGACTTTTGGATATACGAAGAAGAATCTGAAGCATTTGCAGATATGCTCATTTTTGAGGAAGAAAATAAGCTTTACGCTGACGAGCCAGGTGTTTGGTACTTTGTAGATAATATTGGTTTAGCAGACGTTCGAATTTTCTTTACCAAAGAAAAAAGCGAGGCGGATTTTATAATTTACTTTACCGATTCTTCCACCTTTGCTGGCTGCAAATAAACCAACCCCATGAGCTACCAAGAATTTACCATTACGTGTCAACCTGCGTTTATCCAAATCCTGATTGCAGAATTTGGAGCGTTAGAGTTTGATACATTTCAAGAAAATGAAGCTGGATTTATCACCTATTGGGAAGGAGATTTCGATACCAGTTTGCTCCATGAGCTAATTGATAGATATAAGGAATCTGCCTCCTTTGGGTATTCAATTAAAGAAACGGTGAAGCAAAATTGGAACAAAGAATGGGAAAAAAATTATGACCCCATTATCATAGACAAAACCTGTGTAGTAAAAGCAGCATTTCATACTGAGCTTCCTTCATATCCTATTGAGCTTATTATAACTCCTAAAATGAGTTTTGGAACGGGCCATCATGAAACCACACATTTAATGTTAGCTGAAATGTTAATAATAAATTTTGAGAAGAAAAAAGTGATGGATGCTGGAACCGGAACGGGTGTTTTAGCAATTTTAGCAAAAAAACAAGGAGCGTCTGCTGTCTTTGCTTTCGATATTGATGATTGGTGTGTAGAAAACACCGCTGAAAATGCTGATGTAAATGGAGTTGAAGTGATGGTAAAAAAGACTTCAATCGAGGATGTCGCTACCAAAGATGAATACGATGTTGTACTTGCCAACATTAATAAAAACATATTATTAAAACAGATGAGTCACTATAAGCGTGTATTATCCGCTGATGGCACCTTATTACTCAGTGGCTTTTATTTAGAAGATTTGGAAGACATAAAGAAAAGTGGAATTGAAATAGGGTTAACATATGTACACCATAAGACACGCAATAATTGGACAATGGCTCGTTTTATTAATTAGAACATCTCATTGTTAATTAAGGAGCAGATTCCCGTCTCCACAGGAATGACGGGCAACAGTTTTTTCGCAAAAAACACCTATCTAACTTCTATTCTTCCTAAATTTCGTGATTATTTGAATGAAGAAAACAATCATCATAATTATTCTTATTGTACTGGGCAAGCAAGGCTACAGTCAAGAGTTTGAACTCACTTACAAATTAGGTGTTTTTGGTGATGAAGTCCGTACTCTATTAAGCCAGAGCAATAACGAAACATCCATAGGCGTGGGAGAGTCGTTTGCGGTAGCTTGGAAAGATTTTACCCCTGATTTACAAACAAAAATCACCAAACAAGCCAAGCAACTGAAAGATGCTGGTGCAAAAACTCGTTCTCATTTAACAGAATATTTTGGTGCTTTAGCTGCCGCTGTAAACGATGAGCACGCATCCGTAAAGGCACTCACAAGTTTTTTAGTGGTTTCTCAAAAGGTATTAGATGAATACCCTCTAAGTAAATCAATTTTATTTTATAAAACGGCAAGAACCTTTTTCGAAACAGGAGCTCTTTACAGCTCAAAAGGTTATCAATTATTTGCGCAAAACAGGGATTATGTATTTGAATATGCAGTAGAAACTCTGCCTCCAATAGAAGAGGATGAGCCCGAACCAGAGGAGGACGAGAATTACGAAGAAGATAATTTTGATAACTGGAATGAGGAGGAAAACTATGATAGCGATGAGTGGGGAACTAACTGGGAAGAGGATTCCACATCTTACGATAAAAAGCCTGTTGAAGAGGTATTAGAGGAAGAAATATTTACAAGAGCCATATTAGGTCCATCAATTATTTTTGAAAGATTGAACCTGGAAATAACTACTTCGTATGACACGGGTGTTGTTAAGAACAGCAAAGGTGCTCTTCTTATTATGGAACAAGTTTTTGTTGGTGAAAAGGGCACTTTCGACTGGTCATCTGTGGGTTTATCGCCCGATTCTGTCTTTGTAGAATTTAAAGGGTTCGAATTTGACGTAACTCAAACTCACTTTTATGCCAAAGGGGCAAACCTTACCTATATACCAATGCTAGAGGATCCTATTCCTGGTATTTTTGAGTACAAACCACAAGAAGTAAAAGACCCCAATAAGCTATCTTATCCCCGATTTAAATCCTTACATAATAAGGTTAATGTAAAGCATTTGGGCGGCCCTGATTTTTATTATAAAGGAGGATTTTCTCTTGCAGGTCATAAAATTTTAAGTGAGGGTAAATACAAGGGGCTCTCGGAAATTAGGATTGAAGATTCAGGAGGCACAAAGCTAAAAGTAAAATCTTTCCGTTTTATTTTCGAAGACTCAACAGTAACTGCAAAGCTCGCTTCTCTAGTTATCTACGATAAGTACGACTCCATCTATCACCCTGCCGTTAAGATTAATTACGAATTAAACAGCCAAAACTTGGTGGTTTCTAGAGAAAAAGGAGACTTTAAAAACACGCCATATGTTAGTTCTATGTATGATATCAATTTTACTGCTGATATCATTAAATGGCATTTGCCTGAAGACAGTATTTATGTCTCAACTATTTCGGCTCGTTCAGAAATACCACTGCTTATTCAATCCAACGAGTATTATGATAAAAACATTTTTAATGAAGTTGTTGGCTTATACGATTTTAATCCACTTAAGCTGGTGCTTGTGTATGCAAAAAAAGAGAATACAAATACTTTTTATTCCTATGATTTAGCAGAAGCAAGAAATATAGACCCAAGGGTTTTGAAAGGCGCAATGCTCGATCTCATGCGCAGAGGTTATATAAATTATAACACGGTTTCGAGCCAAGTTATACTAACCGAAAAAGCAAAACACAAAGGTTTAGCACAAAAGGGAAAAGTTGATTACGACAATATTCTATTATACTCTTTAATTGATAACGGCTTTAATGGAGTTTTGGATCTCTCATCCCAGGAATTTCATTTTAATGGAGTGGATAAATTCTATTTATCCCAAATTTTAGATGTTTCTGTCGATCCCGATAGTAATAGCATTACAATGATGCCCAATAAAGATATCAAGTTTAATGGTAAACTAGCTGCAGGTAATTTCGATTATGTGGGCCATGAATTTATTTTTAGATATGATAGTTTTTTGGTTGAAATGAACCAAATCGACTCGATACAGTTTTATGTGATAGAAGAAAACAGCAGAGGAGGTAAACGTAAAAAAGTAGATAACTCACTTTCAGGTATTCCAACTGAAGGTCTAAAGGTAAAAATCGACTCTTCTGCCAACCATCCAGATGGCGATTCAAATGCCTTTGACCAATCCAGTTCACCACAAGCTGGTTCAGATACCAAAACGAAGAACAGTATGTCTTCGTTTAGCGGCACCTCTGGGGTGTTATACATAAGCAGGCCCAATAATAAAGCGGGTAAAAAAATGATTCCCAACTTTCCTAAATTTAAAGGAGGAGGAACAGGCTCAGTGGTATATTTTGATCGGCCAGAAATATTGGGAGGAACCTATGATAAATCCATGTATTTTAAATTACCTCCTTTTGAATTGGATAGTTTAAGCGACAGTAACCCTGCCGCTATCCAATTTAAAGGCACCTTTCATTCCAATGGTTGGTTTCCAGACTTTGCAGAAAATCTGCATATCATGCCTGATTATTCGCTCGGGTTTGAACATAGCATACCACCAGAGGGATATCAATTATTTGGCGGTAATGGGCGATTATATAATAGGCTATCTTTAGATAAAAGAGGCTTGGTGGGTAATGGAAGGCTAGATTTTTTAACAACGGTCCTTGAAAGTGAAGCCTTTATTTTTTATAACGACTCGGTTGCTGGTAGCGGTTATCAATATGAAATGAGGAATGAGGCGTTTAATGAGGTCACCTTTCCTCAAGCCTCAGCCGCAACTTATAAGATGAAGTGGTTGCCTAAAAAAGATAGTATGTACATTCAAAATATAGGCGATCCTTTTAAGTTATATAATGGAGAAGCCACCCTAGACGGCTCCTTAATTGTTACCAATAAAGGCGTAAAGGGGAGTGGTGAATTACTAACACATAATTCAGAAACGGTTTCAACAAATTATAGCTTGCAAGGTGAAACCTATAAAGCACGACATGCAAGATTCAACATCAAGTCCAATAATCCAGAAAAACCTGCCTTCTTTGGTGATGACGTTCGTGTAAGCTTCGATTTGCCTAATAAAAAAGCTGAAATTAACCCAGAAGTGGCAGGAGATGCAGCCATTGAATTCCCTTATGCGCAATTCAAAACATCCATTACACGAGCTGTTTGGGATCTTGAAGGTCAAAAAGTATTTATGTCTAAGCCCGAAAATGTGCCTATTGAAGATTCTTACTTTTACACAACCCGAGAAGATCTTGACTCTTTAGTCTTCAATGCCACAACAGCCGAATACGACATGCAAACATTGGAGCTTAAGGTAAGCGGAATACCCTATATCATAGTTGCTGATTCTAAAATCACCCCTGAAAATGGAGAGGTGCTAATTCTTGAAGATGCCCGTATTGGCACCTTGCTAAACACCAATATAATTTTAGACACACTAAACGAATATCACGAAGTGTATGATGCCACGGTAACTGTAATATCTAGAAATGAATTTGAAGGAGATGGTACGTATCGATTTATTAACTCTGAAGAAGATACGTTTGCCATCCAGCTGAGTGATTTCCACTTAGAAGAGTTTATCGAAGGACGAAGAGGAAAAACCTCCAAACATACCGTTGCCAATGGTACAATTCAAGAAGCTGACCAATTGGTTATTTCTCCAGGAATGTATTACCGTGGTAACGTAAAAATGCTAGCACATAAACCAGCTTTGGAGCTAGACGGTTTTGTAAAACTTGATTTAAAAAGCATCCCTGATTATGATACTTGGATAAAGTATTCGAGTAGTGCAGAACAAGAACAAGTGGTTTTTAAGTTTGACGAAAGTTTAACCTCTCAAGGAAAACTGCTTTCAGCAGGCCTCCACTTTAAGTACCAAGATTTTAGTCTATATAGTACTTTTTGCTATGATAAAGAAGACGAACAAGACGAAGATTTTTTTAAACCTTCTGGGTTTTTAAGCTTTAAAGCAGATAGTAATGAATTTATAATTATTAGCCGCGATAAGGATTTAGGGCTTTCTTATTCAGGAAAAGTTTTTGGTTACGATGAAATTACCCGAAACATCCGTTTTGAAGGCCCCGTAAGGTTTATTGATAATAGTAAAACAAGAGCAATAAAAGCGTCTGCCACAGGACTGGGAAATATGGCAACCAATGAGCTAGAGTTTACCAGTTTTATGACCATGAACTTTAAAGTACCTAGCAGTTTGTTTGATATGATGGGCGATGATTTTGTTAGAGTTATTGAAGAGTTTGGTGCAAATGAAGCCTTTGAAGATAAAACAGAACTTCTCTATTTAATGTCTGAAATAATCGGTAACAGAGCCACGACTGCCTACGAAGAAAAGTCTTCGTTAGAATACGTTCCTTTAAGTACAATGTCTCCAAACTTGGTAAGACCTGTGGTTTTTTCCAATATAAAGTTCAAGTGGAGCGAGGATCAAAAATCATTTTATAATGATGGTTTCGTGGGCATTTCTAACATCCTCCGAACCGATATTAATGCCAAATTCGAAAGCTTTTTTGAAATAAGAAAAACGGAAGGTGGTGAAACCATTAATTTGTTTATAAAAGCCTCTCCAGAATCATGGTATTACTTTAGCATGGAAGATGACAAGCTTCTAATGTATTCTTCTAACCAAGAATTTAATGGCTTTTTAGCAAGTAAAACCAATCTTGGCAAAGCTAAAATTGGCGAGTTCCAGTTTGGGCCAGCCGACTTGCCCGAAACACTTGATTTTATCAACACTTTTAGAGCTATCTATTTCGATATTGACGAGCCCTATGACCTAAGCGATCCTTCCGCTTTAGATGAAACGCCAGAAGAGCTTGGCGATGACTTACCTAAAGAAGAGGATGATGGCTTTGGCGAAGAAGATGATGATGATGGCTTCTAAAATTAAACGTGTTAGCCTAATCAACAAGATTCCGAAACAAGTTCGTAATGACTGGTATAAATAATATCATCATCCTGAAAGGGAGTTTTTATTAAAAAATCAGAGAAGGAAAATGACAGAGAATTATCGGAACGGGGAAGGTTGCTGCTTGTTGCTTTTGCCGGACCTGTTCCGGCATCTCCCTTTTTAATCTGTCAACCTAAATTTATGTCAGATTCTCTGAATAAAGCTAAACATATCTTTTCTTCCTTCCTCCTAACTGTCCTCATAATCAGCTACTTTTGCAGCTTTAAAATTAGTAACAGATGATTTCAGCAAATAACATATCCCTTCAATACGGGAAAAGGGTTCTTTTTGAAGACGTAAACGTAAAGTTTGGTGCAGGTAATTGCTATGGGGTAATTGGTGCTAATGGCGCAGGAAAGTCCACTTTTTTAAAAATACTAGCAGGAGATATAAGTGCCAACAGTGGCAAAGTAACACTTGAGCCAGGGAAAAGAATGGCTGTTTTACGTCAAAATCACTTTGAGTTTGATGAAGAAACCGTACTTAATACCGTATTAAGGGGCCATTCTACACTATGGAAAATTATTGAAGAAAAGGAAGCTGTTTATGCGAAGCCCGATTTTAGTGAAGCAGATGGAAATCGAGCGGCTGAACTAGAGGCTGAGTTTGCTGAACTAGAAGGCTGGAATGCTGAATCGGATGCTGCCGCATTGCTAAGTGGTTTAGGGGTTGCCGAATCGGAGCATTATAAATTAATGAAAGAGCTTAGTGGACACCTGAAAGTAAGAATACTTTTAGCACAAGCACTCTTTGGTAATCCCGATATCCTTATTTTGGATGAACCTACGAATGATTTAGATATTCAAACTGTATCTTGGTTAGAAGATTTTCTCCTTGATTTTAAAAATACCGTTATCGTTGTTTCTCACGATAGGCACTTTCTCGATACCGTTTGCACTCATATTGCGGATATCGATTTCGGAGCTATCTCTTTGTTTACAGGTAATTATGCTTTCTGGTATCAGTCTAGTCAATTGGCTTTGTCTCAGCGCTCCTCTTCTAACAAAAAAGCAGAAGAGAAAAAGAAGGAATTACAAGCCTTTATCCAGCGGTTTAGCGCCAATGCCTCTAAGTCGAAACAAGCCACAAGTAGAAGAAAACTGCTAGATAAAATTAGCATTGATGAGATTAAGCCATCAAACAGAAAGTATCCTGGTATTATTTTTACTCAAAACAGGTTGGCTGGAGATCAGATTCTCCAAATTGATGGCTTATCAAAATCATACCAAGGCAAACCTTTATTTACCAACTTCGATTTATTTGTTAACAAAGGCGACAAAATTGCTTTTGTAGGCCCAGATAGTCTTGCCATCACCGCTCTCTTTAAAACCTTAATGGGCGAAGAAAAAGCTGACAGTGGCGAGTTCAAGTTTGGACAAACCATCTCAACCGCCTTTTTGCCTAACGAGAATGAATCTTTTTTTAATACGGATGAAAATCTAATCGATTGGCTTCGAAAATATTCGGAAGGGGAAAAAGACGAAGTTTATATTCGTGGTTTTTTAGGAAAAATGCTTTTCACAGGAGAGGAGTCAACCAAAAGCTCAAGGGTACTTTCAGGAGGGGAAAAAGTAAGGTGCATGGTTTCTAGAATGATGCTAAACGGGGCCAACCTATTAATTTTAGATGAGCCAACCAATCACCTAGATTTGGAAGCCATTATTGCTTTTAATAATGCCTTAAAGGAATTCCCGGGTACTGTATTGTTCACCTCTCACGATCATAAATTTGTGGAAACTGTTGCCAACCGAATTATTGAGCTTCGCCCTGATGGCTTCTCTGATAAGTTGATGACCTACGATCAATTTGTGGAGTGGAAAGCAGCGCAGGAATAAGGCTTGTAAGCAAGTTACTTTTCTTCGAGATACTTCTGTGCTTCCATTTTAAGAATTGGCAATGAATTGATAATAATACCCCAAACTTGAACATTCTCAACTTCATCATAGCCATGTATTATTTTATTTCGGGCATCTACAATTCTCCTGGCATTAGTAACCTCAAGTTTAGGCTCAAGTTTCAATAACCTGCTCATGGCTTCGCCTATTATTTCAACATTTCTTTCAACCGCATCTTGTAACATGGAGTTGCTTTCATAAACAGAAAACTCCTTTTTATCGCCAATTTAACGCTCAATATTATCAATAGAAGTAATAATATCAAACAAAAGTTTCTTCGACTTATTATCCATAAATCAGCTCTTTTGTTCTGTTAAGTTCTTTAATAAAATATGGGTTTTTTAATGAGGTTTCAGTTACAATATCAACTTCCCTCTTAAAATACGCTCTAAGTGTATCGTGAAGATTCCACCATAATTCACCTCTTTCAAGAGGTGGTATGTTAGGTTTAAACTTTATTAAAAAATCAATGTCACTTTTCTTGTTAAAATTATCAGAAACTGCTGACCCAAAAACATAAGCTTTTTCAATTTTATGTTGCTCAAAAAATGGTTGAATTGCTTTAATATTTATTTTAACTTTACTACTCATTATCCCTATCAGATTATTCCTTCCATAAAGGTAATGATTTATCTAATATCAAAATTTATTGCCTATGATTTCTATAAAAAACTTATGAGCTACTCCTTGAACTAACGCTGTCAAAGTTTAGAACTTTGACAGCGTTAGAAATTAGATTACCTTTAAAAATGGCTACAACCCAAGTATTAGAACCTAGCTGTTTCTATCATATTTACAATAGAGGTATTAATAGTGAAACTCTTTTTAAAGAGGAGAGAAATTATAGTTATTTCCTTGAAAAGTATAATTACTACCTATCACCTGTTGCCAATACGCTTGCCTATTGTTTGTTAGGGAATCATTTTCATTTCCTGATCCAAATAAAAAATAGAGATGAGTTAAAGAGTTTCACCCAAGAATCAAAAACACATCCCAAGCAGGGTTTGCATAGCACCGATTTTGTTGTGAGCAAACAATTTGCAAAACATTTTAGTAGCTACACACAGGCAATAAACAAGGCGTTTGGAAGAACGGGTAGCTTATTCGAGTCTCCGTTTAATCGAATAAAAGTTGAAAGCGATAACTACTTAACCCAACTTATAAAATACATCCACTTTAATCCTCAAAAACACGGTTTTGTAAAAGACTTTAGAAATTACCCTCATTCTTCATATCAAAGTCATTTGCATAGTGAGCCAACTAAACTTAGCCGAAAACTAGTTTTAGAATGGTTTGGTAATAAAGTGGGATATGAACAAGTTCATGGAGATGAAACTAATTACGAATCAATAAAAAAACTAATTATTGAACCTCTGCCAAAGTTTTAAACTTTGACAGAGGTGATAATATATTTATAAAATACCTTCAGCAACCATTGCATCGGCCACTTTTATAAAGCCAGCAATGTTAGCTCCGGCCATATAATCGCCTTTAAAGCCATATTTATCAGCCGTACTTAAACATAAATTATGAATGTTCTTCATTATTTCTTTAAGTTTAGTATCTACTTCTTCGCTGGTCCAATAAACACCTGCATAGTTTTGCGACATTTCCAACCCTGATGTAGCAACTCCGCCAGCATTTGAAGCCTTACCAGGAGCGTACATAATCCCATTCTTTTGAGCAACTTCAATAGCCTCCGGTGTAGTTGGCATATTGGCACCTTCGGCTAAAAGTTTAATACCATTTTTAACTAAGTTTTCGGCATCTTTCTTATTTATCTCATTTTGAGTAGCACAAGGGAAAGCACAATCCGCTTTAATATCCCAAATTGGGTTGCTGTCAGCACTTCTATCAGATGCATGAAACTCTGCTGATGGATATTTGTCGGCATATTCTTTAATACGGCCTCTTTTATTATTTTTTAAATCCATAATAAAAGCAAGTTTTTCTTCATCAATCCCCTCTTTATCATACACAAAGCCAGATGAATCAGAAGCAGTTAATGGAACGCCTCCATTTTGGAGTATTTTTTCCATCGCAAACTGGGCTACATTACCCGAGCCCGATACAATACACTTCTTCCCGTTTAAAGAATCGTTGTTGGCAGCCAGCATATTCATGGCAAAATAAATAAGTCCATAGCCTGTTGCCTCAGGTCTGATAAGGCTACCGCCCCACCCTTGTCCTTTACCTGTGAGTACACCAACAAATTCATTTTTTATTTTTTTGTACATACCAAATAGGTAGCCTATTTCTCTGCCTCCAACACCAATATCTCCAGCAGGCACATCGGTTCTATGTCCAATATGTTTGGCAAGTTCTTGCATAAAGCTTTGCGTAAAACGCATAACCTCAGCATCCGATTTTCCTTTAGGATCAAAGTCGCTACCACCTTTGCCGCCACCCATTGGCAAACCAGTTAGTGCGTTTTTAAATACTTGTTCAAAAGCTAAAAATTTAAGCACACTTAACGTAACTGATGGGTGAAATCGAAGCCCCCCCTTATAAGGCCCAATAGCACTGTTCATTTGTACTCTGTAACCACGGTTAACATTAATGTTTCCTTGGTCATCCATCCATGGCACTCTAAACATAATTGTTCTTTCTGGCTCTGACATACGCTCAAAAAGGTTCAGTTTTTTGTACTCTGGATTTTGCTCAATTACTTTTTCAATGTTGAGATACACCTCGTCAATAGCTTGGTGATATTCTGGCTCACCTGCACTGCGCTTTTTAATTCGCTCTATAACTTCCTGACTCATGTTACTTGATTTATATTACTTGGTTAAAATTGAATTTGATGTAAATATATGACTAATTTGTTGGAGTTATTGTGATGTTTGTGTCACTAATTTCTCCTTCAAAAACCGTGCTGTATGATTGTCTTTTTGCTTGGCTAAATCTTCGGGTAAACCAGCAAAACTAATGGTTCCTCCTTGGTCTCCCCCATCTGGTCCTAAATCGATAACCCAGTCAGCAGATTTAATTATTTCCACATTATGCTCTATCACTAAAACGGTGTTTCCTTGCTCTATAAGGGCATTCATTGCTTTTAATAGTTTCCTTATATCATGGAAATGAAGCCCCGTTGTGGGCTCATCGAATATAAATAATATATTTTGGTTCCCTGTTTTTCCCTTTCCTAAAAAGGAGGCTAGTTTTACACGTTGCGCTTCACCTCCACTTAAAGAACTCGATGATTGTCCAAGGGTAACATAGCCTAATCCAACTTCGGCCAAAGGCATCAATTTTTTGAGCACAGGAGGTACCTCTTTAAAAAACTCCAATGCCTCATCTATGGTGAGATTTAAAACCTCGCTAATGTTTTTATCATTAAAATTAACCTCTAACACTTCTCGTTTAAACCGATGGCCTTTACACTGCTCACAATCGAGTACGATATCGGCCATAAATTGCATTTCAATTTTAACAGTGCCTTCGCCCGAACAAGTTTCGCAACGCCCACCCTCCACATTAAAAGAGAAATGTGCTGGTTTATAGCCTCTTTGTTTTGCTAACTGTTGATCCGAAAATAGCTGCCTTATGGCATCATACGCTTTAACATACGTGACAGGGTTCGAACGAGATGATTTTCCAATTGGGTTCTGATCCACAAACTCGATTTGGGACACTTCTTTGTAATCACCTGCCAATTGATCGAATTTACCTGTAGCTTGTGTAACCGTGCCAAGTATTTTCCCCAAAGCAGGGTACAAAATTTTTGTTACCAAGGTCGATTTGCCCGAACCACTTACACCTGTGATAGCCGTTAATGCTCCTAAAGGAAAATCAACTGTTACATTTTTTAAATTATTTTCCCTGGCTCCAGATATGGTTATAGACTTATTCCAAGTTCTTCTCCTGTCAGGTACTATAATATTATCTCTCCCTGATAAATAGCGTGTAGTATATGTATCCCCTTTGTCTATTTCATCAAAAGAGCCTTGGAACACAAGTTCTCCCCCATGAGCTCCTGCATCAGGACCAATATCAATAATTTGGTCGGCTGCCTTCATTACTTCTTCCTCGTGTTCCACCACGATAACCGTATTCCCACTGTCTTTTAAATCATTCAGCACTTCCACCAGTTTCTGAGTGTCTTTGGGGTGAAGCCCAATACTGGGTTCGTCCAAAATATACATCGCACCTACAAGTACGCTGCCTAAAGAAGTTGATAGTTTAATTCGCTGGTACTCGCCTCCAGAGAGGGTGGCTGTTTTTCTATTGAGCGTAAGGTAACCCAAGCCCACCTTGTTTAAATATCCTAAGCGGCTTTGTACTTCAAGTACGATCCTTTTAGCAATGGAGTAATCGTGTTTACTCAATTGAATGTTCTTGAAAAACGCATTCAGTTCATCCACTTGCATAAGCACCATATCTACCATGGTTTTGTTCGCCACTTGTACATAGGCGGCATCTTTTCTAAGTCGTGTTCCTTTACAATCGCTACAAACCGTTCGTCCTCGGTAACGAGATAACATTACCCTATATTGGATTTTGATGGTTCGGGCTTCGAGGAATTTTATAAACTTGTTTAATCCTTTAAAACTACCTTTTCCTTTCCAAAGCATCTCATATTCTTCGGTAGTAAGATCTTGAACTGCTCTATGAATAGGAAAACCGAGGGTTGGTGCCTCATTTACTAAAGGCACCAACCATTTTTTCATGGTTTCGCTGCGCCAAGGTGCGATCGCACCCTCGTAAATAGACAAGCTCTTATCTGGAATAATTAGGTCTGGGTCTATTCCCAAAATATTGCCAAACCCCTCGCACCTCCTGCAAGCCCCATAAGGGTTATTAAAACTAAAGAAATTAACCGTTGGGCGTTCAAATAAAATACCATCGAGCTCGAATTTATCCGAAAAGCTCACTTTCTTCTTTTCTATAATATTTATATGGCAAACGCCATCGCCTTCAAACAATGCCGTTTGAACTGAATCTGCCATTCGGAATTGGCTATCTTCATCATGAGCAATCGTTCCTCGATCAATTAACAACTCCATAGGTTGTCCTTCAATTAGCCCTGGGTTTTCAACCAGATCTTCGATGTACACAGGGGCATCCTTTACCATCAATCGTGAATACCCTTTACCCAAGAGTGTGTTTAGTTCCTCTATAACTGTTCTGGTTTGATCCAATGCATGAGGGCTCGTAATCATGTAGCGCTCACCTTCATCAAAGGAAACCAAATAGTCAACCACATCAGACACCGTGTGACTTGATACTTGTTTGCCGCTTATAGGCGAAATGGTTTTGCCAATTCGAGCAAAAAGCAACTTTAAATAATCATATATTTCGGTAGTGGTGCCCACAGTTGATCGTGGGTTATTGGTGTTAACTCTTTGCTCAATAGAAATTGCTGGAGACACCCCTTTGATATAATCCACTTCAGGCTTCTCCATTCTTCCTAAAAACTGCCGTGCATAAGAACTAAGGCTTTCTACATACATACGTTGCCCTTCCGCAAATAAGGTATCAAAAGCTAAAGAAGATTTTCCCGAACCAGACAAGCCTGTAACAACCACCATCTTATTCCGTGGAATGGCGACACTCAGGTTTTTAAGATTATTAACCCGAGCATTTTTTATGATAATGTACTCTTTCGGGTCTAATGTTTCAAAATTTAAATCAGTGCTAAGTATTTGGTTTTGCATGGAGCGCAAAGATAAGGCTTCCATCATCAAAGGGAACTATATTCAATGTTTCAACCTTCTGTTTATGCATCATTAAGAATATTTTAAAACACACTTTAAAAAATACAACTAAAACCACAAAATGCCTTTGCAATTATTTAAATAATACAATTTAAACATATATTTCGATTTTATGCAATACGATAACAAGTTATACGTTACCATCTAATTTTAAGGGATAAGTAGGGTAAAACAAAGTAAGGTTGTAGTAGTTGTTTTATGAAAAAACTTTCTTAAATATTAGAAAAATCCTTTGATATTAAATTATTGATTACATACATTTGGCATCTAGTACTAAAATAAAATACTGTAAAACCACAACATATTCTATGATTTAAACCTCTACGATTACCAACCAAATTTTACATGAACAACATTGAATTAAGCGACAGCAAGTTGGTTTCGCTCTATATCAAAGGTAACGAAGAGAGTTTTGAGGTTTTACTTAATAGGTACAAATCCAAAGTTTTTACGAACATTTATCTTATTGTTAAGGATACCTATATTGCCGAAGATCTTACCCAAGATACTTTTATAAAAGCAATTAAAACCTTGCGTGGAAATAAGTATAATGAAGAAGGAAAATTTAAACCTTGGATATTACGTATAGCCCATAATTTGGCAATTGATTATTTTAGAAAAAAGAAACGTTACCCCACCATTGTAATGGAGGATGGCTCTAATATTTTTAATACGCTGGCGTTTTCAGAAGCACCCTATGAAAACTTTCAGGTTCAAGAAGATACTAAAAAGAAACTTCGCTCGTTTATAGAAGAACTACCTGAAAATCAACGGGAAGTTATTATGATGAGGCATTACCAAGAAATGAGTTTTCAGGACATCGCAGAATCTACTGATGTAAGTATTAATACTGCCTTGGGCCGAATGCGATATGCACTCATCAATCTACGAAAAAAAATGAAACAACATAAAATTGCGTATGATTCAAACATTTACCCAACTTGACCTAATAAGGTTTATTTACAACGAAATTACAACCGAACAACATCGAGAAATTGAACTAGCCCTATTGTGCGACAACGATTTAATGGAGGAGTATAAATCTCTAAAGTCGACCGCGGATGAATTAACAAAAGTTAGTTATAGCCCCTCTAATTCAACCATCGAAACAATTCTGAATTATTCAAAATCGACAAACCTAAGTTCAGTATAAAAAATGCCTCGCAGAAAGCAAGGTTAGTAGGTGAGATTTTGAAAATAAAATCAGAAGGAATAATGGATTATTTCAAAAAGTTTATTTTTTAAAATATTGACTGCTAAATGCTTTCCCATAGGGCTTTAGCGAAACATTCCTATACTGCATTAGAATTTTTTGAATTAACTCGTTAGTCCTGCAAAATTTCGAATTATATATGAAAATTTCGCTTAAAGCTGCTAGTATTTCTTATACTGAGCTCAGGTTATTAACTTGCACGCTGCCCATAGGTAGTGTATGACCAAGAAAGAAAGATTTGAATTTATTCTAGATTATTTTAGAAAAAATAATCCAGAAGCTGAAACGGAATTAAATTATGAGAATCCGTATCAGCTGCTTGTAGCCGTATTGCTAAGTGCCCAATGCACAGATAAGCGAATAAATATGGTTACCCCAAATCTTTTTGCCAAATTTCCAACTCCAGCACACTTGGCGGCTTCACATTTCGATGAAGTTTTTCCTATTATTAAGTCGGTAACTTATCCTAATAATAAGGCAAAGCACCTTATAAATATGGCTAAAATTTTATCCGAAGAGTTTAACTCCGTGGTGCCGAGTGATATTAAAGATTTACAAAAAATGCCTGGTGTTGGACGTAAAACGGCCAATGTAATAGCATCTGTGGTTTACAATCAACCTACTATGGCTGTTGATACCCACGTGTTTCGCGTGTCTAAACGTATTGGCCTAGCAACTCAAACATCCAAAACTCCATTAGAAGTTGAAAAACAACTCATCAAGCATATTCCCAAAGTAGATGTGCCTCTTGCTCATCATTGGTTGATATTGCATGGGCGATACACTTGTTTGGCTCGAAAACCCAAATGTGAGGCATGTGCCATTACACCTTGGTGCAAATACTACGCGAAACTATAATTTGCCTATGTGTGGCATTAATATGATACTCGATTTTTCTGGCAATGTTCAAATTGAACATATTCAGAAAATGATGAACGCCATAGAACACCGTGGTCCAGATGCAAATAACTCAATGGCTAACCCTTTTGGAAAAGGGACGGTTTTTTTAGGATCGAATCGATTAACTATTATTGATAGGAACGAAGACTCAAACCAACCCTTTGTTTCTCAAGACGGGAAATATGCCTTACTCTTTAATGGGGAAATATACAATTTTGAAGAGTTAAGAAATCAATTGATTTCAAAAGGGGTTCAGTTTAAAACTTTATCTGATACTGAAGTGCTTCTGCATTGGTTAATGCATAAGGGGGAAAGTGGCGTTTCAGACCTTAACGGAATGTTTGCTTTTGTGTTTATCGATTTTGATCAAACTAAAATTATAGCCTCACGAGACTCGATGGGCATTAAGCCATTATTCGTTACTCAATCAGCTAAACAACTTATTTTCTCCTCTGAAATTAATGGGATCCTTGCTTCTGGATTAGTTGCTAAGGAACTAAACAAGGATGTAATTCCGCACTACTTAGCTTATAAATATGCACCAAGACCTGCTACTTTTTATAAAGGCATTGAAGAGGTTCTGCCCAATAGTCTTTGGCAAATTGACTCTCTTGGTAAGGTGGAAAATTCAAGCACCCCTGTTCAACGAACTGACGAAGTAGTAGATGTAAATCAATTACTTATTGATTCCGTTGTTCAGCAATATTCTGCACCCAATAACACGGGAGTTATGCTAAGTGGTGGAGTTGATTCAACTTTGCTATTGGCAATTCTCAACAAAGAACTAGGGTTCCGAAATATCCCAGTTTTCTCTATTGCTTCAAAGGGTAAAAACAAGTTTGCAACCAAAGATGGTTCCTTTGCAATTAAGGCAGCAAAGCTTTACAAAGCTGAGTATAGTGAAATTGGCATTGACGAAAGCTCTATAGGATTATTGGGTGAATACGTTCAAACACTTGGCCAGCCCATTGCAGATAGTGGAGGATTTTTAACTTGGTTAATAGCTCAAGAGGCAATTGGAAAATCTAACGTGCTACTTTCAGGTGCTGGAGCAGACGAGCTTTTTGCTGGATACAACCGCCATAATGCATTTTATAAGTATTTAAAATACCGTGATAAAAATTGGTTTAGTTTGCTTAAACATGGGAAGAGGTTATTTTCTATTTTACCTAAATCTAGGCAGATCAAAAAATTAGCAAACGCTATAAATAATGATCCATCTACTACATTCAATAACTTCATTCAATCGGATGATTTTAGGAAGGAAGAAAGATTGTGGGATAATAACCTCTCAAATGAAGCACATTTAAGAAATGCTTTAGCACATGATCAAGAAAATTATCTCAGTGCAGATGTATTGACTATTACAGACCTCGCAACCATGCAGCACTCTATAGAAGCGAGGGTGCCTTATTTAGATAACAAAATTGTACAAGCTACTAGGAACCTATCAGCAGAAACGCTTTTAAAAAATGGACCCAAATGGATGCTTAAAGAACAGCTAACAAAATACGAAGGCAAGTCTTTTGCGAATCGTAAAAAAGAAGGCTTGGGATTACCTATGGACGATTGGTTTAGGAATAATAGGCAGTGGTTTGATTTTAATAGTGAGGAAAATATAGTTCATCAATTTGTAGATCAAGAAACAATTCAAACCCTCTTATCTAAACATTGTTTTGGAAAGGAAAATTTAACCCAAGAGCTATGGCGAATTCTTTTGTTACATCAGTGGTTAAAGCATAACTTTACATAAGTGAAAATCCTTTACATCCACCAATATTTTAGAACCCCTGAAGAGGGTGGAGCTATCCGCTCTTATTACTTAGCCAAGGGCATGGTGGATAATGGTATTGAAGTTGAATTAATCACTTCTCATAACAAAGCACACGAAGAAGTAAAGATGATAGAAGGCATTAAAGTGCATTACTTGCCTGTGTTTTACGATAACGACCTTGGGTTTTTGAAGCGTGTTTTCGCTTTTTATAAGTTTATGAGATTGGTTCGAAAAAAAGCCAGAGAGATTGAACATATTGACCTCTGCTATGCTACTTCAACCCCGCTTACCATTGGATTATCTGCGCTAAAAATCAAGAAAGAATTAGGAGTCCCGTATTATTTTGAAGTACGAGATTTATGGCCAGAAGCCCCTGTTCAATTAGGTGTTATTAAAAATAGGTTTATAAAATCTTACCTCGAGTTGCTTGAGAAAAAAGTGTATAAACATGCCTCAAAAATAATTGCACTTTCTCCAGGGATAAAGGATCAAATTGAGAAAAGACAACCTAATCTAAAAGTGGAGGTTATACCCAATATGTCGGATGTAGATTTTTTTAAACCGGAAGCCAAAAGCCCTGAACTAGAAGAGCTATTTGATGTTAAAAATAAAATGGTGGTGTCTTATTTTGGAGCGATTGGGCCAGCAAATCATTTAGAATATTTATTAGCTGCAGCGAATGCTGCACTTAAAGCAGAGCTTCCCGTTCAGTTTTTAATTATTGGAGTTGGTTCACAAACCGATAAATTAAAATACCTAACAAAGCATTTTGATTTAACCAATGTGCGCTTTATTCAGTTTCAAAATAAGCATAACCTCAAGCGGTTGCTAAATGTAACGGATGCTGCTTATGTTTCCTTTGCAAAGAAAGCAATACTAGAAACCAATAGCCCTAATAAATTTTTTGATGCCCTGGCTTCAGGCAAACTTATCATAACCAACACGAAAGGTTGGGTAAAAGATATCTGCGAAAAAGATAATTGCGGGTTCTACTACGATCCCAATAAACCACAAGATTTTGTACATGGTCTTCAAAAGTTTTTACAAGAAAAAGGTCAGCTTAAGGCATTTCAAGTAAACTCAAGAATGGTAGGTGAAACACAGTTTTCGAGAAATGCACAGGTAGAGAAGTTGATGGAAATATTGCCTTCAAATCACTAATCACAAAAAAAGTGTAATTCAAAATACTGTCATCCCAGTAAATTTTAAATAAATCAAAATAGTGCTTCTATGGATAAATAAGAGCCATTTTTTCTTATCTTAAAAAGCACCCCCTACTTGCAAGTATTTTTGTATATAGTAAAGTTTGCTCTTCATTTTTGTCTTAACACAAAAAGAAGCAAAAAAGTCAAGAAAATTTAATGCTGCCTCCCTTTTGCCTGCGCTCACCTCGCTATCCCGATAGCTATCGGGACCTCCCACCCGCCTACTCGTAGAAAAAGTGCCGATAGCTAAGTTTCCTTTTACTCGGATGATAGTGAATTCAAATCATATTATTTGCTTGTAGATCGAAGTAAAGGGTTGTCAACAATAGAACAAAAAGGAATACCCCAGCTAATAGAAAAAACAGAAAAACCAAAATATTTTATATAAAAGTCATATTCCATGATTTGAAAAAACAAGTCCTTTCTCAACAGAAAAATTAATCCACTTCTTCATAATCCACATAATCTCCTCCTTTAAAATCAGATTTTCTACTTTTCTGATTTTGGGGAGCAGAATCAACATGAAGTCCATCTCTTGTGGTTCTTTGTCTTTGTTGATTTGTATTGGCGTTTTGGCTACGACTCACCGTGCTACCAAAAATTAAGCGAACCACATGCCCAATCGAACGGAAGAAAAAGTACAAAAGAAATAATATGGCAAAGATTTTTAACATGCTATTTGCTCAAGTAGAGGTTTCGTTCAGAATAAATATTTAAGAAATAATCATCCATTAAATCATCAATAAAATAAATAGATTCTCCGGTAGATTTCATTTCCGGCCCAAGGTTTTTATTCACATTAGGAAATTTATCAAAAGAGAAAACAGGTTCTTTAATGGCATAACCTTGTTTGGTAGGATTAAACTTTATGTCTTTTACTTTCAATTCACCCAACATCACTTTGGTAGCGTAATTTACATAAGGCTCATCGTATGCCTTGCATATAAATGGTACGGTTCGCGAGGCTCTTGGGTTGGCTTCAATGATGTAAACTTTATCATTTTTAATTGCAAACTGTATATTAATTAACCCCACCGTTTTTAATGAGGTTGCAATCTTCTTCGTATAAGATTCTATTTGCTGAATAATAAAATCGCCTAAATTATAAGGAGGCAATACTGCATACGAATCTCCTGAATGGATTCCTGCTGGCTCAATATGCTGCATTATACCAATAATATATACATCTTCTCCATCACAAATTGCATCTGCTTCTGCTTCAATAGCGCCATCTAAATAATGATCTAAAAGAACCTTGTTACCTGGCATTTTTTTCATAATGTCCACAATATGCTCTTCTAATTCTTTATCATTAATCACAATTTTCATTCCTTGGCCACCCAATACATAAGAGGGCCTTACCAGCAATGGAAATTTAAGGTTTTTAGCCAACTCTAACGCTTCTTCAGCATCTTGAACTACCCCAAATTCAGGATAGGGAATGTTATTCTCTTTTAACAGCTCAGAAAAGCTGCCTCTATCTTCTGCTAAATCCAACGCTTCATAGGAAGTGCCCAAAATTGGAATTCCGTGCTTTTCTAACTTTTCTGCCAATTTGAGGGCTGTTTGTCCTCCCAACTGCACAATAACACCTTCTGGTTTTTCTTGTTCAATAATTTCGTATATATGCTCCCAAAAAACAGGTTCGAAATAGAGTTTATCTGCTACATCAAAATCAGTAGAAACTGTTTCCGGGTTGCAGTTAATCATGATGGTTTCATACCCACATTCTTTTGCAGCTAACACTCCATGCACACAAGAGTAATCAAACTCAATGCCTTGCCCAATTCGGTTGGGGCCTGAACCTAACACTACTATTTTCTTTTTATCGCTAATTTCAACTTCATTTTCTGCATCAAACGTTGAGTAGTAATAAGGCGTTTTAGCTTCAAATTCAGCAGCACAGGTATCAACCATTTTAAACACGCGGTTAATGCCCAATTCTTTTCGTTTTTTATATACTTCCGATTCTAGGCACCCTAACAAATGACCCAATTGCCTATCGGCATAACCTTTTTCTTTGGCTGTTCTAAATAAATCTACTGGAATGGTGTCTAACGCATATTGTTCCATTTCTCTTTCGAGATGAAGTAGTTCTTCAATTTGAACTAAAAACCATTTATCAATCTTGCTTAAGTTATGAATAGTTGAAAGTGAAATGCCCAATTTAAAAGCATCGTACACATGAAAAAGTCGGTTCCAACTGGGGTGTTCTAAGCTCTCTAATATCTCTTGTTGATCCTTGAGTTCTCGGCCATCTGCGCCTAATCCGTTTCTATTAATTTCTAAAGATTGCGTTGCTTTTTGCAATGCCTCTTGGAAATTTCGACCTATACCCATTACTTCACCAACCGATTTCATTTGCAACCCAAGGTGCCTATCAGCCCCTTCAAATTTATCAAAATTCCATCGTGGTATTTTTACTACAACATAATCTAATGCTGGTTCAAAGTAAGCAGATGTGGTTTTAGTAATCTGATTAGGAAGTTCATCAAGATTATAACCAATGGCTAGCTTGGCTGCTATTTTAGCAATAGGGTAACCCGTTGCTTTAGATGCTAAGGCCGAAGAACGAGAAACCCTCGGGTTAATCTCAATTCCTATAATTGTTTTATTATCGGGGCTAACCGAAAATTGCACATTGCAGCCCCCCGCAAACTGACCAATGCCATTCATCATCTTCTTGGCGTGATCACGCAATTTTTGATACACCGTATCGGGCAATGTCATGGCCGGAGCAACCGTAACAGAATCGCCTGTATGTACGCCCATGGGATCAAAGTTTTCAATCGAGCAAATAATGATGATGTTGCCTAAACCATCTCTTAAAAGCTCCAACTCATACTCTTTCCACCCTAAAATACTTTGCTCAATGAGTACTTCATGAATTGGGGAGGCATGCAACCCGTTTGACAATGCTTGTTCAAATTCTTCTGGAGTATTAACAAACCCTCCTCCTGTACCACCTAAAGTATAAGAAGGTCGTATAACCAATGGGAACCCGATTTCTTGCGCTATTTCTTTCCCTTGTAAAAACGAAGTTGCCGTATTGCCTCTACAAACCCCAACATTCAATTCAATCATTTTCTGCCTGAATTTCTCCCTATTTTCGGTGGTTTCAATGGCTTCAAAATCTACCCCAATAACTCTTACATCGAAGATGTCCCAAATGCCCGCTTTTTCACAATCAATGGCAAGGTTTAATGCAGTTTGTCCACCCATAGTCGGTAGTACGGCATCAATATCATGCTTCTTTAAAATCTCTATGATCGATTTTTTTGTGAGAGGCAATAGGTACACATTATCCGCGGTTACCTTATCCGTCATAATTGTTGCCGGGTTGGAGTTAATCAATGTAACCTCAATGCCTTCTTCTCTTAACGAACGTGAGGCTTGTGAACCAGCATAATCGAATTCACAGGCTTGGCCGATTACTATTGGGCCACTTCCAATAATCAATACAGACTTGATGCTATTATCTTTTGGCATATCTTAGAGAAGAGTTAGAATTTAGTATTGAATAAAACCTTTGCATAAATTAGCGCAAAGTTAAAAGATTAAAAGAGAACTTTAGAAAAGCTTCCATAAATAAATTTGATGCATCCTCCAAAAGCGAACTTATTTCCTGGGCCTCTGAAATAAAATGTCTTTTCATAGACTTTTGGATTAGCAAACTGCAACCCTATCAATAATTAATTGTCAGTACTTACAAGAAAATACTACTAGCTAGTAGGGTATTATAACGTTGAATTGTATTTAATACTACACACACAGATTAGGCCCATGAAACCATTCAAAAATAAACGTGTTATCGAAAGCAACAGTAATAATCAAGATTTAAGATTAAGTGTTTTTGCCAAAGCTGAAGCCAGAAGAAGCTACCAGCGATTATTCGAAATTGCAAAGTTGAATTTTCAATCAATCGATACTCCCAAGCATATTACCAACCTTCTGTATCAAGCATAAGCTATTCTCCAGTTTACTGTTATAGATTCCTTCCTCCTTTAATTTTTTCTATTAATTATTGCCATGGCATCATTGCAATAATTGCTACTTTTTCTCTATTATCAAGCCCACAACTAATTGTTTATCTGCTGTTTATGGCTTAATATTTAATTTTGGCTACTCAGCTACTAAAACATCCTTTTTAGCCACTAAGACACGAAGTCAGAAAGTTTCACGAAGGTTTTAATTCTTCCAATACCTTTATTTAGTGGTTCTTAGAGCCTTGGGGCCTTTGTGGCAACGTTTTTCTGGCTGAGTAGTAACTAACTTTGGCAAGTTCTTTGCATTTACCAAGTAAACCTAGCTTTAGGTAGTTGCCAAATAATCGTTTATGATGAATTTGATTATTACGATGACCGAGATGATTTAGTGGGCCGCTATGAGCTTGATGAATACAGTGAAACCACCGAATACTATTATACTTATACTATTGAGATTGTAAAATCTTGCTGTGATAGCGATGAGGTTTACCTGCGAAATTTTTATGATGTAGGACTAGAAGTTGTAGCTAGGTTTGATGGGTATAAATTAATTATCCCTCGCCAATACATCGATGACTATGAAATAGAAGGTACTGGAAGGCTTGATAGTTCGGAACTTTCTCTTTCTTATATAGTAAGAAATAGGTTTCAAAACCCATCAACCGATTTTCTCAATTTTACGGCTTGGAGAGTTGGCTATTAAAATACCAAATACCTAATCTTGTCTTTTCTCGTTTTATTACATACATTAACACTAAATATCCTAATATGAAAACCCTGACCATTGCTCTACTTATTTTTATGGCTCTTGGAGCCAATGCTCAAACCGAAGGTAAATGGTCGGTTGAAGTTGGTTATTCTCCTTTGATACAAAGTGGTTCTACATTTGCCGTTTATGTTAATCGCCATCTGAGTGAAAAGTGGCAAATTGGTTTAATGCCTTTTGGGTATATTTATAACTTTTCTACCGACTATTCGTCTTTCAAATCAAATTCCATGGGTTTAAACTTTACTTCCAGATATACACTTATAAAAGGAAGTATTTCAAAAACCTACATTCAATCTTTTGGAGGTTATGGGCGTACAACTAATACCTATCAAAGCTCCAATCTTGATGAAAGCAAAGAAGATTTAGATTTTTTAAACTTTTCTGTTGGTGTGGGGGTTGAGATAGCAATTGGAAAAAAAGGATGGTTTGGAGATATCAATCTTGGATACTTAAGATATTATTCACTCTCTGATGTAAATAATTTTAATTCGCCCATAGGCTCAATAGGTATTCTCAAACGATTTGGCAAATAACTTTTATTACCGTTTTATAATTAATAAGTCGGTTATTATTACAAACAGATTTTACATAACCTTTTCTTATGAAAGCCTTTAGTTTACTCATCTTAATGGCGGCAGCTCTTCATTCCTTTTCGGTAGCTCAAACAACAACCGCTTTGCCTTATCAGCAAATACCCGATTACCCAGACGAGTACACTGCCGCAAACATGGTAGTTCGTATGATAGATGGATTAGGTTTCCGATACTATTGGGCAACAGAAGGTTTGCGATCAGAAGATTTAGCTTTTCAACCCAATGAAGAAGCCCGTACCATTGAACAAACGACAGATCACATTTTAGGATTAACCAATGTGATTATTAACTCTGTAACTAATACTCCCAATGTTGGTGGTTCGAAAGATAAGACAGTACTCACATTTGAAGAAAAAAGAGCCAAAACCTTGGATAACCTAAAACGAACAAGTGACATCTTGCGAAAAAGTACCACAAATGATTTAGAAGGGTTTAAGCTCGTTTTTCAAAGAGGCGATAATTCAACAGAATATCCTTTCTGGAACCAAATTAATGGCCCCATCTCAGATGCCCTTTGGCATACTGGGCAAGTGGTATCATTACGAAGATCCTCAGGAAACCCGTTCGATTCTAATGTAAGTTTACTACAAGGAAAGCGTAAGGAATAAAAAGACTGTTTGTCTCCTCATAAAGTGAAGAACTATAATTGAAAAACCTTAAAAGGATGTGACGATTTGAAGTTTGGTTCTTTTTTAAAAACTCCAAATAGGGAGGCCCCCGAGCCACTCATACTTGCATAAACCGCACCTTGTGCCAACAATTCTTTCTTGAGTTGTGCCAAAGTTGGATGTTGTCCAAAAACCGATTTTTCAAAACCATTTTCAACAGCTCCTTGATATGCTTTTATATGAGTACTTTCCAGTACTTTTTTCAACTTTTTTGAAGCTTTTGTTGGAATAATTCCCTGGTAGGCCTCTGCTGTGGAAACATGTATATTGGGCAATACCAAAACTAAAAATTTGCCTTTTAACGAAAAGTTAATCGGAGAAAAAACATCTCCTTTGCCTTCAACATAAACAGCCTCATTTCGAATAAAAAAAGGACAATCACTACCAAGTTGGTCTGCTAATTTTTCTTGTTCCTTTAGAGAAATTTCAAGGTTAAACTTTTCATTCAAAAGCTTAATCATAAAGGCACCATCTGCAGAACCTCCTCCTAAACCTGCTCCAATAGGAATGTTTTTATGTAAATGAATTGCAACAGGAGGAAGCTCATGTTTTTGTTTTAAAAGCTGGTATGCTTTTAAGCAGAGGTTGTCATTTCCAATACCAGGAATTTCGAGCCCTGAGGAAGAAAATGAAAGCTCCTTACTTTCAATTACTTCCAGTGCATCCGTAAACGGGATGGGGTAAAAGCAGGATTCAATGTTATGGTATCCATCCAGGCGTTTCTCAATAATATTGAGGCCTATATTGATTTTAGCATTTGGGAATACCACCATAGATACGTTTCTTATATTTTCACGTCATTCCTTACTTCATAGGAATCAGAAACAAATAAGAGATTCCTGCTTTCGCAGGAATGACGTACTAGCTAGATTTATTTGGAAAGAATTTGATCAATTACCTTTTGAGTCATTCCTGAGTTAGAGAATCCTCCATCATGCATTAAGTTTTGCATCGTTACCATTCTGGTAAAATCAGAAAACATCATGGTAATATAATCTGCACAAGCTTTTGCAGAAGCATTGCCAAGTGGCGACATTTTTTCAGCAAACTCTAAAAAGGCATCAAAGCCACCAACACCGCTTCCTGCCCTCGTCATGGTAGGAGATTGGGAAATTGTATTAACACGTACATTTTTTAGTGTGCCATAACGCTCTCCATAGCTTCGGGCAATTGATTCTAACATTGCTTTAGCCTGCGCCATATCAGAGTAATCAGGATAAGTACGTTGGGCAGCAATATACGATAAGGCTACAATTGAACCCCATTCATTCATTGCATCTTGCTTTTCTAGCGTTTGCATCACTTTATGGAAAGACATTGCCGAAATATCTAACGACTTATGCATCCATTCGTAATTCAAATCTCCATAAGACTTGCCTTTACGAACGTTTGGGCTCATGCCAATTGAATGTAAAACGAAATCTAGTTTGCCTCCTAAGATTTCAGTTGAATTGCTTACTAGGTTTTCAAGATCTTTTATTGAAGTTGCATCTGCTGGAATTATCTCTGAACCACATGTTTCTGCTAGTTCATTAATTTTTCCCATTCGCATAGCGATAGGTGCGTTTGTTAACACAAAACTTCCACCTTCGGCATGCACTACTTCAGCCGTTTTCCAAGCAATAGAGTTTTCGTCTAGCGCCCCAAAAATAATTCCTCTTTTTCCTTTTAGTAAGTTGTTTCCCATTTTTCCAATTTCAATAAGGATGCAAAGCTATATAAATTATTCTATCTGATTGTAATTTAGTCTAAAACTCAGACCGCTATCTCCAAATCAATTAAACGAAGATCCAAGTTTCCGTTTTTTAAGAATCACCCAAATCACTACGGGGGCACCTAAAATAGAGGTCACAATATTTATAGGCAAAACATGATCGCTGCCTGGCAGCTGAGCAACAACATCGCAGATTAGCAACACCAAGCTACCCATTAAAAATACAGATGGTATTAGTTTTTTATGATCGTTGGTTGGAATTATGGCACGTGTTAGATGAGGAACCGCAATCCCTATAAATGCGATGGGGCCACAATAAGCCGTAACCACCCCCGCCAACAAACCTGTAGAAAGTAAGATCCCATTTCGGAGCCTGCCAATGTTTACACCTAAACTTTTTGCATATTGCTCCCCCATCAAAATAGCGTTCATAGGTTTAAATAGTACAAATGAAACGATTAGGCCCAAAGATGTAAAGCCAATAAATAATGGTAAATCCTTTAAACTCACATTGCTTAAAGAGCCAAATGTCCAGATAGTGAAGGCTTGCAATTGCTTTGCTGAACTAAAGTATTGAAGTGTGCCTACAACAGCTCCTGTAATACTGCCCACCATTAAGCCGATAATTAACAGCGTTGCCGAATCTTTAATTCGTATAGACGCCAAAAGAACAAAAGTAAAAGCCAAACCAGCTCCAATACTTGCTGCTATCACTATCCCGAAGGAATTAATTAGGAATGCTCCAGAAAACCCTGCCATCACCAATATGGCTACTCCTAAGCTTGCCCCAGAACTAATACCTAACACAAATGGCCCTGCCAATGGGTTTCTAAAAAAGGATTGCATCATTAACCCACTTACTGCTAAAGCCCCTCCTGCCATTACAGCTGTTGTGGCTTTGGGCACTCGAAATAATAGAATAATCTTTTCCCATGCTTGGTTATGTGAATTACCACCAACTAATATGTTAAGTGTTTCTTTTATCGGTATGTCTACACTTCCTAACCAAATATCTAGTATAAATGCTAGTAGCAAGGCTACTATAAGCAACAGCCACTTTATTGATATGTTAGATGTGCTATTCATTTGAGGGTTCAAAAATACAGATTCCTGCCTACGCAGGAATGACGTATTCATTAATTTTCAGGCAATTTAAAATAGAAGAACGATTCGTGTTCTGGTAACAACTCGGGATGGCCTATTTTAACTAAGTCTTTTAAAATTAAATCGGGTCGTAGATAGCCCAGTTCCAAAAACTCACTACCGCCTTTAGCACCAATGCGTTTATCATAGGAATAGACTTGGCTCATTTCAAATGGTGCAAAAAAACTATATCGCTCATTTGCTTCTTTCATTTCATTTAATGATTTGAAGTTGCTAGCACCAATCCAAAAATCAGCCTTGTTGGCTTTATCCAAAACTGCTTCATAGCTTAATGCCAAAAATCCACTTGTTGTATCTTGGTGCCATATATACTCGAAACCCGCATCCGTCAACAGTTTTGCTGCGTAATTATTGCCTCCTGGCAAATACCAGGTATCGCTGTACATAGAGCCACTCATAGCGGTTGGAAAATCGTGAACCTCTTTCACTTTTTCCTTTGTAACTACATATTCTGATTCAATCATTTTAAAAATCGAATCCGCTTTTGCCTCTTTTCCAAAAAGCAACCCGGCTAACTTAATCCATTCGGCCCTCCCTAATGGGTTCAATTCCATATATTCGGCATTAATTAAAACGGGTATTCCTGCTTCTTGCATTTTATTAAACTGGCCAAAATCACTGGTCATGGTATAAGCCATTACCAAATCCGGGTTTAATTCAATTAGTTTTTCAATATTAATGGCATTATCAATTCCTAGTTCGGCTACGAAGCCCGAATCAATTTGTGCTCGCATTTTTTCAGAACTGATGTAATCCAACGTTGGAAAACCTACAAGTCTATCTGTTTCACCTAAATAATCAAGTAAGGGAATATGCGTGGTGGAGGTACAAACGATTGATTGAACAGGAACAGGAATATAGGCATCAGCTTCAATGCTTGGTTTTTCTCCATCACGAGGGTACAGCACATACCGCAAACCCTTTTCTGCATTTTTGTAAGGGGTGTCGATAGTGACTAGTGTATATTCTTTTTGATTTTGGATAGTAAAATTGGAAGCATAAGATAACTTCTCTAGTTTGATTAATTCCCTTTGCTTTTCTGGCTCCTGATTGCAGCCGCAAAAAAACCACAAAAAAAATAATATATATATTGTGTCTTTCATCTAAAACTTATCTACACTTAAAATGAATTCAACTCTTCTGTTTTTGCTGCGTAATTGCTCAGAATCTCCAAATTCGACATTCTCATATTCTCCTTGCCCCAACGTTGTCACTCTTGATTCTTCAATTTTTCTAACAACCAAGTAGCTCTTTACAACATCGGCTCTTTTTAGCGAAAGTTTGTTGTTGTACTCCTCCGTACCTACTTCATCCGTATGCCCAATGATAGTAATTGAAAAGTCTTCGTGCTTTTCCAAATAATTAACCAGTCTATCTAATTCCAAATATGAACCCTGCTTCAAAATAGATTTATCAAACTCAAAATAAATATTTTCAATTACAAACGATTCTCCTGTTGGGTAAATTGGTTTATAAAGTTGTTCAATAACTACTTCATCAATATACATATAGGAACGCCCTTTAATCATTGGATGTACAAAATTATTGATGAATTTAATTGTATCAGGGTTAACAGAAGAAAGTACATTGCCGATAAAAAGGAACTCTTCTTCACCATTGGCTATATATGTTTTTTCAAATCTAGCCCATTGGGTTACAGGGTTCCATTTGTTTGAATCTAGCCTCGAATCAATTACGCTTATATAGCCATCAGATATTATAGAATCTTTCGAAAGAAGTAACCCTATATCAAAGCATGCATATTCTGAATATTTGGCGTTTGAGAAACCAAAACTTATGGTATATGCGGAATCCTTTTTCAAAGACTCTTTGAGCTTAACCGCAATGTATTCCTTATAATTAGATTTTGACCAGTTATAAATACCTGCTAACCCTTTTCCCTCAGAAGGCATTTGATAACCCGACCAAAGGTTCGGGGCTTTAGCGGCATTGGTTCCACAAACATTATAATAATCTGGTGTTCCAGCATCGGGGGAATACCAATTTAAAGCGACTGGTTTTTGCACTATATCCACCCAAGAATTTGGGCAATTCTTAATGTTTTCAAATCCACTATTAGGCACGAGGTTTTGGCTATGAGCTATATTAACAACTATTGAAAACACTAGCCATAAAAAGTAAAAGTGGTATCTGATTTTCATTGAGTGTAAAAAAACAATTATTAAAATGAATATTGAACACCTATTAACGATTTTTGATTTTAGAAGCTAAAACTAACATGCAAGACCTCCTCGGACAAGCCATTTACGATTACGCCTTAGAGCAAGAAAAAGGTTCGGTGTTTATACACAACACCTATAGCGAACCTGATGAAATGCCGGTTGATATTTTCTTTAGAGAAAAGAAAGAGTTTTTTGATGTTGAATTAAAGGCGTTGGAACTATGCCGAGGTAAAATTTTGGATGTTGGCGCAGGAGCAGGAGCACTTACGCTTGAGCTTCAAAAACAAAAGTTCGAGGTAGATGCCCTTGAAATTTCTGAGCTAGCCTCCAAAGTAATGTATTTACAAAAAGTAAAATCGATTATCACAGGCAATATCTACGATTACTCAACATCCGAAAAATACGATACACTTTTATTAATGATGAACACCATTGGTTTGGTGGGTGAGCTTAAAAACTTAAACCGTTTCTTCACGAAATTGAAAGCATTATTAAACGCCAATGGTCAAATTCTCTTCGATTCAAGTGATATTTCTTATTTATATGAGGGTGATTTACCGGCCGATAAGTACCATGGTGAAATGGATTTCCAATATGAGTATGGCGATGAAAAAGGGGAATGGTTCAAATGGCTGTATGTAGATTTTGATACTGTTAAAAAACACGCTTCCGAAGCAGGCGTTGAATTAGAGCTCATTTTTATAAATGAAGATACGGGGCAATACTTAGCTAAAGGAACTATTAAACGTCATTCAGAAGGAGGAACGACTGAAGAATCTCATGAATAATTATTAGACTCTTCGGGCATAGCCCTCTGAGTGACGGCCCCTTGTGCATCTCCACATTTTTCAGCATCTTTAAAAACTAAACCCAATTCTAATGAAACAATTTTTAACAACCCTCTTTATTCTAAGCCTCACCATTTTCGCACAAGCACAGGTAAAAACCTATGTGTATTGTGGCACACTCATAGATGGCGTATCCGACAAGGTTCGCAACGAAATTACCATTATTATTGATGGCGATAAAATAGTAGAAGTTCAAAATGGTTATGCCAAAATGAACGAAAAAGACATTTATATTGATCTAAAAGACAAAACCGTCATGCCAGGCTGGATTGATATGCATGTGCATTTAGAAATGGAATTTAACCCAAGCATGTACATTAAAAGGTTTACGGAGAATGAAGCGGATGTAGCTTTTCAATCCACTGTGTATGCTAAACGTACGTTAATGGCTGGTTTTACTACTGTTCGCGATTTGGGCGGGTCAGGTGTAAATACCGCTTTACGAAATGCGGTTAATAAAGGGCTCGTAGTTGGTCCTCGAATTTATTCTGCTGGTAAAAGCATTGCCACCACTGGTGGTCATGCAGACCCGACCAATGGTATGAAACACTTATTAATGGGCGACCCTGGAGCTGATGAAGGAGTAGTGAATAGTTATGATGAAGCAAAAAAAGCAGTGCGAAAACGTTACAAAAATGGAGCTGATGTAATAAAAATTACGGCCACGGGAGGTGTGCTTAGTGTTGCTAAAGACGGACAAGGGCCTCAATTTACAATGGATGAACTGAAAGGAATTGTTGAAGCTGCCAACGATTATGGTTTTGTAACTGCTGCCCATGCCCACGGTGCCGAAGGCATGAAACGTGCCGTAGAAGCAGGCATTAACTCCATCGAACATGGAACATTGATGGATGATGAAGTTCGTGAACTAATGAAAAAACATGGCACTTATTATGTGCCTACAATAACTGCTGGTAAGTACGTGGCTGCTAAGGCAGAAGTGAAAGGTTTTTATCCAGAAATTATTCGCCCGAAAGCACGAGAAATTGGCCAAAAAATTCAAGCTACATTCGCCAAAGGTTATAAAGCAGGGGTTAAAATTGCTTTTGGTACCGATGCAGGAGTTTTTCCTCATGGCGAAAACGCCAAAGAATTTGGCTATATGGTAGAAGCAGGAATGAAACCGATGGAAGCTATTCAGTCTGCTACTATGGGTGCTGCTACTTTATTGCGAGTTGATGATAAACTGGGCTCAATCGAAGTGGGCAAGATTGCCGATTTAGTTGCTACAGATAAAAACCCGTTGGATGACATTCATACTACAGAAAAAGTAAGCTTTGTTATGAAGGCTGGGGTTGTTTATAAAAAGTAGTGTTCATTCAAATGGGGAGATCCCGCAACAGGTGCGGGAAAGGTTAAGCTTGGAAATGGGGTCTCGTCCTGAAATAGGTTGACTAAAAAAACAGAAAAGAGTCAACCTATTTCAGGACGGGACATTGGGAGATGCTGGAACAAGTCCGGCAAAGTGCACCGTTTAAAATCAGTACCTCAAATGTAGTAGTTTGCCCGCCCCAACTTTAGTTGTAGTAATTATCAACAAATTACCATAGTCGTCATCTTCAAACTGTTCAATTTTAGTGCTGTCCAACAAAAAATTAGCCAAAATTGGAGTTGTATTAGAGTGACCACTTATAACCACCGTTCCTCCCATATTTGCTTCAAGGATTTTGATGAGTAATGCTTTGGGGCTCTTCCATTCATAGGTTTGTATTTCTAAGCCCTTGCTTTTTGCTAGAGGAGAAACCGTCATTCGAGTTCGCTTTAAATCTGTTGAATAGATGGATTTGATATCAGCCTTTGCGAAAATCTCTAAAAGGTGAGTAGCTTTTGCTTCTCCTTCTTTTGTTAGACCAGGGTCTTTGGTGCCATCCACGGCTTTTTCAGCATGGCGAACTAAAATAAAGGTAGTGGTTTGTTGCGCATAGCTAAGAGTAGAAAATAGTAAAAAGAGGGAGAGAAGAAGGATTTTCATATCAATGACTTTCTTTCGACCTTATCCTGTATCCGAGTAAAATGTAAAGAAAGTTTAAATAAAAACAAGTAGTTGCCATAATCACTTAATGTAAATAATCTAATGTCTTTTACTCTCTTTCTATCTACAAAACCACTTCCTATATTAAATACTCTATCCAGAAATACTATTGACTCTTCGAAAACATCATTAATGGGAGGAAGGTAGAATATCTGAGTAATATGCTGTTTTTTAATTGAATTCAAGTGACCTTCAATTTGTTCAATAGATTTTGATGAGTCTTTTTTTAACATATCTGAGTACTTTGCAAAATTTATGAATGGAGTATATATTATTTGAGATGGAAAATTTCTTGCATTATTAGGATCAATATCACAAGTGTTTGATATAATCATTGCAGGTACATTCTTCTTTTCAACTTCTGGAAGATTAACAACAATTAAATTATCCAACCCATCTCCTTGAAAGATAACAGGTTCTTCCTTTAAATAAGTGGTATAAATCCGTTGATCTATATTTTGAGGAAAATCTCTTAAGCTTTCATAAAGTTCCTCTGCGGATTCGGTTGATAGGTATTTTGGAAGATATATTTTAAGATCATCAAAATTCATAAAAGTTTCCAAAAATTCTTATTAACAACTTCTAATATGTCAGTTTCTATATCTTTTGTATTCTTTAATAAATTTTCAGAGAATGTTTTTAAGGATTCAAAATTAATTTGATCCAAAACATCCAACATCTTGGGAACATCTTCCCATGAATTTGAAGGCAATTGTTGATATTTGGCCATATAAGTTGGTATGTTATCAGAATACCTTTCATATTGAATTGGAGCTAGTACAGCTGTTCCAAATGCAACAATTATTAAGTTTGCACCTATATTTGACCCTGTTCCATTATTCATTTGTAAGTTGGGTTTAGTGATTTTAAAAACGCTGGTTTAAGCAAGTCAAAGAAAATTTCTTTTTCTGTATTATGAGCTTTTTCAATTTCATCTTGATAAAAGTCTTTGAATTCACCAGTATTATATTCTTTAAATACATCGATGTCAATTATAGAACCGTGGTTAGGTTTACCTTTAATCATTTGTATAGCATTGTTTGCAACTTGTAATGAATTTAAGTAACCATTCTTTTTAATTTCTGTTCTAAATAATGTGTTTTTGGGATCTAAAGAATTTCCTCCAATAGAGATATTAATATTTACTTTATCAAATATGTTATCATCGAAAAAGTTGATGTATCTAACTCCTAAGCGAGTTACTTTATCAATTATATTTAAATTATGAATTTGCTTGATTACAAAATAAATTCTATTTGAAAACTCAACCCATCCAGAATAAGGGTTGGGTGCTCCAATTATAATTACATCAGGACCTATTTGAACAACAAATCCATCTTTAGAAGTTATTTTATAATGTGCTTTAAATTTAAAATTTGGATCGGCATCTCTCAACTGTTCAGGTAGTTGAAGAATAGGTAGCTTTTCGACATTTGGATATTCGTTTACTAGGGAATTATATATTAGACCAAATACAGCGTTAGGGAAGATTTTGCTTATGAACCTTAGTTCAATAACACTATCGACAATTGGACAATTTTCTATTTTCTTAGGATTTTCCATTTGTAACATACAATATTATTCATTTAATCACTGTAATCAAACTATATTTTTTAATTGGTATAGCAACCCCAATAAAATCTATAATAACTTAAACCAATATACTATTCAACGTTTCACTTGGTCTCATCACTTTTTCAAGCTTAGCTTCATCTGGTTTATAATAACCACCCATATCCACTGATGCACCCTGTGCCTCAATTAGTTCGGCTAAGATAGTAGCTTCATTTGCAGAAAGGGCCTCCGCAATAGGAGCAAATATTGCTTTCATTTCAGCATCTTCCTCTTGCGAAGCAAGTGCTTGTGCCCAATACATAGCCAAGTAAAAATGACTTCCTCTATTATCAAGTTCATTTACTTTTCGCGATGGCGATTTATCATTTTTCAAGAACTCTCCATTCGCAATGTTGAGTGTTGAAGCCAACAGTTTTGCTTTTGTATTATTGGTTTTTTCAGCTAAATCTTCAATAGAAACCGAAAGAGCTAAAAATTCACCTAAGGAATCCCAACGCAAATGTCCTTCTTTCTCAAACTGCTGTACATGTTTGGGAGCAGAGCCACCCGCCCCTGTTTCAAATAAACCACCTCCTGCAAGTAATGGAACAATTGATAGCATTTTGGCGCTTGTGCCCAATTCCAAAATTGGAAATAAATCAGTCAGGTAATCTCGTAACACATTACCAGTAACCGAGATAGTATCCTTGCCCGCCTTTACGCGTTTCATCGAATAATTGATAGCATCTACAGGAGCCATTATTTTAATTTCTAAGCCAGAAGTATCGTGATTCGGTAAGTAAGCTTCAATTTTTTTAATGAGATTGGCATCGTGCGCACGGTTTTTATCTAACCAAAAAATGGCAGGATTACCGGTAGCTCTTGCTCTGCTAACGGCTAATTTCACCCAATCTTTAATGGGCAAATCTTTCGCTTGGCACATTCTCCAAATATCCCCTTCTTCTACAAAATGTTGCATTAGCACATTCCCCTCTTCATCTGTCACTTTTACAGTGCCCGAAGATTCTATCTGAAATGTTTTATCGTGCGATCCATATTCTTCTGCCTTTTCAGCCATTAAACCAACATTGGAAACATTCCCCATGGTGGTCACATCAAAAGCACCATTCTTTTTACAGAAATCCATAGTTGCTTGGTATATACCTGCATAGCACCTATCAGGTATCATTGCTTTCATATCGTGCAATTCGCCATCGGCACCCCACATTTTTCCGGAGGCACGAATCGCTGCGGGCATTGAAGCATCAATAATTACATCACTTGGTACATGCAGGTTGGTAATTCCTTTATCAGAATCTACCATAGCCAACTCTGGGCGGGTTTTATATACAGCCTCGATGTCAGCTTCTATTTCTTTACGTTTGGCTTCAGGTAGATCTGCGATTTTAGCATACACATTTCCTAACCCATTATTCGTGTTTACACCCAATTCATCAAAGGTGGATTGGTGCTTTGTAAATACCTCTTTGTAGTACACATTTACCGCCTTGCCGAACATGATAGGATCCGACACTTTCATCATGGTCGCTTTTAAGTGTAGTGATAAAAGCACTCCTTGATCTTTGGCATCTTGAATTTCCTTTTCAAAAAAGGCATCGAGTGCTTTACTACGCATAACGGAGCTATCGATCACTTCCCCTTCTGATACAGGCTGGCTTTCCTTAAGCACTTTTGTGCCTCCTCCGTCTCCTGTAAATTCTATTTTTACATTTCCTGCTTTCTCAATTACCACTGACTTCTCACTTTCATAAAAATCGCCTTCGGTCATGTGAGCTACATGTGATTTTGAATCTGATTCCCATTCTCCCATAGAATGGGGGTGTGCTTTGGCATAGGCTTTAACAGCATCGGCCACTCTTCGATCCGAATTTCCTTCTCTCAAAACAGGATTAACTGCGCTGCCTAATACTTTAGAGTATTTTGATTTGATTTCAGCTTCTTCTTCATTTTTAGGTTCGGCCGAAAAATTAGGAATATTATACCCTTTGTCTTGGAGCTCTTTTATGGCCTCATTTAGTTGAGGAACCGAAGCGCTAATATTGGGAAGCTTAATGATATTGGCTTCTGGAGTTTTGGCTAATTCACCTAACCCTGTGAGTTCATCATTCATTTTTTGATCTTCTCTTAACCTTTCAGGAAACTGAGATAAAATCCTGCCTGATAAAGAAATATCTTTTGTTACCACATCAATTCCTGCTGTTTTTGTAAATGCTTTTATAATGGGTAGTAATGAAAAGGTAGCTAATGCAGGGGCTTCGTCTGTTAATGTATATACGATTTTAGAAATTGATGTGCTCATAAAGAAAAGGGTTTACAAAAAGCGAACGTGCTCACTCTTATTATTAATCAAAAAATTGAAGCACAAAAATACAAAAAGAGCCTCTTATTCTGTAGCTATTAGGCAGCTTGTTTAGTTTTTCTTATAATTATTCACCCAGAAAAACGTTGCCACGAAGACCCTAAGGCTCCAAGAACCCTAAAGAAAAGTTTTATGTTTAAACTTATTTGTACAACTTAGTCCCGATAGCTATCCTTTAGTTTAGAAAGAGATTAAAATGGTAGTTTTATTATTGTAAAACAAACCGAAAAGAGCTTGGGTGAACTATCGATAGCTATAAACGAATCGGTTTATTCTCCGAATCAGT